>JGI12316J15310_10000007_pt22 | contig 699868 bp, 632 predicted proteins | sample MarCyaLeptolynsp_FD_15310 | JGI IMG/M metagenome (IMG submission 15310) | reverse complement strand
TTCTTGGCAGCTTGGTATACCGAAGACGTGTTGATTATTGAAGTTAAGAGCGACACACAAGCAAAGCATCTGATAGAGGTGTGTGATTGTGGAGTGTGTTGGTGACTAGAGCTGTGGGGGTACACCCGGTCCCATCCCGAACCCGGAAGTTAAGCCCGCAAGCGCAGATGGTACTGCATTGGAGACGATGTGGGAGAGTATGCCGTCGCCAACCTAATCTACATCACATACCTCTTTTGCTTTCTATCCCCGCAATATCTTCATTTTGATAACCACCAATCAATAAAACGAATTGATACTAAACCGTAAGAGTTTTGGGCTATTGTTATATTGGAGCTATGTCCATTCTTAGCTGATGTTTAGGAATGTCGCATACAATAGTAACGTAAAATAATGTCGGAATTTTGGAGATTCTCTATGCAGAAAAAATTGCTTCTGATAATTTCACTGGTAGCCACGCTGTTGCTGAGTGGTATTGTTGTATTGGCTATTGGTGAAGAAGAAGGTGATGTCAGCCCTGCTGAGCCAGAAGGGCCAGCCAATGTAGTAAATGATGAAGGCGGTCCTGTACTTATAACAGGTGAAGTGACCTATACCAACCCACTCTTTACAGGTGGCGTATCGCAACCGCTGATTATCCTCGAAGACCAAACAGGTTTTGTAGACCGTAATGAGTATTACGTCATCCCACAAGAATCCCAGGTGCTGGGTCAAATCACTTCGGACTTCTTTGACTCACCGTTTCGTTACAGCTTATCACTCCCACAAGTGCCGAATGGTACATTGCGCGATGTCGATAACAATAGTCAAGATGATGCCGGTGTGATGGTGTTTGCTGTTGCCTATTGGACAAACAAATTTGGCGACCCACTACTCGAAGAACGGGATTTATACGGTGGCGGTTGGTCAACAGCGTATGCGTCAACGCGCATTAGTGAAGATGTCGATACTCGTATGGAAGTTGTCGGCGGTAAGTTTGTGATTTATGCACCAGAAGATGGGCAAGGTTTCCCGTCTGGATTTGGTGCGGATGGCTTGCTGTTTACGGCAGATGACCCGATTGTCACAATCCCTGCTGGGTATTCAGTTGTTGATATGGACAGTGAACCGTTTGTTTTCGACCGTTCGGCGAGTCAGGTGATTGACCTGATTGAACCGGAAGGCGCGGCAGTCAATGACTTCTCCGAGTTAAGCTATAGTGAAGCATTTGATGCGATGGTGGAATTGTTCCGCACCGAATATGCTTTCACCGAGTTTTATGGGCTTGATTGGGATGCTCTCTATGAGACATACAGCCCACGCTTTGTCGAAGCGGAACAAGCGGGTGACCCTGCTATGTATGGGTTGGCGATGCGTGACTTCCTCTGGGAAATCCCTGATGGACACGTCGGCATGCCACTTGACCTTGTTGTAGACATCTTCCGTCAAGAGACAGATGGCGGTCTGGGTATTTCTATCTCAGAACTGACAGATAGACGCTTCATCGTAGACTTTGTACTTGATGGCAGTCCGGCGGCACAGGCAGGGATACAACTCGGTGCAGAAATCCTCGGATGGGATGGTGGTTCGTTAGAAGATGCAATGGATGAACAATTCATTTGGGCGCATCAGGCATTAAGCACTGACCATACCTATCGCCTGCAACAGTTGCGTTATGTCACACGTTTCCCATTGGGTGTTGATGTTGACGTGACATTCCAGAACCCTGATAGTGAAGAACCGCAAACGGTCACGATGACAACAATCAACGAACGGGTGAGCTTTTCTAATTCCTCCTTCTTTGCTGATGTCGATGGTTTAGAACTGCCCGTTGAATTTGAAATTCTGCCAAGTGGTTATGGTTATGTGGCAATTTACTCGTTTAGCGATGATGAAATGCTGACCGTCCAGCTATGGGAACGTATGATACGCACATTTATTCAGGCAGATGTACCCGGTGTTATCATCGACATGCGCTATAACGGCGGTGGGAGTGGCTTCCTCGCTGACCAACTGGCGGCGTACTTCTTCCAAGAGGTGCAGGTATTGGGTTATTCAGCGACCTACAACGAACAGATTGGTGATTTCTACTTTGACCCACGGTCAGTTGATGAATTTATTCTGCCACCGGAAGAACTGCGTTATAACGGTGAAGTCGCGGTGATTGTTGAGCCGAGTTGCTTTAGCGCGTGTGAGTTCTTCTCTTATAACATGACTATTGATGACCGTGCTGGAATCGTCGGACACTTCCCAACAGGTGGTCTTGGTGGTGGTGTGAACGACTTCTTCATGCCAGAGAACATGACGATTCGCTTTACCGTCAGCCGTGCTGTAGACCCTGACTATAATATCCACATCGAAGGACAGGGTGTTGCGCCGACTGTGACTGTTCCGGTGACATTCGAGAGCGTCTTTGCCGAAGATGATTACCTTGTGCGGGCAGCCGAAGAATACCTCACAGAAGCCATCCTTGGCGAATTGGTTGAAGGTGGTGAATTGGCGTTAGGCTCAGGCAGTACTGAAGTTCAGGCTGTTGGTGTTGTCGGACCGGAACAGCGCGTCCGTTACAATGTAGCATTACCTGCGAATCGGGTTGTGAGCATCTATCTGGAAGGTATTGATGACTCCGTTGATACCGTGTTGGCTGTCTATGACGAGACCGGAACACAGTTACTAGCAGAAAATGATGATGCCGATGATACGACTCGTAGCTCTGCATTAACTGACCTCGATGTCGGACCACAAGAAATCTTATTGGTCTTGGAGGTTCGTGTCAAGAATACGACAGTGTCCGAAGCCTTCAACTTGCGTATCGAAGAAGTTGTTGACCGTTCACAAGACAGCTAGTAATCCCATTTTAACTTCATCAAAGAAGGGTGTGTCCATTGTGATACGCCCTTTTTTGTTTAGCACCTAACGTGTTAAGCGCAGACGAAGGCGTAACCTCTGCAACAGCACCAACGGACTACCTTTAAGTTTTGTGAAGCCAATACCTGTAAAGATGAGCGCAGTCCCTATCAGTATAAAGCTGTCTAAGGTTTCGCCCGCAAAAATCACACCAATCAGCAGGGCGACAGGGGGAATCGTGTAGGTGACCATCGTCGCTTGTGATGCACCGATTCTTGAGACGACTTCATAGTAGAGTAGGTACGCTAAAAATGAATGTACAATCGCCAGCACCATGACGGAAAACAAGGCTTCCGGTGAGGTGGTGACTGGGATAGTTGTAGCCAATGCCCCCTGTGCGACGTTAAATAACATGACTACACCAATGCCCATTGTGGCAGACATCATCGCAAACGCAGAGAATACATTGGGCGGGATGTTGCGTTTCATCAGGATACGACTGTGAATTGTAAAGGATGCGTAGAATAGCGCACCGAGTATAAGCACAATCTGACCACCGAGTGTGCTTTCCCCTGTTGCTCCGGTGTCACGCATGGTTAGCACAACTACGCCGATAAAACTGACAATCACGCCGATAAATTTGATGGTGTTAAGGCGTTCATCGGCGAAAATGAAATGTGCGACGACAGCAGCGAACACAGCAGCGGTTGCTTGTAACACACTGCTGACACCTGTTTCGACATATTGAATGCCGATGTTGAGCATAAAAATGGGTATCATCAGCCCACCAATACCATTCACAATAAGATGCAGGAGGGTGCGTGGGTCTTTCGGGATAGGGAGGCGACGCAACATCATCACGATATTCATGCCGACAGCAGCCGTACCCAACCGTATAAAGGTGACATGTATCGGGTCTATCTGTGAGACACCTGTCTGCGAGAACAGAAAGAGCGACCCCCATGTGAATGTCAGAATCCAGAATCCACCCCAACCAAGCATGTATACCTCCACTTAAACGCAAAACAAAAAACCTCACGGCATCATATCCGCAAGGTATTATAGATACATTGTTTGTAGGGTACGCCTGAAATCACATCGTGTCAATCAGGCGATTTATTGAGATTAGTCCCAGTCGCGCTGGTCAACGATTTTACGAGCCGATGGGTCAATCTCGCCAGCAGAGACAAAGTTCACTTCGTCAATGCGTAAGCGAACGGCATTTTGTGCGAGTGCCTTGAGCTTGTCAGCAACACCATCTTTGGATTCACCCTCGTTGAGTTCCACATTAAAGGTGACAACATCTTTGTTTTCAGGGCGGGTGATGATGACCTGAATGTCTTTAATCTGTGGGAATGCACCGACGGCTGCACGGAGTTGATTCGGATGCAGGAACATACCGCGTACCTTAATCGCATCACCGCTACGACCATATAATCCGAGCAATTGCTGACCGTCACATTGAGGTTCTGCTGCGAGTGCGCCGAGGTCACCTGTGCCGAAGCGAATCAGCGGATAAGATTTGTTAAATGTCGTGACAACAATCTCACCGATTTCGCCATCCGGCAGAATCTCACCAGAATCAGGGTCACAGATTTGCATATAGATGCTATCCATCAAGCAGAAGCCTTCGACACCGTCCATTGTATAACCGAGGAATCCGAGGTCGGCTGTACCATAGGCTGATGTGGTCTTCATGCCATATTCACCCTCGAAGCGTTCACGTTGGCTAGGGGTGTAGGGTTCTGCTGAGAAGAGTGCTTTCTTAATCGGGACAGCATCAGGACCCATGCCCATCTCTTGGGCTTTATCGAGAATGGTCATCAGATAACTGGGTTGACCTACAAAGCCTGTCGCACCAAGTGCCATCATCATCATAATTTGAAGCTCTGTGTTACCTGGACCCGTTGGCAACACAGTCGCACCCACACCGCGAATCCCTTCATCTAATAGGATACCAGCAGGGGTCAGATGGTACATGAAGGTATTCAGCACACGGTCACCACGTCCCATGCCGATATATTGGAATGGGGCAAGTAGGGCATCGGGATTATCTGATGGTGGTTGTGGGTCGTAGATAGGACCCGGTGAAATATAGATGCGCGGTAGGTCAGCGGGGTCAATCGTCAAGAAACCACCAAAGGGTGGATTTGCCTGATGAATCTCTACTAATGAATCTTTGCTCAACACGGGAATTTTGGCAAGGTCTGTTGCCGATTGCACATCAGCAGGGGTGACTCCAGCATCATCCATCAGCTTTTTGATGGACGGTGCATTGTTATAAGCGTGTTCAACGAGTTCCTGAATGCGTTGGTCGATGGTTGTCAAAGGGATTCTCCTTATATGTGGCTACCTCGGATGACAAGTTACAGATATTATTGAAAGTATTAGAGGGACAATGCCTGCATTGTCCGCAGATTCAAGTCTAAAGTGGCAATTATCCAAGCCAGCGTTTACGGCGTTTATAATGCTTGACCTCGCGGTAATTTTTGCGTCCACCAGCTTGATTGAGTCCGAGATAGAACTCTTTAATATCTTCGTTTTCGCGCAGTTGTTCGGCTGGACCATCTAGCACAATACGTCCGTTTTCCATCACATAGCCATAATCGGCAAGCTCTAATGCGGCACGGGCGTTTTGCTCTACGATGAGAACTGACATGCCTTCACTTTTATTGATGTCGCGGACAATCTCAAAAATTTCTTCTACCAGCATCGGTGCGAGACCTAATGACGGCTCATCCAACATCATCAGTTGGGGGTGTGCCATCATAGCGCGACCAATCACCAACATTTGCCCCTCACCACCGGATAGATACCCGCTGACACGCTTGGACAAATCACGTAACCGTGGGAAATAATGATAGACACGCTCAAGGTCATCTTTGACATGACGACCGCCTTCAAATACCATCCCACCGACACGCAGATTTTCTTCAACCGTCAGGTGGCGGAACAAAGGGCGACCCTCAATAACTTGCACAAGTCCGGTGCGAACAATATCCTCGGCACTTTGGGTGTCCATGCGCTCATCACCCCAGACGATTTGCCCGCGTGTGACTTCGCCTAGCTCACTCTTGAGCAGTCCACTGATGGCTTTGAGAGTGGTGGATTTGCCTGCACCGTTTGGTCCCAGCAAAGATACAACTTTCCCCGGCTCGACGCTGAGCGTAATTCCACGCAACACCAGAATAACACTGTTATAGACCACCTCGACATTGTTAATGGATAAGGTTTTGGTGGTGGTCATGGTTTGATTGGCTACCATAATTTGTCTCGACTTCGTCACTATACAAACAATTGAAAACGGGGCAACCCGAAGGCGACCCCGTTATGTGTTAAACCGTTAGACTATCTTACTCACCACCACGCAAGTTGGGGGTTTCTTGGAAGTCTGTCAAAGGAACAACGACAGGAACGAAGAATTGTCCGCCATTGCCATCATCAAGGAACAAGGCATCATCTGGACCTGTTGCCACACCGGACATATCTGCATTAGCGAACTTCAGCAGAGCAATACGGTTTTCAACTGCATCACGGAAGCCATCAGCGAATTGGAATGTGAGCAAGCTACCCAACACTTCATATTCCATTACTTCCATGATGTCACGGAGTTGTGCGCCTGTGACTGCATCAAGGCTACCGGCTTCGTTGACAGCGCGGATGTAAGATTCGACAAAAATGTCAGCAAAGCCCCATGTGGTGATGTAAGCAACGTTACGTTCGCTGAGGGTACGTTCGTTCATTTCCCATTGTTGGGTGACAAATTGAACGGCAGGTTGGTCAACTTCTGTCCACCATTGGAATGGCATTGAACCGTACATACCATCAACAGCGGGGAGACCACTTGATTTCAAGGAGCGTTGACCGAGCAAACCTACACTGGTATCCATAACCCAGTTAACACCTGCAAGCTTGATGTCGTCTTCCAAGCCGAGGTCAACAAGGGTGGATGCAATCAGGACAGGACCTGTTGCCAGTGTGTTGGTGTAAAGGATGTTCGCGCCAGCATCAACCGCATTTTGAACCTGTGTCAGAATGTCGGTATCGGTTGGCAGGAAGATTTGTGGTTCATCAACAACTTCAACACCAAGGTCGGTGCAGTAAGCATCAGATGCAGGACCAACAGCTGCTTCACCGAATGCGCCGGGCCAGGTTACATGAGCGATAACTGGATCGGGGAAGGCATCAGGATTTTCTGCAACATATTCACAGAAGTCACCAAATTGGTTGATATACAGTGGGTTGGTTGCGAATAGCCAACCGGGGGTTTGACCATCTTCACCGTAAAGACCTTCGACAGACCCTGCTGAAATGACGGAGACGATTTCGTCTTCTGCCAGTTGTTCACGGAGCAGTTCCGCATCGGGTGACGCATAGAGCAAGAGCAAGTCAAGGTCATCACCAAATTCACTGGTGAAGCGGTCGTATGCACTCTGGGTTGCTTCAAGGTCGCCACCGGTATCTTCAAATTCTTGTGCTAGCATTGCGCCACAAATACCGCCGTTGTTGTTCCAGTAGGAAATTGCGTCTTCTAATGCAGATACAATCGGTTGGGTGATGAACGCATAAGCACCACTCAAGTCACCAAAGTGATAAATGGTGAGGGTTTCGCCTGTTAGGTCAACTTCACATTCGGTCAAGTCAGTTGGATAGTCCATCATCATATCGTCCTGAGCGAACGTTGGCAGAGCAAACAAACTAATCAGTAACGCGAGTACAAGAGCAAAACTCATTTTTTTCATGTTACAAAAAATCCTTTCGGTATGAATATATTTTTATGCAACGGGAGCAAAACACCCCCGAACATTAGCTTACGTCAATTTGCCCAATTGAGCAACTTAGTATGAATACGGTCGTATTTTCCATGCGACCTTGAGTATCTCCCACCGATGCGCAATCCCCCTCGGTTCTAAAACGAGGAAAATGACCAACGCCAACCCAAACAGAATTGGATTGATTGCACCAGCGATATTGACAGTATCAACGAATGGGAGCAATGCTGGCAAACCATCAAAAAGTATCGGACGAATGGTTGGGATGACAGCTTCTTGCAACAGGCGCACAAAGGTCACGCCAAATAATGCACCCAATGGGAAGCCTGCACCACCGATAATTAACATCGCCAACATCTCAATCGAGACTTCCAGCGTGAACATGTCCAGCGATAAACTGTTTCGTTCAAACGCAAGCAAACAGCCTGCAATCCCCGCATAGACAGCACTCAGGAAGAACGCTCTGAGCTTATATGTGAAGACGTTAATGCCCAACAACTCGGCAGCGAGGTCATTATCACGTATGGATATAAAGGCGCGTCCGGTTCGCGTTCGGATAATATTCCGTGCGAAGAACATCAATAACACCGCTAAAGGCACAATGATATAGTAGAAGGCGGTATCTGTGGCAAAGCTTAACGCCGTACTCCTCGACACACTCGCACTAAATTCGCCCGATTCTTCATCCGGCAAAATAATCACCTGATGCTCTCCAGCTTTTGTAGCGATATACGACATACTTAAAATATTGCCGTCTTCATCCTCAGTGAATGTAAGGTTGACATCGCCACTTGGTATCACTGATTCGTCAGGGTCAATGATTTGGATTTCGGGTATAGCACCATCGGTTGCCGTCAGATTCACCGCGATAATATCTACAAAATAAGGGTCGCCCGCTTCAAACACGAGTGGGGTATCATCGGTTAAGGTGTCATCCGCATATGATCCAAATGGTCCAATCATCGGAGCAGGGACACTGAGTGGTCGTGTACCACCCGTCAAATCTTCCATCGGATAGCGCAATACCCACGGGATAATAAACTGAGCCGCCAGCGTCGCCATTGCCAGATAGAATCCCTTCACACGCAATGACGGTAAACCGAATAACAGTCCAACAACACCTGTAATCATTGCACTGAGCGGTAAGGCAATCCAAAATGATAACCCAAGTTCACGAGCTAATATCGCTGACGAATATGCCCCGATTGCCATAAACGCCGCATGACCCAACGAGATTTGCCCATTGTAGCCAATCAGGATATTTAAGCCTTGTACTGCAATCACAAAGATAGCGATGCGGATAATCAGACCAACGTATTGGTCGCTGATGAATCCTGTACCGAGTGGACTAGATACTGCGAATAATGGAATCAGGAGTAGTACAAAAAATATCAGGTTTTTCCAGAGTTTGTCACGGGAAGTCCTGTCGATTGACATGTCCTCTTCGTATTTTGTATCAAATACACCCGCCGGATTGATGTTTGCCATGGGTACTCCAAAGTTTTAGAAAGTTAGTATTGCAAAAAGATTGTCTATTTTGTCACTGTAAGGAACAGGCATGCCCATTCCCTACGCAATAATCATATTGTGTATCTTGTTAAATTCTCTCGATACGTTTTTCGCCAAACAGCCCATCAGGACGAATGACCAACACCAGCATCAACACCACATACGGCGCGAGATTGGGACCAACTTGTTGTGATGAATTGAGCAATGTACCGAATTGTTCCACCAGCCCGATGATAATTCCGCCGATGAGTGCGCCACTGATGGATTCGAGTCCGCCGAGCAACACCGCAGGGAATACGCGCAACGCCACATAATTGATATTGAGCGATAAGCCGACTGCACCACCTTGCAATACACCAGCAATCGCCGCGAGAATAGTTGCAACTGCCCACGTTATCGCCAGAATCACACGCACACGCAGACCGACCGACTGTGCTAGCTGTTGGTCTTCCGATGTGGCACGCATAGCTAAACCCACACTGGTATAGCGGAAGAAGATAATAAATCCGGCAAAGGCGACAAGTGCCAACACAAACGCAATCAGTAACTCTACACGGACAATCGCAATGCCACCGAGTGGTTCTTGGAGCGCGTCAAGGCGAATTGGCTTAAATTTACCGCCTGTTTCGGGGTCAACAAAAATCGGCAGGTTGAGTTCGACTGTACCCCAGATAATTTGCGTAATACCATGCAAGACTTCTGCCACAGCCAAGGTCATCAATACCGCCGTGAACAGAGGCTGACCAATCAACGGACGTATCGTGAAGCGTTCCACCGCGAGACCTGTGAGAATAGCCCCAAGTAATGTACCTGTGACGGCGTGTACCCATTGCCATTCCAAACCACCAAAGGTGAGTAAGAATGTCAGTATGGCGATACCTGCGATAGTGATAATCAAGTTTCGCGGTTCGAGCAGGGCATAGATGCTGACAGTGGTCATAATCATCAGCATGGTTGCGGTTGCTAATAATCCTGCACCAACAACAGAAATCTCTGCGACAGTGAAGAAGCTATAAAAGACCATCCCGCCGATGACCATCATCCAGCCATGCGCGAAGTTAAACACACCAGAGGCTTTATTGATAACAACGATACCAAGCGCGACCAGACCATAAACGCCACCGACCAACACACCAGAGATAACCGTCTGGACGATACGGGAGGCTTTCAGGTGAGCGAGTTGACTCTGTAAGAACAATAAGATGGCAATGGTCACAACAGCATACATCGCCCATGTGAGTTGCTTTTTGTTTTGATTAATGAAATCCGACAATGCTCTGTTCCTTTAAGATAATAAATTTAGTTGATTGCGATATTTATACGGGCATAATACATCATGCCCCTACAATTAACTCTATATAACTATACGTCCGACACACGCAATTCTGTCTCGACTGTGCCTGTACGACCATCACGATACTTGACCTCAGCAACCACTTTAACTTCACGCTGGTCACCATAGATGGCTTCGAGCAAGTCTGCATATTTTTGCTGTAATGCGCCCCGACGCAACTTACGGGTGCGGGTAAGTTCGGCTTCGTCAGCGTCAAATTCTTTGTGCAAAATCACAAACCGCTTGACCCGTGAGTATTCGGGCAAGGACTCGTTCACTCGCTGGATTTCCTGACGGATGACTTCATAGATTTCTTTCTTCTGCGAAAGGTCAACATAAGTCGTGAAAGCGATACCATTTTTCTCCGCCCAACGTGATACATTCTGGAAGTCGATGATGATAATCGCGGAGACAAAATCCATGTCCCAACCACCAATGGTCATCATATCTTGTACGAATGGGCTAAACTTAACACGCCCTTCAATATATTGCGGGCTAAATGTCTCGCCACTAGAGAGTTCAATCAAATCTTTCACACGTTCCAGATAAATAAGGTGTCCGGTCTTTTCGTCGAAGTACCCAGCATCGCCTGTGTAATACCAACCCTCAGTATCAATGACTTCTCCGGTTTTTTCAGGGTTTTGATAATAGCCTTTGAACTGTGCTTTGGTGCGAACGAGGATTTCTTGGTCTTTCGCAATCTTAATTTCGACACCGGGTACAAGCACACCAACTGTCTCGAAGCGCACATCACCGGGTAAGTGAATCGTGCCGAAGGTCTCCGTCGAGGCATATAACTGGCGTAACTCAATCCCGATGGCACGGAAGAAACGGATAATATCAGAACTCAGCATTGCACCGGCTGTTAATACATTGCGGGCACGGGTCAAACCGAGCTTGTCGCGTAGCGGTTGGAAGACAGCAAACTCGCCAATCCAGCGCAATAATCGTAGGTTTGCGGGGATACTTTTTCGTTCATCTTCAAGGTCAATCATGCGGTAAGCAATCGGCATGAACCACTCGTATAACTTACGATTGAGCCATGTACTATCATTGATGCGGAACTGCACAGTACGCGCAAGATTTTCCCATACACGACTAGGGAATAATAAGCCTGCTGGTGCAATCTCGCGGATGTCAGTTGGTACGGTTTCTGGTCCTTCAGGGAAGTTGACCTGTACGCCATGCAATAGGTGAGGTGTAAAGCCAAAAGCTTGTTCCGTTAACCATGCCATCGGACTGAACGACAGCCAATTATCTTCGTGATTGCTATCGACATAGTTAAAGTTCATCGCATTACCATAGACCAATTGATGATGCGTGATTTCTGCAAATTTTGGCAGGCTAGTTGTACCGGAAGTCATACTCAGAATAATGGAGTCCATTGGGTCAGTAGATTTTGCCATTTCATCAAACCGACCACTGTTGGATTTGCTGTGTTCGCGCCCTAAGTTTTCTATCTCATCAAAGCTGGCAAGCCAGTCGTCATCATAGCTCCATAGACCACGATCTTCCCAGTAGATGACCCGTTTAATTTCTGGAACTTGTTCTTTAATTTCGAGGGCTTTATCAACTTGTTCTTGGTCATGCGCACAGATAAAGGTTGCGTTGGTGGATTTGACGACAAAGGTTAAATCTTGGGGCCCGGCATCACTGAACACACAGCAGGACTTGCATCCCATTGCATGAGCAGCGGTTTGTGCCCAATACATTTCGGGGTCGTTCTCACCGATAATCACCACCGTATCGCCTTGCTTTAAGCCGAGGCTGAGTAATCCCATTGCAAATCTGGATACATGGTCATAGACATCATTCCATGTGTATTCTTGCCAGATGCCATAACGTTTCTTACGTTGTGCAATGGCGTTTCCGCGTATTTTGACTTGATGCAGGAAGTTCTTAGGTAGTGTATCGAGATTGGGGTCAATCTCAGCGACCCGTCCATCTAATCGACTGGTATAAACTTTGCCCTCTTTAGGCTCGCGGTAGGGGATGTTTTCCTGTTGCGGTTTAGTCATCTCCATAATTAGTGTCCTTCCTGCCCCAGATAGGCGTTAATCACCGCTTCGTTTTGGCTGATTTCATCTGGCGTTCCCTCACCAATTTTGACACCGAAGTCAATCACAGCGATGCGGTGGGAGATGTCCATCACAAGCCCAATATCGTGTTCAATCAGCATGATGGTCGTGCCTTGTAGCTCGTGGATATCGAGGATGAACCGTGCCATATCTTCTTTTTCTTCGACATTCATCCCAGCCATCGGTTCATCAAGGAGCAGGAGCGTCGGTTCGAGTGCCAGCGCACGCCCTAACTCGACACGTTTCCGTAGACCATAGCTGAGTGTGCCGACGATAGATTTGCGGATATGTTCCATTTCGAGGAAGTCGATAATATCTTCAACGAGGCGACGATGCTCAATTTCTTCGCGTCTTGCTGAACCCCAGAACCACGCACCAGTCAGCATGTTGGACTTCATTTTGATGTGACGGGCTGCCATCAAGTTGTCGAGGACAGTCGCATTGGTATAGAGAGCGATATTTTGGAAGGTACGCGAGATGCCGAGTTTGGCACGTTCATAAGGTGGCATATTGGAGATAGACTGCCCCTCGAAAATGATACGCCCCTTTTGTGGAGAATAGAAACCGTTGATGCTGTTAATTAAGCTGGTTTTGCCCGCCCCATTGGGACCGATAACAGCAAATATTTCACCTTCATTGACTTGGAAACCGACGTTCTGTAACGCTTTAATCCCGCCAAAGTTTAGCGAAATATCATCTACATGTAGTTTTACAGGCATAAAAACCTCAAAAATAAAAGTAAATCTATATTCAACTGACTGTAGAAAAAATAACAAGGCAGTCAGCAATTTAATACGCATTTAATTATTCACTATGAAGATACCAAATATCGGCGGTCTATGCAAACGAAAACCAGTAAGAGTTTCATGAATGTGCGACGAGCCAATCAGTGATGTCTTGAATGATGTCTTCTTTACCAACTTCATTGACCAACTCGTGGCGTAATCCATCATATATTTTGACGGTGATGTCAGCGGATTTTGCCTGCTGTTCGATTAAGGTTGCGCCCGATGATGGGGTGAGTTCATCCGCGCCACCGTGCATAACCAGTAGCGGTAAAGTCAGTTCCTGTATACGCTCTCGCAGTGTTCGCCCTGCGAGAATCATTGCTTTTGATGTGCCGAGCCTCCACATGCCATGCCAATTGAGCGGGTCATTTTCCCATTGTCCGATAATATCGGGGTCGGTTGATAAAACAGTTGCAGACGATGGTGGGGATAGGGTTAACTTTGGCATGAGGCTGGCAACAAACATCAAGGAAGACACGAGCAAGGCGGGTTGTGATTCTTCGCCTGTGATAGCGACACCAGTCAGGACAAGGGCAGTCACATCAGATTGGTAACGTAGGGTAAACAATAGCGAAATCAATGTACCCATGCTATGACCGAAAATCAAAACGGGTTTATCAGGATATTGTGGGGTGATTTTATCGTAGAGGAGGCGCAAGTCAGCAACAGCCAATTCCATATCAGGGATATATGCACGGTCACCAGCACTCTTGCCATGTCCCCTGTGGTCAATACCATAGCAGGCAAATCCAGCTTCTGTAAAAGATTGTGCGACATGAGTATAGCGTCCGCTATGTTCACCATGACCATGTACGACGAAGACGATTGCACGGATGTCGTCATTAGTCGGCAACCCTCGTATATCGTCGCCATCGGGTAGCCATTCGTGATAGAAAAGTGAAATGCCCTCGTTATTCTGGAAAGTGTGTTCGTTGGTTATCATGTCGCCCATTTCTGCATTAAAGTTAATGTTACTTTTGATTCTACCGCACAATGCTGACCTAACACTAGAAATATGGTACTACAATTTTTATTGCTTTTTTAGACGAATCTATTTGTGAGAAATGTTGCCTGAATCTATATTATAAGTATCGAAAAATAAGATTTTGGGATTTCTAAAATGACACTTTCAAAGGTGAAGCAAGCAAAGTTTCGGCATTATTTTGATATGACAGATGCCAATAATGATGGTGTAGTGACAAAAGCAGATTTTGAACTTGCTGCTGAGGAAACTCGTAAGCAACTGGGTTTGACGGAGGGAACGGCAGAGGCTGAACAGTTACTCGTATCTGTCATGAGCTATTGGGAATCACTGGCTCAACATGCCGATGTGAATCATGATGGGCAGATAGAGCTACAGGAATGGCTTGACCATTGGGGACATGTGGTTGCGTCTCAAGAGATGATTAACCAATTGGTTGGTGGATATGGTCAAACGGTGTTGGCAGTCTATGACCGTGATAATGATGGTCGGCTAACATACGAAGATTTCTCAGCTTATTATCTTGGGCATCAAATCCCTGAGGAAAACTGTAAACTTGCCTTTGCAAAGATGGATGCAGACGGCGATTCTTATGTGGATAATGATGAGTTTTACAATACGGCAATGCAATTTTTTACCAGCGATGATGCAGATGCTCCGGGTAATTATCTATTTGGCGATTTCACCCATTATTTGGATAACTAAGCTTTAATATCATAAGGTCTATTTTGACGGGCGATAATATTATGTCGCTCGTTTTTTGTTCTCCAAACATTCGGATATTCGCTGGTATACGCTTTGTTAACTAGAGCAAACGGAGCGAGTTTACTAGTCTTTCCAAGCATTGCCAGACAGCATATCGCCGACAAATTTCAGGTAACGATAAAATAGTCGCCTCAAGATGAAATAGATAAAAATTAATCCAGCGAAAAAAAGTAATGCCAGTGCAATTTCAGTAAAGTCTGCGGTGGGTGAAATGGCTACACGATGCGGTCTATCGGGGTCATAATAGACGGTGATGTCACGTCCTTCGGGGTAGTTTTCAGCTTCGGATGGAATCCCCCAATAGGAATCCCCGTCTTCGGTGATACTCAAGCGTGTGCCGATGTATTGTTCGCCCTCGACGGTGTACTCATAGGTGAGCCAGTGTGTTTTGCTATTGATTTTGACGACAGTTGCAGTCGTCGATACCCAACTATCGCGTGTGAGGTAGTCGCGGATATTATCAACAAATCGGAAAAAACCGACCAATAGAAACCCGCCGATGAGCAGTACACCAAGCAGTAGCTCAATTTTTGATGGGGATTTGCGTGGTTTTGTTTTGTTAGCCATTAGTCAAACGATAGGGGAACATCAAGACGCAACCATGTACGCCCAATACGGAAAAGAATACCCGGTCGCAGAATAACCCGCGACTTAATAGGGTCGGGGTTTTTCTCGACAAACGTGCCATTGCGACTGCCACCATCTTCAAGCCAGAACTGCAACATGAACGGTGATGTGACTGACTCCGACGAGGTGACCTCGACTGATTCACAACCGAGCCGTGCATGGAGGCGCGAGACCTGATTATCACTGCCGAGGTGGATGTCACAGGTTTCGCGTCTGCCGATGGTGATGATGCGTTCGTTGCCGAGTGTTGGCTGGTCGAACATCATCTTCTCACCGTCACGAGGACCACTCATAAAGGTTATTGAGATTTCACCATTGGGTCTAGTCATTCCAGTCTCGCATTTCGTTGGTTTGCTCAATTTTATCTAGTGTTGGCTGGTGGTTTTCATCCAGTCTCAGCGCATGTTGGAACATGTTGTATGCCTCATCATAATTGCCGAGATTCATATAAGCTTCGCCGGCATTGTGCCAGAACCACACATCGGTGTCGTCATATTCGACGGCTTGTTGAAAACAATAGAGCGCGTTAGCCCATTCGTTTAATGCTGCATGACACAAGCCTTTGCCGTTCCATGCCCACGCATAATTGCGATGCAGGCGGGTGGCGCGTTCATAGCTGACAATCGCATCAGCATACCGTTCCAAGCGACGTAATACCTGCCCGTGCCGTGCCCAGACGGTGGCATTATCCGGCGCGACCTTAACTGTATTTTCGATAACGACTAGTGCGTCATCGCGTCGTCCCATGTCCAGCAAGATATTCACCTGATTGATGTAATACCAGACGACGGAGGGGTCTTCTTGTGCAGCACGTTCATAACTAGCGAGAGCATCATCTAGTTTGCCGAGTTCACGTAATGCCAGACCACGTCCATTCCATGCCCATGCAAAACGCGGGTTGATGCGAACAGCACGTTCATACGCGCCGAGGGCATCATCGAACTGACCAAGATTGCGTAATGCTTGCCCGACCTTTGCCCAGCTTTCATAATGGCGCGGGTTGAGGTCAATGGCTTGGTCGAGGGCTTCTAGTGCGCGACGATAATGCCCCCGAATGAGGAGTTCTTCGGCATAGTTATACCAGTACCATACATCATCTTTGTCGATTTCAATCGCTCGTTGGAAGCATTGCAGGGCTTCGTCATGACGACCAAGTGCACTTAATGTCAGCCCGCGACCACTCCATGCCCAGCTATAATCTGGCTCAAGCTCAAGCGCACGGGTATAACTTTCGAGGGCTTCTTCAAGGCGACCTGTCTTGCGTTGGATATAAGCGCGTTTTGCCCAAACATGTGCGTTACGGCTGTTGAGGTCGAGGGCTTGTGTCAGTAGCTCATAGGCGCGGTCGAATTTGTTGAGGGTCGTCAGCACATCGGCTTGTTTGTATAGATAGAATACCTCTTTCGGTGCGAAACGTGACGCATTGATATAGGCTTCTAGCGCGTCCTCATAACGCCCCATTGTCTCCAATGTGATGCCTTGTTCATTCCATGCCCACGCATATTCTGGCGCGATACGGGTTGCTTGATTACAGGCATCCAGCGCATCGGATAGCTGATTGAGATGGCGCAGGGCATTACCCATCAACGCCCAACTCCGTGCATGATGACGGTCGAGGCGGGTGGCACGTTCCAGCAACGGGATACATTCTTTATATCGCCGTAGCAGAATCATAACATTACCCTGATTGTACCAATACCAGACACGCTCCGGTTTAATTTCTGAGGCGCGTTGATAAGCACTGAGGGCTTCGTCATAGCGTTCTAGTTGCTCAAGTACGATGCCTTTACCGTTGATTGCCCAATCATAATTTGGGTTTAGTTGAATCGCAGTTGAGTAGGCGGTGAGGGCTTCGTCATAGCGTCCGACATAGCGCAATACCTGACCTAGTTTGCCCCAACTGTTGGCATGCGTAGGGTCGGTGCGGGTAGCTTCAATCGCGGGTTCAATCGCGTCGTGGAAGCGTCGCATATCAACCAGAATCTCGGTGAGGTTGTACCAGTGCCAGACTACATCCGACTGGAATACTGTTGCACGGCGGAAGGATACCATCGCGTCTTCGTTGCGTCCCATCGCCTTCTGCGATAGTCCACAGCCATTGTGTGCCCACGCATAATCGGGTTTGAGTCGAATCGCTTTCTGATAACACTTGACGGATTCTTCGTGTTGTCCTTGTAAGCGGTAAATTTGCCCCAGTTTTGCCCAACTGTTGGCATGGTCATCATCGAGTTTTAAACCACGATTGACCATCTGAATCGCTTCGTCATAGCGTTCCAACTTATGGAGGACATCACCACGATTGTACCAGTACCACACATCATTTTCGTTGATTTCACAAGCGCGTTCAAAACAGTCGAGCGCACCCACAAAATCATCAGTCCGGTCTAGGATGATACCTTTGCCATTCCATGCCCACGCATAATCGGGTTGAATGGAAAGAGCACGGTCGTAACAATCGACTGCTTCAGGATAGCGTTCGAGTAAGCGCAGGGTACGACCTTTGCGCGCCCATGCCCACGCATAATTTTGTTCCAGATTAATTGCTTGGTCATACGCACGTAAGGCTTCTACGAGGCGACCGAGTTCAGTCAGCGAGTATCCCTTGTCCATTAGTTCACGGGCTTTGAGACGTGGACCCGAAATTTCCAATGTTGGGGGTTCGCCGACGACTTCTTCATACGCCTGTGCCAAATCATCAACGAGTTTGCCCCATGTCTGCGGACGGCTGATGATGTCCTTATTGAGGCAGGTGAGGACAATCTCTTGCACGATATCGGGTAATTCGATCCGAGCACGACTGTCAAATTGTGCTGGCTCATTGATGTGGAGGCGCATCCATTCCTGTATACCACGCACATTGAAGATATGTCGTCCCGTTAGCATCTCGTACATGACACACCCGAAGGAATAAATATCCGAGCGCATATCGACATCAAGTGCTTTACATTGTTCAGGTGACATATAGGGTGCAGTACCGACAATCGCACCAAAGCGGGTCAGGCGATAGGCTCCGGTGGCTTCTTCTTCGTCAACAGGCATAAAGTCGGTCGGGATGTCGTTCGGGTCAAGTGAACGTACCAAACCAAAATCGGTTACTTTGGCAATGGAGTCATGGGTTACGAGAATGTTGCCCGGTTTCAAATCACGGTGAACCAGACCGGGGACTTTTTGTGTGGCGTGTTGCATCGCTAATGCGATATGCAAGCCGAATTGTAGACTTGTCTCGATGTCGAGGCGGTTACGGTCAATCCAACTCCGCAAGTCTACGCCAACGCCTTCCGTCCCGCTGATGTGTTCCAAAATAATGTGGGGTCGTTCGTTGATATTCTGAACGAGTCGTGCTTGTACAATGTTGGGATGCCGTTCCAGATGAATCCATGTGGCGGCTTCTTTTTCAAAGCGTGCAACCGCCCGTGAATTATTCAGGAATTTGCCCTGAAAGCTTTTAATCGCAACGGGTTCGCGCTGGTCGTGGTCATAACACAGGTACACAACCCCCATACCACCCCACCGAATATCAGCAACCTCATAACGTGCGTCAATCCGGTCACCGATGTTGAACTCATGTTCGCGTTTGCGTCCACCACTCGATGGTTTCTGTGTGGTTGTCCCGACTTGACTGGCTGACGGGTCGAAGTCTATCTCCATCGAACTGAGAATGAGGTCGTCGCCACCGTCTTCAATACGGGTTTCACTTTGGAGTAGATAATTTTCTGATTCCAGCCGTGAATCTACATTGATAGCATGTTGCGTCTGTGATGTATCCCCATCTGAATTGAGGTCGGCAACAATATCAGCTTCTGCCATTGTGATGTCAGAGTCATATGGGTTGGCATAGGCAGATGTTGCATCGTCTTGTGAGCTATCATCGCCAGCCGTAAAGTCATCTAGGGTATGGTAAATCGGCTGGGCATTGTCTTGTGCATAGAGTCGTAACAGGCGGTCAATTGTCTCGGCTGTGACGTATTGTTGTCCTTCGGGAATGGCTTCATCCGGTGCGATAACCCACAATGCGACTGCAATATTTCGCTGTGATGGATGCGCCTGTGCTTGATGCACGACCCATTGGACAAATTCGCGCAGGGCACGTTTGGCTGTTGTCAGGTCAACATCATGGCTGGCGAGCTGAAGCGCACGTTGATATGCCATCATAGCTTTGCCGACATAAAAGATACGCAAGCGGTCATCCTCGCTCATCACCAGTTGCGCGCATAGGTCACCGATGGCGAATAGGTCATTGATGTCGTCACGGCGTAACGCCAACTTACCCAACTCCTGAATATCGGGGTTGGGGTCGGTGGCAAAAGGGTCAGTTAGGTCATCTGACCGACGTTTGTTAAGTTCGCGCCGAACTTCTTCTTTAGTCAGCGGTATGGGCTGACGTTTCGTCTGTGGAACTGGCATCGTTATCGTCTTGTGATTTGAAAATTAAACTTTGGTTGTCTTCTCCGGCGAGGGCGATAATTGTATCCCCTGTATCAAACGTCTCGGCGACAATTTCCGCACTGAGCGGACGGGTCAGCAAACGTTCGATTGCACGGCGCAGTGGACGTGCCCCATTGGTTGGGTCATATCCTGCTTCAAGAATAATCGTGCGCGCCTCTTGCGACAAGGTCAATGTTAGTTTTTGGTCGGCGAGGCGGTCGCGGACTTCTTGCAGTTGCAAGTCGAGAATCTGGTCAAGTGTTGTGTGTGTCAGATTGCGGAAGGTCACAACATCATCAATACGATTCAAAAATTCGGGACGGAAGAACTGCGATAGATAACCCGAATAATCAGGTTCGGCATCTTCGTCGTGTCCCATAAAACCGAGTGACTTCGCACTTTCCTGTGTGCCGATGTTGCTGGTCATGATGAAAGCACTGTGTCGTGCATCAACTGACCGACCGTGTGCATCACTGATGCGTCCTTCGTCGAATACTTGCAGGAAGATGTCGAAGACTTCCGGTGCTGCTTTTTCGACCTCATCTAATAGCACGACACTATAAGGACGACGGCGCAATCCATCCGTCAATTGTCCCCCGCGTGATGATTCTTTGTATCCAGGTGGCGACCCAATCAAACGCGATACCGTATGCGCATCATGAAATTCGGACATATCGAGGCGTAGTATAGCTTCTTCGCTGGCAAATAGTTCAGCGGCTAAGGCACGGGCGAGTTCGGTCTTGCCGACACCGGATGGACCCAAAAATAGGAACACACCAATTGGGCGGTTGGGGTCATTCAGTCCAGCGCGGGCTGTTTTGATTGCATCGGCGACCATCGCCACAGCTTTATCCTGACCAATAACACGCTCTCTGAGCTTATCGGCAAGGTTGGATAGACGACGTTTTTCATCTTTGGTCAATTCAGAAATTGGAATGCCTGTCCATTCGGATAGCACATCAGCAATGTCTTCCTCACGGACATCGGTGACGAGGTCGTCCAAATCTGTGATGTCAATGTCAGGATGTACCGTGCGGATAATGACACGGGTGCAGGCTTCATCCAGCAGGTCAATGGCTTTATCAGGCAAGCGACGGTCTGGTAGATAGCGTATCGACAACTTGACAGCAGCACGAATTGCCTCGTCAGTGATGACAACTTTATGATGTTTTTCCAGACGGTCTTTTTGTCCGCCGAGGATTTTAACTGTCGGTTCTTCACCCGGTTCTTCGACATCAATCGTGCGGAAGCGACGGGCTAGCGCAGGGTCTTGTGCGATTGCGCGACGATATTCTGCATGTGTGGTTGCACCGATACAGATGATTTCGCCCCGTGCTAGAGCCGGTTTGAGGATGTTGGCGGCATCGAGGTTGCTGTCGATGGTATCCCCTGCACCGACAATCGTATGAATCTCGTCGATGAACAGAATGACGTTGCCAGCTTTTTGTGCCTCGTTGACAATGCCAATTAGTCGTTCTTCAAATTGACCGCGAAGACTTGTGCCAGCAACCAATGTGCCAATTTCAATTTGGATGATACGACGCTCAAGTAGGGGGGCAGGTGCAGTGCGTTGGCTAATGGCATATGCCAAGCCTTCTACAATCGCTGTCTTGCCGACCCCCGCATCACCTAATAACAGCGGGTTGTTCTTTTTGCTCCGTGCAAGGGTACGGGCTAGTGCACGGATTTCTTTGTCACGGGCGACTGCTTCATTTAAGTTGCCTTCACCAGCTTGCGCAGTTAAATCACGCCCATAGCGGTCAAGCAGTGGGGTGGCAGGGGCTTTAAACTCGTCGGACTTTGATGACGATGACGATAGGAAGCTCGACGAAAAATCAAGGTCAAGGTCGCTATCGTCTTCATCCCAGAAGTCAAGGTCACTATCATCAGAAATAGGTGCTGGTGATAGGTCGCTGTGTTGCTCGGTGATGAGTTTCTGTAGCCATAGGTTCAGGTCAAAGCCCATATCCATCAGTTTGCGGATGGGTACACCTTCGCCTTCTTGCAACAGTGCCATCAGCATATGGATTTCTTGTACGTCGTAGTCTTCGTCTTGTTCTGCGAGGAAGATTGCCAACGACAGAATCATTTCTGTACGTGGGGTCAACGGTAGTACCTCATCAAGTGGACCATCGGCTGCGCCAATTTCACGGCGGATTTCGTTACGAACATGGCGTGGATTGAACCCTGCCCGTCGCAGTAATTCGCTCGTTGGACCTTGCTCTTTACGGGTTGCCGCAATGAAAAGATGCTCAGTCCCAATGTAATTGTGTCCAAGACGACGTGCTTCTTCTGCCGCCCCATTTAATAAATTGGAACACCGTTCCCGCAATTCATTTTCTGGAATATCAGGTGATTGTGACAAACTTATAATTCCCTAAATTCAACCACTAAAAATTTTTCATTAACAGTATACCGCATATCGACGTAACGAGTAACCGCTACCCACTTTCTTTACGTAATTTTTGTACTTTCGTTAGTGAACCATAACTATCATCACGAGACGTGTGTTCTGTATGATAATGTCTCTTTATGTTTGTGATTGGCAATTACCATTCTGTGCCATATCCACTATACTGAGGACACACACAGGGGGGAATAACCGTCTAATTTTGGTTTATATAACAATCTCTAGTGTTGAAGTGACCTGATACAGGTTATAATGCGTGTGTAATTATTCATTCAAATCCAATCAGTCCGAGAAAATTTATGTCAACTTCAGACCCATTAATAGGCAGACAACTCGGTGACTACAAAATTGAGGAACTTATCGGTCATGGGGGCATGGCGCGAGTTTATCGTGGCTATGATGAAACCCTCGACCGGAATGCCGCTGTCAAAGTCATTGAGCCTACGTTAATTGCGAGTGGTGAAGAAGATGAGTATCGTGACCGCTTCTTGCGGGAAGCCCGTGCGATTGCTCGTTTGAATCATTCGAACATTGTGGGTATTTACCAGTTTGCACAAGAAGATAATCTTTATTTTATTGCGATGGCATATCTTGATGGGCGCGACTTGCGCGATGTCCTCAAAGGTTATGCCGAGCAGAAGCAACTCATGCCTCGTGATGAGATGTTGAAGGTACTTCATGATATTGCGAACGGTCTTGATTATGCCCACAAAAATAACATTATTCATCGAGACATTAAGCCATCCAACATTATTGTGACCACCGAGGGCAATGCTGTCCTGACTGATTTTGGTCTGGCATTGAATGCTGTTGAAGGCACAATCGGCAATACATTTGGCAGTGTCCATTATATTGCACCAGAGCAGGCAATCTCATCGGCGCAGGCTGTGCCACAGAGTGACCAATATTCACTGGGTGTCATCGTCTACGAATTGCTTGCGGGACAAGTGCCTTTTGATGATGCTTCCGCAATGAGTGTTGCGCTCAAGCATATTAGTGACCCACCACCACCGATACGCGACTTAAACTCCAAAGTCTCGCCTGAGCTTGAAGCCGTGGTGATGAAGGCACTGGATAAAGAACCGACCAATCGTTATGAGACGGTCAATGATTTTGTAACTGCCTTTGAAGAAGCCCTTGGTGGTGCACCTGATGCGCTAGAAGGTGTCTCAATTGCTGAGCGTCCTGTGAATGTGCCACCCGTCTCGCCAAGTATGGATGATGATGCACCAACAATTGATAGACCGAGTCAAGCATCTATCGGAACGGCTGTGCCTGCACCAACTGCAACACGCCAAATTGATTCAGGTGAATCATCTGATAGTGGCGGTGGTATGAATATGACGATTGTTATCATTGGGATTGTCGTTGTTGTGGCATTGGTTGTCGGTGGGTTGCTCGCGGCGAACAGTGCTGCAGAAGCGGCGGCTGCGACAGAAACAGCCGTTGCACAAGCAAACTCAACGGGCACAGCGGTTATTGTTGCGCAAAATGAAACGGCTACCGAAGATGCCAACATTGCCAATGCAACGTCTACAGCAGAAGTCGAAGCGACACAAACAGCAAATGCTAATGCAACTGCTACCGCAGAAACCGAAGCAACGCAAACAGCAGATGCTAATGCAACATCTACGGCAGAAACCGAAGCGACACAAACAGCAGATGCGATGAATGCAACGGCTACAGCAGAAGCAGAAGCGACGCAAACAGCAGATGCGATGAATGCAACGTCTACAGCAGAAGTCGAAGCGACACAAACAGCAGATGCGATGAATGCAACGGCTACAGCAGAAGCAGAAGCGACGCAAACAGCAGATGCTAATGCAACCGCTACCGCAGAAACCGAAGCAAGTATGACGGCTGTGGCAATGCAGGAAGCAACCAACACGGCAGCTACAGCGACTGTGTCGTTTATCTTGACGGATAGTGCGCCGACATTAACACCGTCTAGTACACCAACACAGACACCGTCAAATACACCAACACCAACACATACACCAAGCCCGACATTTACACCAAGCCCATCACCGACCCCTGCATTATTGGCAGAAGATGGTCAAGCTCAATTGTTGTTGCGTTATGATGGTCGCTCTATCCTGATTACGAACCGCATACGGTTTACAACACTTAATATCAACCAGTTGGTATTCACCAAGTTTGTTGAAGATGAAGACGGTAATCCGGTCGCAAGTGATAGATTCCGTATGTCTGAATTTACAGGTGCACCATCGCCACTGCGATTTGAGAGTTGTCTGCAAATTTGGAATGGTAATCAATTCTCGCGCCCATCAACCAATAACAGATTGAAGGATGGGAGTTGTGATGCCGAACCTTTCTGGCGGACGGATAATGACATATTCTGGGCAGATTCTACAGCGGGGCAATATTTTGAAGTGAGCATCAATGGCATTGATTTGCTAGCGACTTGTCCAACCAACCGACTCGGCTCAACATCTGAAGAGCGTTGTGTGGTAGAGCTTCCGTAGAGGATATTAAACAGTAAACATATACAGAAGCGGTTTCATGCAAGTGAGACCGCTTTTTTAGTTGCCGTTGTTGAGGAAGTCGCGTAAGGTTTCGTGGAAGCGTTCCGGTTCATCCATCATCGGGAAGTGACCCGATTTCTCGAACCAAGCTTCACGACTGTTGGGGGCGGATTGCAAGAGAATCTTGGATTGCCCTGGGTTAACGATGATGTCGCGTTTGCCATAGATGCCGAGGATAGGCACATCGACTTCTTGTAAGACTTCACGCAAATCAGTTTTGCGGAGTGTGCCAATACTCTCAAAAAAGGAATCTGCGGATACCTTGGAGGCATCCTCTTTTACCATACGATGGATTGAACTACCCTGTGCTGACCCGAAGCGTGTCAACCCCATGATGAATAAATCCAACACAAGGGGCAAGCTATAGACGAGATGCGCGATGCCTCTATAACCGGATAGCTTCAGAAAGAAATTGAGGGATTCGCCATCGACAGGGGAGCCGATAACGATAGTTTTGACGGTCTTTTCGGGATAGCGATGGGCAACCGCAAGGGCAACCGTCCCGCCCATCGAATGCCCGACAATCGGTGCTTTAGGAATCCCCAACCGTTCCATAAACTGATTAACCAATTGCACAAAGTTGGCAACGGAAAAATCAGCACCTCGGTCGAGTGACTCCCCAAACCCAAAAAAGTCGAGCGAATAGGTACGAAATTCTTTGCTTAAGGTTTCCATGGTATCGCGCCATAAAGCCCACGACCCAAGCCAACCATGTAATAAAATAACAGGGCGACCGCGACCCAACACTTCATAATGGACGATGCCCTGATCTGTCACCATTGTTGCCACAGGTGCAACCTCTTATCCGATTGATTGAACGAAACGAAACCCTGCTTAACCTTCCATCTCTTCAAGGATGGTATATAGTAACTCAAGCAGAACATTACGGACGCTATCCCGTTCTTTCGCAACACAAGGCAACAATTTGATGCCTTCTTCAATGCTCAACGCGATACGCAAATCCTCTGGTTCCCACGCATCAGGATGGTCTTGCTTGTTGGCTGCAACAACATAAGGTGTTGGTGCATATGCGCGGAAGGTTTCCAAAATACTGCGGGCTTCACGGAAGGTTTCTGGCTTGGCACTGTCTACCATAACGATAAACCCAAGCATACCTTCGGCAAGAATTTCCCACATGAAGTCAAACCGACGCTGACCGGGTGTACCAAACAGATACAGCACGAGATCTTCGTCAACTGTAATACGACCAAAGTCCATCGCAACGGTGGTATTTTCCTTTTGTTCCCGCTCATTCTCGCTAGAGATGTTACGGTCAGTCGATACCACATCAATTTCACTGATCGCTTTGATAAATTCGGTTTTACCGGAGCTGAATGGTCCTGTAACAACCATCTTTACTGTCTGCATAATACCCCGCTCTTCTTGTAATGATATTCAGAAATAAGGTCGATAAAGCTCATCTGTAAAAACATTACAGTGACTTGAGCTTTTCAATCAGCTTGTTCACAACTTTCTTATCGGCAACAGGTTGTTGTTTCTTCGAGCGACGTGAACCCGCACGTTTGGAAGAGGCTGACCCCGTCCCGCGTGGCTTGACAATCACTACCAGACCTGCCTGTTCCAGACCATATACAACCCGCCGTATTTCCATCTCCGACATGTTGTTGGCTTTGGCGATTTGACGAATGGTATTCTTCGGGCTGACGTAAGAGACAACCTTCCATTCTTCAACACTAAGATGGACACCCTTGAATTTTTCTTTGGGATTGTCCGGGAATTTGAGCGATACGTCAAGATTTTCGATGTGGGACTTGAGTTGTTCCACCTCGCGGATACGACGCGCCCCTTCGATGATGACATTTTCGAGGTCAATCGGTACCAAAATATTTTTGGAATCCGGCTCGACATTATCATCAAAGCGGAAAGGACCTTCGCTCCATGTCATCAGATTATAGATAACATCAAGGATGTTTTGCTTGATACATGCGACAATGTCATTTTGTGTCACATACTTTGCACCAATCAAACGCATCGCCAACGCTTTATCACTCGTATTCTTGGCACGCTCTTTGAGGGCGTTCGCCTGCTTATCCGTCAGCTTGCCAGCTTTGTTGAGGACAGCAACAAGACCATTATCTTGGTCAGAAAGTTCCGCGAAGATGAGCTTCCCTTTATTAAACGCAACCTTAGCGCGTTCACCACCGGGTTTCATCTTAGCATTACCCATTGCGTCTTCTTCACCCGTTGGAACACTTTCAAAAATTGTCAGCATCCCAGAGCGTTTTGACAGGTTGACTAGATTCAACAACTGTGTAGTACTAAAATCTCGAATATTGCCTTGTAGTGGCATGTAATGCCCCCTGAGCTATTACAGAACAATGGTTAACATAAGGAGCACCTACGACAAACATAATCCCAATTATAGCGTGACGCTACTTTTACGTCAACTTAAGGGATTAGCGTTGGTTTCCCGTCTATTGACTGCTTCAACAGAAACAGACAAACTAATGTCTGTAACGATTTTAATACACTTTAATCGTGTGAACAATTAAAATCGGTAAAAATCCCTTTTGGATTTTCAAATTGATAAGGAAACAGTCCCTATGCGTTATATTTTACCTCTTATGATTTTCCTCGCAACATTGGCTCTGGCAGGTGTTGTCAGCCAGCGGTCGCCTTTGGTTGTATCGTCCGATACATTCGCTGTTGCGAACACAGGTCATTTGAATCAACAAACCAATGACAATGATAGTCCAACTGCAACACCGGCACCAACTGCTACCCCTGCACCAATAGACGGGGCAATCGGTCCTTACGACTTTGTATCCGATATAAACCCGTTAACTGGATTGCAAGTTGAGGATGAAAGTATTCTCAATCGTCGCCCGATTATTGTGAAGGTATCCAACTCACCAGCACTTGTGCGACCACAATCGGGTATTGGGCAAGCTGACCTTGCTTGGGAACACTATACCGAAGCTGGTGTGACCCGTTTTTCGGCATTGTTCTACAGTCAAGCACCGGAGCGGGTGGGGTCAATCCGTAGTGCGCGCCTGATTGATTATGAATTGGTGCCGATGTATCAGGGAATTTTGGCATTTTCTGGTGGTAGTATCGGCGTAGAAAAGCGTATCTTTGGCTCTGAGGTGGTGAAGGAATTTCTGTGTCAGGGGCGCGAGGGTGATGTACTCGAACAGTGTTATGTCGAAGCAGATGCTCATGCACCGGGGGTTGTCCCACCATCCGAGTTTGCTGAGCGTGCTTATAAAGGTGTGCTGTATGGTCGTCCCTATTATTATCGTGATGAAAGTATCCCTGTCCCACACAACATGTTTGTGAGTGTCAAAGACTTATGGGACTTGGCCGAAGCCGATGGGCATGCACAACGTCCTGACTTGGTCGGGATGGCATTCCATGCAGACCCGCCGGAAAATCCAACCGGCTCAGGGATTTATGCTCAGATTCGATATGAGACAACGCTGGTCGAATGGCATTATGACACCGAAACAGGTTTGTATTATCGCTCATCGGATGGTTTGCCCCATTTTGATGTGAATCTCGACCAACAGATCACAGCTAACAATGTAGTTGTGGCATATACCGGACACTATCTGACCGACATCATCGAAAGTGGGTGGGGCGAAAATATCCACTGGAGTGTGCAGAATACCGTCTGGCCCCGAGGCGATATGATTCTGTTCCGTGATGGTCTGCGCTATGAAGGGACATGGGTACGGGATTCTCGCCCTGAGATGATGGGCTTCCGTACCAATGATGGTGAACTGCTGTATCTTAAGCCGGGGAATACATGGTTTCAGCTCGTGCGCTTGCCAGAACAAACCAATCCTGAGCGCGAATGGGTGAAATGGGAATAGCAGGATAGTAATGTTGCACAGGTGGCATCATCTATCTGTGCAACAAAAACCTAATTTAGGGTGCTAAAATAATGCGCTAATAGCTTAAATCGCCTATAATTTATGAAAGATAAACCAAATTAAAGAAGTAAATTTTATGGCGACCCATCAAGAATTAGGACAGGCAATTGAATTAATACAAGCGGGTAATCTTCAGGCGGGGGCAACCATGCTCAATGCAGTTCTGCGCCGACCCGATTTGGACAATACCAATCGTGCTATTGGGTTTGTCTGGCTTGCTGAGACACAAGACGATATTTATTTTAAGATTCAATGTTTGAATCAGGCACAGGATGCCGACCCCAACAATATGGCTATCAGGCAACGGCTCAACGATTTGTTGGCGCAACAACCGAGCCGTACACCGTATCCAACCCAACGCCCAACACAGCCACCACAGGGTCAACATAGCAGTGCCAATCCGTATTTCCCTGAGTCGCGCTCCATTAATTTACCACCACCTGAAAAGACCAAGAGCCAACAGGTTCGACAGGTTGGTAATCAACAACCACCACCGCCACCGGATAATCGCCGGACAACAGGTAAGCAGCGCATATCTGACCCTGAACAGCGGAGTCGGATTATGAAGCGTATTAGCCCGCCAAACCCGACGGGAGATACAGGCGCACTCCCGACCCTAGATACCTTTGATGATAGGTGGACGACGGGACCAATACCTGCTGTTAATCCCAACCAAGGACAATATAATCCACCACGTCCAAGTATAAGTGATAGTCAATCGATTAATCCTTTCAATCAACCGAATTTGGATGACAGTCAACCGACCAGCCCCTTTAATCAACCACCGCAACAACTCAATCAGTCACAGCGTGGTGCACCTCATCGTTTATCACAGACCCCGCAAGTTGTTGGGATAAAGCATGGACCGAATGGTGATGGTAGCGGTGTATTTGTGACCCGTGATGGGGTCATTGCGACGACCCGTTATGTTGTGGGTGGTGCAGAGCAGGTGATGGTTGAGGTTGATACCAACTATGAAACGGTTGGGCGTGTGATTCGTACCTATCCAGCATTAGACCTTGCATTAATTCATGTCAATGTTCAACTCGACCGGGTGTGGCCCCCCATCAATATGCCTGTGATTGTCGATAATGAATCGTTTGTGTCAATCAGTTATGGGCGAGAAGTGATACGGGCGACTCATCGTAAATCCAAAGGACAACTCAGCCCTCATTGGATACCGACGACGGCTCAGTTGCGTAATGTCAAAGATGCGGGCGGGGATGTAATGTATGATACCAAGAATTATCTCATTGGTATTTTGACGCGCAATGCCAGTCGGGAAACAGGATATGTGTATGGCTTGCATATTCTGCACATTTACGACAAGGTCAACGAATACCTGCGTGAACGGCAACAAATGCCTAACAGTGGTTACTGTCATCATTGCGGTAGTATGACACGCGCAGAACATTATGGCGGGTATTATTGTGAAACCTGTGGTGCAGTTCTACCGAGTGCAGAAAACATAGACCGTCGCAACCGTACATCACAGCAATTGCTTCAAATCTACAATGAGAATCTGAGCCGTACCTGTCCTAATTGTCGGGCTAAGGTCGGATATTATAATGCCAAATGTTTGCGTTGTGGCTATGACCTTGAAGGCAGGTTGTAAACAAAACAAAATAATAGACAGACATAGTTGAAATGAAGGGAGTTGTAGATGACATTTTTATTTGGAAATCGTCCGCGCCGTGAAGACCAAGAAAGTGTGAGTGCACTAGAACAATCGGTGCGTAATGTTGAAACGATTCTGGCTAGCATCGGGGTAGACCCAGTCGAGGCACGGATGAAAGTTGATGCAGGGTATGCGTGGAATTTTCAGCGCGGGTCGGCATTGATTGAGGTTTATGTCTCGCAAGAGGAACGCGGATACTTACAGGTGCTGTCACCAATTATGCACTTGCCAACGACTAATCTATTGGCGTTGTATCGTCGTTTGTTGGAACTCAATTTGCAGTTAACCAATGCGTCAGTGGGTGTGCATGAAGATGTTGTATATGTCTTTAACGAACGTCCTTTGGATGGGCTTGACCACATTGAAGCTGAGTCGATTATTCGTAAATTAGCAATTTATGCTGATGACCTCGACAATAAGTTGGTGGATGAATTTGGCGGACGGTTATACAGCCAACCCAATTAAAATAGTACCTATTCACTATGTAGAGTCTCGTCTGTTTTCAGAAATAAATAATCACATATTTTATTTGTCTGCGGACAACGCAGGCGTTGTCCCTACAAGGATTTCCGTAATTTGTCGTAGGGACGGGATTCTTCCCGTCCGCTAATCTAAATGCAATTTCTTTCCGAAGGTCACCACTACAAAGCGGACGAAGGATACAAAGGGATTCGCCACAAGAACGCTCTCTCTATGCCTGAGTTATGACTTCAAATATTAACTTTTGTCGCAGTTGGTTGTGTCTGTCCTCATCACCTCTATAATAGAGATGTATCTTTTGTGCATGAATTTATAGGACACTGCGATGGAAGTCGGAATCAAAATTAACCAGTATCAGGTTGTTGAACATATCGGGCGTGGTGGTATGGCTGACGTATGGTCTGCCCGTGATGGACGGCTGAACCGACTGGTGGCAATCAAAACTATTGCTCAAAGTTTATCAACAGATGCTGACCCTGTTGCGCTGTTTGAGCAAGAAGCCCAGACGATTGCACAAATGGAACATCCTCATATTTTGCCGATTTATGATTTTGGTGAATATAACAACAACCTGTATATTGTGATGCGGTATGTCACAGGTGGGTCGTTGGAGGATAAGTTAGAAGACGAGCCGATGACACTGGCGGAAACCCTGCGTATTGGTGCTAATATCGCGCAGGCGTTGGATTATGCTCACGATAACAATGTCATTCACCTCGACCTCAAACCCCCTAATATTTTGATGGATAGTAGTGGTGCACCATACTTGGCAGACTTCGGTCTGGCGACGGTGCTAGATAAGAGCGGAACGGCACAAAATCCGGGGTCGGGTACGTTGCTGTATATGGCACCGGAACAGCTTGTGGCGGAAGTGATTGACCATCGTGCTGATATTTATAGCTTTAGTGTGATGATGTGGCATATGTTGACGGGTACATTACCGTTTGATGGCATGATTCCGCTGGCGATGAAGCAGATGCAATTTCAGGAAGAGTTACCACAGCTATCAGATTATAATGAAAATATTCCCTACCAGATTACGGACATCTTGCGTCAGGGAACATCTGTTGAGCCGAAGAACCGTCAATCGACTTTGATACAAATCATAGAGCAGATGCGCGAAGCTGCCGATATGCCATCAATTGACCTTGATACGTCATGGAATATGGGAGGCGGTTTTGGCAATAGCTTTGATATGGGCAGTGAGTTAACACTCGATATTGAAGATGTTGGCTTGCTGGAAGCAGCTGATATTTACATCCGTGCCAAACATGTATGGTCGGGTGGGAATGGTCGCTTCTTGCTTGGTGTTAGTCATTTTATGATGATGTGTGATTATTATATCGAAGCCGAAGCGAATCATCTCGACCTTGATGACAATGGTCGTCAGATGATTTTGCGAGGTGCACTCGAATATGATTATCAAATCGACTATTGGTGGGAACAAGTTGACGAGAACGCACAACGTTGGGTATGCCTGCATGCGATACGAAGCGAGAATGCACCTGCGCGTATCCGTGCCTTGTACCGTTTGGAGACATTACCTGATAATCCAGAAAAACCAGTGATTCCTAAATTAGTTGCCAATGCGCTGTCAATCGAAACCAATACAGAAGCCAAACTCGCTGCACTATCGGTGCTGGGAACACGCGCTAAGCTACTAAAACCGAGCCAATCGTATAACATCAAAACCGAGTATCGTGGGCAGTTGTTGAATACGACGACCCGCTTAGGCATTGAGATTCTACCAGCTGACTTATGGCAAGAGGCGGTCTACTCGCCTGAGATAGATTTGATGTTGGCAAACGAGGCACTCAAAGACGATGAAGATGATGCGGTAACAGAACTTGCGGCGCGTACAATCGGCTTGATTCACTCATTAACAGCCTTGCGCGCTATTGCAAATGCTCAACGGGAAAATGCCCCGAATGCCTTACGTGCGCTGGCATTGGTGCGTGACGAAGCACCGTATTTGCCGGATGTGGTAACACGCCAAGCCCGCCTGTATGCGTGGATTGCCAACACGATTCGCCGTATCACGGATGAGCCGATGCAGTTGGTGATGCGCTTTTTGTTTGCATTGTTGGGCGGGGCTATTGGTTTCGGTCAACATGTTTATATTTCATATCGCTCTCAAGCTCTGTTTGCACCGCAACGCTGGGGGAATACGCTGGCGGTCGGGTTATTGATGGGGTTGTTTGTTGCGATTCTAGTGATGCTGACAGATGCGCTTGTGTCTCGATTACGGGGATTTTGGCCCAATTGGCTCAGGTTGGTGGCATCGGTCATATTCGGGGCATTGCTGGGGACTTTGACATGGACAGGTTTTACATGGCTCTATCTGAATCAACCGCCTGCATGGGATTTGATGCGGATGAGTGGGTTGGGCTTGGCTTTCGGATTAATTGTATCCACCGTGTTTAATCTTAAGAGTTGGCAGTCCGTTATTGTATCCACCGTCGTTATCTTCTTGCCTATCTTTGCCGCTTATTACAATCAATGTACACAGATATTTATCTGTTTTGCTGATGCGAACTTTAACCTTGTGGAAGGCGTAACCAACTTCTCGATTTCGCCTGTTGCATTTGTAGGGGCGTTATTTGGGATACTGTTGGGTCTGTTCATACCGCGCCCTGCACCCATACCGGATGCCCCGCCTGCTCCTCTTTTTGGCTTGACAAAGTTTGGGGGATTAGCTGTGTTCTTGCTGGCTGGGATTGGCTTGACAGGTGTTGCTTATGCAGGTGTTCTCAATCAAGCGCAGACCAGCTGGGATAATGTGACGCTGTTGTTTGCGATTCCGACATTGGTCTCTGCGATGGCGTTTATTGTTTTAGATTTGCCTCAGCGTGTGATATATGGTGTTCTGAGTGTCCTCGGATTTGGCGTGATGATGCTCATGGTACAGGATACAATTGCTTCTTCTTCGCTATTGATTGCGCCACAGATGGAACGGACAGATTATATTGATGCGCTGTTTACCTATGACCTGTTTTGGCAGGCATTCACGGTTATATTTCCATCTTCTTTACTGATTGCATTTGGTGCATTTGCGGGCGGGATTCTGACAGATTTACGCGAGATGATTGGCGACCCTTATGAGGTCAAAGATCGTAATGCGTGGCTAACGGGTATTCTGCTTTATGTCATGATAATTGGCGCGTTAATTACTGTACTTGCGCCATTCTCATTGCATACAGGTATTTTGTGGGCGATTGGCTGGACAGTCGTCGGGGCATTAACATTTGTCTGTGGGTTGGCGGCGTGGCAATGGAAACGTTGGGGCGCGAATGGACTAATTGTTCTCTCGCTAGTAATTTTAATTGGTGCCTTTATCGCTGATTATCGTACTCTTATATATGTGGCTACAAATTATACCTCGATTTTCACTCCGCAGAGCCTAGTGACATGGGGTGTGTGGGCGATTGTAACAGGTGGGCTGACAATCGGTGTGATGCGTCGTAAGTTGTGGGGCGCGTTTGGGCTGATTGTGATGATTGTACTGTGGTTCGTTATATCGTTGTTCTTGAATGACATCGGCGATACGCTGACAGGACTTGCTATACTGCATGTGCCATTGGTGATTTATGCTTTGCGTCAAGATTGGCATCTGTTCGAGGGCGGTAAACGAAAAGCAAAAGCCAAACAAGACGAATCTGCACCTGTATCTGAGCCTGCATCACCACCATCGGCTGTCCCTGTGTCGGACATGGATACACACCATGTTGAACCACTGACACCATCTGTGACAGCTTCGGATAGTGAGATTGCAACGGAGGTTGAAGTTGCGAATCCAATTCTGAACCCGCTTGAGATGGATACTGAGTTTGACCCACAAAGTTCAATTATGACAGAATCGGAAGAAGTTGAGGAAGATACCCTGAACTTGCCAACAGAACTGAATCCGAACCCGCCGATGTCAGAAACCCAAGCTGATGACACTGAGGTAGTGAAACCCAAGCTGACAATGGATACTAGTAAACTCAAATCAGATGACCAGACTGAGACAGTCAAACCCAAGTTGAAAATTGATACGAGCCTGATGAAGTCGAAGGATAAGCAGGACGAGAAGCCGGATAGTAAGCCATCGCGTCGAGGCTTGAAGATAGACACGAGCCTGATGAAGTCAAAGGATAAGCAGGACGAGAAGCCGGACAGTAAATCATCCCGTCGCGGTTTGAAGATAGATACGAGCTTGATGAAGTCAAAGGATAAGCAGGACGACAAATCCGACAGTAAGCCATCCCGTCGTGGTTTGAAGATAGACACGAGCTTGATGAAGTCAAAGGATAAGCAGGACGAGAAGCCGGACAGTAAATCATCCCGCAAAGGCTTGAAGATAGATACAAGTCTGGTGAAAAAAGATAAACCGAAGCCGAGTGACGAGGATAGCCCGCCTCCATCAACGTTGACGGATACCTTGCCATCGCGGGAAACAACCAAATTAAGCACAGCGGAGATTAAGAAGCAAATCGCTGAAGAAGCGAAACGCATAAAATCCGAATCAGATACTCAAGCTGAGACCGAAAAGAAGAAGCCGAAATTCAAGTTGAACACGACTCCCATCAAAAAGGACAAAGACGACGAGACTGACGACGAATAAAGTAATTGGGTGGATGAGTCCACCCGATTTTATTTATTCTACACAGGGACCGGATATGGTCATATTGTTATGTTTTACCCATCCGGCACTGTTAAATGCAGGTACATACACCTGATTCCAATCACCTTCTTGTTTGATTAGACCAAGCCGTAAACCACTCCCGAAGCGTCCATAGTAATCGCCGTTGGGTTCGGTATAGATGGTTTGAATTTCTCCAGTTGTATTGACCAACTCACATTTGAAGTCAGGGTGTCCGTAGTCGATAGTCGGTAGATTACGGCAAGATTCGCTGGCTAATCCCAGATAATTTGAGGGCACCCATCCACCGATTTCTAGTTGATACCATCCGCTCGTCGATTGTGTTGTTGCTTTATACTGTTCACCATGCACCAATTGACCGACGACAGTTGTCCAATTACCGGGGTCGGTGTGTACTTTCGTAATTTTGTCAGCAGATAGAGTACTGATATAGCAAGTCGTATTAGATGATGGCGTGATTGGCGTACACGAAAATTCATCACAACGGCAAGTTGATGTCAACTGTGCCGGACCGCTGGCAATATATGCGCCGTCAATAGGGGTATTGGGTAGGTTGATACCGAACCAACCGTTCACAAAAGAATCAACAGGTATCCACTGATTAGCGCGTAACTGTCCGATACGGGTTGCTGTTTCGCTTTGTGCCACGCGGATGTTGACCGGAAAGTCACCAGCAGTATACACAAAACAGCCTTCGGGTGGGTAGGGTTGTGGGTTGCCTGTGTAATAGAGGTCAGATTGTGGATTGGGTGTTGGGATATATCGGCGCATGTAACAACCGTTTGCGTCACACTCACAACGGCTATCGAGATTCGTCGGGTCACTACTAATCCACATGCGATGCACAGGTGTGCCGGATAGGTCGATTTGATACCAGCCATCAATTATCCGCACAACGGGAATCCATTCACCTGCAATTAACTGCCCGACGATGTCTGCATTGGTGTTGTTACCAACGCGAATATTGGTTGTAGGTTGTGCCTGCACTGAACACTGACCTTGCCGTTGGTCACCATATACATAATAGAGGTCGCTGGTTGTATCAGATGATACGACGGATGCACTATTATTAACCTGTTGTGATGTCGTGTTGCTGGTGCTGATTCGCTCAGTTGTTTCATCCGAATCGGGGTCGCTTTCTGATGTGGACTCAATCGACTCCGCCTCTACTGATGTTGTGGATGGCGAAGTCGCTGTCACAATCACGGAATTAGTGACCGTCGGTACACTACTCCCTGCTGATAAATTACAGGCAACGAGTGTCAGTAAGACAGGTATCAAAAAGATGAGTCGGCGTAGGTCGTGCATAAGTCTCTCTCCCAGCAGATAGCTTGATTCGATCTTATAGACATCATTTGAGACCATATCGTTCCATTTTGATGTTTATGGGTAATCGTTGGGGTCTTCCAATGTTGTCCACTCATCAGCTGAACGGTGGCGTACTTTTGTCATTGCGCCAATACCTGATGGGAGAAAGATGTATTCATAGTGTGTTGCCGTTTTGATTGTCCAATTGAGGCGTTGTAAATGGTCGTAGTAGCCATGAGAAATTACAACACGGCTCGAAAGCGTTGGTACAGGTGGGGATATGTTATAGCTGATTGATGTTGATGATGTCGTTAATTCTGTAAAAGGTGTGATACCGTCTATGATGGTCAATGGTGTGACAGTTGGGAATAATTTTGGCGCGAGTGTGACTGTTACTTGCCATTGGCGGGCGGGTGTAAAAACAAACTCTAACACATAAACTGCCATTGTCTCACCCCATATTGGCTGTTTTAAATTGGGAACACCCAGTATATCTTTCTGATACTGGATGATTGAGGGGATGAGTCGATTTGTCCAGTTGACGATGGCAGAAAAATTGCGCTTGCTGAGTTGAAAACCAAAAATGTTGGACATCACATGTTCCTGTCTGCTTGATATAATTTATTACTGTACATGAGATAGACAGAAAGATAATCAACATGACGGTAGGATGAGTATGTAATGTTCGCCACTTTTTGTTTAGCATATATCATTGGACAAATTGAATGCGAATTGTTAGCTATAATATAAAACATGGTGGATTGAAGCGTGAAGAAGCTATCTTAAGAAGCTTAATCGTGGCGAAACCCGACGTTATAATACTTCAGGAAGCCATATACCCTCATGTTGTAGTATGGCTCGCAGAACAACTTGATTTTCCTTACTTCGACTGTATTCGGGGCAGTTCGGTTGCTTTTTTAAGTAAAATTCCTCCAATAAATTATCGTTGGCATCAACGACCAATGATAAAGACTCCTTTTTTACAATTAGACATCACAAATGGCTTGACAATTTATGGTATTCATCTAACAGCTATGCTCAGTAAATGGAGTGAACAGAAGAGAGCATATGAGATAAGTCAACTGATGCAGATTATTGCCAAGCATGCAAAAACCCACCACCTTTTAATTGGAGATATGAATACTATCGCCAGAGGGGATAATGTTATCATCGGGCAAATGCCACTCTGGTTGCAAATAGTAATTTATATTAGTGGAGGTATACAACATATAGCTCTCGACATTTTAATCGAAGAAGGTTATGTAGATGTGTTTCGCCATTTGAATTCTGATAATAATGGTTATACAATTCCTACTCCCTCACCCAATGCACGCTTAGATTATGCTTTTGCAACTATATCTTTGATTGAGCATATTAGTTCGTGTTCTGTGATGAGACAACCAAATGAAGTCGATGAAGCATCGGATCACTATCCTCTAATACTTGATTTGGAAATTTAGATGTAGCAATCGAATGCTTTGATGTTTTTTCGTATCTCAAAAGCTACAAATATTGCTCAATCACATGTTCCTGTCTGCTTGATATAATTTATTACTGTACATGAGATAGACAGAAAGATAATCAACATGACATCACAACAACGACTGCTCATTATTGGTGGTATCCTCGGTTTACTCGGTGTGGCGATTGGTGCGTTTGGCAGTCATGGTTTATCCAGTCTGCTGGAAGCCAACGGACGCGCTGACACTTTTGATACAGCCGTGCAGTATCATCTGATTCATGCGGTTGCGCTGGTGTTGGTGGCGGTGTTACAGGGTAAATCACTATCGCATCCGGCGTTTAATCGGGCTGGCTATTTCTTCTTGGCAGGCGTGATATTCTTCAGCGGGAGTTTGTACATACTGGCAATCTTCAATCTTGGGTTTATGGGTGCGGTTGCGCCGATTGGTGGGACAGCTTTTATCCTCGGTTGGGGCAGTATTGCATGGGGGGCATATCAGGTCGAGCAATAGATGAGACTCAATATGATATAGTGCCTCTTATTCATCAGTCCAATCACCAATTACCATTCGACAGGCTTAAGTATCCAGTCGAGTCCCCAGCTACCGCTATCACCTTCTTGCAAATCCCAGCCGTACATTAACAGTCCGCGCCACTGAGCAAATTTTGTCAACTGTGTTACCCAGAAGTCGTCAATCGTATGTTCAGTGGCATACCCGCGCATGAAGGCTTTACGGAATGCCTGTCGTTGTTCCATCGGGCGGTCATGAAATTCCAATAACGCGCGCGACACATCAGCAATATACCAATGATAATTGGGTTCATCGAAGTCAACAGTACGCGCAGTTGTGCCATCCCAGATGACATTGCCAGGGCGATAATCCCCATGAATCAGCCCGTAGTCGTGGTCGGGTAAGTTGCTGATATAGTCGGTTAGGTCGGCATAGATGGCTTGAATCTCTGGCGGGGCTTGTGTGTGAATCGTGGATTTGATGTTTTTCCAGAACTGTTGTACTGTTGGGAACGCATAATCAATATCTGGCGAGGGTGTATAGCGACGCGATACAGCATGGAGTTTGCCCAGAGATTTGCCCCATGCTTCATAGACAGATAGGTCGGTGTGGTCTAAGCCGATTTCTGCCCCCTGAGCTTCTGTCTGCGCTGAGATGTAGTATCCATCGCCAAAGGTCTCGATATAGTTACCATTGACAGATGGCACAGGCTGACCAACAGGCACATCATTATCTGCTAGAAACCGCAGAAAGTGCATCACATGCCGGACTTTGTTAAGCGGATGCAGTGCGATATGCCCGATGCGTAGATAACGCCCTTCGCCATTGACCTCAAAACGATAGACAATGTTATAGGCTTGCCCGACGAGTTTGAGCGATGCAGGGTTGCCGTCCCATAAATCAAAGACTAATTCTGGAACGAGGCGATGGTCAAAATTATCACGCTTGCTATGCCAATCAATCGTGCTCATGCCATTGCCCTGTGAGTTTTGCACGTGCTTTTATTCGTTCGATGAACGCTTGTATATCTTTATCATGGGAAAAGTGCCGACTATCAAGCTCCCACGAAAAAATAACCTTTTCTGTGAATGTGCCGCTGTCTTTCAAATACGCATAGACTTTTTGGACAACTGCCAGACCATCGCCACTCCACAAGTAAATTCCGCTTGCATCATAGATTAACTTGATGATGCCTTTAACAATCGCATGGCGGACTTCTTCATCGGGTTCGACGGTGAGGCGCGTTGTTAATGCTGATAGTGCATCAAGTGTATGGTCTTGCATCCGGCACATAATTTCTGCTGAATGTAACCGTGTCCATTGTTCACTGTCGTTGAGGAGGCGTTTGTAGATGTTATATCCTGCTGTAATAGCCTCATATGTGGCGATACTTAGCCGGAGATAATCAAAGTTTTCATAACCAAACATATGGTCAAACATCAATGATAATCCAAATACGAGGTATCCACGCTGGGTATAATCCGGCTGTTTTTCCAGTACTTCCAGCACAAAGGGAATGATGGCGGGGGTGGCTTTATCCAACATTCCAAGATGCTGACCTTCGCCCAATATGTAGGCAATTGCCCATTCACGCTCTTCATGGTCATCATGGAGCATATCACGGATAAAACCGGGGATTTCGTGTGTTTTCATGCCGACAGCGATGTGTGTATCACCAAAGTCTTCCCACTTGATGTCGTCTAAACCTTCGAACATGTTTACCTCTACAGCACTTTAGTTATCTGTATCTAGTAAATCATAGGTTTCGGCATTCCGCACCAGCATAACTGACCCGACTGACTGTACTAATTCATTTAACCGTTCAGCATAGGCAGATTCTTCGCCTTGCGCGGGTAGTCCCATACCGAGAATGGTTAAGTCTGTATCGACTGCCATCTCGCGGATGACCTGTACGAAGGGTTTGTTATCTTTGTTGACGACCACAACTGCCTCTGCATCGAGGCGCAACTCGCGTAATAGGCTGTTCATATGGTCGGTTGTATCAGGTACACCTGCTTCATCATCAATTGCACGGATGAGGCGAACCTGTGCTGTGCGCCATGTCGGGTGACGTTCAATCAAGTAGGCGAGCAGGAGCATCAAATCTTCATTACCGCCAGCACCCTGCCACCATATATCCATCCGTTGACGTTTACCAAAGTCGCGCTCTGCATGGTGATTGAAGAACAGTACCGACCGATTGAGGGTGACTAAATCGCGCAGTAGGTGCATGTGCATCTCGCGCCCTTGTTCTGTGCGTGACCAACCGAGCAACACAGAATTAACAGTAATTCCGCCGATGCCGTGTGATTGGGCGACCAAGGTTGCACCTGTGCGGAAGTCCGGTACAATGTCGGCTTCGGCAAATGCGCTCATATGATTGTCGGCGATGTATTCACGGATAGCTTCCCGTGCTTTATCTTGAATCCCACTTTTTGCAATATCGCTGACATTACCGGTGATGAGTTGATAGAAGGTCACGAGTCCGCGCCCAAGACTGAGCCATTGCGCCATCTCGACTAATTGCTGTCGGTTATGGGGCTGTCCGGTGAAGACAAGCATGTTGGGTCGCCAGTTTTTGACAGTAAAGCGGGATTTTTCCAGATTCAGTAATGACCAGCGACTCATGGCAAACCAGACACCAGAGCGGACATCGCCCCATGTACTTTCGATACTGCGCCGTTGCAGATAGATAAAGAAGCCATAACTGACAACAATTGCAACAATCGTCGCAGGTGTGTTAATCAAGAACATCGCACCATAACATCCGAGCGCACCTATCATGGAAATCCACCACGGGATACGAAAACGGGGGCGATAGCTTGGATTATCGACCAGCTTTTCGATGGCACTGGTTAAATTGACCATGCCATAGGTATTCAAGAAGAACATCGAGATGATGGGTGCAACAGCGTTGAGGTCACCCGCCCAAATGACGACAAATGCAATCACGCCTGTGATGAGCACTGCCATGCGCGGTTCGGTTTTACTGCCCATATTGCTGGCTGCCCATCGTGGGACGACACCATCATTGGCAATTGCTTGCAGGGTACGTGGGGCGGCGAGCACACTCCCTAACGCTGATGATAAGGTACTTGCCCAAACACCTGCGAGAATCGCGTCAGGGATAAAGGCAATCCGGCGCATGGCTAATGAATCGCCGAGAAGTTGTTCGCTAGTCAGATTAAACGCGAACATAATAATCACCAGTACATAAATCACCGCTGTGAATAAGATACTGCCGATTGTCCCCAGCGGGATACTGCGCGATGGGTCTTTCAAATCACCGGAGAGGCTGACACCCACTTCGATACCTGTCACAGCGGGGAAGAAGATAGCAAATACAACCCAGAAATTGACACCCTCGCTGAAGTTAGGGTATAAGGCAGGTGCTTCGACACTACCAAATCCCATAATCGCGCCGACAAAAAACGACCCCAATCCGAATATCAGAATTGCCAAAATGAAATATTGAATGCGGAGTGCGAAATCTGCACCGACATAAGCAACGACGATAAATAGAACAGTTACGATAGTTGAGATGATGCGTGGGTCAAATTGTTGAAAGAACTCGACCGTCAGCAGGGCTTCGGTAAAGCCGATGATATAAAACGCGACACTAATTGCCTGCGATAGATAGAGTGGAATACCAATCGCACCGCCGATTTCTAAGCCTAGCGAGCGTGAGATAATATAATAATTCCCACCTGCGCGGACAGTCATGTTGGTCGCAATTGCTGAGAGTGATAACCCTGTCAGCAAAGAGATGAGATTCCCCATTACGACGATAATGAGTGCGCCAAAAAGTCCAGCTTGTCCCGTTACAAATTCCATCCGCAAGAACAGAATCAGACCGAGAATGGTTAGGATGTTTGGTGTAAATACGCCTGTGAATGTGCCAAATCGACCGATGCTGTTGGTCGCGGGTTGTGCTTTAGAGTTCGCCATATGTGTTGTTGTCCCCTTGTGTCCGCCCGTGAGTCTATTACAGGTTTTGCTATTTGACAAGAATCGCAAATAAATACAATACGATTCCTATAAAACTGTTGTAACCTATATTTAACTGATAGAGACAGGGAGATAACCGTTATGAACTCTGAACAGTTTACACAGAATCCAGTCGAAAGTGTTCGACTCACAGGTGAGCAAATCCGCAGTTTCTGTGTAGAAAAAGGGACAGCCCTTATTCATCTGCTGGAAGGACGCGCATGGATTACCATCGACAATAACGATGTGATTGCTGAAGCAGGTGAAACAATCATAATTCCAGCGAGTCGGCATCGTATCATCATCTCATCCGCAAATCCCAACGGGGCAATTCAGTATCAACTGTCGTGAATACTGGCAGTTCCAGATAAGTGATAGTAACAGGTTAACTTGACATATTATCGAGTTTCAGGTTATTGGTTGTTTGTTTTCGGTCATTGATACATGTTGACCTCATGTATCGACTTTCACAAATAACCAATAACAAATAGCTAATCACATGCTCCATTTAAATCGAGTAGTTGGACAGCGACACAGCCCGTATAGCATAAACAAAATGCAGTTTAACAATAACTGGGGACACAAATCATGCAAACAAATCTACAGCACTACATCTTTGACACGATGAAAACACTACCAACCGAAGCCGTTAAATTAACCGTCACACGCGGTGACGCATGGGTTTTTACAGACGAGCACGATTTCATCCTACATGCTGGCGAAGAGTGCTATCTGCCAGAACGTAGTAAACCCGCTATGGTACGTCGAGCATACACACGCGGGTTTGCGAAAGTTCAAATCGAAGTTGTGGTTTAAGGGCTATTAAACGAGCGCGTATTCTTCCTCACTGCACACGCGCAACGTACCCGCTAACTCGTGACCGAGGAAGTGGGTTTGTCCGTTGACTTCTACTTGTAACGGACCATTAAAGGGCGCACGTTCGACAAGTCGAAATTGTGTGCCCGGTTCCAGACTGAGGTCACTGAAATACTTCAGTTTGCTTTCATCATGGGTATGCACACGGCTTATCAAATAGGTTTCGTTGACATCTACATCAGACAATGGATAGTCCACTACGTGGGGCATAATACCATCTGCCGTTGGGATTGGCTCACCATGTGGGCAACGTTTTGGATACCCGCTCATCTCATCCATTTTATCGACGAGTGTATCGCTGACAACTAAACCCATGTCATCAGCATCATCATGAACTTCGTGCCAACCAAATCCCATCACATCAACAAGGAAACGTTCTACTAGTCGATGTTTGCGGATATTGGCGAGAGCTTCCTGTTCACCTTCCGGTGTGAGTTTAATCCCTCGATAGGGTTCATGTTCCAAAAAGCCAGCAGATTTTAGGCGTTGTACCATACGGGTGACAGCAGGTGCAGACACATTCATCTCATCTGCTAATGCTGAGGTTGATACATAAGGGTTATCAGGTTGATAGTAGGCAATACGATAGGCTTCTGCCAAGTATTCCTGCATAGAATCAGTCGCGGTCATGCTATCCTCAATCTGCCGCACAATAAACTAGATATTCATCATAAATATACATGAAGAATGGGCAAATTCGCAACCGTTAACTAATAATTTAGCCTAAGTTAAATGCGTTTCTAATAAAATCGACCTTAGTCCGTTTGGGTTAACGACAGCATATAATTAACCAATGCCGATTGTTCAAAGGTGGATAAGTCATCGAAGCCTGTTCCATATGTGAAGTTTTTAATATGTCCGTTGAGGTCAAAGTCATCAGCGATAGTATCGAATGTCGGTGCAACTGTCCCATACCAATTGCGCCCATCGGATAGACCTTCAATATGACAACTCGCACAACTGAGATACTGTGTACCGCTCACATGCACATCGGTTGTCGTGTGGAATAATTCTGCGCCGATTTGTGTTTCAAGGTCGGGCAGATTGATCGACGTTGGGATTGTATCTTCCACACTGTAAAAGCGTGTTTCGATAATCGACAAAGCTGTATCAATTGCATGTTGCACATAGATAAATGTGCCATCACTTGCCAGCACAAGTCCGCGTGGATTGCCTTCTAGTGCCGTGTTCCATAATGCCAAACCCGTGTTAAGGTCAATCACAGACAGGTCGTTGCTTCCGGCATTCAACACAAACAGGCGACCCTGTGCTACATTCAACGCCACACTAAAGGGCATATTTACGGGACGGTCAGCGATGTCTAACCACAATGTCCGGTCACGCAACACCCGCATCTGAGCGAGGTCAATCACAATGACACGCGGACGCACAGTGCGGTCAAAGGTCGGATTTGTGCTATCAGGATAGGTAATCGACTGCGGGACATAAGCGAGTCCGTTGCGGTGGTCAACATAGATGAATGGACTTAAACCGACGTTGATACCTGTCGAGATGGTTCGTACCACATCACCAACAGGGGTATAAATCAAGCTGATGTCTGATGTGTGGAAATGGGTCACATAGAGAAAGTCACCCCAAATCGCTAATCCAGTTGGGGTATTTGGTGTTGGGATAAATTGCAGGATGTCTCCTGTCGCAATGTCAATTTCGACAACGGCATTATCGCCCTGCAAGCTGATATAAGCCGTATTGTTGTTATCGGTAATTACGCTATACGGTTGCCCATCGACAAAGTGTGTGGCAATCACTGCTTGTGCTTCGATGTCAATCACAAAGAGGCTATCATTCCCGCGATTGGTGACCAGCAAGCGCGACCCATCCGGCGTGACATCGACACTGCGGGGGTCGTTACCGACGGGGATTTCGACAATCAACTCATTCAGACGCACATCAACCAACGATACCGAATCGGTTAGCATATTGGCAACTGCAACCCGTCCACCGGATAACGCGACGAGGCTGTTACTAGAAAATGCCGGATAGGTGAATGCGTCCGGCAGGTCGTAGAGGGGTAGGTCGTCTTGTGCATTTACAGGTATCGCCAATAGAAATATCAGCATCAGAAATGTAGGAACAAGGCATGTCCTACGAGAGAACCTATCTAACCCTACCCTAAATCCCTCCCCAATGCTTTGGGGTGGGACTTTATTTGCTCTCTCTGCTTGTTCTATTTTCTCTGTGCCTCTGTGGTGAAAATCTATCATCGTATCACCGCCTCATCATAGGTGTAGGTGACATCATGCAGGATGGTGTAAGTTCTTGTGCGGATTGCTGGATTACCATCAACATCGATTCCGGTCATAGCAAGGGTTAGCGTTACGACATCAGCGACATGATTACCCTCGGCGGGGTCAAGCAGTTCGACATTGGGATATTGTTGTGCTAGTTGCATTGGGTTATATGTATAGCTTGTCCCTGCTGGAAAGACCGTCAATTCTTCCTGCGCCAGAATCCATGAGGGGGTGGTCACAGTGGCGAAGGCGCGGACTTCTGTCCAACCATCAGGAATCTCTAATGCGTAGGTCTGCGTGACTTTGCGCGTCTCGGTCATGAACTCGCCATCCCCTAAGGGTGGGTTATCCGGTGGTACGACATAAATATCATAATTTATATTACCTTCGGGATAGGGCGGTTCAAGCTGTCCAGCGGGTGTTTCTCCGCGATAGGTGGTGTGAATGTCGATGTTCCATACACCGATTTCATCGAGTGGCATATCGTTGTCTGCTGAGTAAAAATACCCAATCGCATTGGCGGTGTCAGTGAATCGCGTTTGCTCACCCGAAGGCGATGTGACTGTCACTGTCACCTCTGCGGGGAGTGTCGGGGCGACTTGTCCGACAATTGCTAGCGTTTCGCCTAATTCCAATACCTGCGCGGGACGAATCCCTGTCGGTACGAAGAACATATCAACCTCTTGCCCGAAGACCGTGAGCTTCTCCATAAACGGCGACAAGACACGGGCAGGTGCGTCTTCATCTTCGACCACCATCAGCGCGCCATAGATGCCAAAGGTTTCCTCTGTTGCCAGATGTCCAAACAAAAACGCATAATCACCAGCGCGGATGCCATCAACACCCATGCCGACTTGTTGATTAAATGTGTCGTCACCTGTTAAACCGTAGTAAATACCGTTGGTGTCTAATAAAGTTCCTTGCGGTGATACAACTGTACCGCTAGAGAAGAACCCCCCAACAATACCCCCATCAGACGCATCCGGAACATACGCGACATCCCCAGCATAATAGGGGAAATAAGGTTTTCGTCCGGCATTGCGGTCATTATCGGGGTAAATCGTACTATCAAACCATGCCTGCTGTTGTCCGTCATAACCTGCTAATCCGCGCCTGCCATGTATTAAATCCGACTCAGAACTCATGAAAATGCCTGACATATCAACATCTTCAGTTGACCATAATCGTCCTTGCGTGTCTACATATGTTGCAGAATAAGTCAGAGAATAGGGAACTTCAGTCGCCAATGCACTATTCCCCACAAAATACCCCGATAAGTTAGCTTGTCCCTTTATTGCTCCCACGCCCTCTCCTGTCATAATATCGACGGTGACATTTGCAGGCACTGGAGGAATAACATATGCCCCAATGGACACATTATCTCCCGCTACTATTGGTGTTCCTAGCATAAATGTCGGTGACAAATACAGCTTTTCCGCAATCCTTATCCGATACAAAGCCTCTTGGCTTATCAGTTCACCATTGTCATAACTTATTTGCTGTATGACATATATCTCATAATCACCATATGCGTCAAAAGGGTATGATTTTAGCAAATCGCTATTTGTCATTAGTTGTGATATTCCATCAGCTATGGAACGATTAGATTGGAGTATTTGTGCTGTAATGGTGTCTGTTTCTCCTGATGGTTTGCGTATCGCATAGGTCAATTCACCAGAAACAGATTGTGGAATATAATCTTCAAAGGGAAAGACAAGTTCAAGCATGTACGCATCAGGACGTAATACCCTATAATCAATATCATAAATCCGAACATCTTCACTCAAGCCAAGCTGATAAGGCAACTGTATCCCATCAGAAAAATCATAAGATAAAAACGTATAACTAAGACTATTCTCCGTCGATGTACCAAACAAAACACTGTTTTCCCAGCGTTGCCAATCCCCATTCCCTGACCTTACATATGCGGTAAAATACAAACCATTACTATTGCGATTCTGCTCATACATCACCTTTACTTGAAAGCGTAACTGATTGTTGTTCACTTGTATGTCTTCATTTGATATGGAGATGTTACGTTCCATGCTCCCAGTTGGAAATTGCCGTAGCTCCATCTTTATCTCTAAATCATCAATATTAGGAAAATCATCAACTAAGTCCATTTCAACATTTAATGAAACGCTGTTTTCTTGATGTGTCCCCGAAATCCGATAGCGCGGGACATTGCCCCCTAAATCAGCTTCCACATAAAACGTATTATCATCACCCTCGCCATACACGGTCACCCCCATTGCCTCGTTGATGGCATCCTCGGATGGGAAGTTCTGAAAGGCTGCGACCCAATAGGGCGTTTGGTTTTGTCCATAGAGGCGGGTTGTGAACGAGCCTGTCACGGTTGCGGTGGTAATTTGGCGGTCAGCTGTGTAGCGATTCTGTACCACGACGACCGCATTGGGGAAGACTGCGCCCTCTTCGCCTGTGACGATGGCGGTTGTTGGGTCGTCTTCGTCTTGTGTCACCTGTATTTTGGCGGCTAATGGCACATCACCGATGTCGGGTAAGATGACTTCGTCTTGTGCTTGGATGGATAGGGCGACTAAGAAAACAAGTAGGATGATAATTCGGAGCTTGAACACAGGTTGCCTCAATCGTGTCTGAATACTAGAAATGTCATTTAACCTTAACATCTGTGACGATATTCCGTAATATAATGAAATCATGATGGAGAAGGTTATGGCACAACCCAATCACGATGTCATTGTACAAGCAATCGAATTAATTGAAAGTCGCATCGGTATTGCAGTCGGCAAGCAATTCCAGAGCGATTTTATGTCCTTGTATATGCGCCTTGCAGATGGTAAACCTCAGACTTATTTTCAGCAACTCCGTGATAAACCGGACTCCTCACCGGAATGGCAACGGCTCATTAATATCTTGACCATCGGTGAGTCCTACTTCCTACGTGAAGAAACCCACTTTGACTTACTCAGAAAGCATATTTTGCCCAAGCTGATTTTGCAACGCCGACAGATGGGAAACCATCGCCTGCGGATATGGAGTGCGGGCTGTGCCAGTGGAGAAGAACCCTATTCAATTGCGATTATTTTGCATCAGTTTTTGCCGGATATTGAAACATGGGATATTGAGATTCACGGCACAGATATTAACGAGTATTCTCTTCAAGGTGCGCGTCATGCTGTCTATCGGGATTGGGCGTTTCGTCATACAGATACATTATTCCAACAGAATTATTTCAGCAAGGTCGATGGCGGGTATCAACTGCGCCCCTTTATTAAAGATAGGGTGACCTTTCGTCAACATAACCTGATGCAGGGGTATCACGCTGGCTATTTTGATGTGATTTTCTGTAAGAATGTCTTGCTTTATTTTGATGACCCTTATGTTGAACAGGTTGAAAGCCATCTCTATCATGCCCTACAGAGCGGTGGGTGGTTGTTCATGGGACAAGCCGAAGCGTTGCGCTCCAAGCGTGACCGTTGGCAGACACATATCTTTCCGGGGTCGCCAATTTATCAACGCCCAGATGGAGACCATGGCTCGGCTGATATTGACTATCAGGAGATTGAGCCGGATAAAGAAGCAACACAACCTGTGCTTCCGGTTGATATTGAAGAAGACTTTTATACACAAGCTGTTGTGGCGATTCATGCCGACGATCATTCGGCTGCCGAACAGTATCTAAGCCTTGCGCTGGAAAACAATCATCAGAAGGTCAAAAGTCATACCTTGCTGGCGTGGATATTTGCAAATCGAAAAGCCTTTCCCGAAGCGGAAGCTCACACAAAAGCCGCACTTGCCATTGAACCACTGTATGCCGACATCCATTACATCAGCGCATTGATTGCCCTCGAACAGAATCAACTGCAAGAAACCTTCCGCGCCTTGCAAATGACGCTCTACTGTGACACATACCATGCCTTAGGGGCGTTTATGTTGGGCAACTTATATGCAAAATCCGGTCAAATCCCCAAAGCATTTAGCCAATGGACAAAAGTTCAGCGTGCGATTGAAACCCTAAACCCATCTGATTATGTGTCCGACCTCAGCGATTTGACAGCCGGACAGTTAGACGCACTAATCTCATCCCACCTCAGTGATGCCTAAGGCTGAAAATGTAACTCATCTAAGAGTGTGTCGAGGTCTGCTAGCAAGTCGTTGGTCGCACCGTTGTTGGTCAATGTGTAATCCGCAATTGCAATCGGACCACCTTTTTCGAGTGTTTCGATTTCTTGAATGTCACGGCGTTGCGCTTCTTCTGGCGTGAGTGGTCTATCCGGACGGGTTGATAGGCGTTGATAGCGTAGTTGGCGGGGGGCAACAATTGCCACAACGACCATGGGAACACCCAGTTGAGCTTGCAAAATTTTATATTCACTAAAGCTATACAAGCCATCAATGATAATGTGTGAATGGGATTCGAGAGCATCCTTTAGCTTGGGCAGAGAGATGATTGCCATTGCTGCCATCCCGTGTTTTTCGCGTAATTCTTCGCGGACAATGCGTTCATTTTCTGGTGTGACATCCCATTGGCGGTTACGGACTTCGCCTTCGACCACTCCGCCAAACCGCAATTGAAAATATCCGAGGGTTTCCAGATGCTTCGCACATACGGTTTTGCCAGCACCGGGCATCCCGACCAGAGCCAATGCGCGCGGTAAGTCTGTATTGATTGGCATAATTCCTCTTTACGTTGTGAGTTGTTCAGACGGGGTTGTATTATAGCGTGAGATGGATGCGGGTTATATGTTGGATTATTTTAGAATGGAATATAGTGAATTTGACCAGTCCAGTCTTCGGGTTCGGACGCAAGTATTATTAGTTGAAGAGAGTCAATTACATCTCCTACTGGTTTATCACTGTGAATCAGAAATACTGTAGGTACAGATTGTTGATTTTCTATTCTTTGATAGTAGAACCCGCGCATCGTGTTAACATCATGTGTCAGTAAAATCAGTTGATTCTCATAGGCATAGTCAAGAACTTGTTGATCTGGATGTCCTTCTAATTCAGTATCTTGAACGCGAATAAACTGAACATTATTAGACGGTACCTTCCTTAACACACCTCGTATTATCTTGTTGTCGAAATTTTCATCTGCTAGAAAACGTAACATTGTCGTTACTTATTTGATTGACGATTCTTGAGGCGTTTTAAAAGAATCTCTCGTGAGATTTGATTCGGAAAGCGTTCTTTGTCCTCACGCTCACCTGCTTTTGCAATTGTTTGTTGTTGTATCAAATACTCGTCAAGTTTGGCACGGTGACGGATGTAATAACCAATTGCAAAGTAGACATCATCAAGCGAAAGGTTGGGATATGAATCAATAATAGTTTCGGGTGTATTTCCTTGTTGATAGGCGATAATAACAAGGTCAAGTAATATATTTGTTTTGCCTACCCGATACCGTCCAAATTCATCAAGTTGGATTGGAATTGCTTCTTTGATTGGCTGAATCGTCATAATCAATCCTTCAGATTAAACTAACAACCTAATTATATCATATGGAAGTCCATTCAATTGCAAGCACAGTTTGCCAACTTGCGGTATATTTATCTGCATGAACGACAATACACTTGAACCCGAAATTCAACCTGAACCACCGAAACCATTTGCTGGCAGACATGATGTCTTTGCACAGATGCAACAGTATTTGATTGACCCATCAGACCGCCATGCCTTACTCATTATCGGACGTGATGGCATGGGCAAGACTAGCATTTTGCAACAATTTGCGTATGTGTTAGAGGATAATGTCATTCCCTGTTATGTCTCAATGTCTGATATGGATTTTGAAGATTGGTTGTTTGCATTGATTGAGCAGACCAACCAAGCATTGGCACAGAGCAGTTTTACGATTAGTCGATTGCCACAGTTGGCGGAAAAAGAGGGCACGCTCCGTGATTGGTTTTTGCAGGAGTATTTACCCGAAGTAAACAAGCTGATTCGCTCACATCGGCGGGTGGTTTGGCTGATGGATGATGTCGAATATCTATTGGATGCGATGAAAAATAATCGCCTTCCAGAGGATATACTTGCGTTTCTCTATGCGTTCTTACAAGCGAATCTGCAATTTGGCATTGTGTTGACGCTTGACGAGGACAATGAAGCACGGGTTAACGAACTTGTGCCATTAGTTGATGTTGGGATTTTCCAGCGACTGAGTCCGTTATCTGTGGACGAAACTGCTGACCTGATGAAACAATTCGGGTTGACTATTGAGCCAGATGGGATTGAGCACATCCACAATCTAACAGACGGCTATCCGCGTATTCTGCAATATATGGGCGAGGTACTGCAACCCAGTCGGCATATGACGATTAGTAAAGTTGAAGTGGATGCGGTTGTCACATCTGTGTATCAGCAAAGCCATGAGACCTATCGCAACCTTTGGCAGAATAGCCTATCACAGAATGAACGTTTGGTGCTGACGGCAATTAGTGGTTTGCTATATGATGACCCTCTCGCGGACTTAACAACCCAGCGAATCGAAAAGTGGTTGCTGGAAACGGACTATCCCTTAGATATGACAGCGGTTAATGCGGGGATACGTGGGCTAGAATACCGTGAGTTGGTTTTTGGAGGGATGACCAATATGCGGATTCGGGCGGGGCTGTTCCAGCGGTGGCTGATTGAACATGCCCGTATGGATGAGGTTAACCCAGCGGTGGCGAAATCGAATGCGGTTGATGAGGGTGTGTCGATTAGCCGAAATGGCATCCTTATGATTATCGGATTGGCGATTGCGATTGTAGTTGTGGTTGCGGTATTCCAACAATCGAATCAGACGAATGTGCCGGATGTCCAACCAACGGTGACAATTGAACCCTAAAGCAAATCGTGCAACTCGCCTACGTTCATTGATATGCGCTGACTTCCGATATATCATTGAAGTAGGGCACAAACACCTATCAATTAAAGGATATAGGTATTATGTATCGGTATGTTATTGAAGATGAACAACATGTTTTGCCATTTAACGAGCCAGCTAGCCTGTTAACTATTGGCTTGAAGCCACTTAAATTGCATCAAGAAGATATGTTGCTAGACTATTTTGGCGATGAAGTGCAATTAGGTGGGACGTTCTCATCGCCGGAGGAAATCGTCGCAGTACAGGGCGAGTCGATTGTGTATCGGGATAACCTCTGGTTTGATTTAGAATTCTTCCGCTATTTTATGGAGCGTGCCCGCAAAGAAAAACGTGCGGTTCGGGCTGCTTTCAGTGCTGCTGACAATGCCTATCATAACTATACCTTACCCTTATCGACCGATTTTGTAGAAGCATTTGATGCCGAGGGCAATGCCATCTATATGATGGATTTGTATTATTTCCCCGATGGATATACGACTGATATTGCTCCTGTTGTTGTGCCGAGTGATTCGCATGAAATTGGTTTTTATAGCGTGCCCGACTTTATGACGATGAAGCAGGGTAACCTGACCCACTATACGCCGATGCGTTCAGTCGTGTCGATTGAGACGTGGGTACATGTTTATTTTGCCAGCATTATTTTTACGAACTTTGCCCGCGCCGGACGACTTGACCGTCAGATTGAAACCAGTGTTTTTAAGAACCTGGAATTGTTGTGGAAAGCGGTGTTGGAGCAGAAGCAAATTCTGCGCTCATCGGCAACGGTGAAGATTGGCACAGGCTGTAGTATTGACCCGTCAGCGATCATCACTGGACCAGCAAAGATTGGCAATAATGTGTCGATTGGGGCGGGTTGTGTGATTGATAACTGCACGATTGGTGATAACGTCACGATTGATGCTGGGTGTGTCATGATGATGTCTACGGTCGGGAATAATTGTTTCTTGCCGTTCCGTGCGTCACTCTATCTGACACATGTCATGGAAAATACGATTATTGCTCAGAATACGTGTTTGCAGATGTGTGTGATTGGGCGCAATAGTTTTGTCGGGGCGGGGAATACCTTCACGGACTTTAACTTGATTGCTCAGAAGCCGATTCGGGCGGTTGACCAAACAGGCGACCTACGCGAAGCTGGACAAATTGTGCTGGGTAGTGCGATTGGACATAATTGTCGGGTTGGGTCAGGCATGGTGGTGATGCCGGGTCGTATGATTGAATCCGATGTGGTGTTGGTGGCATCCCCGACACGCCGTGTGATTAGCCGAACGATTACATTCGATGAGAGTGACCATCACTTTGTGCGGGGTGGCGATGTGCATCATCGCTTCTATCCACGCCCCGGTGAGACCGAAGACGATGATATGGCACTGGTAGAGGATTGGTAAACTGTTAGCTTTCCTGTAAACGTACGGCAAATTCAGGAATATCGACCAGTAGAATTAGTAGGTCTTTGATAAAAGTGTATGGTGTCAGTGGTTTCGTCAGATAGTTATGACACCCTGAGGCGATAGCACGGGTGCGGTGTCCTCGCATTGCATGAGCAGTCAGGGCAATAATCGGAATATCTAGCGTGGTACGGTCTGCTTTCAGTTCACGTATTAACTCCCATCCATCCATAATCGGCATCGAAATGTCCGTGATGATAAAATCCGGCAGGGTTTCGATTGCAACTTGTAAGCCGTCTTTACCATTTGTCGCTTTGTGAATGGTTGCGCCATAATGTTTTAACAAGCTTGAGGCAATGTCCAGACTCTTTGGGTCGTCATCAACGATGAGTACTGTCCAGTGGGTGAGGATGTTTTGGGGAATTGTATCCATATCTATAGCTATCTCCCTTTGTTGGTAAGTTTATGTAATCGGCTGAACCAGCGGTAATGTCACTGTGAATGTGCTACCATGATTCAGTTGACTGTAGAGTGCAATGTCGCCCCCCATTACTGATGTCAACTGTTGCACAATTGATAACCCTAATCCAGTACCTTCATACTGCCGACTCGATGATCCATCTGCCTGACGGAACTTTTCAAAAATGATGTGTTGGTCATGTTCGGCAATGCCAATGCCTGTATCTGTGACTTCTATTTGCCACTCGTTGCCGATGTACTTTACTGTTAAACAGATTTCCCCATCTGGGGTGAATTTAATGGCATTTGATAGTAGATTAAGGGCAATCTGAGTGAGACGTTCCTGATCACTGATGATGGTGTCTGGCAAATTCCGGTCGAGGTTCAGCTTCAACTTGACACCTTTTTGGTCGGCTAGAACCCTGACATGGTCAATCCAACCTTTCACCATCTGTTCGACCACGATGGGATGATTATCCAAACGGAAGTGACCGGATTCAATTTTCTCAATATCAAGGATGTCGTTAACCAGTGCAAGAAGATGTTTGCTACTGTCCTCCAGACTGAGTATGACTTCCCGTGCCTCGTCGTCAATTTTCCCGCGTACGCCCATCAACAACATGCCTGTATACCCGATAAGTGCATTGAGTGGTGTACGTAATTCGTGCGACATGGTGGATAAAAATTCAGATTTGATACGAGAGTTTTCCACAGCAGCTTCGGCTTTGAGTTCCAGCTCTCGGACTTTGCGATGTTCTTCTTCGGCAAGCTTACGTTCGGAGATGTCGCGGAAGGTCGCTGTATAATAACTGGCTGTGCCCTGCTCAAAACGGGTGATTGTCAGTTCCACTGGAAACCGTTCACCAGTTGAACGCATTGCGACGATTTCGATAGGATTTTCAATTGTCACGAGGTCATAGATAAGGGCGACAATGTCTTGCAGATGATGGTCAAATAACAGGGCAATGGGTTTGCCGATAATGCTTGATTCGCCATATTTGAACATACGCTGGGCTGATGGATTCACCGCGCTAATCTGCAAGTTGACCGATGAAAATGTCACAATACCATCAAGCGATGTGCGTACAATTGAATCTGTTCGAGCAATGGCTTGCTCTAAACTGGAGATGACATGATTGTGGCGACTGGCTATCCGTCCGACTTCGGTGAAGGGTTCAACAGGAACACGCAAACTCAAATCACCAATGCGGGCTTGTGTGTCCATCGCATCTAGTACATCAATAAGGTCAGTGCGGGCGTTGTGTTCAGACACATTCAAGCCAATAATTTCATTTTCTTCGGTAACACGTAAGCTAAAGAGGCGGTTGATAACCTGTATCAACACATACGATGTCCCGAATGTCCAGACCCCACAGACAAAGATGCCAATCACCTGTATCCCAATCTGACTGAGACGGTCTAAGCCTGTACCGAGAAGGGTCAAATCACCGAAGATACCGACAGCCAATGTTCCCCAGATACCTGCGCCCAAATGTACTGGAACTGCACCAACTGCGTCATCAATTTGCCACATATCGAGGAAGACCTCGAAGATAAACATAAACAATACAGCGACCGCACCAATGATTACGGCGGACATCATGGATACAGCATGTGCATTTGCTGTGATGCCGACTAATCCGGCAAGTGTTCCGTTAAGTAACATCGAAACATCTGCCTGACGATAGACAATATAACTCAAAACGAGTGCGCCACCCAATCCTGCCGATCCTGCCATAACCGTGTTGATAAGCGCACGAATAGCGACATCGTCTAGCGCGAGGCTACTCCCGCCATTAAAACCGAACCAACCAAACCAGAGGAGCATCACACCTGTTGTTGCAATCATCAGGTTCGATGCGGGGATTTTCTGCGCCGGTTGGTTTTTGGGGAAGCGACCCGACCGCGCACCGATTATCATTAAGGTTGCCAGTGCCACCCATCCACCCACACTATGTACAACAGTTGACCCCGCAAAATCTATGAAACCACTTTGATTGAGCCAACCAGTCGCTACACCAGTGTCGATACCATTCCATGCCCAGTGTCCAAATATAGGATAGATGAGTCCTGCAACGACGATTGAGATAACCATATATGCGCCGAACCGAACCCGTTCTGCGATTGCGCCACTGACGATGGTGACGGCGGTTCCACAGAACATGACCTGAAATGCAAAGAACACAATAGTATTCGTGTTATCATCGAAGGGTAGGAAGAACTGGTCTGTGCCAATCAGCTTGCTTTGGGATAGTCCAAACATCAAGGCATAACCGAATGCCCAGAATATTAATGTGCTGACACCGAAGTCCGAGATATTTTTGATAGCCACGTTGATGTTGTTCTTGTTGCGAGTAAAGCCGGATTCCAACATGAGAAACCCTGCTTGCATGAGGAATACAAGTACAGAACAGAATAAGACCCAGAGGACATCAATGGATTGTGGCATAGGCGACCCTACCTCATAAGTAGGTGGAATAGTGTAATAATTGTAATGTATCCGATATACGATAAGCACCGAACATTCCAACAATGTTGTGCAAGAAGAGTTGTCAATATGTGCTAAAATTCGAGTGACAATGCCATTTGGTATCTACCAAACATTGTGAATATATAGCAATGTGACAAATGTACAAGTGAGGTTGAACAATGGAAATTGAACGCAAACTAGACAAGATGGGACTGACATTACCCGAACCCGTCAAAGTGCCAGAGGATATGAACCTGCCATTCTCGTTTGTGCGGGTGCATGACGGCTATGCCTATTTATCTGGTCATGCGGCGCAGAATCCTGATGGTGGATTAGCTGAACCCTTTGGTAAAGTTGGGCAAGATGTGACAGTTGAACAGGGATATGAGTCTGCCAAACTTGTTGCGCTGTCGATGCTCGGTAGCCTCAAACGTGAACTCGGTGACCTTGACCGGATTCAAGCATGGATTCGTGTGTTTGGCATGGTCAATTGTGGCGCAGACTTTGCTCAGCATCCGATAGTGATTAATGGGTTCTCCGATTTGATTATCGAACTCTATGGACAAAAGCGCGGACAGCATAGCCGTTCCGCAGTCGGGATGTCGTCTTTACCGTTTAACATCCCTGTCGAAATCGAAGCTGTGGTGGCAATTGACTAGACATTTTTACAGTTTTAATGACTCATCACGAAACCACGAAGAACACAAAGAGAGACAAAACTGAGTAATACAGACAACATCGCTATTACATATAAACGTGTTTTGTCTCAACCACTTTCTATGTTTCTGCTTCTTTACATCTCCGCTTTAAGCTGTACATCACCTGTATATTGGATTGCTTAGTTTTGTCTTGACTTGTTAAAATGGGGTCACAATGGGTCAAAAATAGTGTATACTGTCTCTAATAGTTCAAGCTTAAATTGAAGGAGATATACACTATGCCAAAACTAAATCAGATTATCGCAGTTGAAAAAAGTATCAAAAGCCAGACCATACGCGAGTTGACCGATGCCCATCAGTCGTTGCAGAAGCCTGCATTACTGTCCGGTATTGCGCGCACCTATCGCCCACTGGATGACGAAGGGGAACAGTACCCGCCGGAATCGACATTGGTACAGATTAAAACTGAAGATTTGATCGCATCGACGGCTGACATTTTGACCAAGCTGTTTGACATCACCGCGACCAAAGATTGGGCAAACGGGGAAGCTCGTTCGGATGTGGTCGTAGATGGTGAGACTATTCTTGAAGGCGTTCCGGTGACATATTTGCTGTTCCTTGAAAAGCAGTTGACTGATATTCATACGTTTATCAAGAAGCTACCTGTATTGGATGCTTCGGAAGTATGGGCGTTTGACGAATCGCAGGATGTATGGGCAACTGACCCGATTCAGACCACCAAGACCAAGAAAATCCCACGCAACCATGTCAAAGCAGAAGCGACCAAAGAACATCCGGCACAGGTCGAAGTCTATTATGAGGATGTGATTGTCGGGTATTGGCGCACGGTGAAATATTCCGGTGCGATGCCTGCAACCCGCGTCTCGACACTGTTGACCCGTGTCCGTGCTTTGCAGGAAGCGGTTAAGTTTGCCCGTGAGGAAGCCAACAGTCTTGAGGTTGATAATCAGTCGGTTGGCGAAAAGGTGTTTGAGTACCTTTTCAAGGAGTGATTTATAGGTTATAATGGGTCATAGGAGTACAAGCTTAAACTCAAGATAAGATTGACCCAAATTCGTCTGTGAACAGTGCAGGTTCAAATCCTGCCTTCACCAATCATGGTGGAGTAGCCCAACTGGAAGAGGCAAGCAGATGAGACTAAAGCTCAGATTATTACTCCAAACTGAGCATTCGTCGTTCATCGCCAAATCAAGTGTTGAAGGGCAGTAAAATTGTAGATGCGGGCTCATTTCCCGCCTGCTCCGCTAGCAAGACAGCAAGACCCACTTATCAGGGAGCGGTAGCTTAATCGTAAAGCGACAGTTCTTAGATTGACTCTTCAACTTAAACGTCGTTGGCGTGTGCAATTGAGCGACACAACTGATGCCCATGGAAGGCTACTCCGTGGGCATCTTTCGATTTAGGGGATAACTACGAAGACACGAAGAACACAAAGGGTAGATAATGGCAGATAACAAATATCAATTTTATGAGATTGTGAAAATACAATCAGATGACACATCCAAAGCTGAGATTAATGGACAGGAAGGTGCTGTTACAGGAATGGCGCAAAATGATGATGGTATGTGGGGATATTCGGTACATATTTATTCCATAGATGACACATGGTATCTACTAGAAAAAGAACTTGCTCCTACTGGAAAAATGGATAAACATGAAACCTTCCATAGCGGAGAATCTATCACAGTAGAAGTTGACCCCGAAACAGGTGAAGGACGAATCAAAGACTAGCGTTAGACCAATTTTATGTTATCTTGCAGGTGACTTAGATTACGCTACGCAAGGCAATAACATGGCAACAAAACAAGAAATTATTGATTTCCTCGCAGATGAATTTCCACAATTTGCATATCTCGTGGACGCAGTGGGTGATAAATCGTCTGTACTACGCTTGAAGACCTCACATGATAATCTGCGTCCCGGTGGCACAATATCAGGGCCGTCGTTATTTGGGGTGGCTGATGGGGCATTGTATGTCGCTATTCTGGCAGAGTTAGGTATTGTCGCGCTGGCGGTGACAACCAATATGAACATTAACTTTTTGAGGAAACCCGCGCCGGATAAAGATATTATCGCCGAGTGCCAACTGATTAAAGTGGGGCGTTCGCTGGTGGTCGGGGATGTGTTTCTGTATTCGGAAGGCGACCCCGCACCGATTGCCCATGCGGTCGGCACATATTCGATTCCACCAAAGCGATAGGTATTATATGTCTGTGATAAACGCATTGATAAAGTCATCATAAGCGTCTTTCATCGGCAGGTCATAATTGACTGTGATGCGCCGTCGCTGAACAATTACGGTCTCCTCGGTGATTGGGTTGTAGCCTTCTTTATCATATGTTTCCCAGTAGAGTCCTGTGCCTCGTTTTTGCCAGTTGGGTAAGTCATTGAAGTTGATACCACGACTAAACAACAGTTCATTTTTGTCTGATACCGACATACCAATTAGTTTCTGGGTGGCATCTTTGGGGGATTGTCCCTCAGACCGAAGCATCCAATAGCAGTGTGCATTGAGGGCGTTGCGATGTTCGTCTTGTTGCCGCCAGCGGAAATAATCCACAACTAAGTTGGTAGTTGGTAGTTGGCTGATGCGACAATCAAATGTGCCAATCGCACCGAGTAGCAAGGTAAATTTTGCGCTGGCTTCACCGGCTAAAATCGAATTGAATTTGCGTAACTTTCGCCCGAAGGTATTGTCATCACGATGAATCAGCAGGGATATTTCGTCACTTTGTGTGTAGCCATAGAGCACGTTAAAGCCACAGTCCATCAAGTGCTTGACGGTCTCGACCATCATATTACGGAAGCCCACATCAAATGGTGCTTCAAACAGATGGACTTCTTTGGTTAGTTTGGTAAATCCGCGTCCGTCGATGCGTGCGACCATAAAAATTGTGGGTAGCACCGTGTGGTCGTGTGCAGTTTCATAGACCCGCATGAGTTTGTCAAAATCGTCAAATTTCACCGTTCTATTTCCTGTCTAACATTTTGAGTACGGCTTTTGCCATCGTACGTACACGCGAATTTTCATCGTTCAGATGTTGTTGGGCTATCGGTAAAGCTCGTATATCCCCGATTTGACCGAGTGCCTCTAAGATAGCAAAGCGAACTTTCCAATTATTGGTTTTAATTGCAAGGATTAATGGCTCGACTGCGTCTGTATGAATGATGTCACCGAGTAAATTGGCGGCATATTCTTGTATCTTTGGCGAGGGTGATTGGAGGGCTTCTAGTAAATGAGGTAGAGCTTTGTCTCCAAATGTGTTTAAAGCTTCACAAGCGGTTAGTTGTATATCTTGTTTGTGATCCCCGAGCTTGCCGATAAGTGTGGGAATGGCTTGAGGATTGCCAAGCTGTCCTAGCACGTAGAGTGCTTTTAGTTGTACGGCTGTATTGTTGTCCTGTGTTGCGTTGATGATTGCCGGTAATGCCAAGTCATCTCCGAGTTTGCCTACTGCATGGATGATGTTATGTCTAGCTTTTGGATTATCATCATTTATTCTAGCTAGTAAGCTAGGTGTTGTTTGTTTGCCATACCGTGTTAAAACCCACGTTGCATCTTCAATCACATTGAGGTCATCATCTGTACAGAGAACGTTAACTAAAGTCGGAATAATACGTTCATCTTTGATGACATTGGGTTGGAGCTTGAGGACTGCTTTGCTACGTTCCTGTGGATTACGTGATTTTATTTGTATGATGAGTGTGTTGAATGTGTCTGCCATGATGTACTCTATGATAGATTGAAATGTAAATTCCAAATATTGGATTAGGAAACTTGATGAGTAAACCCATTGTAATTGAAAATGACCTTTATAAACAAGTAAAGAACCTTTCGCAGGTGATGAATTTATCAGAGTCGCAATTGGTGGAGATAGCACTACAAAACTTGATCGATGTGAATAAGCCCACACAAAACCGCCAGCATGTTGTCAATCAGGGAGAAATTTATTGGGCAAGAGTGACCGACATTCCGCATCCCTATGTCGTGGTTCAAGACAATGTATTTAATCACAGTCGGGTTGATACGGTGATTGTCTGTGCATTGACATCCAACCTGCAACGGATGAGCCAACAGGGCAATGTGTTATTGGATGATGGCGAGGCAAATTTACCGAAGCAGAGTGTTGTCGAGGTGGCGAAGGTATCGTCAATTAAAAAGTTACAGTTGGGCGAATATCTTGGGTCGTTGAGCGAAAGGCGCATTCAGCAAATTATAGCAGGGATGCGATTTTTGCAGACATCGTATTTCAGGCAATAGGTTATTCGGGTTGCCAATCTGATACGACAAACTGATTGCTATCATCAACTGTCACATAATAGAGTGTGTCGAAACCCTCATCATAAGATGGAATTTCCAGTTTTTTGTATGCACCCAAGATTGCCACATCTGGTACTCGTGCTTTACCCTCCCGTTGATTGTTCCATGCCAGCGAACGGTTGACATCAGCGCGGAAGTAATAGCCGATGACGTTGAAGCTGTTGAGTTGTGCTTGCTGAATATAATGAAATCGACTGGCGCGGGTCAGACTAGTATTATCCACCACAAAGGCTTGTCCGGTATCCAAACAGGCTTGAATGAGATGTTCCTCACGACTACGGCGTTTGAGCATATCGAGGTTAATCCGCATATGACTATGGAAGAATGTTTGCTGATAGAATGTCGATTTGCCACTGCCTTGCAAACCAACGAAGATGACCGCTTCCACAATTAGGCTTTTTCCAGAATCAAGTTTTTGTAACCATCTACCCGCGCCTGCCAACCGTCAGGGATATAGGTGGTGCTATCAAGTTGGAACACCAACGATTCACCGGAGAAGGTCGCGCCTGCTTGGAGAGCATCACGCTTATACAACTTGATACTATTGCCGAGAGGTGATTGTTTTTCAGTGAAAGATTTTGCTTCAAATGCGCCTGCGAGGGTTGCGTTGAAAGTAGGTTTCTCGACGATACCGATACCCGTCACGCGGACATTGACAATCTCAACACGGCGATTCCGCATGGCATGACCGTAGGTGGCTTCATGGGTGTCGTGGAACATTCGGATGACATTGCGCCCAAACGGAATATTCAGTTCATAGGCTTGTCCCTCATAGCGCATATCAAGCGTCACATTAAACATCATATTATCTTCGGGAATGCCTTCTTGTTCCAGCTCATCGCGCCCGTGCGCAACGAGTCCGATGTGTTCGGCACGGAGTTTAGCGATGGTGCTACGGGTGGCAAGGCGCATTACTGATTGACTGTAATCGACAGCGACATCAGCGACTAGTAGACCCAATGCACATAAGACCCCCGGTGTATGTGGAATCAGCACACGCGGAATATCCAGACCTTGAGCAACCTCACAGGCATGGAGTGGACCAGCACCCCCAAATGCGACCAGTGTAAAGTCACGCGGGTCATGTCCACGCGCTATCGACACACGGCGTAAGGCACGGTCGATGTTCACATTGGCGATGTCAATGACACCTTTGGCAGTATCAATTTCGCTAAACTTGATTTGCCCAGCAAGTTGTTGCATGGCTTTGCGTCCGGCAGGTAAATCGAGCGTCATGCGTCCGCCGAGAAAATAATCAGGGTCGAGTCGTCCGAGGACAGCACTGGCATCACTAACGGTGACATGCTCACCACCGTTGCCATAGACAACTGGACCCGGTGTCGCCCCTGCTGATTCGGGTCCAACGCGCAATGCACCACCAGCGTCAACCCGTGCAATTGACCCACCGCCTGCGCCAATCGTCTCAATATCGAGCATGCGTACTCGCAACGGCAGATTATCAATTTTTGATTCGGGGCGTGGTTGAGGCTGACCAGAGACAAGCGCAACATCGGTTGATGTACCGCCCATATCCAATGTGATTATTTGGTCGTAACCCGCCAACTTAGCGATATGAAATGCACCCATCACACCAGCAGCTGGACCACTTAATGCTGTGTTGATGGCTTGCTCACGGACACGTTGGGCGCGCATGACACCGCCGTCAGATTTCATGATTCGTAGGGAGGTAGACTCCGGTAATTTTTCTTCAATTTCGGTGATATACCCTGACATAATCGGGCGTACATAGGCTTCGAGAGCGACGGTGCTGGTACGTTCATATTCACGAAATTCGGGTAGAACATCGGATGATAGCACCACTTGCCATTCATGATTGACGATGCCCATTTCCAGAATACGATCTTTGACCTGTTGTTCATGAATGGGATTTACATAACTGAACAGAAAGCAGACGGCGATTGCGTCCACCTGTTGTACCAGAATATTTTTTAAGACCTTATCGAGGACATCTGTATCCAGTGGGGTCAGCACGTCGCCCTGATAATTCAGACGTTCTGGGACTTCATGGCATTGTTCACGCGGGATGAGTGGGGCGTGTAGTGTTGGATGAAGGTCATATAACACCGGACGATTTTGACGACCAATGAACAAGACATCACGGAAGCCCTGCGTGGTTATCAATGCAACATCTGCCCCCTTGCGTTCGAGGATGGCGTTGGTGGCGACAGTTGACCCATGTGCGACTTGTGTCAGCGCATTGATGCCCCCCGGCGTAATGATGTCTAAGCCTTTGAGCATCGACTCTGCTGGGTTGTGTGGCGAACTGAGCAACTTATGAATATGGAGTTGACCGTTATTACTTAATACAAGGTCAGTAAAGGTACCACCGATGTCTACGCCTACCTGCATCTTATTCATCCCACATCACATGATTAATACATATGGTTGTATGATAGCAGGCAAGCTTCAAAAGGTGAACGGAACGATGTATATATTTCGTTTATGTACCTCTATGATATCTCTTATACGGCGCTTTTATTTCTCATACATTCACAGCATAAGATGAAAGTGTAATCGAACGAAAAAAAGACACAGGAGTTGATGAGATGAGTTTAGTCATCCGCACCCGCAAACACCCATATGCCCAATTTGTCAACGAACTTCTGGAAGAAAACCGTCGTCGTATGGGGCAAATGAACGAAACTGAAAATAAGGGTTATGGTCTGGCAATTGATGTAGACGAAAACGAAGATGTATATAGCGTCCGTGCTAACCTCCCGGGCGTTGAACTAGATGGCATTACCGTCAATATTCACGATGACGTACTGTCCATCAGTGCCGAAGTGGTTGCCGAAGATTATAATGATAATACCCGCGTTCTGATTCGTGAACGCCGTCACGGTAAGTTTAGCCGTAGCCTGCGCTTCCCTGTCCCCGTGAGTGGTGGCGCAGTTGAAGCCAGCTTTGACAACGGTGTTCTTAACATCGTCGTGCCCAAAGCTGAAGAAGCCAAGCCACGTCAAATCCCTGTTACTGTGGCAAATGGAAATAGCTAATACCAGTTAATGTCATTCTCCCTACTAAAGCAGAAAGCGTTGGACAGGCATCCAACGCTTTTTGTGTTTTATATGGTGTTTGGTTGTTATATAACCAACCGTAACCACTATATTTGTAATGTCTGGTATGTTTTCAGAAATAAATAATCACATATTTTGCTGGTCTGCGGACAATGCAGGCATTGTCCCTACAACGGATTTCGCCATGTTCCGTAGGGACGCGCTTCCGTGCGTCCGTTATTTACATGCAATTTTTTTCGAGATTTTACATATTATCGTAAATGATTATTTAGGCAATAGGGTGGTTGCAATAAATCCACTATTTTGTTGCGTTAGTTTAGAGCTATCGACGTTAATGTCTGCCCAGCGTTCTGGATAGGCGGTCAAGATATAGTCGATTTGCTGTTCTTGAAGCCCATATCCTTTGAAGTCATGCTCATCTATCGAGAATTGAATTGGTGCTTTAAGTTTATCAAAGTTTTCTTTTTCGCGTTCGACATAACTGCTACGAGGTGTATCAAATGCAAATGTGCCACCGTTGAAGTGTACCCGCAGTTTGTCAATCATATCTTGTACATCCCGCTTCTCAATAAACATCAGCACCCCTTCAGCAATAAACAGATAATCTGCATTGTCCGTTGATGGCAGACGTTTGAGCCACCCATCAGCAGTTGCCGATTCTGCTATAAATAACAAAGTGTCCGACTGTGCATCAATCTTATAGCGAATGTTAATGGCGGGGGGTAAGTCCAGAATAACCCACTCGGCACGGTCGATACCCACACGATAAGGACGAGACGATAACCCACCACCCAATTCAACGATGACGGGATTATCGTGGTCATTAATAAATGTATCGGCAATCTCGTCAAATACGGCTGTGCGGATATTTGATGCGAGTTCAAACGAGGGGGTATACCAAGCATTATAGTCTGGATAGGGTGGTATCCATTGATACCACTCATGTGACCATGGGTCTTCAAATAAGCGATTATCATCGCGCATATGTTCGCTTGCGCGGGCGCGTAATGTCATTGCTAGTGTACGACTAACACCATTTAATCGAGCATGAATCATCTGTTTTCACCTTCTTTCCTATGCAAACCTAATCATAGCATGACTCTAACTTCCTCGCTAACGAAATCGGTTTTGATTCGATGAGCCGGAATTTATCTAGGATGCTATAATGTAACACTAGGGGTAATTAACATGGTGTGTGTAGGTTGACAACAAACTCAGTGGGGGACAGATGTGGCTAAAACATGGGTTTCGATTTATTTTGATTCTTGGCTTGAGTATGATGTTATGGATTCAGGGGTTGGCACAAGATGACCTGACACTGTCTGGTGCTATTATTGTGACGGATATTGGGTCACCACGCGGGTTGGCATTTGATACTGATGGTAATTTGTGGATTGCCGATGCAGGTGTAGGTGGAGATACGGTTCTAAATATCACAGTTGATGACAGTGAGCAAACTATCAACGCAGGCTTAACTGGACGGGTCATTCAGGTTGCAATGGACGGGACAGCATCAGATGTGATTGTTGGCTTGCCGAGTTATTATACCTCGCCGGAACGGTCGAATGGCTTGTATCGCGTGATTCCCAGAGAAGATGCTATCTGGCTGGTGTATAGCGGGAATGGACGATTTTCGTTTGGGGCGTACTGGATGAACACCATCGTCGAACTGGATGCAACGACATTATCCCCACGTACAATTATTAACCTCGAAGACTTTGAGCATGTCAATAACCCCGATGGCAATGCCTATGATACTAATGTGGCAGATATTGCATGGGCAGACGATGGCACAATGTATATTGTGGATGCAGCCGGCAATGATTTGCTGTCGTGGACAGTTGATGGTGGTTTGCAATTGGTGACTGCATGGCAAGCCAACCCTGTACCCACTGCTATTGAAATTGCTGATAACGGTGATTTGTATATCAGCTTCTTAGGTGAAGGTATGGCGGATGGCGTAGCGACAATCGAACGCTGGTCAGATGGCGAACTTGTTGAGACCTTTACTGGATTGACGGCTGTGACTGATATTCTGCTGGATGGCGATGTGTTGTATGCTGTCGAATTTGTCAATTATGTCGATGATGTGGCTGGTGCGGGACGGTTGGTGCAGGTCTCATCAGATGGTATTACAACGGTTGCAGATAATCTGATTGCGCCGTTTGGGATTGCACAAGATGCTGATGGTGCATTGTATGTGACCTATAGTGCAGTTGCCTTCGTACCAGACATATCTGGTGGTGTGGTTAAACTTGAAACGTCTTCGCTTAATAGTGAGCCTGAAGCAGTCGATGAATCAGATGTTGTGCTATCAGGTGTGGAATTGGGACGTGAGATTTTTCGGTTAGGTAAGAACGGCGCGCAACGTTGTGCTAACTGTCATCGAGCCACAACACGCGGGTTTGCGATTGACCCTGCCCCCAATTTAGAAGGCATTGCTGATGTTGCTGGAGACCGCGTCGAGGGACTGACGGCAGAAGCATATCTGCGCGAGAGTATTCTATATCCAGAGAAGCATATTGAAGGTGTGTGGCAGGCCCCTATGCCTGTGGATTATATCGACCTCCTCAGTGATGAAGATGTCGAAGCACTAGTCGATTATATGATGCAGTTGACGAGGGAGTCTTAGCCTGTGACATAATTTAATTCATTTGATATAAATGACAGTGATACACTACGATTTTACTGTCATAGCCGGAATTTTTACGCTCTTTTAAAGATAGAGATGTGTGAGTTTATTGAGGAAAAATTTTGTAGCCACGATTTTCAAAATAGTTGTTTAATGTGGGTGGTGTTAAGATAATATGTCGGCTCAAATCGTCGTTGCCTTCTATATGACCAAATAAGTTCAAACGTTTCTCATATTCTTCATCATTGTCTTCATATAGAGGATATTCCACCCATTCCCAACTTTCTGCAATTGCTTGTTGGGTAGCAAAAAATCGTAAACCGACAAACGCGGCTTGTTGCATTGCTACATCTTCTGATTGTTGAATAATTTGCAGACAACGTTGAGAAAATTCAATCCTATCAACAGCCTCAGGATAGTTGTTTTTCAGCCAATAAATCGCTAGTTCACGATCATACCACTCAGCACCATGATGAGCTAATTCGAGAAAGAAAGGCATCAGTTGCGGTTTGGTAATCGTTCCGATGATGTCCAATAAACACCACGAACAACCAGCTTTTCCATTCTTATAGGCTTTAACAAGCTGTCTCCACATCTTATTAATTGTCTGTTGATCTGGAATATCAATTTTTTCAGATGTGAGCGATACAACAATGTCTCGGGGTCTAATTTGTTTCGGCATCAGCTTCACCCCAACCGCCACCACCCGGAGTCTCGATGATGACCCGTGTACCTTCGCTGATTTGTGCAGTGTATTTCCCGCTGACGGTTTCCGATTTGCCATTGTGAACAATCGTATTCACACCACGCTTGCCAGATTCACCACCGTTAACACCATAAGGTGCACGCAGTCGGCGTTCGCTGTTGAGCGTAATCGTCGCTGGAACAAGAAACTCATATTCGCGGACGATGCCATCCCCACCTTTGTGTTTGCCGTTGCCTCCACTATTTTCACGTAGACTATAGCGCAACACACGCAGGGGTAGGCTATATTCAAGGGCTTCGACAGGGGTGTTGAGGGTGTTGGTCATATGTGACTGACGACCGGATAGCCCATCCCCTTTGATAGATGCGCCGTGTCCACCACCAATCGTCTCATAATAGACAAACTGTGTGTTGCCAATAAATCCGCCGACAGTGAAGTTGTTCATCGTACCTTGTGATGCTGCTGGGATTTGTTCGGGTAAGGCTTTTGCCAATGCGCCGAGAACAGTATCAACCACACGCTGACCTGTTTCCGTATTACCAACGGCGACCGCTGCCGGAAAGTGTGGATTCAAAAAGCTATTTTCTGGGGTGAGTACCATCACGGGCTGGAAGCATCCATCGTTGACGGGTACATCTTCTTCTGCCAACAGACGCACACAATACCATGTTGCTGATTTGACAATCGCTGTGACTGCATTGACGTTGCCAAGAACCTGTGGCGCACTGCCTTCAAAATCAACAATCATCTGATTGTGGTTGACCGTCAATGTGACATTAATCGGGATGTCAAACTCGGCTTGACCGTCGCCTTCGAGTGCATCTTGATAGGTGTATGTGCCATCGGGGATTTTCTCGACAATGGCTTCTGTCATTTTCCGTGAGTATGCCAGTAATGCGTTGGCGTGTTCAATAGTCGTTTCGACCCCATGCTTGACCATCATCTCCAGCATGCGGTTTTCGCCGACACGATGAGCTGCCAACTGCGCCTCAATATCACCCATGCGTTCTTCTGGGTTGCGACTATTGGCGACGATAAGAGCCATTGCGCCTTCGTTCATCCACCCACTGAGGCGTAATTTGATGGGCGGGATGATGATGCCTTCTTGATAAAGTTCTGTGCTGAGTGGGAGTGACCCCGGTGACATACCACCGACATCGGCATGATGAGCACGACTCGCCACAAAATAGACAAGGTCACCGCCAGCAAACACAGGCGAAATCATGGTGATGTCTGGCAGATGTGTCCCGCCGTGATAGGGGTCGTTAAGGACAATTACATCACCTTGTGCAAATTCTTCAAATTCATCAATAGCGGATGCGACCGATGCTGGCATACTTCCAAGATGAACGGGAATATGGGCTGCTTGTGCGACCATGCGCGCTTGTGCATCGAATACGGCACAACTAAAATCGAGGCGTTCACGGATGTTCGGGCTGAAGCTGGCACGACGTAGCGTCACACCCATTTCTTCGGCAACCGAAGCGAATAAATTTTTGAAGACTTCTAAGCTAATGGCATCAACTGGCATGGTTAATAAGGTCTCTGTGCTAGGTTATTCAATAGTGGCTTAAAATGTTTGAGATTACGTGTGAGTAACGGTAATTGTTGTGAATAGGACGGCGCAGCTATTAGACAATCCATCATGCCTACATTATGGCTAAGATGATATGTTTCTAGTTGTTGCATCGCCCACAATAAATCATGGTTTTGATAAGTTGCGATTGGAAACGAATCTAATAACTTCTTTATCTTTGTAAGTTGTTGTTTGTTCTGTGACCCTTCCATTGCTTCTAGTCGTACAATGGGAGATAAAGCATATGTTTTATTCTGATTGTTCTGTAACCATTGTTGCGCTGGCTGATACCCGCGATAAATATCAATCAGAATAGCGGTATCTAGGAATCCATCCAATTTTGCCCTCGATTCTGGCGACGCTGTTCCCGTTGTTGTTCGACCCACTCTTGACTATCCATATCTTCTGGAAAGTCATCTGCGCCGATACCAAATAAGCCAGCTTTTAGAATATCACCAAGAGTCATACTACTACTTTCTGGGATAGAAACTGGTATGTCAAATTCTGCTTCGCCTGCAATGAAGTTGTTGGGAAGCTCGATTTCAATATGACCATCTTCTGTGATATAGCCTTTAACGCGGACTGAAGTCATCATGTTACTCCTAAACTCATACAGTCTAATCATACCATATTTGTTATTTACATGGATGTGATATGAGGGATATACGATAGCAAAATCTGTCCTGCGACATTTTGGTCTAATTTCTCGTATACTATAGTAGAGTCTACTGGTTTATAGATGGTGATGATATGGAAGTCCTTGTATTAATTTTGATGGTTCTGGTGCTGTTGCTGGTGTTTATTCCGGTTGTTCCGGTGGCAGCAGTCGAGTGGGCAATCTTTATGATATTCGGTGCGCTGACAGGCTTTGAGCAATTGACTGTTCCGGCTGCGATTGTGGCGACGGTGTTTATGGTGATTGGCTCGACCTCGCAATATTGGGCACCCTTCCTCGGTCTCAAGGGCAAGCAGATGTCGTGTCTGGGGATTATCGGCTTTTTTATTGGGGCAATGATTGGGACGGCGGTCATTCCGATTCCGATTTTGGGTACTATTATCGGTGGGATATTAGTTGTGATTGCAATTGAATTTCTCAATACGCAAGATTGGCGCAAGGCATTGGTCGGTGGTAAAGCGGCACTCAAGACCTTTGTCATTGGCATGGCGATGGAGTTTGTCTTTTCGGTGCTGATTATTGCAACTTTTGTATTTAGCTTGACGACAGGCGGATAAGCCAAGATGCAGTTAACATGGAAAGCAGTACAAATACTCCTCAACCGCAAAGCCAAATAATAAAAAACCTCTCAATTCTGTTATGTATTGTGGAATTGTAATGCTTTTTGGGTTAACTTTTCGTTACAATAAAGTTGACTACTTCCATTATTGATTGAGGACACACATGGCACAGGACACATTTGCCTTTATCATTCACCCGATTCAGATTAAGAAAGACGTGAAGCGTAAGTTTCCCTTCCTCGGTACGGTGTTACCAGAGCCTGTGATTAACTATGCCTCGCGTTATTTTCCGCCTCTCTATATTTCAGAGATTACGGGTATTACCTCACAAGATACAGGCAATGAGACATTGGGCTGGTTTTTGGCATGTCCTTATACACCGCCGACGATGATGTCCCTTCCGGTAAAAACGGTCTATAACAAGATTATCCAGACTGGACGTAAAGCCGAATCACTCGGCGCGAAGATGTTGGGACTCGGTGCGTTTACCTCCGTTGTGGGCGATGCTGGTGTGACTATCGCGGAAGCACTTGATATTCCGGTGACAACAGGGGATAGCTATACCGTAGCGATTGCAGTTGAGGCGATGTATGAAGCAGCGAATCATATGGGTATCGACATCAGTCAAGCGACGGTTGCAGTCGTTGGCGCGACAGGTGCAATCGGCAAAGCTTGCTCACAGTTACTATCGTTGGATGTCGGTAAGATGATTGTGGTGGGTCGTCGGGCAGATGCTACCGAGGCGGTGCGTGAGGTGTGCAGTGGCAATCATGCCGAAGTCGTATCCTCAACACAAATCAAAGACATCTATTCTGCTGATTTGGTGCTGACAGTGACCAGTGCAATTGATGCTGTTATCGAACCAGAACATCTTAAACCGGGAGCAGTGGTGCTGGATGTGGCACGTCCCCGTGATGTATCCGTGCGGGTAGCACAAGAACGAGATGATGTGCTGGTGATTGAAGGTGGTATGGTCGAAGTCCCCGGTGAACATCCTGATTTTCATTTTAACTTTGGCTTCCCCGAACGCAAAGTATTCGCCTGTATGGCAGAGACAATTGCATTGTCTTTAGAAGGACACTACGAAGATTATACTGTCGGGCGTGAAATTGAACTGTGGCGTATTCAGCAAATTCAGCAGATTGCTAAACGGCATGGCTTTAAGTTGGCGGGCTTGCGTAGCTTTGAACACGCTGTCACGCAGGATAAAATTGATAGAGTGCGTGAGCAAGCTGTGATTAACCGCAAGACATGGTCGCCTGCTATTGGTCACTAACGTAATTTCGATATTAGATGACATATGATGAGGATATGTGAAAGCATGTCCTTTTTGGTTTTATATGGATAACCGCAAAGAGATGTCGTCAATTTATGTGTGCAATGTGGCTGATGATGACTGGCGACAATACTACAAACTTAAAGTCACTGAGTCGTTTGATTCCGAACCTGCATTTATTACCCTAGAACATCTTCAAGGGATGAAAGTAAGTGAGATAGAAGATAGTGGTTTGTTGATTTGGTGTGATAGTTTTGAAACATTTTCTGCTAAATTTCCGTTACTGGTGGCATGGATAGCACAACATGTTGCTATGACGATTTATCTTGAAAAAAATTGGGGGAAAGTTGATGAATTTCCTGAGGGTAATGCGGACAGAATTGAACTCCCAGTAGCATGGGGCGAGATTGTGGGACGTATGACAAGTGGGCTGGACTATCATCATAGACAAAAATAAGGGCAGATACATTGAAGAAACTCCTAGTCTTGTTACTCATAATTGGATTTGGTGTTGTTACACAAGCGGATGACACCTTGTATTATCCGGCGGATACATGGCGAACGGCGACATTCACAGAGGTCGGTATGGATGAGTCGCTGGTGCTGGAAGGCATCACTGAATTTATAGACCAATATGAGCAGGTCAACAGTATCCTGATTATCAAAGACGGCTATCTGGTGCTGGAAAATTATTACAATGACACCGATGCGTACACGATTAACAATGTGTTTTCAGTCACTAAAAGCTTGACCTCCGTATTGATTGGTATGGCAATTGACGATGGGATTATTCCTGATTTGGATGTGACACTCGGCGAAGCATTACCGCAGTATTTTGCTGATGGGGCATTCCCTGACAAAGCTGATATTACCTTGCGCGACTTGCTGATGATGCGCTCTGGTATTGGTTGGGTAGAGGTTTTTCAGGCAGTTGACCATATTCGTGGTGATGAGGATGAGGTTTTATCTGTGCTAGAGAATCCGATGGTGGCGCGACCTAGTGTGTTTTGGAATTATAGCACGGGTACATCGCATTTGATTTCGGCGGTGTTTCAAGCTTATGCTGATATGCCACTAGAAGACTATGCTCATGCACGATTGTTTGAACCGCTTGGCATCAACAATTGGGAATGGCGCGAGGACATCACAGGGACAAATTTTGGCGGGTCAGAATTTTATACAACGCCTTTGAACCTTGCACGGTTTGGCTATCTGATATTGCGGGATGGTGTTTGGGATGATGAACAGGTGTTATCGTCGGATTGGATTGCCTTGACCACAACAACATTAGCAGATAACACAGACGAGTACGCCTATCATTGGTGGGTCAATAATTATGACGCTGTTGAGGTGTTCAGTGCACAAGGCTTCGGTGGGCAGATTATAATGGGTGTGCCTGACTATGATTTGCTGGTCGTGATGATAATCGAACCAGATTTTGGTGCACCCAGCAATGATGATGAATTGTCATTATTACAATCGCACATTTTGCTAGCGATAAACAGGACGGATGGGTGATTGTTTGTAGTAGAATAATCAGGTATAGATGAGGTATGTGAATGCTATCGAATCCGTTAGCAATTCAAAACTTCAAGAAACCTTATGATGCACCGAGCGTGTATCTGATGTATAGTTAAACTATACGAGTTTGTATAAACTGTGAAATCTTGCCAATTTCACCCTGATAATGACGAGAGGGTAAACGTATGAGTAAACGTATCCTAGTGGTCGAAGACGACTTTGATATTTCCAATATGCTTCGCATTTATTTTGGCGGGCAGGGGTATGATGTCGAAGTTGCACCCAAAGGGGAGGAAGCCCTTGCGAGTGTTTCGAAGAAGCTTCCTAATTTAATTGTACTCGATATTAATCTACCAGATATGAGTGGTTACGATGTTTGTATCCAATTGCGCACAACCAAGCGCACCAGCCATGTTCCTATTATATTTTTGACCCAAAAAGACGAACGTAGCGACAAGATTCGTGGTCTGGAAACCGGGGCAGATGATTACATCACAAAGCCATTTGATATTGAAGAATTGAAGCTACGGGTTGTCAATGCGATCCAAGCGGCTGACCGTGTGAAGAACATTGATGGTAAGACCAATTTGCCAACAGGTCGCCTGATTGAAGACCACCTACGTGATTTGATGCGTGGCGATGACGATTGGACATACATCGACATTAAGATTAATGGATATACATCATTTTCTGAGGTGTATGGCTGGACGGCAGGGGACGAAGTTCTGCGTTTTGCGACAATTATGATTGGTGAAATTGTTGACCAAATGGGAACATCCAACGACTTCATCGGCAATCCTGGACAAGATAACTTTGTGGTGATAACCCATACTGCCAATGTCGAGTCCATTATTGATAAGCTGACTGATGAATTTGAGAACCGTGTCAAACAGCATTATTCCTTCATTGACCGTGAACGTGGTTATATTCTCGTGCCCGGTGATGATGGCGAAAAGCAAGTTGAACTGATGAATCTGGCGATTGGCTCAGTCTCGACACGCACACACCAATTCTCGGATATCCGCGAAATTACTGAACTTGCTGCAGAAGACCGACGGGGACACGCTAGTAGTGATTCTGCATCGGATATTCTGACATCATGGTAGGTGGTCAACTTCCCTCAAGTAAATAGAGTTTGCAGGTAAAAAGGTATTATGGGCGTTGCGACGTTTGCAATTGTAATGGTCATTATGGGTATCCTGACGTTAATCGGGCTATATGCTTGGACACATTCACGTCAGGGACTCGGTGTTGCCCTTGATGTAGAAAGTATGTTGGACAATCGGGCGACGGTCGATGAGTCGGAATCAGCGGTGATGGTGGTGACCACACATGGTCAGCTTATCCACATTAATGATGCGACCCGTCGTTTGTTCGGGACAAATGGCGATGTTCCTAGTTTGGAATATATCGCTAGCAATATTCATCCCGCCGATAACTTCTTCGCCTTGTTCAATCAGGCAACGGAATCGTCATTCCAACTGAATAATCGTTGGGTCTCGGCGACATCACATGCCATCCCAACCGACGATGGTCGGCGGATTGTGATTACCATGCGTGAGATGTCCAATGAAAACACGGCAAATGGGTCGGGTGTGGATTTCTCGTTGGCGATGTCTATGATTAAGCAGATTGGCGATTTGACCAATGCTAGCATGAACATTGAGCAAGCGTCACAGGTGATTCTCGATACGATGATTAAGCAGTTTCCGGCGGTTGCTGGTGAAATCTGTGTATGGAATATGCGTGACGAGATGATGGTGCAACGCGGTTGGGTGGGTGATACACGTTATCTAATTTCAATGGCGGAACTCGGCGGGCAATATCAGTTGGGTGAAGGCATTGTTGGTTGGGTCGCCCAGAACCAGAAACCTCTGATACTCAATAGTTACAACGAACTCGTAGATATTCACCCGATGATGGGTGATATGGATTATCGCAGTGTGATTGCGATTCCATTGCAAACGCCAAATCGTTTGTTTGGGACAATGGCATTTTATGGCATGGCGGAGGGACGCTATACAGAAGCACATCTTTCGTTGTTACAAGCGGTCGCTAGCTCCGTAACCATTGCGATTCAAAATGCACAGCTTTATACCGACCAAGAAAATCGGATTCGGGATATTGCAAGCCTCCAAGATATTGCTGAACAACCACGTTCTGGTGAAGATGCTGCGCCGATATTTGAATTGCTGACAGAACGTATCGCTCGTCTGTTGGAAGTTGATATGTGTGGTGTGTTTACGTTTAGCGACGACCGTAACGGACTTGTACCAGAATTACCATTTTATGGGATGCCCGATAGTATCGCACAGTCAATTTTCTTCCCGATGCCAGACGATTCTCCACAACGTGACATCTGGGATAATCAGCCGTACTGGTTTACCAACAACGTCACCGATGAACCGTTGCTCGAAGCAATCGGACTCGCACCGCTTGTAGAAATTGCAGGTATTCGTAACACAGCACTAATGCCAATGGCGATTGGTGGTGAGCGGATTGGGATTATCGCCGTGAGTAACAAACATGGCGAGGATGGTTTTACCCCGCGCGACATCCAAAACTTGCAAGTCTTGATTGCACAGGCGGCTATTGTTGTCGAGAATGTGCGCCTCTATCAGCGTGAACGTCGTATTGATACGGAACTTGTGGGTCTGCAAGAGATGACGCATGCGATTGGTGCACTGAGCCATGAAAGCGAATTTTTCTCTGAGATTAATGACCGTATCGCCCGCCTGATGGAATCTGAAATGTGCGGTGTGTTGCTGTTCAATGACGCACGCGGTCGCCTAGAAAGTCAGTTGCCGTTTTATGGTATCGCAGATGAACTCGTTGAGCATTATTTTCTCAACCTTACGCCCGGCACAATTATGTCGGAAATGTGGGAAGATGATGAATACTGGTACAGTAACCGTGTTGATAGTGACACGTTAGTGTTTGAAGCGGGACTTGACCAAGTCGCAGAAGCCATTGGTGTAAAGAAAACACTGATTGCTGTGATGTCTGCTGGTGGTCGCCGTTTGGGTGTGGTGCAGGTCTCGAATAAAATCGGCGGGTTGGATTATGACGAAAACGACGCACGACTTTTGCTGATTTTTGCGACACAAGCAGCTGCAATTATTGAGAATGCACGTCTGTTCCGTGAGGTACAAGTACGCGCAGAACAAGCCGATAGCCTGCGACAAATTGCTGAGCTAGCGGGTGCGGTTCTAACCACGAATGAGAGCTTCCAGCCTGTCCTCGAAGAAATTAGCAAATTCATTGATAGTCCCGTTGTCTTTATTAATGTGCTTGACCAGTCAGCGGGGAGTTTGATTACATACCCGCGTTGGGTCTTTGGTTTAGACTTGCACGAGCCAGTCGTTCAGGACATTAATGCGCCGAACTTTGAGTATAGTATTGCATTGTCAGGGCAACCATTCTTCTCTGATGATATTCAAAATGATAAACGCATCATCATTGACAGTTATCGTCATGTATCAGAACGCTTTGGTATTAATCGTAGTTTGATTGTGCCATTGAGTGTGGGTGATAAAAAGCTGGGTGAACTTGGTGTATCCAACCGGATGAGCAGTGGCTATACACCGGATGATGTGCGTGCATTGCAAACTGTTGCGGCACAAATTTCTTCGGCTGTAGACCGTCTGCTGTTATACGAGGCAACCGGTGAAAACTTGCGCCGTCGTATGGAAGAATTGGATGCTATCTCGCGTGTCAGTAATGAGCTGACCCTGACCAATAACATTGACCAAATCCTTGATGTGATTCGTCATGAAGCCGCATTAGCCACCAAAGCCGATGGTAGTACTGTTGTGTTGTTGCGCCGTGATGACACGGAAAACGAAACAGCTCCAACAATGCTACGACGCATTGGTGATGCTGAAGTCATGCACGACTTAGCGGATATTGAGAAAGACGCTATCTTACGCGGTGCAGACCCTGTCTTGATTTCTAGCTATGACAGCAGTGATAGGGAAGCAAACCCGAAAACGGCACGGTCAGCAGTGGCAGCAGCCATTCTCTATCTTGATCAAGTTGTGGGTGTGATACATGTCCACCATACTGAGTCGAACCGCTTTGACGAACGGGCGGCGGCGTTCTTGATGACCCTCTCGACTAAAGCTTCACTGGGGTATCAGAACTGGGCGAACTACACAGAACAGGTAGAGCGCGGTCAACGTTTGCGCAGTCGTGTAGAACAGTTGAATCGTATCTTTGAATTGGGTCAGATGGTACAAAGTAACACCGACCCTGTTATCGTGCTGGAAGCCATTGCTTATAGTGTTCAACATAGTGTCGGGTTTGATACGGTGTTGATGACCATGCTTGACCGACGCACGAATATGATTAGCCGTGTGGCTCATGCTGGTTTGCCATTAGGTTACTTTGAAGATACCAAAGACCGTCAAATTTCCCTCGATAAGATGGAACATGTATTTGCACAACAAGATTATCGAGACGGTGATTGTTACTTCTTCCCGATTGAAGAATCAAGTGAGTGGTATGTGCCGGAATTGCGGGCGTTGAGTACGGCATATGATGACATCCGGAGTGTTGAAGGTACAGGCAAAATGGATTGGCATGATGGTGATATGCTGATTATCCGTATTGCAGGCTCAATCAACAGTGAATTGCTTGGCACAATCAGTCTTGACCGCCCCTATGATGACAAACGTCCTGACCGTCAGACAATGGAAGTGCTTGAAATTTTTGCACATCAAGCGGCATCCATGATTGAAAATACACGTTTGTTCCGCGAGAGCCAGAAAAATGCTGAGCAAGAATCTCGCCTGAACGAAATTTCCGAAGCGGTTGCCAGCACGCTTGATTTCGATGAGTTGGTAAAGCTCGTGGCACAGGGAACACTTAAGATTGTGCCGTTCTCGAACATGTCTGTCGTGGTTGCGAATGATGATAACCAAGGGTACGACATGATTAAGGCAAGTTATGCTGGTGGCGGTGAACTCAGTTTTGAACATGAGTATCCGTCAAGCCTTGCCAATACTGCTTTGGGACATTCATTGGAAGTGCGCGACTCGTACATGTATATCCTCGGCGAAGATGACGAAAACCGTTTCGCGGATGTATTGAGTTGGCAATCACAGGGGGAAAAAGTCAGCCTTGTCTTGCCACTGATTACTGGTGGTGAATTGCTTGGTGCGATTCATATCGGTAGCTCAAGCTCCTATGATATTGATAATTATGTCGAGTCCTTGCCGATTTTACGCCGTATGTCACAACTGATTGCTGGGTCGATACAAAGTTCACGCTTGTTTAACCGTGCGGTTAATCTACAAGTTTTCAATGAATCGGTTGTGGAATCTATTCAGCAGGGTATTGTGGTGCTAGACCCATCGGGGCGCATTATCAACATGAACGAGTTTATGGAAGAACGCTATGGCTGGACACAGGATGCGTTACAACAAGACTTGTTCTCGTACCGCCCATCATTGGCAGGTGCATTAACCCAAGAGCTGAAAAACGTACTCGAAGCAGGTCAACCGACCGAACTCATTGGGTATCGCCCACCGGATTCTAGCGAAGATTACATCATGAATCTGTATCTCTATCCATTAAATTATGGCGAGACAGTACGCGGTGCGGTATTACTGGTCGAAGATGTGACTGAACGCGCTGAACTGGAACGGGCGATTGAGAACCGTGCCAATCAGCTAGCGGCATTGACCGAAGTCTCTAGCCGTATTACCGCGTCTTTGGAACGCGACGAAGTTATTGATTTGGCTCTGGAAGAAATGGGCTGGATTATCCCATTCGATACTATGACCATGTGGCGACGGACTGGCTCGTATATGATGTTGGAAGGGGCTTCCGGCACAACAAACCCATCAACACCGGAGGAAAAATACAGTATTCTCATTTCTGACCATCCGCGTGTGCAGGAGTTGGTCGAGACACAACGGGTACTGGCTATCACAGATGGTAGCGGTATTGAACCCTTTGGCTTACCCGGTGAAGAAAATGCGAAAAGCTGGTTGGGCGTCCCGCTGGTGAATCAGGGGCATGTGGTCGGGATGTTGGTGCTGGTCAAGCATGAGTATGACCTCTATGTGACCCGCTCCGAACAGCACGTTGCCTTTGCATTTGCGAGCCAGGTAGCGATTGCGCTTGCTAATGCGGAACTGTTTGAGCAGACATTCGAGCGTACCAACGAACTTGGAACATTGCTGGAAGCCGCACAAGCTACTTCGCTCACACTCGATTTGAATGATGTCTTCCGTACAGTCGCTGAATTGATGTTTAGTGCGCTGGATATGGACGAGTGTAGCATTATGATTTATGACGAGGTCGATAGCTCGTTGGATGTTCGCGCAAGGATTTTGCGAAGTGGGCAGATGGATGTTGATGAGGTTGCCAACCTTGTCTATGACCTCACGAACTACGAAGCAAAACGTCAGGCACTCGATAGCCGTGAAGTGATTGTGATTGTAGAAGGGCAAGACCTACCCTATCCACTGGAATTACAAGAGTTGGTGGATAGCGACTATGGTGCGCGAATGCTTGTTCCGCTTGTCGTCAGTGATGCGTCGATTGGCTTGATTCAGCTACAACAGACTTCCAACGACGAATCCACCCTGACCCAACAGAAAGTCCGTTTGGCGCGGGCGTTGGGGGCACAGGTTGCGATTGCAATTGAAAATGCACGTTTGCAGACAGAAACCAGTGAACGCTTTGAAGAACTTTTGACGATTAATGCACTCAGTCAGGCGATTTCGTCAACATTGAACCTCGACGATATGTTTGAGATTATCCGCGACCAAGTACCGATGGTAACTGGTGCGGAAGAAGTTTATCTGGCTTTATATGATAAACAAAACGAGATGATTCACTTCCCGTTGGTGGTATCAAAAGGGAAAATCATCAAACGCGATTCACGCGAACTCAATACCGATGAAGTGTCTTATATCATCAAGCGTCGTCGCCCGCTGAGTTTGGGTGCGGATTACTTTAGTATCGACGATTTGCGTCGGAGCATGAGCATCACCAATGGTGAAGATGACGTGAAAAGTTATATGGGTGTGCCGTTGATTGCAGGTGATGAAGTCCTCGGTGTGCTTGCAATCCGTGATACCAACCGGACTCGTGCCTTCAACTTGAATGATGAACGAATCCTCACGACTGTTAGTACACAGTTGGGTGCGGCGATTCAAAATTCACGACTGTTCGAGCAGGTTAGTAACTTTGCTGAAGAGTTAAATGAGATGGTCGAGCAACGAACGGAAGAACTTGAGAACGAGCGCGACCGTCTGGATACCCTCTATCAGATTACATCTGAGCTGATGCGTACATTGGACATGGATCAGTTGTTGGGACGTGCGTTAGGCATGGTGAGTAAAGCTGTCGGTGCAGAAGATGGCGTGATTTTGTTGAGTGACCCCGCCACCGATAAACTGTTCTGTCGCGCGTCACTGACCCCGTATTCGATTTATCAAGACGAAGAAGGGCGCGATACTCATCCGGCAGAGGTGTTGGCATCGTGGCTCATCCAAAATGAAGAAGTCAATGACCATGTGATTGTGGTCGATGATTTGAACGATGTCGCATACTGGGATAACAGTCTGCCGAATGCAGAACAGTGGAACAGTGCACTGGCAGTCATGTTGGAGACCAACGAAGACCCGATGGGTGTGATGGTGTTCCTCAGCAGTAAAACCGATGCCTTTACGGAATCACAATTGAAACTGCTGGTTGCGGCAGCCAATCAAGTCTCGTCTGCGATTAACAGTGCCGATTTGTATCAGCTGATTCGTGACCAAGCGGAACGTCTCGGTCGCTTGCTCCGTGCGGAACAAGAGGAAGCCCAAAAGAATACCGCTATTTTGGAATCTATTGCGGATGGTGTGTTATTGGCAGATGCGAATGGACGTATTATCCTGTTCAACTCCGCAGCGGAACGTATCCTGCAATTGCCACGTAATCAAGTACAGGGGCAGTATGTGTCTGACTTATCGGTCATGTATGGTGACGAGGCGATGAAATGGACACAAATGCTCGAACGTTGGACAGGGGGGAATCAACCTAGCCCTGTCGATGGTGGCGAGTTCATCTCTGAACAAATTGAACTGCGTAACCTTGTTGTGAGTGCGAATTTGTCTCCGGTATTTATTGGTGACCAATTCCTCGGTACAGTGTCTGTTTTCCGTGATATTACCCGTGACATTGAGGTTGATCGTATCAAGAGTGAGTTTATCACGAATGTATCGCATGAGTTCCGTACACCATTGACACCCATCAAAGGCTATACCGATTTGCTGTTGATGGGAGCAGCTGGTAACTTGAGTGATTCTCAGGCGAGTATGCTCAATATCATCAAGGAAAATGTTGAACGGTTAACAATACTCGTGAATGATGTCTTGAATATTGCAAAAATTGATTCGCAATTGGAACGTCTGGCGATGCAATTGGTGGAATTGCCAGAGTTTGTTCCGGCTGAGTTTAACAAGATTGCCGGACGGACAGCCAACACCAAGAAGAATATTGAGACATCTGTTGTCATTGATGCCAATGTTCCGCCAATACGAGCCGACCGTGAGAAGCTCATCAAAGTTTTTGTAAACCTTGTTGAGAACGCCTTCAATTACACTCGTCCCAATGGTAAGATTGATGTACGTGTTACCCTTCAATCTGGTGGACGGGACATCTTAATGACTGTTGCGGACACAGGTGTTGGTATACCGGAAGAATTCCGTGAAGCGGTATGGCGACGCTTTGAACGATATGATGACCACGCTCTTGAGCTAGATATTGCTGGAACAGGTCTGGGGTTGTCATTGGTCAAAGAACTTGTCACATTACATAGTGGCAATGTCTGGTTTGAATCTGAGGTTGATAAGGGAACGACATTCTATGTCGAACTTCCAGTAGAGCAACCATCCTTCATTACTGAAACAATGGAAATTCCACAGGTGGATACAGGGGATTAATATGGCAAGGATTCTAGTAGCTGAAGACGAACGCGATATTCGTGAATTAATTGCGTTTACGTTACAATTTGCTGGACACGAAATCACACAAGCGGCAAACGGTGCCGAAGCAGTTGAGCTTGCACCACAATTAAAGCCTGACCTCATTATGATGGATGTTCGTATGCCTAAGATGACAGGCTATGAAGCGTGTGAAGCACTCAAACAGATTGACGATGTAAAAGATATTCCGGTTGTGTTTCTGTCGGCAAAAGGACAAGAAGATGAAATTGCAACAGGGTTGGGTGCAGGCGCAATCGCTTATATTCTCAAGCCGTTTGCACCGGATGAACTCACACGACGTATTGGTGAGATTTTAGAAGAAATTGGCATAAAATAATAAACTGCGAAAGATAACGGGTATGAGTGCCATTACAATTGGTGGAGACCTCGTACACTACGAGGTACTAGGGCGAGGTCGTCCTGTTGTTCTAATACATGGGTGGATTGGTGCATGGCAGTATTGGGTACCATTGATGCAACAAATTCACCTCAAATATCGTGTGTATGCACTCGATTTATTTGGCTTTGGTGATTCTGCAAAGAATGCCAAAAAGTATTCTTTTGAACAACAGGTTAGCTTATTGGATGAGTTTATGACACAGATGGGGCTACCCAAAGCAGCTCTTATTGGTCATGGGCTTGGGGCGATGGTGCTTACAGAGTTTGCCAAACAACAACCTGACCGCGTTGCTCGGATGATGGCAATCAGCGCGCCTCTGTTTGACTCTGGCGACTTGGATACCCGTAATCCGGCTGGTACTCGTGTTTTGCTAACACCGCCAACATCAGGGGTGAATCAGGAAGAAACGTTGCCGAATCGCTCAGCATCATCCTTCCATGACCAACCGACAGTACCACGCCTCGGTGGGAACGACCGTCAGCAGTTTCTGTCAAGGGCGGCGGAAGCAACCAATAATGATGCACTGCGGTCTGCTGCGCCTGTACGCAGTAGTGGCAAAAACCCATTGCAGGCAGTCTTTCGTTCCAATAGTCTGGAATCGTTGTTGGGCAAATGCTTCAAAAAGAATGAAGCCTCGTATGACAAGCTCAAAGCCCATGTGGCAAAGACCGATGCAGATGCGCCTAAGATTAGTGCCTCAACCTTTGACGCTGGCGAGATGTTAGATACCTTGCGTTTGGTGAAGTCGCCTGCTGTAGTTGTGCATGGTGAAGATGACCCCGTGATTCCGAATCCCGGTGCTGATGTGTGGGATTACCTCACGGTCGATAATGAACATAAATTGGTGGCAATCCCGTTGGCAGGGGTGCGTCACTTCCCGATGTTAGAACATGAGCCGTTTTCTCGATTGGTTGGCGATTTCCTCAGTGAGCCAGACATTACCAATATTGAGGTCAAAGAACGGTGGCGGCGGCGAAGTCGCTAATAGGTTGTGTCCATGCAAATATTATTGTTTGCCAACGGGCAAGCACAGCACGGCACAATGGTTCAACGTGTCCTAGACGAAGTTCATACCCCAAAAATTGTGTGCGCTGATGGTGGCGCACTTAATGCTGTCAAATTTGGCTTTCAACCGCATATTATCATTGGCGACTTAGATTCGCTCACCGCTGAACAAGTTAAAGACTTTGAAGCACAAGGCGCGACAATCCAACGCTATCCCGATGAAAAAGACGAGACCGACCTTGAACTAGCTCTCCATTGGTGCATCGACCGCAATGCGACCGAAATCTATATTATCGGTGGACTCGGTGGACGCTTTGACCAGACCCTCGCCAATATCTACCTGCTGACCTTACCTCAACTGGATGATATTCATATCGAAGTGGTCGATGCCGAACAGTCGATTCGGGTATTGGATGCAGGCACACACCCAATTGACGGGCAAGCTGGCGATACCATTTCACTGATTCCGGTTGGGGATGCAGTGCGTGGCATCCTGACCGATAATCTGAAATACCCGCTCAATGATGAATCTTTGTTTTTGGGTCCGGCGCGGGGTGTCAGCAATGTGATGGAAGCCGACAAAGCGACAGTCACATTTACTGATGGGACTTTACTACTCGTTCATACAGTTGGACGTGCTTGATGTCTGGCTACACAGTCATCAAAAACAACGCCGATGGGGAACAGGAACTCTCATATACAGGTGTCATTCGTGACCGTGGCGAAACGTATATTTGCATTGATGCTATTTTCCAGTTTTCTGACCGTGACCTCGGTTATATTAAGCTCCGCAAAGGTGACCTTTTCTCGGAGTGGTTTTATAGTGACCGCTGGTATAACGTGTTTCGGGTACAGGATGTCGATAGCGGTGAGCTTAAGGGCTGGTATTGTAATATTACTCGTCCGGCAGTGATTACGGACACACAGGTGTCTGCCGATGACCTCGCGCTTGATGTGTTTGTTTATCCCGATGGACGCACCTTACTGCTTGACGAAGATGAATTTGCCGACCTTGATTTAACTGATGCCGACCGTCAGCAGGCGTGGGATGCCGTCAAGACAATTCAGGGACTGGTCACCCGTTGTGAGTCTCCGTTTGATGAGATTGAAAATGTATAATCACAGAGCCACAGTGTATTAGAATGTACAACGAACTTCTGCAAGTAATGCTTCAACATGTTGTATCAAGTCTTCTGTGATTGAGATAAGTATACTATCTGTGAGATTGCTCCTCGTCTTGTTCAAGAAATCTAAAAAGTCTATCACAACAATATACTCACCACGCAACATGTGATATTCGGCAAAGCTTTCGGCACAGATGCCATTCCCGTTCAATCGGCAGTATTTCGCATATAGTAGTTCACCTTTGATAGCCAGTTGATGACGGCGATGTTCGGTGAGTTCAACATCAAAATTTTGTGTGGCGCGAATGAACCAATCTCGGTCAGGTTTGTGCATGTTTGCCCTTTCAGCTAACGACATATAATTTACGATAGCTGATAATGACCGTAACAGTTACTTATGAAAGGACAGTTTGTTCTGGTCAAAAGTACAATATTACACCGTTGTCACTTCCTCAAACGCCCAATCGGGCAATGCCTCGCGTTGTTGAATCCACTTTTCGGGAATCGTACTTGCGTCATAACTTGCTACAATCCCGCCGACAATCGCACAAGTCGTATCAACATCACCACCCGCTGAGGCACATTGCCAGAAGGCTTCTTCGTAGTCATCCATCCAATTCGCCGCGCACCATAAAGTAAAAGGGACGGTTCCCGTCGCGGACATATTTTGACCACTACTGAGTAATTTCACTACTTCAGAAATGGGTGATGATGCCGAAGTGTCTCTGGCAACAAGACAAAGTTCTTTAACATCACTATCGGGCAGATGTGCGAGTATTGCATCAATAAAATCTGCAATATCTGGCTTTTCTTTACCTTGATAACTGATGGCGATACTTGTCGCTAATGCAATTGCTATAGCTCCTGCGATACCTTCAGGGTGGGCGTGGGTAATCTCGGCTGAGTGTTTTGCATTTTCGACAACAGCTTTTATATCGTCAGCAAAGTATGCTCCAATCGGTGCAACTCGCATCGCACCGCCATTACCATATGACCCTTTACCACCATAGATTGCATAGGTCAGTTCTCGCCAATCGGCTCCAGCTTTTACTTTTGAGAGGATATGCCTTGCACCACGCCCATAACCACGTTTGCGTTCATAGTGGTCGGCAAAACTCTGAGCCAACTCGTCTTGCTTGATTTCACCAAACTGACGCAGAATCGAATAGATAGATAACGCCATATTCGTGTCATCGGTGTAGTGCCACTCTGCATTTGGGAGTTTGCGATTCTTGATGAAGTGATTTTGTGACCCACGTCCGAACTCAAAGAAACCACCGAGTGCGTCTCCGATGGATAAGCCTATCAATGATTGTCTAGCGCGTTCTAGGCGACTTTCATGTAATATCATCATTTGACCGTTGTCACTTCCTCAAACGCCCAATCCGGCAATGGCTCACGTTGTTGAATCCATTTCTCAGGAATCGTACTTGGGTCATAACTTGCTACAATCCCGCCGACAATCGCACAGGTGGTATCAACATCGCCCCCCGCTGAGGCACATTGCCAGAAGGCTTCTTCATAATTATCCATCCAATTCGCCGCGCACCACAAGGTCAATGGCACAGTGTCCATCGCTGACACATGCCGACCATTCCCAAGTACCATCACCACATCATCAATCGGCGTATCGGGGTCAACTGTTTTGGCTTTGGCGCAATTGTCTTTGACCTCGCTATCAGGGATGTGTGGCAGAATTTTGTCGATGAACTCAGGGATAGTGGGTTTGTCTTTGCCTCGATAGCTAACGGCAACGCCTGACGCAACAGCCACCGCAATCCCGCCTGCAATGCCTTCAGGGTGGGCATGGGTGACCTGTGCTGATAATCTGGTATTCTCTATAAGTGCCTCCATATCATCAGCAAAATATGCACCGAGTGGGGCAACCCGCATCGCGCCACCATTACCATACGAGCCTGTACCGCCGAACAACTCGCGCCATTCACCTTCATCAAGTATCAGACTAACGAATACTTTTGACGCACCGTAACCATATCCGCGCGCTTTGTCGAAGTGCTTGACAAAGCTGTTTGCTAGTTCATCCTGCTGGATTTTTCCAAACTGTCGCAGTATCGAATAGATGGATAATGCCATGTTGGTATCATCCGTGAACATCCACTTTGCGTCGGGCGTTGTTCGGTTGGCGATATGATGTTTATAAACAGTCGCTCGATAAAACTCAAAATACCCCCCAAGTGCATCGGCAACGGATAACCCCTCTAGGGACTGTCGGGCGCGTTCAAGTCGAGTCTCGTGGGAGTCGGTCATGATAAATCCTGCACCTGTTTGATAAACCGAAAAATAGCGTCGTTTAAGGTCATATCTTTATTGTCGATTTTGATTGGTAGTGTTCCTGCCCAGCTATAATGCCCCAAGCCAATTACGGTGAAGAGTTCGTTGACTGTATTGTCACAGGGATAGCGCGTAACAACGGTGCGATTGCTGGCATTATCACCTGTGATGTCTGCGCCTTCGGGTCTGTCGGTACAGCCATTAAGTCCAGCGAGGAATCCAATTGTTTGGTCAGCGGAGAATGTGCCGGAGAGTTGTCCATTTCTGACAGTTGCTTGACCGGAATAGGGGAAGACTTCGTCAGATGTGCCGTGAATCACCAATGCGGAAACAGGGTCTGCCGATAAACATTCATCTGCGAGTGTAAAGACCATCGGTGTTGCATAGCTGATAATACCCCGAATGCGTTCTGACAAGACACAGCGCAACTTGAGCGTCATCAGCCCGCCATTGGAATAACCCAACACAAAAATATTGTTCTCATTAATCGCATAGTCGGCAATCAATTTATCGAGTAGTGACGTGATAAAGCCGACATCATCAACATCCGATGTATCTCTCGAATTCCAACGTCCGGCAATCGCTGATGGGAATGCCATAATAACATCATTGGCATTGGCTAAATCGGTGAATTGGGTCATGCTTGCCATATCTTGTCCGGTGGTGCTAGCAGGGTGCAATGCAAGCAACAGGGTGTAAGATTTACTTTCGTCGTAATCCGTAGGGGTATATACCAGATAATTGCGGTCGGTATCGTTGTGTATCAACGTAAATTGTTCCATCATGCCCTCGTTTGTTTGTGCTGTAGTGAGTCCTTTCATCAACAACAGGAGTATCCAAAATGGTATGAATTTCATAGCTATCCTCATTTTGCCTACCATCTGACATCATCGTCCCATACAATGCCCATCGGCGCAACTATTGAGCAAGGGAATTGGCTATGCGACGGATTGTCGTTAAACTTGGAACAAGCGTATTAACACAGGGCACAACTCGCCTTAAACGGCAACGAATGCTGGAAATTGTGCAACAGATTGCAACGCTTCATGCCAACGGACATGAGGTGATTGTAGTTACATCGGGCGCGCAAACTGCCGGACGCGAACGCCTTGACTTCCCTGACCTCGGCAAGTCTGTCCCTGCCAAGCAGATGCTTTCCGCAGTGGGACAAAGCCGATTGATGCGAATCTATAAAGACCTGTTCGACATCTTCGAGATTATTGTGGCGCAGATTTTGCTCACCCGTGACGACCTCAGCCATCGCGGACGCTATCTCAATGCCCGTGATACCCTGACGACCTTGATTGAGCATCGTATTATTCCCATCATCAATGAGAACGACACCATCGCAACTGAGGAGATTCGTGTTGGCGACAATGATAATCTATCGGCATTGGTGGCAAGTGTGTTAGATGCTGACCTGCTGATTATCCTGACTGACCAACCGGGCGTGTTCACAGATGACCCACGAAAAAATCCACAGGCAGCACTGATTCAGACCATCGAACATATCTCCGACGACCTGTTTGAATTGGCAGGAGGGGCGGGTACGACGATGGGCACAGGGGGGATGTTCACCAAGATACAAGCGGCACAGATAGCGACCCGTAGCGGTGTCAAAACGGTCATTGCTAGTGGTAGTGAGCAGAATGTGATTACACGATTGGCAGACGGTGAACTGATTGGGACACATATCCTGCCCGCTAATAATACGCCGGAAAGCCGGAAACGTTGGTTGCTCACTGACCGGACGCAAGGTGCAGTGATTGTCGATGCCGGTGCGGTGAAAGTCTTGCTCAAGGGTGGGGCGAGCCTGTTATCTGTCGGGATTCGTGATGTCGAAGGTGACTTTGAGCGTGGGGCAACGCTATCGGTCTTCTCACCCGACGGGCGCGAAATTGCACACGGTATGACCAACTATAACAGTGCTGACCTCAAAAAACTCTGCGGTAAAAAATCACATGAGATTGTCGAGACGCTGGGTTATAGCTACGGTGACGCAGTTCTGCATCGTAATAATCTGGTGGTGTTGAAGTAACTATTCTGACATCACACCCCAAATCTTAATCAGTCCATCCTGTGATGCGGATGCCAGCAAGCGACCATCGACATTAAAATCAACGTCGGAATACCACATCTCATGACTACCGATTTGGATTGCGCCAAATCCTTTATCTGATGAATAGTCTTGCAGGTTTATGATTTCCACGGGGCATAAATTAGTATTACATCCACCGCCTGCGGTTGTCTCTTTACCAACTATAGCAACAAGATAGCCATTTGGGCTAAAACTCATGTGGTCTGGATATGCCATTTGCTGTGGTATTTTTTCGATTTCTTGCCCAATAAAACCCAATGTGTTCCAAGTTTGTATCGACATAAAATTACTAACGGATGCGAATGTATCAACAAGCATTGGCTCTTGTATGACAGGGTTAAACTCTAAATCGTTCAATTCGCCAGCTTCAAAGATGTTAAGTAGAAAAATATCCGCACTTTGTAGTTCCCACAGAAAAATAGATGTCATTGATCCGTAAGCCAAGTAATCAGTATCTGTTGAAAAGTCGATTGTGGAGATAGGTTGATTGTAGTTATGGAGTGTGTGAATTAAGCATCTGCAATCAACATCAAACATACGAACCTTGCCATCCCAATAACCGACGACTAACCACTCATTACTACCAACTGCAAAAGTAGTCGCAGATGTATTGTGAATCTTCGGAAACAGATAGGCATTTACTTCTGCGGTATCTAAAATAGCTATCTGACCATCTTCAGTCATATAAACAATTTGTTTCCCATTTGGCAGATATTCAACCAATGTAATAGGTTGTTCGCTAATTTGCCATTGGTTCACCATTTCTCTGTTAGAAACGTCCCAAACTGAAACAATACCTGATTCTTGAGCAATTGCTAAATGTGTTGGCTCAATTGGATGAAAGTCTATGCCATTCACACCACCGACGATTGTAATTTCGGAGAGCTGTTGGACTTGATTGAGGTTATCTGCATCAATGGGTTGCAAGTTAAGAATTGAAAATATGAGTGCAATGATAATCATGTGGTTTTCCAACTAAAAAGCAGTGATACACATAGTATACCACTGCTTAGAATTTGCTGATGGATTTTGACTAGTCGCCGGCGGCGGGCTGTGTCGGTGATGCGGTGAATCGTTTGAAGGAGCTACTAATCCATGCACCTAGCAAGAAGATTCCATACATGATGAACAACACCAGATACTCAATTGCTGGTATACGGATGATTTCGTTCGCCATGAAGGGGGCTTCTAATACGGTGTATGTGTATAAAATCACGACAAGGAATGAGCTGTAGAATAAACGTCGCACCCACGGTTTGAGTCCTAGTCCGTGCATCTGTGTAATCAGGAAGATTGCCATAAATCCAAAGGCAAACATTCGCCAAATGCCACTCCCTTGACCCAGTGCGACTTGGAAGGCGTGGGGTAATACCAAGATTTCTAAGAGGAACATCCACTTTTTATCGAGATGGACCCGCATAAACATGAGTGAACCTTGTGCCATGATGAGTACGACATGCACGAAGCCAACGAGGTGTCCCCATGTTGGAATCATCGGATGAAACCAGAAGGTGTAAATCACAGCAAAACTGAAGAAATAGCCATGATACTTGCGAAGTCCGTCAGTGAACGCTTTTTTGAATGGGACTTTCTTGCCAAAGAACATGCCACGCCGTTGATTTTCCATACCGAGGATGACAATCAGCATCAGTGCAACTGCAAATTGGGCTGTCCAACTGGGGATGTCTTGGGCAATCGCATCATAGAAAAAGTAGGTTTGTGCGTAATGTGCAAGGATGAAAACAAGGTTAACCCCAATCGCAACCCAGTTCACTGGACGCAGTTTGTTGCTGTAGTCACGCTTGCTATAATGTTTTTGTGCATACCAGATTGTTCCCCAAATCAATAATTGATGAATAGCAAAGCCAAGCCATGCCGTGAGTTGCGCCATATTGTCACGTTCAAGCAATTGCCATTCGTATACAAATCCATCATCTGGTAAGGGGATAATTTCAAATTGTGACAAGACACCGCCCATTGCAATAATTGCGATACACAATAATATCGAAAAGATGATACTCCCATTGACAACATCGCGGTCTGTAAATCTTGATAACAGCATATTTTGTCTCCCTAAGACTGCAAACTGTTTGAATATTGAGCCAGTGTATCTCATAAGCATGGGCGAATGATGAGACGATTTTTAATGTCAGATGATGAATCAACTAAATCCAGATAGGTTCAAGACGTGTTTGTTCAATCACAAGTTCGCTGATATGCTCAATGTCTTCAAACAGTTGATTGGCTTTGAAGATTTGCTCATTTCCGATGTAAAGCCGTATATCAAATTGCCATGTGGTAGACAACCTAAAAATCCCTACATAGTTCTCTTGTTCACGCTCACGAATTTCCAAGCGCGTAATTTCTGTCCAATACCAATGACGCACACGCTTAAGGTGAATGTGTTCAAATCCGTTTTCGTATAATTTTAAGGTTTGTCCAAACGCCTATATCGCATATCCAATAAAGCAGATGAGTCCGATCGGTAATGCAAAGAGAATCAACTTGAACTCAATAGATTCCTCAATCAGTGTGATAAATGTGTCTCCAAATATGAATGCCAGAACAACAATTATGCCTGTAACAAAAATGACACCGAATACATTTTCAGCTAGATATTTTCGGTTTGCACCAAAGCTACGAATTAACTGCCCAAGCTCATGGTCTTGGATTGAGGTGTCGGATTGATTTGTGGATTGTGTGTTGAGGACATGGATCAGTTTTTTCTTTAGTTTAAGGGCATTGGCATCATCAGGCTGAATCGCTAAAGCTCGGTTGACAAATGCAAGCTTCTTTTCAGGCGATTTGACCGTTTTTGTTAACCATAGCTATGCTTTTGCATCGGTAGGGTGAAGACGCACATACTTAAGTAGAAGCTGATGTCCTGATGCTAAATCACCCTGCTGAATCTTACTAATTGCTTGTTTGTATAGCTCTCTTTGGTCATTCATAGAGGTCTGCCTTGATAAGTTGTTCGATAATAATATTGTAGCGCATTTGACTTTGCCTATGGGTTAAGTTTATATGATACTGTCAGGTTTTTAACGGGTCAGGATGTTGTAGTATTTAGTAAAATGTGGGATAGTTAGGCGCAAGAATAGTCAATGATGGAGTCATATCAATTATGGTGGATACATTTGTCGAAGCTGTTGATTTGGTGCAGATGGGTAAGCAGGCAAAGTCGGCCGCATTCATCCTCGCGCAGAAATCAACTCAAGAAAAAAATCAGGTGTTACTCGCAATTGCTGATGCACTGGAAGCAAATACACCTGCAATCCTTGAAGCAAACCAAAAAGACCTTGACCTAGCAGAACAGAACGGCGTTGACCCGATTTGGATACGTGACCGCATTGCACTCGAACGCCGGATGTCCGGTATCGTTGCCGATGTGCGTAAAGTAGCGGAATTACCCGACCCGGTTGGGGATGTCATTAGTGAATCAACGCTGGATAATGGTCTTTTGATGACCAAACGCCGGACACCGCTGGGCGTACTTGGCACAATCTATGAATCACGCCCGAATGTTACGGTGGATATTTCGACACTGGCACTCAAGACGAGTAATGCTGTGATTCTACGCGGTGGGTCGGATGTGCTCAACAGCAACATGGCACTCACACAGATTTTGCAAGACGTATTAGAAGCCCATGATTTTCCGGTTCATGCTGTGCAATATATCAATAGCACAGACCGTAAATACGTCAGCGAGATGTTGCGCCTATATGAATACATCGACATGATTATCCCCCGTGGTGGCAATGGGTTGCATACCTTCTGCCGTGAAAATAGTAGCATCCCCGTGATTACAGGTGGGATTGGCGTGTGTCATATTTATGTTGATGCGACAGCCGATTTAACAAAAACTCTGCCTGTCCTCAACAATGCCAAGACCCAACGTCCTGCTGTCTGCAACTCGATGGAAACTTTGCTGGTTCACGAGTCAGTTGCAAACGATATTCTGCCGAAAGTGGTTGAAGTACTGGGTGCAGAAGGCGTTGAATTTCATGCTGAACCCCGTGCATATGACATTGTTGGTACGGATGAACGGGTATTGGTCGCAGGGGATGATGACTTCGATACCGAATGGTATAACCTCACACTCAACCTGAAAGTGGTCGATAGTGTGCAAGAAGCGATTGAACACATTGGCACACATGGCACACAACATTCTGACAGCATTTTGACCGAAACACCAGAACATGCCGAACGCTTTTTGAACGAGGTCGATTCTGCTGCGGTCTATTGGAATGCCAGTACACGCTTCACTGATGGGAGCGCAATGGGCATGGGGGCAGAAGTTGCCATTAGCACCCAAAAACTCCACGCTCGGGGACCGATGGCACTCGAAGAATTGACAACCTATAAGTGGCTCATCAAAGGCGATTACACCTCACGCGATTAATAGAGATGGGGAGTGCTTGCTCCCCTACCCCGCGATGTTGGCGACTAAGTTCCATGTGAGCGTGTCAAAGGTGGCTACGATTTCATATTTGCGCTTGCCTGTACCTCGAAAACCGGGTTCACGCGCGCCTTCAAACGTAAAGCGGTCAACGATGTTGTTGTAAGGTGGGGTTGCTTCGCCAGAGTTAAAGTCCCACCATGACGGATCATAACCACCATTGATGATAATCTCCGTGCCTTCACCAGCATCGTCATTTTCCGGCAGACGATATTCACCTTCAATCAGCGTGAGCTTATAGATATTGCTGTAATTTAAAAATAATAAGCCATCGTGCAATTTGACGAAGGGGCCTTCAATGCCGACGGTATCACCATAGAGGCGGTATTGCTGTGTCTGACCGAGATTCTGAATATCTTCGGGGCTGGCTGGGCTAAAAATCTCTGATAATGCTGATTGATAGATAAACGGGGTAAATTCGATGTCGATGTAGTCACCACGCGAATCGGTTTGGATGGGACTCATGATAACTTCGGCAACGACTGTTTCGCCAGATAATACCGATAGAGATTGCAAAAATAGGGCAATCGCAGAGACAGATATACACAAAAAGAATAATACACCACACCCCAATAATCCCATCGGAATCGCTACTAATCGCGCCATCGCACATACTCCTTTGTCATTTATACATTCATCATAAACAATCAGCCATCATCATGCAATTCGATTATGGCAAAATAATTTGGTGGGTTGACATTGTACATGAATACCCTGCATAATATGGTCGAATTGAATAGGTCACTAAAGGCAACGACGGAGACAGTCTGCAAAAGCATCATATGATGTATGTGGATACAGGGCGTGCAGGTCATAGACTGAGAGCTTGCACAGACGCAATTGTAGAATTCACTCCAGAGCCGACAGGTGAAATGGAAATAAACAACCTATGTGTTCATCCGGCGGAAATTCGTCGCACAGAAGTTGTCACAGCCAAAGTAGTCTGCTCCGCTAGTCCGGCGTTATCGGGCAACCAAAGTGCGGTGTCTGTTATAGATACCGAATTAGGGTGGTACCACGGGAACAATACGCTCTCGTCCCTTTGTGAGGACGCAGGGCGTTTTTTGATTTTTAGTCATAACATTACGTAGAGGCGGTACATAGGTAAGTGAAAAAATATCAGAACATCCTAGAATCTGTAGGTTTTGATTAACGGACAGGCAGTAGCCAGTCCCTACACTAGGAATAACAAGGCATTTGTAGGGACAGCTTACTAGCTGCCCGCATGTTGAAATGCCTGAATATTTATCAAACACGAATATTTCACCTTTACGAAGCAATAGAAATAGAAAAGGAGTCTACATGTCACAAATTGAGGAAACCCGCGAAGCAGCATTGGGAGCATTGGAGTCCGTAACAGATGCTGATGCACTCAGCCAATGGAAAAGCCAATACCTCGGCAAAAAAGGGGTGGTCGGCAAGATGTTTGGTCAGATTGGCGGCTTACCAAAGGAAGAACGCGCTGCTTTTGGTCAAAACGTCAATGCACTACAGCAGGAATTAGCCTCGGCTTTTGAAGAACGCGAAGCCTTGATTCAACAGCAATCATTGGCGCGCGACCTTGAAGAAGGCGAAATTGATATTACGTTACCTGCACGTCCTCGCCAGATGGGTGGGTTACATCCATCGACCCGCACCCATCGTGAGTTCCAGAAAATCTGGGCGGATATGGGCTTTCAGGTGTATCAAAGCCGTGAGGTTGAAGAAGATGATGTCAACTTCACGCTGTTGAACTTGCCACCGCATCACCCTGCGCGGGATATGCAGGATACATTCTACACAACAGACCCGAATGTCGTTTTGCGAACACACACATCACCGGGGCAGATTCGTGCCATGCGTGAGTTGGGTGATAACGGCACAAAGCCGATTCGTGTGATTCTGCCGGGCATGGTCTATCGTCAAGAACAGGTGACAGCCCGCAGTGAGTATCAGTTTACACAGGTGGAAGGGCTAGCTATTGGACGTAATATTCGCATGAGCGACCTCAAGGGGACAATCTCAGAATTTGCGAAACGTATGTACAACCCCAATGCTAAAGTGCGCTATCGTGCCTCTTACTTCCCATTCACGGAACCCAGTATGGAAGTGGATGTGGAATGCTTCTTGTGTGGCGGTGAGGGGTGTCGCGTCTGTAAATACACAGGTTGGTTAGAAATTGCGGGTAGTGGCATGGTGCATCCAACCGTGTTGCGTAATGGCGGTTATGACCCATCCGAATGGAGTGGATTCGCCTTTGGTATGGGACCGGAACGTATCACGATGCTCAAGCATGGCATCACGGATATTCGCTATTTCTGGAGCAATGACCTACGCTTCTTGCAACAGTTCTAAATTATCTGTCACACAGTTAAACACATACGAAAGCTAAGAAAGGAACACAATGCTCGTACCAATTTCATGGATTAAAGACTATGTGGACATCGACATTCCGGTGGAACTGTTGGCAGAACGCTTGACAGTTGCTGGGCTTGAAGTCGCACATATTAAATATATCGGTGTGCCACAACAACAGGTCGAAGGGGTGCAGATGCCAACCTCTGACCATTTGGTGTGGGATAGAGAAAAGCTGTTGTTGGGTCGTATTGTCGAAGTCAAAGAACATCCTGATGCGCACTCATTAGTGTTGGCGATGGTCGATTATGGCGGTGACGAACTCGAACAATGTGTGACGGGTGCGCCGAATTTATTTGAGTATAAGGGCAAGGGAGAAATCAACCCGCCGATTTGGACAGGCTTTGCGATGGAAGGTGCAGAAGTCTGGGATGGTCATAGCGACGAACTCAAGCGCATGACACTCAAGGGTAAAAAACTACGCGGTATCTACAATAAGAGTATGGTCTGCTCGGAGAAAGAACTGGGTATCTCTGACGAACATGAGGGTATTATCCTTATGAATCATGACGACAGTTATGTGGCAGGGACACCGCTGGTCGATGTGCTAGGTGATGTCGTATTGGATATTGAATTTACACCGAATTTAGCGCGGTGCTTCAGTATGATTGGGGTAGCGCGTGAGGTGGCTGCGATTCTCGATAAACCGATGACCTATCCATCATTCGAAATGGTAGCAGAGGGTGAGCCAATTGAGGGACAGTTCCACATTGATATTCGTGAACCTGAACTGAATCCACGCTTTACGGCGACCCTGCTCAGAGACACCGAAGTCAAGCCATCACCGTTCTGGATGAAGCATCGTCTCAAGCTGATTGGTCAACGTCCGCGCAATAATATTGTTGATGTGACCAATTATCTGACATTTGAATTGGGTCAACCCCTCCACGCTTACGACTATGATTTACTGGTCGAACGGGCAGGGGGTGTACCGACCATTATCACGCGCAATCCTGAGGACGGCGAAACCTTGCTCACATTGGACGACGTAACCCGTGAATTTGACGGTGAGGAAATTCTTGTTGCGGATACTGCCGGACTGATTGGCTTGGGTGGCATCATGGGCGGTGACGAAACTGAAATTCATGACGGCACAACCAATGTCCTATTAGAAGCGGCGGCATGGGATAATATCAGCCTCCGCAAGACAACCAAAAATCAGAAGCTCTATACCGAAGCGTCAACCCGTTTCAGTCGTGGGGTACACCCATCACAGGCGATTCTTGGCAGTAAACGTGGGATTGAACTCATGCGTCAGCTTGGTGGTGGAACAGTTGCGCACGGTGTGATTGACGAATATCCGACTGTACCAGAAACTGTCGAAGTTGATTTGCCAATTGCACAGGTCGAACGTCTTTTAGGTATGGAAATCCCGATTGATGATGCTGTTGCAATGCTGAAACGCCTTGAATTTGAAGTGACTGTAAACGGTGATGTTATTCATGCGGTTGTACCGGATCATCGCCTTGACATCAGCAGTGACCCTGTGATTGGAATGGCTGACCTTGTTGAAGAAGTCGCGCGGATTTATGGCTACGACAAAATCCCCGATACCATCATGGCAGATGAAATGCCACCGCAACGCGAAAATATCAATGTGATGATTGAAGAAGGTATCCGCGATATTCTAGTTGGCTTGGGGCTGTATGAGGTGATTAACTACCGCTTCACCCACCCTGACCGAGAAGCTTTGCTTATTCCTGATGGAGAAGAATCATCATTACCGGATGCGGGATACGTTGAAATTGTGAACCCATCTGCCAGTGACCGCAACGTCCTGCGCCATACACTGATGATTAACATGCTCGATAACGCCATCAACAATGCACGCTATAACGAACGTCAGCAAATCTTTGAGATTGGCAAAATCTACCTACAAGGTGACGATGTGCTACCGGATGAACCCTTGCACCTCGGCATTTTGATGACAGGTGTACGTGACCAATATGACTGGCAGGGAGATGCCTCAACCAATGCCGTTGATTTCTATGACCTCAAAGGTGTGGTTGAAGGTTTACTACATGCTTTACATATCCCTGATGTCAGCTACGAACGCGGGACACATACCAGCTTCCACCCCGGACGCTCAGCGAATATTCTAATTCGGGGCAATGCAATCGGGACATTTGGTGAGATTCATCCGAAGGTTGCGCAAACATTCAAGCTAACCAACACGCCGATTATGTATGCTGAAATTCAGGTTGCGCCATTGGTACGCTACTATCAACGCTTGCATGATGTCGTGCCACTACCAACAACGCCAGCTGTTCTCGAAGACATCGCACTTATCGTTGATGCAAGCATTCCAAACGTCGAAGTCGAAGAGGTGATTATCAAAGCCGGTGGACGCTTGTTGAAGAAGGTCGAACTGTTTGATGTCTACTACGGTGACCCAATTCCAGCAGGTAAGAAAAGCTTAGCGTATGCCTTGACCTATCAGGATGATGAGAAAACCCTCACCGATAAGAACGCGGCGAAGGTTCGCAAGAAAATCATCGGGGCGGCACAACATCGCTTGAATGCGGAACTGCGGTCATAAAAGCAGGTGATGAGTAATGAGTGAAGAGGGGCATGTGATGTGCCCCTTTTTATTTGAGGAAAGTGATATGAGCCATATCCCTCCACAAGTGATTCAACGATTGATAGAAACAGTGCTTGGATATTCTTCCTGTGATGTAACGTTGATTGGATCGGGTGCGACAAGTACCGCATGGTTGATTACGTGTGGGACAGAACAAGTTGTCTTGCGTGCTGTGTACAAGACAACCAATCGCCCTGTTACGTATCGTTCAGAGTTTCGGATACTGCGCCAATTGTATGAACAAGGCTTACCCGTACCAAAAACAATATGTACCAGCTTTGACCAACCCGCTGATTTGGATGATCGCATATCAGCATGGGCAATTACCCGTGTTGTTGCTGGCAAGCCGATTGCAAAAAGTAAACTCACACCTGAGATTGCAAGACAGTTAGGCGAGTTTCTTCGTGTTTTGCATCAGCTACCATGTTCTAAATTTGGTCGCCTTGATGAAGACAGCGATTTCTTGGCGGGTCAGCAAGCCTCACAAATCGAGGGGATTCGCGCACGTTGGTGCTGGTCAAAGCTTTTTCCATATGACAATCGTCCGCTTGCAGAACATCCTGTAAGTATCCTTGCGCCTCGTTTGGTGAATACGTTAATGCGCTTTGAGCGGGAATTATGGGAAATTACTACACGAGCAGATGTTGTGTTGAATCACTCTGATTTGTATGGCGAGCATATATTCGTTGCTGATGAGATGTTGTTCGGTGTTATTGACTTTGGCGCGTCTTTCATTGCCACACGAGGCTGGGACTTTGCGGTATTGGCTTACTATCATGGCTGGGAGGTCGTTGAGATTACTCTCGAATCTTATACAAGCGACAGAGAACAATATCGCCAAATTATGTATGAAGCTTATCGTCTTGCACTGGTGGTCGGATTATATAAATTAGCGAAACCCTCTGCCATTGGCAACATCAATAAGCAAAACCACATCATAAAATTTGTATCGGAAACACTCGCGTTGATAAAGGCTGAATAGACGGATGTTGTCGGCGGAGGGGCATGCACAGATGCCCCACACAAAATAAGATTAATACCCCTTCGACCTATCCAACTGATTTAACAAAGGGCGATTATCCAAATAGCGTTTGAGATTCGCTTTGAATACCCGCGCTGCTTTTTCGTGGTAATCACGGGTGAAGCCGGATATATGCGGTGTGATAATCACATTATCCAATTGCCACAATGGGCTGGTAGAGGGTAGCGGTTCTTGCTCAAAGACATCTAATGCTGCACCTCCAATCTTGCCAGACGATACTGCTGTAATCAGAGCTTGCTCATCAACAACTTCACCCCGCGCAATATTGACCAGAATTGCAGTGTCTTTCATCGCTTCAAACACATCATCGTTAATCATATGGTGAGTTGCATCAGTCAATGGGGTAATCACCACCAGATAATCACATTCTTGCGCCATCGAGTTTAAGGCTTCCGACGGATAGATACGGTCAGGAATTTCGCCGTCAGGGTCTCCTGTGCCCTCGTCACGATAGGTATCATATTGGGTGATATTTTTGACGTTATTCTTGGATGCTAGGACGGTCATACCCATCTCGGAACATAGACGCGCCAGTTCCCGACCAATCGCGCCATATCCGACAATCCCAACAGTTTGCTCATATAAATCTATGGGAACAAAGAAGTTCTCGCTATGTCTTTTCCATTCGGATTTGGCTTGTAATTCGAGCGCATCTTTCATGCGATAGTTGAACATGAGCATCATCATGATGGTGTAATGTGCCATGTTGGTGGCATGAATCCCGCTAGCAGATGTCACCATGATGTCTTCTGCTTGCACCACCCGATGCTTGAAGGTATGGTTCATTCCGGCAGAGTTGAGTTGAATCCAACGCAGTTTAGGGGCTTTTTCAGGGTCAGGGAAGTAGCGGGTCGTATACAAGATTTCGGTATCGGCAATGACTTCATCGGACACATCGGGGAAGTGACGCTCGATATTCAGACGCGATGAGATTTCGCGCAGGTCGGCGATGATTTCGTCGGAAAAGTCGAGTGCCACTGTGACGTTAATTTTCTCAGTATCGGACATAGACTGTCTGCTCCTATGGGTATGGGATGAATAGACCATGCAATCACCGTAGCTGATAGGGCAATCGCGTGTTAAATTAAGTGATTCATGGGACGATTCTAAACAGTTAACCACATCATGACAACGTATTGATAAGAAAGAGAGGATATATTAATGGGCTTATTAGATGGGAAAGTTGCCCTAATTTTTGGTGTCGCCAACAAAAACTCTATCGGTTGGGGGATTGCACAGGCTCTCCACCGCGAAGGCGCGACCATTGCATTGAGCTATGCGATGGAACGCCTCGAACGTCGTGTCCTACCCCTCGGTGAATCCCTCGGTTGTGAGGTGATGGTGCAGGCAGATGTCACCAACGCCGATGAGATGGACAATGTGTTTGACGTGATGAAAGAGAAATATGGCAAAATTGACATTCTGGTGCATTCGGTCGCTTTTGCTGGACGGGATGCGCTCGGTGGGCGTTTTGTCGATATGACCCGCGACGACTTGCTACAGGCGATTGACATTAGCGCGGTCAGCTTGATTGAGATGGCGCGTCGTGCTGAACCGTTGATGGCAGAGGGCGGTAGTATCATGAGCTTGACCTACCACGCTTCGCAAAAAGTTGTACCCAATTACAATGCAATGGCGATTGCCAAAGCCACACTGGAAGCGATTACGATGTATCTAGCTGCTGACCTCGGTGCGAAGAAAATCCGCGTGAATGCCATCAGTGCAGGTGCTATCAAGACCTTATCCGCAGGGGGCATACCCGGATTCCGTGACCTGCTGAAATATGCCGAAGCGACTTCTCCAATGGGTGAAGTTGTCAGTCAGGATGATGTCGGCGACCTTGCGTTGTTCCTTGCCTCTGACCTGTCGCGTATGATTACAGGCGAGGTCATTTACTGTGATGCAGGGTATCACATCATGGGCTTCACCGACCCTGATGCACTGTTGGAGCAAGTTGAGGGTAGTTAAGTTATTGTCAGATTTGGGGCACAAGTACACCGTGCCCTACTCCTCTTGTTAAGTTAAGCAATCCTCAGAACAATTTAGACGTTCTTTTCACTCAATTTCAACGCAGAGAGACGGAGCAACGGAGTCACAGAGATATCTGATGCCATTTAGCCTCTTGTTATTTGAACAGATGCTTTTATTATCAAGCAGTGAGCTATGCAATAACCCTCCGTTTCTTCGTTCCTCCGTGACTCTGTGTTTTCTATTTGGATACAAAACAATTTATCTGTTTATACAATGCGACAATTGATCTTAACTTTACTGCTATGAGGTACAAGTACATCGTAACCCTATCATTTTGCAATTGTCCAAACCAATTTGGAACGATTTATGACTCTCCGCTGTCTCTATAGGTAGATTAGCAACTGACCTTTAGGAGACAGCACCGATGCATCGACCTGTCATTATTATGTTGATGATTGCGCTTTTTGCTAGCGCATGTACCTTATCCAACGCACCCGCCGACCAGACCATTCTCACCGAAGCACCAACAACGGTTGCATTGGATAGTGCGCCGACTCGAACACCCATTTCGACGGAAGATGAGTCAAACGCTGTACCACTTGAGCAGACATCGGGGTCGTTGGATACAGTTAACACCACATCAAATAATACAACGAATATCAACACGAATCGTGACACACAAACCGTCGTGTGCAATCAGCAAACTGGATGGAATACATACACAGTTGTGGCAGGGGATACGCTGTTTGGCATTGCTCAACGTGCCAATTCAACAGTGGATACACTCGTCTCAGCCAATTGCCTTGTCGATGCGGGATTGATTGAGGTCGGGCAGGTGTTGTATGTACCCAATCCTGTTCAACCCAAATTATCGGATGACGATGGGTTTGTGCCGGATAACAATACAAACAATAATTCTGATTCTGGTGACACACCCAATAATGACCCCAACCGTTACACAACCGAACTATGGTGGATTGTTCAAGGCGATAGTGCTAATGGATTCCGAGTGGGGTGTGGTGATGCACTCTTGCCACAACAAAGTGGTATTCCGACAAATCTCAGTATCGAACAAACAATGGTACAAGCATTTCAATACCTGACTGATGATAATAATATCGGGGCAGGTCAAGCCGATAGAGGTTGGTGGAATCCGATTTCGCAGACGAACATCGTCATCGACCACTTGAGTGTCGCTAAGAGTCATGCGGCGGTTAGCTTTACGGGCAATATTCTACGTAGCTCTGCTTGTGGTGATGCCCAGATGGAAGCCCAGATTGCCATGAATGTGTTGAGTCTCACCGGACGGTCAATGGCAACGATTCACATCAATGGTCAGAATATGCGCGATTATTTTAGTGCATCCGGTGCATCAAATCAGACGATGTATACAACATCTGAATTTCAGAATGGGGCTGGTGAGATAGCCGGTGAACCCATCCAATATTGGGTCGGACAAGAGGGCTTTGGCGCACCGACTGAGGACATTGTTGTCGGTTGTGACAGTTATATCACACCTATTGATGTTGATAATTTGGTCAGCGGTGATTTACGATTAGATATTGAAATTGCCCTACAGTCTCTGATTGACCCCAATCGCTGGATTCCAGATATATATACACAGCTCTGGAAAAACCAGAATGTCACCATTGAAAGTGTCACCGTCAACGGCAGTCATGTTGATGTACAAATCGGCGGGCAAGTGATGGCGGGTGGCGTGTGTAGTGACCCGATTCTTGAAGGGCAATTTATCCAGACGATTTTCCAGTTTGGTGGTGTGCAATCAGCGAAGGTGATGAACGGTGACAGGAATCTGCGCCAGTTTATTGACCAGAGTGGCAGACCCGACGTGGTTGATTACGTCTATACCCGTTCTAATTTTCCTTAATTTTGGGATTAACCTGCTGGACTTCTAAAGGTCGTGCTTGTCCATTCGCATTTGACTTTATTCCACGTCCAGCAGTTATCCACTGAGGATAGTTTAACCGCTATCCTCTGTGTTATCAACAAACCAGATGTCGTTGCCACGCGCAGACATCTCGATGATTTGACGGTCGGGGTAGTCTGCGATGAGCTGGGCACGCGCTGATTCGCTATCATAATCCCACACCCCGACAATTTCACTATCACGATAGGGACTCGTTACCACCATCAATGTGCCTAATGCCCGCCAGCGCACACGGTCATCACCGGATGCCGACCCACTAACTAATACGAGTATCGGCGTATCATCGACTTGCCGTGCGTGAATTTCGTCGATGAGGTCTTGATTGATAAGATTGAAGCGATACAACACATTGACGCGGGGTAGACTGTATGTGATGAGGCTATATATTAGAATCGAACCGACCATCAGATAAATGACAGTTCGGCTACGGTGTCGTGCTAGATACGCGAGAGGTAACGCGGAAATAATGGCAAACGCGGTTAAGCCCTCAAAATAGTAGCGTGTACTGTAACGTTGTGAGCCTATCCAGTAGGTCATCTGTGCCAGTACCAAGCCCAAAGCGACGCATAACAACAGCCACGTCCAACGCGCCTGCCAGAAGTCGTCATGCCGTAACACTGCCAGCGGGGCAAGCAACCAGATACTCGCGCCGATAACCCAAAGCCACGCAAAATTGGGGTCGCGGATGCGGTCAGCTTGTGTGTCGAGTGCAACCGATAAGAACAATGCCAATCCGAACAACCAAATTAGTAAGACAATGATGCTATCGCGTGTGTCCGGTCGGTAGCGTGTCGTCAGAAAACCTGCCAGAATCCCAAATGGCAACAGCACAAAACTCAAGCCAATGTTGGGGAAGTAATCACTTTCTAGTAACAGGTGATTTTCCACGTCTTCGTCAATGTCACCAATCTGCCAACCGAATGTGTCCGCTGCTGTCAGTGACAAATCAAAGCGTGTATGACGTATACCTCGCTCTAGTGTATGACCGTTACGTCCACAACATTCGCCAAAGCCGAGTTGGTCATAATCCCAGACAAAGGTATATAGATTGCGGGTTGGGTCACCTGTGGCGGCGTTGTTGTATATCGGGACAGCTGATGCAATCACGATAGTCACAACCGAGAGAACAACTAAGGGTGTGAGTGTTTGCGATGTGCGTCTTATCAGATTGTAGTGATGGTCACGGTCAAACAGGGCATTGAGCACCCGTATCGCGCTCCAGATGATAAATGGCGTGCCGATACCAACCGCAGTTAATGGGCGTAGAATCACGACAAAACCTAGCGCAACCCCTGCGACTGCTCCCCATTTGAGTTGATGTGTTTTCTCAATGCGCAGATAAGCAAAGATAAACAGGGTCGTGAAAAACAGTGCCGATGTATGCCCCATCAGTGACGCACTCAACAACAACGCCATCGGTGAAAAGGCAGTTAGTCCCGATGCAATAAGCCCGACATCACGATTAAACAGACTCGACCCTAGCTGAAACACCAACGCGACTGTCAATGCGGAAAAGAACGCATTCACCACCCATGTTTGCCCAAGGTGCACACCGAGCGATAATAATCCTGACCAGCCCGGCGTGTATTTTGAGAAGCGGTTGCCCTCATGGTCGATGACAAACGGTTGCCAATAGGCACGGCGCGGTTGTGGGGTCTCGATGACAAGGTCAAAACGGGAAAATATCTTCGCTTGATACAGGTAAGCGACTTCATCTTCGAGGTGGGGCAGGCGTTCAAACACGGTTCGGCTAAGGGTCGCACTCATGAAAAATGCAAAAAACACCAGTACAAGCACTGCCCATTGATGAAACGAAAATGTAAATGTTTTTGTGTTGGTCATAGCGTCGTTAATGTCATGGTCATGGATTGTTATTATGATGCAACAACCGCAATAGATTTTCACCACAGAAGAACAAAATATGGGGCATATATTTTAACTGTAGGGGAGTAGCCGTGTCTGCTCCCGAAAGCGGTTGATGACATGACATCAACCCTACGATATGGCAAAATTTCTGCCGACCATCTACTTTATTCAATCATCAATACATTGTCCGCAAACCAATGTGTCTAGCGAACTAGGTGGTTTTATCTATAACGATGCTGTACCAGTTTATCACATCATCGACGTTCCCGTTCAAGGGCAATGTAGTCTGTGAGTAATCCCTGCCATGTATACGATTGCAATAGATTCATACACGCTTTGATTCTCATTGACCATGTTTTGGCAGGGACTGTCGAAAGGAATTTCGGAGTCGGAATAATTTTGACACGCCATAGATTGAGCCTATCCGCATCCCAACAAATGCCAATTGCTGGGTCATCTGACACAAGCGGATTGTTATGTTCATGGCAGGCATAAGCGAGTTTTTTCAGTTGGTCGTCGGACAAATTTAGTAAACCCGCTTGCTGACAATGTTGGGCAAAATAGGATGCCCGCTCGCCGTGTTGTGGGTCATGCCCATCAGTCAGGCGTTGCGTGTCGTGGAGTAAGCCAAATAGGAAAATTACAGCTACGTCACAATCGGGTATCTGGCGCGCTAGTTCCAAGCCAGCTTTGGTCACATGCAACCAGTGCGATTCGCCGTGTATTCTGGATTTCATATGCGTGGCATGAGCATAAACAGATGTGAGTAGTCTATTGAGGTCAAGTTGATGCAGGTAAAAGTTGTCGCTCATATCATGTATCAAGCAGGCAAGACGCATAACCCAACACTTTGTCACCACCTTGCAAATCACTTGCTGTTGGTTGCCAGCCATTTTCGACTCGCTTATTGAGTAAATCTTTTGCAGATGGTTGTTTATCCCAGACAGCAACTGCCGTCACTGCGCCTAGTCAGGTGACAGCATAGACCAGATACAGGTTATCATCGTATGGGATAATTACATCAATTGTGAACTCATCCTGCTGAATCGTATCGGCAAATAGCTTCGGTGGGTCTTGTGCTAGCCCCCAGTTGATAACCTGTTCCAATGTTTGATGACTGGATACAAGAGATTTTATTGTTTCTAATGTTGACGCACTAACAGTCGCATCTAGGTAGATATTCATATTATGTCTACTCTGTATTGCGGTCGATGACATGGCATCGACCCTACTCATCACTCATTACTTATCACTGCTTTTAATCCATCGCACCAGATAGTACCGTCGCCAGTTCGGCATCGCGTTTCACATCAGACTTGTAGTCTTTGATGTTAACCTGTGACAATGCTATCCACGATACACCCAGACCGATAAAGCCCAATATAAATACAATACCATAAGTCGTCGCAAAGCTTCCGGTCAAGCTCAGCGCAATATCACGGATAATCCCGCCACCAGAGACCCCAATCCCCCGCGCAAAAGTGACACTTAATGTCCAGAATCCGAGAAACGTCCCCGCACGACCTGCCGGACTCAAATCCATCATCAAACCGAGTGTGCCGATATTCCAGATGCCGAGACCAATCCCTAATAGAATCAACCCCGGAGTTACCAGCCCACGTATTTCCATCATCGAGGACACAGCGAATACCACATAAGCGAGTATCAAGAACAACACACCGCCTTTAGACATGGTTGCGTTGGTCAGGCGAGGATAACGACGTGACAGAAACAAAAATCCGAATGAACCAAGAATTGCTGTGCCACCCCAATATGCCGAGAAGCGGTTGGTAGTCTGTGCGTCCATGTCAAACACTTGTCCAGCGAAGGGTTCTAATACCGTGTCTTGTAGGAAGGCGAACATCATGGATAGCGTCAAATAGAATAAGAAGAATCGCATGGGACGACTACGCCATACCAAGCCGAGGTCATGGCGTAAGTTAGTCTGAGGTTCGGCAGATTTTGCAATGATGGTCGCACCACGCTTTTCTTCACCAAGCAGGGAGAAAAACCACATCACTGCGAGGATACCTGCTGTCACGAGAAATAGGGTTTGCACGGATTCGGCTGTAAACGCGATTTGTCCGGGAGGTGTGCCGTCCTCATGCGGTAGCATTACACTGAAGAAGATACCACCAACAGTAAAGCCGAGCAGTAGGAATGTCCATACGAGCCCGACAGCCCGTCCGCGTTGATGTTCAGCAGAGCGGTCATAGACCAATGCTAAAAATGTACTGCCGGATAGCGCATTGCCGAGGCTGAACAATAGGAACGATACAATCAACACTGCCCATAAACTGAGTGGGGCAGACCCCGTTACCCCGTTTTGTGCCATGTTGACGAGTTCCGCAGTGCCGAAGCCAAGCGACACGGTACTGAGTGCCATCATCGCCCGCCCCAACCAAATCCAGAACAACCGACGGAATCCACCGACCTGTCGCCTATCAGAAAAACGCCCTGCCCAGATACCTAACGGGGCGAGAAAGTACCGCAAACCTGTCAGCAGTCCGACAATAGCTGCACCAAAGCCGAGGTCTGCCACCATAATACGATTCCAAACACCTGTCGCCAGCACATCTGCCATGCCTGACCCTAAATGAAAGATGCTGATTTTTAAGTTGCGCCCAATACTCAGATTGGGTTGTTGTGAATTTTCCATTGTTTACACTTTTTTATAGGTTTTTGTAGATTTTATTCCAGAATTATATAGATTTTATACGAAGCATACAATCGGGGTCAATGAATGTCTAATGAGGTTTGTGTTACACTGTAAACATATCTTATTGACTTCAAGTCAGGAAGTGAAAACTATGTCAGAACAGGGACGTTATAAGAAGATTGTCGTGCCGATTGATGGCTCAGGGTGGAGTGAACGCGCCGTACCTCACGCCGTTGATCTTGCACGAATTAGTCAGGGTGAAATTATCCTCTTGCATGTGTTCAAACCTCCTTTGCATGAATATCAGGATACGCTTGCACTGGCAGGACAAGATAATCAGATGACAGAGATTCGGGAAGACATTAAGCAACGCCTCATGGCACTAAGGGGGCAACTGCGTAGTGAAGGGGTTGAATGTCGTGTGCAGGTGATTGAAGCTGTTGGGATTGCCTCGCAGATTTGTGACTATGTCCAAGAGGAAAAAGCCGACCTCGTGGTGATGAGCACACACGGACGCTCTGGTATTTCGCGGTTTGTGTTTGGCAGTGTCGCCCATAAGGTCATGCAAGGGGTCGATGTTCCGGTGTTGTTGATTCGACCGAATAAAGGCGAATAGAGAATTGACTCATATCTATGTAGGGGTGAGACATGTTTCGCCCCTAAGATTTTGTGTTCAATTGCAGGGTATAGCCTAAGCGTAACGCCGTGCGTCTGACTAAATCGTCAGCGCGGGACAATGCTGTTGCTAGTTCCATTGGCTTATCCACCACAGGGAAAACCGCTTGAATCCCCGCTTCATGCAAGATTTCATCATCAACGTTCAGCCCACCGACTAGTGCAATTGTCGGTACACCATATTCCTTTGCTAAGCGTGCTACCCCAATTGGACCTTTGCCATCAATTGTCTGTGAATCCATCTGCCCCTCGCCTGTAATCACAAGGTCAGCATCGGCAAGTTGGTCAACAAAGTGGTTATGCTCTAGTACAAGGTCAATGCCCGATACGATATGACAGCTTAAGAATGCCATCAATCCCGCTGAGAATGCACCTGCTGCACCCCCGCCTTCAATATGTCGCACATCCTTGCCTGTTTGCTTGTAGATTGTTGTAAAACAATGCGTCAGGTTTTGTTCAAGGATTTCCACTATAGCAGGGTCTGCGCCCTTCTGTGGACCGAAGACACGTGCCGCACCCTTTTTCCCAAGTGTTGGATTTTCGACATCAGATGCAATTACAATCTCAACATCTTGCCAGCGTGGGTCAATTCCCGATGCGTCAACGGTGTGAATATCTGCCAAACCACCACCGCCATAGGGAATATCATCCCCGTCTGCATCGAGTAATTTCAACCCCAATGCCTGCAAACATCCGATTCCACCGTCAACAGTCGCACTACCACCCATGCCGATGATAAATTGGGTTGCGCCTTGTTCGAGTGCATCACGCATGAGTTCGCCTGTGCCGTAGGTTGTCGCAACGAGTGGATTGAGTTCGTCATCTGTGAGTAGTTCAATACCGGATGCTGTCGCCATTTCAATGATAGCTGTTTTGCCGTTATCAATTAGCCCATAGTCAGCTTGTATTGGGCGCATCAAGGGGTCGTGTACGGTGATGGTTTTACGGTCGCCACCACTTGCCAAAAACGCATCAAGAGTCCCGTTGCCACCGTCGGCAATAGGGAACAGGTGATAACTTGCTGATAGCCCTGATTGCTGGAATCCTGCCTGAACAGCCTGTGCGACCTGCATTGCTGATAAACTGTGCTTGAATGCCCCCGGTGCAATTAAGATTTTCATGGCTTAGCCTTCCAGCCACAGCACATCGAGAATATCACCATCGGGATTAAATGTGATTTGTTCAACGTCTCTGCGGTCAATCCGGTTGGCACGGAACAACTGTATAACACCTGTATCTTGGTCAATATCGGTATAGACAAAATTTTCGTTGTCGGGCGCAAAAGCAAATCGTGGGTCGCTTAATCCGTCTTTAATCGTGAAGCGTGTGGTGGTCGGATATTCATAGACGATAATTTCATCACTCGTTGCATAGATGATAGATTCATTATCCTCGCCAAATTCGAGGTCAATGGCATAAACATCAAGTGGGTCAAACTCATATTCAGCGCGGAAGCTATTGGCATCTTCAATCAAAATTACGTTTCCGCCTGTTTCGCCTGTGGTGAGGTCGCGTATATATCGCAGGTAGGCGAATTGGTCACTGTCGTTATCATAGATAGCGTTAAAATCTGAGCCGAAGCCCGCACCCCGACTGATGATATAACTTGCCTGCGAGCCGAAGTCGTAGACAAATGTGCCCTCAGCGTTGTAATACACCAAATCTTGCGCACTATTCCATGCGATTTCACCTGTCAGTGTCGTCGAAACTGGGAATAAGACCTGCTGATTATTGCCTGTAGGACAATCGTTACTACCGACAAAATCTGCGACATAGAGTGCCATGTTGGTTGTTGCCAATGGGGCGGCAAAAAATGCAATCCGGTTGCTGTCCGGCGCAAATGATGGGCTACGGACTTCGTTATAGCCTAAGCATGATACTTGCTGTAGATAACTGCCATCTCGATTCGTCACCCAGACTTCCCGTGCGCTCCCTCCCGCTGGACCAACAAATGCAATTAGTTCGCCATCAGGGGATGCGGTGATGTCGGTGATAGGCTGGTCTACGCCGAATGTCAAAATAATTTCATTGAATATTCCATCCGGTGATACCCGCGCAATCGAATCCCCATTGTAATTATAGTAGATTGTTCCATCTTCACTAAACCCTACTGGTGTCGGGCTGACGTTGGGGTCAACGGTGGGTAGAGGGGTCTCTGATGGGAGTAGGTCAGGTGTTGGCGTGAAGGTTGGCGGTAAGGTCGGGCGCAAACTGGTCGCTGTTGGTGCAATAGCGGTCTCGGTTGCGTTGACAGCAAGGACTTCGTTCGTGGCATCAAGGTCTACCAGTGTGGGTAAAGGCGCGTCTTGTTCGGTTTCACATCCGGCGATGAGTGTTGCAAGGATGACCAGTAGTATCCCGTATTTGAGATTAGACATTCGATTATCTTTCATTGGCAAATTCGGTTTCCACTACTATTATAGGCACTCACTTAAAACTCAACCAGACGATTACCGTCCGTTTACAGATGAATTGACAATTTGGCGGTATAATAAAAGTGCGAAACTTACAGTTGGAGTGCATGTAATGCAAATAAAAACTCGTTTTTGGACAACAATAGTTGGTTTATTACTGGTGACTGCTGTTGGGGTATTGGCTCAGAGCAATACGGTCTGCCCGACACTGGTGCAGGAATCCTATACTGCAACGGAATTTCTATGCGAAACTGTTCCAGATGGACAAGCCTGTATTGGTAATGGTGTAGTCAATACGACACCGATTGATGGGGCGACAATTGCATTTGCAAATCCGGGTGAACTTGCTCCGCTTGCACAAATCCAACGCTTACAAGTACAAACACTGAATACAGATACACAGGCATGGACATCTGTCACAGGCAAGTTGTCCGCCACAAACCGTGATAATGAAGATGTGGTTGTGGATATGCTGGTCTTTGGGGATGCAGTTGTGACCAATGCTGTCACCGCAGAAGCCGCACCAACCACAGCGGATGTCTTGCCTGCGACCATCGAAGCTGGTGGCGGTGTGATTATGCGCCGAGAACCTAATACAGCATCGGCTAATGTGTGGCAATTGCTCAATGGCGAACAAGTACAGGCAATTGGACGCTCGGCAGATAACCAGTGGATTCGTATCATTATCCCATCACCGAATGGTGGGGCAGCATGGGTATTCGCCCAGTTTGTCAATGTGGAAGCCGGACGCGAACTATTGCCATTCCATACAAATGCGTCTCCGATTCCAGCATCATTAAGTGTATCGGAAGAAGTCAGCTATAAGCCAATGCAAGCCTTCCGCCTAGAGAGTTTGCTGACGGATCCTGCTTGTGCTGAGACAACCGATAGCGGTGTTATCTTGCAATCGCAAAATGAAGGGCCTCGCTCAGTTGTCGAAATCAATGGTGTTGAGTTACGTTTGCGCGGTACTGTGTTTGTCACGGCGCAAGTTGGCGATAAGATGACAATCTACAACCTCGAAGGTGATACGGCTGTTATCGCAAATGATGAACGTGTTGATATGACACTGGCGACTGTCTCAGAAATCCCGATGGATGCCAGCCTCGCACCAACTGGCGCACCATCTGAGGTCGCACCGTACTCACAGGAATTGGCGAACCTGCTGATTTTCTTGCCTGTGCGCTTGCTCTCCCGTAATTTTGAGGTTTCCTTTATTGACCCAAGCTTAACAGCGGATACATCAACGACGAATACGACCACTGATACCACAACATCAGAACAACAAGCTGCGCCTCCACCACCGGCTGCGACACAAGCACCACCAGAGGAAGAAGCAATTGACCCCTCACAGTGTCCGACGCTGGTACAAGAGTCATATACAGCGGCAGAGTTCTTGTGTGAATCTTTGTCACCGAATAGCGCATGCCTCGGTAATGTCGGCACGAATGGTCTCAATCAGGCTGAACCACGCGAAGGTGTTGAGAACTTTGCCTTTGGTACACCCGGTGACATCGTTTCTGTGACTGATATCGAATTTTATGAATCTACGGTATTTGACCAACCTGACCGCGTTTGGAATGCGATTGTCTGGAAGCTTGATACCAATACAACCAATGGCGGTACAGCAGAAGCAACTGTCTTGACATTTGGCGAATTACAAATCATTAATGCAGGTGAAAGTGTTCCTGCCGAAACCACAACCGATACATCTACAGGTGGAGCAGCTGCACCACCGCCACCACCCGCAACGGATACAACAACGACAGATACCACAACCGATACTGTCGCACCTGCAACAGGTGTACCTGGTGCCATCCAAGCTGCTGGCGGGATTATTGTTCGGTCTGCACCGCGTGTTGATGCGGAAACCGTCGGGCAATTTGCCAATGCCGACCCTGTTACCGTACTCGGTATTTCCGCTGACCAACAATGGATTCAAGTCCAAAGTACCGATGGCAGTGTAACAGGCTGGGTCTTTGTCCAGTTTGTGGCAGTTGATGGTGGGGTTGATGGTCTGCCAACAATTGACCCGAATGCGACAACAGCAGCACCACCGCCACCACCCGCGACCAATACAACGACTGATACGACTGCGGATACAGCGACAACCACCGATACAACAGCATCAACTGGGGCAGGTATTCCCGGTGCAGTACAAGCTGCTGGTGGGATTGTGGTACGTGCCGAACCGCGTGTGGATACGGAAACCGTCGGGCAACTGGAAAATGCTGACCCAGTCACTGTTCTTGGTCTCTCGGTTGACCAACAGTGGATTCAAGTCCAGAGTACCGATGGTAGTGTGACGGGTTGGGTCTTTGTTCAATTCATCACTGTCGATGGTGGTTTGGATGGCGTTCCTGTCGTTGACCCAAGCGCAGAGACAAATACAGCACCGCCACCACCGCCACCCCCTGCTGGAGGTAACACCACAACAGATACAACCACTGCACCACCGCCACCCCCTGCTGGAGGCAATACGACAACAACGACGACAACATCCGGTGAAGCACCAGAATATACGTCTATGCAAGCCTTCCAGATGTTCAGCCAAGATGTGGATAATCGCTGTGCGGAAACCCATGATAGCGGTGTCATGATTCAGTCACCTGACGGCATAGATGGCAAAATGAAAATGCAAATCAATGGCATTGACCTTGCCATCAGTGGAACGGTTTTTGTTCGTGCCGAGTTGAATATTTCTATCAACTTCATCGCACTTGAGGGCGAAATTGATGTAACCTCACAAGATGATACCCAAACGATTGTTGCTGGTGAAGAAACATCAGTTCAATTGGTGAATGGATTGAGTCCAGATTCACCGCCAAACCCACCAAGCGAATATTCCTTTGGTAAGGGTAGTCGTCTGCCATTCTTGCCGATTCGCTTGATGCCACGTAACTTTGAGCCTGTTGTGCCACCTGAACCTGTCGAGACCACTGTGACAGATGGTGGTGGAGATACTTCGGCTGGTGATGGTGTCACGCCACTGGGTGGGGATACAGTTGCCGTTGGCGGGACAATTGTAGACTTTGGTGCAGAATGTGAAATTAGTGCCGGTGACCAAGCGCGTAACTTGCGTGCTGATGCTGGCTCTGGCTTTGATGTCATCAACACGTTGCAACCTGGTCAAACACTGGCAGGTGTGTCACAGAAACGTGGCTCGGATGGCTTATATTGGTATGAAACAACGGATGGCTGGATTCGCTTTGATGCAGGCGTAACCACACCAGATTGCGAAAACTTGCCGTTGTTTGGTGTTATCTATGATGCGTCGAGTGTTGGTGGGGATGTATCCTCGGTTGCTCCGGCTGCACCACCTCCACCACCACAACCGACCGTAGTACCGCCTCCAGCTTTGGCTAGCTCCGCATTTGCCAACATCTGCGATGGTGGCGGGGGCGCATTGTCTGTCGAAATCGAACAGGGTGGATTGCCCTACGTCGAATTTGATGGCACATGGACAGGTCAAGCAGGGACATCAGCTACCTTCAGCGCGGAAATTCCATACTTCCGTCCAGAACTGGGTAATGTCATCACCTTTATAAATGAAGATGGGTCACAGTGGCTCGGCTCAGTCGATAGCACTGTGTTCACGATTAACTTCGATTCCACTCGTACCTTCCGTGTTCGTGTAGCGGGCTTGGTCGGTGACTTCATCACATTGCGGGTGAATTGTAATGGATAGTTCAACTGCTCTGGAGTATGTCAAAGAGAGTGGCATTGTGGCGGGGATGCGTGGTGCATTCCCGCCTGATGTTGCCCTACATGTGGCTTCGGTCATGATGGGGGAAGGCATTAACTGTTTTGAGTTTTTGATGAATTCTGATGAACCCATCGAAGCGATGCAAGCGGTTAAAGCCGAATATGGTGATGAGGCGTGTGTTGGCATGGGTACAGTCTTAGATGTCGCCACTGCTGAAAAAGTAATGGATGCAGGAGCAGATTTTGTGGTATCGCCTGCCTTCCAGCCGGACGTGGTTAAGGCGGTTCTGGCGCGTGATATTCTGGTTGCGCCGGGTGTCGCTACCCCATCAGAAGCCGTTCATGCGTGGGAAATGGGCGTGAAGTTACTTAAGTTATTCCCGATTGGCGCATTGGGTATCGACTACTTCAAGGCGATGTTCGGACCGTTCAACCATATGACCTTCATGTGTAATGGGGCAATGACAGATGAAAATGCCCGCGCCTTTATTCAAGCTGGGGCAGTTGCTTGTGGTATGGGTGGTTGGCTGGTCGGTGACGGCACATGGAACGATTCTAAACTACGGAGTCGTGCGCGGATTTTGGTCAATGCGGTGGATTCTGCATTGGGTGACGAAGAAATGTTTCGTGAAGTTTAGCCGAATGACCTAAGGGAACTTGATGGCGACCCTCGAAGAGATACAGAAAATTGTCGCACGAGCGAGACCGAATAGACCCGCAGAACGCCCTGATTTTCGCCGTCCTGAGGAAGAAATTAATTTAGCGCGTAAAGAGCTTGAAACCATTGCCGAAACCCAACCTGAACTTGTTGTTGAAGCGATTATGAAGATTCAACAGTTCAATATCGAAGCATTTGCAAATGTGCTTGCCTCTATTGGTGAACCGGCTATTGTTGCTGTTCTGGATTATGTGGCAGTCGAAGACCGCAAGATTACAAGCCATATGGTGCAGGTGATGGGGGTGCTAGCGGATGAACGTTTTGTCGATATTATTGTTGATTGCTTGATGCCCATCATTACACAACCGTTTCGACAGCAACAGATACGCCAGAGAACACATATTTATGTAAATGCTTTGAAGGCGTGTGATGCTGAAAAAGCACTTGAGCGTTTATCACCGTTGTTAGACGATGACTCTATTGATAGTCATTTGCGATATTGCCTCAGATATGTTGTCAACCAACTGAAAAAGTAAAGAGAATCATCAGACATGACTGAGTATCCCTTCCCACAATATGGACCTGAAACTGAAAAATCTCGCTTGCCCGCCCCTGTACATAAGAAGGTGCTGGCAATCACACACGACCCTGTGCTGAAATCCGAGGGCGGTAAGACGGTCAAAGAATATTTCAATTGGAATGACTCCGAAGCATTAGCACGACAATACGCTGAGGATGTGCGCTGGGCGAGTTATGGGTATGCCAATTATGAGGTGGTCGAACACATTACGGTTGATGGCTATCCGATTAAGCGCGATGGTTTCCGATATGATGAAGATAGCTATCTATCAGCGTGGCGTAACCGTGACTTCCATGACCCCGATGGCGTGGACTATCTGGCTTTGGTTGATGAGTTCAACATGATTGCGCGTGTGGACAGTGGCGAAATTGATGAGGTCTGGCTTTTTGGGCATCCCTACGGCGGATACTACGAGTCGATTATGGCGGGTCCGGATTCGTTTTGGTGTAATGCGCCTGCGCTAGACGGCACAGAACATGCCTCGCGTCGCTTTGTGATTATGGGTTTTAACTTTGAGCGTGGTGTCGGCGAGATGCTAGAAGACCTCGGTCACCGTGCTGAGTCGATGATGTTCAAGGTGTATGAAGACATCGAAGGTGATGCTGATTTGTTTGCTAAGTTCCTCAAAATTGAGCGTGACTTCCCCAGTGAAGCCGAAGTGGGGAGTGTGCATTTTTCGCCCAATAGTGTCCGTGATTATGATTGGGGCAATCCGACTCCTGTGAAAAGTCGTTGTGACACATGGTATAACTTCCCTGATTTACGTGGTGAACCGAAGTCCGTCACTTGTGCTGATTGGGGTGATGGTGATATTCGTTTGCATCATCTATGGTGGTTTCGACATTTCCCGCATGTCATCGGTGAATCTGATGGGGTGTCGCATAATTGGTGGGAATATGTTATTGACCCGAATCTGGTCAAATAGGGATAACTACGAAGCTAACATATGAACAAAACACTCATTGTCTTAAACCCCCACGCGGCGAATGGTCGGGCGGGGCAACTGTGGTCTACAATCGAACCGCTACTATGGGAATATCTCGGTGAGCTAGTTGTCGCGGTGACACAATCACCCAATGATGTCGCCCAACATATCCACGAAGCCTACTCAGCGGGACTGACGCGGGTCATTTCCATTGGGGGCGACGGTACAAATCATAGCCTGATTAATGCACTTGCCTCGCATAACGAACAATATCCCAATGCACCTCAAATGCAATACGGCATGCTACCGATTGGCACAGGACGCGATTGGGCGCGGAGTATGGGCATCCCCTTCGAGATTGAATCTGCTGCCAAATGGATTGCGACGGCAGAGCCAAAACCTGTTGATGTCGGGCAGGTGCAACTCGATGACCGCAGTGTCTACTTCTTGAATATTGCTAGCGTTGGGATTAGTGGAGAAGTGGTTCGCCGTGTGGAAAAATCCCCGCGTCGCCCGTGGTCATTCCTCAGCGCGACCTTACAAAGTATGCTGTCCTATGATTTGCCAGCGGTGCAAATTCGTGTTGATGGCAAAGACTGGATTGAAGGCACATCCTATCTGACGGCGATTGCTAATGGGACAACCTTTGGGCGGGGGATGCAGGTCGCACCGACAGCAAACATCAGTGATGGCTTATTTGATGTGGTTCACTTTGAAGGTATGAATCACCTGCGGGCGATAAACACAATACGGCAAGTTTATTCTGGTGGGCACATGAACGCTAAGCCTGTTCATCATGTTCGCGCACGGATAGTCGAGGTGTCTGGTGTGGATGAACCACTAGGGATGGAATTGGATGGTGAATTTGCACAGGGGCGAACGTTGCGTTTTGACCTCAAGCAGGGGCTACTCAATCTTCTGATATAGCCCCAAATTAGCTTAGGTCATTTTTGCAGGTGGATTATTTGTATCTTGTGGTGATGTGACGCTGGTTTCTTCGACTAATTTGTCTTCCCCTTCAGCATCGTCCATCTTCTTGGGTTTGGTCAGGACATCCCGACTGGACTCGGTTACATCATTATCTTTAGTTGCTTCTGTGTCCACAGGTTGGGCAGGTGCTTCTTGGGTGGCGGTCTCATCAACAACGGGTTTAGCGGTTGCTTCTGCTGTTGTGACAGGTTGTGATGTTTCTATGGATTCAGTATCGGGTGTGTTATCAACTGTTTTTTCTGATGATGCAGACTCAGGCTGAACAGCCTTTTCGCCCGTGTTTTCAGATTTTGCCACAGTATCTTTATCTGCCGATGGCTCTGGTGTTGCCTCAGTTGTATCGCTTGGTTTTGGTGGAGCGACCTTAGGCTTCTCGTATTCTTTGAACAGATTGACCAAATCCGTAACTGGAATGGGTTTGGACATATATCCGGTGCAACCTGCTTCCATACACCGCTCTTTGTCGCCCACCATAGCATATGCTGTCACAGCAAATATGGGGGTATTATATCCTCTATCACGTAATTTTTTGACAACTTCAATGCCCGTTAGCTCACCCGCCAACTGAATATCCATCAGCACAAGGTCAGGTTCGTCGGTTTCAAAGTTGTTGAGTGCATCCATCCCATCAATATAGTTGATGATTTCGTGCTGACCCATGCGGGCAACCCGTTTGACGAGATGAACGTTGGCGATGTTGTCTTCTACATATACGATACGCATAATTAAACCTCTGCCGAAACTTCTGGCGTAGATGTTGTATTGATATGTTCTTTAACCGATGACCGTGCAATTGGTTTGGTTTCGTTGACAGCAAAATCTTCGTCGTTTGCGGGTTCGTCGGTTGGGGTGCGGTCTTCATCTTCTTGACCAACATAGGCTTCTAGCGAGAAGCTGAATGTACTACCGACACCGGCTTCACTTTCCAGCCAAATTTCGCCACCCATGAGTTCCAACAATTGCTTAGAAATAGGCAGACCCAATCCAGTACCAGAGCGCACATCACGTCCTGCATTTGTTGCCTGACGAAATTCTTCAAACACGGCATCTTGAAATTCTGGTGCAATACCGATACCTGTATCTTTCAGAGCAAAGATAACCCGTCCATCTTTTTCTGTCACTGTCAGTGTAATTAAACCCTCATCAGTATACTTACACGCATTACTATACAGATTGAGTAGCACTTGGCGCAAGCGTGATTCATCAGCCCATACTTTAGGTAACGAGTCTGGCAAGTTATCGTCAAATGCAATCGGTTGACCCTTAATCAGCCCTTTGGCAACGGATGTGACTGCTGCAATAATTGGACTTGCATCAACTTCCTGCATCAGAATTTCGAGTTTACCAGCATCAACTTTTGCGAGGTCAAGAATATCGTTGATGACATGAAGCAGTTGGCGACCACTATCATAAATTTGGTTGAGGTCGCGTTCATAGGTTGTGGGTAGGGGTTGATTATCATACATCATTGGGAACTTCAGCATGGTTTCGCTAAAACCGATAATCGCATTTAAGGGTGTGCGTAACTCGTGACTCATATTAGCAAGAAACTGACCCCGAAATTGCTTGGCTTCTTCGGCTGCATCATAAGCGGTTTCTAGCTCTTTATTGGAGTCCATCAGCTTTGAACCGAGGATTTCACTACGCTTCAAGCTGAGTTGGAGTGCCTGCCGTTTTTCAAATAATTCATCATTGGTGCGTCGTTCGCGCTGATAGTTGGATAACGCCCATTCGGTAATCTGGTATAACTCGCCACTCACTTGAACTGCAAATATAGCTGAGAGAAATACAAGGAAGCTGGCAAAGATCTGCTCACCCGTTAGGGCAAAGCTTGTGATGTCACCAATATTGGGTGACAGCACAGCAACCACAACCGACAAGATTGCCATGAAGAAGGTGTGTGAGGGCGATAGTAATAACCCTGCCAGAAAGACAATCACAGGCAGAATAAAGACAACCATTTGGGATAAGCCGGGTGTTGTATCCATCAGCAAGACACCTGTTCCGAGGATGGTGCCGATAGCATATGCCCATGCCGCCCCAACAACCAAGTCTTTTTGGAGGAAGGCGCGGGTTATCAAACATCCGACGGATATGACCGCTAATGCGATAAGCAGTGGACCTGCTGACCCTTCGTCCGGTGACAGCGTGAAGCCGAATGTAAATACCAGTAGCATCGCTGTGATACAAAATATCAGCGTAAACTGATAGAGTGTACGTAATCGGTCACCCTTTACTTCTAATGCAAAATCTTCATTGGTTACGATTGCCATCGTGTCTCACCTAACCTTGCAGAATGAATAATAGTATCATCTATTTCTTAATATCTGCATAAACTTTGTCTTTATGTTATGTCTATTTTAACCAATTATTGACAATATAAACCTTAACATATATCCGTTTTTGTTTGAATTTTCATATGATTGGTGCTGGTTTGTTTGTTAAATAAATGTTGCTAATATATGAAATGCGGAATATACAACATCGTTGGGAAAACGCAGGGCGGATTCAGTTGCCAAAGTCAGGGGTCAATGCTAGAATCCGCACTGTTATAATTTAGAAACCGTGAAAACTATTTTAAAGAGGGAAAAGATATGAAGCGGTTGTTATTTGTTTTTAGTGTACTGTTGGGTGCATTCATTCTGCCAACGCTAGCACAGGTAGGTACTGTTACGACTGTCACACAAGAGTTATCACTCCGTGTGGGACCCGGTGTCGAATGGCGGTTGCTCCGTGTGATGCCTGTCGGGACGAACGTTGCTGTTGATGGGCGCGATGTCACAGGGTCATGGGTACGTGGTATTGACCAAACGGGTGAAGTTGGTTGGATGGCAGCACGCTTTCTGACAATTGGCACAGATGGTGCATTTAATTTGCCTGTGATTGACCGAGAAGCTCCGTTATCCGTTGGTGCACCACCAGCAGGTGCGGTTGCGAATGCGGTTGTCATCAATGAAACAGAAACATCTGCACCAGAAGCTGTGGCAGCACCTACCGGGGGGAGTGCGACCACATCATCCACTGTGACCTTAAATATTCGCAGTGGTCCAAGTACCGAATATCGGATTTTGGGCAAACTGACAGCAGGTGAGCCGTTTAGTGTTGATGGACGCGATGGCGCAATTGGTTGGGTACGGGGTGTAAACTCAGCAGGTGTTATCGGTTGGGTATCCGTCTCATTCACTGGCTTGACATTTGACCAAGCGGCTGCGCTACCTGTTGTGGACATTAACACGCCATTTGGCTTAGCTGTACCAAGCGCACCTGCTGCCGAATCAGTGCCAGCGGATGTCGCTGTTACTAGTGTTCAACCGATTGCGAGTACCGCACCTGTTAGCGGATTTGCTGTTGGTGGTCAGGTACAAGGTTTTGGCGCAAATGCAGAAAATGCGATGCGTTCGGCGGGTATGACATGGGTAAAACGTCAGGTTGTTTATGACCGTGGCGCGAGTCCACAATCTTTTGCGGGTTGGATTAATGATGCTCATGCGCGTGGCTTCCGTATTTTGTTGAGTGTTAAAGGACATCCAAGAGACATCCTTGACCCGAACTTCTTCGGTGAATATGCAGGATTTGTCGGTGGCTTGGCTGGACTTGGTGCAGATGCTATCGAAGTCTGGAACGAAATGAACATTGACCGTGAGTGGCCCGCTGGTCAGATTAACCCTGCTGCTTATGTGAACATGCTTGCACCTGCGTATAATTCGATTAAAGCAAATAATCCAAATACAATGGTTATTAGCGGTGCGCCTGCTCCGACTGGATTCTTCGGTGGATGTGGTGGTAACGGTTGCGATGATGCACCATATATCGCGGGGATGGCTGCTGCTGGTGCGGCGAACTATATGGATTGCGTCGGTATTCACTATAACGAAGGCATTGTCCCACCATCACAACGCAGTGGCGACCCTCGTAGTGAACACTACTCCCGTTACTTCTGGGGTATGATTGATGCCTATCGCGCATCCTTCAGTAAACCGTTGTGCTTTACCGAAATCGGTTATCTATCACCAGAAGGTTATGGTCCACTCCCCGGTGGTTTTGCATGGGCTGGTGATACCACAGTTGCAGAACACGCTGCATGGATTGGGCAAGCAAAAAATCTGGCTGCATCAAGTGGTGTTGTTCGTTTGTTCATCGTTTGGAATGTGGACTTCACACAATACGGTAGTGACCCACAAGGTGGATATGCAATTATCCGTCCGGGTGGAGGCTGTCCTGCTTGTGGAACGCTCGCAAACTAAGCGACTGTACAGACTGTAACAAGTTTTATACAATGTCATGCGCGGGGGCGTTGGAAATAACGACCCCGCGTGTTTGTGTAATGGAGAATAACTAGGTACGTTATGACTGCGACAGAACCCAATATGCCACCTGCATATCCACACAGCCAACGTCAAAGTGGGGGCGCAGGATGCTGGTTGACAGCCATTATTTCCCTGTTTGTTGCGATGATGTTGGTACTGGTGGGTGTGTTTTTGCCACCACTGAGCTTATATGACCGCCTTTTTGCGGAGCAGTACGAGATGTTATCGACTGAGAGCCTGAGCATCGGATACGGTAACGAGTTCTCAATTAGTGTGTCAGCTGACGATATCGGTGAGAACTTCGGCGTACAGTTATCACAAGTCTCGCTCAATGACTTTGAGACCGTTAACACTAATGCAGGAGAATGGATTCCATCAGCAAAGAGTAACTTACCGTTTTATCTGGCATTACAAAGTCCCATATATACTGTTGAAGCGGATGGGACACCGCCGGATACGATTAACTTTTTAATGAATTTGCCTGTCAATGTAGCGACAACACAGGTGCTCGATATGTATGGTTGGGATGGGCGCGAGTGGCGATTTATCCCATCAATCAAAACTAATGGTAAAGCCAACGGAACAGCAAGCTTTTTGCCACAACAAGTCGGTATCTTCCAAACAATTCCCGCGCCACCGACAGTCCTCGCTACCTATGATATAACGCAAGAGCTTAATTTGGATGTTGCGAATTTGTCGACTATCATTAGTCCGGCGGGCTTACAACCGTCACGACAAGGCACATTAATCGGTAGCCTTGCACCGGGGGCAAATAACAGTTCCGGCTATTTGCTGATGCCGATGATTAGTAATTATGATGACCCCCGCGCAACCGACCCCGAAACGGTTGAATTGATTTTGTCGAACCCGACATTACGTGCCGAACATGTTTCACAGCTTTCATCAGTCGCCAGCCAAAACGGCTATGATGGTATCATGATTGACTACCGTGATTTATCTGATGATTCCCGTGAGAATTTTTCCCAATTCATTAGCGAACTAGACGATAGCCTCTCCGATGTTGGCTTATTGGTTGGGGTGGTTGTCCCGCCTGCGATAAATACAACGGGCGTTTGGGAAACAGGAGCATATGATTGGCGCGCGATTGGTGAGTCTGTCGATTATTTGAAGGTACGTACAGCAGTCAATCCTGAAGCCTTTGGTCCCGAAGAAACACAAGTCGTTAATGCTATGTTGCGGTGGGCAATTGATGAAGTTGACCGTTACAAAATTTTACTCGGCTTGAGTGCTCAATCGGTGCGTGAACTCAATGGTGTATATACGCGCATCGGATATGATGAAGCGATTGCGGGTATGGGCAATGTCGTTGTGGAAGCGACGGATGTCAGCGAAACGGGATCGATTGAACCGGGGAGTGAAATCCGTGCATCACTAGATGGCTTATCTGCGGTGGCAGGTGTTGATACTATTTTGAACGCACCGTTCCTCGATTATATTGCTGAAGATGGCAATGAATTAGCACGTATCTGGTTGACCAATCCATCGGCGTTAAGCTATCGTATGGAGCGTACCATCCCGTTTGCACTCGGTGGTATTGCATTTGATGACCTATTAAGTGATGACCTTATCGACGGGCTGATTCCAGCAATCTTAAATTACAAAGCCCAAGTTCTCGCTACATCGTCTCCTACGGATTTAGCTTTGCGCTGGTCAATTGAAGGCGGTAATGGTGTGATGAACGAGGTCTTTACTGGATTAAACGAAGACCTTGTCGTGACACTGACAGCACCGGACGGCAACTATGCTATCAATATTGCGGTAGTTGGTGTTGGCGAAGAATCAGCAAGTCAGCGCACAGGTGCAGCTGTAGCTTTGTTCGCACCAACAGCGACCCCCACTCCGTTACCAACGGCGACCCCGACACCGGTTCCGACTGAAACACCGACACCTGCGCCAGTAACATTAACATCACCTCCTCCAGCACAGCCTGCTAATACAGGCGGGGCGACAGGTGGTGGTTCGACTGCACCGACAGGTGGCGGATTTTCAGCTGTTGCACCACCTCCCGGTAGCATCAATATCGAAATTGGCGGGCATGTTCTCGGCACGAATAGCAGTCGCGCTATTGGTCCGATGCTTCAAGCAGGCATGACATGGATGAAGATTCAAGCTCGCTTTAATATGGGCGGACCGCCGGACTTGGCAGGTGATATTGCTAATGCCAAAAATAACGGCTTTAAGATTCTGGTCGGTACGGTTGGCAATCCGGCTGAACTCGCGCAGGGTGGACAAGGTTATATCAATGCCTATGCTGATTGGCTGGCACGGGTTGCAGGCTGGGGTGCAGATGCGATTGAAGTTTGGAACGAGCCGAACCTCAGCCGTGAGTGGCCCGAAGGTCAAATTAGTGGCGCAGCCTATGCAGGTATGCTGAGTCTTGCCTATCAACGTATCAAAGCATCAAATCCCGCCACAATGGTGATTAGTGGCGCACCCGCACCAACAGGTGCAGAGGCAGCGTTTCCGGGGCAGGTGGTCAACGATGACAAATGGTTACGCGATATGGTCAATGCTGGCGGTCTGAATTATGCGGACTGCGTCGGTGTTCACTATAATGAAGGTATTGTGCCACCAAGCCAAACCAGCGGTGACCCCCGCGATAATTACTACACACGCTATTTTTATGGCATGTTGAATACCTATTATAGTATTACGGGCAAACCGTTGTGTTTTACCGAGATTGGTTATTTGACATCAGAAGGATTCCCCGCCTTGCCCTCGTTCTTTAGCTGGGCACAAAATGTAACCCTCGCTCAACAAGCTGCATGGGTAGCAGAGGCGGCGGCACTGGCTTCACAGAGTGGACAGGTACGCCTATTTATTGTGTGGAATATTGATTTCACCTTTTATGGTGCGGACCCACAAGCAGGCTATGCAATTGTACGCCCTGATGGGTCATGTCCGGCATGTGTGGCATTGGCGCAAGCAAGATAAGGAGTAATGATTTTATGACGACACGTACAACCGTTCGCAAGCAGATACGAGGATTTGTCATTATATGGACGGCAATCACCTTTATTATGGGGTTGTCCACCTTTTTGGCGATTTACTTCAACTATAGTCCGACCACACTCTTTGATGACGGGTCAAACCGCTCTGTACCATTAGATAATTCCAGTAGCAACGGCGATAGTGGGCAGGCAGGGTCTGGTGTAGCTGTTGTGGTCTTGCCGAGTATCTCACCACAACCGTCCCTCACCCCGACGACGATTCCTGCAACGGCGACCATTAACCCGTTGATGCAACAGGCAACACTTGATGCGATTGCCCTTAGTGCATCGACAGAAGTCCCAACTGAACCGCCGACAGCAACACCACCACCAACCGCAGAGCCGACATTATTACCCGTCGAAGATGACCGCTATCAAGTCGGGATTCAAGTACAATATTCGCTTGACTTCAACCCTGATAATCAAGATGGCTGGTATCGTTCTGTGGCGAATGACCTCGGTATGAATTGGGTCAAACAGCAGGTACGCTGGGAACTCATGGAGCCTGTGCCCGGTCAAATTGATTGGGGTGTGCTTGACTTGGTTGTGCCAAGTGCGGAGAAATTTGGTATCAAGTTGATGCTGTCGATTGTAACTGCGCCGGATTGGTCACGCGAACCCGGTGTTTATATCGAACGGCATGGTCCACCCGCAGACCCGAAAGTCTATGCAGATTTTGTCGCCAAAATTCTCGAACGTTATCCCGGAAGCATCCATGCGATTGAGGTCTGGAACGAGCAAAATATTGACCGTGAATGGACTTCTATCTATGGCTTGAGCGCACGTAATTATGTAACGATGTTGCAGACGACTTACGAAACGGTCAAAGCCATCGACCCCGGTATTATCATTATCAGTGGTGCATTGTCACCGACTGGCTTGAATGATGGTGTGGGTGCGTATGATGACTTTGTCTATATGGATCAACTGATTCAAGCGGGTATGCTTGATTATACCGATTGTGTTGGCGCACATCACAACGGTTATAATGTCAGCCCTGATTATCGCTACAACGAAATCCCCAATGACCCATCGGCAATTTTCCGTGGTCCATTTGATAACCCACATCATAGCTGGAGTTTCCGTAGTACATTGGAAGGCTATGCCAATCGGATTCGGGCGGCGGGTTTTGATACAAGACTCTGTGTGACCGAGTTTGGCTGGCCCGTGACCGAAGATGTTGGTGGGTATCCTCCCGGTTTCGAGTTCGCCCGTGACAACTCATTGGCGGAACAAGCGGAATGGATTCCGAAGGCAATGAGCAACATGGAAGAATGGGGCTTTGTCTGGTTGGCATTCATCTGGAACTTTAACTACGCACCACAAGCTGGTTGGGCAACCAACAACGATAACGTACCGTATTCACTGATTGGACCGGAGTTTACCTTCCGTCCAGCATACGATGCGATTCGTGATTGGCAAACGGATTATCTGGAGCGTACTGGATAATCATATGAAATTGACATTTTCTAAGAAGGTCATAGCCGGACTAGTAGGTCTGGCTGTGACCTTTATTGTTGTCTTAGGACTATTTGTTGCAACTCGACCTGAACCCGATTCATTTCAAGCTGATGCAGTGACCGACACGCCATTTCCATCGTTGACCTATGCGATACAGACCTTCCTGTGGTGGGATGGCGGACAGGTGGGTGTACATCTCGATTGGGTGCGCTTGATGTCCTACAGTCATATCAAGCAGACCTTTGCATGGCGCGACCTTGAACCCCTAAAAGATACATGGGATTGGGAACAGGCAGACCGCATCATGGACGAAGTCGAACGCCGTGACCTGAAAGTGATTGCGCGTTTGGGGCAAGTCCCTGATTGGGCACAACCGGAAGATTATCGTGAAGCCAACATCGAAGAAGACGAACGGCATGATGTGCCTGCCGAAGATATGGATGATTGGCGCAATTACTGTTTCACTGTGGCTGACCGCTATAAAGACCGCAGTATCGTCGCGTATCAAATTTGGAATGAACCGAACCTCACCCGCGAGTGGGGCAATCAACGCCCTGACCCTGCTGAATATGTCGAGGTGCTGGCAGTATGTAGTGACGCAATCCGCGAAGCTGACCCTGAGGCAATCTTGATTTCGGCTGGGCTTGCACCGACAGGCAATAACGATGACATTGCACTACCCGATGATGTCTTTTTGGATGGCATGTATCGTAACGACTTCCAGCAATATATTGATGTGGTCGGTGTGCATGCTCCGGGGTTTGCCGTGCCAGAGTATGGTCCCGATGATGCTGAACAAGACGGCAGAGGACGTTGGTTTACATACCGCCGGATAGAAGACCTGCGTAAAATCATGATTCAGTATGACGATGCCCAACGTCAAATGGCTGTGATGGAATTTGGGTATACAACCGATACCCAAAATCCTGATTATTCTTGGTATGCCGTCACCGAAGACGAACAGGCTGAATTACTCCTGCGTGCTTATGATTATGCCATTGAAAACTGGCGACCATGGATTGGGTTGATGTCGCTTATCTACCTGCCAAGCCCTGGTTGGACACCCGAAAATGAGGAATACTGGTGGGCGATTTCTAAGCCGGATACAGGGGTACATCGTCCCGCATTTTTTGCATTGGCGAATATGCAGAAGGTCTGCGGCGATTTTGTCATTCCACCGCGCGAATCAGATAGTCCGGTTGCATTGGGTTTAGAACCTGCTCCAATTTGTCCATCACCGAACTGATGCCTAGATTGGCTGAATACGTTATAATCTGCGAATTAGAGTGAGTTTTTGAACACATGGTGAAAGGTCATTCCGTTTTGACAAGTCGAGTGAGTTATGCGATTGCGGTAGGATTGCTCCTGCTGGCTGCATTTTTGCGAATGACCGATTTGGCAACCCTCCCACCGGGATTAAGTGATAACGAAATTCTCAACGCGCGTCTTGTTGATAACGTCAAACAGGGTGAGATTGTTGTGTTTTATGACCTCGGTGATAATGGGCGCGAGGGTATTTATCATGTGGCAGTCGCGTTGATTACAGCGTTTGTCGGTGAGGGGACTATTGGCTATCGTATCTTATCGGTGTGGTTGAGCTTGCTGTCGATTGCGATGGTGTACACACTGGCACGGCATCTGTTTAACCCAATTGTCGGGGTGTTATCGGCAGGGTTGCTAGCAGTGACATTTAATAGCATCTTGCTCGCTAGAACCGTCTCTGCTGATGCGCTTGTAGTTTTCTTCATGAGTGCGACGATGTTGACCTTAGCCCGCGCCTTGCCCATCTACCGAACAACCCGCCTAGTTACGGTGAATACCGTGTCTTTTGCTGCTCTTGGCGTGATATGGGGGCTTAGCTTTTATATTCACCCATCCAGCCTATTTATTGTATTGGGCAGTATGGTGTTTGTGGTTTATCTGTTGTTTGTGCGTCGTGCTATGTCGCGCAGTCGGCGGAGTTATACGGGGTTTGCGATTCTTGTTATGTTGATTGTGGCAATGCCATACTTGATTTTTTCGATTAACCGACCGGATTTGGCAGTGGGGCAACGTATTCTTGTCGAATACACAGAAGGGCTAACCCGTTCTGTGGTGGACGGACTGCTAGCAATCGTCCTCGAAGGTGATACCAATCCACTGTTTAACCTACCGGGTAGACCACTTACAGATGCTTTCAGTGGCTTATTGATGTTAGTCGGGTTGATAACTTGCATTGTGCGTTGGCGTGAACCGCGTTTTATGCTACCGATTATAATGTTAATCTTTGGCTTGCCTGCCGCGACGGTCGTTCAGAACAGTCCTAACTTCTCTCAGTTTGGTGTGATATTGCCCTCTCTGATGTTATTGTTTGGCATCGGCATTTACTCAATTTTACGTTTGCAAATCTTCCGTGATGCTGTGTTCCGGCGCATGGGAATTGCGGGTGTGATTGTCATTCTCCTGTTTAATTTGCTATGGACGTGGCAAGATTTGTTTGTTGTCTGGCGTAATAACGATGACGTGATGACTTCCTTTAACGGTCAACTGGGGCAGATTGCACACTATCTTGATAATACAGGTGGCGATATTCCAACTGTTCTATGCAATGTAGACTGGCATCAGACTATATCACCGATTGAATTGAATAATAGTGACACCATGTTATTGATGATGAACCGCACACAATTTGAATACCGCGAAGCAGATTGTGAGCATAGTCTTGTGTTCGCCGATGGTGGGTCAGATGAGCAGATTGTATTATTTGATGACACGACCCGCGATACGATGTATCCTTACCTGCAAACATGGCTAGATGCGGGTGAGTTTGTGCCGGAAGATATTGTCCCACGTCAAAGCATCATTCGGCTAGAAACCAGCGAAGAAGTTGCCGATACCGCAGGGGCATTTATCACGACCTCACCTGTATCTTATGCACCGGAAGCGGCTGGCGCGATTCAACCGATTTCGCCTCCGATTCGCTTTGGCGGGAATCTGACATTTTTAGGATATGAGCCAAATGTTCCGCGTGAGTATATGGCGGGGGATGTCGTTGATGTGATTACCTATTGGCGCGTCGAAGGCGTGATGCCCCCTGATTTGACACTCTTTACCCACATTTTATCCGACCCTGTGACGCTGTTTGCTAACCGTGATGTGATTGGTGCAAATCCCGCCCGTTTGCAAGAGCGTGATGTATTTATTCAGGTCACGCAGATTCAATTGCCGGATACTGCTTTGCCGACAGAGTATTTTATTTCTGTTGGGGGCTATGGCGAATCTGTTGATGACCGCCTCGATGTCTTGTATCAAGATGCACCCTATGGCAACCGGATTTTCTTGTATTCGATTGATGTGTTGCCTCCACCTGAAACTGAAGAAAGTGGCAATTAATGTTTGAATTGGTATTTCTAGGAACGTCCGCAGCAGCTCCGTCAATCCATCGTGGTTTATCATCGGTGGCGGTGTTGGCGGGTGAAAATCGCTTTCTGGTAGATTGTGGCGAAGGTACACAACGACAAATATTGCGTAGTGGTATCGGGTTTAAGCGACTCAACCGTATCTTTTTGACCCATGCTCATCTTGACCATTTGCTTGGCTTGGGTGGTTTGCTATCGACATTTGGACGTTGGGAAGCCCTCGACGAAATTTTTGTATGGGGTGGTCGCCCTGCATTGGAACGGGTGCAGGCATTGATTAACGAGGTTGTCTTTCGTGGTGAAAATCCACCCGTGCCGATTCACTTCTTGCGGACGCGAGCTGATGATGTGTTATTCAAAGGGCGCAAATTTTCTGTGAAGGCGTTTCCAGTTACACACCGTGGGCGCGAATGTTTTGGTTATATCTTTGAAGAAGATGAACGCCGTCCTTTTCTCGTCGAAAAAGCTGAGGCGTTAGGCGTACCAGTCGGTCCCGAACGGGGTCGCCTTGTGGCGGGGGACACTGTCACATTAGATGATGGCACAGTGATACAGCCAGATGATGTGCTAGGGGATGTTATCCAAGGGACAAAAGTTGTTATCACAGGGGATATTGCTCGTACTGATAATATCCGTGAGTATGTGCAGGATGCCGATGCACTGGTAATCGAAGCAACATATTTGGATGTCGATAAAGAGTTAGCGCGTCAAGTCGGACATATCACAGCCCGTCAGGCAGCGGAACTGGCAATTGAATGTAATGTGAAATATTTGTTTCTGACGCATATCTCACGGCGGTATCGTGAATATGATGTCATACAAGAGGCGCGTAAATATTTTAAGGATTCTTATGTGGTGCGCGACCTTGACCACTTTGCTATCTTCCGTGATAAACTACCAGAAAAAATAGAGCTAGAGCCAGATGATAATTTAGACGATGATGTGCCAGAGTTGGGAGGATAATTATGAGCGAGGATTTACGACGACAATTTAATGAGTATGTCAACGACTTGTTTGTTGATGAAGATGAAGTCTTGCAACAGGTTCGTGAGGAAACCGTTCGCCATGAGCTACCACAGATTAACCTTGACCCATACGAGGGGCAGATGATGCAGGTGTTGGTGGCGATGTCCGGCGCGAAGCATGTTGTCGAAATCGGTACACTAGCAGGTTATAGTGCGATATGGATTGCGCGAGCCTTACCTGAAGACGGCAAACTCATCACCATCGAAAAGAGTGGTAAACATGCCGAGCTAGCAATGGCACATGTGGAACAAGCCGGACTCTCTGAGAAAGTTGTGGTGTACCAGGGCGCGGGTTTGGATATTCTGCAAAAGATTAGCGTCGGTGCACCGTATGATATGGTTTTCATTGATGCTGATAAACCCAACTATGCTAACTATCTGGAGTGGGCTGTGCAGTATATGCGTGTTGGTGGCACAGTCATGGCGCATAATGCCTTCTGGAGTGGCGGTATCTTCAACCCGACGAGTGCTGACGACCATGCCATGGTGGCATTTAATAAAGCACTCGCAGAGCACCCTCAACTGAATAGTACCATCATCGAGGTCGGCGATGGACTGGCTGTTGGCGTGAAGATAAGTTAGTATATGTCCTCACTGAAAATACAGTTGTTGTATTGACGCAACTATCCTTTCTACCATGACAATTCATGTGCAATTTAGCACCTCAGCATGTCAGCCTGTTCTATCTGACCCGCTGAGATGCTGACCTGCTTTTCTTTCCACAGTATATGGGGCAGTCATAATTTGATTCGCGTTCAACAATCATATTTGCTTACTCAATCTCTAGCTTTTTTGTTCTAATTAGGCTATACTAAAATAGAATTTTAGTGGGGATAAATAAATGGAATTTCTGCGCGTATTGCGTCAGCGTGATGTGTTCTGGTTGTGGATTGGGCAGGTTGTCTCGGCGATTGGGGACAAGTTCTTTGATATTGCAGTTGTGTGGATTGCGACAAAGGAAGTCGGTGCAGCGGCGGGTGGTGTCGTTGTACTCGGTACAGTCGCGTCGCTGATTTTCTGGCTGATTGGTGGGGTGTATGCTGACCGCTGGAATCGTCGCTGGACAATGATTGCAACCGATATTTTACGGGCGATTACACTGGTTGTGATGGTGTTGATTATGACACTTGGTGAATTGCAACTGTGGCATATAGGCTTGGTCACGGCGATATTGAGTGCGTTAAATGCACTGTTCCAACCCGCGTTGATTGCGAGCCTGCCGGAAATTGTGCCGGATACGCGACAGCTACAGGCGACGAATGCACTGATGGATGTCACAACTCGTGTGGCTATGAGTATTGCGCCTGTGTTGGCAGGGTATCTATTGGCGTTGACCACAGCGGAAAACCTGTTTCTGTTTGATGCCTTGACCTTTATTATCTCGGCGATGGCGGTGTATGCGATTGGTGGCAAATATAAGTGGAAAGCGGATACTGCTAAACGTAAAGACATCCGCGCTGATATTATCGATGGCTTTCGTCTGGTGGTACAACATCGTCCGTTGGCGTGGGGTATCTTTGTGGTCATCTTCTGGGTGAATATCATCTGGGCATTGTTTTACATTATCGGGATTCCACTATATGCACAGGACATTCTTGGTGGGGATGCGCGGACATTTGGCTTGATTGTGACAGCGTATGGCGTGGGCAATGTCATTGGTGGGTTTTTAATTGGTAATCTCTCGACTGACCGCAAGCTCTTATTGCTGTTTGGTGGAAAGATTGTACTTGGGTTCGGCTTTGTGATTATCTCTATGTCGTCGTCGCTACCGATGGCGATGTTGGGTGCGTTTTGTGCGTCATTCGGCGGACCGATGACCGACATCACCTTGCTTGTGATTATGCAAAAAGAACTACCATCTGGCACAATCGGCAAAACCTACAGCTTGCGCATGATTGTCTCTGACACCGGCGGAATGATTGGATTGGGTGCTGCGCCGTTATTCTATGCGCTGGTTGATATACAGACAGGAATGCTCTTGTGTGCAGTGGGAACAGTGCTGGTCGGTATCGCTGGCTTGATACGGTTTCAGCGTGAGTGGCGTTTTCCTGAGGTAAATCCTGCGGTGGATTAATGTAAAGTGGGCAAGCCGAATCATGACTTGCCCATCATAGGATTACATCGGGTAACCTTGGAGTCCTTGCAGACCTTTAATCACAGAGATTTCGCCTGTGTGCGAGAAGTTGTTCAACAGCAAAATGGTCAACGCTGAGTATACGGGCATTTTGCCAAAGTTAACACTGCTGAGGTCAATTTCAGATTCAATGGTGGCATCATCTAGTCCGCCGACAAATGCTTCTGTCGCAGTGAACACCGCATCTGCATATGCCATTGCCTCTTTGGCATCGACTTGCACTGATTTTGCCCAATCGCCCCAAGGTCCTAAAGGAGGCATCTCACTGACACCAATCTTGCCTGCATAGTCAGTCGCCATCAGCGGTTGCTTATTCTGTGCAAAGTGAATGAGAAAATCTTCTGTGGTGACGGTGTGGATGAATTGTGCGCCAATAGATGATGGATTGCCATCAGGCTGGAAATTCACTTGTTCGTTGGTGATAGCTTCACCCATTGTGCCTTTGAGCCAATCATGTGATTGCTTAAATTGTGCTTGTAAGATTGTTGCTGCTAAGCCCATTGAATATGCTCCTCTATGAATAATCTTGTTTATACATATCGTCATATACTGCAACCTCAGTATATGTGAAGCTGATATTTGTGCAACAAGATTGGCTATACTATGTCGTAAGTTTTCATAGAGAAGCACGTTATGATATAGGCTTACTCAATACTGTCGATGTCTATCATACCTTCACCATAGGTTTTCCCCGGTTCGATAATGATGGGTGCGCCGGTATCGACGGTTGCCATCAAGTCGTATGTGGTTGCGCCTGTGATACGAACAGAAACAATTTCACCAGCAGGAAGCTCACCTTCGACAAAGACATAACCGTCAATTTCGGGGGCATCACGGTAACTGCGTCCGAGGCTGATGATGTCTCCCGTTTCTTCGCCGTCTTCATCTTCACCCATGCCGTGACCTTCGACTAGAATATCGAGGGTCTTGCCGACATGTGCCTGATTCTTCTTCAAGCTGATACCTTGTTGCAATTCCATCAGACGTTCGTAGCGGTCTTGCTTGACATCGTCATCGACATGGTCAGCCAACGTTGCGCTTGGGGTGCCGAGTTCGTAACTGTATTGGAATGCACCGACGCGGTCAAATTCAAGGTCGCGCACCATTGTCATAAGACCCTGAAATTCTTCTTCGGTCTCTCCCGGATAGCCGACGATAAAGGTGGTGCGAACAGCTAAATCAGGAATCATCTCGCGCAGTTTGCCGATAGTATCATACACCCATTCGACTTTTGCCGGACGCTTCATGCGCTTGAGGGTTTCGCGGTGTCCGTGTTGGAGCGGAATATCAAGATAGGGCAGAACTTGGTCGTGTTTTGCCATTGCTTCCATCAGGCGCGGTGTGACGTAACCCGGATAAGCATACATAATGCGTAGCCACGGGATGTCCGGTGCGGCGTTGACGATTTCATCCAGCAGATGAGCCAGCCCATCTTTCAAGCCGAGGTCATAACCATAATCGGTGCTGTCCTGTGCAATCAGCATGACTTCTTGTACACCCATATCTTGCAGGCGAACGGCTTCTGCCACAATCGACTCGACCGGACGACTGACTGCTGTACCTTTAATCTTGGGTATCGCACAAAATGCACACGGGCGACGACAGCCATCTGCGATTTTTAGGTAAGCATATGCACCCTGCACACTGGCACGAAGCACCCCCTTTTCATCGAGTCCGACAACTTCAGCATCGGTCGGTAGATGATACATCGGTTCGGGATGTTTGCGGTCACGGAGGCGCGTAATCAGGTCGAAGATGTCCATCCAGCGACGAGTGCCAATCACACCATCTAAGCCGGGGACTTCTTGCACCAGCGTGTTGCCGTAGCGTTGTGATAAACAGCCTGCCGCAATCACCATCTGGTTATCACGTTTGATGTCCACCAATTCGCGCAGGGTATCAATCGACTCTTGCTTGGCGGAGTTGATGAAGCCACAGGTGTTGACAATCATCACTTCGGCATTATCAGGGTTACCGACCCCACTCATGCCATTTTGATGCAGAACTTGTGCGATGCTCTCACTATCAACGGTGTTCTTGGAACAACCGAGGCTAATCAGGAAATATTTATCTTTTACTTTGGGTTGAATTTGAGTTGCCATGTAGTCACTTATTATCTGATTTTCGGGATTTGATCTATTTTATGTGAGATAGCACATTATATATAGACTACTATTTGCTATTCTTGACCGCAAATTCATACCAGCTAGAGGTTTCACGAAAACGACCGAGTCCTACGCTATCAAATAAATCAATATTGTCATCAACTTTTACAACTCCCATCAGCTTTAATGCACAGTTAATTGGCATTTTGTGGATGCTACGGACATCACGATTCCAAGTCATTGGGAATTCCTGAGTAACTTCACCATTTTCCCACACTATCGCATATTGCTGACCGATTCCACCGAAATAATCGGCATAAAATAGAGCTATTTTATGATTTTTTGTGTGTGCAATGGATTGATAGATTCGCTCTGGTAAACTACCATATTGAGTTTCATGAATCAACTCATCATCATTGAAGTAGACCGTTGTAAATTCAAAATCACCGTCAAGTGCTCCCTCATAAGAATGAGTATGCAATGGGAGAAGCGAAAATCCCTGTGAGAGTTCTACCAATTTGACACCTTCTGGTGGAAACTGGATTTGTTTGAGTGCTTCTGTTTTGCCGAATAATGCGTTCAACTCATAGCCCATAATCTATGCCCCTTCTTTGGTCGGAGTCAGCCCTTCTTGTGTGACACGCGGTGGCAGAATCGCGGTTGGTGAGGGTGTCAGCGTCTCAGTCGGGGTGAGAGTATCCGTAGGTGTCAGCGTCAAGGTCGGTGTGGGTGTGATGGTCGGTGACGGGGTTGTCGTTGGTGTTGATGTCATTGTCGGTGTGTTGGTCGGCGTAAAGGTGGCGGACGGTGTCAGCGTTTCGGTCGGTGTATTGGTAATGGTCGGCGTATCTGATGGTGTCGGCGTGATACTCGGCGTGAGTGTCGCGGTTGGTGTGTTGGTGATAGTCGGTGTATCCGATGGTGTGAATGTCGCGGTCGGTGTAGGGCTTGGTCCCGGTGTATTGGTCGGTGTCAGTTGGGCGAGTAGGGTTGCGGCAATAGATGAGGGTTGTGGCTGTGGTGTTGGGCTGGCTTCCGGTGAGGGTGCAAAGCCGGATCCTGTGCTGTAATCAATAGTCTCGGCTGTCATGGTGATGTCTACTCGCTGTCCACGTCCACCGAATTGCCGTTGCTGTTCCCCATTCCAGATGATGTCGAGTGCCAGCGCATTACTAGCTGATACCGTGACTTCACCGATAGCCGTGTATTCTAACAATGTATCTGGCTCGACAATACCGACATACTGCTCCACTGCATCGGCTCGTATTTGAATCCATGTGCGCTGATTGACCTGTATGCTGGCGAGTACCCCTGTTCCACTGAACTGTGCACGGTTGGATGGGGTCGGCGAGACAAGTGTTGGCGTAAAGGTCGGTGACGGTGTAAATGTGATGGTCGGCGGTAAGTCAGCGATAAATCCACGCTGGAGCGATTCGTCTAAGGTTACATCACCCCCTTCGGAATTTATCAGCTCAACCGTTACAAAGATAATCAATGCAATCGCTGCAAATGACACAATCACAAGTGCGAGGGTCTGCAATACATTGCGACTGCGGTCAGCGCGTTGTTGAGCAAGGTCAATGGCAGGGAGTGCGGGAGGTGTATCTGTAACGCGACGCGGTGCTTGCGGTTGTGTGGCAGGTTTGGACTCACGGGTGCGTCTACGATTGCGACGTTTTTTGTTGCGACGGCTATTGGTACGCGGTTTTTCGTGCACAGCTGAGGTATACATGCTCAGCACATAGTCTTCATCTAAGCCGAGGTAACGTGCATAATTCCGCAAAAAGCCCCGAATTTGAATTTCCGATGCACCGGATAATGTAAAGTCACCGAGCTCAAAGGATTCCAGTGTGGTACGCCGAATACGCAAAGCCTGCACGACCTCATCGAGTTCGATTTCTTGTGCTTCGCGTGATTCACGCAAATACTGTCCGAGTGAGTAGGTGTCCATCTGTGTTGATGACCTTTAATGAAATCAGCCCCGTATCAAAGGTTTATTGTAACCTACGGGGCTGGGGAGATGCTAATGATTCGTCACGACGTAGGGCAAACGCGGGTTACTCTTCGTCAGTTTCCTCAGCATTGTCTGCTTCGTCGCGTTCCAATGCTTCTTGTACAACTTCTTGTGGTAGCACTTCTGTTTCTAGCACATTGATGTCTTCAACAACTTCAGTTGCTTCTTCTTCGACATCACCGTCTTCCGCAGGTGCTTCTTCGACAACTTCTTGACCAAACTCGAAGTCATCTTCCATCAGGTCTTCAGCAGTGACCTGTTCACCACGTTCACGGGCGGCGAGGAAATCTGCTAATTGTTCTTCTGGCACAATAGTGATGGTCAGGCTTGGTGTAATTTCGTTACCAAGACGAACCGATACCTCATGTGTACCGACTTCGCGCAGACCTTGCTGGCTGATACGACGGCGGTTGAGGTCGATACTGGTTTGTGCATCGAGTTCTTCCACGATTTCTTGTGTGGTCACGGAACCGAATAGCTTACCAGTAGAAGCAGCACGACGACCAAAAATGAGTTCAACACCATCAATTTGACGGGCGAGGTCGTTGAGCATGTTATTGTATTGCGCTTTACGGGCTTCTACATTTTTACGAATGTTTTCTGTTTCTTTCAACGCAGAATCTGTTGCTTTAATAGCAACCTTGCGTGGAATCAAATAGTTACGGGCGAAACCTGGGGCGACTTTGACAACTTCACCCGCGACCCCGTGATTGTAAAGGTCTTGGAGTAGAATGACTTGCATGTTTATATCCTCTTATATTCTGTCTGTGTGCTCAATACTCTGGATTGAGAGACTTTTCCATTGACGAAACTCAAGTATTATAGCAAGGTCAGCAATCATGCCAAGTGGCAATGTTGATTGGAGTTAAGTTGCATTTGATAGGCAAACTTGCTACAACTAATTAAGTTGATTATACGATGAGGAATGGCAAGAGATGATGCAAATTGACCGCGACTGCTTTAACAGAATTGTCAGGTTATTAACCGCTTATATGGACATCCCCGCAACACGACAAGCAATCTTACAAATGGCATGGTATGGGTCGCCCTTGTTACATCAGGTGAACTGGACAGGTAATCCGCGTACGTTTACTACCTTGCTGGTTCGTAAAGCGATTGACTTCGGACAGGTTGCGCCAGATGTTCATTCGCTGGTGGCATTAATGGAAGGTTTACGGGCTGAGGTCGGGTATGATGTTCAGGCAGAAATTGATGATATATTGCAAAACTGTCTATCCGTAACCGCACAACCACAAACCAATATTGTGCCTCAGTTACCGCCATCGCTCCCTGCACCCTGTGATAAACATCTCTTTATCTCTTATGCCAGCCATGACAGGCATTCATTTGTGTCGCGCCTTGCGTCCGACTTGCAAGCCAAACAATACAAAATCTGGGTTGATAATTTGGGACCGCAATATGGTGGTATTACAGCTGGACAATCTTGGCAACAAGAATTAGCGAATGCCTTGGCTTGTGCCAGTCATGTGATTTATGTGATGTCACCGGACAGCCTCAAATCGCTTTGGTGTCGAGCAGAATTACAGCGGGCATCGGAACAAAAGACCCCAATCATTCCGCTATTGATTCGCCCATTGTCAGCAGATGACCGTCAGATGTTGAACGACATCACAGTAGGTAATCAAAAACTTGCTGATATTCAGTATCGTAGCGTGGTTGACCTCGGCTATGACACAGCATTTGATACCCTATTAGATGATTTGACACGCAACTAAAGTGATTAATTTACCTGTCTCACTCCAAAAATGTTTGAAAATAGTTTGCGAAATACTACCAAAATAGTTATAGTTATAATTGGTAGAAACAGAATTTCTGTTTTGTAGGTTTGTAGATACATAAACATTGTTGGTAAATTGGTGTGAAAATCTTGGGGTGAGTATGTTTAAGAAGCTGGTGGGGGTTCTTCTTCTTGTATATTGTTTGCTACCTGTTGTACAAGCACAAGGTGGAGAAGGTAGTATTCAGGAAACAGCGTTTGAAACAGGTATAACAACAGACACTGTGCAAATTTTAAACGAAATGAATTTTTTTTCGGGTACGGGAAGGCTACGCACCACTTGTACCCAATAAGATTCTTAATGAAATAGCAGAACGTCATGCAACCAATTTGACCTCACGCGGTAGAAATCCCGGTGATGTGTTTGTCCGTTCCGACGGTTCGGTCATTGATGATTGGATAACTGAGTTTGGGTATCCTGAATATAGCACCGACACTGTTCAATCGAATTATGTTCCAGATGCGACGGTTATCATTACACGAGAACAACTGAATCTGCGCCCAGACAATTTTGTTGATATATGGATTCAGGATGATTTTATTAGTTATCATAGCCAGATGAATCGCCCATTTTTGAACCGTATGTATCGTGAAGTTGGTATTTCCTATAAGCAACGGAGTGGTACAGGTACACGCTATTATGTAGTTGTCTTTGCATCACAGCCCAATGCCATACCTGTTACGTTAAGTCCAACGATGCAGGGACGTGATATTACGAATGACCAGCTTTTGCGTCAAGTACGTTCACTTGATTGGAGTCGGATTAACTCCAATGAAGTCACCTTGATATTAAGTAACGAATATGCCTTCCCTAACGGAAATGGTGGTGCAGTCGGAGAAATCGTTTACACGAAGATTAGCGAAGCCAATGAAGATGTGACCTGTCCGACTACACCGAATCCGCCGGAGGGTTGGGAGTTTTTTCAGCCACAGTTTAACTATACGCTGAGTCGTGGGCTAGGCTTGAAAACGCTCTATATCTATATGTGCGATGAAATTGGAAATCAGACAATTACGGTTAAAGAGGTGACGGTCACTGATGAAGAAATCAATATTTTTGACCAACCGACACCTGTCCCTGTAACGCGGACACCAGCAGATAATCCAAATCCTATTCCAACAAATACGCTGGAGGTTATTGTATCAGAAACACCTATAGCAACATTAACAGAAACGCCAATGCCGACAGCGACATTAACCGAAACAGCAACACATACAGTTGTCCCATCGCCAACCCATACAGAAACTGCTACACCAACAGCGACTGTTACAGAGACACTCGTCCCAACAGTTGATACCCGCGCTACAGACCAGCAGGCGACGATTTATGCCTATGAAACACGGGACGCGATTTTGACATTAGGTGCACAGGATCGAAGTAATGTTGTATCAACTGCGACACCCGAACCGACTGTGATTATTGTGACAGCGACTCCGGTTGACTCTCAAACACCTATACCAACCATTACACCAACCCATACAGAAACCGCTACACCAACAGTGACTGCTTCGGCAACATCAACAATAGAGACTCCGAGTGCAACACCTACAGTTGAACTGCCGACAGAAACACCACCGTCTCAGGCAACACCAAGCCAAACGCCCAGTCCTGTTGGTCGATTGACCGAAGTCTTGGTTCGATGGGATATGCAATCCATTGTGATTCAAAATCTAAATGACGTGCCACTTGATGTCTCTAGTCTTCGCTTGCAGATACGAGGGACAACACAAACCTTGTTAACAGGTGATTGGTTACCCTTTAATCCAACGATTAATTTGAGTCGTTTATCTCCCGGCGGATGTTTGGTTGGCTTTGCTGATAATGGGGTTGAAGATGTTCCAACATTTGAAGAGATAATCGAAAACTTAGAAGTTGATTGTGGAAGCACGTCGGGCTTTATTGGTGTTGTTCCCAACAAAATTGTGTGGACGAATCAGGATGGGTTCGATATTGTCTACGGCAGTGAATTTATCTCACGTTGTCAACGGACGAATTGCCCAGTTGATTTGTCTGTTGGAACACCGATTGTTGAACTGCCTACATTCACGCCGATTCCCCCCAAAGCTGTTGAAGTCTATTGGACACGGGCACGGAATGCTGACATCTTGCTTGTATTCTCCAATCCAAATGAAGACATTGTTGACATTAGCGAGCTACTTGTATTCAGCTCTGTTGGTACATTTAGCCCGGAAGCTCCTGAACTCTCGGCACTAGAGAACTTCCAACCGGGAGCGTGTCTATTGGTTTATTCTCTATTTGACGAAGAGCCAGATATTCCAGAGGGTATATCTTGCAATGAAGAACTGCTGACGGAAACAGTCAATCAATTCTTCTGGCTACCAGAAGATCCTGCACAATTTACTGTAACAGTCGGTGAGTTTGAAACGCTGTGTGTGGTCAATGAATTACAGTGTACGGTTGATGCACCGGGAAAATAATGTCTGATGTCACTTGAAAGAAAAATTGTTGAATTTCTGATTCCGTTTATGACGGATAGTGATGAGCGTAAAACCCACGTTGAGTTAGCGTTTATCGGTAGATACGAAGGCTTGATTGACTATAGTGGAAACGCTCGTGATTTTACGGTGCGATTTGTACGCTTATTGCGGCGTAATGGGGGGAAGCAAGACCTCATCAGATTTTTGGAACACATTCAGGGTGACCTCGGTGTAGATAGACAACAAGAGGCGCAGGCATTGATTGACGCGCTTATTGCAGAGGGTGAGCAATCTAATCGGGTTAGCTCACCGTCTCGACAGTCTATTCCTATAATTCCTATTGTGATATTGCTTGCGTTATTGGGTGGCGGTGCAATTTTATTTAGTAATATAAATGAGCCACCGTTACCGACCCCGACTGAGGAAAATACTGCAACGGCAACTCTGACAGAAACAACAGTGCCTACAGTTACTGATATACCAGAAACTATAGTGACATTATCATCAACACCTGCATCACCTGACACAGCTGAACCGACAGTAACACACACAGATATACCTCCCACGACTGTCGAAGCAACGCCAATCTTGGATGAGGATGCCCCGCTTGTATTGAGTGAATCCGGATTGTTGGATGCGATAAACAGCGTGCGTGATAATCCAACCTTGGTTATCAGCGCAGACTTGATGACAACAGCAGAACGCCAAATGATTTATATCAATAGCATTGCATACTCGGAACTCGTAGCAGATTCGGAGATTGCGCTTGTATATCAGGATACGACCGATATGACATCGCTGGCACGTAATCTCCATGACTATACGGGTACTGTGTATCCATATTTCTCTATCGGACAGCAACCTACCTTGACGGATATTGTTGATGGATTTGCTGCAAAATATGGCAATATCATTAATACCGCCACACACATGGGATTTGCTACGCAAGAATCGTTAGCAGGTGGTGGTAGCACATATCTGCTCATCTTGTTGGGGGATGCCTAAATTCGTTATTGTACCTTAGCGATTTTGCTATTTGACAACTTGTCTATATCATTTTTAACAGGGCAGATTATACTTCTGCCTTGTTATTTTGTACTCAAGTCGTAAGTAGATAACCAATGACAGCATCAAAAGCACTCGATAATCGTCAAATTGTGGAAAAAGCACTGATTGTACTGTTTGGCTTTCTGGCTAGTGGATTGCTTGGCTTTATTCGGACGGGGGTACTGGCGGGTCAATTCGGTACAAGTTCGGCATTAGATACATTCTATGCCGCCCAGCGTATTCCAGAGATTATATTTACGCTGGTAGCGGGTGGTGCATTAGGGTCGTCGTTTATCCCGATTTATGCCAAATACCGCGAACAAGACCCAGACCATGCGTGGCAACTTGCCAGTGCTGTGATGACGCTTGCTAGTATCGCAGCCGCTATTTTGGGGTTAGTTGTGGCGATTTTTGCACCACAATTAGTGAGCATCGTTTTGTTGCCCGGACGTTCGATTGAAGAACAACAACTGACAGTTGATATGGTGCGCTTGATGATGGTCACGCCCTTTATCTTTAGCATCAGCGGGCTGGTGATGGGTATCTTGCAATCGCATTCCTCATTTCTGTTGCCGTCGATGGCTATCAGTATGAATAATATCGGGATAATGGTAGGCGCATTGTTGATTGCACCGTTGCTTGTCCCACATCCCAACGTCGGGCAGGTAGCAGAATCGAATGTCATGGGTCTAGCCTATGGCGCAGTGCTGAGTGCTTTGTTGCATTTAGTCGTTCAATTACCGGGTTTACGCAAAATTCGGGCACAGTTGCGCCCATTGATTGCATGGCATATTCAAGGTGTTGCTGAAGTCCTCAAGCTGATGGGACCCCGTGTGCTGGGCTTGGCAGTGGTACAGATTAACTTCCTCGTCAACATCAACCTTGCTAGTAATATGGTCGAGGGAAGTCTGGTGGCATTGAACACCGCATTTACACTGATGTTCTTTGCGCTGGGGATTATCGGGCAGAGTGTTGGTTCGGCTGTGTTCCCGACTTTATCGGCATTATGGGCGGAACAGGATTACGATGGCTTTAAAGATAGACTATCACAGGCGATGCGCAATGTATTGTATTTGTCAATTCCGGCGACGGTTGTGTTTATCTTATTAGGTGAGCCGATTGTCAGTATCTTTGAACGAGGTGAATGGACAGCAGAAAGTACGCAAGCAGCAGCATGGGCACTCGGATTTTACGCGACGGGCATTGCTGGCTTCACATTGCTAGAAGTCTTATCGCGGGCGTTTTATGCGATGGAAGACACATGGACAGTCGTGATTATCGGTATCGGGGCGATGATCAGCAATATTATTCTCAATCTGATATTTATCCGATTCATCGGCGAATCGGGTAATTTAGCACGAGGTCCTTTTGCTGGCTTGGCATTGGCAAATGCGTCCACGACTATGATTGAATCGTTGGTGTTATGGTGGTTGATGCGCCGTCGGATTGGCAAACAGGGGACAATCGTGGGCATCAATGACCGCGTTATTTTAATTAGTGCAGGCGGAACACTGGTTGCATCGGTGGTTATGGGCGTTGGTTTATTTGCAGTGACACAGGTTATGACTTCTGGTGGTTTGATTGTCGCACTTGTGGGCGGTGTGGTCGGCGGGGTGATATTCTTCGGGTTGGGCTATATTGCTAATCTAGGCGAGACTCGTGCCTTGCTGAGTCCATTTATTCGGCGTGGCTTGCGCTTGGTGCGGCGAGGATAGCAAAGTAAGTTTAAATGTCGATTATTTCAAAGCTAAATAATTATATGCTGGTCATGTAATTCATGGCGATGTAACCGATATAGAGTCCTACAGGACAGAGTTTTAGCCTGATGCGCCGTGATTCTTAGTGAACAAAGCCTCTAATTGAACCGACAACGTTTCAAGGTGAAAGTAAAAGCAATATCTTGACCTACACTGGCTCTCAAGATTGTATTTGTCAACAGCGAAAGACTTAGATTATCGGATTCTGAGATAACCTGAGGAAATTGAGTTGTTGTATTTGCTAGTTCATTGATAGTATCATATGGGACAAAACGAGTGTTACTATTTTGTTCATCTATAATGTTGATCCTATCAGTATCACATACAATAGTTAAGCGTTCATCATAATTATAGTGATTGGCAAATTCTGTTAAATCAACTATATCATATGGTATTGGCTCTACGATTTCATAGAGGGCATAATTCCCTGCTCTATATACAAGGTCAAACCCTGCATTGCCGATTTGATTTTGCTTGACATCACCATGTAACTCGACCGCTAGATAATCTGCTGAAATTTGTTGCACGAGTTGATTGGTGCGCTCCCAACGGTCATCTAGATGCTCGATGTTTTCGAGTGTTGTCCATAAATTGAACCATGGGAGTAGTCGATTATAGTCACTATAAACAAAATAATTACCATCTTTACGAATCCACGATAGTGAACGATAAGCATAATTCCGAATCATTAGCTCTTCTTCATTGCCGTTGAAATTTGTTGTAAGGATGGTGGTGGTATTATCGGTATTATCGCGGAGATAGTCCAAAAACAGAGCGATGGTTGTCGGTTGTGTATTGTTCCAGTCTAAGTCGTTTTCACTTGCCCATTCGATAGTTGTATCCACAGGTTTCTGGATGGCTATGGCAATCAGGATAGCGATGAGTAAGCTTATCCAATGTATAGATAAACTCTGGCGTATCAATTGGGTAACGATGTAGGCTATAAAGACAATAAGGCTAAGAAACCCGAGTGGAACAAGATAGCGTAATCCACGAATGAGGTCAATTTGTAAAGGAAAACTATTGTTTGCATATGCAATAGTTTGATCTATCCAAGGCAACCCTACTGAAACCAGAATGATGCCAATTACCCAAGCACTAATCATTCGGAAGACGACTTGTGTGGGTTGTGTTGTTATAAAAACGCTTAGCATAAGACACAAAACGAGAAGTACAGGTGTGGCAGTTATAGGTTGAGATTGTGTGAAAAATGTAGCAAAAGACCCTAAAGCATTATAGTCTGTTGCACCACCACGGTCTATATTCCCATTGGTATCAAGACTATCATCAGTCTCTAAAAGATTGTTAGCTCCATCACTCCCATCAATGTTTTCATCATAGTGAGCAAGGTTGATTTGGAAGATTAATGAATAGTCATAGATGTCATTAGTTCGAGTTGAGCCAATATAATTGATAGCGAATGGGAGCAAAGTTACAATAAATATGATACCTAAAAATAGCATGACTCGAAGCCTTTTGAGGATTGACCATGCCTTTGGATGTAGTAACCACAGGCTTAACCAGATAGCAAAGCCCCATGCTGGCGTACTGACTGCGTGTACATAAACTAACAAACCTGAACCAATCATCAACCACATCCAACGCTTCGGATCATTGCGCCAAATCAATGTTGCGAGTAGTAAATACGGTAGCAGGGATTGGAACATGAAACGGGGTAGTGGGTCCATAGCCACCCCCCATTGTTCGACGATAAAAGAGTAATTGGGTGAAATTAGACTAATAAATAGAATCGTAATAAGTCGATTACCTGTGAGATATAACCCAAGCAAGTAATATCCAATATGGAAAGTAAGCAGGACGAAAGGGGCTAATATAAGTATTGATAATCCGGGGTCTTGAATCAGTGGATAGGTAATATTATTTACTAGCCAATTGAGAGCTGTTTGATACAAGTCATATACACTCGGGTCACTCAGTAAAATGTCATTCTCAAAGTTTTCACTAAATTGGCTAACTGCTAATGGATGTAATATGTTACTTTGAATGTCACCTGTTACCTGTGTATATGGAATGTCGAAGTTCCACTCTCTTATCACGGTAAGCAAGATAAGAATGATAGCAACGATAAAATACAAGGCATCAAAACGATTCAATTTTGGCAAATGATTGGTGAGGCTTGTGTTGTTTGATATCCATTTACGCATGAGGATTAAACAACAGATGATTAATGCTTGAACCAGAAGTGTTGTTGGTAACGTAATTTGTGTATGTGAATAGACTTTTTCCGTTTGGTCGTTGAATACCACGCGCATATCAATCGGCTGTTTAAGCCCGCAATATGTTTTGGTATCCGTCTTGTTGTTTCCTTTATCATCAAAATAGACTGCTGCAACATCGGGCGCGTCCCAAACTATGGAATAACATACCTCATCAGTTGGGTACAGCATATCACTGATTTGATATGAGACGGTCGCACCATTATATTCATCTGTTAACTGTGACGGTACAGGGACAAATATCGAAATGACAATCGTAATGGTAAGTAGCATACTGATACCGAACACAGTAAAGTTAATGTATCGTGGGTGAATATATTTTTGCATAGGATGAATTGAAAATCTCTCTTACCAGATGTTGCATTGACGAAATCGGCATCAGAATAGCTTATGTAGAGATATTTGTACACCTATTAGTTCATGATTTGACTCTTGCAAACATTGCTTTGAGATACTCTGCTTCGGGAAAGCCGATGGGATGGTCGATGGCGTGGGATGTGGTTTCGATGATGTCGAGTCCGTAACCGGATTGATTAGCCGTGTTGACGACTAGATTAAAGAAGGTATCTGGCTTGACGCGACTAGAGCAGGATGCCATCACGAGAATCCCGTCTGATGCGACCAGCGGTAATGCTAGTTGGACAAGGCGTTTATAAGATGCGAGGGCGCGGTCAACTTCTGCTTGACTCTTGGCAAATGAGGGCGGGTCTACAATCACCATATCAAATTGCTGTTTTTGTTTTGCCAGATAAGCCATACCATCAAACGCATCGGCAGTCATCATGGCGACATGATTCAGATTCAGGTCATTCAAGCGAACATTCTCCGCGAGTGCATTCATTGCTGGCTGACTGATGTCTAGTGCTGTGACATGGGTTGCGTCGCCCACAAGTGCATATACCGAAAATGCCCCAACATAGGAGAACACATCAAGTATCTTTCTGCCCTCTGCTAACTCACGCACCCGTTGGCGATTGTCGCGCTGGTCGAAGAAGAATCCGGTCTTGTGACCTTTAATTACATCAGCAGATAGTGTGATGCCATTTTCGATAAATTGAATCGGCTCAGTGATAGGCTCACCTATCAGGACTTGTCCATCGGATAATCCAAATGCTTCGCCATTAGCACCACGACTGAGGCGCAACACCAGACGGTCAAATGTGATGATGTCTTGTAATGCGGTCAGCACATCGCGTAAGTGTGGTATCCACATTGTTGAGTAGATTTTCATGACCAGCGTGTCACGATAACGGTCGATGATTAGTCCGGGGAAGCTATCACTCTCACCATAGACGAGGCGATAGCCCGTAATACCTTGTTCAATCAAAAGTTGACGAATTGCCTGCGCTTGCTGGAGCTTGCCTTTAAACCATGCTAGATTGATTCTAGCGGGTTGATTGGCTTGCAATATTTTGATGCGTATCGGCGAGTCCGGGTCATACAGCCCGACAGCGAGAAATTTGTTTTTGCGCTTGTCGTAGATGACAACGAGGTCGCCACTGTTGCCATCGTGACTTTGCTTGGTGATAGCATCTTCAAAGACCCACGGATGCCCTTGCTTGATGGCACGTTCGGCAGCAGGTTTGACTTTAATGGCAATATTTTTGTCGGCGGGTATAGGTAGGTGTGATAAATCAATCATGGGGAAGATTATAGGGGGGAAGCCGATAACTTGTCGAGTGTAATCAGGGTATGTGAGGGACATGACGCATCATGCCCCTGTGTTCATGCTTAGTCGTCCAACTCGACTTTGATTTTCTCTTTGCCACTGCCTGCTCCTGTATCACCATCGTCATCTGATGATAGGTTGGCTTTTGCTGCTGCTTCTTGTTCCGCACGGGCGCGGGCTTCGGGGTCTTCCATCTCGCTGGCTTTTTTGATTTCGTCAATTGCTGCATCAATCAAGACACGGAAGCCAGTTGCAAATTCGTTGCCGGCGGCTTGTGTATGTTGCTTGAAGCCGGGGGGTAGTAGTGATTCTAAGGCTTTACCTGTTTCTTCTAGCGCACGGCGTTGATGAAACAAAAATTGCTCAAGTGGGGTTTGTGGTTCTTGATTTTCTTCTGGTGTTGGGTTTGGATTCATCTCTTCAGACATAAGTTAACTCCTCAACTGTTTTCGTAACTTACTATACTATACGTGCCTGTTTCAGGGTAGTTGCACGATGATTTGCTTGTTTACATCACATTTACATCTATTGATGATAGCGATAAATTGTGGTTTGTGCATTGTGCAATCTGCATTGAACTTACCGTCAGAGTTTTCATACCATATCCACAATTGCTTGACATGTTAGTTACTCCTAACGTATAATCTGATTGTGTACACTAGAACAAATATTTGGTAGCTATCAAAAGAGGGGAAGGATATGCCTTCCAGAAGCGTATATAAATCTGACAATGATGTATTTGTTGCCATCGCCCATCCTGTCCGCAGGCAAATCTTAGAGGCGTTGGCACAAGGGAGTATGACCACCAACGAAATCGCTGAACCGTTCGATGTATCGCGTTCTGCTATATCACAACATCTGGGCTTACTGGTTGATACAGGTCTTGTTGTGCGCGAGAAAAAGGGGCGCACACAAGTCTATCAGGTCAAACCGGAGAACCTCAACGAAATCTATCAATGGATGCAACAGTTTGAGGGCATCTGGAACGCCAGCCTTGACCGCCTCGGTGACCTACTTGACGATATGGCAAACGAAGAAAGCAATACTGATGAAACGTAATATCCGATTGCAACGCTTTTATCCGCATCCGCAGGCATTGGTCTGGAAAGCTATCACAACTGCAGGACTGATGAAGCAATGGATGCAGATGGAAAATGACTTCAAGCCAGTGGTCGGGCATCAGTTTGAACTGCGTGACATCAGCGGTAACTGGGATGGTATTTTGTACTGCGAGGTGATTCTCGTTGACCCACCGTCACAACTTGCTTATGAGTTTAAAGGGGGTGTGATGAAAAATAAGACCATCGTCACCATCACTTTGATACCAGAAGCCAACGGCACACGCCTCAAGCTAGACCATACCGGATGGACAGGTCTGACAGATATTGCCATCAGCGGGATTATCGGGCTTGGCTGGCGACGGATGTTTGGTCTACTCTCCAACCTTTTGCAAGACCCAACTTTAGACAAACAGGAGACAACACCGTGATTAACCACATTCAAGTAACAACCGTATTTGTAAATGACCAAGACAAAGCTATCGAATTTTATCGGGATACCCTCGGCATGGAAGTCCGCATCGACACTGTGATGGGCGAAGGCTTCCGCTGGGTGGAAGTTGTACCCGCAGGCGCAGTCACCAGTATCGCACTCTTGCAACCGTTCCCCGGCGCATCCGTTGGACACCCAACAGGCATGATTTTTGATACCGATGATGTCAAGGCATTCTACGAGGATAAGAAGGATAAGGTCAACTTTACCAAAACACCAGAAGCACAACCATGGGGCGGGGTGATGGCAGAGTTTAGCGACCCTGACGGTAACGGATTCAGCATCGCACAACGCTAGTCCCATCTGATTGATAAATACACCGTAGGGGCATGATGCATCATGCCCCTACTGAATTATTGCTTGGTCCAATTACTTCCCGAACTGACGCAAGAGAGCAACCCGTGCGCCTTCGGTCACTGTTGCAGCAATCAGTGCTTTGATAATGTCCAGACCGAGGAAAGGATATGCTCCCCACATCCACGCATCACCCCAGCTCGCGCCGAGTGTGAGCTTCAAAATCGGCACACCAAAAGCATAAATCACCAGCACACCGACGATACCAGCCAGCCAGCGTTGCCATGTGCGGTCTTGATGTTTTACTTTTTCATCCGCTACTTTGACACTTTGACTTGCATTTTCTACCAGCCAACCTGTCACAAACGCTGCCGGAATAAACCCAAGCAGATAGCCTGCCGTCGCGCCACTTAATGCTGCTGAGCCTGCACCGCCCGCAGCTATCGGAAGATTGATTGCAATCAAGCCGAGATAGGTCAGTATGCTAATTGCACCATCCCGCGCACCGAGTACCATCCCCGCAAGCAACACAATCAAGACTTGTAATGTGAATGGCACAGGACCGCCAAACCAAATTTCGACCTGTGCGCCGAGCGCAGTCAGTAGTGTAAAAAACAGAATCCCTGCAATACGTATCGACAATGACCATTCTTTAGAGATTGCAAGTGTTCTAAGCATGTTTCATCCTTCCACAATGTGTGAATAGTTTATGGGCACATAAAAGCTGTACCCCGCATAGCCATATAACCCAATTCAATTGTGGACGTTGCTAAACTTAGGTTCGGTTGCTTGGTGTCGGCTCTACAATAATGTTGACAAACTCGAACTTTTGCTTGTTCTTGGCATCGTCGTTACTGGCTTTATTCACCTCAACCAACGTCACGATTGTGCCTAGCCCTTCGAGAACATATTTGGTATGCCATTCACCGGACATCTGTACATTACGATAATATGCCAACCGACCTTTCGGATCCATCCGCGCCAGACGATACTTTGCACGGTTGAACTTCATGTCTTTCAAATCGTCCAACAACTTATCACGTTCTTGCTCGTTTAAATATGCCATAGTTAATCCCCAATAGAATATCAATCTAAAATCTGACATAATTGTATATCCCGAAGCCACAACTCACAACGGGGTTTGTCATAAAAAACAGCTGAGAATCATCATGCAAACTTTTTCTGTCGCAGATTTGACCACTTATATCCACAATTTATTCGATGCCGACGACATTCTCAGCAGTGTGTGGGTGCAAGGTGAGGTATCGAATTTGACTAAAGCACGGTCTGGACACTGGTATTTTTCGATTAAAGATAAAGATGCCCAACTTCGCTGTGTGATGTTCCGCAGTGCTGCGCAATATGTCAGAGTTGATGTTAAAGCAGGTGATGAGATTCTGGTACATGGTCGTGTCAGTGTCTATGATGCGCGCGGAGAATATCAACTGTATGCCGACCAGATTGAACCTGTGGGCGGGGTCGGTGATTTGTATCGGCAGTTCGAGGAACTTAAAGCTAAGCTGGAAGCTGAAGGATTATTTGACGCAGAACGTAAACGCCCAATTCCAGCGTTTCCTAGGAAAATCGGCATTGTCACCTCACCGACGGCGGCGGCTTATCAAGATATGCAAAATGTTCTGCGTCGTCGCTTCCCGATGGTGGAAGTGATTCTCAGCCCGTCACTGGTACAAGGCAAAGATGCACCCGTGCAAATCATGGGGGCAATCCAACGACTGAATCAATTTACCGATGTGGATGTGATAATTGTTGCGCGCGGGGGTGGTTCAATCGAAGACCTATGGTGCTTTAATGATGAAGGGGTCGCACGAGCCATTGTTGCTAGCGAAATCCCTGTTATCAGCGGTGTGGGGCATGAGATTGATTTTACCATTGCGGATTTTGTGGCAGACTTACGCGCACCAACACCGTCATCTGCTGCCGAAGTTGCGACACCCAATCAAGATGATTTGCTCATCGACCTTGACCGCATGACACTCGACTTGAACACATTGTATGCAGGCATGATTACGAAAAAGCAGACTCAAGTCCAGCAAGCCCAGCAAAGCCTGCGATATACCAACCCACTGACGTCAATCAATACCGCTAAAATCAGAATTTGGGATATGCAATCGCGCTTGCGTCGGGCAACAACAGCACATCTATCCCGTCTCGGGGACCATCTATCGGCGAGACATAATGCGCTCGAATCTGCTAACCCGTCAGCCATATTAAAGCGCGGCTATGCCATTGTGACCGACAGCGATGGTCATATTGTCCGGTCAGCAGAGCAGGTCAGCGCGGACGATGCGCTCAATATTCAATTACACGACTCATCCATCACAGTAAAGGTAGACGACTAATGGATATCGACAACCTCAGCTACGAACAAGCCCATGAACAACTTGAAATTGTCATTGCACAATTAGAATCCGGCGAACTCACATTAGAAGCATCGGTCAAACTCTATGAAGAAGGGCAGAAATTATCGGCGCATTGTCAAAAATTGCTTGAAGAAGCTGAACTGAAAATCAAACAAGTCGATGATACGGGAGAAATTCGTTAGTATGCGTTTGGGATATATCTCAATTTATCCCAAATTTGGGATATGTTTGGGATAAAATAGGTTGATTTGGGAAATTTATCCCACAGAGACTTACTATGTGTAGAGGAAAACTTAAACCTACTTCTACACAAATTAATCTGATGAAGCCTTGCTATAGTGAAATTTAGTCAACATACGACCCTGCATGGTGGATTCGACCTCGCCGATTTTGACTGCCCCCATCTTGATATAAAACGCATCTGCATTTGGATCGGATGTGAGGACAAACTCCGGCTCATGCTCAGTGACATGCGTGAATAATTTTCTGCCGACTCCCTTGCCAATGACATCCGGCGATACCCATAGATGCTCTAACACAATCTCATCATCAGTGTGTTCAACAGCCACAACACCTATAATCTGCTCATCCAAGATTGCGACCCACACTTGATTTTCAACCACATACTCCGGCGTAAAGGTCAAGAATATGCGCCATGATTTAATTTGCTCCGGTGTATAATCCCAATAGCTCTTGGCTTGAATCGCAATCTCAGTTAGGGTATCGGCTTCGTGAGGTTCAGCTATCCGTATTTCAATACTCATTTTGCTCTCTCTCATAGATGAATACTACAGTTTGCGATTGATGACATGACATCAACATCATTCAAAATCCTCTGCAACCTTTGCCTCTCCGCCTCTTTGCGTTAAGTTATTGTCAGTTATTTGAGCAAATCTTCTGTGCTGACGATAGTCGCAAATTCACCCTGCAAGGCAACCAGCGCGTTTTTGTGGACAGTTTCAGCGGGATAGTGGATACCCTCAAAATGATGCTCATGGCAGGCAGTGGCATCAGCGACGATATGTGTTTCAAAGCCGAGGTCGCTGGCAAGCCGTACCGTCGATGAGACACAGTGTTCAGTTGTCAGCCCGACAACAATGACCGACTCGATACCCTGATTGCGAAGCCGTTGCTCTAAATCCGTGCCGACAAACGCATTGCTCACCGTTTTCTGTATCAGGGGTTCATTCCCTTGTGGTGCGACGATGTCCTTGATTTTATTGCCGGGTAAGTCGGGACGCAGTTTGGATTCGGGTTGGGTGGACATGTGCTGGATATGAAAAATCGGGCGGTTGTGTTTGCGCCAATCGGCAAGTAAGCGCGCCATGTTTTGCTCAGCATCGGGGTTATTGCGCTCGCCGTGAATCGGGTCGTCGAGTCCGTCTTGGACATCAACGATAATCAATGCAGTGTTATCTGTGATTGTGGGCATGAGGTTGTCCTGTCTATCTGTGTAGATAGACGTATTGTAACCAGTGTATTGGTTTTGGTGCTAGTAAATTATTGCTGATGAATGGTTAGGGCATGCTCAAGCATAAGGTGCTGATTCTGGGTCAGAGGCATTTGCTTAACTACGTCAATTGTCCGAAACGCTGAGGCAATTTCATAATCATCATGTATACGCGCCGATGGATTTTCTTTAATGGCTTCGGCGAGGTAAATAACCTGCATAAAATCAGGATATGGATAGGGATAATCGAGAGGTTTAGGTGTTTGATGTTGACAATGGGTCACTGCAATCTGCTCTCCGACACGTACAACCCATCCGGTTTCTTCAAGACATTCGCGCTGAACCGTTTCAATTAATGTCTCACCATCTTCACGCCGACCACCGGGTAAAATATGAGTTTCGCCCGGATTTGTCACCGTCATAATGTGATTGTCTTTGAACATAATTGCTCGTGCTGAGGTAATCAATTTTAGAGGTGGGGGTACATCTATAATGTATAGCCATGCCTCTAGCTTTATCGCCCCCCATGTCCACGATTCTTGATTGGCAGGTTGCAGTGAATCCAAATAAGTTTCAAGTGTCTGGTTCATAGACTTCCCATTCCACAAAATCTGGACGTTGACCAGTAGTTATCAGATGCTCAATCACATTAATCGCAACAGCAGTATCAATGGTTTTTCTCATCGCATAGGATATAGTTTCATTAAACAACCGTGCGCGGTTGTCAGGTATGGTTTCGTCAATTGCCTTTGCCCCGTTATCGTCTTCATCTTCCACATATATTGCACACCTGTCACCATAAGTGCGTATGCTAATTGAAAAATCATCATATTGTGTCAATGAAATCGAGAGTGATTTGGTTCTGTTTTTGAGAATTGAAGCCTTTACCTCAGCAATAAGCTGTTCTGTATTAAGTTGCTGAGATGGCACATCTTCGAATGGGATTTCAAATAACCATTCTGAGCCTCTCAACAGCTTTAGTGTAGTCTTACTTAAATTTTGTGCGAGATGAATTTGTGTATTGCTTGTTGTATTAGTGTTTTCTCCAGCTTGAAGTACATGCCGTCTTGTACTGAAATTAGTGGTAAGTTGCTCAACTTTTCCGAGATAACAATACTGCGTTGAAGAATGGTGTTTGGCAAACAAATACATGTATTCCACACTATATGTTACCCAAACACTTCTTAGCCCATCCATCATTTGGGGTTTGTCGATCCAGCCAAGATTCCATTTATGAATTTCTTGATCTTGATGAAATATTAAGTCATTCCAATCGACATCTGTAAATCCGATGACAAATTCACCGTTAACTGCATACAGGTCAGGATAAACGGCGATACTGCCTTCCATAGCTGGTAATTCCAGAATCTGATCTAATGAGTATTGTTCACCGTCTACCAGATTGTCAAATGGAGTCGGGGGCGGTTCAAACCCACGATTTTTTCTCAGAGACACGCTTATTGTCCATTTGATTGTGTGAAAATCAACGATAAGAACGTAATCGCCGATGCACCATAGCCGAGTCCTGCTAATGTTGTGTCGCCGTTGGTATAAAACAGAGTCGCTGTAATCAAGAAGCCGACAAACACAATCGCACGGGTAGACTTGCGGTTTTGCCCCTCGATTCGGTTGAGTGACCGCTGATGTTTTACCCCCGGTTGCGTGATAATCTCGACCTCACCATCCACAATTTTGCGGAGTAGGTTTTCGGTCTCTGCTAATCGGGCTGTACCGGGTAGTACAATCGACCGTAGATTTTCAAAGAAGGCTTGCGGTCCGGCTGTCAACATACCTAGCATCGGGTTTGCCAGTGACGAGCCGATTTCGTTCATTGCGTTACCATCTCGGCGTGTAATCAGGTGGGTCATATTATCTTGCATGACCGTCCACGGGTTAAAGGTCGGGTCAAGCGCGGTACTCATCCCACTCAGGATGCCGACAGTACGTCCCAGATAGATAAAATCTTGTGGGACACGGAAGGGCAAATCATAGAGTAAGTCGTTGAACTGTTCACCAATTTCAGCAGCGCGGTTAAAGTCCATATCACGCATATCCGCCATGCTCATACCCCAGACTTCATCGAATGCGACCTGTACTGCTTGACGAATCCGTTTATTGTCGGCGTTTGGCAGTAAGAATCCCAAATCTTCATAGGCGGTCACGAGCTTATCAGCATCTTGTGTGATGACAGCTTCCAGCGTTTTGATGATACCCTGTGTCAATTCGACAGTCAGTGAGCCCGTCATGCCGAAGTCGATGAAAATCAGATAGAAGGGTCGTCCACCTTTGCCGATGTATTGGCTTTCATCTTCTACAGGAAGCGGATAGACAAATAGATTGCCCGGATGTGGGTCGGCATGGAAAAAGCGTTCCTCAAATATCTGTTGCATATAGGTATCCAGCAGACGTTGAGCAACATCTTTGCGGTCGATACCTTTGGCTTCCAGCGCGGCATAATCGTTAATTTTAATGGTGGTGACATCTTCCAGCACAATCACTTTATCCGTGCTGAAATTTTCGTAGACCGATGGGATATATACACCTATGTTGTCACGGAACATACGGCTAAAACGTCGCGCATTGCGGACTTCGGTCTCATACGAGATTTCTTCTAGCAATACCCGCCCGAACTCCTCAGACAAACCGACCATATCGGCACGGCGACTAACAAAGCTAAAGCGCATAGCCACCTTAGCGACGATGAACAACGCAGCGAGGTCAGTGTAGACTGTACCACGAATGTTAGGGCGTTGGACTTTGACGACAACGCGGTCACCGTCTTTGAGTTGGGCACGGTGGACTTGACCCAGTGATGCTGCTGCAACAGGTTCTTCGTTTAGCCATGTAAACAGCGCATCAATATCACCGAGTTCTTCTTCAATGACTTTTTTGATTTTCTTAAATTTGACACTAGGGACTTCGTCTTGCAGGTTTTCGAGTTCGCGCACAATTTCTTCGGGCAAGATGTCCTCACGGGTTGACGCAAACTGACCGAGTTTAATCATCACCCCGCCCATGCTAATCGCATATTTGCTGAACCCGCGTGCATAACCTTTCCAGCGGTTCATCTGTGTGCCACGCGCCAACCGAGGAAACCACTTGACGACATACACATCCCAGAATATCAAGCGACTAAATAGCCACAACGCATACACCAACGATTTGATGAAGCGATATTGCATCCGTATCGAGCGCGGACGCTTATCATTCACCCGTTCCTGCACCGACATCGACGCAATATTGACGGTATCTTCGGCTTGTTGGACAACAGTATTAACTGTACCTTCTTCGGGGACAGGTGGTTTTTTGCCATTCAGACTGTAAGGTGGCTTTTCCGCTGTGCTACCACGATAGGGCACAGGGATACGGATTTTTCCTGCACGTTCTGCTTCGCTCATAGGATTGTTGGGGGACGAGCCATTTTGACCCGTCCCATTTGGGTTAACCTTCGCCTTGTTTCTCGAATTTGATGTTGAGGTATTGGTCTTCGAATTTTGCACTAGTGATTTCCAAACTCTGAAGTTCATCGGGGAGGACGATATTGCGACGATACGGACCGACACTTAAACTAATTTCATCACGGGAGCGATAGAGGTCAAGCTCTTCTTTTTTGGCGAATCCAATCGGCACGCGCAACACCCAATCATCACTGCCGTCAATCTGTTCGACTTTGTGGACAACACCATCAAACAAGCGTTCAGCTGGATTCTGGTCACCAAAAAGTTCATCTGCTAGACGACGCAACATTTCCAGACCGCCCATTTCTTCACCGAATAGGGGGGCTTTGTAGACGGGTAATGTGCCGAATGCCTCGCTGACAAATTGCATATTTTTTGCCTGACGTTCTTTCCATATTTTGAAGTATGGGTCAGTAACTTCATCAGGGAAGATACGGTTCACGAGAATCGCATCGGTGGCATAATCGTATAGATTGAGATAGGTATAGGTGCGCTGTGTTTCGCGGATGACCATACGCTCCGGATTGACGACGAGACGAATACTTGAATGTTCAGGATTGGTCAACAACTCGCGGACACCGTCCAATGTATCGAACAATAATTGCACTTGGTCCCATGCGTTTTCTGCGATGTCGATACCGGATTCATTTTTGCGCCCTGAGAATAATTTCTTGACTGGACGAATCACACTATCCAAACCACGCGCAATCCGCATCAGACGTTCCACCCACCAACGGGTGACATCCGGCAAACTGAGTAGACGAATAGTCTCTGCAGTCGGGGCAGCATCCACAATCAGGACATCATACTCACCAGCTTGGAAGTATTCGTTAATCCAGAGTAGCTGTGCGCCTTCTTCCAGACCGGGGATAATCGTGACTTCGGAGGCGTTGACCTTTGCAATGCCTTCACGATTAAAAAATGCACCAAGATATTCTTGAATCTTGCCCCAATATTTTTCCATGGAGTAGCGGGTGTCGAGTTCTTGCGCCCAGAGATTTTCCGCAATTTCGGTTGGTTCTGGACCCACTTCTTTATCGAGGGCATCACCGAGACTGTGCGCGGTGTCTGTACTAATGACAATTGTCTTCAACCCCATCTCTGCACAACGCAATGCTGTCGCTGCCGAGATACTCGTTTTACCAACCCCACCTTTACCTGTATGCACAATCACGCGCATCGATTTCACCTCTATTTGCTCTTAGACTATAAACATATCAACAGGCGTTTAATATCACCTTATGCTTAAGTATACGTGGGATGAGAAAAAAAGTAGCGTTAGACTTTGAATAGAACACCTTGAGATATAGAACAAACCCTTAACGGTGGTCACAACTTTGTGCAGTCTCAAGCATGACTTAAGTTGACAAATTAGAACAAATTATCTATACTGAAATAGTCGAACAAATTTTCGGTTAACAGGGAGATATATAATGACTGCGCGACCTATTGTTCATATTGAAATTCCATCTAACAATCACAATCAAGCCAAATCATTCTATGGTGATTTATGTGGCTGGGGTGTGGAAGAAGTTCCATTTTCTGAAGATAATATCTATGTTTCGTTTAAGACAGGGAATGTGGATGTTGCCCTCAGCACGATGGATGACCATAACCAAGCTGGCGATGTATTGGTGTACTTCCACAGTGACGACCTTGATGCAGATATGGCACGGGTGAAAGAACTCGGTGGTCGCATTGTGCTGGAACGTCAGGATATTGATGGTTATGGTGCGCTTGGTATCTTCCTTGACCCGATGGGGAATCGTGTTGCCTTCTGGCAATCGACGCACCCCTCCTAACATTGTGTAACACACACATGGTTAATGCACGGCATTGACGATGTGAAACCTAACGCTATCCTCCTTACCGACAAGGGTGTGCCAGACATGCCCTTGTTTTCTTGTGTGTTAGGGCATACATTGCGGACAATATGAAATTTATTATGGGAGACGATTTATGGCAGAATTTCCAGCATTAAAAGACCAGATTGATACTCAGCTTGTCGGGCAGATAAGTGACCGGATTCGGATTGTGCATCCTGACTTTGCACGAGATAACTTTATCAATGCGGTTGATGCGGAGTTGCACGACCTCGAACTTAAACCGCGCTTCGGATTAATCGCTGACAAGTTGGATGAATTTTTGCCCGATGATTATCCGACAGCAGTGCAGATTCTGGTGGATATTCTGGATGATACACAACACAACTTTGAGCATATTGAGGATATTGGCTTTCGCTTGTTGTCGATACCGACCTTTGTAGAGAAATACGGCGTTGACCACTTCGACGCATCCATGAAGGCGATGTATATTATTACACGTTATACCTCATGCGAGTTTGCGATTCGCCCATTTATTATGCGCTATCCTGACCAGACAATGACGACACTATACGAATGGGTAAACGACGAAAATGAGCATGTGCGCCGTCTGGTGAGTGAAGGAACACGTCCGCGTTTGCCGTGGGCACCACAATTACCGGACTTTATCGCTGACCCATCACCTACATTAGACCTACTGCAACCCCTCAAAGATGACCCCTCGCTGTATGTGCGACGCTCAGTCGCCAATCACCTCAACGACATCACCAAAGACCATCCCGACCGTGTGTTGGATACGGTTGAATCATGGCATGACGGTGCAAGTGAGGGCACACAATGGCTGATTAACCATGCGTTGCGGACACTCGTCAAGAAGGGGAATCCGCGTGCTTTGAGTATCCTCGGCTATGGGACTGCTCATGTGGATTTGCATGATTTAGAGGTCACACCGCAGATATTACAGTTTGGTGATAGCCTGACGATTCGCTTCGGGCTAACAAATACTTCGGATAAACCGCAGAACCTGATGATTGATTACATCATGCACTTTGTCAAAGCTAATGGGAAAACTGCACCGAAGGTCTTTAAGCTCAAGAAAACTTCACTTGATGTCGGCGAGAGGACACAGATTGAAAAGTCGCATAGCATCCGTCCAATTTCCACGCGCAAGTATTATGCAGGACAACATCGGATTGAGATACAGGTCAATGGTCAGGTGGTCGGCGAAGCAGAGTTTGAACTTGTGATGCCAGATGAATCATGAAGAATTTCATAATTAATGGGTGATACCTATCACTGTCCATGCTTCTTTAGATTGCGTATCCTATGAGTGTAAAGACCGCTAGATAGATAGGAAGGGCAATCGGATGGCAAAAATCATGAGCTACTATAAAGGTGACGGGATGGTCGAGGCACAGATTGGTAAGCATCGCCTGACGGTTGATAAACCCCGTTTTGTTGGCGGACATGACAGAGGTCCAACACCTATTGAGTTGTTTGTATCCTCGCTGGGCACGTGTGTCACAATGGTTATCAGCACATACTGTGAAGAACATGGTATTGATGCGACTGACATGCGGGTGGAAATCCGTTATGAAACCGATGCCGACCAAGCGAACTTAACCTGCCTTGTTGTTGATATTGAAATTCCGAATGGTGATATTGACAATCGTGAAAAAGCCATCGAACGGGTTGCCAAACATTGCTCAGTGCATCGGAGCATTGGCAGTGTTGACCGCATTGATTTTTCGATTCTCGGCAAGAAGGAAATTGTCAGTAACATTTGGTAGCGTTTGTTAATCGAGGATATACCAAACGGCTCTACTAATTGAATTGCTTGTATAGTGTTCAGCTAGTTAGCTTATCAGCAGTGTATATTGCTGATAAGCTGACTAGCTGAATTGCTTTTTGTCATGACAAGCCAAATACAAAAGCTTTGACTTTATGACATCTTGCTGTGGAAATACAAAACCACCTTAATCATCATCTTCTGCCAGTTGCTGAATGACTGCGAGGTCTTTTTGTAGGCTACGCGCCCGCCACCAGATACTAAACAGCAAAATGAAAATCGTGCCGAGTGATGCGACCAAACCCAGCGCAAGATAACCGGAATTATCCGGTGTGACAAAGAAACCAAGCAGAGCTGTGTTATAAGCATTTGCGAGTTCTGGAAGATTGTCCACCTCACCATCAACAACCGCGAGATAACTATCATTGCCAAATACCCATCCCATCGCTTGAACACCGTCGGCAGATTGCGAAGTCCATTCACCACTCGCCAATATCATGGTTTCTGGTTCGCTGAGGTCATCGGCTGATGTGGATGTGAACGCCTCGACTGCAATTGCAATTTCTGGGGTGGGGTCGTTTTGGTCATCCTCATCGTGTGCGATTGTCGCCATCACAAGGGTTGCATCGGGGTTGCTCTCAACAAAGCTGATAACATACGCCCGACCATCACCACGGCGGGACATTGCTGAGGCAGTGGTTGTGTCATCGACTTGATACACCAGCACCCGCCATGTGCCATCTGCCAGATTGACACTTTCGCTATAGATGGGGTCTGGCAAGTCTGTGTCTAGGAGGTCGGATAGGTCAGTTTGTGCAGCGTTAACTGCATCATCGGTATAGACAACATTGGTGCGAATTGTTGCCTCCGCATCCGGCAAATAGAATTGTGCGATAACGTCTGTGCTTTGGTTTTCCCAACCATCTAGCACAGGCGTATTAAACGCATACGATTGGAAGTAGGGAATCACAGGTAAGTCTTCTTCTGCTTGTTCGTCCTGTGCCACTACGCCGATGAGTGTGAATACGACCCATAGTAGGGCAAGTAAAGTTCGTGTATAGGTCATGATGTCCTTACTCACTTAGGAGTTGTATTTTAAGGCGGTTAATCGCTTCCATCCGATTTTCGAGGCGATAGCGATACCACATAATTGTAATCGGCATGATGGTCAGCCACAGGATGAGGCTTGGAATTAATGCAATCACAACACCACTGGTGGCTTCAAATGTACCTTGTGCATTTTGTGGGCTAGCACCAACAATCACGGGGTGAATTGTTTCTGGCACGATGCGGATGATAAACAAGGTTATCAAGACGCTGACAAACGCAAAAATGCCATAGACGGACATAAAACCTTTTCTGCGGACAGGGTCTTCAATACCTGCTCGTAACATCAGATAGGCGGCGTAAGTCAATACCATAATCGCAGCCGAAGTCAGACGTGGATCCCATGTCCACCAAGTGTTCCAGATGGGACGCGCCCAGATTGACCCTGTCACCAGATTGATGATGGCAAAGGCTAAGCCGACCTCGACACCAGCAACGGCGATTTTATCCCACTTGTCACTGCGTCGCCACAAGTACATAATACCGCCAATGACAGTTGCACCGAATGCCGTGAATGCACCGAAGAATGATGGCATGTGAATATAGAAAATACGCTGGATTTCGCCCTGTTCAATGTCTGTGCCAGCGACGAATAACCCAAGAATCAATGTCAATGCAAATCCAACTGCCGTGACCACTGTCAATAATTTTAATAACATCGGCATTGGTTGCGGTTCGATTGACATGTCCATGGGCATAGATTTTGCTTTTGCTACCATAGTGTTTCCTCTAAGACTCTATAAACTTGCGTGAAGATATTAACATATTTGCGTAATTTGGGTTGATGGCTTGATTACTCCTCGACAACAAAACCATACAAAAACACACATAACACCAGATAAATCAGGCTGATACCGCTCAATAACTGCACCCATACCACCCAATCGGACTGCGGTGTATCACTCAAAATACCCGTTGTAGCACGAACGGCTGTCAGCAAAAAGGGTAGAACAACCGGCAACATCGCAATCGGGAGTAGGGCTTCACGGGCGCGGGTCTGTACGGTCATGGTTGCGAGTAATGTCCCGATGGTCGAAAAACCAAAAATTCCGACAACCGTTGTCAGTATCACCCATGGGTTCACTAATGTCTGATTATAGAGAATCGTCATCACAGGCAACATCACCAGCCCGACAATCAATGTGAACAGATAATTGCCGACCAGCTTACCGATAAAAATAGCTGAGCGTGACACAGGCGCAAGTAACATCGCGTCGATATTGCCTTGGTCTCGTTCCATCGCCATACTGCGGTTAAAGCCGAGGATACTAGAAAATATCAGCGTGACCCACAGCACACCACTGACGGCTTCCTCGCGGGCGACACGGTCAAGTTCTAGCGCAAAACTAAAAATCAGAATACTCAGGAAGGCAAACAACACCATCACGCTGACCAATTCGCGTGAGCGCATCTCGGCACGTAAGTCCTTGTTGATGATAGCGAACACAGTTGTCAGGAAGGGTGTTTTCATCGTGTGCTTGCCGTTCCGGTGGCTTGTGTATAAATTGTGCCAAACTCACTGGCGGTGATGTTACCGACTTTGTCATCATATGCCACCTTCCCGCGTGACAAAATCACAGCACGATTGGCAAGCATCGGGACTTTGTGCAATTGATGCGTGGTCATGACGATAGTGCGGTTATCGGTGTGTGCCGATTTGAGCAAATCATCCAGCATGTCACCTGCATCTTGGTCAAGTCCGGTGTAGGGTTCGTCAAAGAACAATACATCTGGCTCATGGATTAAGGCACGGGCAATACTCAAGCGTTGTTGCATCCCGCGTGAGAAGGTACGCACCAGACTACTTGACCGCTTGTGCAAGCCGACTTGTCGTAATAAAGCACGGATGCGTTCCTCGCGTGTGGTCGCATCAAGGTCATACAGCTTGGCGAAGAAATTTAAGTTTTCGTACGCGGTCAGGTTTTCATAGAGCAGAGGTTTGTGGCTGACCATGCCAATCTGACCACGCACTGCCATGGCTTCTGACGGCATTGCCCATCCGCCGATTTGAATGTGTCCTTGTGTGGGTTTGCTGAGTCCACTCATCAACCGGAGTAGGGTCGATTTTCCACTGCCATTCGGACCCAAAAGTGCCACAAACTCGCCTTGCATGATAGACAAGTCCAACGATTTGAGTACAGGCAACAAACCATAGATTTTGGTCAGTCCGTTAATCTCGATGATAGCGCGTGACTCACTCATGCGTGTTTAGGTGTCCTCTGCTGGTGTGTCCGTTTTCTGCATTAGTGCGGTCAATTGGTTCTTTAAGTCAGTCCGTTGACGTTGATAGACATCATGATTGATTTGACCGCTGTCGTGCATCTCATCCAATTCTGCAATTTGCTGAATCAGTTTGTCTACTGATTTTGTATCACGATTACCACGACTGCTAAGGACAATCATCACCACAATTGCGATAACTACGACAATCACGAGTACCAATAAGATTGGAAATAGCGAATCGCTGGTGACAACCGTCTCATCCTGACTGGTGGTGAGGAACGGATTACCCGCTACTTCAAATACCAATTGCGGGTCAGATTCGACCGAGAGTGTGCCTGCATACATCCGCAGGCTTTCTTCCGTGTCACCTTCTTCTGATAATGTGAAGTTGTCACTGATGACGTTGAGATTGCCCGATACTGTAATCGTCACATCGGCATCAATCACATTGGTGAAGGGCTGGTCGAGGATTGCGCCATCTTCATAAGGCACAAAGTATTCGACCACCACTTCATGCTGGTCACCGGGCACAATCGGGAAGGTATCAACCACGGAGTCCGGCACATTCTCAATATCACTGATGACAAGATAACGCCCATTGGCATCACCACTGGTAATCAACGCCCCAACTGGAAATTGTACGAGTAGTACTGCTTCTCGTCCGTCGCCAATGTCCCGTCCGGTTGTATACATGCGGTCAGAGCTGTTGTTATAGCGGATAATCTCGGTTACACGCAAACCCGTACCAATATCTGGCACTTGAATCGGGTCAATGAACAGGTCAAGGCGTGAGATACTAATCATAAATGGGTCGTCGGTCAGGTCATAGATGGTGACGGTTTGGTCATATTCTGTATCTTCAGGATGCCCTTCGCGCAAGGTAGTTGTGAACAGACGCTCACGATAGACTGCGCCGACGTTATATGTATACGCATTGGTCAGCGGAATGTCGTTAAAGGTAAAGGTGTTATCGGCATTGATGGTCGTTTGTACAAATTCAAAGCCATCACGCTGATTACCGTATTGCATCTGCACAATTGTGTCGGCAGGAATGTTTCCATCTGCTGTGCCGTGTTCGACGCGCCCTGTAAATGTGCCAATAGTTGTATCAGCCGATTCGCGTACAGGGACTGTGTCAGGGATAAAGCCAATACTTGCAGAATTATCTACCGATAGCGACCGTGCATAAGCGACAACCGCCCGAATTTCATCTTGCGACAAGGTATTGCCAAAGTCTTCACGGTCAACGTCATTGCCGAAAGCAACATCACTGATAGTGACTGCGTTTTCTAAATTACTCAGTGCATTAACAGAGTCGCAATCAGCACATTTATCCGTCCATACCTGTTCGCCCAATGTCAACATGTCGTCATCATATGCCAGTGTATAGGCATAGTATGTCACATCCCAGCGTTCTTCTGCTGTTAGGGCATCGCGCCATGGAGGCATCAGGTTTTCGATTTTGCCGTTGGTGATAATGTCGTACCATTGTAAGGGTGTATCCAGACTTGTCAGCGAAATATCGGTCATGTCGGGTGGTGGTGGGATACTGCCATCGAGAGCTAGCATACCTTGACCATTACCTGTTTCACCATGACAGTCGGTGCAATTGCCAGCGAAGATGAGCGCACCGTTTTCAATATCTGGAACAGATTGTGGAAAGAGGGGTTCTTCCTCGATAACCTCAGTGGTAGATGGGGTCACGGGAACAGTCGCAACGATTTCCGGTTCACCACCTAATCCGGTACAGGCAGATATAAACATCGCAATCAGCAAGGATAAAAATATAAGGTGGTTTGTAGGGACAGGGTATGCCTTGTCTCTACTGTTACCAATAATATTGGTTTTGAAAAAATTCATAAATTATGAACCTGTCGTTTCTGCCTGCGAAAGGGTGTGATAGTCCGGTGTTGTACCGTCACGATAGGAACGAATGGCATCTTCAATCGCATGGTCAATATCACTCGCGTCATGATGCTCATCGGAGACCAGACTATGTTCACTATCGAGTTGGTCTTGTACCCGCAAGAGCCGAATGCCACGATGTACCCAGACTTCACGTTCTTCATTGTAGTCTGTTTCGTTGATTTTTTCGGTGGCGAAGTCTTCGTCAAGGTCGCGGATGTTGGTCAACACACGCTCATAATAGGCTTGGATGCGGTCGCGCTGTTGTTGTAGTGACACATCTTCCGTAAATGCCTCTGATGGACGCACAAATGGATATGCTACCATGAGCGTGACAATCAGAATCAGAACCAGTGATATAACTAATCCAGCAATGCTCATGAGGACTCCGCAAGTAAGGTTTCAATTGTATTGCTTAGGCTATCATACGAGACAACGCCAATGACAAATTGGTGTACGTTTCCTTCTTGGTCAATGATGAAGTTTTCCGGCGCACCTTGAATATGATATTTGTTGGCGATAATTTCGCCGATGTCTTCCCCGTTGGGATAGGTGATGTCGAACTCGTCAACGAAGTCGAGGGCTTTCTCGCGGGAGCTTTCGAGCCAATTCACGCCAATGATGATAAACCCTTGGTCTTGATAGTCGGCATACAGGGCTTGCAACTCCGGTGCTTCGACGCGACACGGTGCACACCAACTCCCCCAAAAATTGACTAGCACAACTTGCCCACGATAATCAGATAGCCTAAATGTGCTACCATCAAAGAGTTCCAACTCAAAGTCCGGCGCAGGTCCACTGGTGGGTTGGGTGAGGTTTTGTTGTGCAAGCTGTAGACCAAGTACCAGTGCAACAGTAACAATACCGATGACTAGGACAATGGCGACTTTGTTCATACCCTTGTTATTGTCTGATGCGCCATCGTTTTTGGGTTTATTCGGTTCTAGAAATTCAAGATTATCAATTTCACTCATGATGAATCCATATTGTTATCGTCGTGTGAGCAAGTCTTGTTCGAGTTGCTGGCGGTATTGGTCGTCTGATTTTGTGCCATCAGAGCTTATGACGGCTTCGTTTTCCAGCTTAAGCTTTTGATGTTTGCTGAAGCGGGTGAACGTATAAATGCCTGCGCCCATTGCTAAAATCACAGTCAATATCGGTGTGATGATAGTCAGCGCACGAAGTACAGGGTCTTGTGGTGTGCCGACAACATGGTCACCAAAGCGCGCAATGAAGCTATCAATGACCTCTCGCTCCGTTGCTCCGTCAGACAGTTGATTGCGGATTTCTTCTTTCCATTCGATACAGGTAATCGTATGGCATTCGTCCAATGGGATATTTTCGCAGACGGGACAGTACATCTTCTCGGCAACAGCATTGACTTCGTTGTCTGATGCGATTGTGTCTTGTGCGATGGTAGGCACAATACCCCAACAAGTGACAAGAATTAATGCTACAAGTAAAGACATCCCCCCTCTAAATCTCCCCCCACTGCGTATGGGGAGACTTTGCCTTCCCTCCCTAAGTCGTGGGGAGGGGTTAGGGGAGGGGATTGACCTATAAAATGTCATCCTGATACCTCCGTTTCACGTTTACGACGTGGTCTTTCCGGCACAACTTTGGGGTAGGTTGCGATGAATGTGCCGATAATTAGCACAATGCTCCCCCACCATACCAGATTTACCAGCGGGTTGATGTAGATACGGAAGGTTGCGCGTTCGGTATTGCCACCGAGGAACAAGACATAAAAGTCATTTTCGATGGTACTATGTGCGCCAGCAATGGTCATGGGCATATCAGGGTAGTCGTCGATGCGTGGGCGTAAATAGGCGATTTCGTTGCCGTTACGCAAGACTGTCACCTCGCTGATGTTCATCATGCGTCCGTCGTTTGCTTGTGCACGGGTGTAATTATCGTAGCGCAGGGCATAGTCATTGATGCTGACCTGCTCGCCCATCGGTATAGTGTATTGGACTTCCGTCTGGAATACACTACTGGCGATAATCCCGATGCCGATAATGGTTACGCCAAGATGTACGATATAACCACCGTATCGTCGTTGGTTACGCTGGAATAGAGCGGTGGTTGCCCGTAGCCAGCTTTCATTTAGAGATTTGTGACGTGCTTTTGCCCCACGATAAATCTCATACAGGGCGACATATCCAGCCAATAACACAACACCATAGCCTGCAATCGCAACCAGTGGAGATGTGCCAACCACAATTGCAATTACGACTGTGATAATTGTCAGAATCAGTGGGACGAGGATGGCGTTACCGAGCCGTTTAGCAGACATCGTCCCCCAAGCCGATAGTGGGGCGATACCCATCAGAATATACATGGCGATAAACAGCGGAATCGTATAAAACTCGAAGGTATCTGCACCGACGGTAATTTCGCGCCCGAAGAATAACTCTGAGGTAATCGGTAAGCCGAAGCTCCCCCAGAATATAGCGATAAACAGCGCAATAAATATCACATTGTTGAGGACAAACATCGACTCACGGCTAAGAATATTGGCGAATTGGTGTTCGTCTTTGAGTTCACCACGATTCCAACGCCATACTAAAAGCGCGACAGAGATAACTGTAATGATTGCCCAGAATGACAACATCGGGAAACCGACTTCACTGCGGGCGAAGCTATGAACACTTTCAATTACACCGCTACGGGTGGCAAATGTGCCGAACATCACAGCGGAAAAGGTTGCAATCACCAGCACCATATTCCAGACTTTGAGCATCCCGCGCTTCTCTTGAATCATGACACTATGAATAAAGGCTGTTCCGACGAGCCACGGCAGGAAGGCTGCATTCTCGACCGGGTCCCAGCCCCAATAGCCACCCCATCCCAACACATCGTATGCCCAACGTCCGCCCAAAATCAGACCGAGGCTGAGGAATATCCATGAGATGAGTGACCAGCGTCGCGTTGCTTTAATCCAGCCTGTCGATAAATCACCTGAACCGAGTGCCGCCATCGCAAAGGCAAATGGAATTGTGAATCCGACAAAGCCAAGATACAGCATCGGCGGATGAATAATCATGCCGAAGTGTCTTAGCAGTGGATTAAGTCCAGTCGCGGTTTCTGCAAGGTTGGCGTTATCCGGTGCAATTGCATTCGGTGGGATAAATGCTGATTCGATGACTTGTTCAGCTTCGGGTAGGTCTGGCAATATCCACCAGCGGTCAAATGGATTTTCGAGAAAGAGTGATAAGCCGAGGAAAAATGCTAGCGTTGCCATCATATAGGCAATCGCATAGGGCATCAGTCGGCGTTCACTGCGCCAATTGAACCAGATTGCACCAAACGTAAAGAGGCTCATCAACAGTGACCAGAATAATAGTGACCCGCGTTGTGACCCCCATAATGCCGTAAAGCGATAGATAGGTGGTGTCTGTGGGTCGGTGACTGACCAGACATAACTAATCTGATATTGTTCGGTCATGAGGGCGATGAGCAAGACGACGGTTGAAATAAGTATCGCCGGAAATGTCAGTAAGGCGGCGTTACGTCCACTAATAACCAGTGAGTCGTTGCCATTTCGTTCACCAAAGACAACAGCAATAATCGCATAGATTGCGAGTACAAACGCCAGTATAAGTGATGTGAATCCAATCTCTGCAAGCATTATCCGTGTTCCGGAATATTTGACAAACCATCAGGTGAGGATTCTTCGAATCGACTAGGGCATTTCAGCAACAGTTCATCTGCATAGAAGATGCCATCAGTATTAAGCGCACCTGTGAGAATCGCCTGTGCCTCGTGTTGAAGCAGGTCGGGCAGAGCTTCATCGTACACAACGACATCCATGCGAGTTGCATTCGGGTCTTGTAGGGCATCATGTAGAGCCGTCGCCAAATCATCAAATTCAGTTGGGATATTGACAATGGTGAAGTAGATGGTCGCGTTGTCGCTATCATATTCGATGCTTTCGCCAACGACTGCACCGGATACGCGCACGGTCTGACCGACATAGCTACTGTCGGTGATAACTTCATCAACCGTGATGAAGAAACGCGCCCCTTGCATTGTGCCAGAGACCAGCAAATAAACGACTGCCATCAGAATAAGACCACCGCCAATTAAAAATTTTGCGCGGTCAGGTGTTAATCCACGTTTGGGTTTCTCAAGATTTTTGGGTTTTTCCCAAGCTAGTTCTGCCATGTAGGACATTGCTCCTCATCTATCTTTGGCGACAATTGTGTAGTCCCTTAGACGGTATTATACCTAAATTGTGATATTTGTCACGATGTTTCGGTCACCCTCATATATCATTTACCTACATGTTTATAGGTACTATATACACTGTTCAAGTCTGCTCGGTATTATCCGATTTGGTCAAGTACAGTTTGCAAGACATGTGGTGCATTATATGTCGGATGCGTACGATAGAGTGCACCTGCTCGACTGATTTCATCCATCTGTGCGATTCGTGCTAGTAAGTCAGGATTGTCTCCATCCTTGGCAAACAACAGATGATGTGGGTCAATGCGTTTCCGTCTAATGTTTGTTTGTACTCGTTTGGCACAACGACATGGATTTGCTGGATTATGTAACCCACAATGTCCTCGCATAAACTCTCGGATGCGTTTACGGGCACGGCTCAGACGTTTGCGATAGGTCGCAGGGTCAATGTCAAAGACTTGTGCTCCTTCACTGTGTGAAAGTCCGAAAATTTCTCCAACAATATAGGTTGCGCGCTCATCTCGTTTAAGACAGAGTAACATTGCTTGCATACACCCAACCTTGGCTTCTTCGACCAACAGTTTTTGCTCAGTGTATGTTTCTACAGATATTGTACCATCAGATGGAATCGCGGTTAGTTCTTGAGACAACATTTCTAAGCTTAATGTTTGTTGTTCAGCCCGTCGTTTACGGGTATTTAGTAGATGATTGATAGCAATGCGCCATGCCCATGTCTTGAAACTACTCTGTCCTCTAAATGTACTGAGCTTGGTGATGAGCTTAATGAGAATCTCTTGTGTAGCATCTTCGGCATCAAGTGGATGCCACAACATCCGCACAGCGAGATTATACAGGTCATCTTTGACTGTATTGATGAGTTGGGTGAGTGCGTCTTTGTCGCCGTCAAGTGCCTGTCGGATTGTTTCTTGTTCGTTCATGACATATCTCCTTACAGGTGAGAGTGGAGCAAGCCCCACTCTCATCATATTATGCTAAGCAGGCTGATGACTGGCAAGTTCTTCGACAATCTGCTTGAGATTATCAAGTTCCTCATCCATATTGTCTTGCCCCTCTTGCAATACATGGGGTGGTACATCGACTGGCATACTAAATGTGAAGATGTACAGCAGGCTATCGCCGAGTTGTAGTAAGCGGGTTGGTGTAACTGAGTTATCTTCGGAAACAATATCAATCGTGCCAAGTTCTTGATTAGTACGCCAGTCTATAGGCGACTCGCCAAAGATGGTTGTCATATAGACTTGACCGTCAGCTTCACGCGCCGATTGGACAAAGTTCGTTGCCCATTCCGGTTGCTTGCGCCAATTACTGATGTATTCCCAAGCGATATCAAATGGTGCTTCAATTGTGACGGTATGGGTTGAATGTTGAAGTGTTGCCATTGGGTTTTACTCCTCAATTGTTTATTCTAATCATTTAGACAATTGAGGAACGGAAGTGTGACCGCTTTTGTCAAAATTGCTAGAAATTGGTTTAGCACATAACGTAAAAATGCGCCTGATGTAAGCGCATTTACAGTATCAAAAATAACAAGATGTTGTTTATTCGTCGCTGTCATCCGGTGCAGATTGAATCCAACTAAAGAATCCGATTCCACCGACTGCTGCTAAGCCCATCAAAAGAACCATAAGAGTTGGACCTGTGCCGTCTGCGCTACCGTCTTGCGCAAATGCTGTGCCGACTGTCATTGCCAAGATAAGGACGGTCAAATAGATGCGGAGAATACGTGTTTTCATGGGATGCTCCTGATATGTCTCATGTCGATATAGCGCATATTGTACCCTGTAAACCAGGGATAACAAAGTCTGCCTTAAACTGCTTGTAGGGTGATGATGTCGAAAATCGTGAATGCAACCAGTAAAATCAGCGCGAACGATGCGACAATCAGATATTCCCAACGGCGTTTGTATTGGATTGCCCAGAAGCGACGCAGACTAAAAAAGATAGAGACCATCGCCACTATGTTAATACCGAGCAAGATAGGAATAGCTGCATCTGTTGCTACACCAACAATCGGCAACATAAACGGCAACAACGCATATTGCAGAATACAACGTATACCAGAAAACATAATCGACACCGTCAGCGCATTTTCGGCACGGCGGGTTTGTTCTGCTTCGGATTGTTCGCTTGCGATGACCGGACTTTGTTTGATGAACAACAGACGGCTCATAATTGTGTCAGCACGGGATACAGTCATGTGATTTGCTTTCTACCACTAAAACATTATCGATTCTATTGTAACGTGAAATTCCGCACAAATGAAGTCAGCTATTATTGTGCTCCAATATATTTGAGATATGCAATAATATCAATCAGGTCTTGCATATAAAGTCGTTCAGCATAATTGTGAGGCATCATACCTGCAACCTGATCATCAGCGACATAGGCATTGGGTTCAAGTATACTTTCAACAATATATCTTTCAGGGGAATATCCGTTGAACTGTTCAAGACCTAAACGTTCTTCAACGACAATTGACCACATATCCTCTGTTGTTATTCCAATACTGCCGTCACTATGACACGCAACACAAGCATACATAACGCTAGAATAAAGTGCCTCACCGTTTTTGGGGTCATCAATACTAGAAACCACCTCATTTGTGATACGGTCGATAAACGCCTCACGCCCATTTGTTGGTTGAGGTGTTGGTGTCGGTTGTAAATAGTAGGGCACTGCGGGTATTGGATATTGTCGGACATATACAATATCGCGGGCTTGCCAGTCTTTATCCCATGTCATAATGTGTTCAATTATGGATGATATTTCATTGTCACTCAGCGACCCACCAGCAGTTACTGAGAAGGCATGATTTTGTGTCTGGTTACTCTCGTATACATCAGCATTTATGCCAAACCCGATAACCGAATACAGATAAGAGTTTAAATTCCCATTCCAATCCAACTCAAACAGCCTGTAAATATGCTGATTGAAATTGTCATATGCCTCAGAAAAGCTATTGTTTGCTTGCTCAACATCACCAAACTGTGCCATGAGTTCTTCGGAAACGCCAACATATAATCGAAATGTTTGGATAAAGCCAACTCTTGCCTGCAAGATTTCTGTTCGCTCTGCTTCGAGTATTGCTTCTTCTTGCCATAGATTGTCTAAGCGGGTCTCTTGTTCTTCTGATAAATCAGCGGTTAGCTCTAGTTCGAGTTTTTCTGGACGTAGCTGATTGCTGAGGTGATTATCAATTTCGAGTAGTCGTTGAGTTTGGCTCGTAATGGGTTCAATTCCAAATAATAGTGGATTGCGTATGGCGGGGGCGCGTGTTCGGGTGCCATACCCATCATCACCATGACAAGTTGCACAGTAATGCAAGTATAATTCTTCCCCTTCGTGCATCTCAGTATCTTGAGCATAAGAAACTATAAAGGATAGAATGCTGATAATAAATCCTGCAAGTATAAGCAAATACTTTGTCGCCATAGTGATAATCTCTGTCGAAACTTTACTCTAGTATAGCATTGTTGTATTACTCATCTTCGAGCAGTTGGTCTTGACTATCCAGAAACGCGACGATGTCCGCCAGTTGTTGTGTCGTTAGTTGGGTACTGTAGATATTCGGCATCACATTCTGATAGTCGGGCACAATGTATGCGTCGGGATGGATGATGCTCTCGACCAGATATTGCGTGACGGTGTACTCCTCAAATTCGGGTTCAAGTAGGCGAATATCGTTTGTCCGTGTCCATGTGCCTTCGGTGAGTGGAGCAACTGCGCCGTTTTCATGACAACCGGAACACGCCACAATCGCACCACTGAGGACAGGTTCAAGCCCATTGTAGAGTAGCTGACCATTAATCGGGTCGCCTGTGATGTCTTCCAGTTCAATCAGAATAGCATCCACATCATCGCCGACTGACTGTGCCTGAATCAGTGCATCTAATGAAGCAAACTCCAGCACCTGTTCTAGCATGGTATCAACTTCCGGTTCATTCGGGACATAGCCACAACGCAATGCCATTTCTTGATAAGCTGCACCCAAGCGGAACAAGTTGGCGATGGCTTGTTCACTATCGGCTTCAAAGTCCGGTGTGAGAAACTCGGCGAAGGTCGATTGTTGTTGGGCTAAATTTTCCGGCAGGCAGTCGGGAGAGACTTCGCTGTCCTGTGCTAGCGTTGGGATGAATAACATCAGAGTGAGTAGGATGAATAGGGATTTGTAGGTGTGCATAATTTACATCTCCTATGAGATTGACAGAATAAGGTAATCATCTCAAAGAGAATTATTTTTATGTAGGGGTGGAACTCAGATCCACCCCTACGATTACCCTATGTCGGTGGGGTTTGAAATCAAAAAGCCCCCGAACACGAGGGCTTTCTGGTGAATTGTTTAGCTCGGATTAGCCAGTTGTCTTGAGATACTCAATGATGTCGAGTAGCTCTTGATGTGTCATACGTTCGCCGAAGTTGACAGGCATTGCACCAGCAGGGTAGTTATCGCCGGGGAAGTCATAATCACCGGGGAGAACGATACTTTCAACCAGATAGGCTTCACCAGTGTAGTCTGCAAATTCTGGTAATGTGATACGTTCTTCAAGCGTACGTGTCCATGTGCCGATGGTGTCAGGAGCTGCAGCACCGTTTAAGTGACAGCCGGAGCAACCATAGCTCACACCTTCGTAAAGTCTCTGACCTTCAGCAGGGTCACCAACAAGTTCATCTGTTTCCCAAAGGGCGAGAATGGCATCAACATCGTTATTAACAACTACTTTTGGTGGACCTTGATCAACTGAACCATCAGCAAGTGGTTTACCATATTGTTCGACTGCGAAGAAGTCTTCGAGTGTCCATTCACTACCTTTATCCCAGTTGAGGATATAAGCGGTGATGTCTTCAATCTGGTCTTGACGCAGTGGACCACCAGCAGTCTGTGACCATGCTGCCATACCTTCACTGTTGGGCCACACGACACCGCTACCGGGGCGACCGTGAATTAGTGTCGTAATGGTGTAGCTATCCAGCGAACCCGTCCAACCGACTTGTCCTAAACGTGAGCCGTTGGTGACAAGATACTGTGTCAGACTTTCTTCCGCTGTGTTTTCCCATTGTGGGTAGAGACCACGTTCGACCGCAGGTGCGAGACCCACCAGAGTCGCTTCACGTTCAGCTTCGGCATCTTCAAGTATGATTTGTTGTTCTGCGATTTGTGCATCAATTTCTTCAAGTCGTGCCAGAATTTCGTCCTGACGCTCCACGCTGGGTGGATTTTCTGCGTCAAGAAACTCCGCATTGAGCAGGTCACTTTCTTCGGTGAGACCGTTAATGACACGAGTCGCACCATTAATCGCACTGTTGTATTCTGCAAGTGCATCAAAGCCGAAGAAGTGTGGGCTGTTGAGGGCAGGCGCACGACCACCTGACCCCAGACCTTCTGCGCCGTGACAGGTCGAACAGTTGGCAGAGTACAGTTCCCCACCGCGTTCGATTGACCGACCTAAGTGTTGTTCACGAAAGGCTGCCATCCGCGATTCTTCGTTGATTGCCACCCATCCGATTAAAATCATGATGGCGACAAACATCGTGATACCGGCGAGGACACGCCCTTCGATTGATTCTATGAGTAACCGATCCATGTAATATCTATCCTATCTTTACTCGAAGTATGCTGAATCACGATGGACATACAATGGATGTTCACGGATGTAGAAACGACGGACTGGAATCAGATTGCCATTGTCATCGACAATTTCAACAGTCTCCGTGAGTTCCGCGCCATTTTCATCCAAGACGGGTTCACCATTATCATCGAGAACAGGAACGACTTCGGTTTGGTAGATTAAAATTGGGTTGCCTTCTTCATCAAGTTGAACCTCACCACCTTCAATGAGAACCTCATCCCAACTGACGATAAAGTCAAGACGTTTGAGGTCTTGCTGGTCGTCTGTGACAACCAGAATACCGTAGGCATTTGGTAGCTCATTAGGGAATTCCTCAAGCATGTGGTCAAATTCTTTCATAACGTGCATTAGCTCAGGAGCTTCTGCTTCTGGAACTGTGCGGAAGCGTTCCGGCATCTTGTTTGCACTCATGTACAAGCCAGTTAGTTCGCTTCTGATGTCGTCGAACCCACCACCGATACCATTAACATCTCTGAGGAAGAGTTCATCATTCAGTTCTTGAACCTGTGCGACGGCACTTTCGCCTTCTTCTGCATGGAATTCGTAGGTGGTGTATGTGCCTGCAATCATCTGGTCAAACGGAATGGTTCGCCCGATACCGACATGAGCATGTGCTGGTTCAAAGGTCAATTGGTGAACAATTTCTGTTTCAGCAGATGTATCAACTGCGAACTTTGCCAGACCCATATAGCTCAGAATGGTTGTAACGGAGATGAGCAACAATGCCAATGAGAGCATCACACGGCGGTGTGCAAAACGACGGCTGACGGTGACATCGAGGTAAGGCATCAATGCCAACGCACCCAGTGCAACAGTCGGGAAGGCGATACCCCAGATAAATTTGTCACCCAGTTTCAGTGCACCCTGAATCCAGAGGAAGTACCACGGTGCGGTTGTACCGAGTGGCGTAATCTGAGGGTCAGCGTGATTTTCTAGCGGTGCATGATAGAACCAGATACACAGCACGGTAATAATAAAGGTCGTGACACCAATCCACATCATCTCGTTGGTGAGTACATCAGGGATGAAGTAAACACGTTTGTCGAGAGGAACACGTTTTGCAGTGTCTTCACCAATATTTTCTTTTTGTGGTGGCAGGCTGTGACCGTGAATGATGACCTTGTAATAGTGAATACCTGTGAAGATAAACAACAGGATAGGTAGCAAGAGAACATGCAACAGGTAGAAACGCAATAAACCATTCGCACCCAATTCCGGCGCACCACGGAAAATCAAGTTAACCTGTTCACCAATGACGGGCGTTGCCTCTGCCATCGACGCACCAATCGTCACCGCCCATAATGCCAGCTGATCCCACGGGAGCAGATAACCGGAGAAACTGAGGAAACCCGTAATCACGAGCAATATAAGCCCTGTAAACCACGTAAACTGCCTCGGCTTCTTATAACTTCCCGTAAACCACGTTCGCATCATATGTAACGCGACAACTGCTACCATGAACTCTGCGCCTAGACGGTGCATGTCACGGATAAGCTGTCCGAGCGGAACATTATTTAAAATATTTAACATATTACCATATGCGATTTCTGGTGATGGGGTGTACCACAACATCAGAAGCATACCGGTAATAGTTTCAAAAACAACAAAATAAGTGGACAACCAACCGAGGCGGAAGGTCGGGTAGAGACCTGTCACATCACGATTGAAATATGCAGGACGCATATGAAGCCAGAAACCGTCTGCATGAGGTTGCAAACGGGGATTCGGACGGCGACTCGGGTCTTCGCCACGCAGGGCTTCACGAATATCTTGAATATTCATGCCCGCAGTTAAGCGTTCGACCGTTTCGTCGATCCCTTCAAATACTGCTTTCTTAAACCCTTTTTCCTTGACATCGTCTAGGAACGAGGGGAATGGAAGAATTGACATAAGAACTCCTCACCCTTTTCAGACTAACAATAAAACTCTAACCGATACCAGGACCAAGAATACGCGCACCTGTATTAACGCGGATTTCTGCGATTTGCTTACCTGCATCAAGCGGGATTGGACCACCGTCTGCCGGAGTTTCTGCTGTTGTACCGTCCGCATAAATAACTTGCGTGGGGAATCTATCCAGCGCACGAGGAGCAGGACCCTCAATATAAGCACCACTAAGTTCAAACTTCGACCCGTGGCACGGACATTCAAAACGATTGTTGGTCGGAACCCACTTGGGCAAGCAACCTAGATGCGTGCATACACCATAAAGGGCAAGCAATCCATCACTTGTGTTGCTGACATGGAAACGCCCCGCAGGAACCGATGCCGGTACTGTGTTAGCTGTTGGTAATTCTTCCGGATTGAACGTAAATGTCCCACCGAACTCTCCTTCGCGGAAGCGAGGGAACGCAAACCAGAGCACACCAGCTGTCGCTTGACCTAACAACAATGCAATCGAGGCTCCCCAAATATAATACAAAAACTCACGTCGGCTAGGAGCCGCAACTTGCACACTTGGTGTGGATTGTGCTTGTGCCACACTTGGTGTTACCGACTTCGCTTTTACGGATGTTGCTGTTGCCATAATTTCAGTAGTCCTTCCACACAAATTGAGGGGTTTTAAACAGGACTGTTTAGACCGTTTAAATTATTACAATTCACATTACATTATTCGTGATTGAGTATGTTAAATATATCACAATCTCCATGCAGTGTCAAAGTATAACACATACTAAAACTTAATGTTTTGGATGTGTTACATACAGATTTTGCATAGGGTTAAACCTATTGTGCAATATTTCACATGATTTGTCACGAACGAATCTGCAAATTCTTGCGCCTGACCTAGATTATGCCAAACTTTTTCTGATTTGCCCAACACAAATATTGATAACTCATTAGTATTTTGACTCAGGTTTTGAGTAAATGTTTATGTTCTAGCTACATGCGACACTAAATTGATTTTAACCATTCGATAGCTTTATCAATATCATCAATGTGGAACAGTTTGCGTTTATGGGCGAATCCCCGTGCAGTTAAGCCATTCAGTAGGTTAATCAGCACCAAGTCATTCATGTTGTTGGTTACATAGGCAATGTAGTTTTCAGGAAAGGGGTCAAATGAAGCGATGACAGGTTTTGTCGCTTGCATCATATAGTTAATGGAAAACATGCCCGATTGTGATACATCCAAGATATAAGGATAGGGCTGGTCTTGTTTACCAGCATCAACATGCTTCTGCATTTCGACTTTAAACTTGCGGAGATATTCGTCATATGCGTCGCGTGATTTGGCACGGAAGCGATAAATGGTGATTCCCTGAACTTGCTCAATCGTAATGAAGTCTTCAGCCATTAGTTTATCCAGACACTCATCTATTTAGTGATAGTTTTATTGTACTCGAATTTGGCTTTGCAAAACATTCATAACTCGTGCATCAAAGCTATAAGTGGAGCATAAGGTCACTCAAAGAGCCTCTTCGTTTTTCGTAGCAATCGTTTAAGTGGTACATCTGTGACGAGTTCGATAGCGTCATCAAACGGCAACCACTTAAACTGTTCCGATTCGCCATCTTCGGGTGCGAGGGCATCGGGTTGGCTGGTGGTCAGTACATAGCGGAAGTCTAGGTGTAAATGTTCGGGATAGTCGCCCCGTTGTGGGAAGGTATGCACATCAATATCTATCGGTACAGTCTTGGGTGCTAGAGGATAATAGGCGAGGTCAGGTAAGCCCGTTTCTTCTTGTGCTTCGCGCAAGGCAGCCTGTGCCATATCTGTCTCATAATCGGCGTGCCCACCGACCTGATACCAATGTTTTAGCTTCTTGTGGAAGTGTAACAAGGTTCGATTGGATGTAATGTCCACAATCACGGCAGATGCTGTAAAATGCCCGACTTCACAATTCATATTCATGATGTTCGGCTGCTCATCCATTAACCGCAAAATCGTTTCCACATCGGTGTGTTCTCTATCATCTTCAGGTTGATGCGCCAATAACATTGCACGAACATCAGCCAGCATATCGGCAAATTGATAGCGATATAAATCTAGCACCATCTCATGAAGTGCTTCTAGCTTCTGTGAATCTGACTTGTCATCCCATAAGGGTAAGCGGGCGTGATTGGGCATGATGGACTTTCTGTTTAATATATAGCAGTCTGCGGAAACTTGAACACAAACGCATACCAGCGAATAAAAAGTTGTAGGGGCAAATCAATAGGTTGCGGTTTGAACGATGCGTCACACAAAACACTATTGCGGACATAATCTCCATTGGATAGATGCAAAGTGTCGCCATGCCAGTGGGCGGAATCTGCATCAGTATAAAATGCCATCGGAACATGTGCTATTGGGTCAAGGTATACAATCATATTGCGCCCGTCAAAGCTGTCAAAAATGACATTGTTGTTTGCATTCAACTGGAGATAACTATAAAACTTGTTTGCTGTATCTGACCAAACCCCTAACCCCATTGTTAAACGTGGCAAGCGGTCGTCCTCATAAGATGGATTTATAAAGTTCTCGAATGCTTCAACTGGATTTTCTGAATGACGTAACGCATTCATGCCCTTCAAATCTTCTTGTTCATCGTCTTCAATGTTGCTTACAAAGAGTTGTAAGTCTGGATATTTGGCGAGGGCATTCTTCGCTGTCGTTGACATCATACTGCCGATACGCTCAAGTTGTTTCCCTTGATAAGCTCCGGTTAAGCATGTTCCTGAGAGATGGTCCCAATAAGACTCGGTCTGGTCATCTGCCATCAGCACCATCGCATGATATAAACCTCGTGCTACAAAGGTCAGATGTTTGTCATCTATAATCGGGACAAAGATGCTACCTGCATTACATACTGGACAAAAACAGGCAACCCATTCTTTACCCTCGGTTGTCCCCTGTGCGACTTCATGATAGACCAACTGTGTGGCAATGAACCCATACCAACAGTCATCAGCAATTTCAAAAACAAATAGCTCGGTCGATTCATCAACAGTGGTGTTATCAAGGAGCGTTTGGAGCGATAAAAGTGTATCGCTATCAAGCGGGCGTTGGAATGGCTCATCGGCTAGGTAGGCATACTGTTCATTAAAATCAGTGTTCATGGGTTGCTTTCTTGAATGACGGTCTACAGACATACCCAAATTATAATGCCAACAGAGTTACCAATTCATAAACAAATGCAAAGTTTACGTATTGACGACCTCGATAAGTTGTTCACCGTAGGTTTTCAGTCGCCATTCGCCAATACCTTTGAGACCGCGTAAGTCATCTACCGTTTTGGGTTGCAATCGCGCAATTTCCCACAGCGTATGACGGCTGATAATCACATCAGAATCGACATCCCGTTCATTAGCGACTTCTTTACGCCATGTGTGCAAGGCAGTATAACGTTCGACCTCGTCAGCAGGTGGCGGTGGTGTACGCGGGGGACGCTTTGGCAAACGACTCGACCGACCATAAATGACAGCTTCAATAATTTCATCCCCGTTCTGGCGTACAACCCAACCGGGTAAGCCACGAATGTCGTATAACTGATTGCGATGACGGGGAAATTGTTTTGTGATTGCAATCAGAGCTTTGTTACTAATAAGGCGGTGCGTCGGATAATCATACATCTGCGCTAGTTGGTCACGCAGTATATATAACTCACGTAGAATTGCCATCTGATTGCGCTTGAGTGAATGTGGACGACCTAAATCCCAGAATCCGTCAGGGTCGAACGCCTGTGATTTCACCTCAAATGTGGTGACATCTTCAAAAAATTCATAGGCTTCTTTGAGTTGTCCCGCGTCTTCAAGTTCTTTATAGAGTTCATCGCGTAAGGCATGGAGGAAGTGTGTGTCCATTTGTGCATAGCGGATGTAATCTGTTGGGAGCGGACGTTGTGCCCAGTCGTCGGTTTGATGGGTTTTCGGATGTTCGATGTCTAATACCAATTCAAGCATGTTCGTCAAGCCGACCCGCTTATATCCGCACACCCGCGCTGCTGCCATCGTGTCAAAGATATTATTCACATCAAAATCAAAGTCGCGCTTGAGGCATATCAGGTCATATTCTGCTGCATGGAATATTTTCTCGATGTCTGGATTGGCAAATATCTCCCCCAATGTACTGATGTCATCAATCAGCAAGGGGTCAATAACGAAGTCTTCTGCCGTTGTAGACAGTTGTATCAGACAAGTCTGACCACGATACGCATGGAGGCTATTGGATTCGGTATCAAATGCGATTGACTTTTCTTGGGAGAGGATGTCCACGAGTTTTACGAGGTCGCGCTCATTTTTAATATATGTCGCCTCAGCGAGCATCGGCAATGTCATAACCAGTTACGCCTGCGGAAATAGATTAACATCAAGATGGCTATTACGACCATAATACCCGATGTGATTATAAAGGAGTTTGGGTGATGTGCAAAGGGAAGCTGGTCGATGTTCATGCCATAGATACTAGAGATAAGCGTCAGGGGCAACATAATCACCGAAATCACGGTCAGGATACGCATCACTTCATTAATACGGTGGCTGGCAAGTGTATCAGCTGTCTCGGCGAAGCTGTTGATAATCTCATAGTCTTCTTCGATAATGTCCCGCTGTTTGAACAGGTGGTCGGCAATATCGCCAAAATACTCCTCCATCTCCTCGTGCACGATGGGGTGGTCGGTGGTTTCCAGCTGTTGCACAATCGGGATTTGCTGGCGGATAATGCGACGTAGCGAAATGATGTCCCGCCGAATCAATGCAATTGACTGTATGACCTGTTTCGCATCCGATACAAATAGTTCATCTTCAACACGATGAATATTGCTATCCACCTTCCGCAAAATCGGGAAGATATAATCCACAAGCTGGTCGATGAAGATATAGAAAGCTTCGTTTGCCCCGCGCCCTAGTAGGCGTTTGCGCTCATGTTCTGATTCTTGACACAAATCATACAGTTTCGTCAGTGGTTTGAGTGTGCCATTATGCACGGTGATAACATATTGTCGCCCGACAAATAGGTTTACTTCGCTAGCGCGCGAAAGCTGATGGCGGGAATCCCACAGCGGGAAGTGCATCACCACAAAGATATAATCATCATCGTTGTCAATCTTGGGACGTTCAATTGGACTGCGAATATCCTCAAGGTTGAGCGGATGAAAGTATGGAAATGTCTCGCGTAGTTTATCGACATCGTCATTGGTTGGATGTACAATGTCATACCAAACCACATTATTGTAGTTGATTGTTCGTGTTGCCATGTGTCCTATTATGACGTGTCTTACATTTTGCGACAATGGTCACAGTTTTAAATTTTGGTTACAAATTCTGTTAAATGACTATCTGCGATTGAAATAATCGGCGAGACTGCAATCGTTAGTCTTTGGTTACAATTGACGATAAAACGGAAGTCGCGTGTTACAATCTATGGCTATCAACGTAAGAAACGACAGACAGGTACTTGGAATGACGGAGCAATTAGTTGAACGATTAGTCGAACGCGATATTGTTGTTTATCGTTTTTATGCCAAATCACGGGATGCTGTGGATAAATACCTCACCCTCGCTGACCCGGATATACAGGGGCACATTGATGCAGGCAATGTCGATAAACCGATGTTCTATGTGATTGATGTATCGCGCTCTGGTATGTTCTCAGTCAATTATATGCGTCAGCGGGTTAATAAGCTGGTTGGCGAGAAGCCAAAAATGCCTGTCAGTTATATAGCTTATGTAACGGACGAGCCGCAAGACTCCATTTTGGTTAATCTGATTGATGCGCTGACAGCAAGACAACTCGCACATACTCGTAAGATATTTGCTGCAGACAAATTTGATGATGCGATTGATTGGCTTATTGTAATGCGTAATAAAGAATTGAGAGAGTAACCATGATGTCTGATGTTTTTGTCGAACGTGAAAAAAATCAGGATATAATAGTCTATCGCTTTCATCAGAGCGGTCGGAAAGCCGTTGACCAATATTTGGAATTAATCTCGCAAGATGCTGTCCAACACCTCGAATCAAAACAGTCTAGCAAATCAATGTTCTATGTAATTGATGTATCAGCCTCTGGTATGTATCCGCTAAACTATATGCGACGCGAAGCAACAAGAGTGATGGGTACATTTGACGCATTCCCGAAAAGTTATATTGCCTATGTTGTCGATAATCCAAACGACTCTGTGTTGGTCAACATGGTCAATGCGATTACCATTCGAGAATTACAAAATTCGCGCCGAGTATTCAAAGTTGAACAGATGGATGATGCTATAGCGTGGTTGATTGAAGAACGCTCCCGCGAACTTGCTGAATGAGTTAGGCAAAGTGCAACAAATATGAAATCTAATCAAGGTGATTATTGACAAATTCGCCAATCGCGCTAAAGTAGGTTTCAAATGCTACACCTATAAGATTGTTATGACCTGCGCCAGTAATTACAACCAATCGCTTATCTTCTATAGGTGAATTGGAATGCAATTCTTTTCCGTGTGCCACTGGAATAATTGCATCGTCTGTCCCATGTATCACCAATAATGGCAACTGAACACGCTTGATTTTCTCCGCATTATTGATGGGGAGTGTGTCGTCGGATTTGATATTTTCCGGTATAGCAAATCCCAAGCGACGAAACAATGACGGCGCATCAGCATATCCACTCTCGATAATCATGCCTTTAAATCTATCTGATGCGACCAACCCCAGATAAATAGCAGGCGCACTACCCAATGAGCGACCTTTCACGAATAGTGGCACATCCGGTTTGACGTTTGCGGCTTCCAAAACTTTTGGTAATTTATCCAGCACCACTTTAGCATCCGGTAACATCCGTGTTGTCAGGGGTCTACCTGTACTCCAACCGTAGCCACGATAATCAACTACCAATAACGACACCCCTGCGTGACTGGCATAGAAATCTGCGATGCCGACGTAATCGCTAGCGACCTCGCCATTGCCATGAAAGAATAACATCACGGGACTATCCGCTTGATGGATGAAGAACCGATACCCGACTTTCACCGTGTCATCAACTTGAATTGTGCCGTCTTGCCAAGCGTTGGTGGGGGACTTCTGTGGGACAGCACGACGCGGGAAAAATAGCGCACCCGTAATCTGTGGATTATCAAGGGGATGTTGGGACATGGGTCACCTCATAAAGCTAAACTGTGTCTGTTATGCTTGCTTATGATTGTACTCGATAAGTTGGATTCTGGTTAGAACATCTGAACCGATTGTGCTAAACTCGGATTATTCGACCAATACAGAGAAAGTGACCATCATGACCAGTGACCGCACAGACGAACTCCGCAAAATCAAAGATGCGATTGTCAATCTAACCGAATCGCCCTTGTATGAATATCGCGTTGAAAATGGCTATTTCCCTGTGATTGGGCAGGGTAACCACTATGCTGATATTATGTTTATCGGTGAAGCACCGGGTAAGAACGAAGCCGAGACAGGTCGTCCGTTTTGTGGTGCATCCGGTCGTGTACTTGATGAATTGCTAGAAGGCATTGACCTCAAGCGCGAGGATGTCTATGTGACCAATATCGTCAAAGACCGCCCACCCAAAAATCGTGACCCACATAAAGCTGAATTAGAACTGTATTCGCCATTTCTCGAAAAACAAATTGACTTGATTCAACCAAAAGTGATTGCAACATTGGGTCGCTTCTCGATGGAATTTATCCTCAAGACCTTTGATGCACCGGAAGCCAGCCAGAAAATCAGTCAGTTGCACGGCACAGTGATTAAAGTCAATACAGGTTATGGTGAGGCGGCGGTTGTCCCTCTGTTTCATCCGGCTGTTGCCTTGTATGAACGCAGTAAACGCGATGTGCTAGAAGAAGATTTTAAGACTTTGATTCAGTTTATTTCCACTGATGAGTAAAAAACAACGGGGGCATCGTTGTCCCCTTCAAGTTGTTTCGTCATTAGCCTTTTAGGTTGATGATGTATAATAATTCCATACGAATATGTCTTGAGGATGCATAATGGTATTGCAACAACGTTACATTAATGCCAACAAGTTCTTGGAAATTGTCCAACAACCTGAGTATGAAAATCGCCTTGTTGAACTGGTGGAAGGGGAGATTGTAGAAATGTCTAAACCAACAGGTGAACATGGTGAGATTACGATGGTATTGAGCGTAAGAATTGCAAACTATGTTTATGAACACAAGCTGGGGCGTGTAACGGCTGCTGAAACAGGATTTGTACTTGAGCGTAATCCAGATGGAAAAGATACAGTACGGGGACTTGATATAGCGTTTATCAGCAAAGAAAAAGCTCCTCAGCCACTGAAACGCAAGTTAGTTGATATTGCTCCAAACCTCGCCGTAGAAGTCATATCACCGGGGAATTTGGCAGGCGATATTCACAAGAAAACCCGTGAACTACTCAGGGCAGGAACATCACTCATCTGGATGGTGTATGCCGAGACTCGTACCGTTGTTGTCCATACTAAATCAGGTGCGATTACACTTGAAGAAGATGACATTTTATCTGGTGGCGATGTATTACCCGGATTTGAACTCAAGGTTGGAGACATCTTCCCCGCGTAAAAAATTCATGAGTATTTGTGCTGGTTGTCAGGGTTTTATCTTGTCAGCGTGATATGATATGCGACGATAACTAACGACAACTGGACTGCAAGATAATGGCACAAGTCGCACTGAATCCCAATCCGTCTAATTTACCATTACCTCCCGGTGATTTTGGTTTGCCGTGGCTCGGTGAACCCCCACGTTTATTTGACCTTGAATATATGATGGGGCAATATGAGAAACATGGATCTGTGTTTAAAACGCGGATTCTTGGTCGGAAGATTGCGGTATTCATGGGACCGGAGGCGAACCGCTTTTTGCTGGCATCAGGCATGAAGCATTTTGCATGGCGCGAAGGTTGGCCCCCTACCTTCAAAGAACTCTTAGGCGAATCGCTATTTGTGCAAGACGGGACAGACCACCGTGCCAAACGTCGCCTGATTATGCCTGCATTTCACCGTGAGGCATTGCACAATTATCAGCAAACAATGGAAGACATCACCATTCGTAACCTGCAACGCTGGGAAAAGTTGGGTGCATTTGCATGGGCGGACGAAAACAAACATCTGACATTCGAGATTGCCAGTAAATTATTGATAGGTAGTGATGCCGGTGCAGATGCGGCGCACCTCAGCCAACTGTTTACGATAATGACCAAGGGCTTTGTCAATGTGCCGACGCGCTGGGCATGGACACCCTATGGCAAAGCGTTAAAAGCCCGTGATGAATTGTTAGCCTATATCGAAAAAGCAGTCCGGCATCGTCAAGAAAATCCAACGAATGATGCCCTCGGCTTGATGATGCAGACCCGCGATGAAGACGGTGTACAGTTGACGTTAGACGAACTCAAGACGCAGACCTTGCTACTTTTGTTTGCCGGACACGAGACCAGTGCATCTATGATTACATCATTGGTCATGTTGTTGGCACAAAATCCAGAGGTGTTACAAAAAGCGCGTGATGAGCAGGATAGCCTCAATATCGGTGAGCGTCTGACGATGGACAATATTCGCTCAATGTCGTATCTGGAGCAGGTGCTAAAAGAAGTCGAACGGATGCGCCCGCCTGTTCCCGCTGGATTTAGAGGGGTAGTCGAGCCGATTGAGTTTAACGGTTACTATATACCAACAGGTTGGACAGCACTCTATTGGATTAACGTCACCCACCGAGACCCTGATGTCTACACCAATCCTGATACATTCGACCCCGATCGCTTTAATTCGGAGCGCAATGAGAGCAATGTACCGTTTAGTTTAGTTGGCTTTGGTGGTGGCTCACGAGTCTGTGTTGGCTATGCCTTCGCCCAACTAGAGATGAAAATTGTCGCGTCGTATTTGTTGCGCTTCTACGAGTGGGATATTCTACCCGAACAAAATTTGAACATTCGCTACAACCCAACTATCTTCCCCAAAGACGGTCTCAAAGTTGCTTTTCGCAAACGGAGTCACTAATGCCAAACGTTGATGAACTGGTGCAAGTGCTATGGGATTATATGCTGGTCGGACATGAACTACAGAAATCTGACTGTATTTTTATGCTCGGCAGTTATGACCTGCGTGTTGCCGATTATGCTGTTGACCTCTATAAGCAAGGTTATGCGCCCTATCTGTTATTTTCTGGTGGTGTGATACAACAGAATGACCGCTTGAATGTTTACTGGGATGAGACCGAAGCCGATTACTTTGCCCGCCGTGCCATCGAACAGGATGTTCCCAAAGACAAAGTGATTGTCGAAAATCAAGCCTCCAATACAGGCGAGAATTTCATCTGTACCCGCGCCTTACTTGAGAAATTGGACTATGACTTCAAGTCATTTATCTGTGTGCAGAAGCCTTTTATGGAGCGTCGTGTGCTGGCGACTGGCTTGAAATTATGGGCGGACAAACAATTTGTCGTGACCTCACCGCCCATCAGTTGCCACGATTACCTCAACGGATACCTGCCCAAAGACGGTTTGATTCAGTACATCGTCGGTGACTTCCAGCGTGTAAAAGTCTATGGCGAAAATGGCTTCCAAGTCCCGCAAAATATTCCCACTGATGTATGGTCAGCATTTGAAGACCTCGTAAAAATGGGATATGACCAACACCTCGCCTAATTAACCTGTGAGATTCTGTTAATTTTTCACACACTCACATCGTGTATGCTTGTTTAAAGTACAGTTAGCTCCTCGAGGAACATGATGTGGTTTTTAATGGTAGTGGCTTTGTTTCTCACAACACCAGAAACTGAGCCAGTGGAGACGTTTAAGTTGTTCGATTTTAGTAATCCGCGCCATGCGGGATGGTGGTCAATCACAAACGATGGCGTGATGGGTGGTGTATCCGAAGGGCAATGGGACATCACAGACGATTTCAGTGTATTTTCTGGATTTGTCTCACTCGATAACAATGGTGGCTTTTCGTCAGTTCGTGCCGAGTTTCGTCCGGTAGATTTATCTGGCGCAGATGGCATTCAAATTCGGGTGCGCGGTGACGGACAACGTTACTCATTCAACCTGCGTGATATACACAGTTGGCTTAGCTACCGTGTAACATTTGAAACTGAATTACAAGCAGATGATGAGTGGGAGACAATTCTCATTCCCTTTGAAGACTTGATACCAACACGCTTTGGGAATCAAATCCCGTCAGCCGACCCGATTGATTTGACCAATGTTTGGTCGATGAGCGTTCTTATTTCTGATGAACAAGAGGGTGATTTCCGGCTTGAAATGGCAGACCTGTCCATATTCCGCTATGAAGGTGACAACAATCGCTCAAGTATCGCCGTGCAACGTTGGCTGGAAGTTTAAGCGCGTATCAACAATAAGGGCGGCGTGGTCACTGAGTTGATTGTGTTCGCCTTTTTCACCCCATACATAACGACAATCTATAATATGTGGTTGCAGTAATGGGTTAGCAAAAGCTTCATCTAATCGAAAGCCGTTTCTAGCCATTGGGTGAATACCAAGTATATTCGCGTTTATCCCTATGCTTCACCCGAAACATATCCTTCCAATCAAGGTTATCCAAGCCTGTCATAAAGTCTGTTTCGTGTTTGCCGAAGACATGTGTTAGTATACTTTCATCATTATGTAGAAGTTTCAAAGATGGAATTATCGAAGTCTTATAACACTTAGAATATAAAGCTAAACTCAAGATTCTGTTGTTCTTTTTATTGTTTTCGAGTACTTTCTAAGTATTCAATAAATAGGTTTAATTATTGGTAAAGTACTAATAAAAAAGATATAATTATTCCATGTTTATTTTTATAACCAAGGTTTAAAGTAGTGGCACAGCATATTTTCTTTTCAACACAAACTCAACTTGCATATCGTATTACAAAGAAATACTTCAGAGGAAATTTTTATGTCCATTGTACTGAGGAATTCAATCCTTATACTAATCCTGGATCCTCTAATCCTGCAATGTTATACACTCATTATCGTAGAGTAGTAGAATTACAGGATAGAGGTGATACAAAGGTTCAATCGCTTAAACAGACTCTTCTCAGAGTGGCTAGAGACAAGAAAATTGCTCATGAGTTGACAACAGAGGAATATAGAGCTGTACGATGGGAAATTGATCATGCAGAAACTCGTGAATTTGCTCCGGTACTTTATTTAATTGTAAAACAATTAGTTCCCTCAAGTAAAATTACGAGACTTGATCCTCAATACACTGCGAGCTCTCGGTCTGTAGAATATACTATCAGCAATTTGGTAGAAGATGAATTTGACATTATAGAAACAGAATTACGTCTCTCAGGTTCGATTATGTAAATGTCAACTATCATCTACTCTCAATCTATATAAGGGGCATCAATTATTTCACGAATTTGTGATGGAGGCTCAGAATAATTACTAATTGCATTAGATATTAACTTAGACCAATATCTTATGCGAAATTCTGCTTTTTTAAACTCATTGTTTTGAATCAAAGTTATAGTCTTATTTACCTCTGACTTCCAATTTTTACGATGTTCCACCGACAAATCTTGGAAAGATTCTTCGATAGTCTGATTTAACAGATTTCGATCTTGTATCCCAATATAATCCGGAGTAGGTACATCAATTGCTAGTAAGCTCGCTAAACCAGTCCAGATATCACCTAATGTAAATAAGCTATCTATGTCATAATGCAATATTGGTGTTTCCAGTTCTACTAAAGTTGATTTGATATGCGACTTTTCTTCCAGTGATGTGAATGGATTAGTTTCGCTAGTTACAGGTACATTTGTTGAATAATCTTGCCCTTGAGCATAGCTCATACTATCTTTAGGTTTTAGTGTGAATCTCTGACTATTTTCCCAACCTTTACCGCCGAGGAAACTTACTTCTATGCAAAGTTCACCATGTGGGAAGGCAATGAATCCGTCTTCACTATCCCATTTATAATGCCCTGCTACAGATTTGAAACCACTAAAAACCGGTGTATTGACTGCATGTACAATGAAAATTTTATTGAATACATTGATTTCTATAGAGTTTTTTGAAACAGTGTTATTTGAATAGGCTGAGATATCAATAAAATCTGTATCATGTGCGAGTGCTGGATTATTGCCCAATGTTAATGAAGGAAATGGAACATTAGAGTTGATTATAAGCTCAAGTATATATTTGTATTGCCATATTTTAGTGTGGGGTACGGGACTTGATTCAAAAACCATAAATCATCCATATTTTATTACTTAACACTGAGATTATAAATATATTTAACAATGCATGCAATTATCTCACTTTATTAACCTACTAAAGTTAGTTTTTTACTAACTTTAGTTAGTGAAACGATCTTTTTAAGTAAATCAAGAGTATTTACATCAAACCGTTTATACAAAAAGTGGATTGTAAAGTCAACATATATCAACAATTAGGGCGGCGTGGTCACTGAGTTGATTGTGTTCGCCTTTTTCACCCCATACATAACGACAATCTGTAATCTGTGATTGCAGTAAGGGGTTAGCAAAAGCTTCATCTAATCGAAAGCCGTTTCTGCCATTGGGTGAATACCAAGTATATTCACGTTTATCCCCATGCTTCACCCGAAACATATCCTTCCAATCGAGGTCATCCAAGCCTGTCATGAAGTCTGTTTCGTGTTTGCCGAAGACAGGTGTTTCTTCATCAATATCTGGCAGACCAGAGTTGGTATCACCGATAAATAATCCTGCACCATATTTCCAGCGTTTGGCTAATTTCAATACAGATTGATGATAGGGGACTTTGTGTCCTGTGTGCATGTTGGGGATGTGCATCACGCCAATGTGAAACGGCAACTCTGTATGGACTTCGGCACAGAGCCAGCGATGTTTGGGGCGGGGCATTGACCATATCGTTTGTGGTGATATGGGAATAGTTGATGCCAGCAATAGTCCATTACGTGCGCGATGCTTGGGTGTCGGGTTAGCAGTGGTCAGTTGATGGATGAATCTATGTTGCGCTAGGTCGGTTGCAATAGATTGGCTGGCTGGTGTTGCGCGGAACTCGGCAAGGGCGATGAGGTCAGGTTGCCATTTGAGCAGTTGGGACACGATGGCGGATGCGCGTCTCCCGCCACCGTGCATGATATTCCAGAAGATAATACGAAACAACTAAATTCCCATCTCGATGCGGGTGGTTGCAATTTTTTCTAATGCGACGACAAATGAAGCTGTGCGGAAATCCTTAATATTGTGACGGTCACGGGCATTTTTAACTTCTTGATAGGCGAGGCGCATGGTGTCATCCAAGCCAGACCGTACTAGCGTGAGTTCGTCAGCACCTTTTGTAATATCTTGTCTCAGTGCGTCAGGGACTTGTTTGCCTGTCATCTGTTCCAGTGCTTCGACAATGCGCTCACCCCGAAATTCATCAAGCCGACGTTCCATACGACCGAAGCGGATATGCGATAAATTTTTAATCCACTCAAAGTAAGAGACCGTTACACCCCCTGCATTAACATACGCATCAGGTAGAATTGTCACACCACGTTCACGTAAAATCTCATCACCATGATAAGTAATTGGACCGTTGGCTGCTTCAACAATCAACTTGGCTTTAATGTTGGGCGCATTGTCTACTGTGATTTGGGCTTCTAGCGCAGCAGGTATCAGAATGTCACATTCCATCTCAAGGCAGGCGCGACCATTTTCTTCGTATGTGCCGTCAGGATAACCTTTTATACCGCCATTGTTTGTCATGCGATAGTCGGTTAGTTTCTCAATATCAATACCGTTCTCGTCAATGATAGCCCCGTCACGTTCAATCACGCAGATAATTTTTGCACCATCTTCCTCAGATAAAAACTTAACGGCGTGATACCCAACGTTGCCAAGCCCCTGTACCACAACCCGTTTGCCGTCGAGTTTGCCTTCCATCCCCGCAGCTTTTACATCATCAGGATGCCGGAAGAACTCACGAATCACATACTGCACACCCCGTCCGGTTGCTTCCACACGTCCACGAATCCCGCCATTGGTAATCGGCTTACCCGTCACACAAGCGAAGTAATTGACATCATTGGGGTGGAGTGTTTTATAGGTGTCGGCAATCCATGCCATCTCACGTTCACCTGTGCCCATATCTGGCGCAGGCACATTTTCACTCGGACTGAGATACCCTTTGCTAATCAGTTCACGGGCAAAGCGACGGGTGATTAATTCCAGTTCGTATTCGCTATGGTCACGCGGGTTGAGCTTAAGACCGCCTTTAGACCCGCCATAGGGTACATTTACAATCGCACACTTATAAGTCATCAATGCAGCCAATGCTTCGACTTCATCCTGATTGACCCCAATCGCATAACGAATGCCACCTTTGACCGGAAGCCGATGGTCACTATGTACAGCACGCCACCCCGAAAAGATATGATATTTACCATCACTCAACTTGACGGGGAATTGCACTTTAATGACACTGTTACAAGCAATGATTTCGGCAGGTAAACCCATCGGCAGATTCAGGTATTTCATGGCACGGTTTACCATCTTATCAACACTCTCACGGAAGGACAGGCGGGTATGTGAGGTCATAATATTCTCATTCTTAATTACTAATATCGACAATATTTACTTATGATTATATCGCGCTGTTGTGTATTCCGCACAAAGAATCGGGTTATATTTTAGATGATTTCATCAAAATCAGGGCTGCCCGGTAACTTGCCGATGTTATCTTCAAGAAAGTCCAGTGCATCATCCAATGCTTGACGCACAGCAGTTTCGTGTTCCTCTGGTAATTTGGGAGAGAAGAACTCATGCCCAACACCCGCAACAATCTTGACCTCATGTGACTTGGTTTTGGTGGATGAAGCCAGAACTTGCTTGAGTTTCTTAATCACGATGGGTTTGATATAGGGTTCTTCGCTACCAAAAAATGCTTGAATTGGGGTGTTTGCTTTGGGGAAGTCTTTCATGTACCGTTGTGGGAATCCTCCGAAGGCAATTGCTGCTTCAAGGTCATCACGTTTGATAGCGGATTCAAAGGCGAGGCTACCTCCAATCCCTACGCCAAAAGCAGCAACGTTTCCGTTACATTGATGATGATTCTCTAGTACCGCAAGCGCAGTGTTGACTTGTGAGAAAATTTCGCCTGCGTGTTGCTTATAATATTCCATCGCCTTACGTGCCGAGATAGCCTTCTTGCCGAGGAACAAATCCGGCACGATGACATAATATCCCATCTGTGCGAGGAAGTTGGACAGTTGCCGGATGTCCTGATTGACCCCCCACCAATCGTGAATGAGGACGATGCCGGAGAACTTCTGCCCCAATTGTGGATGCGAGAGAAACGCCGGAACTTGTATGCCATCGTCGGTCATAATCTGGATTTGGCTGGATGTGATGGTGAACTCCATGTGATGGGCATCGTATATGGACATTGGCTTGCTCCTCCTGTCTGAGTGGATGTCCATATTATAGTGAACTATGCGGGGTTTGCCTGCACAAATTCGCAAAATCTAACGAATACAACAAATAAAAAACGCACCCTCTCGGATGCGCTCTTGTAATTATCGCAATGGATGTTCGTATTGCGGTGGTTGAATATCTTCAGGGATTGGGCATATGTATGGTGTCTCTTTGAGGGCTTCCTCAAATTCAGCTTTAGCCGCTTGGAGTTTTTCCGGTGACTGAATCAGTTCAATCGCCGATAGTGCCATCACTTTAGCGGCGAACATCATGCCTTTATGACCAATGGACATCTTACCTGTCGCAACCACACCCCATGAATGACCGGGAACACGGGTTGCCCATGTCGCAGTGTTGAGCATACTACACGGCGCATACCAACTCATATCACCCATATCAGATGATGCCGGGAAGACTTTGCCTTTGTCCTGTGCCGGATAAACACCGCCAATCAATGCCTGATTCGCCGTTGTAGGATTCACACCAAACAAGCCAATTAGCATACGTTTATTGCCGTCGCCAAAGTATTCATTGACTTGTTTCGCATAGGTCTGTTCTTCATCTGTGAAATCAATGCCACCTAATTCTTCCATGATGTCATATTGTAAGTCCGCCAATACTTCATTAGACAGGACACTAGCAGTACCACCCAATACTTGCGCCTCGACTTCTGTCTCTGTCATCATCGCTGCACCCTGTGCGACAAGTAATACTCGTCGGACGACATCTTCAAGGTTACGTGGGTCATGGGCGCGAATGACATAATCGCTGGATGCGTAGTCAGGAACAACATTTGCAGCCAGCCCGCCATCCCGAATCACATAATGAATCCGGACATCATCAGTGACATGTTCGCGCAGATAATTCACGCCGACATTCATCAACTCGACTGCATCCAATGCCGACCGCCCCGAATGTGGGTCTGCAGCAGCGTGGGATGTTTTGCCCGTGAACACAAATTTATAGCGACGTGTTCCGAGTAAACTACCCTTCATTGGTACATTGACATAACCCGGATGCCAGTTAAAGGTCGCATCAAGGTCATCAAATGAGCCGTCACGCCCCATATAAACTTTACCACTACCACCTTCTTCTGCCGGACACCCATAATAACGCACAGTGGCGGTGTTATCTGTCGCTTGCAACCATTCTTTAAAGGCAACTGCTGCTGCCAGACATCCTGTGCCAAGCAGATTATGACCGCATCCGTGACCCCATCCATCAGCTTCGAGTGGGTCGGGGGTGTTCTGGTCTTTCTGTGATAGACCCGGTAGGGCATCATATTCACCAGCAAACGCAATCACAGGTTTGCCTTCGCCCCATTCCGCTACAAATGCTGTACTGATTCCGCCCAAATCCCATGTGATGGTAAAGCCTTCTTTTTCGAGGAAATCAGCTTGTAACTTGGAGGCTTTAAATTCTTGGAATTGTTTTTCCGGGTTATCCCAAATTTCATCCGACATGGTCGTGAAGCGAATCTGATGTTCGTCTAACCAGTCGGCAATATCTTGCTTTGTGTTCATAACAATAATCCTTGATGGTTGCTAAAACTTTTTCAAAGAGGTGTCCCAATCATACCGTGAGAGCAGTCAAAAGTCTAAAGTTGAAACTTTGATTTATAATCTTCATGATTTGAAACTGTGTTTACCAGGAAGCTTGTCCACTAGCTGACAATGCACATCTGAGCTGACATGATCCGCGATGAGGTTGTGAACTGCTCTGATTTTAGTGGAGAGTAATTTTATCACGGTAAAATATCGGAGTACCTATATATATTCCGGATGATATTCCATAATAATGACATTCCCCGTCTCATCACCGACAAGGAATTTCATGTCATTTTCAAATGGGATAACACAAGATAGATCATGATCCAGAAATCCTTTTAAAGTGGTAATGTGTGTACCATCGGGTTTCCAGAGACATAATGTATTGTCTTCACTCCAAGATAGTAAGTTACCATCTGCTAATTGCTCTATACCCCCTATGAATTTTGTATGCTTTTTAAGGGTTTTTAGATATGTAACCTGATGCTTGTCATTGGTTTCCCAAAGAGATAATGTGCCATCAAATTTCCATGTCAGGATGTTACCATCTTTTAATTGCAACAAGCTAGTTACGTCTGAGGATTTATGGATTCTAGTGATAAATTCCCCGTTTACACTCCATAATCGTAAACTCTCATCTATCTGATATTCTGTATGCATAAATGGTGGTTCCAAATATGGACGAACTGAGCGGGAGATTATTGTACCATTTGTCAGTTGGAGTACTTGAGCAACGGGGTTTGTATGTCCTTCAAGAGTAGCTACAGATTTTCCCTTCTTTGTCCAGAGACGCATGGTGCCATCCTCACCATACGAAAGTAAATTACCATTTGTTAATTGGATCGCTCCAAATATTTTTCGTCTATGGCCATTAAGTCTCGAAATAGGAGTACCATCGGGTTGCCAGAGACGCAATGTCCTATCATGCGACCATGAGAGGATGTTACCATCTGCTAGTTGCATTACTCCTGATACTTTTTCTCTATGACCATCAAGTCTTGAAATAGGAGTACCATCAGGTTGCCAGAGACGCAATGTCCTCTCATAATATGACCATGAAAGGACATTACCATCTACTAGTTGCATTGCTCCTGATACCTTTTCTCTATGACCATCAAGTCTTGAAATAGGAGTACCATCAGGTTGCCAAAGACGCAATGTACTATCGTCCGACCATGAGAGGATGTTACCATCTATTAATTGGATTGCTCCATCAACCGTGTCGCTATGCCCTTTGAATGTTGTGATATGACTACCATCATTCTCCCAGAGATGCAAATTAGGATCAGTTTGATATAATCCTGCCCATGAGAGGAGATTACCATCTGTTAATTGGATTGCCCCTCTAACAGATGCTGAATGTTTGATAATAGGAGGGACATTATCATTACTCCAGCTTGTATTCCATAAACGTAAACGCCCCTCGCTCTCCCACGAGAGAAGATTATTATTGGCTAACAGTAATACTCCACGAAAGTAACCTGTGCCATCTTCAAGAGGAGCAATATGGCTTCCATCTTCTTGCCATAAATTTATGATCTTATCTCCACCCCATGATAGTATATTCCCTTCTGCGAGTTGAACTGCATAATTCACTTGTGCTGAATGCGCTTCAAGAACGGTAATAGGTTTGCCGTCAGCAGTCCATAGGCGCAGAGTTTTGTCATATGACCACGAGAGCAGATTCCCATTAGTCAATTGCATTACACCTATTATCTGAGCGGAATGCCCCTCTAAGATAGCGATAGGTTTGCCATTAGCTTGCCACAACCGTAAGTTAGACTCTTCACCATAGTTTTTTACTGACCACGAGAGTATGTTTCCATTTGATAATTGGAGTGCATCGGTTACGGGTTCTGAATGTCCTTTAAGGATAGTAATTAACTTGCCGTTAGCTTGCCACAATCGTAAGTTATTATCTGTGCTATAGACGTTGGGAGATCCTGACCACGAGAGTATGTTCCCATCCGCCAGTTGCATTACCTGTGACACTGAATCAGGACTTTTCTCGAACATAGCTATGGTTCTACCTGTTCTCCATAAACGCATAGTCCCATCACTAGACCATGAAAGAATATTGTTATTTGCTAATTGCAATGCTCCAGTGATATTTCTCGAATGCCCTACGAGAGTTGTAATTGGTTCACCATCTACACGCCACAGGCGTAAAGTGTAATCTCTACTCCATGAAAGCAAGCTCGTATCCGCTAGCTGAATTGCACCATTCACATCACTGAAGTGTCCCTTAAGAGTATTCAATGGCTTTCCATACGGATCCCACAGACGCAATGTATCATCCTCACTCCATGACAGGATGTTGCCGTTCTGCAATTGTCTTGCTCCCAAAATATCTCCTGTATGTCCTTGAAGCTTACTGATGAGATTACCGTTTATTTCCCAAAGGCGTAAGGTGTTGCCTCTAGGCCATGAAAGTAAGTTGCCATTCGATAATTGGATTACATTAGTAGTCCCACCTGATTCTCTTCCAAATTCATAGATTAATGCGCTTGCTGGGCGTGCTAACCGTTCCTGATTAATGGGCTTAATAATTTGATTCTCAGGAATATCCTCCGATCTTGATTGCATTAGACTTTTGAGCTGTTGTAAAAACTCATGGAAGTTTCGCGTATAAGCAGGATGTGTCTTATCCAGCATAGAGATGTTGGCTGAACCTATCTTTTCCCCTGCTCTCACAAACAAGTCATTATCTACAGTTACAGGCAAAACAGTAGTCCCAACTTCCTGAGCGTACTTCCATGCAGTACGTAGTACGGGCGATCTGGATGTTGGATAATCAGTCAATACAACAATCATGACGGGACATTCTTCAATAGCTTCTTTAATGAGTCGTCCTCGATTTTTACTATTGGCAGAGGCTATAACATCTTGCCAGATTGCAAAGTTATGTTCTTTCAGATCGGCCCGTAAATTTTCTGCAATTCTATGACCTTCTTGATTTGCATATAGGATAAATATCTTTGGTCTAGTGTTTGCGAAAAACATAAATGCACTCCATAATGTACTTCTAATATTGACTACTATCTAATTCTAATGCGCTTAATAAGTATATGCTGATCGACTTATCACACTTAATCTTTTTGAGCGTTCAGAGTCTCTTATCGTTGATGGACAACAAGAGCGACGAGTCTATTTTGTCTCTGTATATCCTTAGTTTACACATCAACTGTCGCAATAATCTGCTGATGCGGGTCGGTTGTGGCTTCGGCAGGGAGTAACTTTGCTGACGCATCGGGTAGGGCAAGGATGAGTGTCCGGTATCCGGCGCGGTGTCCCCAATCACGGATAGCGACAATAAGTTGTGAGCTGAGCTTTTTCGCTGACCAGCAATACACATCGGCAGCACGGGTGTTATAGAGTTGCTGATGATAACATACAATCGCTTCGTGTCCGGCGGCGTTGATAAATAGGCGATGTTTGGTGTGTGCTGTAATTTGAGGTATAGCGCGCCAGTGTTGTGTCCATTCCTTTTCCCACAGGCTCTGTGGGCTTGTCCAGCGTCCAACTGATAACTCCCATCCTTGAATTTGTTCAGGATTGGAATCGTCATGTTCACGCGCCTTATAGAAACTCTGTCCGGTCTGTGCAGATAGTGAATGCTTGGTCAAGCGGAGGGCTTCGTTTGTGCCAAAGTATTTGCGATAGTAACGGGCTTGCTCATTGTCATATTCGGGATAGCTGACACTGAGTTTGCCGACCCCGCGCGCATCCTGCAAAATCGTATCTGCAAGGGCGTGATGCACATCATCCCCACAAGATTCATCAATCAGCATGTCGGATACATACAAATGTCTGCCCATCGGTTGCGGTTCGTCATTGAGGAAGGCTTCAGCATATCCGATAATCTCGCCGTCATCGTCTACGACATAGGCACGACCATAACCACTCAAGATATGACTTAACCAAAGGACTGCGGTTTCCAATGTCATCCACGCGCCACCATGTAACCAGCGTTCATAGATATTCAGTGCATCATAGGGCAAGTCTTCAACCTGACCCTGTGTGTTAAGCCGTTGCCATTTGGGAATTGTGGCGGTGAATAACTTGACGATAGCGCGTGTGTCATCGAGTGTGGCTGACCGAACCTGCATGTTAAATCCTCATCTGATGTTTTGCGGTTAATCGTGTCCACATACTATAATATACGGGATAGGTTAAGACGACATTCAAATTTCGGAGGAAATATTATGGCAGAAGACCCTGCTGGTGGCGGTTGTTTAGAAATTTTGGGCATAATACTGGGTATTATCATGGTCGTCGCGGTGTTCATCGTGTAGACTCAGGGATAGACTAACGACCACTACAAGGACATGATATGCTTCTCGCATTCGACATCGGTAACACCAATATTCATATGGGCTTATGGCAGGAAGACCGCTGGCGTTTGTCATGGCGGGCGCGTACCGTTGCCGAAAAGATGCCCGATGAATATGCCGTGCTGGTACGGAATTTTTTGGATACCGCTGATGTAGGCTATCGTGCGATTACAGGGGTGATTATCAGCAGTGTTGTCCCGACGCTGACTCCTGCATTTCAGTCATTAGTACAACGGTATCTTGACTTAGAACCGGTGATGGTGACCAACAAAATTAAGTTGGGTATCAAGGTAGCGATTGATATTCCCGAACAAGCAGGGGCTGACCGTCTCTGTAATGCGGTTGCATTGGCGAAGTTATACGGCGTTCCGGCTGTTAGTGTGGACTTCGGCACATCGACAAATTTTGATGTTGTGTCGGCAAATCATGAATATATCGGAGGCGCACTTGCACCGGGAATTAACCTCGCGCATGATGCGTTGGTGAGCCGTGCTGCTAAGTTGCATAAGGTTGACCTTGCCCCACCACCGCGCCCGATAGGTAGCAACACAATTCACGCCATGCAATCAGGGATTTTCTGGGGATATGTTGGCATGATACAGGGCATTCTTGAACGCATTAAGGGACAACTTAATTCGGAGAAGACACAGGTGATTGCAACGGGTGGGCTTGCACCTGTATTTGATGAGCATATCGACCTCATTGACCATATCGCGCCGGAGCTGACGTTGGATGGCTTACGCTTTATTTATGAGATGAACAATGGGAAATAAAAAATGCCCCTGCTTGAGGGACATTGTTTTTGCTCCGCAACCTGGACTTGAACCAGGAACCTATCGGTTAACAGCCGACCGCTCTGCCATTGAGCTATTGCGGAATGAAGCTTGGGTATAATATCAAACTCAGGTAGGGCTGTCAAGATTTTATTGTAAATTAACTTAAACGATTTTTAAAATATCTTATACAGGGAGACACACGATTGATAGACATTCGCCCCATTGCTGATAAAAGTGAATTTAATGCGTTCTTCAAATTCCCGTGGACGTTGTATAAAGATGACTCCAATTGGATACCGCCCTTATTGTCTATTCGTCGCCAACTATTAGATAGGTCGAAGCATCCAGCGTGGAAGTATATGGATGGCGAATTTTTCGGGGCATGGCGTGATGGTGAGTTGGTCGGGACAATCGTTGCCCTGATAAACCATGAACATAATCGCTATCACAATGAAAATGTCGGTTTCTTCGGGATGTTCGAGACGATTAACGATATGGAAGTCGCACAAGGATTGCTCAATACAGCAACTGAGTGGGTTAAGGCACAGGGTGCAGATGCCGTTCGGGGACCTGCAAATCTGACAACCAACGAAGAATGTGGCTTGCTTGTCAAGAACTTTGATGCGCCTGTGATTTTGATGCCCTATAATCCGCCGTACTATCAGGACTTAGTCGAGGGCGCGGGTTTCGATAAGGCAATGGATTTGCATAGTATGTATCTTGACCGCCCATTAATAGAAAAACATGATACCCTCAATCGGTTAGAAAAATTGGTCAAACGGGCGACCAAGCGCAGTAATATCACCATTCGCAATATCAATATGCGACGCAAAAAAGAAGAGTTTCGTATCTTCCGCGATATTTATAACGACGCATGGGATGCAAATTGGGGTTTTGTCCCGATGAATGACGAAGAACTTGATGCCCTTATTGCTGACTTAGGCATGTTGGTTGAACCTGAATTGGCGTTCTTTGCCGAGATTGATGGCGAACCAGTTGGCTTTGCGCTGTCCGTTCCCAACTTTAATGAAGCACTGGCAAAAGCATTTCCGCGCCCCGGTGTGCCGGAACTGTTCACATTGGCACAGGTTGGCTGGCACTGGAAAATCCGCAAGTCGATTCGTGGGGTACGGATGCCCTTGATGGGGGTAAAATCAGAACACCGTAATAAAGGCATTGACCTTGCATTCTTCCTCGCATTGATGAAGGCAATGCTCCCGTCACAGTATGACTATCTTGATTCAGGTTGGATTTTGGAGACTAATCAACTCATTTCAATTAGTGTCAATCTAGGCAATGAAATCTACAAAACACATCGTATGTACGAAAAGTCACTGGTCGATTAATTATGTTATCCAATGAGTTTCTGTCCGTTATACCCAAACCGAAATCGTCTGCACATACTGCTGCCAGTTGGAAGCGTGTGGAGCAAACCTTAACAACGCCACTCCCTGCTGATTATAAGTCATTCGTTGAATCTTATGGCAATGGCTTGATATGTGGGGTGATACGAATACACAATCCCTTCTCTGGATATATGGATTGGTTTGATACGATTCTTGATATGTATCGTGGCATGAAAGACATCTTCTCGCATCCGTTATTCCCTACATCCGGCGGGTTATTGCCCTTTGGATATACCGAGAATGGCGGGATGCACTTGATGTGGAAAACGAGTGGCTCGACTCCTGATAAGTGGACGGTGGCATTGGTCAACTGGGATAAACTGACAGTGGAATCATTGGATTACAACATGACAGATTTTCTCCTCAATGTTGCCAGAGGTCAAATAACAGGTGACCAACTCAATTATGCTGATTCGTTAGACTACCAAAACTTGTTTCGCTCCGATTTTGTCTAGTCCGTCGCAAATTGTTCGACAAGCTGCTGGGTAGCTTCTTCCGCCGTTTGTTCACCGTTTATCACAGGAATCAGTGCATCTTGCATCGCTCGTGCCACTGTTCCCCCTTCATTGTCTGCTAATGGCAATATTGCTTGAGATAGAAGCTCATCGACAAAGAGTGGGTCAACATTATCTGGCAAACTGTCCTCAAGTGCCGATTGTTGCGCGGGTAGCTGATTCAGCGTATTAGAAAAACTACTATGAAAATCAGGTTGCATAATCCAATTCAAAAACCGTACAGATAAATCTTGTTGGGTTGGGTCAGGTGTTACCATCACCCAAACCCATCCATTGGCGGTTGGCAAGGCTTGCCCTGTGGATGTCGGAATAATGCCGAGCTGCAGGGATGAATCCTGCCCGCGCATAGATAGAAACTCACTTGTAGAGACAACTGCAACATTCTGGCTATCCATCGCATTCATAAAGTCGGTGCGATAAGCCGATGGGGAAGCATAGGTCAATACATCGGGCGTAACGATGCCAGACGTAACTGCAGACTCATAAAATTCGAGCACAGTTTGGAGGGCATTGGCATTAACGGTAAATTCTCCATTGCGTGGGGGTACGCCACCAGCTGCTAGATATTGCATATAAAATGTCTGGTTGAGACCATTGGCGCGTGCCGCAGGGAAATAGAAGCTATCTGCATTGTTCAATACATCATCAAAGGTTAACCCACCAGTAAATTCGTCTGGCTCAAGATTATAGGTTGTTACCAGCAAATCCACAAAATAGGGCAAACCATAGAGTTCTAACCCTTCCGGTGTCACGACCTGACCGAGTTCAAGCGAACTATCAAGGTCATTAAGCAATGCCGTAGAAAATAATGTCTCTAATGATTGAAAGAGTTCTAACGCCTGTGCTGATGTAAGGTCACTCCGCCGAATCAACGCCAAATCGGGTAAGGCTCCAGGGGCAACAACACTACCTGACCGGATTGTAGACATAATCCCGCCAGCAGTCCCAACCGCTTTAATACGATAGTTGACGAGAACGCCATTATCAGCGGTAAATTGTGTTGTTTGTTCAATTAATTCCTGATAGGCGGGGTCTTGGGTATCGTCAATCAGTGGCGCAGGAATCCAAACATCTAGTTCAAGGATTGTTTCGGCAGGTGGTTCATCTTGTGCGAACACTGGCACAGCTATCATGATGAATAATAGGCTTACCACGACTGAGACTACTTGACGCATCAACACCATACTCCTGAATCATTATCTATCGAATATGTATTGTACCTGACAACCTGTCATGTGTATGAGTGACAATCGGTTGCAAGTTTCATTATTTGTTTACAGTTACTTTACTGATGGTTTACAACTCAATTACAGGCAGGTTACGACTGTGGTGCATAGTAGAGTTACAGACGACTTCTAACAACCTACACACAATGAGTCGTCTATACTTAAACCATGGACTTGCTCGGCATACCTCCACAGTATTGTACAGAGTAAGCTTCAGACAGAAGGCGGGCTGAGTCTCGCCTTTTGGTTTTTAGTAGTTAATGTCAGTTTTGGATAAGAGACTCAATTGTTCAACCAACCATTGACCTCCCAATCGTGGTCATGTTTTTGGTCAAAGCAATGTATTTGCCCTTACCAATCACCAATAACCAGCTACCTATCAGTAGAGGGGCGAGAAACGAATATCAAGCCAGTCTTATAGGATGAAGGTTGACATAGCTAATTATCTTGGAGATTTGGCGGAAAGATATCTTTGACGGGTAAACGGAAATCTGGTAACACATCACCACCATCAAGAATGTCATCATTGTGTTTGGGTTCACTACGTAATATACCGTTCTCATCACGAGTAAAGACAAATACTTTACGTTCGTTACAATAAACTGCCCAGACAATCTGTGTTCCTGCATCCAGATATTCGTTGGTCTTTTTAAAAACATCTTCATTAGGGGAAACTACTTCAACAGCTAGGGCAGGTGCAAAATCAAAGTTATCCGGCATGGTTTTGACTTTATCCATGGGGACATAAGCTACATCAGGTTGACGAGTCGTATTTTCGTCTAATTTGAACCCACCATCTGAACCAGAGACAATACCTAGATTATCTGGTGTAACATGTGACATCAAGAAATGAGCAATACGAATTGCAACAACAGTATTGGTTGGTTTTGACGGAGCTATTTCAACAATTATCCCATCTTCTAATTCTAGTCGCCGATTCTCATTTTCAGGGAGTTGAGCGATTTCCCAGAACTCTTCAACTGTGAGTAGCTGTTCATTGAGCACCATGTCTTTTCCTCATCTAACTTCATCTCAGTATAACACGATTCCTGACCACCAACCGAATCAAAAAGAGAGCCGATACGACTCTCTTACATCATGTCTTTGCTAGACTGCCCATGCTTTTGATGGGGTTTTTTCGCCTGCTTCGACCTTCATACTGAGTCGATTTTCTGCTGGCGTAATCGGGCATGACCACCCATGACTATAGGCGCAGTAGGGGTTGTATGCCTGATTGAGGTCGATGTGGAAGGTGTCTCCATCAACCTGTTCCGGCTCAAGGTAGCGTCCAGCGGGATATGTTTCGTCGCCTGCACCTGCATCGACAAACGGCAAAAAGTATCCATGTGGTGCTTTGAAGATGGTCAGGCGAGCTGTTTCGCCATCGACATCAAAGGTAAATTCACCATAGCGCAGATACCAGCGGGTTTCGCCTGTGGTGGTCTGAACTTGTACATCCTGCTTATCCTCGAACTCTGTTATCTCTACGGTGAGGTCAAGGGCGGGATTGTGTGGATAATAATTCAAGCCGTCGAAGTCACGTTGCTGTTTGGGCATAAGCGGAGACTTGGGACTGGTTTTGAAGAATTCATCTTTTTGTTTGCGTAAATCTGTGAGGCGTTGTGTATCCATAGGGTGCGTCCTTTGATTGTGTGTTGGTATATCTTTTGGACGCACCACATCGGGTTGACCTTACAACGTGAGGTGGTCGATAACGGTATCGGTTGTATGGACGATACTCAACATCCCTTCATAACCGTCACCGAGATATGGACTACCTTGCAAGGCATGAATCACAGTTTCCCATAATGTGCCGTAGCAGACGAAGGGGCGTGTTGGCACACCGCCGATTCGCATCAGTTCCCATGTCTCCGCGATTTCATGTAATGTCCCGACACCCCCAGGCATAGCAACATACGCATCGGCTTTCTGTACCATATAGAGGAGACGGTCGCGCAACTCGGCAAAGTTAACCACTTCCTTATTATAGGTGTTGGGTTCTTGGTCGTATCGTTTGCCGATTTGGTCGGTTGTCACACCGATGACATGTCCACCGGCTTCGTTTGCGCCTTTGCTAATGGCTTCCATCACACCATAGTAACCGCCTGTCATGACGGCATATCCTGCTTCGGCTAGCTTACGTCCGACTTCAACAGAGGTTTCGTAATCATTGTCACCGGGGCGTACCTTAGAACTGCCGTATACTGTCACGATTTTCATAGTTGTATTGTCCTGATTGTGATAAGTGAAATGCGACCTAGTGTAGCGTGAGTTGCCTTGAATTGGTATTGGATTCTGTGAGTCAGGCAAAATATATTAAACTTATAAAAATGGCTGTCACCCCCAAAGTTTAGGGGAACGTTTTGACATTTTTCACGTATACTAGAATAGAAGTTAATTAAAACAAGAGGAGATACAATGTCTAAACGACTACTCGTATTGATGAGTATTTTAATGCTAATGGTTGTGCCATTTGCTAGTGTAAATGCACAGGATATGGCAGAAGGTATTGATTATTGCGAAATCCTGCCAGAAGCAGACTGCCAAATTCTATTGCAAAGCGACGCAGTCATGGCAGATGTCAACTCACTCGCCTTTGACCTTTCATTGGTCTATGACATTGCGATGAGTGATAGTGGTATGCCCGGTATGGAAAATATCAACTTCGCAATTGATGGGTCTGGTGCAGTTGCATTTGATAGTGCTGTCTTTAAAGAAATGAACGAGATGGCAATGAACGATATGTCTGCTTATATGGACCAGATGCCAATGTTGCTCGATAATGTCTTCACCGCAATTGAAGGTGAAATGTCCCTCAATATCACACTGCCTGAAATGATGGCAATGATGATGCCAGATGCGCCATCCTCAATTCCACTGAACCTCCTGATGGAAAACGGCGTTTATGCTGTTGATGCTGCCTCACTCGCTAACGCGCTGGGTGAAGATGCTGGTGGTATGAGCTGGGTTGGCATTGACCTGACCGGTGCATTCGAATCCATGATGGACGAAATGGACTTCTCCATGATGTTTGACGACGAAATGATGGGCATGATGGCAATGGGTACTACTGATATGACCAGTGCATTCGACATCACACGCTTGCCAGATAGCACCCTCAACGGTCAATCTGTCGCTGTCTTTGAACTGATTTTTGACTATGGCGCAATGCTAGAAGCAACTGGTATGGGCGAAACACTCTACCAGATGTATGCTGACATGGGCATGTCACAAGAAGAATCCGAAGCAATCATCGGTATGCTTGACGATATGGACATCAATATTCGCCAATATGTCGGTCTCGATGACTTCTACAACTACCGTATGGAATTTGCGATGGACTTCGCAATGGACGGCGAAGCAATGGGTGACCCAACCATGGGTACAATTGGTCTCAACTTCAACATGACATTCGACATGAGTGAATTTAATGTCCCTGTTGATGTGGAAATCCCAGCCGACGCAATGATTATGCCATTTGAAATGCTGATGGGTGCTGGTCTCTAAGCCAGAACATCATAACTGAATCACACAAAGGGTAGGTGCGCTGCATCTGCCCTTTTTCTATAATTAACGTCAGTTTTGGATAAGAGAATCAATTGTTCAAGCGACGATTGATTATCCAAGTGTGCTTATGTTTTTAGTTTTGGTGATTTGTTATTGGTCAAAACAACCAGCTACCAATAACCGATTGATATGCCAATATCGCATCCAAAACATCACATTATGTGAATTGAAGTGTTAAGCAAAACTCAGGTTATAATTAAAAAATCCCACCATATTGGTAGGATTTGGGTCGGAGAAGGTGGGATTCGAACCCACGGTACCCCGAAGGGTACAACTGTTTTCGAGACAGCCCCAATCGTCCACTCTGGCACCTCTCCTTAGTAGACAAAAATTATAGTCCAAAATCACTAAGAATTGAATATCACATTCTACAAAATCTCAATACAAACTTGTGTACTAGCGTTTATTTTCTGTTAATATTAGAGAATAGGATTGTTAGTTAATAGATGGCTGAAGTATATGAAGAATAATACCTCAATGAAGAATGATACTCGGCAAGTCCTCCTTAATAAGATAGCAGACCTCCAACAATATCAATATGACGCAATCGAATTTCAACATAAGCTAGAAATTTTACAGTCCATCAGCCGTGACCTTGATCGTACACAGTCTTTCGATGAGCTATGTCGATATGGTGTTGAATTTGGTATTCGCCAATTAGGATTCGACCGAATGAGTTTCTGGTTTACCGACGACAAGCGCGAGCACCTGATAGGCACATTTGGCATAGACGAAAATGGTCAAATGCGAGATGAGCGTCACGAGCGTAGAAAACTTGACCATGAAGTTATTGTACAGTTCTCAATTGGCAAAAGTGACTTGCATGTCGTTGAAGATACACCTCTATATAACCATTTTGCAGAACCGGTTGGGACAGGGTGGCTGATTGCTGTGCCATTACTAGATGGGGATGAGTTTGTGGGGTACTTGTCCTGTGACAATTTACTGAGCCAGCAACCAATTAAATCTTATTATCCAAAATTGCTCCAGCTTTATGGTGCGACCATCGGATATCTAGCGCGTAACAAACAGTCGCTTGCACGTACTCGATTGTTTCATCACGCGATGGAACAGAGCCAAGCCTGTATCTGCTTCTTTGACCCCTTCGGTCATATTACGTATCTGAATGCTACCATGATTTCTCGATTTCATGGGCTGTCACTATCTCATGTTCAAGAAGTTCTTGATGCCCTCAATCACCAATCCGAAGCAGAGTCTACTACGGTGACCAACTGGGACACACTTATCACAGATTTGAACCGTCACTACGAATGGCGTATCCCTGTTGGTGATAAACGCTATCAAATATTGGATATGAGTATTTCCACAATTGCTGAAGATGCCGAACCTACACAATACATTATGCGATTAGAAGATGTCACATTACGGCGTGATGCGGAACAGCAACGGGTTCAGTTGCAACTCGAACATGAACGTGCCGAGCTATTGCAAACATTCGTAACCCATACTGCCCACGACTTCAAAACGCCACTGTCTATCATCAATACAAAAGCATATTTGCTAGGTCGGTATGCTCCCGATGAAAAAGCACGCGAACATACCAGAATCATTGAGGCACAGTCCAAGCATATCGAATATTTGCTAGAAGATATGTTAGAGATGGTTCGTCTACAAAGCCAATCCACATGGTATCTGCAACGTACAAATATCAGTGCGGTATTGTCGATGTCTGTTGCGAATGCCCAATTGATGGGACAGGGAAATGCACGCGATTGGCAACTGGATATTGTCCCCAATATCATCGCAATGTGTGATGAGACATGGTTCTCTAAGGCGATTCGTAACATACTGGAAAATGCGATTGCATACTCCGAAGACGGCAGTCACATCAAAGTTTCAACATCACTTGATGCAGACTATGCCTATGTTGATATTACCGATTCTGGGATAGGTATCGCCGAGGACGAACTTGAATTGATATTTGAACCGCTGTACCGCATCAATGACGCAAGGACATCACGCGGAACAGGTTTGGGTTTAGCTATCACAAAACAAGTGGTTGAACGCTCCGGTGGCAAAATCTATGCAACTAGTGAACTGGGTGTTGGCACAACCATTCATATCGCGTTACCGATTCGTCAATCGTCCGTATGACGCGCTATAATACAGTATCGTAAAAGGACATCGAGGATAACTATGTTTGATTCAATTATGTGGTTTGTCGCATCACCATTTATCTGTGTTGGTTGGATTATTGTCGGGGCGATTGCTGGTGCAATGGCAAGGCGGATTATGGGGGCAACTGATAAGCCCTTCATTCAAGATATTATTCTGGGAATTGCCGGAGCCGCGATTGGTGGTATCCTCTTGGGTTTTGTCAATGTAGGAACACCATCCGGCGGTATTGCGCTGGTGATTTTTAACCTTGTGTTGGCAACAGTTACCGCGTCGATCTTGATTTTTATCGGTCGTCAAATTGGCGGTGGCGGTAAGAAAACATCAGAACGCCCTGAACGCAAAATCCCAAGAAGCCGTTAATTTACTTCTGACCTTGTGCGCGGAGTTTGCGGAAGAAACTACGGATTTGTTCAGCGGCTTCGTCAGCAAATACACCGTGTTCGACAGTCACTTGATGATTTAGGCTGGAGTGGCGGGTGATGTCCATGATACTGCCTGCTGCTCCTGCTTTGGGGTCGGTCGTCGCATAGACCAGACGGGGCAACCGCGCTAAGACCATTGCCCCGGCACACATGGCACAGGGTTCAAGCGTGCAATATAGTGTCACATCTTCTAGTCGCCAAAATCCGACAACAGTCGAAGCCTGACGCATCGCAATCATTTCGGCATGGGCAGTCGGGTCATTATCAGCTTCCCTGCGATTGTATCCTCGTCCGATGATTTCCCCATTATGAACCGCTATTGCGCCAATCGGTACATCCTCAAATTCGAGGGCGCGCTCGGCTTCGGTCAGTGCAATCCGCATCCATTTTCTATCATCTTCGGTAATCGGCATCGCTACTCATCCAATGTGCGACGGGCATTATCGCCAGCGTCCCGCATGAACTTGTCATAGTCGTCGAATTTTTGACGTGCTTTCCGTGAGGATTTATGTTCCGGTACAGCAACCGATGATTTGGGGGTGGGCGTTAAGAATGTGACAATACCCGAAATACCCGTCCAAATTACAATAATGCTCAGTCCACCAATAATGCCAAGTAAGAGATGGAAGTCGGTCTGGTCAGTATATCCTGTCGTCTGGAAGTAATGGACAATCCCACCGTCAATATTGTCGAATAATTCATAATATTCGGAGTCAACTCGTGTGTCGTGACGAACATAGATATAAAGTGGGCGTTTTAAATCTGCTGATGCGACTGCGAAGGCTTGAATCTGTTTATAATTGCGCTCTTGCGTAATCGTTAGTGTGGCTGAATTTTTCGATTCTGCAATGTAGTTATTAGTGTAAAAATCAGGAACACGATAATTTTCTATTGTATCCGAATAATAGACACACTCTGTATTTTTAGCAGGAGGTTGCTCTGAATCTTTAAATCTAGTGTTGCAAAATGCTTGTACAGGGATGTTCTCATCATTTTTGGTTAATCGCAAATCTTTGCTGAGGACACGTTCACCGTCCCAACCAATTTCATCAGATGGAGCTTCCCCTGTAGATAAGACGACTTCGCTCGAATACCGTCGATTTGTGGGGTTGGTCGGGTCAAAATTCGTAATCAGTAATCCAGCACAGGCAATAATTATCAGGATAGCAAGGGTAAAGACAGCGCGCTTCAATGTTTTCACAGTAGCCTCCTAGAACATGCTAATCTGTGTCGGCTTGTCATCATCATCTTCATCGTCTGTTTCGTCCTCACCTAGTTCATCTTCGTTGATGTCATCTTCAAGGCTATCCTCAAAGGTTTGTAGTTCGGCTTCGGGTTCAGTGTCTTCGATTGTTGCGACAGGGAATATATGCCCCGTCTCATGAGTTTCTTTTTCGGGGTCATCATTCACCAATGGCTGACCCTCATCATCAAACTTACTTTCATCAATCGGTATACACTGCGGACAGGTACACTCAGCTGGATGGGGTTGTCCGGCTTGAGCTTTTTCGAGTATCTGCATATCCGGCACATAATCCTCGCCGACATCATCAACGTGCATGGTGGCTTCGACCCGCAACCGTGCCAACTCATCATCAGTAAAGCCGACATCATATAATACCGCCGTGAGTGACGGCAGAGTCACGGTATCATTATTGCGAACGACATATTTATATTGTTCGCGGAGGCTCTTTATCCATTCATCAAAGAAAATGCTACGTCGTTCCATTGTGTTGCCTTAAATCTCATAGGTATTTGTCGGATAGGGGACATGGACTTCCATGCCAAATTTGTCAGTTAATGATTTCTGTAGAGCTTGGGCAGACTCCGGTTCACCGTGTACCAACCATGTTTTGTCAGGACGGTTTTTCATCGCGCCGACCCAATTTGTGAGTTCGTTCTTATCGGCGTGACCACTAAAACCGTTGATGACTTCCACCCGTGCGTTGACATCATATTCATCGCCGAAGATTCGCACCGTCTCGTTACCATCGACCAGCCGACGACCGAGTGTATGTTCGGCTTGCCATCCGGTAATCAGCACCGTATTTTTGGCATCGGTGATACGATTCTTGAGGTGGTGGACAATCCGCCCAAATTCTGCCATGCCACTTGCACTAATTATAATACACGGCTCGGCTTTTGTGTTAAGGTCTTTACTCTGTTGTAATGAGCGCACATAAGTCAAATCGTCAAAGCCGAAGGGGTTGCGCGTGTTGGTGTCGCTGATGAATTGCTGGATTTCTTCGTCATATGTTTCAGGGTGTAATTGAAATACCGAGGTTGCATCAACTGCCAGAGGGCTATCCACATAAATGGATAGGCGAGGGATGTCACCCGCTTCCCACATTTTGTGTAACGTATAGACAATCTGCTGGGTACGCCCGACCGCAAACGCAGGCATAATCAACGCACCACCTGCTTGATGAGTTTCGTTAACGATACGCTTTAGTTTCTTTTCTGCATCAAAGTAGGGCGCATGGGTGCGGTTGCCATAGGTGCTTTCCATAATCAGGAAGTCGCATCCGTCAATCACATCGGGGTCGCGGATTATCGGGATACCTTCGCGTCCGAGGTCACCACTAAACACGAGGCGACGCTCACGATTAGTCTCTTTGTCGATGATGTCGAGGGCGACAATTGCACTACCAAGCATGTGTCCGGCATCATAGAAGGTCAGCTTTACACCATCCGCTATCCGGCGGGTACGATAATAACTCTGCGATACAAAATAATTGAGCGCGTTGACCGCATCTTGTTGCGTATAAATTGGTTCAATCGGAGCTTCACCTTTGCGTGCCCGCTTCTTATTGACATACTCTGCATCACGCTCTTGGATGTGACCGCTATCCCGCAGCATCGTCGAACACAGGTCACGGGTCGGGTCGGTGCAGATAATGTCGCCATCAAAGCCATTGCGAATGAGATTGGGGATATTCCCGCTGTGGTCAATATGAGCATGCGACAAAATCACCATATCTATACTGCTACAATCAAAGGGTAGATTGCGATTGGCTACAAACGAATCTTTGCGCCGTCCTTGTACCAGCCCACAATCTAGCAAGATGGTTGTGCCATTAATTTCCAATAGATGCTTAGAACCCGTTACACTCCGCGCCGCACCATAAAACGTAAGTCGCATTGTATTCGTCTCACTTTATCAGGTCAATCATAGTTCTAGTGTACTCGATAAACCTGACGAATAGGCTTACAGTGTGGGAGTTCCTGCGGGTTGTTGTTGTGTGATGCAATGGATGTTCCCGCCACCGAGACTGATTTCTCGCCCACCGGATACCCCAACAATCTTGCGGTCAGGAAAAGTCGTTTGTAAAACCTGCATGGCTTCTGCATCTGTCTCGACACCAAAGTTCGGCACAACAATCCCGCTGTTGGCGATATAAAAATTGATATACCCACCAAACACTGGCATGCCTTCCAAGCGGGGTAGCGTCGAATCGACTTGATGTACACCACCAGATTCAGATTTTGTCATTGGGGGCAGGTCGGCATAAGGTAACTTGATAATCTCAAAAGGTCGCCCATGCGCATCAGTTTGGCTAGCCAGTTGCTCATAGGCTTCGTGACATTCATCATAGATTGCTGATGCTTGATTATCCGTCCACGATAGCAACACAACAGCAGGGCGCACAAAGGCACATACCCCGTCGATATGCCCATCGGTTTCGTCATCGCCGTCAAGGTCAAGCCAAATCACTTTGTCGATACTCAGATAATCTGACAATACCTGCTCAATGTCGCTGATGGATAAATCAGGGTTACGGTTGGGATTGGTCAGCACAGATTGTGTTGTGATGAGTGTGCCGGCACCATCAACATGAATCGCACCGCCTTCGTTTGTTAATGGGGCTTTGTATGCGCCTGCGCCGACAATACCAAGTACCTTTGAGGCAACAAGATTGTCCTTATCCCATGGGAAGTACAGACCGCCATCCAATCCACCCCATGCGTTGAAGTTCCAATCGACCCCGCGCACATGCCCTTCATCATTCACGACAAACGACGGACCATTATCGCGCATCCACGAATCATTATACGACATCTCAATCACACGAATATGACGCGGTAGCATCGACCGTGCCACCTCATAGACAGTTGTATTGGCACAAACTGTCACAGGCTCAAATTGAGAAATGGCAATTGCGACATCTGCAAATACCTGTTGTGCCGGAATCGCACCATTGCGCCATGTGTCGGGACGCTCTGGAAATAACATCCAGCATCCGGTGTGGGCTTCAAATTCACCGGGCATCCGATAACCATCTTCGCGTGGGGTCGAGCCGAGATAATGTGACATTGGCTTATGCGTCCACTTTCAAAAATAACGATTGACCATGCGACAGCCCTTCGAGTGTAAGCTGACCGTCTATTACTGTGTAGGTTGTGTCCGTTAGTAGGTCGGTTAGGGTTGTGCCATCAGTGATATTGGCTTTGACCATATCCAGATGAACCGCTGGCATGTCATCCTCACCACGATAAGCCACCACTATCATCTGCTCTTGCAATGACTGACGCTGGAATGCAACCAAATCACCCTGTGCGTATAACATCTGGAATCCGCCGTGTTGTAGCGCATGTGAATTTTTACGAATCGCAATTACTTGCTGATGGAAACCGCGCAAATCTTTGTCCCATTCGCTATCATCCCACGGCATACAACGACGGTTGTCAGGGTCGTGACCGCCTTGCATACCAATCTCATCTGCATAATAAAGACAAGGTGTACCGGGGAATCCCATCAGCAGAGCCGTTCCTGCCTTGATGATAGCTGTGTCACCGTCTGTCACCCACATCGGACGGCTGATGTCGTGGCTACCAATCTGATTAAACTGCTGTAGGGCAATCACATAAGGAATTGCTGTCATATATTCACGCCATTGGATTGCCAGAGATTCGGTCGGGAAAACATGTGTATCACCAAAGTCTTTATCTTCTTCGACACCGAGGTCACCTTTGCCCATCCAGCGACGAGTCGGCGTATTGAAGCCCTGATAATTCATCGTTGCGTCTAGCCCATCGCCTTGCAGATGAAAACTACTATCTTGAAAATATTCACCCATCATATACGCATCAGGATTTTCGTCTTTGATGGCTTCGCGCATTTCTTTCCAGACTTCTGCACCCTCTTGGAATTGCCAGTAGTTGCCCGTCATGTTGGCGACATCCAACCGCCACGCATCAATGCTGTAGGGTGGTTTCAGCCACTTACGTATTGGACTATCAGGTTTACGGTACATCTCATCGCGTAATTTCTGACTGCGGTAATTCAGCTTGACCAACGACGGTACACCCAACCAATATTCAAATTCGCCGGTATTAGGATGACGATAGAAGTATTCCGCTGTTTCGCTGTCGGGGTCGGCTTTTGCTGATGTAAACCACGCATGATGAAAACCGATGTGATTCGGCGTGATGTCTAACATCAACTTCATCCCGCGTTCGGCCATCGCCTGACGTAATTCTGCTAATGCTTCATCACCGCCGAGATTGTCTGCCACTTTGTTGAAGTCGCGGATGTCGTAGAAGTGATTCGTCTCTGCGTCAAATATCGGATTAAGATAGATAGCAGTCACACCGAGGTCTTCCAGATAATCAAGATGTTGCGTGATGCCCTGCAAATCCCCACCGAAAAATTCAACGGTCATGGTCTCTTGCCAGGATTTCGGTATCTCACCCCATTCGCGTACCTGTACATCTTTTCCCATAACAGATGGTACACCTGCTTTACGGTCGTTGGACGGGTCGCCATTGTCGAAGCGTTCAGGGAAAATCTGATAGAAGACCTGCTCCCGTACCCACTCAACGGCATCATAATCACCCAATATTGTAAAGTTAAACCAATCAGGACTATCAACCGGACTAACACCATGCTGGTTGTAGTAGAACGAACCGAAGTCTGCCAGAAAGTGGAACTCATAATTGTTGTGATACATCGTAATCGGCATCTCAGCAGACCACCATTCGCACACCGTAGTGGTTTCGGTCTTGCTCATTTTGATGCGCTTCCACTCCCCATCAGGGCGACTGCGCAGATACAGCACCTCAATCGGCGCATCGACAGGCACACGGATTTTGACAGTAATCGTGTCGTTGATACGTGGCGTGACATCACTCAGATATACTTCTGAGCTATCGTGATGGATATAGGTTGTCCAGTCGGATAGGTGGGTCATAAGTACCTCAAGTTGAAAGTTGAAAGCGAAAAGTAGAAAGTTGATTGACGGTAGTTTCGTGATGATAACTTGCTAGGTCAGTTAAATTACTTTGTTTAATTGTCCGAATCATATTGACATAAAACTGTGTAGGGACAAGGCATGCCTTGTCCCTGCGAGTAAGTCTTGACTTAATTGTAACCTTTACTTCTTTGTCGCAATATCCCCATAGGATTTTTCCTGTTGGTCAGGGTGACGTTGGAACATGCGCGTAACATGCAATAGCGCATCTTTGCCACTGTGGTCGAAGCCATCTTCGGTAAAACGCCATGTCCAGTTCCCGCCAAGCTTACCGGGGGTATTCATGCGTCCCTCACTGCCTAAGCCCAAAACATCTTGCATCGGCATAATGAAGGTATGTCCGCTTGACCGCATCCCGACCCGCGCCAATGTCCAGACAATATCGTAAATATCTTGACCAAGATAATCTTTCATAAAGCCGAGTGTGCCGTCGTCTACTTCATCGCTAAACCATCCGACAGTCGTATTGTTGTCATGTGTGCCTGTATAGACAACACAATTGACGGGATGATTATGGGGCAAGAATGGGTTGGTCGGGTCACTCCATGCAAATTGCAGGACTTTCATACCGGGTAGGTTGAAGTCATCGCGCAATTTTTCGACCCCTTCCGTAATTACACCGAGGTCTTCTGCAATAATCGGCAGTTCACCCAGTGCATCTTTAATCGCTTGGAAGAAGTGTTCCTCCGGTCCGTCAATCCATTCGCCGTTAATCGCAGTTTCTTCTTCGGCTGGGATTTCCCAATAGGCTTCAAATCCTCTAAAGTGGTCGATACGGATATAATCCACTAAGCTGAGAATCGCCTTGAAGCGTTCAATCCACCAACTATAGCCATCCTCTTTCATAACATCCCAACGATAGAGTGGATTGCCCCAACGTTGTCCGGTCGGGCTGAAATAATCAGGGGGTACACCTGCAATTACAGTCGGGTTGCCGGTGTCATCAAGGAAATGTTTATCCTGATTCGCCCACACATCGGAGCTATCATGCGCCACAAAAATTGGCAAGTCACCAAACAGACGAACCCCTTTGTCATTGGCATAATATTTAACGTCATACCATTGTCGATGGAATATCCATTGCCGGAACTTTTGCTCTTGAATCTCGTCGGCATACTTTTTGATAGCATCAGCAATTGCTTTTTCATCACGCAACGCTAGCTCCGGTTCCCATTCCACCCACGGGCGCAAATCATGGTCATTCTTCAACGCCACAAACAACGCAAAGTCATCGAGCCAATGTGCGCTATCATCACAGAAGGCTTCAAATGCAGATTTATCTTTGACCTTTTTGAAGTTCTTATACGCGATGTTGAGCTTTTCATTATGGAAGGGGATAATCCAACCAAAATCTACATTGTCTGTTGGGAAGTCCGGTGTGTCAGCGAGGTCATCTTCGCTGAGTAATCCTTCCTCAACCAGCTTATCGAGGCTAATCAGATTGGGATTGCCAGCAAATGCGGATAAGGTCTGATATGGGGAATCACCATAACTTGTCGGACCCAACGGCAAGACTTGCCAGATGGTTTGACCATGTGCCACCAGCCAATCAATAAACCGAAAGGCATTATCACCGAGGTCACCGATACCGTAGTGTCCCGGTAGTGATGTCGGGTGCAGTAAGATACCACTCGAACGTGGAAATAAAGTCATATTTAAAAACCCTCATTTAAACGTTTATTCTTACAGATTGTGTCAAGATGGTAGCTGAGATTTGTGGTCTATGCAATGGGATGTGATTGCGCGATGATAGATTCATATGTGTAAAGCGGGAATGGATAATAAAGATGTCAAAGTCAATATTGGTCACAGGCGCATCAAAAGGTATTGGTCGGGCAATTACCCTCGATTTGGATAAACGCGGATATACAGTCTTTGCGGGTGTGCGTAAACAAGCTGATGCCGAAGACCTCAAAAAAGATGCCTCAGACAGATTACAGCCTGTCATAGCCGATGTCACCGATGTGGAACAAATTACATCAATGGCGGACGAGATTGCTCAGGCTGTCGGCATGAATGGATTAGATGGCGTGGTCAACAATGCTGGATTGAGCGTTGCAGGTGTCCTAGAACATATTCCACTCGATGATTTTCGCTATCAACTTGAAGTCAATCTGATTGGACAATTGGCTGTCACGCAGGCGATGTTGCCATTGCTTCGTCAGGCAAAGGGACGTGTAATAAATATGGGGTCGGCAGGTGGCTCACGGTTGGTCATGCCGGGCATGGGCGCATATTCTGTCTCCAAAGCTGCACTCGAAATGCTTACCGATGGTCTCCGTGTGGAACTCAAGCAGTGGGGTGTTGAAGTCGTCAGTGTTTTACCCGGTGCAGTCAAAACGCCGATTTGGGACAGTGGTCAACAACTCATCGACAAAGCACGAGAGACAATGTCCGACGAAGCCCTCAATGATTACGGTCGTATCTTGCGCCGACTAGAAAAATTCTACGCCCATTCTTCAAATACTGGCATCGAACCACAACAGGTCGCCGATGCTGTCTATCACGCCCTGACCGACCCCAAACCCAAGACGCGCTATTATGTCGGCTCGGATACGTTGCGATTCCGTCTGCTCAGTCTCCTGCCGGATAGGTTGGTTGATAAGCTGATATTGGGCTGATAACTACAAATTTATCTGTGACCTGAGTTTACCTCGAGGGATGAGAATCTCCGTAGGGGTAGAACTCAGATCCACCCCTACAAAAGGTATTTTCATGAGAGATGTAGAAGGACACAAAGAAAAAATGGTATGGGTAAGTCTCCCCCAATATATTGAGGGAGATTGAGAGGGGGTTACTCATTCTCCAGCAAATCAGTGACCTTCTCAGCGGCTTCTTCCATCGCTACTGTAAATTCCTTGCCATCGCGTAGGCGACGCAGAGTAACAATGCCTTGTTCAATTTCATCGGGACCCGCTACGGCTACAATCGGGATACCTTTCTTGTCAGCATGTCCGAATTGCTTACCGATTTTACGCGCTTCAAAGTGCAGTTCCGTATTCACACCAGCGTTCCGCAACTGATTAGCTATCTTCATTGAGGCACGACGGGTGTCTTCATTAAACACGGTCACCAGCACATCAACCAATGTGCCACCAACTGACGCGGGATACAGGTCAAGCTCGTCCATCAAGTCAATGATACGCTCAATCCCGAAGGATGTTCCTGTTGTTGGTAGGCTTTTCTTGCGGAACATTCCGATAAGTTCGTCATAACGTCCGCCACCTGTGACACTACCCAGATTCGGCTCGGAGATAATCGTCTCGAAGATGGGACCCGTGTAATACCCAAGTCCACGCACCATCGTAAAGTCGAAGTCGTAGTTTTCCTGTGGGACACCTGCATCGGACAGATAATCGACCAACTCACGTAATTCGCTTAAGCCGTTGTCACCGTCACCAATCGCATCAGCAATCAAGTCAAGACTGCCTGTGCCGGGTTCATGCGCTTGCAACAAGTCCATCATTCGCGCAACGACTTCACCATCAACCCCGCGCTCGACCAATTCGTTCTTCACGCCATCAGCACCGATTTTGTCAAACTTATCGACACTGCGATACAGGTCGGGCAGTTGCTCATCGGGTACACCGGAAAACTCACCAATTGCTGTCAGTAGCTTGCGGTGATTAATCTTAATCGCAAATTGTGGAAAACCGAGACGGCTCAGTACCCGTTGCATCATCGTTACGATTTCAGCATCGGCTTCCATGCCAGAAATTCCGACAATGTCAGCATCACATTGATAAAACTCACGATACCGTCCACGCTGTGGGCGTTCACCACGAAACACAGGCGCGATGTGATAGCGTTTGAAGGGTAGGTTGAGTTCGTTTTCGTATTGAGCAACCACACGAGCCAATGGCACTGTTAGGTCATAACGCATAGCAAGCGGGTCTTTTTTACTGCGTCCATGTTGTGCGCTAAAGATAAGTTGCTCTGCTTCCTCGCCATATTTCCCGAACAAGGTGTCCTGCAATTCGAGAATCGGTGTGCCAATCGGTTCAAAGCCGAACAGATGGAATACCTCGCGGATGGTATCCATTACATAATTGCGACGTAACATGGTATCCGGCAGAAAATCGCGGAATCCCTTAGGGTTTCGGGGATTGATTCGTTTGCTCATCTTATCTCCTTACACAATGCGATTGTCCCTAATAAACACAAAAAGCGCGAAACCGCGCCAGAGTTGTCAACTATAGAAAAATTGGAAACGATGGTTAACACGGTTTATTTATATATAACCTATTGCAATGAATGTGATGCGTCATCATCATTTGCATTAACCCTCGCGTTTCCTTGATATGTAGTATAACGGACAGTCCTTTGAATTTCAATGTGTATCAAATAAGCGACCCGATTCAGTCGCTTATTTGATAGTTTTAGTGCTTTAGATTACTAGGCAGCTTGACGTGCTTTGAGGGCTTGTTCGCGGACTTCTTTAATCTGGTCATAGTGTCCGACTTCGTGTGACAGACCAAACAAGAAGGCGGCTGGGGCATTCATATGACCGAGTTTTTCTGTAAAGCGTGGCGATACATCGCGGTAGACATCCAACAAAGGTGCGTCGGGCCAAGTTTCCAGATACGCATTCCGCATCCGACGGCTTTCTTCCAGACGTTGGCGGACTTTTGCTACACTATCCATATCACGCCATGCCGTTTCATAGCGAGGGCGTTCTGATGCTGGAATCCCGCGTGCCAGCAAAGAACTGAGGGCTGCACCTTCTTCGCTACTGGCGGTTACATGCGCGATGAGATGCCCGAATGTCCAACCGATTTCTTCTTCACCTTCAACAGCATAGGGGTCATCGGCATTGGGGTCGTGTGGTTCAAACACAACATCGGCATCGGTCATGCCATCAAGCAAACCCAACAGAAAATCAATACTTTCGTCGCTGTATTGTTTCAAGTCCGCTTGGGTGATATTTTCTTGCGTTGCGTAGTTGATATACTTGATTTCGTAATTTCGCATGGGGGTAAAGTCAATCATTCCGATAGTCTCCTCTGATAGGGTTGATGTAAACGATAACTATCCATTTGATGAGATTTCTATGGGGAAACTTACGCATGAGTTAAGCCAATACTCATATTGATACGCTCTGGTTCAGTAGATGGTTACGTAAGAGGATTCACTTTTTGTTGGTGAAATATACTTGTGAATGGTACACTCTAGGCATGGGGGAAGAAATATTCTACCACTAAACTGTTTATTTTTATTGAAAAAATGAATGAAAGCAGACGCTGACCTATGTTAACTGACATTGAAAAAATGCTATTTATTATGTTGGCATTGTTTGCCATCGGCGCAACCTATGCTGGCTTTATGGAAATGTACCAGATTATCAATCGCGGGCAGGGTAAACTGCACTTTACCGGGATTGTTAAACGGGCTTGGAACGCGCTTGAAATTTATATCACACAGCGCACCACACTTAAAACCCGTCGGTGGACAAGCCTGTTACATTGGGGTGTGGTCATTGGTTTTACTTACTATTTTTTGATTAACGCGGTTGATTTGTTGATTGGCTTCTTGCCCGGTTTTGAGGACTCACTGAAAAATCTTGGCATTCTCTATGATGGGTATCGCTTTCTAGGGGACATACTCAGTGTGATTGTGCTGGTAGGTGTCGCATATTTTATTGTCCGTCGCCTGTATTTGCCGAACAAAAAAGACCTCGAATTTCACGATAATGTCTTGCTCCATCCCAAAGTTAAAGAGGGTGCGATTACCCGTGACTCAATGATTGTAGCAGTGTTTATCCTGTTGCATGTTGGGGCGCGCTTCCTCGGTGAATCAGTCGTGGTGGCACAACATGGCGCTGACATTATGATGCCTTTTGCGACAATTGTCTCACCGATTTGGGGTGGGATGAATGTCGATGCCTTACAGTTCATGCGTCATACATGGTGGTGGGTAGCACTCGGTGGGATTCTTCTCTTTACGCCGTATTTCCCATATACCAAACATGCCCACTTGTTCATGGCACCGCTCAACTTCTTGACCCGACCCGAACGTACATCTCTCGGTGAACTGACTCCGCTTGATTTTGAAGATGAAGAAATCGAACAATTTGGTGTCCATACCTTCACCGATTTGCACAAGACACAGCTCTTTGATGGCATGGCATGTATCATGTGTAATCGCTGTCAGGATGTGTGTCCGGCATATGTCACCGGAAAAGAACTCTCGCCGTCAGCATTAGAGGTCAACAAACGCTATAGCATCAAAGACCACTGGACAGCACTCGCAAATGGCGAAGATGTTGATGTGCCATTAATGGGGACACTACTCAGCGAATCGGCAGTATGGGCATGTACATCCTGTGCGGCATGTATCGAGGTTTGTCCGGTTGGTAATGAACCCATGCTTGATATTCTTGATATTCGCCGTGATGCGGTTCTGATGCAAAGTGAATTTCCGAACGAGTTACAGGGTGCGTTCAACGGTATGGAACGTCAGGGCAATCCCTGGCAAATTGCAGAATCACGGGTGGGCTGGACAGATGGGCTTGATATTCCTGTTCCCACTGTCAGCGAAAATCCTGATTTTGATGTCTTGTATTGGACAGGGTGTGCCGTCAGCTATGACCCACGCGCACAGGAAACTGCTCGCGCATTGGTCAAAGTTTTGCATGCTGCTGGTGTTAGCTTTGCGATTCTGGGTGAAGATGAAAACTGTACCGGAGATGTTGCTCGTCGCGCTGGTAACGAGTACCTCTATTTTGAGATGGCATCCGGTAATGTCGAAGTGCTGAACGAAGTTAACCCGAAGCGTATTGTTGTGACCTGCCCACACTGCTATCACAACGTTGGCAGAGAGTATCATCAGTTTGGTGGTGAGTACGAAGTGGTTCACCATACCGAACTCATCGAAGAATTGATTACGTCGGGCAAATTGCCACGCTCAGCAGACCCGAGCCAATGGAGCAATGTCACCTTCCATGACCCCTGCTATCTAGGCCGCCATAATGATGTCGTCGATGCACCGCGTAATGTCTTGAGTGCCAATAGCATCCCCATTATCGAGATGCCTCGCAACAAGAAGAATAGCTTCTGCTGTGGTGCAGGTGGGGCACAATTCTGGAAAGAAGAAGAACATGGCGATAAGAAGGTCAATCTCGAACGCTACGAAGAAGCCAAAGCTACCGGAGCAGAGACAATGGCAGTCGGATGTCCTTTCTGTATGCGGATGTTTGAAGATGCCAGTGGCGAAATTGCTGATGGTCCGAAAGTGATGGATGTGGTCGAGATTATCGCACAGGGCTTGCTGGAAACTACATCGACCTCTGAACCCGAACCTGCTGGCGATTAGCATCAATAATTGATAATTCTGATAAACTCCTATCTTGCTGAAGATGGGAGTTTTTAATTGTGGAGGATATGATGGCTTTTGACTTTACTGATTTTCCAGTTTTACAGACCGAACGCCTGACCCTACGGCGTATTGTACCCACTGATTTGCAAGATTGGCTAGCAGTCTGGACAAACGAAGATGTGTTGCGTTATCTGATTGACTTCGACACTGTGCCGGACGAAACGGAAGTCACGGAAATTATCCAATGGGCAGACGACATTTATGCGCATAAGACAGGCATCCGTTGGGCAATCACGCGCACCGGAGACGACACAATGATAGGGTCGGTTGGCTTCCATCTGTACAATAGCAAGAATCGCTGGGCAGAAATTGGTTATGAATTACACCGTGACCATTGGCGACAAGGCATCACATCTGAGGCAGTATCGGCAGTCTTGGGCTTTTGCTTTGATAGTCTGAACTGCCATCGGGTGGAAGCCAATGTGACGGTTGGTAATGATGAGTCAGCGGGTTTGCTTAAGAAGGTGGGTTTTACATTGGAAGGCACATGGCGTGATAAGGTCTATTGGCAGGGCAATTTTCATAGCCTGTGGCAGTTCAGTTTGCTAGAGGGTGACCTACGTTGATAATGATAAAAAATATGACAAATGATACTAGGGCGACAATTTAAACATGTTATTATTGTTTCTGAATATGTGTAATTAGAACTTAGATGGACAGATAACTGTGAAGCAACGTATCATCAATTGGCTTAAATTTGATCCACTTTTTGTCGTGAACAGCATCATATTTTTTGTTGTACTGAATCAGGCACGTCATTATCTTTTTGTGCATTTGGAGCAGAGTGAGTACTTTGAGTCCGTCTTTGTTGATAATTTGATATCGGAAATTCCATGGTTTTTTGTTTTGGTAATCGTTTTGTTGGTTATCAACTATCTTCCAACCAGTTGGAATATGTTAAAAGACAAGTGGTCATGGCACGCTGTAGATGACACAGGACATTTACGGGTTGTTATGATGATTGTGGCGTTCACATTAGTCTGGTCATATAGTGCTTACAGCTATAATTTTTACTACGACCAACCTCACTATCTTGAAAGATTATTGTTGGTTCTCTCATTTATTGGATGCTGGTTCTCACCTTTATTTATTGGACCAATGGTTGTGCTGACCTATACCATTTCTGGTCAAATGACATACCCGGAAGAAATAGGATATACCTATACTGATAAACTCATCGTTTTTCAGTTTTTGATAATGTTTGCGTTTTACGTTTTTATCCGACCTATTACACGCCCTAAACCGACCGTGCTAATCTTTGTAACGTTATGTCTTGTGGGTGCGTTTTATTTTTATCCAGCCCATCGTAAGCTTGAAATTGGAACAAGTGAGTTATTTTGGATTGTTGATAACGACCTACATAATCTATATTTCGGAGCATATCTCAATGGCTGGTTAAGTTTCTTACCACTAGAAACTGCATATTCGATTCGAGACATAATAGAGGCGTTGAATATCCCGCTACAATTTCTGACTATGCTAATTGAAATTGCCGGTATTGTCATAGTCTTATTCAATAGACGCATTGCCATGTTAATTCTTTTGAGTGCGATTTGTATGCATGTGGGAATCTATGTTTCTTCAGGTGTATTTTTTTGGAAGTGGATTGCATTGGATGCGATGCTTATATGGTATTTGTGGAAATATCGTGATGACAAAGCAATGAATGGAATCTTTCGACCAGTCTATGGTTTGATAGGTGTTTTTGCTATCGGATATGCCAATTTCTTTGGTGCATTACATCTCGGATGGTGGGATAGCCCTGTTAATAGTTACTTTGAGTATGAGGTCATTGATACACAGGGGAATAGTTACGAATTTTCACGCGCTTACATGCAACCCTATGATATGAGACATGCCCAAAGTCGTCTTTATTTTCTTGTGAATAGAGAAATCGTTGTCAACACATATGGCACATTACACTCAACGGGGGCATATCATGACTTTCTGGCGAGTGATATTAATGATGTAGCAACAATTACAGAACTCTGGGGAAGGAATCGATACTCAGAGAATAGAGTTCGTAATTTTATTGAGTTTCTCGAACGCTATTTTACTAGTTATAATGAACGACTCAATCAGGTATTTGTCCCTGATATTTTGCGACCACCCATGCACATTTGGACAATTCCCCGTCCGCATGCTTATAATCATGAATTTCCTATAGAGACTATAAAAGTGTGGTTTATCGAAACCTATGACACTGGTGATGAAGTTGTCTATCTCAATGAAGAAGTCGTCTTAGAAGTGGAGATTCCGCAAGACTATATAACATCCCTAGATGGCAATGTGCGCCCACAAGATTATGTGATTGGATTTACCAATACGACTTATCTCGGTGATAATTCTGATGAATATAGCGAAGTTGCGGATGCTTATGTCACCACTCAAATTGGCACGGATGCTGTATTTATTCCATCACAACTGGAGACACGAGAAGAATTAGAAACCTATATACAAGATATTCTATACAGTCGCTCCAATGTAATCTTAAGTTACCAACCAAATGACTTGCCAGAAAATTTTGACATTATGAAGGATATTATCGAGGAGCTTTTTGCTCCCTGTGATATTGTCGTGGATGACGCTCGGTTGTTTGCCCAACGATATGTGGATTCAGCATTGTCCTGTGACCATGAATCAGAGCCAATTGAGTATGATAACGGTATCATCATTCAGGATAAGTTTATTGACTATGACGATAGACAAGATAATGTGCGTGTTGTTACAAACTGGCAGGTCAATGATGCCAGCCTCCTGGATGACTATAATGTGTCAATACAGATTGTGACACCAGACTGGCAAAATGTTGGGCAGACTGACCGTCATCTTTATGATGAGATTGTTCCTCGTTATTGGGCAGACTTATCAACAGAAGGGTTACCAACAGGAGACTATCGTGTAATGGTCATTGTGTATCATAATGAGACTGGTGAGAAGGTTGCTGGAACTGATTTAACGACTGAAGAGACTGCAACACTCTTACCAATTGGAGTGTTCACAATCGAAGACTCATAGGTGACATATTCAGATAGTGGGGCAGTTATATGATTCGAGGGCTACATGATTATCTGACTTTGTGCTAACATTCCGACGATTCAGAAAATGAGATAACAGTCAAGCTGAATGCAGACATCATTCCAACATCCTCCTAAATATATCGACATTCGCTATCGTACTGCCCTGATTGCGATGGTTATTGTCCTATTGATGACCTTTGCCTTTGGTGCAAATGGCTTAAACACTGATGTCATCTGGACAGATGAACTCACATCGCTCGGCCACATCGGCGCATTCGACCCACCCTATAGCCCCGCACAGATTTTAGACTCCATTGCCGAGAAAAGCTCACAGCATATGCCTTTATATTTTATGTTGAGTGCATTGTGGGCAAATGTTGCGGGATGGTCACAGCTTGCCATGCGGATGATTTCTGTGTTTGCAGGGGTCTTATTGGTGGTGTGGGTGTATCGCTTTGGGGCAGACTTGGCGAATCGACGGACGGGGTTGGTGTCGGCGACTTTGATAGGGTCATCGGCGTTTGTGGTCGTATATTTCCATGAAATTCGTATGTATGGTCTGTTTATGTTATTCGCGGTTATACATACATGGTTATATTGGCGATTGACACACCGACAGAAACAATCTCGAATTATATGGATTAGCTTCATACTAACGACCAGTGCATTGTTTTATACTCATATTTTTGCGACTGTCTTATTTGCTGGACTGGGTATCTATCATCTGCTACTTGTGAGTAAATCTCGTCATTGGTTGATAATTATTGTTGGGTGGGGGATTGGTGCATTATTGTTTACCCCTTATATACCAACTATCATCAAGGGTTTCACGCTGGCGACCAACAAAGTCTCTACATTTACGACAGCACTCTCAACACCGGAACTGATTGAGACGTTTCTCTATCTTACATCCAACGGGTTAACTATCTTGTGGATTCCCTTGATGATTGCGCTCATATATGCTCTGTGGCGGACGCGACATTCTGCTGTGATGCGCTTTACTGTAATTACAATTTTGATGTTTGTGACGCTGGTGTTGATTAATTACCGCTTTGGGCTTGTACCATTGCGTCGTGCCCGCTACTTGCTGTTGATGTGGTTTCCGCTGATGATTCTGTTTGGGTTCGCTATCACTAGCTTGCCACGTTGGCGTGTTATCGCGCTGTCGTTTCTGGTCGTTTGGTTTGGAGCAGGCTGGACACTGTATCGCTCAGACACCTTTGCTGACCACATCGGGACGATTGATGCCGTACAATATTATCCGCCGATGCAAGAGTATGTCTTTGCCCTCGATGGAAAAACGCGCCCCCATGATTTTGTCGTTGGCTTTACTGATGCGGATTTTGTAAACAATATCGGTAAACACGGCGTGAGTACAGCTGATTATTATATGGAAGCGCAACTCGGTATTGATGGTGTTTTCATTCGTGGCGACCTCCAGAATATCGAACGCTTAGAAAACGACATACAAGAAAAACTCGATGATTATCCCGCCATCTTGCTAACATATCAGCCCGATGACCCGCCGGATAATTTGGAACTAGCACTTGAGGTGATTCAGCGAACATATATGCTATGTAATGTAATCATTGACCAACCAACCTTATTTGTTCAACATTATGTTTTGCCTGAGTTGACCTGTGAGCGCGATTATGAACCTATCGAATATGACAATGGCATCACGATTGTTGATAAGTTTATTGAGTATGACGAGGTGGAAAATACTGTACGAGTCATTACAGGTTGGCAGGTGGATGACAACAGCCTACTTGATGAATACAATGTGTCGATACAAATTGTCACACCCGACTGGCAAAATGTCGGGCAGACTGACCGCCATTTGTATGATGATATTTTGAAATGGTATCGCGCTGACTTAGCGACTGCCGATTTACCAGCAGGAGACTACCGTGTGATGGTGATTGTCTATCATAGCGAGACTGGCGAGAAGGTCACCGCCACCGATTTGACTACACGCGAAACAGGTGAAATTTTACCATTGGCAATATTTACGATCGAGGAATCTTAACAATGTTTTTTACGAAAGATAAATTAATCAATTGGTTGCGTGTTGATGTCCGATTCCTCGTTGTTTCTGGATTAACATTACTGATATTTGCATTTTTGGATGCCCATTTACTGGTACAGTTGACACAAGAGAGCTTCTTCAAAGAATCGTTTATTGTTGATATTGTTCTAGCTATACCATTGTTTTTTGTGGGTATTGCTTGCCTACTGATTCTGAATTACCTTCCCATAAAATACAATAAAATGTATCAGCAGTGGACATGGGACAGTATTGACTCATCTGGAAGAATCCGTGTATTTGTGTTCATTACAGCCATTGTCATTGCATGGAGCTTTGCTGGTTTTGAGTACAACTTTTATTATGACCAGCCTCACTATGTCGAACGCTTGATTCTATTTGGTTTGATGATAGCTGTATGGTTTACACCACTGGCGGTTGGACCGCTTGTGGTCATCGCTTATGCAACCTCAAGCCAGTTGTTGTATCCGGCAGAAGTTTCTTTTTCTTATGTTGATAAGGTTTTTTTGTTCAACTTTCTCCTTATATTTGCCTGTTTTTCCTATATCAGACCACTGATTGGTGGCAAGTATTCATCATTTATATACCTTGTTATCATTATGGTTGGGGCATTTTACCTTGCGCCATTCCAGGCGAAAGTGACATATGATAACACGTCATTCTCATGGGTGTTTGATAATGACTTGCATAATTTAGTGATGGCTTCGTATTTAAATGGTTGGCTGATTTTTCTGCCAGAAGATGTCATCTTGCAACTTACAAAATTGACTGAAACATTGAACATCCCATTACAAGCATTTACGCTTGCGGTGGAACTGTTCCCATTGTTTCTTCTTTTTGTCAAACGTCGTCTGGCGATGGTGGGCATCGTTGGCGCAATCATTCTGCATCTGGGTATCTTTGTTGCATCGGGAACGTTTTTCTGGAAATGGATTGTGCTAGATACCATGCTAGTTTGGTATTTATGGCGTACACGCGAAGATAAACACATCCAGAGTATCTTCCACCCTGCATATGGTCTTATTGGCATTATCATCGTGTTATTGCCGTTTAATGTCTTCAATGCACCCTATCTTGGATGGTTGGATAGTCCACTCAACAACTTATATGATTATGAGGTTGAGGATATAAACGGGGATGAATTTGAGTTTCCTCGATACTTTATGCAACCTTATGATTTTCGCGTGGCACAAAGTCGATTGAATTATTTGACGGATGAACCATATCTAGCGAGAATTTATGGCACAATGTATATCCAAGATGCCTATATACGCCTGCAACAAGAGAGAGCAGATGCGTTCCCTGATATTTATTCTGACTACGGAATAAATGACTTTAATCTTGAAAAATCAGAACATTTTACCGAGTTTGTCTTGCGGTATTTTACAAGCTACAACCGCAGGATAGAAAATAACGAGACCTTCTTGCCCGCAGTGATTCGCCCGCCACTACATATTATCACGATGTTTGACGGTGAAGCCTTTGATAATCAGTCACCCATTGATACGGTGAAGATACGCTATCGTCGGATATATTATGATGGCAATGGATTACAAAATCTTATTAATCGTATTGCACTCAAAGTCGATATTCCATTGCACCTTGAGCAACTTCGGGAGGTTGTTCATACGTCAGATTATGTCTTGGGATTTACCAATACCCGCTTGATAAAAAGTGATGGTAGTTTTGTACGACTATCCACTGCAGAAAATGACTTACAACGCTTTGAGTTGCAGGGTAGGTTGCTCCCAACCTATGTATCTGATGATGTTATTCGTGCAGAATTAGACGAACTCATGTCTCAGCAAGATGTCATTCTGTTGACCTATGAGCCGAATAACGAACCTACAAACCTAATGCTTGTGCGCCAAATGCTAGAGGAAAATTATAAGATATGTGAGACTGTTATCAACATCGGGGCTGTAATTGCTCAACGCTATGTCAAGCCAGATATGAACTGCCCTTCAGACTATTCACCTATCTTGTATACCAATGGAATTAGTATTGTGGATACGGCTGTTGAATACGATGCTCAGAATCAAGAGGTTCGTGCTGTTATCGGCTGGCAATTTGAAGATGAACAGGTACGTAATAACTATAATGTGTCTTTACAACTTGTCACACCGGACTGGCAAAATGTTGCTCAGATTGATAAACATTTATCTGATAGGAATCAATGGGATAGGGTAGCGTTATCCACTGCGGAAATACCTGATAATGACTATCGGGTTATGGTGATTGTGTATCATCGTGATACTGGCGAGAAGGTTAGTGGTACGGATTTAACTACAGGAGAAACAGCGACGTTATTGCCTCTTGCTACTCTGGCACGACAGGGTGATTTGCAGGAACAGATGCGACAGTGGCAATCGGTTATGGCAGATGCAAGTGGATTGAACCCGGACGAGTCCGTCACACAGTGGTATAAGCAACGTGAGAATGAGGTGCTCAAAGAAGAGCTTTCATATTTAGTCTCTACCATTGATCCTGAGGTGTGTGAATCCTTACATCAAATAGCGATAGATACTGAATCCATACAATCATATGCTGATTCTATCCAACAAGAGCGTGACGCATTCCTCGAGGAAATAATGCCAAATATTCCTGAACCCCTCAAGGAGATTACGCTGGACTATCGTGAGACTATTCTGGTAAATGAAGAGTATCAACTCGATTACATTGTCTTTGATAGTCGTCTACAAGATATTCATATTTATACCTATTTGTTGATTCCTAAACAACCACCTCCGCCTACTGGTTATCCCGCTGTTGTCCTTTTGCATGCAAATGGCGATTACCCCGAACCCACTGTTGGTATCTCCGATGAAAGGGATAGAACCAATCAAGCTGCATTAGATTATGTAAGGCGAGGTGCTGTTGTCCTTGTTCCTCACCTTATTGTGAGAAGTGATGTCCGTGAACAGATATATAATTCGTATAATCTATTGATGCAACAACCATATCTACCATTCACACAACGTGTAATGAGTGTCGTTGATTGGTTAGACTTACAAACTGAACTTCCGATTCATCGCATCGCAGTACATGGGTTATCGTATGGGGCAAGAATCGCCATGTTAACCACTGTGGCTGATGAACGGGTAGATACCGTCGGGGTCAGTCAGGGAGTCAGGGACTATTCATATTGGCTGTATGGTGACACTGATGATCCGATTCTATACTATAATAATGTTCTTATATGGATGGATGCTTGTCGTTGGGATAGTGATAAGCTCTTGAAGTTAATCATTCCACATAATATGTATATTGAATCAAGTATATATGACCGTACACTTGTTATGCGACCAGACGAATTAGGCGAATATTCCTACCGTTACAGTGATGAACCATTGGATATGACACCAATCACAATAATTACTGATGAAATCCAGACTATCTACGACGACCTCGGTCTATCGCAACATCTTTATGTGCATTTTAATGATGGTGAGCATGAGATTGATGCAGAGGTTGCTGTTCCATGGATACTGGAACGGCTGACACGTATAGAATAATATTGTCATGGCGAAATTAAAAAAGAGCTTAGTGTAATCAATGAACCTTGTTAAGCAAATTTTACGCCCAATATATGCGCCATTGGTGACCAAATATCGTAATCAGCAACGCTTGCAACAACAGCAAGACAAGATACGCTTGCATATCACACAAACCATTGAGGCAGGGCAACCTGTTAATGTCTTAATTGGAGCAGGTGAAACTGATTATGATGGTTGGATTCCGACCGATATTCCTGCGTTTGACATTCTCAAGCATACCCATTGGGCAGACCTATTTCAGCCGAATATCATTTACCGTATGTTAGCCGAACATGTTTTTGAACATCTAACTGTTGAGCAATTACAAGATTTTCTGCGGATTGCGCGTATCTATCTAGCACCCGAAGGACGAATACGGATAGCTGTGCCCGATGGCTATCATCCTGACCCGTCGTATATTGAACATGTCCGACCGGGGGGCATAGGTGTCGGTGCGGATGACCACAAAGTGCTTTACACTTGTGACTTGATAACCGACATTCTCACGGCACAAGGATACGACTATCAACTACTGGAATACTTCGATGCTGACGGCAAATTTCATAAGGTCAATTGGGACGTGAAGGACGGTTATATCAAGCGGTCAGCCGACCATGATAAGCGCAACAAAGAGGGGCAATTGGTTTATACCAGCCTCATTGTGGATTGTTGGGTGACAGATACACCGTAACTTATTGGGAAATTTCGACGGTAGTCACAGTAGAACTTTGTGCTTTAGTGTGGTGTCCTTGTGCTACACTGATGACATAATGCTGAAAACGACGATTGAGGACATGCTATGAGACGACTTTCCCTATTGGTGATTCTAATTATTATAATTATGCTGGCGGCATGTCAGGCTGACCCAACTGAAGAACCCGCCTTGCCAACATTAGCTGTTCTACCTAGCGAGACAGCAACCTTAACAGAAACCCCATCACCAACCGCTACGGAAACCAATACACCTCGTCCAACCAACACAACTCAACCAACCCGTACACCATCACCAACGCCAACCAATACACCAACCCAGACCGATATCCCAGACGATACTGCAACCCCACAACCGACTGTTAACGAAACAACGGCGTTCGTCGGCACATCAACTGCTGCGGTTGAAGAAGCCCCTGTGTTTGCGACATTCACACCCGCAACGGATGGTGTTGTCCGCCTATCAACAGGCACACCGCAGATGGTCGCAGACTTGATTATCAACGAACGCCAGTTTGAAGAAGAAATTAGACGCTTAGTAGCTGAACGCGATGATGTTGAATCGGCAGCGGTGGACTTCATTGCCGAAGCAGGCATCGCCTTTGAAATTACTGCACGAAGCAGTGATGGCGCATTGACAACAGGCATCTTATTTGTCGTGGTCGAAACACAAAATGGATTCGCTGAAATTTACGGTCAACCACTTGTTGCCGAAGGCGAGGTCTTATCACAAGATTTTATTGCCCTGATTAGTGGTCCTTTTCTTGTCGAAGTTGTCGTGGAATCACTTGACGACATTCTCAATCAGCGACTCGGCGAGACCCATAACCTTGAAAGTATCGTCATGACCGATGAGCAAATGTTAGTATCGCTTCTCGTACCTCAGCAGTAACGAAAATCAACAATCATCTTCACCACATGGCAACGCCTGCACCGTCAGAATATAGGTTGCAGGTGTGCCACCCACATCAGGGACAAGCAAGGTATAATCGGTGGTTGCGCCTGCGGACAGAATCGCGGGTTGCACATCATGGAAGGCTGATGCAATTACTTCCTGCTGGTCATTGAACACCGTTACGATAATCTTTGTGTCTTTAGCTGTTTCGAGGCTCGTGTTGGTGATGTTACCCGTTATGAACAACTGTCCCGCTTCGTTAAAGTTGCTATCATCTGTCCAATCAAATTCGTCTTCATTTAAAATCGTCAGCACCGATTCAGGATTCCAATCATCTTCACCGACAAGCACCCCATATTTGACTGCACCTTCGACTTGCCCCTGTCCAAACCGTAAACTGAACGGCAGGAATGTTTCGGGATGGAGTGTGTAGCCCATCACAGTATCGACTGCTTCTGCAATGCCGTTTCCTTCTGCATCAATTTGAATTGCTCGAACCGGAATGCGTGACACAGGTTCTGCACTATGATTGGTGACTTCGCCCGTTACATATAATACGCCGTCACTTGTCACCCATGTGCTGACATTGATGACTTCCAGCGGTGAATCTGCTGAAACTGATAACGCACTCAAGTCAGCGGGGGGTAGGTTAGCCGCAGCATTCACCTCAAATGTGTTGATGATGCGCTGAATGTCAGCCCGTAACGCGGTATCATTCGGTAGCGTGACTTCGATAACAGCCAATAACGACCCTGCACGGTCAATGAATGTGTTGACTTGTTGTGTGTTTCCGCCTGCTAGTGTCCGTAATCCGGTCAATCGCCAACTGCCATCACCAAAACTTTCACGGTCTTGTTCAGTATAGCGGTCAACATCAGGGCGAATTTGCGTCTGATATTGCAACAACAGTTCACCCATATCATTGGCTTGGATGTCATCACCCAAATTGACGACTGCGACACGAATCGTTGGTGTATCGGTGTTCGGTGCAGAAAAGGATGTTGATGCCAGTGTCGTTAAATTCTGCGAGAAGGTTGACCAATTCGGTGGCAACACCAGCGTAAATGCAGCGGACGGATGTTGATAAGTCGTCGGATTAAGTTCCGGCGGGAGGGGAGTCGGGGCAAAGCGTACAGCACCACCTGTACAGCCCGTGATAAAGATAATCAACGATACTAGAATAACTACGACTTGATGTTTAACCCGTATCAATTTCCGCACTCCCACCATAAAAAATCTGAAAAAATTTGCGCTAAGCTGTTTGACAGCTTGTAATCGTCTGCAAAAGTCTATATGCTGTACATTATATATTAGTGTAGGTTTTCTTCCGAGAATACAATATGTATACCGATAACGAAATTTTATTCCCACATTATGCCATTCCATCACTCCGTAATGTGCGTGGTGATAAGTGGGCGGAATTTATTGACAAGCTGATGAAACTGCCAGAGACCAGTTGTGAAGTGCTGGCATTTATGTCCATGATGATTAACCTCAATGGATGCTTGCCATGCGAGACAGACAGCTACCGTGCCATGCGTGGTTGCTCTGCCTGTGCGCAACAAACCCTCCGCCGTTATAAAGGCTCTGACGAGGAGCTCATCGAAAAGTACGAAGCTGAACTTAATCAGATGCGCGATTATGCCATTGATAATCCATCACTCCCCATCATTCTCCCCAAATCTTCGTAAAATTCTGTGACTCAGAATTGACACGGTTTTGCCCTATGTGTTACACTTACTAGGCGTAGTCATTGTCGCTACGTCTATTTCAATTTGCCTAATTTAGCTGAAGGATAAACTGGCTATTTCAAGCTCAGATTACAGAACAAATCGACAAATTCGCGGTGTGCGCGAAGTTAGATTGATTGACGAAAATAACGATAACGTTGGGGTCGTTGATATACGTGATGCACAATCTCGTGCAGACGACGCAGGGCTTGACCTTGTGGAAGTAGCACCCGGTGCAAAACCACCTGTCTGCCGTATTATGGATTACGGCAAGTTCCAATACGAACAACGTCGTAAGGAACGTAAAGCCAAGAAAAATCAGGTGAAGGTAACGGTCAAAGAGATTCAGTTGCGTCCGAAAACTGATGATTATCACCTTCAGTTCGACATCAAACGTGCCAGCAAATGGTTACAAGAAGGCAAAAAAGTGAAGTTCCGTGTTCGCTTCCGTGGGCGCGAAATCACACATCAGCATATTGGACGGGAACGTCTGGACAATATCGAAGAAGCATTGAAGGATGTAGGTGTAGTTGAGCAAAAGCCCAATATGGAAGGGCGAGATATGCTCATGATTATTGCACCGAATAAGGACAACAATAAGTAACAATCGGAGAAGTAATCGTGCCTCGTAAGAAAAAGACTAAAAAGTATAAGCTGAAAACACACAAAGCGACAGCAAAACGCTTCCGTGTAACAGGTGGTGGCAAGCTCGTCCGCACCAAAGGCGGTAAAAGTCACTTGCGCCGTCGTTCGGCTAAACGTGTGAAACGCCAATGGGATAAGATGTTGGAAGTCGGCGAAAAAGCAACACAACGTCGTGTACGTCGCCTTGCCCCATATCTTGGCAAGTACAAAGCTAACCCACCCAAGTAAGTTAAACACCAACGGACAATTATTCAGCCCGGTGTTTATGCGCCGGGTGTTTTATGTACGGAGAGTATCAATCATGGCAAGAACAAAAACTGGTTTCGTAAGACGCAGAAAACACAAAAAAGTCCTCAAATTGACAAAAGGTCAATGGGGCACACGTAGCACCCTGTGGAAACGTGCAAACGAAGCGATGATGCGTAGTCTGTGGTATGCCTACCGCGACCGTCGCCAGCGTCGTCGTCAATTGCGCCGTCTGTGGATTCAACGTATCAACGCAGCAGCACGCATAAATGGCATGAAATATAGCCAACTTATCTACGGCTTGAAAAAAGCAGGTGTCGAACTTGACCGTAAGACCCTTGCTGATTTGGCTGTGCGCGATGCAGACACCTTCCGCAAAATTGTTGCACTGGCACAACAAAACGCCCAATAGCAACATCACCACAATCGAGTATTCTGAAAAGGGTCACAGATTAGACCCTTTTTTGCGTTATACCACACACACTCTATAATCTAATAACTTTAAGCATTCAAAATATTTTCAAATCTTGAAAACGTACCATACGGTATGGTATTGTTTTTGTGTCGATGAAAGGACAGACAGATGGCACGGACATCACGCGAGACATGGTTAGACGAAGGACTACGACTCTTACAACAAGATGGCATCGACAATGTTCGCATTGACACACTCTGCACACGCTTGGGAATGACCAAAGGCTCGTTTTATCATCATTTCAAAAATCATCAAGCCTACCTTGAAAGCCTGCTCGGACATTGGGAAGACAAATACACATCACAATTTATCGACCATGCCGAAAAAGGCGAATCACCGCTCGAAAAGATTGAACGACTCAATGACATCGTGATGACTGCCTACGATGACCCCGAAGTGTATATTCGCGCATGGGCATTAACCGACGACACCGCGCGGGAAACAGTCAGCCGTGTAGACCAACGCCGAATCAACTACTTGATTGGTTTATATGTTGCCTTGGGCATGCCGGAGGATAAGGCGTTGATAGTTTCCAACACTATCTATACCACACTCATCGGCACGCAATATGTGATGCCGTTGCTCAAACGACAAGATATTTTGAATATGTTCAACTATATTGCCGGACTCAACATATCTGGCGAAGGAGATACTACATGAATATCGCTTTTCTAATTGCTGGATTGCTATGTGTCATTGCGGTGTTTGCACATGGCATTGGCGGAGAATATACACTTCGGCGTATTCCAACAGACGCATTTCCACAGATTCCAAACGGTGGCAGTCTTATTGCCAAACAAGAAGTTCGTATGTCATGGCATGGTGTGACCGTGGTCTTTATCTTGAGTGCAGTTGTCTTGCTTATGATGGCACTGACGAATATCATCACAGACACACAGACAATTGCTCACATCATCACCGTGACCTTCGTGTTCTTCGCCATTGACATCATGCTTGTCCCGTTGATGGCGACCCGTCAGTTATCAACACTTGTACGGATTCCGCAGTGGATATTGTGCTTTGCGATTGCAGTTGCAACTTATGCTGGATTAGGAGTTTAACATGGTGACCATAGCAAAATCATCACGAAATGCCTATGTATTGACACACGAAGTTTATCAGCAGGTGGCTGTCAATGCCGACCACATCGACATCAAATCAATTGATAGCACAAATACCATGCCGGAGTTCATTGCTGCAGCGTTCAACTATCAGCCGGATTGGATGACCTTTCTCTATCGTGTGCGTCAAGTGTTTGTCCGCTTTCTTGGTATGCGACAGGAACGCATCCCAAAACCGCCACAACTCACGCCTGATACTCTTGATTTGACTGTTGGTAAACATATCGCCTTCTTCCGTATAGAACAGGTCGAGCCGGATAATTATCTAGTCTTATCAATCGAGGAATCGCACCTCAAAGCCAGTCTCGCACTGTTCCGCGAACCTCTATCCAATGGCTTGTCTCGATATTATGGCGTGACTCTCGTTCACTACAATAGTTGGGCAGGTCCGGTTTACTTCAATACCATTCGACCATTTCATCACATTGTTGTCCAAAAGATGCTAAAAGCAGGTGACAACTACTAAACACAGATAGGGCAGATGCAAGGTCTGCCCATATCAACACGATTCTGTCTTATCTCAGGCTATCCCGCAATCATCCCCATCATATACAATGAGGCTTGCAATTGGCTCAGCGCAGGGAAGGTAGATGATGGACTTAATTACAAGCACCCAAAATAAACGTGTGAAGTATGCAAAATCACTTCAACTAAAAGCACGACTTCGACGTTCTGAGATGAAGATTGTGCTTGAGGGCAATCGCTTGATTACCGACGCACTAGAACGTGGTGCCAATCCAGAGTTTGCCTTATATACACCCGATAGTGCGGATTATGACCTGATTGCCAAACTGCAAAATAAACGCTGTGAACTCATTCCCGTCAGTGATGAAGTATTAAAACATGTCAGCGATACCCAACAATCACAGGGTATTCTTGGCATATTTTTCATCCCCAAGCCACCCATCCCCAAAAATCCAAATCGTGTTCTGATTATGGATAGCATCCGTGAGCCGGGTAACATGGGCACAATTCTACGAACGGCGGGTGCAGCCGGTGTCGAGCTTGTGATTTTATCCACGGGGTCGGTTGATCCCTATAATCCCAAAGCTTTGCGCGCAGGCATGGGGGCACATTTCCGTGTGCCGATTGTCGAAGCTGAATGGAATGAGATACAGGGCTTTTGCGAAGACATGACCGTATATGCAACTCGTGCCTCGGCTGAACAACGCTATACCGATGTGGATTGGACACAGTCATGGGCGTTCATCGTCGGTAACGAAGCGCATGGCATCAGCAAACGGGCTGCAAGGGTCGCTCAATCCGATATTGCGATTCCGATGGCATCCGCAACCGAATCCCTCAATGCCGCCATCGCAACGGCTGTTATTCTCTTTGAAGCACAACGCCAACGCATGAGCTAAAGTGACAATCTTATACAAGAATTTTGGTATATCTAAGGCGATTATTATAGTTATCACGTAAGCTAGACTATGTTACGTATTGTCTTTAATTTGTATCAGGTGTGGGGTAGACTAGCTCACAACCTGTAACACAAACCATAATGAGGAGAAAGCTATAGATGGCGAAAGAATTTGATTTAGTGGTGTTGGGTGCTGGTCCCGGTGGTTATATAGCCGCTATTCGTGCCAGCCAACTCGGACTGAAAGTTGCGATTGTAGAGAAAAAATACTGGGGTGGTGTCTGTCTCAACGTTGGATGTATCCCATCCAAAGCTTTGTTGCGTAACGCCGAATTGCTCTACATCCTCCAGAACGAAGCGGATGACTTTGGTATTTCTGGTGACTTCACCTTTGACTATGAAAAAGCCTACAAGCGCAGTCGTAAAGTCTCCAACCGCTTGACCAAAGGTATCCAATTCTTGATGCGTAAAAACAAGATTGAAACCTTTGAAGGCTGGGCGACCATCACTGACCCCAACAACATGAATGTTGAACTCAACGAAGGTGGTAGCGAAACCCTGACCTTCAAGAACCTGATTATCGCAACAGGTGCAACCACTCGCTTGATTCCAGGGACAGAACTCAGTGACCGTGTTGTCACCTACGAAGAACAAATCATGGAAGACAACTTGCCCGATAGCATCATCATTGCAGGTGCGGGTGCAATCGGTATTGAGTTCGCCTATGTCATGAAGAACTACGGCGTGGATGTCACCATCGTCGAATTTCTTGATCGTATCCTGCCTTTGGAAGACCCCGAAGTCAGCAAGGAACTCACCAAGCGTTACAACAAACTCGGCGTGAATATCATGACCAGCACCCGCGTCGAATCCATCGAAGACACAGGCGACAAAGTGGTTGTCACGGTGACCAAAGATGGCAAAGAAGAAAAACTCGAAGCTGACAAAGTCATGCAAGCGATTGGCTTCCAAGCTCGCACAACAGGTTATGGGCTGGAAAACACAGGTGTCGAATTAACCGACCGTGGTGCGATTGACATCAACGAAAAGATGCAGACCAACGTTCCACACATCTATGCCATTGGTGATGTCACAGCGAAGTTGATGCTGGCACATGTTGCCGAAGCAATGGGTGTCGTCGCTGCCGAAAATATCGCAGGCGCACCAACCGTCACCCTCGACTTTGACATGATGCCCCGCGCAACCTACTGTCAGCCACAGGTCGCTAGCTTTGGCTATACCGAAGAACAAGCGAAGGAAAAAGGTTACGAAATCAACGTTGCTAAGTTCCCATTCCAAGCAAACGGTAAAGCACTCGGCTTGAACGATGGCAACGGGTTTGTCAAAGTTATCAGCGATAAAAAATACGGTGAAATCCTCGGCGCACATATGATTGGTCCCGATGTGACCGAACTTCTGCCCGAACTGACACTCGCACGTTCCGCTGAACTGACACCAGAGGAAATTGCCCGTAACGTCCACGCTCACCCGACCCTCTCCGAAACCCTCAAAGAGGTCGCACACGGCTTGGAAGGTCACTTCCTCACGATGTAAGTTTGTGTTATCGCGCTATAATTTGCAACATTTGTACGGGCGGAACTCAGATCCGCCCTTTTTATACCTCATAATAATCATCCGATTCCCACTTCAATGGATTATCATGAATATACTGCTGGATGCGCCGATGGTCATCAACATTGCGGATGATGTGGTCATAAAATCCCCGTTGCCATAATTTGATGTTGTCTAAATCAAGATGTCGCTTGACACCTAATGTGGAATACGATTTAAAAGCTCGCATGATTTCTGAAATAGTGTGACGTTTTAGTGGTCGGCTATTTTTACTGGAATCGTTAGTATGATTGGGATTCGTAAGGGTGGAACTCAGATCCGTCCCTACAGATGTAAGCGCAATTTCGTCGTCAACCAACATCATGATGGCGTGGATATGATTAGGCATGACCGCATAATCTCCCAATCGCAAATGATAATAATGGTCGGGCAATCCTAACCAAACATCTTCGACTATCTTACCTATATCCGACAACTGCACCACACCATCAACAATATTCCCCAAGAACCGCGCTTTCTCATGGGTACACACCGTCACATAATACCCGCCCGACTGCGAATAATCATAATCCGGCAAGCGCAAGGAATTATTGCGACGCTTTTGTGGCATATTTTGCCCTTAATAAGTTGTTGGTTTTTGTGGTGAAACATGTTTCATCCATACATAGTTATTCGGTAGCTGTAAGTGTAGCTGAACTGATAATTGCTTGAATGGTGTCTGCAAATTGGTCAGCTTCATCTGGATGGGTTGCGCCGAAGCCGAAGGTGAAGTTACCATCTTTTTCTACAACATAGAGGTTTGCGAATATGGTATCGTCACTAACTGTTGTACGCGCAGCTGCATTGCCATCAATTTCAAGTTCTTCGACATCACCAAATTCTGGCATACCTTCGCCACCCATAAAGCTGGCGAGCAGTTCAATGACTTCCGCAGGTGTGGGTTCTTCTGTCAAGCCCACCGCGCCTGCCATTTCGCCAGTGATAATCGACAGGGAAATCATAACGCTACCAGCTGGAATTTCATCAACTGTGAATGGGTCTTCCAGTTCCAGTGTGTCTTCGCTGTTGGCAACGATGATTGCGCTACCTTCACTTTGAACACCCCAACCTTCAGGGTAGCTTACAGAAATGCTACCAAAAAACTCTGGTCCATCTATGATTGCAGATTGTGATAATTCAACTTGAGTTGGCGTATGTGTCGGAGTGTAAGATGGTGTGAATGTTACTGTAGATGTAAATGTTGGTAATCGTGTCTCTGTCCACAATGTCGCAGTAGCTGTCAAATCTAAGGGGAATTGTGTCGCAGTTTCAACTGCTGATTGTGTTGCTGTTTCGATGCTCCATTGGGTTAATTTCGCATCAATACTGGCAGTAACGTCCGGCGTTGGGGTGTCTGTCCATTGTGTTGCTGTGGCGGTTTCGTTGCTATGTTCAATGGCGGTTGCGGTTTCCTCATCGTAGAACTGCTGAGTGGCTTGTACGGCAACCACAGTTAATGCTTCTGCTTCAATGTCTGTTGTCGCAGTCGGCTCGGGGGTATTACTTGGCTCAGGTGATGGTTCATCGGTTTCTGTCGGCGTGTTACTTGGTTCGTCAGTGGGTGTAGTTGATGGCTCATCTGTATCGGTTAAAGTCAGTTCATCCGTTGCAATGGGGACTTGTGTGACTTCTTCAGTAGCATCAGCAATTACAATGCCTGCATTATCTCCGTTTTGTGATGACATAATCGCAAATGCAATCATCACACCGACAACAAATAGCAAGGCGATAATCGGAACGAATGGAATATTCCGGTTGGGTTCGGGGGTGGGATCAGCTGGTTTAGTCTCTGGTGGAAAGCGTTTGTCAATCTCGTCTTTGATGTCACTCATATCACGGTGAAAGTCACGTCCACCCCTCGCAAACCGGAAGTTTCGGCGCATCATTGGTTTGATATCATCCGGCAATTGTGTCGCCCGAATATCAATATTCTGATTCGTCAATAGGGGAATCACCAGCGGAATCCGGTCTAATCCGGTGCGGACTTCCAACCGGACAAAATCCACATCGGGTTGTATGGCGCGTGCATTCAGCTCAAAGACCCATTTGTCACCAATGACGATAAGCAAAACATCTGTTTGCGCAAGGCTGTCTTCAATCGACTTGACAAAATCTTCACCGCCGTGAATCGTGTCTACGTCAATGAAAACATTCTCTTTGCCGTACTTCAACACCAGCCAATCCGCAATACGATGGGCGCGTTCCTGTGCATCGACTCGCCGATAGGAGACAAATATTTTTGGCATACGTTTAATTCCCGTTTGTGACTACACCCGATAGCACATGTATTATGACGCAAGTGCATGGCGTGGGCAAATTTTATTATCAGGTAAGCGCAGGTATTGCGTCAGCTTAGACAAGGACATATAACAATCCTAACATCTGTACATCGTAAAGCGCATCAACCACAGGTGCGCTTTTTGATTGTGTCTGCTATATTGAGGCTACACAGACACAATCAATATGGGGGCATATTGACAGCTTCACAACTCGACATCTCACAATCATCATCAATCGTATCACTCTGGGTCGTGCGCTTGTTGCTAGCAGGCTTATTATTGCTCGGCAATGAGGTTCTGCTATGGAATAACCCACAAACGCATCATCCGCTAGAATGGCTTTTACGTATTGTCGCTTATGTAATTTCCGCAACGCTTCTGCTTGACCTCGCCGTGCGCTATCGGATACGCAATGTGTATGATGTGATGACCTTGATTGTCGTGCATGTGATGTTGGTCGTCCTCTTGATTCAACCCGATGTCGCCTTCGATGAATTTCCGTCCAAGTTCATTCAGCGTATGATGGGGGCAGTCGGGTTTGTCAGCATGGAAGTCCTCGGCATGTTCTTCCTCATGACACGCGCCTCAACCAAACGTGGTCGTTTCTTGATGATATTTTATGCGATTGCTGTTGGCTTCTATTGGGGAGTATGGTCCGCCTTTGCACCCTTACGTGAGGTCAACGATATTCAGCCTGTCCCATTTAATATTATGATTGCGTTTTTCTGTATCGTCGGTCTGATTGTGTTTCTGTTGTTTTTACACATGTCGCGTCTTCATAGTGTCTGGCGTGCCGATGACCTAAAACTCAGTGAGCGTGAACTTGGTACAGTAGCGATTATTGTATTGGTGTTGTTATTCATCCGTTTCGCACAGGGGTTGCTAGCGTTCGGTGGTATGACTGTTGCGATTGTCTTGCTCATGCTAGCGGTTGGTATTCTATATTATCGCAAGCCGGAAAAAGCACAGATGCTGATGGATAATCACTTCCCGCCACAACCTCTTAAGTGGGTATGGGTTATCATCGCAGGCGTGATTGTATGTGTGTCTGCCTTTGTATCCTATCACTTACCCTTTATTGAATTGGACTTCTTCAACCAACTCTGGATTCTCGAATTGGCGTTCCTCGGTATTGGTGGCATATGGCTTCCGATGATTGCCGTGGTATTCAGCACAGAAGCCATCGACCGTCAATCACGCACAGTGTGAGCTACGCCTTCCACTTGCGACCAGAATCACCAAGCAAATCATACATATCAATCAGCCATGGTGTGACCTTCAAGACACCATAATTGGGGCTATCGACACTACCGAAGAATTGCGCGGGTTTATATCCGTAGGGTTCAGGTGTCGTCTCGAATAATGTCCAGATACGCTGTTTCTCCTCTGCATCATCCACCCAGCCCACCGTCGCCTCGATATAAATCGGCTTGAGCGGGTCAGCGATATATGCCAGTGAAATGTGGCTATTCCCGTTGATATGCTTGGCTTTGAGTGATTGCGGTGAGGTGAGTATCCATCCGGTAGACCCTTCCCACATCGGATGCAAGACACGGCTACGCGGGCGACCCTGTGTATCAACTGTTGCCATGTTGCACCAGACAATTTTTTCAACGGCTTGCAGAAAATCGCCTTGAATCTCATCAAATGATTGTACGTCGGACATGTGAATCTCCCTAATCTAAGCGTTTATAATGGCGCATCAACTCAATAAGTTTATCATGGGGTAGGGCATGATAGGTATTGCCATCGCGCCCGACTGTTGTTGTCGCAGTGGTCAGCGCATTATAAACCGATTCTTCCACACACTCGACCACCGCCCGAAATAAAGCATCAATCACCGTCCCATGCTCAATCGGTGCTTCTTCATTGATGAGCTTTACTGTACACATTGTTTCTGCCTCATCATGCAAGCGTCGGTTCTTGGTCGAGAAGGCAATCACAAAATCACCGCTCCCGTTGTGGCAAACTGTCCCCGTCCGACCCAACCCAAAAGCAGCCCGTTTTGCCATGCGCTCCAATTGACGCGAGGTCAGAGGCGCGTCAGTGGCAATCACTATCATCACCGACCCGTCTGGTTTATGCGGGGGATTATCGGCAAAATACTGTCCGACAGGTACACCCAACATCTGTAACTCTGATGTACGCCCGAAGTTGGTCTGCATCAACACGCCGACGGTATACGCACCATCCAGCACCACCCGCGACGCTGTCCCAATCCCGCCTTTGAAGCCATAACAGGTTGTTCCCGTTCCTGCACCAACACAGCCTTCTTGCACAATCGTTGATGATGCACTGTCAATCGCTGACAATACATGCGATTCCTGCACATGTCTTCCCTGCCCATCATTGAGGAAATTGTCATTGCATTCTCCAACGACCGGATTCACCGTACCTGTCGTGATGCCAATATCAGGATTTTCTCGCAACGAATACGACACCAGCGCATCCCACACCCTGCCGACATTAAGCGTACTGGTCAAGCAGATTGGTGTTTCTATCACGCCGAGATGGCGCACCTGTTCAAATCCGGTTGCTTTGCCAAACCCGTTGATGGCATACACTGCGGCGGGGGCTTTCTCGCGGAAGATATTGCCAGCATGGGGCAGTATCGCTGTCACACCTGTACGAATCGGACCTTCACCGATAGTGAGGTTGCCTTCGCCTTGATGAATTGTAGTATGTCCGACGCTGACTCCGGTCACATCCGTAATGGCATTTAGCTGTCCGGTGGGCAGGTGATAGGGGACTGGAATAAGTTCTCGAAAACGGCTCATCATATCCTTCTCGATTTTATGTGGTTCTTATAAATCCAACAACAATTTTTTACAATTGCTTGCTACAGTTATCCTGTATCAAACGAGAGAGAATGTCAAATAGGAGGGTACAATGACCTCTCAAAATACATTGAAAACAGTCCTATTGCTCGGTGCATTGACCGGTTTATTGGTCGTCATCGGCGGTGCTATTGGCGGTCGTGGTGGGATGATGATTGCCTTCGGTTTTGCTGTTGTGATGAATCTAGGTTCTTGGTGGTTTAGTGACTCGCTGGCACTGCGGATGAGTGGTGCGCGTGAAGTTGATGAAAATGAATTGCCAAGTTTGCATCGTATGGTCGAGGAGCTATCTGCCAATGCCGGAATACCAAAACCGCGTGTCGCTGTCATTGATAGCCCGATGCCGAATGCTTTTGCGACCGGACGTAGCCCATCCAAAGGTGTTGTTGCGGTAACAACAGGGATTCTCGGTATCTTAAATCGTGATGAACTTGCAGGGGTTGTCGCCCATGAGTTAGCCCATATCAAGAATCGTGACACACTCATTTCCAGTATTGCTGCCACAATAGCAGGTGCGATTGCAACCATTGCCAACATCGCACAGTGGAGTTTGTTCTTCGGCGGGTCAGATGATGACAATCCCTTAGGCTTTGTTGGCGTATTGCTGGCTATCTTTGTCGCACCGATTGCTGCTGTCATTATCCAGATGGCGATTTCACGCAGTCGTGAATTTGAAGCCGATGCTGAAGGTGCGCGTATTGCACGGAATCCGAACTTCCTCGCCAACGCACTCATGAAGCTAGAAGGTTGGGCACATGACCCACAGGCACAACAGGTCGCCCAACACGAGATGCAACCCGCGACAGCGCATCAGTATATTGTTAATCCACTACGAGGTGGTTTGAGTAATCTGTTCCGCACCCATCCACCAACCGAAGAACGTGTCGAACGTCTGCATAGCATGACACTCTAGTTGGACAAATCGCAGGCATAATACGTTGTCGATTATGCCTGCTGTTCAGTATAATCGTCACCTGATGTACATGAGTTGAAAGACGACAACAATGGAACAGATTTTTACATTGGGTGGTGGTGGCTTTTCAATGGAGCCGGACAACCTCGCGCTCGACCAATACATCCTTGACCAATGCGAAACGGATAGACCTAAAGTCTGTTTTTTAGGTCAAGCCAGTGCTGAACACCCTGATTATCTTGTACGCTTCTATAAGGCGTTTGCTTCTCTAGATAGCACCCCAAGCCACCTATCACTGTTCCAACCCCATACCGCAAAAATAAGAGACTTTATCCTGTCGCAGGATGTTATTTATGTTGGGGGTGGCAATACAAAATCTTTGTTAGCCTTGTGGCGCGAATGGAAACTGGATATATATCTGCGGGAAGCCCTGCAAAATGGGACGACTCTAGCAGGGATTAGCGCAGGATGTATCTGTTGGTTTGAACAAGGCACAACTGATTCCATTTCCGGTAAGTTGACCGTACTTGATTGTTTGGGCTATTTGAAAGGAAGTTGCTCACCACATTATGATGGCGAAGCCGAACGTCGTCCTACTTATCACCGTATGATTCAATCGGACGAGATTCTAGCTGGTCACGCCTTTGATGATGGGGCATGTGGTCACTTTATCAACGGTGAGCTACATGGTGTTGTCAGCTCACGTCCCAATGCCAGAGGTTATTTTGTGCAAAAGGGGGATAAATCCGCCAGCGAGACCATGCTTGAAACACATTATCTCCTAGCGGATTAGCTGTTATTTCAATGCTCTAACCAATGCCAAAGTCCCCGCCAGTGCTTTATCGGCACCGTCGAGGGTGTCATTCCACAGGCTGAACAAAACCCCAACTGTGTTGCTGGTGTCCACCACATGCTTGAGCGTCTTAGCAGTTTCGTCTAGCGAAGGACCATCCGGCTCAGGATAATTCATCGCAGGCATATCGTCACTATCGACCACGTCCGTATCAAAGTGAATATACAGCGGTTTGTCAGGTAAGTTTGCTGTCAGCAACTCGTCAACCGTATCATAAATGGTGACATCACTCCCACGTAGCATCTCACCTTCTTCGGGGTCAAGGTTACGGACATCCGTCACAATTACATCGGATTCTGCAAGGGGTGACAATTCCATACCTTGCATCAAATGCTCATTCCCACGCCCGACCATCGCTGCCAACGGCATACCACCGAGGAAGCCACTAGGGGAGGTCTCTGGTGTGTTGAAGTCACCATGCGAGTCATACCACAAAATGGCAGGCTGATGTGCTTCCAGCCCTTTAACCATACCGAGGCAACTGGTGCAATCCGACGCAAACACGACCGGAACTTTATCACCATGCGCGTTGATGGTCTCTGCAATGGCACGATTAACCGCCACAACAGGATTGTCGTAGCTGTCAAAATCTGGCTGAATATCAACCCACTCTGCACCAAATTCGTCTGCGATACCGCTGTTCTTTACCGATTCAACTTCGGTGCGCCCCGCTTTGGATTCACCCAACCAGTAAGGCACACCGATGAAAATATAGTCTGTCATATACAATCACCTAATTGATGGTCAAAGCTTGACCGATATAAATCGAGTTCAAGTTCAGCAAACCATTCGTTGCGGCAATGTCGTAAATGTTACGGTTATAACGTGTCGCAATTTCAAATAGGGTATCACCCGGTTGTACGACATAAATTCCCGGTGGGCTAAATGCAACCGCAGGGGCAGTGTTTGTGCCACCACCTGAACCAACTGGACCACCTGTGGGCGGAATCAGCAGAATGTCACCTGCAAAAATGGGCAAATTACCACGCAAATTATTTAGTTCAATCAAGCTTTCCAATGTGACACCAAAACGGTCTGCAATCAAAGCTGGATTATCGCCAACTTGTACCACATAGGTTTGCAGTTGTGTCTGTGGCAGTTGGGCAACTGGTACTTGTGTCGGTGTAGGGGCTTGTGTCACAACGGGTTGAGGTTGTTGTGGTTGAGGTGTGTTGGTTGATGGAATCACCAGTGCTTGACCGGGTTGAATCAAATTCGGATTAGGCAGATTGTTGACTTCGGCGATAGATTCCCATGTGATGCCATATAATTCCGCAATCGACCGCAATGTTTGACCGGGTTGTACAATGTGTTCTTGTGTGAAAATACTGCCACCAGTGCCATTACCGCTGGCTGTTGCTGGTAAAGTTAAGACAGAGCCGATTGTCAGACGACTGCTATTGGTGATGTCATTCACTGCGAGCAATTCTTCCTGTGTTACACCATAGCGTTCCGCAATCCACTGGAGAGTTTCACCAGGGGCAACTTGATGGGTTGTCGGCGGTGTGACGACACCCACAGGAATCTGTAAAACCTGACCACGAACAATCCGATTGGGGTCAATAATACCGTTGTATTGCAACAGCGCGTCGGTGCTAATATCAAAACGGTCAGCGATGGATTGAATTGTATCGCCAGACTGCACGGTATACGATTCTTCTTGTGCCGATATAATCAACACACTACTCAACATTAACATCAGGGCGACAACCAATACCCCACTAAAACGCGAAATCTTCATGCCCGCAACTCCTTAAATCAATCAATAAAAGTCTATTTAGAGATTATAGTCGAACTTTAAGACATTCGCATTGGATTTGTCTGAAAATTACGTGAAATAAATCCTTAAGGTCTGGACTTACTGAATACGATTATAATGCAAATAAATGTTAGATGAGTAGAATTGATGCCGAAATGGTACAAGTTTTAGTTATCGAAGATGAAGAACCTATCCGCGAGAATATTGTTGAAACCCTGAAAATCAATAAGTTTGATGTCATTAGTGCCAATTGTGGTGAGGATGGTGTTGAACTTGCGCAGGAATATCAACCTGAATTAATTTTATGTGACATCATGATGACTGGGATGGATGGTTATGATGTGCTCAATCATGTTCGACGTACCAGCGATATCTCATTAACCCCGTTTATATTCCTAACCGCAAAGTCTGACCGTGCATCAATGCGTTATGGGATGGAGCTGGGGGCAGATGATTATATCCCGAAACCTTTCACAACTGACGAATTGCTGAGTGCAATCAATGCCCGTATCAACCGCTTGACAGATGTCGCTGAACAATCCAGCGAAGAGTTGACCCAAACCAAAAAGCAACTGGCACATGTGATTTCGCATGAGCTTCGTACACCGCTGACATCAATCAATATGGCAGTGCAATTGATGTCACAACAACTGGACTTTTTATCAACAGATGATATTCACGACCTCGTTGATACACTAGGCAACGGCACAAATCGTTTAAATCGTCTTGTCGAGCAGATGACCCTCTTTGTAGAAGCGAGGTCAGGCTTATTGTCGCAAGAAAAGGTGCGCGTCATTAGTCGCCCTGAACCAGTCTGGACATTGATTTTGGGCGCAATCAATCATGCCCACCATTTCATATACCGCGACCATAACGTTCAGGTGAACTTCGACCCACAACAATATGAGGCAGACATCTCTTGTTTCCGTCAGACTATGATACATGCACTAGCAGAACTGATTGCTAATGCGATTAGCTATTCACCTCAGGATGCGCAAGTGGACATAACCCTGAAACGTTATGACAAAGGGGTGCGGGTGCGTATAGAGGATTATGGCGTGGGCATGATGCCTGCCGAGATTGAGACCGCTTTGCAAGACTTTTCACAAATTGACCGTGACATTCACGAGCAACAGGGCATTGGTATTGGGTTACCGCTAGCCAATCTGATTATTCAATCACACGGCGGACGCTTGGACATCCAATCCGAAAAAGGCAAAGGCACTCGCGTTCATATCTATTTGCCATATCAACAGTAGCTCATTAAACCCCATATATATGGGTGATTGGGATATTGAGCGCATCTTTGACAACATACCAATGCAAGGCTATAAACTCGCGTGCTAATGAATATGGATAGAATAGCGGGCGGTTAATCCGACTAGCAGAGACAGGGCTGGTATAAGCCGTGATTCCCTGACTGCGGAATATCCACTCGGCACGTAGCATATGATAGCTATCACTGACTAGCACAGCACTATCGAAATTGTTTTGTTCGAGGATTCGCTGGCTGTAGATAGCATTTTCCTCTGTGCTACGGCTATTTTCTTCCATCAATATCGCCGAAGCATCAACACCTTCGCGCAACAAAATCTCTCGGCAGGCAGCGGCTTCACTACGTGGATACCCATTTGCCTGCGCACCAGTACATAGCACATGGCTGGCAATCCCTTGCTTCCATAAGTCTGCACTCATAGTCGCCCGACGAGTTAATGCCCATCCTGCGCGCCCATCCCGCCGTATACCTGCACCAAGCACAATAATAACATCGGCATCTTCAGTCCGGTCAGTTGCCCCGACGATATGTATGGCTGTGATAAAGGAACAGAAATAGAGAATACTACCTGCGAAGATGAAAATCAGCCCACGCCGTAACCACCGTGAGCGTTTTGTCTTTGATGTTGGAAGGATAGTTGTCGTGTCCATATAACTCGCATGTGATTGATACAAACACGTACAGCATACAGCATATTTATAAACAGTGCGTTAATGCAAAACCTCGCTGTCACTGTCATCTTGGAACGCATCCGGGCTGACAACTTCACCTAACATCCACCCATCAATTAGCGATAAACGCAAGCGTATATACGGCGCAGCACCCTGCCCAAAATCGACAATACCCTGTTGTCCAACAAGAATAGGATTCTTCAAATGTAAGAATCGTACCGTAGGGAAACCGTCAGGTACACTCACGCCGTCTTCGTCTAAATCCTGTGCGATTTTGCTCTCATTCAAGCGTGTGAAATCAAACATATTATCAATGGCTTCGCGCTCTTGCTTGGACATTTTGCTGGTGTTTTTCATATGGATGCGACTACGAAAGGTATCGGTCAAGTCTCGTAGATATTGCTGTTCACTCGTCAATGTACCCGTCAGCGTCATACCTTTGACAAACAGCGTCACACCGATTTCTAGTCCAGCGATATTCACCAACACATTCACGATGTCTGCCAACAAGAAATCCGGCTCATTCCAGTAGGCGTTCATATCAAAGTCATCATCACCACCGAACATCGCCTGCAACATCATGGCTTCATCAAACTCGGGGTCGTATTCCTCGTCCATATCAGGGTAGTCGTCGGGGTCAAATTCGGGGAAGCTATCTTTTTTCTTTGCCATAGTCTTTCACTTTCTATCTGTAGCAATTTCATATAACGTCAATACAGCGTGACACAACGAGTTTTTTGTAGGGGAGTAGCCACGTCTGCTCCCGCTGGCGGTTGATCACATGGCATCAACGGTGTATGAATACAAATTGAATCCGCTATGTTATCGTGTCATTATATTCTCACCGAATAAAAAAGGCGACCCATGAGCCGCCTTTCACATCGTCAAATGTTAGTTATGTCTAGCACTCACTGTACCCACAGGTCAGGCATTTACGACAACCTTCTGCACGAATCAATGAAATTGTGCCACATTCAGGACACATATCCGCACCCGAAATTGAACCACTTATCACCACATTGTCTGTTGGGGTGGGGGCAACATCAACTTCTTCAATCGGTAAGCCGAGCTGTTGTGGTTGTTCTTCTTTGAAAAATTCATCCATCAACACACTAGCGACTGCATCCGGCAGCGACAAAACACGCTTCGGACCGAATCCAATCGGACGCGCACCACCGATGTCTTGCAATTGTTCGATGATGAGCTTGAGCATATCCTTGCGATTGTGTGGTGCAGTTGTCCGCAATTGTAAGGAAATCATACGACCGAGACCATCTGCATCAGCTTGAATATCACTACCGACTTTACCAATTGTGATAAACACCTCAAACGGATAGTTATTCTCATCACGGTTGATGGTGATATACGCTTTACCAAATGGGGTCTGTGTCCGAATTGTTGTTCCGGTCAGACGCTCAGGGCGTGGATAAACCCGATGCGGTGTTGCCACTTGTTCGACGGTTTCTTTCTTCGCCGATTTGTCTTCACCCTTAAGTTCTTCCATCTCGCTCTCAGCGCGTTCGTCACCTTTGAGCATCAGCACCTGTTCGTCACGGCTACCATCGCGGTAAATTGTCCCGCCTTTACAACCGAGTTCGTACATGTACTGATACAACTCGCTGACCTGTTCTATCGTGTAATCATTGGGGACATTACAGGTCTTGCTAATCGCGCTATCAATCCAGCGTTGGAACGCACCCTGAACCTTAACGTGGTCACGCGGAGCTAAGTCCATCGCAGTTGCAAAGTAGTCTGGTAATTCAATGGCTTCTGGATTTGCATCGTACCAATCTTTGACAATCGGCACTTGTTCCTCATGCAGACCAAGACGACTCTTGCGATAGTAAACCCACGAGAAGAACGGCTCGACACCTGTTGATGTATTTACCATAGTTCCGGTTGTGCCCGTCGGTGCTTGTGTCAGCAGGGTGACATTGCGGATACCATTCTGGCGGATTTTCTCGCGCACAGTATCCGGCATGCCTTGCATAAAGCCACTTTCAAGGAATTTCTCCGCATCAAATTTAGGGAATGCACCTTTTTCACGCGCCAATTCACTTGATGTTTCGTAGGCGGTGGTGGTGATGAGTCCATAAACCTTGTCAATCAACTCCACGGATTCATCGCTACCGTAGCGCACCTGTAACTTGAGCATCAGTTCTGCGATACCCATCGTACCGAGACCGACACGGCGTTCACTCAATTGCACATCAGCATTTTCTTGGAAGAAGTAGGGCGTGGTGTCGATGACATTGTCCAAGAAGCGCGTCGCATATTGCACTGTCTGACGTAATTCATCCCATGCCACATCATCGGCATCTTCGTCATAAAACCGTGACAAATTAATCGCGCCGAGGTTACAAACCGAGAACGCACCTAAAGGCTGCTCGCCGCAGGGGTTGGTCGAAATCAGCGGGTTGAAGTACCAACTATTCGCCATCTTGTTACTGCGTTCATTGAACCAAACACCGGGTTCAGCACTTGCCCATGCACTCTCGATAATCGCATCCCATAGTTCACGCGCTTTAATCGTCTTATAGTGTTGGACTTTACGCCCAGCAGCAATCCATGTGTCGAGGTCGCCATCCCATAGCTCGTCATAATCTGGGTCGCCTGTATCAGGGAAGACCAATTCCCAATCACCGTCAGCTTTAACCGCTTCCATCAATTTGTCGGACACACCCACGCTGATATTCGCATTGGTGATTTGTCCCGCTTGTCGCTTGCTGTTGATGAAGTCAAACACATCAGGATGCCAGTCATTGAGGATTAACATCAACGCACCACGACGACTGTTGGAAGTATAAACACCGTTGCCAGACAAGAGATGAACATCCGCCACTTCAAAATCGAAGACATCTGTTTCACCAAGTAGGGTAATCGATGCAATTTCATCAGGCATGACGTGCATCAATTCGCCGAGCTGTTCAGCGTAATCGGTTTCTTCAGCATCAAGCAAACGGGTTTGGATTTTTTCAAGTTGGCTGTAAGAGATACGCTGAGAGACACCATCATAAATACGTTGGCGGTATTTAGACCGTGCGCCTAGATTATTCCAGACATCGGCAGGGTAGGTGTTATACATATCGCGCTTGCCGTTTTTGTCGCTGACTTTTTCTGCTGGAATTAATTCCGCAAAGCGACGACGGAATGGCGCACCTGTGACCATCAGGCGATGAATATCTTGCCAGTTGCCACTGCGTTCTTGTGTGCCAATATGTGAGACAATTCCACTGATAGCCAATAATTGTTGCACATCTTCAAGCATTTCTTTGCTGATGCTATCAATACCATAGCCACCCTTGCGCCCACGATTGCATCCGTCAGCATCAAAGTAACCTGCAACAAACGCATTCATCACAGTGGATGGTGAGCGGAAAATTAGTTCGGGTACGCGAATATCTGCTGATTTGTCTTTGAGTAAACCGTGTTGAATCAGCCATTCAATCAATATGCGAGAGTGCATTGCAATGTTTAAACACGCACCATCGGCATCTTCAAGTGTTGGCTCGTAACTAAACTGAGTTTTGATGATGTCAATTAAACGCTCACGAATCGTTGGATGACTATCTGCTGTTGCCAGTTTAATCGCTTTGGGAGCTTGCCAGTTGACTTTCTTGCCAATGTGAACATAACCGTCACCGTGCATATAGCCGAGGAAATAGGCAAGGTCTTCATTGAGTACGTTCGGCATTGTGACATCAGTGTTCAATGTTGTACTCATCACAGACCGTTTGTACTCTACCGGCGCAAGTTCAACATAATCTGTGTCAATGCCATCACCCAATAATGTCAGGATTTCATCACCGACTTGTAGGAACTTGAGTGGCATGGTAACAACTTTGCCGTCCATCAATACACCGACTTTGTGGTCTTCGGTAATGCGAACGGTATACCCTCGTTTGGTTCTGACTTTAAACAGTGGCTTCACACCATTACGGAATTTGTCCACAATTGGGCGTAGACCTTTGTGTGTATGGGCTTGGAATTGTTCGCCAGTTTCTATACGTTCAATCAGTTCTTTTGCAGGAATCAGACCTTTGTCAGTTGCAATCCGTTCATCGGGACCAAAACATCCGCCCTGTTCAATCAGACCTGTGACGAAACTATAGAGCGCACCCCATGATACCGACCCACTCGAACGACCATTCACACCTTTGACATAGGCATGACGTGGACGCAACGTTGAGATGTTAATGCCGACACCACCACCGCGTGACATAATCTCGGTCATCTGGGTGAGGGTGGTCATAATCCCTTCGCGGGAATCATTAGGGCTACTGATTACATAACAATTATAATAGGTCAAATCTTGCTCAGTGCCCGCCGCTGTTAGTATACGACCACCGGGGACAAACTTCCAATCGTCCAACAACCAGCGGAATTTGCCCGACCATTCTTCGCGCTTTTTGTCATTCTTTTCGATTTGTGCAACACCACTAGCAACCCGTGCCATCATCTGGGTTGGGTCAGTCTCAATAGGCTTGTCAACGTGTTCAAGGTCACGTTCGACTGTCTCACCATCTAATAATTTCACTGTAATTTTGGGCATATCAATAGCAGTAATTTCGCCAACTTCACGCTGACCTGTCTTGGAATTGACGACCACAATCACCGTGTCGCCGACTTCCAGCGTACTGCGCGTCATGTCCTTCTGTGCATAACGGTCTAAGAAAATCTTATAACCGAGGTCATGCAACGCATTTTTTGTTGCTCTGGATTGAACCATAAGGATGTAACCCTCACCATCTGTTAAACGAATACATAGAGAGACGATACTGCAATGTAACAATATCGTTAATTTTTAGCTGTCAATTTGTTATATGTGCGAGGTCGAAACTATCTGCATAAAACACAGACAAGTGTCGCATATACTCGTTCTCCCTTTTACCACGAAGGTCTTCACGAGCTAATGATAGAGGCGGGTAATCGGGCTTCATTAGTCAAGCGAGGGACTCAAATAAGGAAGCGATTCTGCAAAACCTAATCGCCATAACCCTGACTATGCCAATGTTACCGTTGCGGGACAGCGTCGGACTTTCACCGACTTCCCCCATTTTTGTGCATTTACATCCGGGCAAACACACACCCCTATCAAGGGAGGGATAACTAAATTTTTAACAGCTGATTCATCGAAAAAAGTCGATGTTTATAACCTGTTTATAACATGCCCTAGAACGGTTGTCCACTAATTTTCGACATGAGTTTGGTTAGAAATTTGTTGTGTAATATAACAAAAATCTACCCGAAATCCCTCAGACCGCTCTACCACTTGCCTCCACTATTTCCCACTTTATACCACCATTAAAGCCGAAAAAAGTGGGCACGAAACCCACTTTGTCTGAAAAGTTTTCTTAGTTTTTATTGTCCGCGATTGCGCTTCCGCAAGAAGGCGGGGAGGTCCGTATTGTTCTGGTCATACACACGCGGTTCTTCATTCTGTTCCCGTTGTTGTGGTGGGGGAGCAGAAGTCGGACGAGGTTGCCGTTGGAATGGCTCACCGCTATTGCTACCAGAAGCCGGACTGTTGTTGGTATTCTGGCGGACATCTACATTTTCATATTGCTGTGATTGTGTGCGTTGTTGCGGTTGTTGTGCCGGACGCTGTGTCTGCTGTGATTGACGATTTTGTATCATCGCATTTTGACGCATAGTTTTCTCAACACGGCTCTGCTCAAATCCAGTTGCAATCACCGTGATGTGAACTTCGTCACCCATGCTTTCGTCGATGTGCGCCCCGAAGATGAGGTTACATTCAGGGTGTGCGCTATCTTTGATAATCGCTGCCGCTTCATTGACTTCAAACAGTGTCAAATCACTACCACCCGTAATCGAGAAGAGGATACCGCGTGCACCATCAATCGTGACATCAAGTAGTCCGCTGGTAATTGCCATCTCGGCTGCAGCCCGTGCGCGGTCATCACCATCAGCACGACCAACTGCCATCAACGCTGCGCCACCTTCCGACATAATGGTGCGGACATCAGCAAAGTCAAGGTTAATCAATCCGGGCACTGTAATCAGCTCGGAGATACCTTGAATACCCTGACGCAACACATCATCAGCCAATGAGAAGGCTTGTTGCAATGTCGAGCGTTTATCTGCGATTTGCAGTAGACGGTCATTCGGAATCACAATCAATGTATCAACTTGCGCAGCGAGGGCTTCAATCCCTGCTTTTGCCAGTTGACCGCGTCGTGTTCCTTCAAATGTAAATGGACGTGTCACGACACCGATGGTCAATGCGCCCAATTCTTTTGCAATCTGTGCGATGACAGGGGATGCCCCTGTACCAGTACCACCACCCATACCACAGGCGACAAATACCATATCTGCACCACGCAATACTTCGAGCAAGTCTTCGGAGCTTTCTTCTGCCGCTTTACGCCCAATTTCAGGATTGCCACCCGCGCCTAAGCCTCGTGTCAATTTGTCCCCGATGCGGACGCGCGTCTTGGCTTTCGAGAGCATCAAAGCCTGATTATCTGTGTTCACTGCGATAAATTCGACACCGCCAAGTCCCTCGTTAATCATACGATTGACTGCGTTGCCACCACCGCCACCAACACCGATAACCTTAATCTGCGCGAAGTTTTCCCCCGGAATCATTTCATCCATCATAATTAGTTCCTTTTAAAATCAACACGTTAACCCAACGCTAATGATGACTATATTTCTATTTTACTTGCTTCCCCTACAATTGCAAATTTTGCCTATTAACGATAAACCAAAAACATACACTTTACAATGTGTTAATCAGTATCCGGCAAGAATCGACGGAGGAAATCACTAACCCGACGACTCCACCCATCAACAGGCAAACCAATACCTGTTCCATTGTCAGAGTCCACCACAGTATCCATCTCCAAGCCCAAGCGGAGCAATCCCACGCTGGTACTATAAGACGGATTCTTAAGTGTATCGGCAATACCTGTTAAATTCTCAGGTTGTGCCATCCGCACTGGAATACCAAGTACTCGTGAGGCAATCTCTTTGTGTCCCGGCATCTGTGAGCTACCGCCCGTAATGACAGCACCCGCCCGCAACAGCCCAGCATAACCAGAGCGTTTAATCTCTTTCTGCACCATCTCAAACATTTCTTCGACCCGCGCCTCAATCACCATCGCAAGGTCACGGCGTGAAATTTGCTGAATATCACCACCAAATGGCTCAACTGGAAAACGCTCCAATTCACTGACGGAAAGCATATTGGCATGCCCGCGTTGCTGTTTAACTTGTTCCGCTAGACCAAAGGGCACACGCATCCAGTAGGTGATGTCTTGCGTTACATGGTCACCACCAATCGGTATCACCGCCGTATGCCAGACCGTACCATCAATAAACACGGCAAGGTCAGTTGTGCCTCCGCCGATGTCAATCACAACCACGCCCATCTCGCGTTCTTGCTCAGTCAGAACAGCATCACCCGCCGCCAACGGGTTCAGAATGAAGCGGTCAACAAACACACCTGCGGATTCAACTGCATCTTCCAAATTTGCCAAACTAGTTGTCGAAGCCGTGATGATATGGGCATCAACCTCAAGCCGGAAGCAGTGCATCCCAATCGGACTGCGTACCCCCTCCTGACCATCCAGCGTATAACTGCGCGGAACAACATGCAAGACTTCTCGATTATGCGGTATCGCAATCGCACGAGCGTTTTCCATCGCTTTATCAAGGTCTTCCGGCTGGACACTTCTCTGCCCCATAATGCCTGTCATACCACGACTCGTCAGCGATGAGATATGGCTACCTGCCACACTCACAAAGGCACGATTAATATCATACCCGCTTGATTTTTCTGCTTTATGTACCGAGGCAGAGATTGCAGTTGTCAACGCCTTAACATCACTGACAACACCCTTCTTCATACCTGCACTCGGCTCAATCCCTACACCGACAACATAAATATCTTCTGGTCGGACTTCACCAACCAGCGTGCAAATTTTATGTGTGCCGACATCTAAACCAACTACTAAATCACCCATACAGACCTAACGCCCCCATAACACCGTATAAAATGGCGCATTCGGATTTGCAATGTTGACCTCGCCCGGTTGAATACCCCGTGCAATCAGGTTATCTACAAGTGTTTGATAAATCTTTATCTTCTCGTTCATCCCTGTACCTGCGCCCATCCATACTTGCCAACCATTGCTATCTGTCCAGCCAAGCCCGTTAATCGGGTCATAATTTAAGCTGGTTTCTGCTGGCAAGAGTTCTTGTAATTGCAACGCGCCAAAGACAATATCTTCGTCTAATGCCTCCCCATCCGTCAATGGTTCATCGAATGCCCCGACATTGACATTGACCCGAATCAGATTACTAACCTCGACCCGTGCTGGCATCATGCGTCCTTGCAAATCAACCCATAATTCTTGTGTTGATTCTGACCAGATGATTGCTGGTTGCCGTTCCTCAATCTCGATGTTAACCATATCGGGGGGCCAACTCAGTTGTACAGTCGCATCCGCAATCGACGATGATCGCAACACATTGTCACGCACGGCATCAGGGTCAAGCCAGAACAGATGCACATTGGCAACATCTGCAAAGCCAAAAACTTCTTCTGTGGTCAAATAGCCCAATCCACGTACATTGATAGACCGTACATAGAACAGGTCAGTCGTAAACACCAACACCAGCACACCGGTAAATACAAGGAAAATCAGCGCGCTCAAAGCCCGCCAACGGGTGAAGCCTTCGCCACGTTCCTGTTGTTCCAGCGTTTGACGCTCGATAATTTCATTGGGACTGGTGCGCCGTAACACCCCAGGGGAGCGTTCTGAGCGTCTTCTGCGATTTCGGATTCGACTTGACACAACGACTTCGTCTGACCACTTGTTGATATAACAAAAACTTAACGTCTATTTTAGCATAGTATTGCGATATGATGTTTGCAAATGTTGATTCAATACGGTTACATGCGTAGTTGATTAACAGACATATAACCTGATTTTCGGCTGAGACAGGTCTCCGCCCTACGAACTTACAAGGCTTTCGTAGGGACGGAATCCATGCCGTCCGCGCCAAAAAACGATTCAATCACTATAATTAAAATTATACTGGATGTCTGCGAACTCAATTCCACTCACCCAAAGTCTGAATTTCCAACTCTAAGTCCACATCAAACTGTGCTTTCACTGTCTCGCGCACATGGTAAATCAGCTCATAATACTGTGTGGCTGTCGCATCCTCAGACAATGTAATAAAGAAATTGGCATGAACAGTAGAAACCTGTACGTCTCCAATTTGATAACCTTTCAATCCTGCGTCTTCAATCAATCGTCCGGCATAATCACCATCAGGGTTTTTGAAGATACTACCTAGACTAGCACCCGGTGGTTGCGTGCGTTTGCGGTAAGCATTGTATTTATTCATGCGTGCTTGAATAGATTCTGAATCGTCTTCTGCCAGCTTAAAGGTCGCCATCAAAACCATAAAGCGGTCATCATCACGAATTTTTAGCGATGAATAGCGATAATCATAGTGCAACTCATCAACCGTATACAGCACCGGACCACGCGACGATTCGTACACTACCGCACGAAATAGCGAGTCCGACATATCAGCACCATGAGCACCAGCGTTATTGACAACCGCACCGCCAACTGTTCCAGGGACACCAATCGCCCATTCCATACCAGCATAGCCATGTTTTTGGCAGTATCGTGCCAACTGAATCAGACTTGTCCCACTCGTTGCCGATACATTGCTACCGTTTTCCCAGCCACCATGTGCCATCTCACTCACGCGGTTGACGATGGTCAAGCCACGAACACCTTTGTCTGACACCAGAATATTTGCACCACCGCCAATAATCGTCACAGGAATATCATTAGCCCACGCTGTTTTTAATACTTTGATTGTATCGTGCCAATCAATGTTTTTAGCGATATGCAGATAGTCTGCCACGCCACCCAATCGCGCCGCTGTATACCGTGCGAGTGGCTGATTGATTTGAACATTATCAGCAAAAGGGGACTTCATCGTAGACATTAGGCTTGCTCAGCCACACTCAGATAATCGTCAGCAATCCGGTTGGCATCGCCTGCACTCAATATCAAAACGACAGCAGGTGGACGTATTCGTTCCCGCAAAATCTCAACCGCATCGTCCAGACTCGGCGCATATTGCACACTTGGATGTGTCATATCTGCAACGATATTCAAGCTGGAAATACCTTCCATTGGTTGTTCCCGCGCTGCAAAAATCGGGGTGACCAACACATGATTCGCATCGTCAAAGGCGTGGATAAAACCCGTCATAAATTGCTTGACCCGCGAGTAAGTATGGGGTTGCCACACTGCCCAGATATGATGATTTGGATAGCGGTCTTTCGCTGCCTGAATCGTCGCCTTAATCTCAGTCGGATGGTGTGCATAGTCATCGACAATAATCACATCGTCACGTTCACCACGAATATCGAATCGTCGCCCCGTATTCTGGAAGGTGGTTAAGGCACTCGCGGCAGTCGTAAAATCAATGCCTTGATGGTCAGCTACAATCAACGCTGCCAACGAGTTGAGTACATTATGATGCCCCGGCACAGTCAAGGTCACATCACCAACAGGCTTGCCGTTATGCAACACCGTATAGACCGTTCGATTATTTTCTTCGCGGATATTGACCGCGCGCCAATCTGCCTGTGCATTCTCAATCCCATAACTAATTATGGGCAGGTTCACAATCAAGCGGTTACGAATAAAAATTGAGGTAATAGAATCATCAATACACCCGACCAACATGCCGTTTGCTGGTAATAAGCCGACAAATCGTGAATAAGATGTAATCAACTGATGGGGCGTTTTGAAGAAATCAGGATGGTCATGTTCAATATTCGTAATGACTTCTAAGTTCGGACGCAATCCATGAAACATGTTGTCGTATTCATCGGCTTCGATGACAAACGCATTGCCACTGCCGATACCCGCATTTTTGCCCGTATTACCCATCTTACCACCGACGATAAAACTTGGGTCTTTTTCGCCTTGTTGCAAGATATGTATGACCATTGATGTTGTTGTCGTCTTGCCATGTGTCCCTGCAATAGCGATGTTATAATGACCGAACATCACCGCTTCCATGATGTCTTTGCGCTTATACACAGGGATTCCTTGCATCTCCGCTGTCATAATTTCGATGTGGTCTGATGGAATAGCCGATGACGCAACCACCAATTCTGCTTCCCCAACCTGTGACGCATCGTGCCCACGATAGATGATTGCACCATCTTCTTCGAGTGCCATTGTAAGGTCAGTCGAATTTAAGTCCGAGCCAGTAATCATAAATCCCTGATCGAGTAGGACGCGCGCAATCGCCGACAGACCTGCACCTGCGATGCCGATAAAATGTATGCGTTGTCCAGGAATCAGTTGCAACATACCATGCTCTCCATCAGATTGATTACAAGAATGAATCAGACAATCATAATGACAATCGCCAACAACACAATCACCGCGACTGCCAACAAATCACCATTACCCGTCAGCCCACCACCAAGCAACACAATCGGCATTGATTCCAGCGCATTAAAGGTGACAGAATTAGGAGCAGGTGCAGTCACAAATTGTGGGAAGGGATAGCGGTTAATATCCAGAAAATACCAGATTGAGCCTGCGATGAAATAACCATTCGCAAATCCGACAAACACACCCAGAATCCCGCTCTGAATCCGTCCGCGCCCCTCGGTTGAATCAACAATACCCTGACTACGATATGCCAGAAACACAATCGTCGAGAAGATAATCAACTGCACACCAAATATCTGGTCAGGTGACATCAGCAAATATAATGTCCCACGCAAGAGACTATCAAACTGGAAGATAGCAAAGACCCCCAGCACAATCCCTGCTGTGCCGACCAATTCCCGATTCCAACCGCGCAAAGCTCCCATAAAGGCGAAGAAGATAGCGGTTGCCCACATTAAAGAGGCTAAACTAATCATAACGTCCGGTCTTCCACTTTCCAGCTAAATCAGAACCAGTACCACAATAAATAATACAATCACCATCAAAGACAGCAAATCACCTGTAGACCCCGGCCCCTGTGCTAACACAAACAAGGGTAAGTTACCCAAATTCTGTGCGCTCAGCGACCCATCCGCTGGAGCAGTAATCCACGGTGATAGCGGATAATTATTGATGTGCAGAAAATACCACACCGACCCGCTGACAAGATACCCATTCACACCACCGACGATACCACCTAGCACCCGTGTCTGTAACGCATCACGCCCATCGCCACTACCACGCGCCGCCGCTGCTTGTGCGCCAACCAATGCCCGTGTCTGATAGGCGAAGAACACAATTACAAGGAACAACGCCGACTGAAAATAAAACTTCTGGTCAGGTGTAAATTGTGCCAGCAGTTGGTCGCGGATAGCGGTATCAAACTGATGGAGCGCAAACAAACCGAGGACAATCCCCGACATGGAGATAATCTCTTTTGTCCATCCACGTTGCAAGCCCATAAAGGCAAAAAATGCAACAAATACCCACACCAGCGTCACTAATTCTAACATCTCATGCTCCGCCAATTTCGACCAATAATTGCGCCAACTGTTTTGAACCATCGGGGTTGGCAATGGCTTTTGCTTTTGCTTGCATATCCGATAGCTTTTCGTCGTCGGTGATTAATGTCCTAATGGTATCATAAAGTTGCTCAGACATGTCCTCATCATTTAGACGAATTCCCGCACCTTTACCTGCCAGATAGTCCGCATTCACTTTTTGATACCGCCACGCATACGGATAGGGCACAAGAATCGACGCTAACCCAAATAGCGGTAACTCTGCCAATGTACTCGCACCGGAACGACACACTACCAAATCTGACACAGCAAATGCCAATCCCATATCATCATGCAAATAGGGGAAGGCACGATACTGCGGATGGTCTTTCAATTCACCGACTTGTTCCATCGTCCGTTCATAATCCATCGTCCCCGTGACATGAATGACCTGCAAACCATCATCAAGTAGTTTCGGCAAAGCATCACCCACAGCGATATTGATATTCCTCGCGCCACGGCTACCACCAAAGACCATCAGCGTTTTCCGATTTGCGTCTAACTTAAAGTGCGCTAACCCCTCATCATAAGTCGCAGTCAAGCGATTATCTTGTAGTGGATACCCTGTAATCACAGTTTTACCCGATGGAAAATAAGCTTCCGACGATTCTACTGTTATCGCCACTTTTGACGCAAACCGTTGCAAAACCTTAATCGTGAGACCCGGTTCAATGTCCGGCAGGTAAATCACAATTGGAATACGTAATATCCACGCCACCACAGCGACAGGCAAATTTGACCAACCGCCCGTCAGCAAAATCACCTTCGGGCGAATCGACAAAAACTTACCAAACGATTGCACCGTGCCGACTGCCAATTTGACAACACTCGTCAACATCCGTAAAGGATTCACACCATGTATCGGACCCGCATACACTTCATCATAGCGCGCAAAATCTAAACCAGATTCTGCCACGAGTTTGCGTTCCATGCCACCAACTGCCCCGACGAAATACAGGTCGTGTTCGGCATTATCGTGCTTCAATAGGGCTTCGGCGGTTGCTAGAGCGGGATAGACGTGCCCGCCGGTTCCCCCAGCCCCTATCATAATTCGCAATGTCGTTTCTCCGTTCCGATGTGGATTGCTTGAGGTTGGCGATTTTTTGTACACTGAGCATCAGCCCGACACCAATCATCAATACCATCAAAGATGACCCACCGAAGCTGATAAATGGCAACGGTACACCTGTTGATGGCACAAGTGCGGTCATAACCGCAATATTGAGCAGGGCTTGAATAATCACCCACGAGGTAAAGCCGATGCACAACAACGCCCCAAATGGGTCACGGGCATTCCGCGCTATCTGAAAACCCCGAATCGCAAATGCCACAAATAAAATCACCACAAATGCCGCACCCAATACACCCAGTTCCTCACCAATAATCGCAAAGATACTATCGGTGTGCGGGGCAGGCAATGCACCAAATTTCTGCTCAGATTGTCCTAGACCAACACCCGTCCAGCCACCTTTCAAAAAGGCGATAATAGCTTGTTGGGTGTGATAGTTCGCCTGTGTCGGGTCAATCAAACCAGCGGTATAGTCGGCGATACGGGTCTGTGCATATCCAAGACCCTGTACCAGCACAATCCCCGCCGCTGTGGCTGACCCAAAGATTGCCCCCAGATGTAAGAGATTTGCCCCCGATAGGAAATACATGATGCCTGCTGTCATTGCAATCACCGCTGCCGAACTCAAGTCCGGTTGCTGTGTAATCAAATAGGTAATCACACCGACGACAATCATAAAGGGCACAAACCCGAACAGCAAGCTATCGACTTTGGTATTCTTCGACCCAAGCCATGCCGCCATATACACGACAATCGTGAACTCGGCTAACTCACCCGGTTGGAAACGCCCACCAATCAAGGAACGACGCGCACCAAACGTGTCATCACCAAACAGCAATACCGCAATCAACGTCCCGATGGTAAACAGCAATAACCAAATCGCAAACCGCTTCCAAAAGCGATAATCGACCACCGCAAAAAATACGAGTCCAATCACTGCGAGGATGAGATTACGCAGATGGTCTTCCACAAAAATCGCTGTCGCACTCCCGCGTGACGCATTACTCCAGTCAAACGTGGTACTGAAAATCATCATCGAGCCAATCACCAGCAACAAACCCACAATCGCAATTAGCGGTTTGTCCAGTGTCGCAATCAGACTGCGCCGTCTGGGTTGTGACCGTCGTGCATCATCATTTGCTGATGGGGGACTTGTGCGGACAGGGCGTTGTCGCGCATTTCGTCGCATCCGTCTCCGCCGTGCATCATCATACGTTTGGTCTGCCATTTACATCTCTCAGTATCAAACCTGATTTATATATTCATTCAATAATTTGTTCGTAAAATGGCGGGCAACACAGGTGTTGTCCCTACAGATACTTATATAAATTATCGTAGGGATGGCATTCTTGCCGTCCGCACAAGGCTTTCAAATGTTATATGGCGACCGAATGATGTAACCATAAACCAACATCAAACTACCAATAACCAATCACCATCTACTATTATAACTTCAATACCAATTCCCGAAAGTGCTCACCACGCTCAGCAAAGTCATTATACGCATCATAACTTGTGCCACCCGGCGACAGTAACACCACATCACCATCTTGGGCGACTTCGCTTGCACGTTGTACCGCTTGCTCTAAAGTCTCTACCTGTGATAGTTGGTCATCAAAAATACGCAACTTATCAAAAATATCCATGACCTTTGTCGAAACTTGTTTCTCGCCGTCTTTGCCAAATACGATAATGTGCTGTGCTTTTTGCATCGCCAATACTAGCACCGCTTCCCACGGCAAATCTTTATCTGCGCCACCGATGAGCAATACCAGCGGTTCATCAAAACTTTGCAACGCGGCTGCTAATCGTTCCGGTGCAGTTGCAATGCTATCATTGATGTAGGTCACGCCGTCTTTTTCGCGCACGACTTCAAGCCGATGCTCGACAGCCTCAAATTCTTTAATTGCTTCTGCCATCGTCTCCGCACTGATACCCGGACGATTGGTTGCCAAGCCCATCGCACCCGTAATCGCACAGGCTGCCAACACATTCATCACATTGTGGTCACCGCGCAAGGGGATGTCGTCGCGGTCAACAACAACATGCGGTGCCATATCAAAACTCGCCGACCCCGCCACCAATATCCGACTGCCCATCATAAATGCGCCATCCGGCACCATATCATACCGACTAAATGACGATAGCTCACCTTCGACAACACCGACTAATTGACTTACAATCTGGTCATCAGTTCCTAACACTGCTACATCACGCGGTGTTTGATAGCGGATGATATTGGCTTTGGCATTGACATAATTTTCCATCGTGCCGTGACGGTCAAGGTGATTCGGTGTCAGATTTAGAATCGCCGCTACCTGAGGACTAACCGTCATCAAGTCCAATTGGAAACTTGATAACTCCATCACCACGATGTCATCTCTGGAAATCTCATCGAGGTCTTCTATCAATGGGTTGCCGATGTTGCCACCGACCCAAACCTTATATCCAGCTTTTTTGAGGATGTTACCGACAAGGGTTGTTGTCGTGGTTTTGCCTGCGCTACCTGTGATGCCAATAATCGGGGCAGGGCAACGTTCCATAAATAATTGGGCATCGTTGGTGAAGGTCACACCACGATTCCGCGCCAATTCGAGAGCGGGCAAGTCCAATGGAACACCACCGGAAACACAAATATACTTCGCCCCGGTGACAGCTTCATGCGGATGACCACCCAGATAAAATTTCACATCAGGATAGTACTTCCGTCGCAATTTGAGTTCCAGCGCAGACCGACTATCCGTGACAACGGTTTCTGCACCGACGGTGGGTAGCCACTTTGCAAGGGCGCGCCCCTGTCGTCCAAACCCAAAAATTACAACTTTCTCTCCACGTAAATAATCTTGTTGTGCCATAATGTGATTACATCAATCTATTCAAAATTACATCAAACTACTGATTTATTGCTTCATCCTATAAATAATTAACTTCAAATTGACTATTCGTAAGGGCGGAACTCAGATCCGCCCCTACAAAAACTTATCGGACGAGGCATTTATATCCAACTCAAACCTCTTTTGATTTAATTGCTCTGTGTCCTCTGTATCTACTGTGGCGTGAAAATCACTTTTTACTTTCAACTATAGTAACGCCAACGCCACGCCGACAAACGCACTCAAAATCCCAATCAACCAAAAGCGTTGTACAATCTGCGTCTCGCTCCAACCACCCAGTTCAAAGTGATGATGGATTGGAGTTCGCCGGAAGGGACGTATATCCACACCGTAAAACCGCCGACTCAACTTCGCTGATGCCACCTGCAAAATCACACTGAGGATTTCCATCACCGGAACAATCGCAATAATCGGGAGCAACAACCACTGTCCGGTCATCATCGCCACTGTGCCTAATGTCGCACCTAATGCCAACGACCCCGTATCGCCCATGAACAACTGTGCCGGATGTGCGTTATACCATAGGAACGCGAAACATGCGCCCACAACAATAAAGCACAACTCCACAAGGAATATCTGCTGTTGTAAAAATGCAATTACACCATATGCACCAAATGCACTCGCCGTAATGATGCCTGCCAGTCCATCTAGCCCATCGGTAAAGTTGGTCGCGTTTGATGTACCAATGATAATAAACGAGCTAATCATAATGAAAATGATGGGGTTCAACGGTATTGCTACAGGGAGGAGGGGTAGGGGCATTTCATTCGCAAACGAGAAGCCCAATTGTGACATGGCTGTCGATGCCGCAACTGCCAAAATGACCTGTCCGGCAAACTTGACCCGTCCCGATAAACCCTCACCAACACGCCCGCGTGATGTCTGAATCCCTTCCCAATCATCAATCAGACCGAGCAACGCAAATCCAATCAACACAAATAGCGGGAGCAAAATACTACGTCCCGAACTTTCTTGAATAATCTGCGAGACATTTAATGCTAACGTGATTGCCAAGGTCGGCAACACAATCATGATGCCACCCATCGTCGGTGTACCAATCTTCTTTGCATGAGCACTGTCCATCAGTTCAGCGCGGATTTGCTTACCGATGTTAAAGCGGTGCAGAATCTCCACAAATGGTCCGCCCCAGATAACACCAAGCAAAAAGGTTACACCACCGACAGTCAGCGCGAGTGGGAGTTGTCCATCCATAAAATTAATCTACCTTATCCACTGGTGGTCTCATCAACGGGAGGGATTGTATTTGCCAGTCCACGCCGTATATCATCTACTGGAATCTCTAGCAAAATTACCAGTCTGTCAGCCAAACGTTTAAAGACAGGCGCAGCCACTTCACTACCCCAATAATCATCCGGTCTATCGAGCTTGACCATCACAACCACTTCGGGGTCATCAGCGGGTAAGAATCCGATAAAGCTAGTAATTGATGAATTAGGACCCTGTTCATAACTAATCGCAGTCGGAATTTCAGCCGTTCCCGTTTTACCCGCAATCGTATAACCGGGGAGAATCGCCTGTGGCACACCTTCGTTCACGGTTCGCACCATCATGTCAGTGACAATGTTAGCCGTCTCCTCAGAGATAACGCGCCGTATCGTCGTCGGTTGGGCTTCTTGCACACCATCTTCAGTGATAATCTGCTTGACAATACGCGGTTGGCGCATGATGCCATCGTTGGCAATCGCTGCAAATGCTGTAATCATCTGCATGGGCGTAACCGAAACCCCCTGACCAAAGCTGTTTGTGCCGAGGTCACTCTCGCTCCAGTCGCTATCACCGGGCACTTTGATAATGCCACTTTCTTCTGCAAACAAGTCAATGCCAGTGGGTTGTCCCAGCCCGAACGACCGCATCATACTATAAAAATTGTCCGTACCCATCTCTAGGCTAATCGTCGATACACCAATATTCAACGAGCGTATCAACACCTGTGCCACATCCACAACACCATATGCATTGTTATCCCAGTTCTCGATGACAATCCCGCCGAGTTCTAACGTCCCTTGGTCGTTATATGTCCAATCGGGTGCAATCGTGCCTTTTTCCAATGCACTAGCGACGGTTAGAACTTTCAGAACAGAACCAGGTTCGTATACGTCGGTAATCGCCGGATTGCGTAGTAGGTCAGGGTCTTCAATCTCAATGAAGTTATTCGGGTCAAATTCAGGGTAACTTGCCATTGCCAGAATATCGCCATTTTTCGGATTCATCACGATGATTGTCCCGCGTGTTGACCCCGTTTCGTTGATAGCTAGCAGTAGCTCCGTCTCGACCCAGAACTGAATATCACGGTCAATCGTCAATACGATGTCTTGCCCGCGCTGTTCAGTCGGGGCATCTTCCGGCAAATCAAAGGGGATATTGCTGATAGTCTGGTCAAGAACTCGTCCGGCAAGCGTGCCATTATACGAGCCTTCCACACCCATCGCACCTTCCAGACCTTCTTCAATCACAAAGCCAATCACATGTCCTGATAGCGACCCTTGCGGATAGAATCGGCGCGGAATCGGGTCAATCGTGACAGAAATCTCATCAAGGTCTGCGATTGCCTGCCCTTGTTCTGCCTGTATCGGACGGTCAACCAGCACCCAATTTTGGTCACTGGTCAGGATTTGATACAGCTCAAACTCGTCACGCTCAAGGATTAATGCCAACTCAGTTGCCAAGCGTCGCGGGTCAGATACCAGATTCGGACTCACACCCACACCATACTGCAACGCATTAAACGCTAATGGTTCGCCGTCACGGTCATAAATTAAGCCACGTTCTGCTGGAATCCGTCGAATCGAGTTTGCATTCGCATCCCCGCGCAACTCCAATTCCTGTGCCACTTCACGCGGATAAAACTGGAAGTTCGCCAACTGAATCAGCAAAAAGCCCGCCATCGAAATCAGAAAGATAATCACAAATGGCAGACGCGATTGAATGGTTTGTTGTTGTGGAGACAATCCTTGCATTAGTTTGTTCCTGTACCAAAGCCTTCAAACTGGTCACGAAGTGATGCTAACTGTTGTTCAATCCACCCGCCGAAGGTCTCATCATAGACGGGTATTTCCTCAATATCTGGCTGTGCACTACTTGCCTCGACAATGTCTAATGTCTGGTCGGGATTATACCCCGCCACTACCAGATATTCGATGTCTGCATTCGTTGCAGTACGGAATCCAATTTCCTGTGCGCGTGTCATCAAACGGGGGACTGTACGGAAGCTTGCAATCTCTGCGATGAGTTGCTCGTTGGTACGCTCCAATTCATCCCGTTGTGCGATGAGGTCTTCAATCTCACGGTTCGTAATCGCAAATGATGCCACCTGCGATAAATACAACGCACCCAATACCAGCGCAATAAAAATACCCAGTATTGCCAGTGTCGCTGCCTGACTTTGTGTCTGAAACCGTTGTCGTCTAAATGTATGTTGAAACCAGTTTTGTGCCATGATTGCTATTTAGTTCTTAGTAATTGGTTTATGGTTATTGGTACTTCGTATGAACAGTTCAATTGTTCGTAGTGACAAGGCATGCCTTGTCACTACCTGATAAATTATCCTTCAAATTGAATGTAACAAAATCTTCAATTTTCGCAACTCCCGACCGACAACCTTAATCGTCTGCCAACTTCTCGACCACTCGCAACTTTGCACTGCGACTGCGCGGATTTGCCTGTATTTCGGCATCGTCAGCGATAATTGGTTTGCGATTTACCAGTTTGACAATCGCCTCTTTTTCTTCAATCGAAGCCATCCCCGGCGGTGCGATAATTTCTGTCGCCATCTCTTTGAATACCTGCTTCACAATCCGGTCTTCTAAGCTATGAAAGGTAATCACAGCCAATCGTCCACCCGGGCGCAACAAATCAACAGCAATCGGCAGAACTTGCTCAACTGCCTCAAGCTCACGATTAACCGCAATCCGCAACGCCTGAAATACCTGCGTCGCTGGATGGATTTTCTGTTTGCGTTGGTGCTTCATTGGTATCGCACTGGCGACCACTTCAGCCAACTGTTGTGTCGTTTCAATTGGGCGTTTCTCGACGATTACCCGCGCAATCTGGCGTGACCGTTTTTCCTCACCATAACGATAAAATATATCAGCGAGGTCTTCAGCCGGTAATGTGTTGACTAGCTCACGTGCAGTCGGGTTATTTCCAGTTGAGTCAAAGCGCATATCGAGTGGGGCATCATAGCGAAAGGCAAACCCACGTTCCGGCGTATCCAGTTGCATCGACGATAAACCGAGGTCAAGCAATATCCCATCAACGCTGTCCCATCCATGCTTGTTTGCTTGTGCGAGCATTGTCAGATAACTGCCATGACATAAAATCGCACGGTCACCGAAGTCCTTCAAATTATCTTGCGCAATACCAATCGCTTGTTGGTCAAGGTCAAATGACATCACTTGTTCCACGCCTGCTTCCAACAACGCACGGGTATGCCCACCTGCGCCAAGTGTGCCATCAATCACACGTTTGACGGATGAGTCATCTGGCAGTAGGGCAGATAAAACAGGTTGTAACAAGACGGGAATATGTGGTGTCATGATGTTCTGGCATTAAGCGAGTTGCTTGATTTCGATGCTTCGGACGTGGCGTGTTTGAGTGTTTCTTGCCAGCGGGTCGGATTCCAAATTTCAATCATATCTTCCATACCAACCACAAAGGTATTGCCATTAAGGTCAGCATAGTCGCGCAGATATGCCGGAATCAACAAGCGTCCCTGTCGGTCGAGGCTAATCTCCATTGCACCAGAAAATAATAAACGCCGTAATGCGCGTCCGTTGCTATCTGTCATAGCGATTTCGTTGAGATGCTGTTTCAGGTTGCACCAACTATCGTGTGGATAAATGACCAGATTATGGTCAAGACCGCGTGTGAGGAATGCGCCGTCACACAGATGCGGGCGAAAACGTGCCGGAATAATTAGCCGACCTTTTTTATCAATACAATGCAAATATTCACCCCAGAACATGGTTTGCGCGTCCTTACTCTCATCCGTGTGTTGCTTGACGGAATTATACCACATTATCCCACATCTGCGCCTGAAAATCCCACATCAGTTCGATTACTCAAACTAAATTGGATATATCCGTTTCATTACGTCGCCCTATAATCAAGACACAAAGACTACTTTTTAGCAACTTAGGGAGATGCTATGCGACAGTTATTATTGCTTTTTGTTGTGCTACTGATTGCAACCGTAACGACATCAGCACAGTCATCGGACTATATCGAACTGGAAAACGGAACATATCGTCTAACTGTTCCATCAACTTATGATGAAAATACCCCCGCACCGCTGATGATTGCTTTACATTCAACCGCATCGTCCCCCCATGCGATGGCAATTATGACAGGCTTTGATTCCTATGCCGAAGACATGGGAATAATTGTTGCCTACCCGAAGTCACTTGATAACTTATGGAATGAGGGCGACCCGCGTTTTGCTATCGACCGCGACGATGTGGCATTTATCAATAGTGTGGTTGAGTCAATTTCGAGCGACTATAACATTGATGATGAACAAGTCATGCTGTCCGGTTTTGGTGGCGGTGGCTTGATGGCATTCCGTATTGCCTGTGACTCACCGGAGACCTTTGATTCGATTATGGTTGCAGGCGCGATGATGTGGGGCTATCAAGTAGACAACTGTCCCGATTCATCCGACCCTGTCAATATCATGGTCTTTCGTGGGAGCGAGGATATTGTTTACTTGGCGGAAACCTACGACCTTCGCGGATTATTCGACTCGACAGGACAGCCGATTCTTGGCATCGACGATACATTAGGGCATTGGTCAACGCGCTTTAACTGTGACACTGAAGCCATGACAACAGCACAAATTCAAGTGTATCAAGGCTGTAATGACGATGTCCAAGTCGCTTATGTTGAACTGGAAGGCGCACGTCAAAATTGGTTACGCAGTCGGGATGATTGGACGCTCAATCAGTTTGATGTCGATGTGTCTGCTATGATGCTCAAATTTGCGATGGGGGATGATAGCTGGCAGGACGACTTACCACTGTTTACAGCTGGACAAGCACGGACTTATTCTGCTTATATTCCACAAAGCTATGATGATACGACCGAAACCCCTGTCTTTGTTCTCCTGCACGGACGCTTCGGCAATGGGGCAGGTACAGCCAACTATACCCAAATCAACGCATTAGCCGAAGAAGAAGGCTTTATTGGTGTCTATCCCGATGGACTGGACAATGCGCGTAGTGGTGCACCGCGTGATACAGGTTGGAATTACTTGCGTGATGTTCCCTATTTCCCCGGTGTCTCTACTCATGATGACACCCTGTTCATCCAAAACATAATCGACGACCTCTCACAAGATTTGAACATTGACCGCAACCGTATCTATGTCGCTGGATTATCAAATGGCGGATTTATGGTGCAACGCCTTGCCTGTGATGCACCGGATTACTTCGCTGGATATGCGTCAGTGGCAGGGGCAGGCTTCGGGGGTATGGATACCGTCTGCAATGGTGATGAACCCGTCAATATGCTGATTATGCACGGCACACTCGACAACAATATTCAATGGAACGGCAACCGACAGACTTTGCCCAATGGCGAGACCTTCTACGCTACATTATCGATACCAACGGTAGTTGAATATTGGGGTCAACGCATGAACTGCACGGGCTCAGAACGCGAGGATGTCAAATCGCCTGAAGCCGATAACGAAACCGGATTGTCAATTTTCACTGCAACCGAATGTAATGATGATGCGACATTGGTTGTTTATGCGATTCTCAACGGCGGACACAATTGGCCCGGTATTGATGGTGGCATTCCAAGTCAAGTGGCTGGCAATATCAACCTCGATGTCAACGCAACACAGGTCATCTGGGATTTCTTTATCTCACATTCACTGGACCATGAACCATCATCCTAAGTGTTGTATCCACCGCTGATAGACCTCTGGTGGATTGAGTTCACGCGCCGTGTGAATCCATTCTCTATCGGGGTCTTTCAGCATCACCAGATTGACCAGTATATGTTGACGCTGGTCATCATCACCAAATAACCCGCGCTTATCCAATGCCTGCAACACATCCACCGCGACCGCTGATAACGTCCGATGATACTTGCCATCTGCTTGTGTGTGAACGTCACCCGATAGAACTGTGCCCGCAACAACCACATATTCACATCCTCAAAATATTCCCGCCCGATACGATGTGCCACATTAAAATCATGAGGATGTTGGTTGGTTTGTATCTGCGGTTGAGGTGAAGCACTTCGCAATGCTAGATTTATCGCCTGCTTGACGATGTATCCTAATTTCGGGAACGGCTTAATACCGCCTTCAACTGATAAACGAGGCACAACAAATCCCCACAACGGGTCATGAAATAGATAAAACGCATACAGTTGTCGGTCGCTGTATTCTTCTTTCACATGTACCAGCAGGTCACGGGTGGCATCTAATAGCAGGTCGTGGAATTTATCAAAGTCAAGTAGGGCAAGCATAGTATAAGTTCCGTTAATGTCTTTAGAATTTATACGCAAATTTTAAAACGATGCTGCAACTGATGAGGTCTAGCTTTCTAACAATGTTGGTGAAACTTCTACAAAATACCTGTGTAGGACTCAATAAAACATTTTTGGATATCGTTATTTGATACCACTGTAGCAAAGTCCATAATAAACAAACACTGCTGATGGACAAACGGAATTATTTAAAGAGGTTTGTTGGGATGAATAGCAGATGTAACAAAATCACAAACATTGGATTGTGATTTGTCATTGTACGATAAATCCTAAATGAAATTTCAATACAAAATAGTGTTTTTTAACTCATATTTTGTGGGATTTTACTGTAAATTTGTTATACTATCTATAGCTTAATCATTTTGCTTATAGGATAGAAATAATGGCAGGAAAATCCTCACAACAAAAAATCTCTGACCATGCGCTTAAATATGCTTGGCAAACACTTGTGCGTTATGATAGCGTTGCTCAGGGATTGAAGCGTTCTCATATTCGATTACGAGTATTTGTTTTGATACTCAGTTTCTTCTCTAGTCTATTAGCTGTCTTCGTAGGCTTTTTGGCAGTTGATAGACAACCCACATTTTACAATGTATATCCGCTTGTTTGGTTGGTAATACCAATAATGCTATTTTTTGCGGTCTGGTTAGAACGCCGTCGTCGTGACGATTATCCTGAAGACAATGCCATACAACCTATTGTTGAGCTTGAGGGACTTGATGCTGAGTCCGATACCGATACAGGTGCAAGAGACAATGAGGCAATCACTGCCAGAGGTAAAAGACTAATCTGGTATAGACGCGGGGTTATCCTTTTATTTTTCGTATTATTGATTATACAGATGCTAGTTTTATTTCAGATGTCTAATCTTACAATCGAGAATATCAGTCAGGTAGTGGCTGAGATTACACAAGGGACATTTGACTTTATGAGTGAAAGTTTTGTGATTGCTTTCAGAATCTTACCAGCAGTCTTGATAGTTGTATGTTTTGTAGTCTATTTGCGCCTCAGTTATCATATTCGTAAAGAAAGTAACCAAAAGAACCAGTGGATATCAGATGCGACATTAACGTTTTTCTATTGGTTTCTTCTAGGGGTTATAATTTTGATGATACCATTTGTAATCGCTGAAATAATTCGGTTACAACCTGATAGCATTATCGAAGGTTTACGTCTGATTTTATTTGCTTTGCCACTCATATCAACAGGAATCTTAGCATACGCGACCAAATTCATCCCCAGTCAACGTTGGGTGCAATTCCGTTATGCCACTGAGGGGGTTCGTCGAGAGATATATCTGTATCGCTTCGGTGCAGAACACTACAAAGATAAGAATAAGACTGAACGCTCTGAGGAAATGTTTAAGAGAATCAATCAAATTACACTGGGTAAAATTGGTGATACAAAAAATCAGACTATTCAAGAAGACCATTTAGCATCTGTTGAGGTTCTTGATCCAGACCATTCACTAGATATAGATGATGACAAGATAAGACAACAAGTACGAGATACGAAATTTGATCCCGACAGTAAAAAAGATGATGGCTTCATGCCGTTGAATTTGGAACAATATATCCAATATCGCGTTGTTCCTATGTATCGTTAGTATACACAGCGGTCACGAAATGAGTATAACCGGATGCGTAACTGGCAGGTGATTGCTTTGCTCATCGGCGGTGCAGGTTCTTTCTTAGCTTTTCTGGGACAAGAAGCGTGGATTGCTGTCACAACATCTGGGACAGTAACTGTCGGCGCATTAGCGAACTTACAGTTGTATGGTCGCACATATCTACTGTACTTCCGTGCTGCCAAAGATTTAGAAAATTTGAGTAATAGTATCTCCCCCGAAGAACGCCAATCCAAGACTCCTGAAGATAGTGTTGACATTATTTGTCAGTTTGAGGAAATTTTTAGGCGTGAGGGCGAGTTATGGAGAGAACAAGCACAGGATGCGTTGGCGCAAGTCGATGCGGGTATATCTGACCTTGCAGAAACAAGTTCCTCAAGACGATATGACCCTGTTGTAATGTATGTACCGCTTGCTTTCATCGTGACCAGCGTTGAGTTGCGCTGGTCATTATCCTCGTATAATCCACGCTGTAACCGTGCTCCATAAATACTTATCGAAAACTATCAGTTTCATGCTAGAATAGAACATATTTCCGACAAAATACAAACGGATTTGCTGGTAGCTATGGAATATCAAAAACCTGAGCATATTGAAACCATCCTCAAAAACCTGCCGATGAAGCCCGGTGTCTACCTGATGAAAAACAAAAAGGGCAAAATAATCTATGTTGGTAAAGCCAAACGCCTGCGGAGTCGGGTGCGGAGTTACTTTACAACAATCGCAGACGGTCGCCCCAAGACCCTACAAATGAGGGATAGTGTTGACGATATTGACTTCATCATCACAGAGAATGAACTCAAAGCTCTCATCCTCGAAGAAACGCTGATTAAGAAGCATAAACCGCGCTACAACATCTCGCTCAAAGACGATAAACGCTATCCTTATATCCGTGTCACATGGCAAGATGCCTTCCCAAAAGTCGAGACAACCCGCCGTGTCGAGAAAGACGGTGCGCGTTACTTCGGTCCCTATTCAGCGATGTGGGCAGTACAAAATACCCTGCGCGTCTTACGCAAAGCCTTCCCATATCTGACCTGTGACCGTGACATTGACGGACAAGACGACCGTGCCTGTTTGTTTTACGACATCAAACTATGCAATGCACCCTGCATCGGCGCAGTCAATCGTGATGAATACCGCGCCATGATTCAAGAGCTGATGGATGTTCTTGGTGGAAAAGCCGAATCAGTTCAGGCACGCCTAGCCGCCGAGATGATGAAAGCGTCTGAAAATCTCCAATTCGAGAAAGCCGCCGCCATCCGTGACCAACTCAAAGCCATCGACTTCATCACCAACAAACACAAAGCAGTCGGCAAAAACATGACCGACCACGATGTCATCGCCCTCGCCCGTGAAGACCGCGATGCCACTGTGCAGATTATGTTTATCCGTAATGGCAAGCTCATCGGCAGTGACTCGCGCATGATAGACAACACCGAAGATGAAACTGATGAAGCCGTCCTCGAACAGTTTATCAGCCAATTCTATGCCAATACCGACAACATCCCGCGTGAGCTAATCCTACCTAATCAAGTCGAAGAAGCCCGCATCCTAGAACGCTGGCTAAGTGATAAGCGTAGCAGTTCCAAAGTAACGATACATGTGCCCCAACGTGGTGATAAACGCAAACTGCTCGGTCTAGCACAGGAGAACGCTGTCGAAAGTCTCCAGATGATGCGCGCCCAATACGAAGCCGATACCACCAAACACGAAACAGCTCTAGCAGAATTACACGAATCACTCAACCTGCCACGTATCCCTAATCGCATCGAATGTTATGACATTAGCACGACACAGGGCACTGCCATTGTTGCCAGTCGGGTTGTGTTTGTGCGTGGTGCGCCCCGCAAAAGTGAATACCGTCGCTTTAATATCCGCACGGTGCAACACGAAGGCTCAGATGATTATCAGTCGATGCGCGAAGCCTTGACCCGTCGCTTCATGCGCTGGAAAAATGCTGTCGAAGCCGAGGAGTCACTCTCACCGGATGGTAAAGACAAGGACGAGACATGGCGATTGCTCCCCGATTTGCTAATTGTCGATGGGGGTAAGGGGCAACTCAACGTCGCTAGAGAAGTCCTCGAAGAATTTGACCTGATTGGACATGTGCCCCTTGCTTCATTGGCTAAGCGTATCGAAGAAGTTTTCATGCCCAACCTTGCACAATCCATTTATCTCCCACGCCGGAGCGAAGCCTTATATCTGATTCAGCGTGTCCGAGACGAAGCCCACCGATTTGCCATCACGAGCCACCGCAAGCGACGCACTAAAATGGGTATGGCAAGCAAACTGGAAACTGTACCAGGGGTCGGACCCAAACGACGCAAAGCACTGCTCAAGCACTTTGACAATTCGATTGATGCGATTAAAAACGCCAGCATTGATGAATTGGCACAGGTCGGCGGTATCAGCAAAGAGGTCGCCCTGTCTATCAAAAGTCATCTGGACTAAGCTGTGTTGAACACTCTAATATTTGTCCGGCGCATTGATTTAATTGTCCCGCTGACAATAGCACAATGCCAAGAACGCCTGCAAGCATTCAAACCAACAGTGACAGCACCATATCATGTCACTGTCCATGCAGATAACTTTCAGATTCAATTCGGTGGACGCGAGCAGATTCGGATTATTGTGAACGGTACACTTTCCACTGATGAAATAGGGCAGGCACAGGTTCAAGCAGAGGTCGGCATCGAGCGAACCATAAGTAATTTACAGCTTGTCGGCGGATTATTTGCCCTTGTCCATCTTATGACTCTTGCTGAAGCCTTAGACAATAGCCTTGTTGGGGATAATATATTGGGTGCAGTCGCTCTATTTGTCGGATTATTCTGGCTCTTATTGGTGAGTGGCATGGCATACAGTCAACATCGACTACGACGGGATGTGATACAACTATTCACCACAAGTGACTCGTGAAAATTGGGTAGGGGTGAATCTCAGTTTCACCCCTTGCGAAAATAGAATTATGCCCCTGTATCAGCCTCATCCGTTGTTGTTGCTGTATTCGGAGAATCGACAATCACCGCCATTAGCGCACCAATCAAGCGCATAAACGGTTGCGGAATAAAGCCATCCTCAGCATTGATAGTCAGCTCATCTCCCATCCGTTCAACCGTAATTGTATAACGGTAGTTTTGCCCATCTTCACCCGGACCCATCATTGGCGTGTTAATCGCAAAGAAGTCCAACTCTTTCAAGATGCCATCAATCTGAGTAACGACTTCACTATCAACCTGACCGAGTATGTCTCGATTGAGTTCATATGTACCATCTTGATACAACTCTATACGGTAGCGTAGCGCATTTTCTCCGCCTGCATATCGCCGGAATACAATCCGGTCAAAGACTGCATCAGGGTTATCACTTTCAAATTCATCGTCATACGCCAATGTTCCCGGTAGTGGAACTTCGCCTTGTTGGACGTTTGTCTGTGGTGTGACCAGCACAACATTCCCGTCGGCACCAACTTCTTCCGTCGCACTGTTTTCATTAGCAATCTGTTCTTCAAAGTCATTCGGTGTCGCTGTCGCACCGGACGTATCTTGTACGGGGTCGCTAGACACGCCGTTAGGATCAGCATCACCACCACAGGCAACCAATACTAAACTTAATATACAAAGCGATACAATCAATCGCATAATCATCTCTTTTCTACTCATCAGGTAACGATATATATCTATATTCTGTATAGGATTTGCCAAATAGCTACTTCTAATTTAACTGACAGCAAATAAGTCCTTACAGAATATATATCTATCTTCGTAGGGACAACGCCTGCGTTGTCCGCAAATTGACAAAATGTACTAGACTTTACATAAGTGAATGGTCGAAAAGCCTTAAAACTCTATAGGGTCGAACTTTTGTGTTCGACCGCACTTTAACACACGACCCTTTACTCAAATTTAGCCTGCCATGTTCACCCTCTAGTGTGACCGAAAAAGGGCAATCATGGCAAGTTAGGGTTTGTGCGAATTGTGTTAATAAATGGACTATTTCAATTTGTCCTTGACCAGTGCCATAATATCAAGTGTCTCTTTATCATCTGGTTGCAACTCCAAAACACGATTAAAGTCTTCTAGTGCACCCTCATAATCCTCCAAATGTGATTTTGCAACACCTCGATTTCTCAAGGCAACGAAATTATCAGGTTCAAGTGCAACAACATAGGTGAAATCTTCAATCGCACGTTGATATGCCTTCATACGTAGCCGTACAAATCCACGATTCAAGTAACCGATAATATATTGTGGGTCAAGTGAAATCGCTTGATTGAAATCTTGGAGTGCTCGTTTATAGTCTTGCATAGCAAAGTAGGTATTGCCCCGATTGAGATACGCTCGGGCATGGTCAGGTTTGAGGAAAAGGGCTTGACCAAAGTCATCAATTGCACCTAAATAATCTTTCACTCGTTTTTTGGCTAATCCTCGATTGACATAGGCTTTGACATTTTGTGGATCAAGGTCAATTGCTTTAGAATAATCAGCAATTGCACCATCATTATCACCCAGTTGTATTTTTGTATTTCCGCGATTATTATACGCAGACTCTCGTGAGGGATTAAGCTCAATGGCATGGGTGTAATCCTCTAAGGCATGCCGATAATCTTCCATATAATTATATACATTGGCACGAGCGAAATAGGCTTCGTCTAGATTTGGATGTTGGTCCACCGCCAGATTAGCCTGTCGCAAGGCTTCATCATGATTTTTGAGTCGATTGTTCAGTGTTGCTTTCATGATAGCAATTTTGGAATGGTGAGGGTCAGCATCAATTGCAAGCCGATAATTTTCTAGTGCACTGTCTAGATCGTCAATATTATGATAGCTTGCACCACGCCGATAGTAAGCCTCAGCATAAGTCGGGAGTAACTCAATCGCCATCGTAAACTTGGCAATCGCATCGTTATATTGACTAGTGCGATGTAAGGCGACCCCTTCTTCATACAGTCTTTCCGCTTCAATTTGCACATCATCAATTGCAGGCTGATTGCGTGAGGTTCGTTGTATTGCTTCCACCTGTTGTATTAGTGCTGGTGGGGTCGGATGATGAATTGCATTGACATCAACTTCCAGCTTGTTCTCGCATAAATCTTGCATCGCATACTTAAAATATTGCGTCGGCACACTTAGCCCATTGTATTTGGGAATAATCGATAATTTTCCAGTCAGCGCATATTCCACCGAAGAAAACTCGAATCCATCAAACATCAACGGAATGATATTACGCTGTTCCTCCACAGCCGTTTCAATCTCAACGCGCATCACATCGTTGGGTTCATTAAAGCGTTCAACCGCACTCGGTGTCAGGATAATGATGAAGTGTGCCCGCGCCCGTATCTGGCTCAGAATCGTCTCCAACCAATCGCCTGTGCGAATACTCTCGACATCAAAGAAGGCATCATATCCATTGGCGGATAAATATTGATAGACTGCCTGTGCTGTCCATGTGTTCGTGCGTCGATAACTGATGAAAACCGTATTTTGTTTTGCCATAATGAGACCCTGTATGTGGACATTGACGACCTTATTATGACAACCCACACAACCCCTGTCAATTTTGCATTGAACCCAAAATCATTGTATGGTTTATCAAGTCTTATCGTAAGATTAAGTGTCAGGTATCGCCATCATGTTCAAAAAGAAAGACTCCTCAGCAGAAGAACGCAATGTTCGTTTGATGCACCATCTCGACTTTACCGCAGATGACCTCGCCATCAATCGGCAGGGCAAACTCAGTGAACGACAATATCAATATTTTGACCGTGTGATGAAAAGTGCGTCCCCGTTGTGGATGTTCCTCCCGCTTATCATCATGGTTTTTGGTGGCGGGCTGATTCTGATACAACTTAACAATGAGGGCTTCTTAGAGCGTGTCGGGTCGCCAGAATTTAATATCCTTGTCGTTGGATTAGGCGGAAGTTTTGGATTGTATGCTGTGTTTATGTTCTATGCGATATATAGCGGAAGGAAGCGAAGCAAAATGACCCCTGACCAATACGAGGTGCGCATAATGTCTGGCAAAGTTAGAGGCATCAATACCGATATGTCTACACCGATTGTTAAATTGGGACGGTATCGCCTTTTTTCATATCAAGGGGGTATTGGAGATGCCTTTGTCAAAGGGCAACACTACACCGTCTATGGTATCAAATCGGCTGGAAATATGCACTATCTCCTCTCTGCCGAAGCCGATTAATCAAACCGTGACCATTTGGTCACCTGTTGCGTTGTAATGTATGCTACGCTGGTCTCATCGTGCATATTAACAAATCAAATAGAGTCTCAGGGTAATCAAAAGTCTCCCCTTGCGAAGCGGGGGGAGATTTAGAGGGGGGACATATTGCCGGAAAAAAATATGTTCATGGCAACAACATGGCAACAAACAACCCATAACGGCAACAACATGGCAACAAAAACGAGAATCGGCAACAAAAACGAGAATCGGCAACAAAAACGAGAATCGGCAACAAAACGAACTGGCACAAAAACCTTTTTGCCTATGCCATTGCCATAGATAATCAAAAATCGCCTGCACATCAATAATAGCAAGCGATTCCAAATGGCAATATCGCAAAACGAACTGGCACAAATCCCGCCAAAACACATACGCTTTTCTTTGTGTTCTTTGTGCCTTTGTGGTTATCTATATTTTCAACTGATGCACATGTCGGATGAAATCCTGCTCTCGCAAGGTGTCCATCAAGGTCTCAGGGATGGCATTGTCAAATGTCAACACCGTCAGGGTATGCCCACCGCGTTCAGCCCGTCCAGTATGCCAGCTTGCAATGTTCACACCACCGTCAGCCATCAACGTCCCGACCTTACCAATCACACCCGGTTGGTCAAAACTGCCCATCACCAGCAGGTTGCCACGCGGGACAAAGTGAATCCGATAGTCATTGATTTGCAGGATGTATGGCTTTTGATGGTCAAGTAATGTGCCTGCAATCGTAATTTCTTCGTTGTCTTCGAGTGTAATTTGGCAGGTAATCACATTGCTGTACTCGCTGATTTTGATACCTTTTGCCTGTGTGATTTGCCATCCGCGTTCTGTCGCCAGAATCGGGGCATTCACAAAGCTGACCTTATCGCCCAGTATCGGTGTCAGCAAACCCTTGAGAATACCGACGGTCATCGGTTTGATGAGTCCGTTCATGTCATCGCCGATGATTTCAATCGCAACCCGCCGAATTGGACTCCGCGCAAGGATATGATGTAACGCGCCGATACTTTCTGCCAGTTGCATATATGGGCGGATTTCGTCGTAATTCAGCCCCGGCATCAAAGGCATATTGACGACGTTGCGATAGTCTTTGTCTTGCAGTGCATCAATCACCTGTTCGACGATTTGTAAAGAGAGGTCTTGCATGGCTTCAACGGTGTTGTCGCCAATATGCGGAGTATGAATCACATTGTCCAACCCAATCAGCGGGCTATTGAATGGGGGTTCTTCACTCCAGACATCGACACCCACACCGGCGACATGTCCGTCTTTAAGCGCGTCTGCCAATGCCGACTCGTCAATGGCATAACCGTGAGCCGTGTTGATGATGTATACGCCTTTTTTCATTTGTTCGATGGAATCGGCATTAATCATCGTCTGTGTTTCGCGGGTTGCGGGTACATGAACACTGATATAGTCAGCGGTTGAAAATAACTCGCGCTGTCCCACCAGTTGGATGCGGGCATCGGTCACTTGTTCTTCACGGATATATGGGTCATACACTTTGACCATCATCCCAAATGCAAGGCATAGGTGCGCCACCCGTTGACCAACACGCCCAAGCCCGATAATACCAACGGTCTTGCCGTGTAGCTGATGTCCGACTTGTTGCTTGCGGTCGAATAGCCACCAACCCTCACGCAGGCTATCATGGATTGTCGGCAGGTTGCGGTTGAGTGCCAACATCAGCGTCAGGGTATGTTCAGCAGCAGCGATGGCACTAACACCGGGGGTATTCATCACGATGATGCCCTGTTCAGTGGCATACTCAATATCAATACCACTGAGCCCTGCCGACATGCGCGCAATCAACTTGAGGTTTTTGGCATGTTCCAGTAAGGGTGCGTCTAATATGAAGTCGTCGCGGGTGATAACCGCTGTTGCTGTTTTAAGTGCATCACGCACATTCGCAGTTTTGGGTGTGACAGTCGTCACCGTGAAGTTGTCTACAGCATTTAGGCGGTCGATACTTTCGGATGTGAGGTCAGTGGCGACCAAAATATTATGTTGGGTCAAGCGAAAAACCCTTTCGTTTTGATGGTGTCTAATACGTCGTGTAGGCTATCAAATAGGTTGTCGGTGATGCCGTCAAAGTCGCTCATCTTAGAATGCGACAAATCGGGCACAGTGTAACAGGTCATCCCAGCGGCGAGGGCAGCTTGTGTGCCGGCTTTGCTATCTTCAAGTGCGAGGCATTTTGTCGGGTCGATACCCAGTTGTTTGGCGGTATGCAGATAGATGTCCGGTGCAGGTTTACCATGTTCCATAAATTCTGCCGAATACCGCATCGGAATCGAATTATCCCAACCGAGCATCGTGACAAAATGTTCGATGATGGTTTGTGCCGAACTGGATGCAATAGCGCAGGGGATATTCTGCTGAGCAACATATTGGATAATCTCGTCAGCACCGGGACGGGCTTGAATTTTCTCAGCTGGAAAGCTGGTCATCCCGTCCATAACGAGTTGCGCCACTGCTTCCGGTGAGTCGGCTACTTTGGGATAGTGATGATGAATGATTTTGGCAAATTCATCAATGCGTAAACCAATTGTCGAATCGCGGACTTCATCGGCATAGGTGTAGCCCTTGCCTTCGATTAGCTCTGTTTCGACTTCATACCACAACGGCTCAGAATCAACGAGTAAGCCGTCCATATCAAAGATAATTGCAGAAAAGCTCATGCTTATGATTTATCCTCAAATTCTTGAATAAAGGTAGACCGACGGGTTTCGTCTTGGAAGAGTACGTTGCTTGCATCCAACGCGAGGTCAATGCCTTTGCGGAAGAGGGCTTCGTGTTCTGTACCCTGTACCGCTTTCCATCCTGCCCGTCCGGTTGCAATTGGGAGTATGACCGCCAGTGATAGATTTTGAACAAACACTTCCGATTCGTCGCGGACTTTATCACGCGCCACAACACCGCCATAGCCGACGAATAGGTCAACGATGGCATTAGTGGCTAAATCAGAAGACCCGTCACCGACCATCATCCGTCGTCCGGCAAGGTCACCTGTGAGTTCATTGACGATTTTGGGTTTGCCACTGGAGACCGTCAGCGGTCCTTCGTTGTAATCGAGATAGGTCTTGGATTGTTGTGCCTGTGGTTCATGATACCGCCACCACTCACCGGAGAGTTCATTGTATTCCAGTTCAACAGCACGAATCCGCGACGGGTCTACACCCAATCGCCGACCAAAGCCCTTGACGGCATCAATTAGACCGCCACTGATGATAAAGACATGTTTATCGAGGAAATGCAATGCCGTGATAACATCCTGCGCATCTTCGACCATCGTCTCCCAATAGCGTTGTTCCACCGCTTTGAGTTGGGCACGGGTCGGGCGAATAGCTTTTAAGCGTTTACCATAGACTTCTGACAAATCGAGTTCGCCGTCCATCGCTTTGTTGGTGAGCAAACCAACCCGTCCTTCTTTGCCTTTCAGTTTGGCGAGTTCGTCAATGCCCTCAATCGTGGATAGGGTACTATCGCAATCAAAGAAAATGAGGTCGTATGTTGTCCAACGGGTTTCTGACATATTTGGATGGTTCTCCCTGATATTCAATCGCGTTCATTATAATCCTACAACACCAAATGTGTACTGTAGTCTCTCACACAGTTCGCACAAATATTTTCGGTCATTCACTCTAAGTCTACTCATACACACTGCTTGAAACCTACCTCAGTCTGCTTTATAATCTAATGGCGATTAGATTAATTGCATGAACGACACGGGAAGGAGACTCCGTTTTGGCACGAAAACCTGCTGACCAATCGGTCAATCGGGAGGATATATTGTGGGCGGCGGCAGAGGTACTACGCCATAATGGCTACGATGCGACCACCATGAAAGACATTGCTGCACAGGTGAATTTGACGGCGGCAAGTTTATATCATCATTTTAAAAGCAAAGATTTCTTATTATTGAATGTCCTTGAACTCGGTCTCGATTTAACAATTGCGAAACTTGAACCCATTCTCGAAGCTGATTTGACCTATGCCGAGAAACTGGAGCGGATGATACGGTCACATGTCATGAGCGTGACAAGTAACACGGCTGTGGGGGCGGCGATGGTGTTCGAGATACGAGCGTTACTCAATGTGAAAGTGGTTGCCAAAAATGGTAATGGCGAGACTGTAGACGAATTTGTTGAACGTCGTAACACATTCTTTGAACGCCGTGATTACTTCGAGAGCTTGTTCCGTAATACAGTAAAAGCGGGTATTGCTTTTGGTGAATTTCGTCAAGTAGACCATGCGATTGTGGCAAAGGCGATGCTGGGCGCACATAACTGGGTCGGTATCTGGTACAAAGATGGCGGACGCTTGACCGGAGAACAAGTCGCAGATGTGATGGTGGATACATTCCTGACAACACTGAAACCGCAAGATTGTTAGATTTTGGGCAGGCAACGTGTCTGTCAAAGACGATTGTGAAAATATATTTTGTTTTGAAAGAGGATATTTAGATGACCTTATTGCAAGGTAAAACCGCTATTATTACAGGTAGTGGTCGTGGCATTGGTGCGGCGACTGCTGAGCTGTTTGCACAACTTGGTGCAAATGTTGTTGTGACAGACATAGATCCAACCCCTGCTGAAGAAACCGCCAATAAGATTGTATCCGCAGGTGGCAAGGCGATTGCTATCGGCGCGGATGTGACTGACGATGGCGACATTGAAGAACTTATCGGACAGACCGTCAATACCTATAACGCAGTTGATATTCTGGTGAACAACGCTGGCTATACATGGGACGGCATGGCACACAAAATGTCCGATGACCAATGGGACGCAATGCTAGCCGTTCATTTAACTGCGCCATTTCGCATCATCCGTGCATGTATTCCCCATATGCGCGAACAAGCTAAGAAAGAAATGGATAATGGTGGAACAGCCAAAGCCCGTAAGATTGTGAATATCAGTAGTACAACAGGCACACGCGGTAACGTCGGTCAGGTGAATTATGCGGCGGGTAAGGCTGGTATCATTGGCGTGACGAAGACGCTTGCTAAAGAGTGGGGACGCTTCAATATACAAGTTAATGCGGTTGCGTTTGGCATGATAGATACCCGCTTGACCCAATCTGAGGGTGACGAAAATTTTACCGAACGCGATGGGCAACGTATCAAGCTAGGTATTCCTGAACAACGCCGTGAAATGGTGCCGATGTTTATTCCAATGGGGCGGGCAGGGACACCTCAAGAAGCTGCTGGTCCGGTTGCATTTTTGGCGAGTAACCTTGCTGATTTTGTATCGGGTCAGGTGATTGAAGTCACAGGTGGGCTATAGATAAAGGTTATTTTGTGACATATCGGTTACGACCCAACACAGAACGTTATCAGACTTATATAGAGCAGAGTACACACACACTGGCAAATAGCTTGTTCTTGATTTATTTCTTGTTTTTGCTAGTTTTTGCTGTTAGTGCTTTTGTGCTTATACAAAGTGATATGTTGCAGTTAAACATTAGCGTGGCTGTGTCGGGTGTTGTGTTGCTGATTCCTGCTTTGTGGGTGTTTAATAAACTGTTACGGACAGACCCATCAAAATGGTTTAACTTGAGTCGTCGTATTGTGTGGACGCTGACGAATCCAATTATTCATTTTGTACTTACTGCTAGTGTTCTCCAATTATTTGTGTTTGGTATTCAATTTGACCAGAAGTTTACTGTGGCTAACACAAATGTTGATGTCGTTTTTTATCTTGTTGGGGCATGGTTGGTAATTGTATGGATGATTACAAGTTACCCCTTATGGCGGTCTACCCTTGAACATCCCGTATGGATATTAACAAGTTTTGCTGTGTTATGGTTGGTTATTTTGTTTGGGATAAGCGACGCAAACGCAACATTGCTACGGTCTTTGAATAGAGAGCAAAGTATTCAAGTGTCCATACAGCACGATTTGAGACGTAATGATAGCGTTGACCGTGAGACATTCTGGCGGGAATATCATAGTATTCGACGACCATTGATACCCTATCTCGGACATCGTTCAGCCGTTGCCACAGGCGACTACTTTAATGTGGACGCGCAAGGTATACGAAAAACGCTTGACTTAGCACCATTAACAGACGCACAAGGGCAGGTTGCTATCCATTTTTATGGCGGGTCAACCATGTGGGGCTACGGTGCGCGTGATGAATACACGATTCCTTCTGAGGCTGTTCGAGTATTGCAAGAAGAATATAACTATAATGCGAAGATAACAAACTTTGCTGATATTGGATATAACTCGTATCAGGATAAAGTCTTGTTTGATGCACAGTTGTTAAAAGGTAATATCCCAGATATTGCTGTGTTCTATCAGGGTTACAACGATTTAATTTTAGGAATCGCAACGGCACAGTCACTCGGTGCACCTGCGGAAACAGCTCCACTTGTGTCTATCCCTATCCCGAATGTTACTGACTACAGCGATTATTACTTGCGCTATTTGAACACACTACAGGCGACGGCATCAGCACATGATATTCATCTGATTGTTGTATGGCAACCGATGTGGATACACAAAACGCTGACAGACGATGAACAACACGCCATCATTAATTTAAGTCATGCTGACCCTCAGCTTGTGGAAGATACCTATCGACTTATTGAATCGCAGATTGCAACCATTGCGAGCGAAACACAAGTTGAGAACTTTTTAGATTACTATCCGTTATTTGATAACTATCCGGAAACAATTTTTACCGATGTTGTCCACATTAATGAGCATGGTAATCGGTATGTTGCGGAGCATATTGTCAATTATATTGTCGAAAATATTTTGAAAACAGATAATGAGGAATAATATATGGTTTCTTTTACACCGACTGAAGACCAGCAACTTTTGATTGATACAATTAATCGGTTTGCGACAACAGATATTCGCAAAATGGCGCATGAGCATGACGAAAAGAGTGAGCCAGATTTGGATGCTGTGCGTAAGGGCTGGCAGATTGGGATGATTCCATCGGCAATCCCCGAGACGATGGGTGGCTTTGGTGAGATGAGCGCGGTGACAGGTGTACTCGCATCAGAGGAAATGGCATTCGGGGAACTTTCAACGGCATTCCATGTGATGACTCCAGCGTTGTTTGCTTATCCGGTTGTGTTGTTCGGCACGGAAGACCAACAGGGACAGTATCTTGAGATGTTCATTGATGAAGATGTTGCTCCGGCGACCTCGGCACTACTCGAACCGGGGATTGGCTTCGACCCTTACGACCTGAAAACAACGGCAACCAAAGATGGCGATAGTGTCACTCTCAATGGTGTGAAAGCTTATGTCCCATTGGCAGAATCGGCAGAGGTAATGCTGGTGTATGCGAAGGACAGCGAGTCTGGCGATGTATATGCCTATATTGTCGAATCGTCGGCTGAGGGTGTCACGATTGACAAACGCGAGATGTTGCTTGGTATTCGTGCTTTGCCGACTTATCGTGTCAAATTTGAGAATGTCACTGTGTCGGATTCGGCGATAGTGACGATTGATTACAATGTGATTCTCAATCGGATGCGGGTTGGGTTGGCGGCAATGGCAGTGGGTGTGGCGCGGGCATCCTATGAATATGCGCTGGAATATGCTAAAGGGCGTGAGCAGTTCGGGCGGGCGATTGCACAGAATCAGTCGATTGCATTCATGTTGGCAGAAAACCGCGTGGATATTGATGGCGCACGTTTGATGGTGTGGGAAGCGGCATGGAAGATTGACAACGGGGAAGACGCAACCCGTGACGCGGTGTTGGCGAAACAGTTTGCCGACAAGATGGTCTTGCAAGTGACCGATGGCGGGGTTCAGACACTGGGTGGATATGGCTTTATCCGTGAATATCCGGCAGAACGTTGGTTACGGAATGGACGTGGCTTCCCGACTTTTGATGGTCTCACAATCGTATAGTTAGTTTTTTTGAGGATAGATTTATGCCAATAGATTTTGCAATTCCAGAACATATCGAACAACAGAAGCAGATGATTCAGTTCATCGCAGACACTGCTATGCGTCCGTTTTCGCGTGAGCTAGATGAAAATGAACATGCGCGTCCGAAAGAATTTGTCGAAGCACTTTGGCCCGTCTTAAGCGCACAGCAAGCCTCAGCACTGAAAAAAGTTGAGAAACAAGTTGAAGCACAGCAAAATGGTGAAGCCCCTGCCGAGAAAAAATCCAGTGGGCGGGTCTCGAATCACTATCTATCGACGATGCTGATGGTCGAAACATTGTCATGGGGTGACTGTGGTATTTACTTGTGCTTGCCAAGTGCGGCATTGGGTGGTTCTGCGATTGAAGCTGTGGGCACACCCGAACAAAAACTGCGCTTACTCAAACGCTTTTCCGAAGGTGAACCGGTTTGGGGTGCGATGGCGATGACTGAACCGAACGCAGGCTCGGATACATCTGCGATTCAGACAACGGCAGACTTCGACGAGGAGACGAATGAGTGGATTCTCAACGGTGAGAAAATCTTCTGTACCAGTGGTGGGTTAGCACTTGATGAAAGTGACGGACTGGTGATTGTATGGGCGACGGTTGACCGTAATGCTGGACGTGCAGGCATGAAACCTTTTGTCGTTGAAGCAGGTACACCGGGAGTCAAGGTTGTCAAAGAAGAAATCAAACATGGTATTCGTGCGAGTAACACGGTTGCGATTAGCTTCAATGATGCGCGGATTCCTGCTGATAATATTCTTGGTAGCCCTGATGTACAAACCAAAGGTGGGCGTGGCTTTAAGGGTGCGATGGCGACATTCGATGCCAGTCGTCCATTGGTGGCGGCGAGTGCTATCGGGATTGCGCGGGCTTCGGTCGAGTTTGTGATTGAGAAGCTAGCAGAAGAAGGAATCGAGATTCCCTATGGCACACCGTATCACAAGCTGACGGCTATACAACGCGACGTTATGGAGATGGAAGCTGACCTCAAAGCGGCGTATCTGTTGACAATGCGTTCGATTAGTCTGCTTGACCAGAAAATCAGTAACCCACTGGAAGCCTCAATGGCGAAGGTGAAAGCGGGTAAAGCAACCACTCGCATTACACAGAAAGCGGTCGAAATCCTCGGCATGATGGGGTACACCCGCGAATGGCTTGTTGAAAAATGGATGCGCGACGGACGCATTAACTCGATATATGAAGGCACTGACCAGATTAACACGTTGATTGTTGCCCGTCGGATTCTTGGATACACTCGCAAAGAGTTAGCTTAGATACTTGCGAGATGGGATATGCCCGTTGATGTCAGTTGGTACGATGAAAAAGCATGTATTGTATGGATTCAGTTTAGTGGACGCTGGACGATAGCCGAGTTTCGGTCAGCGATACCCGACATCTATGCGCTGATAGAATCGAAAACCAGTCGTGTGGATACCATTGTTGACCTCACAAATGCGACTGCGATTCCGCGTGATGTGATTACATCTTTGCGTGGGTCAACCTTACGCGCACCGGATAACTGGCAGTCGGGTGTCATCATTGGGGCAGGACGTTTTGTTGATGCGTTGTTGACGGCGTTTCGGGCGGTATATCCAAAAGTTGTTGAACGTTACCAAGTCGCGAAAACACACGAAGACGCGATCGAAATGATAAATAAACTGAGAGAGGATAATTCTTAAGATGGAGAAAGTTCTTATTACCGGAGCCAATCGTGGTGTTGGGTTGGCACTCGTCAAACAATATGTGCAGGGTGATGTCAAAATTTTTGCAACTTGCCGTACCCCTGCTAACGCCACTGAGTTAAACGCACTCGCTGACCAGCACGACGGCAAAATCATAGTTGTACAGTTGGACATCAACGATGATGATTCTATTGATGCATCGGTCAAAGCAGTCGAAAGTGAGACGGATGCACTTGATGTGCTTATCAATAATGCGGGTATCTTCCCAAAAAGCCCACATCAATCACGCGACCTCGGTCAACTATCGTCTGGTGATGTCGCTGAAGTGGTGACAACGAACTCGGTTAGCCCATTGATTGTGTCGCAGGCGTTTCGTCATCTGCTGAAAAAGGGGAACAATCCACGTCTGGTGATGGTGTCATCACAGATGGGGTCGCTGTCACTGGGTGGTTCAGGGGCGTATGCTTACCGCATGAGCAAAGCCTCGATGAACATGGCGGCAGTAACCCTGTCACAAGATAGCGGTATGTCTGGCATTACGGTTGTCACGACACATCCCGGCTGGGTACAGACTGACATGGGCGGGTCTGGGGCAGCGATTACCCCAACAGAATCAGCAACCGGACTCAAGAAGTTGGTTGATGGCTTGACCGCATCGGATAATGGCAAGTTCTATCGTTGGGATGGCAGTGAACACGAGTGGTAATAATGGATACACAACTTAAAGCCTTATTGTCAGAGTTAGAAACATTCGGTAAAGACAATGATGATGGGCAGGATGACCGTAGCAAGAAAATGCTCAATTTGGAAACCGATGCCGCCGAGTTCATCAGCATTCTAGCGCGGAACGGCAAATGCCAGCGTATGTTAGAAATTGGCACATCCAATGGCTATAGCACCATCTGGTGGGCATGGGTTGCCGAACAAACTGGCGGACATGTGACTAGCATCGAAATCAGTGCGGACAAACAAGCGATGGCAGAGGAAAATCTCAAGCGTGCGAACCTACGCGACAAGGTCAACCTGTTGTTAGGCGATGCGACCGGGATTGTGAAATCCATTGAAGGTACCTTTGACTTTGTGTTTTTTGATGCAGACCGTTACTCTGCGCCGGAACAGTTGCAGTTGCTCCTGCCGAAGATTGAAGTTGGTGCGTTGGTGTTGGCGGATAATGTCACCTCTCATCCTGAACAGATTGCGGGGTATCTTGAGGCAATCAATGCGTTGGACGACTTCGACCACATGGTTGTTCCAGTGGGTAAAGGTGTGAGTCTGGCGTACCGCACAGGTAAAGACAATTAGTTATATAGATAATGAAATCAAGATGTAAGTGAAACTATTTACGAAAGGTAAAAAACTATATGGGATACGAAATTAAAAAGGCGGCGGTGATTGGCTCTGGTACGATGGGGGGTGGTATTGCTGCACTCTTAGCCGGGGTCGGTGTCGAGACAGTTTTGCTCGATATTCCGCCGAGAGATACAACACCAGAAGATGGACCCAAAGTCCGCAATTCGATTGTGGCAGGTAACCTCAAAACACTACAACGGATGCGTCCGGCGCAACTGCTGAGTGGGGCTGATATTGCCAACATCAGCATTGGTAATATTGACGATAATCTTGATATGGTCGCTGATGCTGATTGGGTGATTGAGGTAATTGTCGAACGCCTTGACATCAAGCGCAGTCTGATGGGTAAGCTGGTCGAAGTCGTGAAAGACGATGCGATTGTCTCATCCAACACATCCGGTATTCCAATTGGCGAAATTGCTGAGGGCTTCCCCGAAGACTTCACCAAACGTTTCCTCGGCACACATTTCTTCAATCCACCCCGTTATCTGCGCCTGCTAGAAATCATTCCACATGCTGGCACAGACCCCGAAGTGGCTCAGTTTATGTTGCGCTTTGGTGCGGATGTCCTCGGTAAAGGCACGGTACTCTGTAAAGATACCCCCAACTTTATCGGTAACCGCTTCATGTCGATGTCCGGCACACAGGCAATGAATTATGCGCTTGATAATGGCTATACCGTCGAAGAAGTAGACGCACTCACAGGTCCATTGATTGGTCGCCCCAAGACAGCAACCTTTAACTTAAATGACCTCGTCGGCTTTGATATTGCTGTGGGTGTGGCACGGAATCTATACGATGCCATTCCCGATGACCCTGCCCGTGACATCTTGCAACATCCTAAAAATGCGGAACTATCCGATACCATGTTGGAAAAAGGCTGGCTCGGACGTAAGAGCGGACAAGGTTTCTATCACATGCGCCGTGAGGGTGGTAAAAAAGAATTGTGGGCATTGAACCTGCAAACAATGGAATATGAACCGCCAACAAAACCACGCTTTGATAGTGTCAGCGAATATCGCAAAGTTGAACCGCTCGGCGAACGGATTAAACTGCTGATTAATGCCGATGACCGTGCGGGAGAATACTTGTATCATCTGCATGCGTTCTTGCTGGCATATGCTTCCAACCGTGTGCCGGAAATCACCGATACGATTGTGAATATCGACAATGCCCAAAAATGGGGTTTCGCCCATGCGATGGGACCCTTTGAAATCTGGGATGCGATTGGTGTTGAGGAAAATATTGACCGTTTTGAATCTGATGGTTATCCGGTAGCACAGTGGGTCAAGGATATGGTAGCCAGTGGCAACGCGACTTTCTATCAGCGTGATGAAGGTGGCAAGGTTGTCGGCTATTACAGCCCGCAAGATGGCGAATACAAACCACTCGTCAAAGATGAACGTGAAATCACGATTGAAGACTTGAAAGCCTCTGGTGCGGAAGTCTGGAGTAATGGCGACGGCTCACTCTATGATATGGGTGACAGTGTCCTATTGTGGGAATTTACGACTAAAGCCAACACCATTACACAAGGTTTCCTTGAAGCAGGTGAAAAAGCTGCTGAAATGCTCCATGATGACGCATGGGTTGCGCTGGTGATTGGTAACGATTCTGACCGCTTCAGCGCAGGTGCGAACCTGATGGAACTAATGCAGGCAGGGCATGATAACCCACTGGAAGCTGTTGACCAAACCATCGACCGCTTGCAACAACTGACTATGAAATTGAAATATGCACCCAAGCCTGTTGTGACTGCTCCGGCGGGTCAAGCTCTTGGTGGTGGTGCTGAGATGGCAATGGCAGGCGATGCGATTGTCGCTCATATCGAAACTTACATCGGGCTGGTTGAAGTCGGTGTTGGTGTTGTCCCCGCAGGCGGTGGTTGTAAAGAACTGGTTCGCCGTGTTGTAACACCAGTGGCACGTAGTGGCTCGGACGATGTCATTGCCCCAATGCAAAAAGTCTTTGAAAATATCGCTACTGCAAAAGTTGCCGAAAGTGCCAAGCAGGGTAAAGAACTTGGTTTCTTTGCGGAGTCTGACCGTATTGTGATGAACCGCTCTTATCTGCTCGGTGAAGCAAAACGTCACGCACTTGGCCTGGCGATGGATTATGATGTGCCAGAACAAGAACTGGTCTATGCTGCTGGGCGTGATGTCTATGCTGCACTGGTTATCGGGATTGCTGGCTTTGTCGAGGCGGGTTATGCGTCCGAAAATGATGCAGCGGTTGCGCGTAAGATTGCTAAAATCATCACAGGTGGTGCAGTTGCCGAACCGACATTCTTACCACAGCAGGTCTTCTTGAATTTGGAACGGGCTGTGTTCAAAGAGCAAGTCGCCGAACCCGACAAAAATGAACGCCTGATGTACTTTGTCATGAACGGCAAACCGATGCGTTAATGAAGAATCCTGTCCCTACAGCAGATTTCGTAAATACCTGTAGGGACAAGGCGTGCCTTGTCCGCCAACGAAGATAATAATCACTTCGTTGTAGGTTTCTACAATAATGAGACACGATGAGTTAATTGTAAGTTGACCAGTTACGAAAACGTCTAAGTAGTACAACTAGTTTGAAAGGTAGCACTTATGAGAGAAGCAGTAATTGTAGCGGCATCCCGTACCGCAGTCGGCAAGGCTGTGCGTGGTAATACCAAAAATGCGCGTTCCGATGATATGGCGGCAACTGTGCTTAAAGACTTGATGGACAAGACCGAGGGTAAACTTGACCCCGCAGAAATTGATGATGTGATTATGGGCTGTGCTATGCCAGAAGGCTCACAGGGGATGAACTTCGCCCGTGTGATTGCTTTGCGTGCTGGGTTGCCTGTTGATGTTCCCGGACAGACCGTCAACCGTTTCTGTTCCAGTGGCTTGCAGACGATTGCACTGGCAGCCAATAGCATCATTGCGAACCAAGCCGATGTTGTTATTGCAGGTGGCGCAGAATCGATGTCATCCGTCCCCATGACCGGACATCACCTCAGCCCGAACCCATATATGGCAGAAAATGACCCCAATGTCTATATGAGCATGGGCTTGACGGCAGAACGAGTTGTATCTGAATTTGGTGTCAGCCGTGAAGATATGGATGAGTTTGCCTATAACAGCCATCGCAAAGCTGCTGCAGCCGTTGATGCAGGAAAATTCGCAGAGGAAGTCATCCCGTTTGAATGGGAAGAAACAGTGATTGGCGCGGATGGTATGCCAACCACCATCAAGAAAGTCCTCAAGGATGAAGAACACCTCCGCCGTGAAACCACTGTCGAAGCTCTCGCTGGCTTGAAGCCTGTCTTCAAACCCGGTGGGTCGGTGACTGCGGGCAACTCCAGCCCACTGAGTGATGGCGCGGCAGGTGTGATTGTGATGGACCGTGAAAAAGCAGAAGCCCTCGGCTTGACCCCATTGGCGCGGTTTGTCGGGTTTGCTGTGGCAGGTGTCCGCCCTGAGATTATGGGTGTTGGTCCTATCAAAGCTGTGCCGAAAGTCCTCGAACGCACTGGCTTGAGCCTTGACGATATTGACCTCATCGAACTTAACGAAGCCTTTGCATCCCAATCACTGGCTGTCATTCGTGAGCTGGAAATTGACACAGAGAAACTTAATGTCAACGGTGGCGCGATTGCACTCGGTCACCCTCTCGGATGTACAGGTGCAAAGCTGACGGTTCAAATCATCAACGAGATGAAACGCCGTGATAGCAAATACGGTATGGTCACCATGTGTATTGGTGGCGGTATGGGTGCTGCAGGCATCTTCGAGAACTTGAATTAGTCTGTAGAAATGTAAAATAGTCTCCGACAAAATAAAAAAGAGTCCGATAAACTAAAAACGACTCATAAAATAGTCTCTGACAAAATCCTCTCATAATTTGAGAGGATTTTTCGTTCAAAGTAGAACAAACCGTTATCGGGCAAGGACAGGGCGAAGCCTAAACCAGAATAAGTATACAACCTTCTAGGATTAGTATAAGACGTGATACTCCACTTATATTACGATAAATAGTGAAAACATGACCTGGTAATATTGTGAGATTAGAGGAGAACAGTATGACGAAAACGGTCTTTATTACAGGTGCATCAAGCGGAATAGGCAAAGCAACCGCAATGAAATTCAAGCAAGAAGGTTGGAATGTGGTTGCTACGATGCGTAATGTAGACGATGGCGTAGAACTTAAAGAGGACAATGTACTTGTTACGAAACTTGATTTGCTAGATTCTGAAACGATCCGGTCATCGGTCAGTGAAGCAGTTGAGAAGTTTGGTACGATTGATGTTTTGATTAACAATGCCGGGTATGGAGCCTATGGTCCCCTTGAAGCAACACCGATGTCTGTACTTAGGCGACAATTTGATGTCAATCTTTTTGGATTAGTAGAAACAATCAAAGAAATACTCCCTCATATGCGTAAAAATAAAAGTGGAACAATCGTAAATGTTTCATCTGTTGGGGGAAGAATGGCTTTTCCATTTGGTTCTCTTTACCACGGTTCAAAATGGGCTGTTGAAGGACTTTCTGAGGCATTACATTTTGAAGTCCGTCTTTTTGGTGGGCGTGTAAAGATTGTTGAGCCTGGTGGTGTGAACACAGATTTCGGAGGAAGATCTTTTGTTTTTTCCAATGATGAAAGTCTTGAGGAGTATCAGCCACTGGTAAAGGCACTCACTGATGCAATGGAGAATGCGGATACTTCAGGTAATCAAAACCCCGAAGATGTTGCCGAGATTATTTGGGAAGCATCAACTGATGGTACAGATACCTTGAGATATGTCTCTGGAGTAGGGGCGAAAAAGACGCTTGATAGTCGATATTCACGTACCCAGGATGAAAAATTCGTTGAAAATATGAGAATGACTTACGGCTTGTAAGCATTTTCAGGAGAACAATCATGAAAATGATAAGAAAAATGCTTGGAATTTACCCAACAAAAGAACAAAGTGGACCAGGTTATATCCCATCCCCTCTAGGTCTAAGGCTAGGAGTAGATAAAATAACTGGATATGACCCCGTTAATTTTCAAGGTAAAACATATAAAGGCGATAAAAAGATACTTGTCCTGTGTACTGAACAACGATACTTTGAAATGACAAATGGGATGTTATTTTCCACTGGTAATAACGTACAAGAAACAGCCGTACCGCTGATGCATTTATCGAGTGCTGGTTTTGAGTTTGATGTTATAACACCAACGGGTGCACCTGCGATTTTGGAAGACTGGTCAGTACCGCGAAAAGATGAGGCTGTTCTTGATTTCATGAGTAAGAATAAGTCAAAATTCGATACACCTTTATCACTTGAAGATATGGTTGTCAAAGGAGAATTAAATGCCGAATCTCCCTATGTCGCTCTATTTTTCCCCGGTGGTCATGGTTCAATGGTCGGATTACCTGAGAATGAAAATGTTGGGCAATTAATACGTTGGATTCATCAGTCAGATCGCTATATGGTAACTGTTTGCCACGGTCCAGCTGCTCTATTGGCAACTTCGGTAAACAACACTGATCCCCACCCATACAAAGAGTATAAAATGGCTATATTCCCTGATAGTGTCGATAAGCAATCCCCGTCTATTGGATATTTGCCCGGCGATCTGCCATGGTATCAATGTGAAAAACTTGCTGAACAAGGTTTGCAATTCATCAATGAAAAAATAGAAGGTGCTGTGCACGTCGATAGGAAGCTGTACTCTGGGGATAGTCCAAAAGCGTGTGACGAACTTGGTAAAGTTGTTGCAGAAAGCCTTTTGAAAGAGTTCGCTAAATAAATAGTTTTGCTTATATCAATCGCTAGGATGAAAGAACCTCTATTTTAGCGATTGGTATTGCAATTGAACTCATAGCAAATCAAACGAAGATCGGAGGACACATAGATGAACTTTCTAGAAGTCAAGTCAATTAGCCAACTGCATAGGATTCTTGGTTTGAATCCTCCCGAACATCCTCTTATCAGCATTTTCAACTGGGAAGATGTACAACATCAGGAGGTGTCTGATAAGTATCAAGGTATTCAAGCCGTACTTGATTTTTATACTGTGAGTGAAAAAGATATTCCATGTGAAACGTTGAACTATGGACGTAACACCTATGATTTTGATGAAGGTTCAATGATGTTTGTCAGACCTGGACAAGTCATGAGTAGTTCAAGCGATACCGAAACTACTGGCTGGACACTGACGTTTCATCCAGAGCTTATAAGACATACTAAACTTGCAATGAAGATGTCAGAGTATACATTTTTTCAATATAACGTGCATGAAGCTCTTTACTTATCTGAAAAAGAAAAAGGTATAATTAGATCACTTATTGAACAAATTCGAGAAGAATATGCCAGTAATATTGATGTATTTACCAAAGAAGTCATTGTTTCTCAATTAGAGCTTCTATTCAATTATTCGCAAAGATTTTATAGCCGACAGTTCATTACGAGAACTGCTCAAAATAGTGATTTTGTGGCACAGTTTGAAGCAGAGTTGCACCGATGGTTTAATTCAGATAAAGTTTTTGAAAGAGGGCTTCCTACAGTCCAACAGTGTGCAGAAAGCATTGGAATGTCCCCCGACTATCTCTCAGATATGTTGAAGCAAGAGACAGGAAAAAGTGCACAGGAACATATACATTATGTGTTAATTGACAGGGCAAAAAATCAACTACTAAGTACCTCAAACACAGTTAGTGAAATTGCCTATTCCCTTGGATTTGAGTATCCACAATACTTTAGTAAACTCTTTAAAAAGAAAACTGGCATGACTCCTACACAGTTTAGAAATAATTAATTCCTAAATCGTATATTCAGCGCACTAAAAACTACAGCTTCATAGAAATACTTTAATATTCTGGCTTCGAGAAAATCATAGTAGAACTTTATTTAATGGCAATAACTAACAGCTAAGCAGTGCAATCTGCTAAACCTATAAGTCCCTCTGTTGCAGAATCAGGGGGGCTTATTTATCAAGGCGCTAAATGGATTTTTCTTTATCAACAGCTCAAAAAGCATCACAGACACATCAATTAGAACAGTGGGTTCATCGGTATCTGAATACAGGAGAGTGGAAAAATAGTTCATTATCAGATGGTCTCAAATTACAGACACGATGGTGGTTTGGACCTGTGCGAGTATCGCTGGACGTATTAAAGCGCAGTTGTGGACCAGAGCCACATATGGAATATGTACAAGACCCGAATAATTGGTCTAATCGTGTAACCACAATTGCGGATTCATTGACGGCAATAGAGCATCTGCCACCACTCATTGTGCAGTATCGTGATGGCAGTTATAGTATCCGCGATGGTAATCATAGATACGAAGCCATTGTACGCAAGGGCTGGACTTCCTGCTGGGTAATTATCTGGTACGATAGCTTAGCCGACAAGAATTACGATAGTTCCACCAACAACTTCCTTGAATCTAATTAAATTCCAACGCAATTGACCGCTCTTTTTACAATTACTCCCTCACAGCAACTTGTGTCTTCCGCAACTGAAATACGAGAATCCCGACCGATGCAATGCCCAGTGCGATAACTTGCCGTGTTGATAAGGCTTCACCGAGAAATATCCACGCCAGAATTGCGGTTTGTACCAGCATGGTGTTATTGATAATGCTCGATTCTGTGGCAGATAAGACTTTCAGCGAGATATTCCACAACGTAAACGCAAAGGCGGTGTGGACTAATGCCAACCAGATGATAATCCCCCAACCCTGTACACTAATCGGTTGCCAGCCTTCTGATAGGAGTCCGATACCCAGCAGTAAAAACGACCCAATACTCATGCTCACAACCGTCACTTGAATCCCGCTTAGATTATGTTCACGGTTAATTGACCGACCCAGCAAGGAACTGATACCGTTAACAAGCATCGTCGCAATCCCGACACCAAGCCCGATAAGCGCGGGCAGTTGTGTTGGCAAAAAGTAGATAACCGTGCCGATGAGGAAGATAGCCAGTCCGACATACTGTAATTTATTGGGGTATTCACTCAAGAATAGAATGCCACCAATGGTCACAACAATCGGCGTGAAGTTCAACAAGAGTGAAAATGTCGCGGCTGGTAGATAATCTAACGAGACAAATACAAGCCCTTGTGTGGCAGTGTAATAGAAAAATCCGAGTAGGGTCAGGTGTAAAATATGGCTACGGGTCATGTTGCGGATTGCGGGGCGGTGTTTATATGCGCGTAAGGTGACTACCAGCAGAATAACTGATGCGATGCTGTACCGTAATCCAGCGAATGTGAGAGGTGGAATATCATCTTGCAGACCGATTTTTATCAGCACCCACGAAAATGACCAGATGACAGTGACAAATAACGCGAGCAATAACGATTGAAAACGGGTGAGGTTTGTCATGGAATATATCCTTTGAGATTTAGGTAAGCGAAAAATTCACCAACCTATCCCCTCCAGGCTTTTATCCCTTCATGGTGCGAGCTAATCTAAGTTAGCCTTCCGTCGCGCTTGGTCACAGTCCTGATTGTTAGCGGAACCCTAGCGACCCTTCAGTTGACATACACGGTGACTGTAGTTGAGAACTATTATAATTTCAATCCCCCAATCTTTAGGGCTATTCCAGTGATGTTTTCGAGTAAGCTAGAATTGTCAAATCGGCTGGGGAGCATAATGATGCAAAAAGAAAATCATCTACTCTACAAAATTATTGCAGAAGTTGGCGGACTGATTCAAATGGCGATTTTTGGTGGCTTGTTTTTCGGTTCGTTAACATTGTTAGATGAGCCCTTTCTTCTCATTGTTTTGTTTATTCTTGGTGGAACTATCTCAATAAGTGTGGGAGCAGTATTGGCTCATAATGGACATGTGAAACAATTGACTGAATCAGACACGAGAGCCATCACAGCTGGAAAATCCCTCATCATCCAACAACAACTTCTACCTTTCAGCATATATCTGAAGCGTAGTTTACTAGCGTGGCTGGTGTTTACAGGTGGGATGATATTGGTTGGTGTTGTTTTTTTAGGCACTATTAGTAGGGTGGTGATGTTGGGACATGATGTGTTCGGGGATACCCTCATTGTTCGAATGGTTCTTATTATGATCTTATGTGGACTAACTATCTTTGGTCTTTTCATGACCTACATTATCTTTGGGATTTCTGAGGCAGTTGTAGACTTTTATCTTTATAAACACTCCGAAATACAAGAGATGTATACGAACGGCAACCCCTTTAAGAATGCATCTTTATCAGAGGTACTATTTCCTATTATAAAAACTGCACTCCTTGCAAGTGTTGGTGTGGCTGGTTTGATGGGGATTGCGGTTGTTACCCGATTGCTTGAGCAGATGGATTTGGCACTGTGGGCCTGGGGTTTGATTTTGTTGGGTGGTTTTGCTGGTGTCGTGTTGATTGTTCGCTATATTTTGCGTATGGATGCTTCTGATGCTGAAAGTGAAAGTATCATACGACAGATTGAAGAACATGTTGTTCAACAGTATGGGATTGAATCAGAGGAGGCGCATGCAGTACGAGATGAGTTTGAACGGTGGCGCAACCTTAGCCCAGAGGAAAAAAAGCGCGAACGAGATGAGGCTGATAACATCGATTTGTCTAATATTTCTGAAACGACTGAATCGCTGACTGCACAATCATATCGACTATTCATGATTTATCTCGCGGTGATGTTCATCGTCGGCGGTTTCTTGATGATTGTGGTCGGGTATATTAGTAGTCAGATGCTGAATCTGCATGAGCATGTGGGTGGCATTATGTTGATAACGATACTGGTTTGTATCGTAGGGGGCATGTATGTAGCGTTGAAGTTTGGCTTCAATAATCTGGAATTGTCAGACACTGTTGAACAAATGGCAAAGGCACTTGATGACGGCGATGTTCCGGTTGCCAAAAAGCATCTTGAGCAAGCGAAGTTGATTGTAAGCAAGTATGACTATGGCTGGTTGCTAGCAGCGGTTTCACTGGCAACAGGTGATATAGACGGTGCGGAGACAATTGCACGTGAGAGTTTGTCGTCTATCATGTTCATTGATGAGGAGCGGCGGAATAATACATTACTGGCTTTGACGTTAGTTCAATTGGGTAATGTACTGATTGAACAAGGAAAATATAATGAAGCTCGCCAGAGTATTCAGCAATCATTACAATATGAGAAAAACAGTGTTGACACGTATATATCACTTGCCGAAACGTATCTCTATGAAGGAGATAGCAAACGGGCAATGGCGATTGTCGAACAAGCGAAACCTATGCTGGCAAAATCTGATATCGAGAGCGAAACAATCATGCTCAAGATTTGTGAGGCATGGGCATTGGCACTGCAAGGGTATCATCGTAAAAGTTTACAATTATTGCAGTCTGTATTTGATGACCATCAAGATGTGAGTGTGTCGGTGCGCGCTGGTATGAATTATTATGCAGGTCATATCTTCCGTCAAGTTGGTAGAGAGTCGCTTGCAAACCGAGCCTTCCAACATGCAATGACCCTTCTGCCTGATAGTCTTTATGAAGTTAAAGCTGAACAATATTTATAAGGCATAGGGACTTTGTTAGCCTTCCGTCGCGCTTGGTCACAGTCCTGATTGTTAGCGGAACCCTAGCAACCCTTCAGTTGACATACATTGCTGACTGTATCAGAGGAATTGCTCAATTTCAAGTTCGTTAAAATTAGTCAGCTATTGTGCATCCTACTTCTGTTTCCAGATTCTAACTAATATTTCAATGTCTAAATTAATAAGTTGTGCAACAGGACATATAATGTAAGTAGGAAAAATTAGCGAGGGAATTCATATGTTTTATTGGCTTATGTATGCCACATTTGGGGCAATCGTCGGGTCATTTGGTACAGCCTTTGTACACCAAAAGACAGGTCGTGATGTTCAGATGGGCGGATTGATTGGCGCAGTCGTCGGTGTTGTGGGCGGTATCTTCTTCTTGATGCTCCTGTGGCTCTGGCTTTATTACGATGGTGGAACATTCCGTTCTGTTGGTAAATCGTATAATGTGCGCCGTAACTGGTACAACTGGTGGGCGTAACTGTTAATCGTCTATAACGATACAAAATGGTAGGGTATTGCTGTATCCTACCACAGAAACATCCCCTCACGTTCAAATTTCACCCATTGTCTATGAACTTCATAACTTGTTATTGTGAGGCTTTTTTGCTACCGTTTGCCTGATACTGATATAGCCTATTCGGATAACCAATGACAGAGCCGACACTACTACGCAAACGCCATGATGATGTTATTGAAGTGATTACATTTAATCGCCCTCATGCCCTTAATGCGATGGACATCCCGACGATGCAGATGTTTGCGGATGCGATTGATAACCTTGCCAATGATGATGACCTGCGGGTGTTGATTCTGACGGGGGCAGGTGACCGCGCATTTTCTAGTGGTGGCGATTTGAACGACCTCGCAGACAAGAGTACCGAAGCAGATGCGCTCAATTTTATTACGATTATGGGAGATGCGTTGCTGACATTGGAGCGGTTGCCGATACCGGTGATTGCAGCGATTAATGGCTATGCGCTGGGTGGTGGTGCAGAGATTGCGCTGGCGTGTGATATACGGATAGTGGATGAAAAAGCACGTCTGGGTATGGTGCAGATGCGGATGGGTGTGACCCCCGGATGGGGTGCAGGGCAACGTCTGATGCGTTTGGTTGGCTATCCACGAGCGATGCAGATGTTATTGCGCTCCCATGTGATGCACGCACCGGAAATTAAAGAGCTTGGCTTAACCATGTCGATAGTTGATCAAGGTGAAGCCCTCGACCATGCCATGCGCTTTGCCCGACATGTTGCACAAAGTCCACCGGAAACAGTGCGTGGTATCAAGCAGTTGTTACAAGCTGGATTGAATACCCCTTATGAAGAAGCACTTCAAATCGAGCGTGAGATATTCCCGCCGTTATGGGCTGGTGATGCTCATGCCGAAGCGGTGGAGAAGTTTCTCATCCGACAGAAAGAATATGAAGCAGAAAAACGCGCAAACCAAAATGGTAACGACTAGATTCATCTATTAGGAGATGTTGGATGTCTGTATTTTATACAACCGTAGCACGATTTTATGATGCCGAAACAGGCGACAAGACGGATGATTTGGCGATGTACAGTCAATTGGCAGAACAGTACGACGGCGATATTTTAGATATTGGTTGTGGAACAGGGCGGGTGCTGATTCATCTGGCACAAGAGGGGTATACAGTTCACGGTATTGATAACGACCGTGCCATGCTTGACCGCCTCGACCGTAAGCTGGAGATGATGCCACATTTGCAGGACAAAATTACTTACTACGATGGCGATGTGCTGACCTATGACTTAGACCGTAAATTTGGATTGATTCTGTTGACATATAATGCGCTGATGCACTTCCAAGACCAAGAGACTCAGCTTCAACTTCTTGAGCAATTGCATGGCTGGCTGGCAGATGACGGTCTGCTGGTGATTGACTTGCCGAATGCAGGGGATGTATTTGCCTCACAGGATAGTGATTCCTTGCTGATGGAGCGGACTTTCCTTGAACCAGAATCGGGTCATATGGTTATGTTGCAGTCGGTGAGTTACCTCGACCGCGTGACACAAGTCTTGCATGTTGATTGGATTTATGACGAAATTGATGGTGACGGTACAGTGAAACGCATGATTGCTCCACATCGTCTACGCTACTACTTTGAATCAGAAATTCGTCTATTACTGCGGGTGACGGGCTTTGATGTCGAGGCGATATATGGTAGTACCGACGAAGACCCATATGAAGATGGCTGTGAGCGCATGATTGTATTTGCAACTATCGCTTAACGCCCGTTCCAATAGTACAGACCGAAGCTATTATATTCTCCAGTGGCGGGTTCATCAGCAACATCCATCGCATCGACTCTGGCAGATGGTGGACCTTGCCACAGATATTCCTGAAACGTTGCGAGTTGTTCTTGTGTGCCTTCTGCGACCACTTCGACTATGTTACCGTCAATCCCGTTTCTGACCCAGCCTGTTATGCCAAGTTCATCGGCTTTCAGTTTTGTTGTGTAGCGAAAACCGACTCCTTGAACATGTCCAGTAATCACGACATGTAGTCTGTGTAGATTGTCTGTCATCCGACGTTAATCCTCCGCTCTCAAGTTCACAGTAGACAGGTATCATAAACAGAGTAGCATAGAAACAATTATTGTCCAAAATAACAGGGACTCTCTATGCGATTGTTATACCTGTCGCTTGTCGTAATTTTATCCGCCTGTGTTCTGCCGTCACAACCGACGTTGACACCTACCCGTGGTCTATCTGCGCCGACATTATCTGTAAGTCCAACTCCGGTCATACGCTCATCAGGTGAGTTATACCCGACCGACGAGGGCGCATTTGTTGGGCAGACCAATCCGACGCAGGCAGTATTACCTGTCGATTCTGAGCCTGTGCCGATTCCACATACTGGCAATGACAATTCGGGAAATGTGGTTGATGTGGTGCTAAATGACGGAACTGTCTTGCAAGGTGACCTGTATACCAGTGGAGAGTCGCGTCAGGCAGGGATTCTCATCGTTGGTGTGGATCGTGCCGGATGGGGGACATTACCGCTAGATTTGCAGACGGCAGGTTTTACTGTGTTGGTGATGGAAGCCGGATTAATCCCGCAGGCAAACCATGTCGAGACGATGTTGCGCACCTTTATTAACTTGCCCACTGTTGACCCCGCACGAGTTGGTGTTATTGGCGAGGCACAATCCGCAGATAATGTGATGGTTGCCTGTGCCTTTGATGAATTATGTGATGCGGTTGCCTTGCTTAGCCCGCTGTCACGCGATACCTTGCTCAATGTGATGCCGAGTTATGGCTTACGCCCGTTGTTGCTGACAACCAGCAATCAAGACCCAGAGTCATATCCGGTTGCACTCGCATTGTCACAGACGGCACAAGGGCAGACCCGCTTTATTGAGACAACTGCCGGACGTGGCTCAAGTTTGCTACAGTTCCAGACCGAACTCGTCAGTGAATTTGTGTTATGGTTTACAACTTATTTGACACCCTAGTTTCGATTGCATACTGAACAGAATCAACTATACTGACAACCATGTTGAGACAAATAACCTTTACCCTAATTTTGATAATCATTCTATCTGCTTGCCAGTCACAAGCACCGATGCAATCGTTGCCAACTGACATTCCCTTCCCCACGATGACAGCAGGCAATGCCTTCACAGGGGATTTATCGAATAACGAGATTTTGATTAGTGACGCACAATTGGCGAATCCGGCGACGATTGAAGCTAATGCTGCCCGCCCATCACCCACACCGAATTTACGCTCATGTCCAGCAGAATCCGGTGGGTTATCGCTTGCAGTATTGCCAGATTCACCCTCTGACGCGAATGATGCGATTGCCAATTTCCTCACACTTGGCGGGACATTAGCCGACCTTGAAGACCAACTGCTCAATGATTGGGATGTGCTAGGAGACGAAGGTTATATTCGGAGCGACACCGATATGACAGGTGAGGGTATGCCGGACATTGTTGTGTCCTATACTGGACCGACGGACTTTGGTGTGTTGAGTATTTTCACTTGTAGCAATGGTGAATATATTTCGCGGTATCAGATTGTCAGCGAGGGGTTTGCACCACCCAATTTGACATGGCTCGGTGATATTAACCGTAACGGCTTGAATGACCTTGTGTATAGTGCGCTGGTCTGCGATGAAGATGAAACCTGTGAATATATTACACAAGTGGTGGCATGGGAACGTGACCGTGGACGTTTTGTTAATCTAGTTGATGGTCGGATTACCAGCTTTAGTATTCCGAATTTGAACGATATTGATAGTGATGATGTTGCTGAGATTGTTGTTGGACTAGACAATCGGGGCACATCAGCGACAGGACCACTACGGACTGGGGTCAATATCTACGATTGGAATGGGTCGGTCTATACATTGTCGATTATTCAACTTGACCCACCACGCTTTCGGATTCAGTTGGTACATCAAGCCGATAGATTGTTTGGACGTTTGGAAGCAGGGCAAGCCGCTGATTTATATCTCGATTCAATTGACGAAGAGACTGACCTCGGATACTGGTTCAATAATGGCGAAGAAGTTGTCACGACTTATGTCCTCTATCGTTTGATTATGACCTATAGCTTTAGTGGGGATTTTGAAGCACGGGAAAATGTGGTCAATGCGCTCGAAGAAACATATCCGATTGATGCTAACACTAATCCAGCCCAATTGCCTGTTTATGTCGAGATGGCATATGCGTTCCTCACGGGCTGGGAATCCACCAATAACCTGTCGAATGCTTGTGCATTGGTGCAGGGTGTGATTGACAGTCGCCCCGCATCTTTGGAATTACTCAACCGTTATGGTAGCCGAAGTCCACAATATACAGCATCGGATTTGTGTCCCTTCTAATCAAAGTATTGCATGAGTTTATGCAGGTTATGACTCGTTTTTATGTGTGTGCCTATGGTAAAACTTTAGGTATGTTTTACTGTCACACATAGAAAGGCGAATTATGTCTGAGTTATTGGAATATTTTTCTGGTCAACAGGATGCGATGATTGCACGTCTGACCGAGATGGTGGAGTTTGAATCCTTCACAGCTGATAAAGCAATGGTGGACAAACAGGTTGATTTTATCGCAGAACAGTTTGAAGCACTCAATGCAGATTCTGTGACCCGAATGCCACAAGATGAGGTCGGTGATTTTCTGCTGGCAAAGTGGAACGAAAATGCCGATGGTAAACCGATTCTGTTTTTGGTGCATGTTGATACGGTGCATCCGATTGGAACATTAGAAACCTTCCCAATCCGGCAAGAAGACGGCAAGTATTATGGTCCCGGTGCATTTGATATGAAAGCCGGATTCATCATTGCGACCGAAGCAATTCGTGGATTGCAAGCCCTTGATAAATTCCCCAACCGCCCGATTCATTTTTTGATTACAACAGAGGAAGAAATCGGTAGCCCTGTATCCCAAGCTGTCATTGAAGAAACTGCAAAAGGTTGTGAACTGGTGCTGGTACTAGAACCTGCCACACCGGAAGGCGAAATCAAAACGTCACGCAAAGGTGGTGGAAAGTATACATTGGTGGTTGAAGGTCGCCCATCTCATGCAGGGGTTGCACCACAGTTGGGTATCAATGCGATTATCGAGTTTGCCCAACAAGCTCTCGAAATCAACAAACTGAACGACCTCAAAAATGGGACATCGGTCTCGGTGACGATGGTTGAAGGTGGCACGGCGGGAAATGTGATACCGGCACGAGTTCAAGCCCATGTTGATACACGGACAGCCACTGTGCAAGCGATGAACGACTTGCATGATGCGTTATCGAACTTGTATCCAAAGATTCCGGGGGCGAAAGTTTCATGTGTGCGTGGTCATTCGCGTCCGCCGATGGAACGGGTTGATGGACTCTTTGATAAAACCGATGCGATTGCCAAGCAATATGGTGTGACGATTTACGAAGGATTTTCGGGTGGTGGGTCGGATGGTAACTTTACGGCAGCGATGGGTATCCCGACTTTGGATGGTCTCGGCGCACATGGTGACGGCGCACATACACTGGAAGAACATGTCATTATCAGCAGTTTGCCCCGTCAGGCGACATTGATTGCTGGTATCCTTATGGATTGGGAATAAGAGCCCCGTTGTTGTTAACTATCAACAAGATTGTATCGAACTTCTTGTGGATGATTCCCATGTTTCTGAGTTGTTCGGACGTTATGCTTAACCGAATACCGAATGACTCAGGAACAAACTTATGGAAGCCCTCTTTTTTACGGCATTTGCCATGTCAATTAGTTTTGCTGTTCAACCCGGTGTGATTGGCTTTGAAGCCCTTCGTCGTGGTATCTCACATGGATGGTCAGCAGCATTGAATGTTGAGTTAGGCTCTTTGGTCGGTGATGCTGCATGGGCTATCATTGCGCTTTTGGGTGCGTCGATATTGTTTCAGAATCCCATCATTACCCTACTGCTTGGTTTATTCGGATGTTTCCTACTGTTGCGGTTTGCATGGGAGGCATGGCAAGCTTCACGCTCTGAGATGAACTTCAATGCAGAGGAAAACACACAGGGCAATCATTTTGTGGCAGGTGCAATGTTGTCCTTGTCCAATCCCCAAAATATCACGGCATGGTTGGGTATGAGTGGGACAATTATCGGACTCGGTTTCCTCGACCCTGAGCCGATTCATCTGGTAGTCTTCTTCGCTGGCTTTATGATTGCACAAGTCTGCTGGTGTTTCTTCTATGCGACGGTTGTTGAATACGGACGGCGACTGCTCAACCAACGCTCGTATCGCTGGATTAACATGGCTTGCGCGGTATTCCTCGCTTATCTGGGGTGTGCCTTACTGGTGCAGACGGTACAAATGGCTTTTGCCTAAATTAACGTTAGGTTTGGATAAGGAATCAACTGTTCAAGCAATCGTTGACTATCCAATTGTGATTATGTTTTGGTTTTTGGTGATTGGTAATTTGAAAAAATCAGATGGTGCAAACTAATGCTTTTGCCAACAACCAACAACAAATAACCAATGACAACGCCCATGTGAATCAGGGGTTTGAGTAATATTATTGTGTCGTGCCGTGAACCAATCTCAGATGAAACTAAGACAGACATGCCTTGCCGAGACATGTCCATACGAGTTTGCTGTATTTGTATGAAATCTAAGTTAACTGGCTTGCACTGACACCGGACGGCAGACATAGGCTGGTACATCATATCGCTGACCGTTCTGCCGTGAGACGACACCCAGCCAACCATTTGAATACACATAAACGACTGTATACAATCCGCGTTTTGCATCGAAGTAGGGCGTGGTCAGGCGCACGAGTTGACCACTCGACAGGGTATTCCCATTGAGCATAAATCTCTCCTATAGCGTGATGTTCGACTGGATGTTTAACCTCAGGGGTGGAGGTTTGTTTGTGTTCTGTTACATGTTTTAGTATAGCACAGATGGTCTGATTCTGATGGTTAGAATCAGGTTCGAGTTATCCCCAATTACGTTAAGATGACTTCAAATAGTCACCATCCTCCGCGACAACGTGACCGCGTTTGACGACATAGCGCGGGTCGGGTCGGTTTACAATGGCTTCGGCAGGGGTTGTTCCATCTATGACGAGGAAGTCCGCTGTTTTCCCAACTGCTAGTCCGTAGTCGGCATCTTTCATCACTTTTGCACCACCATACGTTACGACATCCAGCAGAAATTCAACATCTTCATCACGCCGGAATCCACACCGATAGCCCAACATCCGCACACGGTCGAGCAAGTTGACGCTGTTATAAATGCCCCACAAATCATGTACACCGTCTGTTCCCGTGCAGAGCGTAACGCCGGCTTCGTGTAATTTCTTTAGTGGTGGGAAGGCTGATGTGCCTGAACCAAGTGACATAATGGCGATGTTGTTATCCAAAAGCAACTGAATGAGTTTGTCGAGATAAGCATCATTGACCTGTCCCAGACAAAACACATGACTGATGGTCACCATGCCCTGCATACCGAGTGCCTGTGTGCGGTCGGCTATCAACTCAACAGCAAATGCACCGAGTTCAGCGGGTTCGTGCAGATGTATATCAACTTCCACGCTGTGACGTTGTGCGATGTCGAACACGGTGTCGATATGCTTGACAGGGTCGCGGTCAATCACAGACGGGTCGAGTCCACCAATCGCTGTTCCGCCCATTTTCATTGCCTCATTCAATAGTTCGACTGTTCCCTGACGAATCAGCATACCACTCTGCGGGAAGGCGACAGTTTGTAAGGTAAGGTGGTCTTTGTAAGTTTCGCCTGTCTGCAATACCCCTTCCCAATGCTTGAGTCCGGCGACAGTATCTATGTCAACATGGGTGCGGATGTGCGTCACACCAAAGGCAATCGCCATCTCGACTTCAATCGCGGATTGCTTTCCGGCATCAATTTTCATCTCAGCGCGAACGGTGCGCTCATTATCAACATAATCTTTAATGCGACGCGGTTCGGGTACAGAGTTGGGTCGCCACGGCAAACCGAGCAAATTCTTGTCGATGTGAGCATGGGCATTGACCAAACCCGGTAGGAGCAAGCGACCTTTACCATCGAGTACAGTCACACCGTCCGGTGGGGTGATGTTGGCATCCATCTGGACAATGTTGCCATCTTGCACCAACACATCAATAGCATCCTTGCCCATCGGTCGCACATTTTTCAGGAGTAAGTTCGACATGTTTTCCCTTTGTGTCTACGTGATTAGTTTAGTTCTTCGACCAACGTTGCCAACTCAGCACGGCTGGTGATGTTTCGCATATTTTCGAGATAACGCAGGGGTGTTCTGCTGGCGCGTAACACAGTCAGCACATTCGGTCCGATGGGGTCTGCACCACCGATACCCGGAATATCACCGGATTGATACCCCCCATAAAATGCAAAGTATGCTTGATTCAGCTTACGGATGTTGTAACCATTTTCGACAAATAACAGGCGTTGTGATTCCATATAGGCTTCGGCTTCCTCGACCTTGCCCTCTGCCAACAGTTCATCAGCAGTGACGCGGGTGTCATTCATGGTCGTACCGAAGTCAAAGCGGTCAGGGGCAATGGGTTGTGGTGGAGCGGGTTCGGCGTTCGGGTCGGGTGGCTCAGGTAGACGCGGTGGCTCATGGTCGGGATAGTAGCGTTGGAGGACTTTTGAGGCAATTACTTTGCCAAACAGGTCAGCGGTGGTCTCGTTGATGGTGCGGGCTTCTGATGCAAAACCGTCGCCCCCCGTGAAGTAGCTAATGCCCAACGGATAAAAGTACAAATAATGATGCGCCCATTCATGCGCGAATATTTCTACTGCACGGCTGATTGATGCGGTCTCAAAAATCATCGCCGGATACAGTGCAATCCCACCCAATGGCACAATCAGCGACGACACATCATAGGTCTCATCAATAAATGTTTCGAGTTCAGTGGTTGTATCGACATTGAGAGGCACAAGATTAAGCGAGATATTGAAGCGGATTTCGTCGCGTGGCGAGACAATCAGCAGATTCGGGACTTCGGTAAAGTGCATCGACATCGGCGGGAATAACTGTCCGGCAACCCCAAAACCTTCCTCAACGAGAACTGTTGCCACTTGTCCTTCTAAGATTGCCTCAGCTGTGAGTTGACGGCTAGTCAGACTTTCGCGCAGGGCATCACGTTCATCACGTAAATCGGTAGTGGCTGTGTCGGGATTATCTACCGGATTGATGTAATAGCGTCGTATCTGTGCTTCGAGTTGTTGGGCGCGGGCGAGGTCTGCCATGTAGTGACGTACATATTGCGACCCTTCTTCGGGACTGAGATAAGCATGTTTGCCAAACAGCGTTTGATTGAATTTGCTACCCAATGCGTTGAGTTCCCAACCGATATAGTCAAAGCTGTACGCGCTGATGTGGAACGCGAGCGCATTAAATAAGCCGTTGACATTGATGGTCGAACCGGGAATCAGCCAGAACAACACAAATATAAAGAGGCTAAGGCGGATATGTTTGAGTATGGTGAGTGGGAATTGGTATAGATGTTTAAACATGCCTTAAGTGTAAAGTAGAACGGCAAAAGTGGAAAGTGGGAGGGCGAGAAAACATCCCGCCCATGCTCTATTAATCTCCGAATTGGAATCCACTGATAGCAAAGGCAAACAGAACTGCCGATGCGACCAGTAACACGCCAACTTCCGGTAAAATCTCGACCAGTCCACCGCCGAAGAAGATGAGGTCATTGAAGCCGTCCATCACCCATGCGACAGGTGAGATATGCCCGATGACATTCATGAAGTCCGGCACAATGGCGAGGGGCCACCATGCACCCCCCAACGGCGCAAGTATCAGACCGAGTAGCGTTGCCAGACTATTGGCTTGGTCTTCCGATGTGACGCGGGTTGCCAATGCGAAGGTCAATGCAGTAGAACAGAGGACAAATGCACTGACAAGAATCAGCAATGCCAGAATCGAATCGCCATAATCTACGCCGACGAACAATCCAACTGCCAATAGAATCGCATATTGAATCATGCCGAGGACAAAGTACGTTAGGATTTTCCCACCGAGGATTTCTGCACGAGTCAGTGGCATGACGGTTAGACGTTGTAGTGTCCATTGTTTGCGCTCACGAATTAATGTGACCAGACCTGTCAGCACGGTGAAAAGTACCTGCATCGCGCCGATACCGGGGATGGATTGCCCGAAGCCTGTGCCCACATCTGCCGCTGATTGTTCGCCTTGTTCTGTCAGGATATAACGGATGTTGAGTGGGGTGTCTTCAAACATTATTGTGGCGCGGTCGTATACATCCTGACGAAAAGCTTCGCGTTCAGCATCATCTTCAAACCCACCAAAGCCTTCACCAATCAGCACACCGACACGTCCAGCGACAAAGGCACTGTTCATTTCTTCGAGGAGCGCATTCACAGCTGAACCAACGGGTGTGCCTGTCTGGATATTTTCGTTGGTATAGTATGTTAAGCTGACTTCTTCAAAGGCTTGTAGGTCGGCTTCAAAGTTTTCCGGTATGACAATCGCTGAGATGATGTCATTTGATTGTAAGCGTTCGATAGATTGCTCAACTGTCACAGTATCGTCGGCTAACTCACAGTTTTCGTCAGCAGGGCAGACAATCAGTATCTCCGTCTGGCGTAATTTGTCGATGAACTGTTGTGAGGTCGCGCTGTTGTCATTATCGACCACATCCATTCGATAGCGAATCGGTTCACTTGCGCTACCGCCACCACCGAACGAGCCACCAAACGCGATGCCAAGTGCCACTGACATAAAGATGGGGACTACAGTTAGGCTGATGAGGTTACCCCGTTCCGAGAAGAAAATCCGCAGGTCGTTGAGTGCAATATCAAGTATGTTTCGCATGTTGATTTTCCTCCTAGATGTCGATGCGACGGCTAAAGAGCCATGTGCCGATGCTAAACGTGAGACCACCGAGAACCAGCAAGAAGATGAGATTCAGCGCGATGTCGGTATTGCCGATGGCGAGTTTATCGAATGCGTCTGACCCCCAGTAAATCAGTGAGAATTGACGTAGGCTGAGTGGTAGTTGAATACCGAATGCACCGCCGAGGAATGCCAACAAGATGTTCACAATTGGGCTGATGATATTTGCCTGTTGTGCATCTTTAGCAATACCTGCAATCAAAATACCAATACCAGAAACGGACAGTGACAAAGCAATCACGACCAATATCAAGTAGATGACATTTGTGCCCCAGATAACTGTCAGTTCACCTTCGACGATACTCGCAACCGCCGTGAGTCCGACCATCAAAATCAGCAATTGGAAGATTACAGTAACGACTGTGCCAACCAGATTACCCGCCAACAGATACCAACGTGGAATCGGTGCGACAGTCAAACGGTCGAATGTGCCTTGCTTCTTTTCTTCGTAGATATAAAGGACACCTTGTACGGCTGTAAACAGTGCGAAGAATGCTGCTTGTGCCGACCCGATGCTGACGACGATTTGGACAAATGCACTCGCTTCCTGCACTGTGTTCAGTGGTTCTTGATCGAGTCGAATGCTGGTGATTGTCCCATCAAAGGCGCAGGCAAATGCTGAGAATGAGTCAATATCTGCGCCCTGTATATTTGTCAGCATAGATGGATTGGTAATCATGGTTTGTATCGTTGATTGCACAACCACATTGCCTGCTGTCATCCGGTTGGTGATGCCTTCAAGGATGCTGTTGACAATACCAGCGGAGATGCTTGAGCCACTGTTGCCGTATAGTTCGAGTTCTGCCTGTGGTGTATCGCTGTTGTCACCAAAGTTGAGCATACTATCGAGGCTGAATCCCTGTCCAGCAGACATCGCTTGTGAGAAGTTTTCTGGAATTATCAGCACGGCATCATATTCACCACCTTCAACTGCTTCCCGTGCAAGGTCTACATCATCCAGTTCGGTTACATTCATATTGAGCGTAAACAGATTATCATCACCCTCGGTTGCTGTATCGCTATCCTCATTGCTGATAGGGCAGGAGTTGTCGTCAAGGTCGTCGTTGACTGCGAGAGTGACATCGGTATCTTCACCGCCGATATTGCGGAAGATGGCTACAATCTGCTCACCGAAGTTGAACGATGTTGTGCCGACCTGTGATGGCTGGTCGAAGTTGACAATGGCGAGGTCAATTTGACGTGCGCCACCACCCCCGAATGCCAACCCAATAATCGTCGATAACAGAAGCGGGGTCGCAATCATAATGAGCAACAGATTGCGGTCGGTAAATGTTGAATATAAGTCGCGTCGGGCTATGGTCAATATCTGAAACATCATTAATCCCTCAGTGCGCGTCCGGTCAGATGGAGGAAGACCGCTTCGAGGTCAGGTTCGCGTACCTCGACGGATAGAATATCGACACCGGATTCATTGGCAATGCGGATAATGTCGGGTAGGGCTTTGCGTCCGCGTTGTGCCATAACAGTGATGAGCCCTTCGCGGGTTTGTCCAGCACGAACAACAGCAACAGAACTGGTTGAGCGTTTGTCGATGACAGAGTCGTCACCATCGGCTGATTCTTGCACCAGTTCGACAATGTCATAGCGTGCAGAGCCAACTCCTTCGACTTCATTCTCGATACGACGTAGCACGGGTTCATCAAGTGATTGTGTGCCAATGCTGAAAATGAGACGGTCTTCTTCCCCAACCTGTTCTGTCAATTCGCCGACTGTGCCCAACGCGATAATCTCACCGTGGTCGATGATGCCAACTCGGTCACTAAGTTCTTGTGCTTCTTCCATCAGATGGGTGGTATACAGGACTGTCATGCCATATTCATCACGCAGGCGGAACACGGTATCCAGAATCCGACGGCGGTTCTGTGGGTCAATACCGACTGTGGGTTCATCCATATATACCAACTGCGGACGGTGCAATAAACCGACCCCGATATTTACCCGTCGCTTCATCCCACCAGAGAAGCTATCAACTTTGTCATTTTGGCGGTCTTTTAGGTCGATGAAGTCCAGCACTTCGTCAACACGGATGTTGAGTTCTTTCCCGCGCAGACCATACATCTTGCCAAAAAATTCCAGATTCTGCCGTGCCGACAAATGCAAATATAGTGCGATTTCCTGCGGGACTACACCAAGCAGTCGTTTTGCTTCCAATGGATTAGTGCGTATGGAATGTCCGCCGATGGTTGCTTCACCTTTTGTGGGTGCAATCAGACCACTTATCATAGAGATGGTGGTAGTTTTGCCTGCCCCATTTGGACCTAGAAGACTGAAAATCTCGCCTTTGTGAATGTCGAGGTCAACGCCTTTGACAGCCTGTATATCTTTGTTGCCGGACTTGTAGGTTTTGACAAGTCCGCGTACTTCTACCATATTGGTTTTACTCATGTGTTGTTCTCCCTTTTGTCTTGATGTTGCTGATAGTCTTTAATGCGCTCGATTAAGTCCTCACGCCATTTGATTTCAACCGATAAGACACGTATCCCATATTGTAAGGTGACATGGGATAGCATCATCCCTAGTGGATAGGCATTAAAATCGACCTCTCCATAAATCTGTTCTTCAATCGTTCGATAGACCGCAACTTTCTCTTTCAGCTTTTCAATATAGTGATGCTGTAATTCAATGATTCTGTCGCTACCAATCGCTTCACCGAAGAAGACCTGACCCGTCTCAGCATCACGAATCACAAGCTCTTCATCAATTGGCTTCGATAACCACTCCACAAGGGCTTGATGTCCTGCATCTGTCAGCGAGTAAACCTTTTTGTTGGGGTTGTCATCTTGTACGACTGTTTCTACTTTGACCCAACCATTATCGCGGAGCTTATACAGCGTGCGATAAATCTGGCTTTGGTCAGTTGACCAAAAATGCGCGACTGTGCGTTCAAAGCGTTTGTTCAGGTCATAACCCGAATCTGGTTTCCGATATAACAATCCCATCAGTAAATGTGGCAGCGACATTGTCTTCTACTTTCGTCAACATATGTTTGTACGTGCAAATAGCTATTCTGTTGTGTATACGCAGGGGTGAAAATAGGGTTGCAGAATTAAAGAATTGCTTTTGCTGTTTTGAGGATAAGGTCGGAGATTTTTTCGGGTTCAGTCAGAATGGCAAAGTGCTGACTCGGATAGTCAAGGACGTACCATTGATGGGCTTTGGCAACGGTCGCATAGAGTTGATAGCTATCACTGAGCTGAATATAACCACAGGGAACATGATTCCAATTAGGTGGAATGTCGATAGATTCGCGGAAGAAACGCATATCACGAGGGCGCATATGTTTGAGCAGTTTCTTGCGGAGTTTTGGTGAGGGGATAACTGCACTAAGTTGCTCATCTGTCCAATCAGGGAACTTGCCACCGCTATTCAAGTGCGCTTCGATTTCTTGGGCAAAACCTGTGTCTTCAAGTCGGAGTAGGTCGAGGCGGGTAGTGGATTCAAATGTGACCACAGCATCAACAAAGATATATGCACTTGCATTTAGTTTCTCGCCGATGATAGGCAGGATTGCACCAGCTGCACTATGTCCGATAACAATCGGATTTTCGACATCAAGGTCAATACTATCAACTTGCTGTTTCCAGAAGGGATATTTGGACTTGCGCTTGTCCAACAGCTCTGGAACATACACCTCATGACCGGATGCTTCCAATTGCTTGGCGACTAACTTCCACGTATGTTTACCCACAAGCGGGCTATGTATCAGGACAAACGGTGACTTGGACATAATAGATTTCTTCTTAAATGTTGTATGCCTAATGATTGTTTGACTATCAACTTAAAATGTATACAAACTATATGCCATCCAGACCTCATCATCTGGCGGTCGTACATATGTTATACAATTAAAAAAGCGACAGACTCCCTATTAGCGCGTGAGTCTATCGCTTATCGAATATGCCATATTTTGTTGTGTATAGGACGCTTGATGTGTTCCTTAAATTTCGACATAGCGTTTCCATACCTCCGGTCCTGAGCCTAATGCGATGACCAGATAACTCGTCCGTGGGGTTTTCGGTTCCCACTTCAGGCGCATGCCAGCTTGATTGTGCAAGCGGTCACCTTTGCGATGATTACACTTCGCACATGCACAGGCTGTATTTGACCATGTATCTCTGCCACCTTTTGACCTCGGTATGATGTGGTCAATGGTGAAGTCTTTCTTGGTCAGCACTTTGCCCTTTTGATTAGACCCGAGTTTTACACCGCAATAGATACAGGTATAGTTGTCACGTACGAGGACACCTTTCCGACTCCAATGTGATTTGCGACGTGGAACATTGATGTAAGTCTTCAATGCAATGACCGATGGCACTTCAAACTGGGTACGGACAGTCCGCAGAAATTTGCCAGTCTGTTCGACAACGATGGCTTTTTCTGCGAGGAGAAGATTGATCGCACGCTGAACCGTGATAACAGCCAACGGTTCCCAAGAACTGCCATTCAATAGCAGAACCCTGTGTTGTAGCACGTTTGACCTAGACACTATTTCAAGAGCCTCTCAACTCAACCTACAGATATTGTGAAATTGTTCTCAACTATATTATACACGCTAATTGTTAAGTTTGCTTTTTACTTTAAGGAGTTTAAACGAATCTTAGCAGTTGGTGAAATCTATGCAGTAATAGCAATCGGGGTAAGGGAGGGGAAGGGGTGAAGCGTAGACAACTGTCCACACTGCCTGACCCTTCCGCACAGGTTATTACCCGACCATCGCATTGGATTCTTGCTTCCGTTTAAAGCCTTGTTATAGTTCGGTTTTTCCAACCGATTGTTAATATCTTGCTCTGAACGAGACCGTTCCCGTTCGCTACCAATAAAACTGTTGCCTGACCAAAAGTTGCCGATTTGATGCTGTAGTTCTGTTAACGATAAGGTGGTGGTGAAGTGCCAATAACAATCACTGTCTATGGCACTTGCCCCGTTGTCATCTGTACATCTGTGAGGTGATGACGCGCCTCGGTCGGATTCAGATTTCAATCTGCCTTCTCCAGTACAATCAATTTGTCATTGGTTGATGCCACCCGCAGGATGTTACCAGTGGTGGGTTGGGTACTTTCCAACTCATCAATGGTTTCTTGTGCGGTGTAGATGACATCGCGCAACCAGTTCATTAATTCCAGCCGACTTGCGAAGCCGTCTAGGTTGTCGAGGTTACCCTCACTGATTGCAGTGTGCAGTTCGTCAATCGTCTCGTATGCTACATCAAGACGACTGTTGCGAGGTAGAAGCTGAATTTGTGCTTGTGGTGTTTGATTTAGGTTCATCATGGCTTCGTCACCTATTTCGTTGAATCGATATGCAATAAAAAAGGGGCGTGTGACTTGTGTCGTCTCACGCCCCTTAATCGGCTTGATTTAGTGTGATTATGGTCTACACGTATTATGTGTGAACCTTATCACAGTAAGAACGACACCTTCTCCGCGTCTCATCATCTGCGGGTTTTGCATCATCATTATTATTGGTCGCTGGGGCATAACTGCCGTTGCGCATGCCAAATAACGAATCGACCCAGATGATTCCTGACGGTTTTCTGCCTTGTTCGCGCACAATAAAGTGACGTTCTATGCCACTCGATAGCGCAATACAGAAAGTCTCCAAAGACCGGAGGAAACCAGAAAGACGCAGAATGTTGGTTGTTTGGGTTTGGTTATGTAGGCTTTGTAACATCATGTGATGTTTTGAGCGCGAAACCGCCTGCGCCCATCCTCCTTTCTTAGAGTGTGTTGAGTGTTATTCTCTTTTTTCTAATTTGGTAGTTTAGCACTACCTTGCTACGAACTGTCTTTTTCTTATTAGACCTCTAACAGTATGTCACAAGAGGTCAAGTAAGTCAATTACGGAAAGTATTACAATTAGCTAGTTTGCCTTTTTCTCGACTGCGGTGGCATTTAGCATCGCTTGGATACTTTCACCTGTGATAAAGACACGACGCATGCCTTCGGGTTTGCTGACTTGTAAGTGACCTTTTTTAATCAGTCGCTTGAGTGTGCTAAGGCTAATGCCGAGAAGTTCTGCTGCTTCCTGACGGCTATATACTGCACCAGGCTCGATATTGAGTTTTTGTGGGTCTGCCATTGTAGTTCCTTTCGGTTTATAAGCTAACATGATATACTCTTGGTCGTCAAGAGATTACTTTTATTTTAAAGAGTTTTTAAAGTTCCTCAAGGGTTCAATAGGTAATTTAAACGGAATCTAAACGTTTTCTCATGGAAACTGTTATAGAGTTCATAGCGTATCATAAGTGATGTTAGCGATGATATACACTCAAAAACTGTCAATAAAAGGTAACAAATATGCGAGAGAAACCATCTATTGATGATGCGTCGATTCTAACACATCTTAATGCTTCCTACCCAATTTCCGTCAACAAGGCGGAATTTTTGCCGTATGGAGCGGACCGAAATGCCTTCGCGTATCGGGTTTATGGAGATGATATGTCCTACTTTCTGAAAATTCGACGTGGTATTCCCTCACAGAGTATGGTTGCAGTACCCGATTATCTTCGTGCTGTCGGTGTGCCGGAAGTTGTTTCCCCGATGCGCACGAATGACGGGAAGCTTTACCTATTGTTTGGCGATTTGTCGTTGATTGTCTATCCATTTATTAATGGTGAATCAGCTTGGGAGAAGGATTTGTCGGATGAACAGATGCACGGGTGGGGTGACATTATGCGCCGGATACATGAGGCAAATGTAACTCCCTCACTTAAACATGTTGTGCCAACCGAGCAATATATTTCAAAGCATGATGCACTGTTCAAACGGATGAATCGACGCATTGTGACAGGCGACTATCAGGGTGATATAGAGACGGTCCTTGCTGATGAATGGAAATCAAAGCATAGAGAAATCGAGTTTGTATACAATCGTCATCTGGCACTGGGAGAACGCATCAAGCAACAGAACCTACAACATGTGATATGCCATGCGGATAGTCATCAAGCCAACATCATCATTGAACCGGAGGGGCAGATTCGGATAGTTGATTGGGACGAAGTTGTGATTGCACCAAAAGAACGTGACTTGATGTTCTTCGATGTGATGAATCCCGACCCTGATAGTGGCTTTTTTGCTGGTTATGGCACAACTGATATTAACTATGTGGCAATTGCTTACTATCACTATGAATGGGTAGTGCAAGAATTTGCGGAGTGGGCAGCATGGATACTCAATGATAACAGTCGCCCACAATCTGAAAAAGAGTATGCGCTGTCCAAGTTCAAGCTGTTGTTTGCTGAGGACAATGTCGTTGATGTCGCTCATCAGGCGTTTGATAGAGCATAATGTTTATTTGGCATATTCAAATGCAGTCTATTTTATAATTTGAAACTGGCAAATAGAGCCTGCCACGAGAACCTCAAATGACCTAGTTGTCTGTCAATATGACTACTCCTAGTGGCAATATTGTCCCAGTTTCACCTGTAGTTAAATCAGTGCCAGTAACCTGCTCACCTGTATCATCACGATAGACAATTACCATAACACGATAGTCACCTGCTGGTAAATTGGCTGTTGATAATTCGACACGATACCATTTCAAAATATCATTATAGAGGTGGCGGTCTATTTGTCCAACATTTTGCCAGTCTGGCGTAATGATTTGTATAGACACATTATATTCGTCAAGCAAACTTGTATCATCGACTTGCCAGCCTGTAACAACCTCTATGCTTTCTGACTGATCGTTATAGTTAATGAATGTATCCAGAATCATAATGCCATTGTCATACTCGATTGGCTTTGGTTCGTAGTTACAGGACAATGCTGAATGGACATATTGTTGAGCAAATACTGTTGATTCGTCCATCACGATTCCGCAGTCATTGTAAGATTGTTCTATAAAATTTGTTACTATATCAAGATTTTCAGGCAAATTAGTGGGGTGATAAGTGAGTAATAGCCTTGGAGGGGTAGAAACCCAATCCCATATATAGGCTTCTAACTGGTCACGCTTGTCATAATGTGATGGAATGTAGGATACGCTAATTCCAAATTCGTCCTCCAAATATTTGCTCTCGATAGCACCATATTCGCTTTGTATGCTAGCATACGTTACATCTGTAAATGCAATAACATGATCGTGTGGATATACTGTATCTTGCAGTGTAAGAAAGTCATCCTGAGGAATTTCGACTTCTAAGACGACTTCATTGCGCGTCGTGATAACTTCTGTGCCTGTATCATATGTTTCAATCAACCATACTTTTACAATTTGGATAGGATATTCGTGATTGTAAGCATTTGGTCGTGGGATTGTCCAAATGTGCATAGGTGGACGAAGTATTGCTGGCACAAAAACCTGATTCAATTGTCTATTATAGCCACTAAAATAGCGGACAAGAAAATCGCTGAAATTGTCGACTTGTTCTGTATCGTAACTTTTACGCCCTCTATTTATTAAAATCTGATCCAGATTCTCTATAGTCGATTCGCGTAATTGGCTATATGTTTTTGTCGATTCTAAAGTTCCGTATGTATTAGCCAATAGCTTGTCGTTCACAAGAAAATATGTGCGACTTTGTGTAGTTCTAAAATCATAGGGTTGGGCAAATGAACGCGCAAATTCGTAACTATTACCCTGTGTATCAATCACTTCATATTCAAAATAATTATTGACCGGTCCATCCCACCAGCCAAGATTCTTTGCACCAAAGAAGTTAGCATATCCAATTATAAATATACTTAGGGCAGCATAGGCAGGGCGAAATATTGCATTGATTGCTTTATCGTCACGACTTTTCCAAAGATACCAAATTAATACAGCATCCAATGCTATCCACTTCCAGAAAAATACACCGGATGAGACAAAAATGCCTAAGTGCATACAAATTGCACTTGCCAGTATCATCATAGCAATGCGTCGATTGAACAAGACCAAAACAATCCCTGCAAGTTCTGTGATAAGTGTTATTATTTGCAACGGAATACGGATGGCTTCGAGTGCATTTCTTATACTGTATGCTGTTTCAAATGGTAAGAAACTTAGCCAACCATTGAGATAGGACGACAAGAATAAATTGTGAAGGTCATTATCCATAACCCATGATAATTCTTCAGTACCATACGCTATCTTAGCGACAGCAGGGTAGAAATAATAAGCTCCTACCAGACATAGCGTTACGAAGATGAATGTAGCTGGCTTGGGACGTATAATCGGATGGAGATAAACGTAAAATGCAAATAAAAGCAAAAACCGAAAAATCATTCTTTTATCTGTATCAGAATAAGCAATTTCTTCAGGATATGTCATCTGACCTGAAATGGTGAAGGTCAGCACAACCAGAGGCCCAACGAATACAGGTGAAAACCAGCATCCGATAAATAATAGAACTAACAATAATCTTTCAAGGTAATGAGGTTGGTCATAATAAAAATTGTAGCTGTAAGCACTGTATGCCCACACTAATGTCAACGCCACAATCATCCCAACAACTCGTAATCTTCCTGTTTGATCTATTGCCTGCCATGACCATTTGCCACGTAATACATTCCAGCTTATAGGGAGATAATTGGCGACTAATAAAACCACAACCAAAACAAAAAACCACGGCACTTGAGACACCAAATTGTCAACAAAAATAGGCTCAAAATATTCATGCTGATCCAAACGCACAAACAAATACTTGTGTGCTTGGTTAAGTACAACAAAAAATATGCTGCTGTTGATGATGAAAAGCGGATCAAATTTGAGCCAATTGATGATGCGTTGTTTCATTCTATCTGCCTAATTACTTGGTCTATATTAACTGTACAGAATAGTAACATTTTTGAAAAATCACTGTAGTGTTATTTGTCACATATACTGTATATAAAGATACAGTGGTTCTAATACAACTGTATTTTTTGACCCATTGGGAACATATGCTATGGATTGAAACGACACCGGTACAACGAGAAAATATAATAACCTTTGTTTGAAAGCTCTGCTTTTAAGAGCGTAGATGTCACTGTTGACAAACGTAACATGTCCGCTTCTCCGATAAGAATGTCTGTGCCTAACCATACAGATTGAGCAGACTCAATTTCGCTGTATGGGATATGTAGTTCCTCACCTGTATTGGTGTCACGCAAAGCCACACCATCGACATCACATAGAACCTCAAGTTCTGACGAATAGTTATTTTGACGGGTGAACTCGCTCAGATTGACGTAATCATATGAAATAGGTTTATCGAGTCGTAACAAGACAGCACCATTCCCGCTATCAATTTCATATTCAAAGACAAAACCTGCATTCTGGATACTGTCTTGTATACGGTAGTATGCTCGGTTAGGAAACATAATGTAATCTGCACCAATCTCTTGTGCAAATTGGTTAAAACGTTGCCACCGCTCCTCTTCGTCTATATCGCCAAGAGCACTAATGCCTTGCAATACATTCCAATGGTCATGCCATTCAACTAAACGTTCAGTATCAGCATATGCCAGAAAATTACCATCTTTGCGTATCCATGCAATTGACCGTAGTCCACTGTGACGAATGCCTAGCAAATCATTAGAATTGCTAACATAAAATATGCCAATACTCGCCGATTCTGGAACATTTTCCCGAATGTAATTAAACATAGAAGTTCCATCGCCAGATTTTACTGTTATGTTTGTCGAGGACTGAATAATCTCTGGTATTTGGGATAACCTAGGGACACTGATAATTGCAATTGATACCACCATGAAAACCTGTAGCACTATGCTTATCGAACGCTTTGATGTCAATAGTGCGGAACTGATACCAATAATTGGCACAATGAGTATCAAGGGAACAAGATAGCGTAGACCACGAATCAAATCAATTTGTAAGGGTATACGACCTAGGCGTTCTGCAATAGCATGGTCAGCCCAGTTGATACCAACCGTTACCAGTATCAGACCGACTGACCATACCCATAAATGGAAGATTAGCCGACGCTGTTGTGCTTGCCCAAATACATAATAAACAATACTGATAATCACAACCCACTCCAATCGAAGTGCGTCCTGATATCTTGCAAAAGTCTGCTCTGCGAATGAAATTGGGTCATAATAGCCGGTTAGACGTTCACCGCTAATCTGCATGATTAAATCAATATCAAAGACAATGCGACCACCGGCTCCATTGAACCAATAGTTAAGCCCAAAAGGTGTTATAGTGGCAAGGAACACAACTCCCAATCCAAACATCACAGTAAATCGTTTTGGAATTGACCAATCATGTGGGTGATTGAGCCACAATCCTAACCAGATAGCAAATCCCCATGGCGGTGTGCTGACAGAGTGAACATAAACTAACAAGCCAGAGCCAACCATTAACCAAATCCAACGCTTGGGTTTATCACGCCACACTAACGCAAATAATATCAAATAAGGTAATAATGCCTGAAACATGATGCGTGGTAGTAAGCTATATTCAATACCCCAAAATTCGTCATGAGGAATACCGACATAAGCATTTATAAATAATAAAAATAGGATGATGAGCAGGCGATTTCGTGTGAGAGCTAAACCAAGCCAATAGAATCCTAATTGATGGATAAATATCATTGGAATGGTAAGGATAGAGACGGCAAGTAGGGGTTCACCAAAAATAGGTAAGCTCACGTACTCAAAAAGCCAGTTACTACTTGTTTGATACAAAGAAAATACGTCGAGATTATTCAAAAGGAAATCGTTTTGAAAAATCTCTGGGTTTAAACTCGCCATTGCTGGATTCAGTATGTTGTGTTGTACATCTGACCCCTGTAAGACAGATTGTTCTGCAATCCGTTCCCAGATGTCCAAGAACCCAATGATAGTGAGTACCAAAATTAGCAATAAGATAGCAACATCCACCAATTGAAGTCTTGGAATCTGTGTTGGAATCGCACTCTCAAGCATCGGTCTTTGCCAAAAAATAACAGCAATACCTAATATCAGTGATGCTGTCATTATATCTAGCATGGTAATGGTTGGTGGTTCAACAAGCGTAATATCTATTGTGTAAGTTTTTTCTGTTCCATCGACAAAGATGACCTGTAATTTTGGTTGCGTATTACTATCATCTTCGGCACAGATAGTTTCCGTGCCCTGACCAACTCTGCCTGTCTCATTAAGATAGACCCCCTCTATCCCCTCAACATGCCATGTGACGTTATAGCATGTTGCTTGTAGCATGACCGTATCATCAACAGAAAATTCGATAGTTGCATCATTGTATGTGTCATTGATAGTGTGCGGTATAGGTACAAAAATATACAAGCCGACTGCAATTACCGACATTAGTAGAATGCTACCAATTATAATTAATCTCTTGTGAATCATATTTTTAGTCTCGGAATTTGTAAGAGGAAGCAGGCGAATTATAGGTTATCCTTAAGTCAGTGTCAATTTGTCAGATGGTGTTCGTATGTAGAGATAAATCATGAGTTTGGAACACAGGCATATCATCTATCAAACATAGGGTGAGCGTCAGGTAGTCACTCAACACCATTTTATGAATTACCATATAATGGATTATGAACCTATTCCAAATTATGGGGGAATTCTTATGCGAAGACGGATGTTATTACTGCTGTTGTTGCTGTTTGGCTTGATTGCTGTCAGCATGCCACAGTTGATTGCGCAGGGTAATCGGATTGCCTTTGTGCAAGTGATTGATAGTGAGCCGTATGTCAGCCAGCCATTGGCGTTGGATGAAGCGGTTTCTTTTTATTTTGATAGGCGTGTTGATTGTGGCACAGCACAGGCGGCGTTTAGTGTTCAGCCTTTTGTGGATGGGTCATTGAGTTGTGATGAATACTCATTGACCTTTACACCAACTGCTGAATACGAACGCGATACATCTTATACGTTCCAGCTTGCGCCGACGATTGAAGCCTTAGATGGCACGCCGTTGCTTGACCCATTTGTGGCAACATATAATAGTGTTGGCTTCCTTGAAGTTGCGGAAGTGTTCCCGACTGCTGAGGGTGGATTTATCCCCGCCAATTCTGATGTGACGATTATCTTCGACCGTCCGGTGATTCCATTATTGATGTCTACCGAGATAGATGAATTACCAGACCCGCTGCAGATTTTGCCTGCAACTGAAGGAGTCGGTGAGTGGATTAACACATCAATGTATGTGTTCACGCCGTCGCAACCGCTTAAGGGTGGGACGACATATACCGCCAGTGTCGCGGCTGGACTTGAAGCTGTCGATGGCTCAGTATTAGATATACCGATTGTGTGGACATTCCAGACGGCTCCTCCCGAAATTACATCAATTAACCCGTCACCGGGGGAAACCGATTTAATCCTTGACCCCGAAGTGCAGGTACGCTTTAGCCAACCGATGAACCAACAATCTGTTGAAGATGCCTTTTATATGCGCCTTGATTCATTGGCTGTAACACCTGACATCACGGGAACTTTCGAGTGGGCAGAGGATGGACAGGGTTTCCGGTTTATTTCTGATACTCAACTTGAGCTGGCATCGGTTTACAATCTCGGCTTGGACGGTGAAGTTAGTTCGTTGAGTGGGAGTACGGATTTGCGAGGACAACGCACATGGTCATATTCAACCGTGCCGTATCCTGCGATTGTGGGAACTGACCCAGTAGACGGTGCAGAAGGGGTGTCACGCGGTGGCTTTACGATTTACTTTGCCTCGCCGATGAATATCGAAACACTACCTGACAAAATCACGATTGAGCCAACACCGGATGTTGAACCCCGCTTTTACTATAGCGACTGGAGTTATCGTTACTCGGTATCGTTCGGCGCACAGGCAGACACGACATATACCGTGACGATTGCGTCAGGGATGGAAGACATTTACGGCAACCCAATTACAATGGGTACAGATGTAAGCTTCACCTATACGACTGCGCCACGTCCGCCAACACTCGGTATGAAGACACCGGGGGCAGTTGGCTTCTATAATGCTTATCTCGAACCGACCCAACTCTATATGTATCATCGTGGTATCGAGTCGGTCGACCTCAGCTTGTATCGTGTGCCAACTCGTGACTTTGTGTTGATCTTGACTGACGATGAATACTATGACCCGACTGATGCTTATACACCGCAACAAACAAATATCCAGCGCGAATGGACAATCCTCTCCAATACACAGCGGAATATCACCCGCTATGAACTATTGGCGTTAGGTGAACTCGAAGGGCGTGGCGGTGTGACCTGTGACGGTGCGCCGCCATCACGATTGCGTGTCGGTGATACGGCGATTGTTGTGACTGAACCGGATGCACTGCGGGCACGTCCGTTACCAGCAGAAGGTGATCCGGTCGAACTGCTCTATCGTGATTATGTTCTGCCTGTTGTGGGTGGACCGCAATGTATCAATAGCCTTGTGTGGTGGCAGGTGCAGTTGCGTGATGAAACGCTGGCGTGGGTTGCAGAGGGTGACACAACCGAATACTATCTTGATTTGCGTGATGCCGCGCAAGAAACTGAAGTTACCATTGCCGACGACAACAACGGACAACTAGACCCCGGTCTATACTTCTTAGAGTTAGATTCACCGCAACTCGATGAATACCATTATTCACGTACTGAGTTGTTCCTCAATGTGGCGACCACTGTGCTGACTGTCAAGCAGACGATTGATGAGATGGTGGTGTGGGCGACTGATGTCAACACAGGCAAACCGATTGTCGGTGAAGACATTGAAATCTATAACGAGCGTGGATTTATCATCGCAGAAGGCGTGACTGATGAGCAGGGGATTGTCCGTATCGAGATTCCGCGTACCCGTGATTTATATACGCGCTTTGTCGCTGTACTAAATTCTGATAATCACTTTGGGGTGGGTTACTCGTCATGGACAAATGGGCTTGAACCATACCAATTTGGACAAAGTTACTCGTACTATCCGCAACAATTCCAGACCTACCTATATACTGACCGTCCCGTCTATCGGACTGACCAACCCGTTTACTTCCGTGGTATTGTTCGCAGTAAAGACGATGTGACTTACACAACCCCACCCTTCGAGACAGTACCTGTCCGCATTACTGATGCGCGTGGTGAGGTAGTTTATCAAGAGGATGTTGAACTGACACCGTTTGGTACATTCAGCGATAGCTTTGATATTGCACCGGAAGGCTCACTTGGTTCATATCGTGTATCGGTGTCGTTGCCGTCAGAACATGAATATCGTCGTGAAGGTGGCAGTGTTAGCTTCCTTGTGGCGGAGTATCGCTTGCCAGAATATCAAGTTGAGATGAACGCTGTTACGCCAGAAATTTCACAGGGCGATACCGGTATCGTTGAGCTTGAAGGCAGTTACTTCTTCGGCGGTAAAGTCTCAAACGCCAATGTGAACTATACCGTGACCTCAACGCCGTATAACTTCCGCTACGATGGCGACGGTTACTATGATTTCAACGACTTCAACTATGATGACTACGGCTATGAATATCGTGGTAGTTATGGTGGATTCATCACAGAAGGGCAAACCACAACCGATTCTGTTGGTATTGCTGAGATTGAAGTCGTCGGCAGCCTTGAAGACGCAACCCAAAGCCAGACATACCGTATTGAAGCCGGACTGCAAGACGAAGCCAGTCAGACGATTTTTGCCAGCAGTAGTTTTGTTGTCCACAAAGGGCTGATTTACGTCGGCGCACGGGCAGCAAACTATGTCAGTACAGCCAACGAAGAAAGCACGATTAACATTATTGCTGTGGATTGGGACAGTAACCCAATTGCCAATCAGACAATTGATGTGGAAGTCGTTGAGCGTCGTTGGTCGAGTATTCAAGAACAAGACCCCAACACAGGGGATACCGTCTGGACATGGGCAGTTGAAGAAATTCCAGTGACAACAGGTGAAGTTGTAACAGGTGACGACGGTAAAGCACAGTTTGTCTATACACCTCCCAACGGTGGAACGTTCAAAGTTAAGGTGTCGAGCCGTGACGAAGACGGTACAGAAATAGTCGCGTCTACATTCTCATGGGTATCGAGCCGTAGTTATGTGTCGTGGCGACAGGAAAACGATGATAGTGTTGAACTTGTCCCTGAACAGACCGACTACAGCGTTGGTGATACTGCCAAAATCTTGATTACCTCACCGTATCAAGGCACATCGGAAGCACTCATCAGCATCGAACGTGGTGGTGTGATTTCGGTTGAGCATGTCACAATGGAAAGTAACTCGCTGATTTATGAGTTTGAAGTCCTGCCGGAACATGCGCCCAACATCTATGTGAGTGTGTTCATTGTCAAAGAGATTGATGACACACATCCAATTGCATCGTATCGCATGGGTATCACACGCTTGTTGGTAGACATCGACCAGAAAGAACTCAGTATCGAGATTGAAGCTGACCGCGAACAAGCATCCCCGCAAGAGACAGTACAGTATACGGTCAAAGTCACCGACTACAAAGGCGACCCCGTTGTGGCGGAAGTTGGCGTAGGGGTGACCGATTTAGCTGCTTTGTCCTTGCGTCCGCGTAATAGTGGTCCATTGCTGGAACGCTTCTATAGTCCGCAAAGTCTAGCTGTTCGTACATCAACGTCGCTGGTGTTTAATGGTGATGAAGTGACTGCCGAACTTGCCGAGGAAAAAGGTGGCGGTGGCGGTATCTTCGACTCCGGTATCCTCGATTTGCGTGGGGAGTTTATCGACACACCTTACTGGAATCCATCAGCTGTGACGAATGAAGACGGTATTGCCGTGCTAGATGTGCGCCTGCCCGATAACTTGACGACATGGCGATTAGATGCACGCGCTCTGACCGATGGTAGCGACGGTGTGACGTTGCTCGGTGAAGACACTTTTGATTTGCTTAGTACCCGTCCGCTGATTATCCGTCCGGTAACTCCGCGTTTCTTCATCGTAGAAGACAAGGTGTTACTCTCGGCAGTCGTTAATAACAATACGTCGCAGGAATTGTCGGGACGGGTCTCGATTGAAAATATCGAAGGACTAACTGTCACCGAAGGCACAGAACTGGTTCAGAATGTAACCATCCCCGCACAGGGACGTACTCGTGTCAGTTGGGAAGTCACAGTGCAAGATGTGGAAAGTGTCGCGCCGTTCTTTGTTGTCCGTAGCGATAACGACGAATACACCGATGCGAGTATCTCTCCGGTTGCACTAGACTTTGACGGCACATTGCCTGTCTATCGTTATGAAGCACCGGAAACTGTCGGCACAAGCGGTACACTGCGCGATGGAGGTGTCCGTGTCGAAGCGATTCTGATGCCACGTAATTTTGATGTCCGCTCCGGCGAACTTGATGTCAAGATTGACAAGTCGCTAGCAGGGGTCACGAATGACAGTCTGACCTATCTGGAACGCGATACACGTAAATACCGTGAATGTACGCCGACGCTGGTCCATCGCTTCTTGCCGAATATTGTCACGTTCCGTGCGCTGAATGAACTTGGTTTGGCTGAACCTGAACTGAAAGAAAATCTGGATGATGTTGTATCCGAAGGCTTGCAAGAACTGTATGCTCGTCAGCGGTCAGATGGTAGTTGGGGTTGGTGTACACAACGTTACAGCGATCCAGTGACAACTGCATTTGCCCTGATTGGTCTAGCTGAGGCACAAAAGCAAGGGTATCCCGTATCAGAGGATGTCATTGCCCGTGCCCAAGAATACCTCAGCTTCCAGATGATTACACCATCATTGAATGTTGAGCAATGGCGGTTGAATCGTCAGGCGTTCTTCTTGTACGCATTGGCATATTCTGGCGAACCAGATGTTGCCCGAAGTGTGACGCTGTTCGATAGCCTTGAGCGAATGAACCTTGATGCGATTGCCTTCCTTGCCAAGACGCTCTACATCATCAATCCTGATGACCGCGAACGCTTGGATGTGTTGGCGCAATATATGCTTAATAACGCCGTGACACGGGCGACGGGTGTCTTCTTTGAGGAGACCTATATCGACCGCTGGAACTGGTCAACCAATGTACGGTCTACTGCGTTGGTACTTGATGCACTTATCAAGATTCGTCCTGATAGCGACATTCTGCCGAATATTGTGCGTCATCTGGTGAGCGAACGTGATGGGATTCGTTGGCGGTCACGTCAAGAAAATACATGGTCAATCATGGCATTAACCAACTGGATGTTAGCAACAGGCGAACTCAATCCAAGCTATTCATTTGGTGTTGCGGTCAATGATGATTCCAAACTTGAAGATGTGGCTGTGCCTGCAAATGTCCTTGAATCAGTTGAGTTGGTAGTAGATGTGTCTGAGTTGATACAGCGTGAGACCAACTTGATTGAATTTAGTCGAACCGATGGCGAAGGCGCGATGTACTACACAGCGCATCTAACGCTTGATTTGCCCGTGCCAGAGATTGAACCATTCAGTCGTGGTATTGAAATCTCACGCACGTATACACGCATTGACGATGAGACGGAAACCCCGATTGATAGTGCTGTTGTCGGTGAGACGATACAGGTACGACTGCGGATTGTCGCACCGAGTAGCCTCCGCTATGTGGTGATTGAAGATTTCTTCCCCGCAGGTGCAGAGGCTATCGACCCGAACCTGAATGGTAGCGAACAGTTGGGTACACGTCCGCGTGGTGACCGTGCCGATAACCCGCGCCGTTATGGATGGGGCTGGTGGTACTTCGATAATGTCGAGTTCCGCGACGAGAAGGCGGTTATCTATGCTAGCTATCTGCCGAAGGGTGTCTACGAATATGTCTACACCATTCGCCCCGGTGTGGAAGGTAAATATAATGTGATTCCGCCAATTGCTCAGGAGATGAACTTCCCCGAAGTTTATGGACGTGGCGATGGTATGGCGTTCGAGATTACACGCTAAACTAAGCTAGGAGAGAGTTGAGGATGCTCAGCTCTCTCTTTTAGTTATTCACTAGCTTCGATGTCTCGCGCACAGCGGAATCCATAGGTGAAGAAGCGGTCAAATGGGAAACCACCTTCGCGGTGCGCATTGCGTAATAGGGATGGATTAGCTGTGAGCCATGAACCGCCACGCAGTGTCCGATTTTCGTTGGTGCTTCCAGTCTCATCAAACTCGGTGTACGGATACTCATCCATAAATGTACTTGTCCATTCCCACGCATTCCCAATCATATCCAATGTGCCCACCCATGATGCACCCTCAGGACGACTACCAACTGGTGCGGTGCCACTGAGAATACCACGCCAGATTGTTTTATCCTCATCAAATTCGTTACCCCATGGGTATCTGAGATTATCAGGACCGCGCGCTACATATTCCCATTCGGCTTCAGTGGGGAGGCGGGCATCACGACTCTCGCAGAATTCTTGTGCTTCAAACCAGCTTACACAAATACGGGGTTGGTCGGGTTCAGATGAGCGTTGTGTACAATTACTTGAGCCGTATAACTCATTTGTGACTTCATATTTGTCTATCCAAAATGGTGTTTCAAAGACCTGCGTATTATCACCATTTCGCGCTTCATCCCAGAACCATTCGTCTTCACAGTTATTCTCATCACTAGAAAATTCCTCACAGTCCTCGAATACACTAGCGATTTCTGATTCGCTGGACCCCATCACGAACTGACCTGCTGGAACAAGTACCATCGTTACACCGTCAAATTCGCGTTCATACGGTGTCCAATCTTGGTTTTGAATAACCGGAATTTGAGCTAATGTCTCAGGTCTTGGCGTGGGTGATGGTGTAATCGTTGGTGTACTGGATGGCGTGATTGTTGGCGTATTAGACGGCGTAAAAGTTGGTGTTGGTGTTGCTGTCCATTGTGTCGCTGTTTCCGTCAACTGGGCGGATTGGGTTTCAAATACCCATTCTGTGAGACGGGCTTCTATGCTTGCTGTTACGTCTGGCGTGGGTGTCTTCGTCCAACGTGTTGCTGTGGCTGTCTGATTGGCATTCTGTGTTTGTTCCATGATGGCACGCTGTGTACGTTGAACACGGGTTGCAGTGGCGTTACTGTCTCGTTGCTCTGCTGTCTGCGTGGCTATCAGCCCCTGTGCGAGTTCATCAATATCAGGTGTATTCGTTTTTGTTGGTGTCATTGTGATAGTAGGGGTATATGTGGCTGTATTCGTCAAAGATGCTGTGGGTGTGGGTGTGCTTGTCGGTGACGGGGTCTCTGTTGGAAGAGGTGTTTCTGTGGCTGTTGACGACGGTTCTAGTGTATCTGCTACTGATTCTGTTTGTTCCGTTTCATCGATGGTTGCATCAACGGCTGCAGCTGGCTGAATTGGTGTGTTATTGTTGCCGACACTTAGAGCAACGATGATAATGCCCAATAATAGCAGGATTGCACCAATGACCAAAAACGGCGTGTTTGATGTTTTGGGTTGCTGTTGCCCAATTGCTGGCATTGTCTGCACAACTTTTGTTGTGGTTTGATTTGCAACAGATGGTACTTGCGCTGTCTCGGCAATGGGTAGTTTGCCGGCATCGGACATCATACGATTAATCTGCTTGAGGATGTCCCGCATGCCAAACTCAGGATTTTTTGTCAGGTCAATATATTGTGAGCCGGATAGCAAAACAGGCATTTTTGTTTTTTTTGCAAGAATTGGAAGGATGGGTTTGCCAGCTTCTTGGGCATAATGAATTTCTTTTTTAACAAAACTGATGCCCTTGTCGGTGGTTTTGCGTCGATTGACATCCGGCGAAATCAGTACAATCATCTGGTCACAGCGGTCAATCTCATGTTCGATTTGTTCTGACCAGTCAGTACCAACTTGTAAATCTTGATCCATCCATGCTGTGATGCCATCTAACTTTTGTAGTTCAGTATAAATTTGTGATGCGAGTTGCCGTGTATCAGCTTTTGCATAGCTAATGAAGAAATGCACTATTCTACCTCCAGTTAATCGCTCGTTATGTTACCATAGACGTAGTTTTTTTCCTACGAATTTTAAACTTTTGTGAATAAATCGGACAAAGTCTTGTAGTATGAAATAAACATATGGATAAAAAGTATGTCGCAATCACTAAAACCGATTCAACAACTCATCAAACAGGGACGCAGAAAAGAAGCCGTCCAACAACTCAAGCAAATCATTAATACCGAACCTACTGCCGATGCGTGGTATCTGATGGCGGTTGCGTTGAATGGCGATGAAAATAAAATCAAAGCACTCAAGCGCGCCTTGAAGATTGACGCACTGCATACACCTGCCAACCGCATGTTACTGAAGTTAGAGGGTGAGTTTGTACCGCAACCTCAACAAGCCGACCCTGCCCCAATCACACCAGAACATGAGAACCTTCGTCAGGAAAAATTTGAACGCCAACAGGAACAAAAACGGGAAGGTCGTCGCCGTCGTGGGATGGGGTGTCTGGTAAGTTTGTTCTTTGGTTTGATGTTTTCACTAGTGGTTCTGTCTATTGCAGGGATGGTGCCGGGTATTATTGGTACAGTCTTGCGCGTGACCAGTGGAGTTGAACCTGTCACGGTTGTCAATGACGTGCCGATTGCACAATCATCAGATGCGATTTATCAGATTGCACCCCTTGCAACCCGTGCCTTAGAATCGCAAGATTTTGCGTTTATTGACCACGGCTACCTCAATGAGTATACGATTGAGGCAGTTGAGGGAGATATGTATTTGATGTTCGTACAGTTCTTATCACTTGTCGCAACCAATGTGCCTAATAATGTTATCTTGCTCGACCCGGACGGAAACGAGGGCATGTCACAGTGCGCACCACAGACCATTATGGAAGACTATGATAATGGGGTTGCATGGGGATGTCGCATGTATATGTCAGGACAATGGACGATGCGCGTGCTTGGCGTTGAAGGCGAGACGGTCGGCGGTTATGTGATAGGTATACAACCGATTGAACCGCAATAATTGCATAAGACATAACTATGATGAGGTGAACAATGTCAGCTTCATTAGAACAAATCCAAAAATTGATAGATAGTGACCGCAAAAAAGAAGCGCGTCAACAGCTGAAGCAGATTCTCGCAACTGAGCCATCTGCCGATGCGTGGTATATGACCGCCTTAGTTGTACCAAAAGACCTCGATAAGATTCGTTGTCTGCGGGAGGCACTGAAGTTGGATGAGTTTCATTCACCTGCCAACCGCTTGCTCTATCAAATCGAAGGCGGTATTCCGCTAGCAGAACGCGAAAAACGTAAGCGTCATCAAGAAGAACTCAAAAATCGAGAGTTTGTCCCACCGGAAAAAATCGAGCGTGAGATGAAGCCCGACCGCTTCCAGAAACATAAAGCCAGACAGCGACAACGCACACGCTTGGGTTGTTTGTTTAGCTTGATGTTATCAGTGTCATGTTCGATGTTTGCCTTCAGTGCAATTGGGATGCTACCGGGATTCATCGGGGCAGTGACAGGATTCTTCGGTGGTCCTGCGCCTGTCTATGACCTTGACGGCACACCGATTGAAGATGTAACCGATGCACTGATTGTGATGACTCCAGCACAAAGCAACGACTCATCATCTCAAGAAGTTGATATTATGGACCATGGCTATTTGCACGAGTATACATTTGGCGCGCGACAGGGCACGACTTATGCGGTTTATGTGCAGTTTATGTCGCTGAATGCCAATGCAGTCAGTCACAATGTTGCAGTTATCAATGAAATCGGCGAGGATGTGACTTATCTGTGTGAACGTGAGACCATACTCGAAGGAGACAATGGGGTGACCTATCTCTGTACGGCAGATTCTAGTGGGGAATGGTCGGTGCGCATTCTCGGCATCAATGGAGAGAGTGTCGGCGCGTATTTTGTGGGTGTCGAGTCTTTACAGTTTTGATTAGTTTTTAACGATTTGTGATTGGCATATCTTTAAGATTCCGCTTAAGATACAGATGAAGGTGAAAATGGAATCTGAGGTTGCTTAATCATGAGTGATAAAACGTATGAAATGTTATGGGACTGTCAGTTCTGTGGCACGGAGAAAAATCTAGGTAAGACCCATCGCTTCTGTCCGAATTGTGGCGCACCCCAAAACCCCGATTCGCGCTATTATCCGTCGGATGACGAGAAGATTGCTGTCGAAGACCATAAATTTGTCGGTGTTGATGTGACTTGTCCGGCATGTAATCAGCTAAACGGCGCGGCGAACGAGTTTTGTCAGCAATGTGGCTCTCCACTGACAGACGGGGCAAAGGCAAAAACACTTGAATCTGAGAGTAAACGTGACGGTGGACAATTTGAATCCAGTGGGTCGCGGGATGTTGTCGGCGAAAAATTTGAAGCTGAGATGCAGATGGCGGGGGTTAAGCCAAAACCCAAAGCTAAGAATGATGAAAAGAAAAGTAATTTTAAAGTTTTTGCAATAATTGGTGTTGTTGTTGCCCTGCTTGTGGGTGCGTTTGCTGTATTTAACATGACTGAAGAAGCGACTGTATCCGCAGCAGGTCACTCGTGGGAACGGGTGGTTGATGTCGAGGAATACAGTGAATTTACGACCATGAGTTGGCGCGATTCTCGTCCCTCTGGTGATAATATGTCGATTGACCTTGGTTCATGTTCACGTAAGCAACGTAGTACGAATCGTGTACCCGATGGTGAAACTTGTCGTACTGTGAGGAAAGACCAAGGCGATGGCACATTTAAAGAGTCGCGCGAATGTACAACCAAATACCGCGAAGAACCTGTTTATGATGATTGGTGTCGCTGGCGTGGCAACCGTTGGGAAGATGACTTCTCACGGACGACATCCGGTGATGGTTTAAGCCCAGAGCCGTACTACGAAGATGTGTCGCTCAACTGTGAAGGGCAGAAGCGATTAGGCTGTCAACGAGCAGACTATCGTGGTACGTATAATGTCAATTTCTCTGGCAATGAAAACCGTACCTATACCTGTGGCTTCTCGCAAGATGAATGGTCGAGTATTCCAATTGAGTCAGTCTGGACGATTGAAGTCCGCCGGATTGATGCCGATGCAGGGCTATGCAACACTCTTGAACGGCAGAATTAAATCCCAGAATTTCAAAACTTGTAGGGGCATGGTGAACCGTGCCCGCTTCGTATCATTGAAAGAAGCCGGATAGGTGGTGATTGACCATCTCCGGCTCGTCATGTGTAATCCAGTGGGTTGCGCCGGGAATATAATACAGCTCAACATTGCTACCTAGTCGTTTACCGCGTTCGGCAATTGGCTTACCGAGATAGTTATCATCCTCACCCCATACAATCCGAATTGGCACATTAATTGACCCATCTTCTGGCAACGATTGTCCAAATAGTCTAAAGGCGGCACGATACCAATTAAGCGTGCTTGTGATAGCATTTGGCTGTGACCATGCTTGTTGATACATGGCATAGTCTTCCTCAGTAAAGGTATCATCACGATTGCCAACTAGACTCTCCCGCAACGAATCTGTATTTGTAAGTACCCATTCCGGTATGTCTGGAAACTGGAAGAAAAAAATATAGAGACTTTTGATAATTTGGCTTAAATGAAACTCGCGTAAGTCGGTCAGATTGTTGACATGTGGTGCATTGAGAATAGCTAACTTTTTCAGATATTGTGGGTAGTGTGTCGCAATCCACCACGCCACAGCCCCGCCCCAATCATGTCCTGCGAGGTACATCTGCTGGTAGCCCATCGCCTCCATTAATCCAGTAATGTCCTGTGCCACTAAATCAATGTGGTAATTGTCTACGCCAATAGGTTTATCACTGCGGTTAAACCCACGCTGGTCTGGTGCAATCACATAATATCCATTCTGTGCCAGATAGTCGATTTGATGATGCCAGCAATACCAAAACTCTGGAAAGCCATGTAACAGCATGACAGGTTCGTCAGATGGGTTGCCAGCTGTGACGACATGCAGTTTGATGCCATTGGTTTCGATGTATTGGTGAGTGAGTTCTACTGTCATAATTCTAGCGGTCTACTAATTTGATGGTTTGCCCATCATCAGAATTGACAAAGACACCACAGGGACCACCTTTTTCACTTGCCAGTAAATCAACTTCTTCACCGTCGAATGTCAGCACCGGATGATAGAACTCGGCGACTTTTTCAGCTTCACCGACAATGTAGTGTGCAATCAAGGCGCGGCGGAAGCGGTCTGTGGTGGTATTAGGATAACTGCCATGAATAACTTGCCCGTTAAAAAATAAGACATCACCCGACTTCATTAAAGCAGGTTGTGGTGTTAAGCCATCAGGAATCGGGACTTGTTGTGATGTAAAACTCTGCGTGGTATCAGCATCAATCATGCACAGTTCGGGTAAATCTTGCGTGTAGGGGACAAGCTGTAAACACCCGTTGTCTTCATCACAGTCATCGACCGCCATCCACGCTGCCAGACACGTCCCCGGACGTACCGATAATGGTGCTTGGTCTTGGTGCAATGCTTGACCACGTGCCCCCGGTGGTTTGAAGTAAAACATGGTTTGTGCAGCATAGGGTTCTGTGCCATCAAGTAGGGCGGTTGTCCATTCTCTTAGACGATTATCCAACAGCCAATCCAACGATAATTTATCAAAACGATGCGGATGTACCATACGTGGATAAGCTTTGAGTGGGTCGTTATCGTCAATCAGTGAGGCTCTGTCTCCTTCAAACCCATGCCCCTGCCGATTGAGTTCCATGAAATGTGTTTTGATGGTCTCGACTTCATCTATCGAGAATAAGGACGGGACGATAACAAAGCCTTCGGTTTTGAATGTTTGGATTAAATCATTGTTTAACATGTCAACCTCTCATCAAATTAAGTACGCGGGGCATAATCTCAGTATAACCTTTATATAGAAGTTGGCTAGGCGCGTAATCCCATGCACCGATATGACGGGTGACTGTACCACGAAAGCCACGCTTAAACTCGTAGACACCCCACATGCTGTCATTCTCATTAAAGACATCAGGTGCGCCCCACATATCATACAGTGTGTAGCCCTGTGCCTTTGCCCACTTCATCGCCTCCCATTGCAGGGCATAGTTGGGCATGCGGTTGCGCTCTTCATTTGATGATGCACCGTAAAAATACCAGCACTTCTGACCGAAATGAAACAGTATCACATGGGCAATCGGCTTACCGTCATACTCAGCAATCAAGGCATGGGCGAGGTCGGCTTCCATGAACTTCTGCCATGCGCGCTTATAATAATCAAACGGTCGAATCAGGAAATCGTCACGCTGCCCTGTCACTTGGTATAAGTCATACAGAATCGGCAAATCATCCAGTGTTGCTGACCGAATGGTGACATCTTTTTTGCCTGCGGTTCGGACTTTGCGCCGTGTGTTGCCACTCATCGCCATCAGAATGTCATCTTCGGATTGCGTCAGGTCTATATTAATCGTATTGCGGAACTGTACCTGTGAATCGGAGAATGTCCATCCGCGTGACTCCAATGTTGTCTTGACTTGTGTACCCATTGGGTCGGGTATGTCTTCGTCAGTATCCGGCAGACCTGTTGCCAGAATCACATCAGGGTCGATTTTGAGCCAGATAGCATTCTGTGATTTGGCGCGCTGTTCTAAGGTGGTGATGACTTCGCCCAATAAGTCTGTATCGCTGTAATCAAGTACAGGTCCTTTGCTAACATACATCACCTTGAGCGGTCCGACTTTACGCACACCGACACTTGCCATCGCCACGACCTTACCATCGCGTTCAAAGGCAAGGCGTTGCGGTTGCCATCCGGTGGTATGTAGCTTAAAGTCACCCCACTCCCATGATTGCAAGATATGAGCATAGGGTAGGGTTCTCAGGGTATCGTTCCATGTGTTACGGTCGGTGATTTCAGTCAGTGTGAGAATGGTGTATGTCCTTTAATGGTTTTGGTCGATTGTCACTATTGTATGGGCGCGCCGAACCCATGTTAAGATTCAGTCTTGATGGATTCGGCTTAATTCAACTATTGCAAGATTGCTTACTGAGGCACGATACATTGTGTGAGTCGTCCAGGGGTGGCGGCAGGGCATTTGTGGATTTGACCGGAGTTTGCACTTTCGACTTCAAACTCAGTGAGCCAGAATGTTGATTGCGGTTCTTGTGCTTGTTGGACGATTGGTGTACAGGCTTCTGGTAGCCCAACGTTTGTTGCTGATGCGGTTGTCATGAACATACATTGTCCCGGTGCGAGCCGTTCTAGGTCTCCAATCGGAACAGTGAAATCTGCGCTCCCCCATGTAATCGGGTCACCGAGGATAATGGGTGCGACGGCAGGATTGGAACTAATGATAGTGGTACGGTCGGTCGGCATCCATTTGTCTTCGGTCGGGTTCAGCAAAACGATAGCATCAGTGGTGTAGGCGAAATAATAGAAGAAGGTTGTATCTTCACCGGATACTGCGCCATCGAGATAGAAGGCACAGCGTAGGGGGCTATCTTGGCTTTCGGGTGGGGCAGCAGGACAAGCGGTACGTTGAATGCCATTATCGACTATGGCAAATTCTTGTACGCCACTGGTCTGCGTCCAGAAGTGTTCGCCTGTGCTGTTGGTCGTTATCCAACTTTGAATATCCTCGCACCCATCAATCGGCTTGGAGTTGTTGCGTCGGATTGACCAGACTTGGGTACACCGCTGTTCACCGACATTGGATGCCCAGCGACTTGCGGCAAATGATGCTGGTGAACCTGCTGTGGCGGCGAAGCGTAAGGCAGTGAGGTCGGCAGTGTTGACAGTCGTATTCACGAGAGTGAGGTCATTGTCATCATAAATCAGTACCATATTCGGTGACCGTAAGATGCTGACATCAATACTTGTTCCCAATTCCACTTGTGTATTCGGCGCGATAGATTGTTGTGCGATGGTATTTTCAGGTAATCCAGATGTGCCATCGAAATCAATTGCCAACTCATCACCGAGGTTGAGTCCGGTAGCGTTGAGCATCATAGCAGCTTGTGGCAGGGGTAAGCCTGTCAGGTCAGGAACAGTGACGGGGTTCTCTTGTGCGATGATGGACGTGGTGGCGAAGACGAGACAGACAATAAGCACGAGTTTTGATTGAATCCATGTAGTCATGAAATAACCTCTTTTTGTCGAAATAACCAATTTTGTTAAACATGTACCGAGTGAATCCTGTATAAATGTGGTAACACACAGGCACGTTTGACATTTTAATTGTACACTGTTAATTAGAATGCAAATGAATTTTATGGAAAGATTTCAGGGAGTCCCATGTTTAAACAATCGAAAAAACTCAGTATACGATTATTAGTTTGTTTGATTTTAACCCTGATGAGCTTGTCGTTGGTGCAGGCACAAGAGACATCAATTGAGTTCCCTGGCGAGATTAACGCAATCAATGGCAACATCATCACAGTCGGTGGTATCTCTGTCGATGTGACCAATGCCATTTTGCCTGCTGATGGATTATCAGTCGGAATGCAAGTGCAAGTGATTGGTGTGCCAGAAGGTCAGACCATTACGGCAACGATTGTTGTCATTACCGATTTTGGCACAGCACCGACTCCCGTTCCACCACCAGCAGATGTTACCGCGACACCCATACCGACATTACCACCGCCAACAGCGGAGCAACCGACTGTCGAGCCTACGATCATGCCGACCAGTGACGCAACGATTGCCCCGACGCAAATTGTGCCTACTAGTGAAGTGGGTAGTGAACCTATCATTGTGATTGAAGGTCCAGTGCAGGCAATCAATGTTAGCTCGATTACTATCTTCGACATCGACATTGAAGTCGATTCCTCTGCAAGTGTGCTGACACAAATCCGCATAGGCGACACCGTGCGTGTCGAAGGTGTGAGTTCGTTTGGCAGTGATACGATTGTGATTGTCGCCGTAGACATCACCATTGTTCAGACAACGTTGGTTGTGATTCAGAATAATATCGCGGGTGGCGTGATATCTATCCCGTCCTTACCACCAAGCTGTAAACGCACCAAGAATGGCAAAGTAACCTGCAAGAAGAAGTCATCCAATAAGAAATCCTCATAATGATGTTCATGGACGAATAGATATAGGACAAATCATATGACACGCTTACGTGTGTTGCAGATACGCAATTGGTTATTAAGTTTGACTTTTCTTGTGAGTTTGGTCAGCTTGATTACTGAGTATCTAGTCGAGGTTCTTTTAATTGACTCGATTGGTACATTGCTGGCAGATTTTCTTGATTTGTTCAGTGTCAATCTGGAAGCGAGCATCCCGACATGGTATGCGACAATTTTGCTATTTGTAGCGGGTGTCTTGTTGCTGTCGATTGCGGTCTTTAAGTGGCGCGACCATGACCGTTTTCGCCGGCATTGGTCAGTGTTGGCGTTGGGATTTATATACTTGTCGATGGACGAAGGCGCACAAATCCATGAAATATTTGTAGACCCCGCCAAGCAAGCCTTTGACCTCAGTGGATTCTTTGAATTTGGCTGGCAGATATTTGCGATTCCGGTTGTGATTGTTGTGCTGGCATTTTTTGTTCGCTTTACATGGCAACTGCCATCACGGACGCGCGCTCTGTTTGTAGTTTCGGCGGGTATATATCTCGGTGGGGCATTGTTTTTCGAGGGGATTAGCGCGAGCCTATGGGGTGTTAACAATGGTCTGAGTCTGTCGTATCTGGCGATAGCAACGATTGAAGAAACCTTCGAGATGCTTGGGATTGTGTTGTTTATCTATGCGTTGTTGGATTATATGCGACAGTGTGGCTATGAGTGGATACTGCGTGACACACCATCTGATGCACCTCCACAGAAATCATATCAACGGATTGCAATTCCACGCTTGATACCTGTGTTGATTGTCTTGAATGCCCTCATTCTTGGTTGGATGGTGGGGCAAACACAACCTCTATCCGCAAGTACAGAAGTGACCTTGCTAGAGATTCCATTCTATTATTCGATACAGGCAGATGTGCTGGCTGATGACGGTATCATTATGGATATTCATGGTGTGTTCGGCATTGATAACCCTGAGTCACGTCAGTATGGGGCAATGTTATTAGATCAATATCCCTATGTCATAGCTATCTCGCAACCTTTGCAAGATGGGACAACTTTGATTGCCACGCACACTATGACATTCAATCGAGATGATTTGACGACGTTGCTACACGCGATTGGACAGACCAACTACATTATATTTGAGACAGAAACGGTTCGCGCAATAAGCCAAATACCGTAAAATAATTACGCTAGTTTATCGCCAACCCAACTTAGCAGGGCATCAAACGTCTGTCCTGCTTTCCCCTGAAATGTGCTGTCACGCAATAAGTCAATAATTGTTTCCCAGTGAATATGGAAAATACGCTCAGATAGACCATCTACATCTATGTCATCGGTACGGTGTGCGAGTTCATCTTCGAGTATAAAGGTATCTTGATAGCGTGTGACCAGATTTGTTTGATGCGAAATGGGTGTAAGCAGACAGAAATAGAAATCCTTGCCCATTTGTCCGGCATGATAACTACCGACATCAATATTGCGGATAACTTGATTGCGTTTGGTTTTCGGTTGGCTGATTTTGCTGTGTAGCTTGGCTTCGATATAAATGAGTGCAGAGTCGGTCTCGATGGCGAGGTCAACTTCGCTTTTGCCTTCTGCTTGAGGATAGGTCGGCGGTGGGGCATAGTGTTTCCAGAAGTGCAATATTGCGGTGTCGGCATCGTCAGGCATGGGCTGAACAATAGTATGCAACCATAGTGATGCGGGTATATCTTGCAAGGTGCGGAAGATATTCCACGTCATCGCATCCTCCGAGTTTTCGCTCCCCAATCGAGATAAGCCTTTTGCCAATCCCCGATAATATGACTTGGCTGACTGCGAGGCTATCAGGGAATTATCTTTGTTGATGATGATATTGTCGTGCCAGTCCTTGTAGACCTTCACACCCGACTTGGTGGTTATATAATTTGACATGGATTATTTTCACTTTTCAGATTTTGGGGTTCTGTATTCATCCATCGGATATTTGAAACCGTCGAAACCACCCATACGAATTTCGACCTGCCGATTAGTGACATCGTGCCAGTTGATGTGTTTGGGTGGATTGAGAAAATTCTTGTATGCCAGAGACATTTGCCTTGCCGCTTCACGATAGGGGACATTTCCTGTCCCTGTTCCAAGTCCTGGACAGAGTATCGTTTCAATCTTACGATTAGCAACTTTGTTGTGATTGTGGACAGCAACTAGCATCGCCCACATTGCATTATAGATATTATCGGTGTGCGATATATCCATCGGAATTCGCATAGTTGGTGTATGGGCGAGGAAGTGGTGTTTAGGATGATGTGTTTCTACAATCATAGATGTGCCTACAGGCTGTTCGCCTACATATTCTTCGATGATACGATTTTGTACTGTTGTCATGAGTTGCTCACCAAAGTAGGTTGTTATTGCGCCATCAACCCCACCGTCCATTAACCCGAATGAATTGGCGGCACTGACCACACAATCATAGTCTGTAACATTCTGGAAGCGGTCATTGATGATTTCAACATTTGGCAAGTCTGTAAAATATTCTTTCCACACAACGCACAATGCCGGTTCTATATCGACTAGAATCAGTTTCATATTGTTATTCACTTTTCGGTAGCTTTGGTTTGCCTTCGTCCATCTCAGTTCGGAATCCGTCATATCCACCCATGCGAATCGCGTTTTGTCGGACAATCACATCATGCCAGACGATGCGTTGCGGAGGCTTGAGATAATGTTTGTAGGCGCGTGCCATCTGACGAGAAGCTTCTCGCCATGGCATACGTCCATAGCCTGTGCCGAGACCTGGGCAGACGACGGTTCCAATTTTATGTTCGTTGATTTGATTGTGATTATGCACGGCTAGCAACATTGCCCACATAGCATTATAGACATTATCGGTATGCGAGATATTCATCGGGACGCGCATGGTCGGTGTATGGGCGAGGAAGGGATGGTCTTTGTGATTAGTCCCGACAATGATACTTGTGCCGACAGGTTGCTCACCGAGAAATTCATTGAGGATGCGCTTTTGCACCCGCGTCATCAAATCCCACCCGAAGTATTGACTGATGGCTAAATCGACTCCGCCATCCATAATCCCGAATGAGTTGGCAGGGCTGACCATACAATCGTATTCCTCGATATTCTGGAATCCATCACAGATGATTTCGACATTGGGCAGTCCCTCGAAGTATTCCGCGAATGCGTCACACAGCCCTTGATTGGGGTCAACAAGTTTGAGTAGCATTGCTTTTTATGTATCTACTATTCAGCTTGTGACGGTTCAGGGATTTCATCACCATCCGCAAGAGCATCTTCCAGCCATGCACGTTTGGCATCATCAATGAGAACAAGAACTTCCTCACGAGTCTCGGCATATGTCATACAACCGGGGAGGTCTGCGACTTCTGCAAACCACCCGTCTTCATCCTGCTGGATACAAATTTTGTAGTTCAGTGACATATAGTAATTGAGATTACGGACTGTCTCCATTATTTTCATCCTCGCTAGTATCTTCTAGGGATGCTATCACATCCTCTATTTCCCAAATCATTTTGTTAATTTTACGAATGTAAACAGGCAAAACCTTGTTCTTGCCACCATGAGGGCGTGGTACTGTATAACGCCATTTATAATCACCTAGTGTAAATTTTATCACAGTATGGCTACCCTTAGCTTCTCGCAGGCTAAATTGCAAGTTGTCATTTTCGTTAGCAAATTTTTCTAGGGTCGATATGAGATGTGAAAACCTTACATTCTTTGGACTTGGAAACAGAGATTTACGTTTTGCTGGTTTCTTAGTCATTTTACCCTCGCAACTTCAAAGCAGTGCGATATGCCGTGTACACCAGTGGATTGAATACCTTATCCCATGTACCAAGTGACCGCACAACCTCACCACCCCAACCGCGCTTAAATCCATACACCCCCCATAGTCCATCGGAGCGGTCTTTGAATTGTTCTTCAAGCGTTTCTTCGTCTTCGTCAGGAATACCCCACATATCATAATAAGTACATCCGCGCGCTTTCGCCCATTGGATGGCTTGCCACTGAATGCCATAGGTCGCGTATAGATTACTTTTCTCACGCGATGATGCGCCGTAGAGATACCATGCCGTGTCACCGAGTGCAAAGACCATGATGCCGACGAGCGGTGTGTCCTCGTGTTTTGCCATCAGCATCACGCCATGTTCGGGAATGAACAAGTCATAGACCATCTCATAGTATTTGTTGGTATGCACACCGAACTCATTACGGTCGCCTGTCTCTTGAATCAGCATGTTAAAGTCTGAGAGGTCGTCGCGTGTTCCTTCATAATATAAGATGTCGTTTTTCAGGCTCTTACGGATTTTGCGCCGTGTTCCCTGATTCATGCGTTTCATAATTCCATCATCATCGGCAGTTACATCAATATAGATGGTGTTGGGGGGTTGTACAGTCTGCGGACTTTCGGTGAAGCCCATGCTGGTTAAATCCGGTGCGTCCTTATTAAGGAAGAATCCCGCTTCTAGCTTGAGGAATGCCGCGCCTGTTTCCGTCTTAATGGCATCCCATAGGGCAGGGTAGAAGCTATCATCGGTTACATAGCCACCCATCGGGACATACGCCATTTTACCGAGTCGCATCGGTAGCGGTTTGAGCAAGACCAATACCCCCGCAACGATGTCACCATCTTGTGTTAAGGCGACACGTTGCGCCGACCATCCGAATTTGGATTTGAGGTCGCCCCAACCAGATAATTGCAACAGATGAGCGCGCGGATGGCTGAGGACAAAGCTGTCCCAATCAGCAGGCGATGGATGGATTGTCAAGATGTGTTGTTTGCATTTGGTGTTTGAGTGTGTCATATCTCTATTGTGTGTTGAGTTGATAGCAAATCATAGTCCCAGTTTGACCGATAAAAACCCTTTTGACCTGACGTTTAACCTATGTTTGCTTAATGTTTCACTAACGTTGTCAGATTCGTCAGTATGGTGTGGGTTTTTATAACCCTGTATGTTAAAATCCGACTCATCACAAGGTTTTGTTTAATCTATCTAGTCCGTTGCCATTGTGAAATGGTGATGTTATACTAGTGCAGTTTGTGATAAAAGGCGCAATCAAGCAAATCATCAAGCGAGATGTGCTTACTTTTCTTGTAATTTTATGCTTACTTTAGCGAATTCGGGGGTGTTGCTCCGATGAATGTTTTGAACGAATGGGCTTTCATTGGGTTATTCGCAGTGCTGGCACCGGTCTTCCCAGCATTGCCTATTGCGATTGCATGGATTTTCCGTCCTCGCAAACCAAACGTACTCAAAAGTGCAACCTATGAATGCGGTGTAGAAACCGTCGGCGATACGTGGGTTCAGTTCCGTGTACAGTATTATATCTACGGGCTGATTTTCCTTGTGTTTGATGTCGAAATGGTTTTCTTATTCCCGTGGGCAGTTGCCTATAACGAGATGAGTTTATTTGGCTTCGTGGCGGGTTTCCTCTTCATATTCTTGTTGACAGATGCTTTGTTCTACGCATGGAACAAGAATGCGTTGGAGTGGAAATAAGGACGAGGTAGACGGTATCGGGAGCGTATTATGGAAATTTGTACAGGTTTATGTGCGGCAATGGTCGAGTCAGGTGCTAACGCAGGGTTAGCACAATTTGTGTCTCTACTACTTGGCGTATTGTTGGTGAGTGGGGTTCCGCTCGTCACGGTAATTGTTTTGATTTGGGCAGAGCGTAAGGTTGCCGCGCGTATTCAAGACCGGATTGGTCCGAATCGTGTTGGTCCTTTAGGTTTAATGCAGACTTTTGCGGACTTGCTCAAACTACTGGGTAAAGAAGATATTACCCCCACAGCGGCTGACCGTGTGTTATACAATGTGTCACCGCTGGTTTCATTTGCGTCAGTGGTGCTTATCTGGGCGGTGATACCGTTCACACCATTCCACTATGGCGTTGACCTCGAAATTGGCGCGTTATACTTTGTAGCCATTGCTTCTTTCGGTACGCTGTCGATTATGACGGCGGGCTGGGCGAGTAACAACAAGTATGCGTTGCTTGGTGCGTTCCGTGTGGTTGCATTGCTGGTGAGCTATGAAGTTCCGCTGGTGTTTGCGTTGCTTGTTCCTGTGATGTTTGCGGGTAGCATGAGCATGCTAGATATTGTCTTTGCACAGTCGGGAATGTGGTTCATTGTTTTGTCACCATTGGCATTCATCATCTTCTATATTTCGTCACAGGCAGAAACTGGACGCGCTCCTTTTGACCTTATCGAGGCGGAATCTGAATTGATTGCAGGGTTCAATATTGAATACTCCGGCATGAAGTTCGGTATGTTCTTCGCGGCGGAATTTTTGCATGTGTTCACCAATGGTATCTTGATGGCACTGTTATTCTTTGGTGGCTGGATGGGACCCTTGTATTATGAATCGCCATTGATTGCATTTGCATGGTTAGGGCTTAAAGGCACAATCATTTATCTGACGACACTGTGGTTGCGTAACACGGTTCCACGTCTGCGGATTGACCAGATTATGTCGTTTAACTGGAAGTTCCTCGTGCCCTTGTCGATTGCCAATGTTGTTGTGATTTCAGCAGTGTTGAAGGTCATGCAAGAAATTGGCTTGACACCGCGTGACTTCATTGGCGCAAGCATACCTGCGATGATGCCAACAACTATTGTGATGTTGCTAGTCAATCTAGGGTTTGCGGTTTATCTGCTTGGTGTATTGCGTCGTCGTGGGCAAGAAGCACGCCAAAAGACCGAATCGTCAGCGCAAACACTGGTACAAGCTAGTTCGGCTGTTGGGGACTAGGGGAGAGAGAGATGCTTGAATTAAATGCAATTACGATAGGCTTTTTTGTCTTCACCATACTGACCCTAGGCGGTGCGATTGGCGTTGTGACGACCCGTAACTTGTTTCGGGGAACAATCTGGCTGATGGTTAGCTTGTTTGGTGTGGCTGGATTTATGGTCTTGCTCAGTGCGCCCTTCTTGGCAGCTGTTCAGATTTTGGTATATATCGGGGCGATTGCGATTCTCATTACCTTTGCGGTGATGTTGACCCGTAGTGTGACCCATTTGGAAAACCGTTACATTCGTATCATTCCAAGTTTTATTGCATCGTTGGTTTTGTTCTTGATTCTGATTGCAGGGGTTACGATTCCTGTCTTCGGCGACATCTCACCGGATTCTGCTCCGGTAGTGGTCAAGACAACCCGCGATTTGGGCTTGGCATTGGTTGATGGTAACGGGTATGTGGTGCCATTTATGCTGGCATCGCTTTTGCTGACTGCGGCGATGATTGGTGCTATCTACATCGCACGCGACGAGGAAGTTTAGGGAGGAAGGGACGCATGATACCTCTTTGGATGTATCTAGCAGTTTCGGCAGCGTTATTTGCCATCGGTGTGTTTGGTGTTTTGGCACGGCGCAACGGTGTGGCAATCTTGATGGCTGTTGAATTGATGCTTAATGCAGTAAATATTAATCTGGTTGCCATCTGGCGATACAGTGAAACAGGCACCGACCTCTTGCTAAACGGGTATGTCTTCACCGCGTTCACGCTGATTGTAGCGGCGGCAGAGGCGGCAGTTGGTCTTGCGATTGTTATTTCAGTTTATCGCAATCGGCGTTCGGTTATTCCAGAAGAAGCTGATACGCTGAAAGGATAAAGACGACTATGGATTTTTTGACATCTGATTTCTTGCCATGGTTGATTCCGGTTGGTCCCCTGTTGGCGTTTTTGATTATTACGTTTGCAACCAACCGCTCAAAAATGGTTCGTGCCGATGACCATCACGAATATGGTGGGCATCACCCTGATTATGACGGAATGGAAGTTCCGGTTGTAACAGGACGCAGTCGTGTGTTCAGTATCACCGTCGGGTTGAGTGGTATCATCTCGGCATTATTGATTAGCTGGCGCACAATTTGGGAAGCGTTTCAAGTTGACCATCTGGGCGAAAATGTGCTAGAAAGCGCAATCGCATGGATGGATACTGGAATGACGACCTTTAACATGGGTGTGTTGGTAGACCCGGCAACAGTTGCAATGTTGATTATGGTACCACTCGCCGTACTTATGATTTTTATCTACTCTATCGGGTATATGGCACATGACCCCCGTCAGTCACGCTTCTTCGCATTGATTTCACTCTTTGCGGGTGCGATGCTGACACTGGTTGTAGCAGATAACATTCTCCTGCTGTTCGTTGGCTGGGAGGTAATGGGTGTCTGTTCGTATCTGTTGATTGGCTTCTGGTTCGAGAAAGAATCAGCTTATAAAGCCGCAATCAAAGCATTTACGACAACCCGTATCGCTGATGTGGTGATGCTCCTCGGTATCGCTTATTTGTACTCAATCACGGGTACACTCAGCTTCCGTGAAATTACATACAATCCCGAAATGCTCGACTTATTGGCAACAACTCAACCGATTATCTTCGGTGGATTTGCAGTCAGTGCGGCAAGCATTATCGGTATCTTCTTGATTATCGGTACAGTCGGTAAGTCGGCTCAATTCCCATTGCATGTCTGGTTGCCGGACGCGATGGAAGGTCCGACACCTGTTAGCGCGATGATTCACGCAGCGGCGATGGTTTCTGCTGGTATCTTCGCACTACTCCGAATGTATCCGGTATTTGCAGCAGGCGGTGACCCCCATCATGGTATCTTAACTGAGCCACTCGCATTTATGGCGGTGACAGGGGCATTTACGGCACTGTTCGCGGCGACAATGGCGATTGCTCAAAGTGATGTGAAGGCGGTTCTTGCATACTCTACCATTTCGCAGTTAGGCTTTATGATGGCGGCGATTGGTATGGGTGCTTATGTTGCAGCGTTCTTCCACTTGATTACTCATGCCTTCTTTAAAGCGTTGCTCTTTATGGCGGCGGGGTCGGTCATTCATGGTATGGAGCACGGCGAACATCACGTTCATGAACATCATGCTCATGACCATCACGGTCACGACGACCATCATGACCATGATGAACACGATCATCACCATACTGACCATCACGAAGAACATGGTCATCACTTCGACCCACAAGATATGTTCAATATGGGTGGGCTACGCAAAACCATGCCTGTCACCTTCTGGACATTCATGATTGGTGGCTTGTCACTATCCGGTTTCCCCATCATCACAGCAGGATTCTGGTCAAAAGATGAGATTCTAGCTGATGCGTGGCTGGTCACAACCGAATATGGTAGTGGTGCTCACGCGATGGTCTTCTTTGTTCTGGCAATCGCAGCCTTCTTGACCGCATTCTACACGATGCGTCAGCTTGCATTGACCTTTGCTGGTGATGCTCGTACTGAAGAAGCAGAACATGCAAACCTGGGACAGGGTATTATCGCAGGAACAATGACAGCACCGCTTGTGATTCTGGCATTCTTTGCAATTTTTGCTGGTTTCATTGGTGTGCCGAAGGACTTCCCGATTTTTGGTCCGACATTGTCACCAGACTACAATCGCTTTAAACACTTCATCATCGAAACGCAACCCCCGCCGGAAGCAACAGAGGCATTTGCAAGTTTGCCGGATTACCAACCGTCAGCACCGCCGTTTAATATCATTCCGGTTGGAACATCTATCCTCGTTGCACTGGGTGGTCTCGGTCTGGGTTGGTGGATGTACTGGCGCAAACCACTCAAAGCAGGCGAACAAGACCCGATGGAACGAATACTCGGTCCGTTACATCCGGTTTTGAAGAACCGCTACTACTTCGATGATTTGTATATATGGCTCTTTGTCAAACCGTCACAGTGGCTCGGTAAACAGGTGATTGTGTTCCTTGACAAGGGCATCATTGATACACTTCTACATGTGACTGCTCGCATCTTCACATGGCTCGGTGACTTCGTGAAGGTCATGAATATGTGGCTGATTGACGGGGTTGGCGATGGTATTCCGGTCGCTATCTATAACTTGGGTGGTTGGTTACGTCGCATTCAAACGGGACGTGTGCAACAGTATATGCTGTTGTTACTGGTTGCGGCTGTATTGATTGGCATTGTGCTAGTCGTGTCTACAGGCGCGGCGGGACAATAGGGAGACGCATATATGTTTGATATTTTTGGAATAGACGCGCTCTCAGTTTTGATCTTCGGTCCGGCGGTTGCTGGATTCATTGTGATGGCACTGGCACAACTCACACCGAGTAAAGCCGTAGGACGCTGGACTGCACTCATTTTCTCGGTTTTGATCGGGATTGTGGCGGTTGCTGTGTTCCTTGTCTATCAACAAGCTGCTCCGGCAATAGGCGAAGAACAATTTCTGATAGCACAAGACTCTGAATGGTTCGAGGTTCTTGGCGCACGCTGGACGCTGGGGATTGATGGCATCAGCGCGGTGATGGTCTTGCTGACGGGTCTATTGACTCCGCTGGCAATCCTCGCTAGCTGGAATGTGGAAGACCGCTCGAATATGTTCTATGCGCTTCTGCTCTTGTTTGAGACAGGTAGCATGGGTGTGTTCGTGTCGATGGACTTGATGGTCTTCTTCCTCTTCTATGAGCTAAGTTTGGTGCCGATGTATTTCCTCATTAATCAATGGGGGAGCTTGCCGAAGGAAGGCGCAAAATACAGCGGTCGTTATTATGCTTCGACCAAATTCATGATTTACTCCATCGGTGGTACGCTCGGTATGTTACTAGCGACACAACTGATTGGTTGGTCCGCAGGGACATATAACATCGTGGCATTATCAGAAGCGTGGCCCATGTTCCGGCAGGGTGAAGCCTTGCTTGGGGTGGATGTCACAACAGTCAAAGCCTTAGCGTTCCTCGGCTTCTTTGTTGCATTTGGTATCAAAGTGCCGATATGGCCCTTCCATACATGGCTACCCGATGCACATGGTGAAGCACCGACAGCGGGGTCAATGTTGTTGGCAGGTGTCATGCTCAAGCTTGGGGCATATGGATTTATCCGTTTGGTGATTCCATTGTTCCCAGATGTGTGGATTTCCGAAGTTGCTATCATCGGCGTGAATGTCGCCACATTGTTTGCCATATTGTCTGTGGCAGGGATTGTGTTAGGGGCGTTTGCAGCGTTTGGTCAAGATGACATCAAGCGATTAGTCGCTTATAGTTCTGTCAATCACATGGGCTTTGTCGGGATTGGTCTGGCTGTGATGGCACAGATTTATGGTCAAATCTGGGCAGATGCGAACTCGGTCACAACGGCACAAATTGTATTGGGTGATGCTTTCGGACAGTCCGGCTCATTCGATATTCAGAGTGCGATTCTGGCGACGAACGGTACAGTGATGCAGATGTTCAATCATGGTTTAAGCTCGGCGGGGATGTTCTTGCTCGCAGGTGGCTTATATCACAAAACCCATACCCGTGAACTATCGGCGTATGGTGGTCTGTGGGTGAAGGCTCCGGTCATGGGTGCGATTTTCATCTTCACTAGTATGGCAAGTCTGGGTCTGCCGGGTCTGAATGGCTTCGTCAGCGAGTTCTTGATTGTACGTGGTGCGTGGCCCGTCTTTACTGGACTGACAGCCATTTCGATGATTGGTCTCTTGTTCACAGGTGGCTATATCTTGAAGGGTATTCGCGCAGTCTTGCACGGACCATTTAACTTACATTGGAAAGATTATAATCTGGAATTGGAACGGTCAGAATTTATCGCTATCGCACCGCTACTTGTGTTGATGCTGATAACGGGTCTCTACCCGAACTGGATTCTGCCGATGATCAATTCTACTGTAACGACATTATTTGCGGGATTAGCGGGGTAGGAATGGCATTATGGATGTAACTGGATTTTCGCCACTCACTGCCATCGTCTTTATTCCCATTATCGCGGGTATCGTTATCCTATTTATGGATAACAAGAATCGTGACCTCATTCGTGGGGTTGCGATTACAGCGGCATTCGCGGTATTGGCTTTATCTGCGTCAGTTTATTTTGGTTATGATAGCTTCGTCAAAGCAGACGGTGGGCTAGCTGACCAACAAATGGCGTTGATGGAAGCTGGGGGTGAAGGTGTTGGTACGCAGATGTACAGTGAATCACTACAATTCCAACAGCGGATTATGTGGATTGAATCACTGGGTATTGCCTATCATGTCGGCGTTGACGGGCTTTCTGCCCCGATGGTCTTGCTGACGGGTATGGTTGCGGTAGCGGGTGTGCTCATTTCGTGGAATATTCAAGACCGACTACGCGAGTTCATGGCATTCTTCATGTTGCTCGTTGCAGGGGTTTTCGGTGTGTTTGTCGCCGTTGACCTATTTATGCTGTTCTTCTTCTATGAGTTGGCTATCTTCCCGATGTATCTGCTGATTGCGGGGTGGGGTTGGGTTAAACTCCGCGAATATGCCGCAATGAAACTGACACTCTACATTCTGATTGGGTCGGTGGTTGCGATTGTCGGCGCGGTTGCGATGTACTTTGCAGCTGGGGCATTCTTCTCTGACACAGGTGCAGGGATTTTCCAAGCCGCTGTCGAATCGGGTATCTTACCTGCGGATAGTCAGCCTTATAGTTGGAGCATTATCCAACTCACACTCGCAGCCGAAAATGGCGCATTCAGCATTGATGTTCTCGGTATCGACGGTTTGAACTTTGCTAAGTTCTGGTTCCCGATGATGTTTATCGGTTTTGCAGTTTTGGCAGGTGTTTTCCCCTTCCACAACTGGTCACCCGATGGACACGTTGCGGCACCAACTGCGGTCTCCATGATTCATGCGGGTGTTCTGATGAAGGTCGGGGCATTTGCGGCGTTGCGCGTGGGTGTACAACTCTTGCCGGAAGGTGCGCTGACACATCTACCGTGGATAGTTTTCTTGACATTTATCAACGTGGTCTATGGTGCGCTGATTGCGTTCCGACAGCGTGACTTCAAGTATGTTATCGGGTTCTCGTCCGTCAGTCACATGGGTCTTGTTAGCATGGGATTTGCGACCATGAACTTGACGGGTATGACCGGTGCTGGCTTGCAGATGTTTAGTCACGGTGCGATGACCGCGCTCTTCTTCGGTTGTGTTGGTATGGTTTATGACCGCGCCCACACCCGTGATATTCCAAGTCTCGGTGGTTTTATGAAGAAGATGCCCTGGGTCGGTATCGCCTTTGTGATTGGCGGTCTGACCAGTATGGGTATGCCGGGCTTAAGCGGGTTTATCGCGGAGTTCCCAATCTTTCAGGGGATGTGGGAAGCATCGGAGCAGGTTGTCTTACAAATCGGTAGCTTTGAGTTAAGCAACTACTACACGATTCTCGTTGTGTTCTCAGCACTTGGTATCGTTGTTACGGCGGCGTATGTGTTGCGGGTCGCGGGGCAGGTGTTCTTCGGTGAATTTGATGCTGAAAAATATCCTGATGTTGGCGACATTGCAATTACTGACCGTATCATCTTGATTCTGTTGGGTGCGCCTCTGATTATCATAGGTATCTATCCTCCGATTATGGCTCCGATGATTGAATCCGGTATTCAACCTGTTATCGCGCTTCTGGGAGGTGGCTAAATGGAATTTGATTTACTCGCATATTTGCCATCCGTCTTGCCTGAATTGGGCTTGATGGCACTGGCTGTGATTGTGCTGTTTGCGGATGTTTATGGGTCACCCGCAACCCGTCGTAATGTCGTGTTTATCACGGCAATCGGGATGGCGGTACTGGCGATTGTGCCATTGTTGTGGGCACCTGATCCAAACGTCTATGAAAACGGCGAGTTGCTGTGGGGCGGGATGATAAACTATGACCCGCTGGCACAGATATTCAAAGTGATGCTGTTGCTATCTGGTGCGATAACTGCCTTGATGGCAATCGCGGATGATGGTGTTGGTGATAAAGGTGAATTTTATCTGATTATCATCATTGCGACACTTGGCGGTGTGATGATGGCGAGTGCGGCTGACTTGATTATGGTCTTTGTTGCATTGGAAACCCTCTCAATTCCGCTTTATATGCTGGCTAGCTTCAAACGCAACAACCTAAAATCTGTTGAAAGTGGTCTGAAATACTTCTTATATGGGTCGTTTGCTTCTGCAATCATGCTATATGGCTTTAGTTTGCTCTATGGTTTCGCAGGGACAACCAACCTCGAAGGTATTGCGACTGCGATGAACGGTGGCGTTGGTGATTCAGTTGTGGCTGTAATGGTCGCGTTGGTCATGGTTGTGGTCGGCTTCGGCTTTAAGATTAGTGCTGTGCCTTTCCACTTCTGGACACCGGATGTATACGAAGGTGCGCCGACTCCTGTGACAGCATTTGTCAGTGTATCTAGTAAAGCAGCAAGTTTTGCGCTGATGGTACGCTTCATGGCAGAAGTCTTCCCTGTTGATGTGATTGTTGGTGGGGTGGTCGTACAAGACTTCTGGGTGAGTCTACTTGTCGTAATTTCCATTATCACGATGACCTTCGGCAATATAGTTGCACTGCGTCAATCGAACATCAAACGTCTACTGGCGTATTCGTCTATTGCACAAGCTGGCTACACCTTGATGGGTATTGTTGCACTACAAGCAACTGACCAGAGTTTTGCTGTCGCGTCGGTATCCTTCTATATGTTCATGTATATTTTCACGAATCTGCTCGCGTTTGGCGGTCTGATTCTGTTTATCTCGGTCACAGGTAAAGAAGAAATTAAAGACCTCGCTGGATTGAATCGCCGGAGCCCGTGGTTGGCACTCGGCATTACGCTGGCGTTGTTGTCACTGGCAGGTATTCCACCTGCGGCAGGGTTCTTTGGTAAGTTCTTCTTGTTCCAAGCGACGGTCAACGCAAATCTAGTTGGCTTGGCATTGATTGCTGTTGTGAATGCAATTATCGCGCTGTACTACTATCTGGTTGTCGTCAAGGTGATGTATGTTGATGTCGGTCCTGATGATGATAAACCGATTAATATTCCGCGTTCGTATGCGTGGGCATTGGGCATCACCACGATTGTGGTTGTATTGCTTGGTACGATTGCTGTTACGCCGATTTATGATTGGGCAGCTTTGGGTGCGAATGGGCTATAACCATCGTAGTAATCAAAAGTCGTTTGTGATAGAATGCACAGCTAATTCTTGTGGTGGGTGACATGTCTGAGCAACCTCACTCACCACGCACGAAAAACCTTACACTCGCGGGATTGTCCGCACTAACTGGCTGTGTATCTTTAATCGTTGTAGTAATTGCACTTTTTGCCGGACTTTTTATTGACAGTCTTATTGGACAACGAGGTCCAGCAACGATTTGTCTAGTTATCTTGAGTGTGCCTGTGAGCTTATTTTTGATGGTACGCATGGCACTCACCTTAATTGGGCAGATTCAGCCTGCAAACTTTAGTAATGAAGACGCGCAGTCTTATCCAAAGGAGGATTAATCCCTTGTTAGTAAGTCACTATTTGTTTAGGAGAGGAGGTACTCGATGACCACGAATCAACGCGGTTGTCTGACCCTTCTCGGTATGGTTCTGTTCGGTATCTTTATTTGTGCCGGCATCCCATTCATCCTGTTACCGAGTATGAGTGCTGGTGTGACATTGCCAGTCATTACTGTACCGGGTGAACCGCTTCACCTGGTGTTACCAATTATTGGTAAAGTTGATACGGTAAATACAGTTATGGGTATGCTACTTGCTGATGCTATTGTATTACTCTTGGCATTCTTGGCATGGCGTGCATCTAAAGGTTGGACAAACAAAGTACCGGGTCGCGGTCAAGGTGCTATGGAAGTCTTGGTTGATGGCTTGTGGGGTCTCACCAAATCAATGGCACCAAACACACCCCCTGTACGCAATATCCTATTCCCGTTGATGGCAACGATTTTCATTTTCTTGCTAGCGGCGAACTGGGGTAAATTGTTACCGGGTGTGGAAAGTGTGGGCTTTATCCACTGTGGTTATGAAGGTTTCACCGGATTCCCTCGTGATGAAGTTGCACTTCAAAACACAGCTGGTGGGTATCAATTGCGTGTTGAAAGCCCATTGGACGGTGGTGTCGCAACAACATATGAGACATACACCCAATGTAATTCCTTCAAGAACTCTGAATATGCAGCATATGCAGTGACTGAACTTGATCCATTCTTGGATAAACAACAGGTTCATGTTGTCGAAGAAGGAGATACATTAGCAAGTATCGCTGAAGCTTGGAACACAGAAGTGGAAGAGATTGTTGCTGGTGGATTGCCTGAGGGCGAAAAATATGCTAAGTATCAAAGCTACCGTGATGTAGACTTCACCGCTGTGGGTATCATTGCCCTGAACCAAGGTATTCAAGATGAAGAAGGTCACAGTGGCGCAGAAGTTGATGCAGAAGCTCCATTGGTAGCCGGACAAGAACTGGTGGTGCGCGAACGACTGGTTGGTGTTCCTGCAACAACAGTTGATAACCAGTTGTATGCTGTAACGCCATTTGTGCGTGGTGCGGCGACAGACTTGAACCTGACAATTGGTTTGTCCATCATTTCCTTCATTGCAATTCAAGCATTTGGTATTGGTACATTGGGTCTGAACTACTTCCAGAAGTTCATCAATGTCCATGCGCTCGGTACACTGAGCAAGAATCCGCTCGGAGCAATTGATTTCATTGCGGGTCTCTTCGAGATTGTGTCCGAAATTGGTAAGCTCGTCAGTCTGTCGTTCCGTTTGTTTGGTGCGATCTTCGCGGGTGGTTTGCTGTATGCGGTATTCCTGTTCCTCTTTGGGGCAGTCATCCCTGTTGTTATCCTCGGTCTCGAAATTATCGTGGGTGGCGCACAGGCAGCAGTCTTCTCGGTACTGACATTGATTTTCTGTGCTCAAGCGATGGTCAGCCACGTCCACGACGATGACCACGGCGACGGGCATCACTAATTTGTAACGAACGAAAAATATAGATAGATACTCTAAACGAAATCTAGGAGGAACACTCATAATGGAACTCGAAATTGGTTTGAAAGCAGTTGGTGCGGGACTTGCGATGATTGGTGCAATGGGTCCTGGTATCGGTATTGGTATGATGGTACAAGGCGCGATGCAAGGTATCGGTCGTAACCCGGATGCAGCAGGGCAAATCCAAACAAACATGATTCTCGGTATCGTGTTTGCGGAAGCTGTTGCGATTTATGCTCTCGTGGTTGCGTTGATTATCCTCTTCGTGCTTTAGTCTGTTGCACGAAAAGGAGAGTGTCATGCAAAAAAGTACTTTAATCAAACGCCTTCTCGTACTCCTCATGCTCCTGTCATTGGTTGTTGCAGCATTCCCTGCGATGGCACAGGATGATGAGGGCGGTGATGGTGAAGAAACCCCAACCGAAGAAGTTGCTGAAGAAACAGAATCCCATTCCGAAGCTGAGGAACATGGCGACGAAGAAACTGGTAGCCCGCTTGACCCACTCGGTATCAACACCGGTTTGCTGGCTGTTCAGATTCTTAACTTCTTGATTCTGCTCGGTATCCTTGTCCCGATGTTGTGGCGACCAGCTGTTAATATGCTTGATGCCCGCTCGGAAGAAATCAAAAAGGGTATTGAAGATGCCGCCGCTGCTGCGAAAGCCCGCGAAAATGCTGAGGCTGAAGCTGAGAAAATCTTGGCACAGGCACGTACCGAAGCACAGAAAGTTATCGACGATGCACGCGGACGTGGTGACGATGTTGCTAAAGGCATCGAACAAGAAGCCCGTCAAGCTGCTGAAAAGATTCAGTCCGACGCACAAGCTGATGCTGTTGCACAACGTGACGCACAACTCGGCGACCTGCGCGAACAAGTTCTTAGTATCTCCACCGCTGTTGCTGGTCGTATCCTCGGCGAAAACTTGGATGCGAAGAAGCAAAAAGCTCTGGTTGATGGCTTCATCGCTGACCTGCCAGACGGTGCTAAAGGCATGGGTGGTAATGTTGAAGTTATCAGTGCGATGCCACTGTCTGACGCTGAAAAGAGTAGCGTTCAGAGTGCAATCGGTGCTGACAATGTAACCTACAGCGTTGACCCTGCAATCCTCGGTGGTTTGATTGTCCGTGGTGCTGACCGTGTTGTAGACGGTAGCGTTCGTAGCAACTTGGACAAACTGACAGGTAGCTTGAGCTAGTCTCACGTTACAACCGCATATGATATACACCAAGCGCGCTGGAGCAATCCGGCGCGTTTGCGTTTTAGTGCGAGTTGAAAGTGACGAGTGAAAAGTTGAAAGCGGGTAGGGCTCGGCGTGATTTGTGCCATTTGAATGTGGTGGTGTGCCATTTTGTATCCTTTGTTATGTAACGGCTAGAGACAAGTCTGTGGTGTTTGTGGCGGTGGCGGGGCAATAAAACGATTTGTGCCAATAGATTTTGTTGCGGTGTTGTTGCCGATGTGATGTTTTATTGCGATTATGTTGCCGTGATGGCTGGTTTGTTGCGGTGATGTCGCCGAGTCTCTGAGCCGTTGTGCTGGATTTGCTCGATTGTTGCCATTGCCGACTGAGATGTTTTTTCGGCAATAACATCCCCCCTCTAAATCTCCCCCCGCTTCGCAAGGGGAGACTTCATGCTGTGCTGACCGCTACATATTGTCAATTGGATATAGAACCTTACTGTTGAGAATGACTTGTACGTCATTCTGCGCGGACGAACACATAGGTTTATCACTACGAAAGATAGATATTTAGCGTTTTTTTTGATTGTTAATATGCACCATGAAAACAGCGTAGCATAGATTGATGGTGAAAAGGTGACCATTTGGTCACGTTGGGGAAAATAACCACAAAGCCACAAAGAAAATAAGGGCAAATGGTAGGTGAATGTGGTAAGATGAACTTGGTTTAGATTCGGTTTGTTGGGGAAATTTAGTGATGCATATTTTTATTAGTTATGCCAAAAAAGATACATTTGAGTTAGCTGATAGACTTTACAGACAATTAAATTCGTTAGATGGTGTCACAGCATGGATGGATCGTGACCTGAGACCTAGTCTTGATTGGTCATTGCAAATTCAAAATCAAATTGATAATTGTGATGAGATGATTGTATTGTTGTCACCCGATGTAAATCGTAAAAAGACGGATGATGTAGATATTAGCTTTGTCATGAAAGAGATTCACTATGCTCGGCGGACTGGTAAACCAATCACCCCTATCATGGCTGAAGATACCAGTCCACCTCTGGTTTTAGAGGGCATTGAGTATATTGACTTTGCTCGTGATCCTAATATGGGAATGGAACGTCTACTTGCTGAGATTCGAGAAAAAATTTCGATACCAATTGGGGAAAACAAATCAAATGATACTATTAGACAAAACGAATCGGTAAATGATATTGGAAAATCGAAGCCAAAGCAGTCTTTTTTTATAAGTTTTCCTTATTCTATTTTACTTAGTATTACGGTCGTTATCATTGTAATTTTGATATTAGTATCTCAAAATGGTCAACCGAATAATAATAACTCATTATCAACATTAGATGACTTAACGGCAACATCAAATAACGTAGCGGATGTGGCGACTAAACCTAATCAAGAGACAGAGGTAATTATTACAGCATCAGCCACTAAAACTTCTACAGTGACATTAGCACCAACAGATACAAAAGACGCTGAAGCTATTGCGCAATCAATTGTATTGACATTAAATCAAGAAAGTACATTAACTCAGATTGCACAAGAGACGGCTACAGCTATCCTATGGACGCAAACCCCAACGCCAGATGTTACGAGAACAGTTAGTGTAGTATTAACTCGGTGGGCAGGTGAGACCGCCACTCAGGAGTCTTCTAATGCGACATCGACAGCAACTCTATGGACATTAACCCCTAGCTTAACTCCGAGTTCGACACCAACGGTCACTCCATCGCTCACAAAGACTAAGACTCCGCTTGAGATCGCAATAGAAAGAGCAATTGCTGGTGTGCAATCTAATGAAGAATGGGATGAATGGTATCCAAACGGATTCACATATGAGTTTGACGGCGTTGAGATGGTTTTAGTGCCTTCTGGGCAGTTTATCATGGGTAGTACAGATGATGAAATTGAGTATGCTGTAGCCATATGTGATGAATCACGTATTGATGAAGGAAATTGTGCCCGTGAATCATTTGAGAATGAACTATCGTTACAAGTTAACAATCAGGAGATTCTCAAACCTTTTTGGATTGATAAATATGAAGTCAGTAATTCTCTCTATGGAGAAGTTGGTTGTGCGGATTGGTCAGAGGCACCGAATGAACCTCGTAATTGTGTGAACTGGTTTGATGCAAATGCATTTTGTGAAGGGCGTGGTGGAAGGCTTCCAACCGAAGCTGAGTGGGAATATGCCGCACGGGGACCGGATCGACTAATCTTTCCGTGGGGCAATACATACGAAGGTAATGAGGCAAATCATTGTGACACTGGTTGTAGTCAACAGCCTTGGGCATCGGATTTGAGATATATGAACGAAGAACATGATGATGAATATACTATTGTTTCACCGGTAACTGCATATTCAGATAATCAATCTTGGGTCGGGGCACAAAATCTTGCAGGTAATGTTTGGGAATGGGTAAGTTCCGTTTATTGGGATTATCCATACGATGCTAGTTATGAGGAGCTATCTGATGAGAACGATAGACATATCGTTCGTGGTGGTTCATTCGGAGATTCAATGAATTCATTGCGTTCGACAGATCGAAATGATTGGTTGCCAAATAATAGAAGTCAATATGTAGGCTTTCGTTGTGTACGCGATTTTGATGGGTAAGTAAATACCACCAGCTCCCTCTATATGAAAAACGGTCAACGTGATATAACCTTGCATGGTAAATTGTGGAAACGGATGGACACACAGGTTCATCCCTACGATTAGATGTAGAGGGATTCATGACCAAGACCTTAGCTGAATTATTTGCTGAAATTCCTGACGACCAAATCATTAAAAAACAGGGTGATATGAATACACCTATCACTGCGCCGATTGTCGAATCTAGTTTGGATGTCGAAGCGGGTGGGGTGTTTGTGGCGCGCAAGGGGTTGAGTACTGATGGACACAAGTATATTCAGAACGCGATAGATGCCGGAGCGAGTGCGATTATCGGTGAGATGGCTCAGGATGATTTGGGTGTGCCGTATGTGCAGGTGAAAAACGCGCAGGATGTGTTGGGATTGTTGGCTGCGGCGTATCATGATTTCCCATCGCGTCAGTTGGTGGTCATTGGTGTGACGGGGACGGATGGTAAAACGACGACGAGCCATATTTTGCACAGTATTCTCAAGCGGGCGCAGGGCATTAAAGCGGGGTTTATCAGCACGATTTCGGCAGATTTTGGTGATGAAGTCGCTGATACAGGTCTCCATGTGACGACACCGGGTGCGCCACAGGTACAAGCTTATCTGGCACGGATGGTCGAGGCGGGGTTGACACATTGCATCTTAGAGATGACGAGTCATGGTTTGGCGCAGGGACGCTTGAATGGGGTTGATATTGATGTGGCAGTCTATACCAATGTCATGCACGAACATTTAGATTTTCACGGTAGTTGGGAAAATTATCGGGATGCCAAGGCGATTATGTTCCGCAAACTGGCGACATCATATCGTAAGGCTTTAGGACAGCCTAAAGTTAGTGTGGTCAATGCTGATGACCCATCTGCGGATTATTTTGGCGCGATTTCGGCGGATAAGGTGGTGCATTATGGGGTGCAGAACACAGCTGAGTATCAAGCTAGTGCAATTGACTATCAACCCAATCAGACACGATTCATAGTTCAGGATACGCCTATCACGATGCAGTTGGTCGGTGAGTTTAACATCTCGAATACGCTTGCTGGAATCAGTGTGGCGCGGGAGTTGGGCGTGTCATGGGAGGCGATTCAGCGGGGGATTGCCGATGTTGAATTAATTTCGGGACGGATGGAACGGATTGATGAGGGACAGGATTTTGTTGCGATTGTCGATTTTGCTCACACACCGAACGCGCTCAAACGGGCGTTGGAAGCGGGGCGCACGATGTTACCCGATGGCAAGAAGCTGATTTGTGTGTTTGGTAGTGCTGGTTTGCGTGATGTCGAGAAGCGTCGCATGATGGCGGAGACTTCGGCACGGTTGGCTGACATGACAGTGCTGACTGCGGAAGACCCGCGTACTGAATCGTTGGATGATATTTTGGAGATGATGGCACAGGGCTGTATCTCGCAGGGTGGTGTTGAGGGTGAGACATTTATCCGTGTGCGTGATAGGGGCGAGGCGATTTATCAGGCGTGTCAGATGGCAGATGCTGGTGATATTGTGATGGCATGTGGCAAGGGGCATGAACAGAGTATGTGCTTTGGTACGATTGAGCATCCGTGGGATGACCGTGATGCGATGCGGTCTGCGTTACGTGGGACACCCTTGGCGACTTTGCCGACAGCGACAGGAGCGTATTAGATGCGTCCGATAGATTGGGTCGCGGTGACTGTGCTGTTGCTGTTTGCTAGCGGATTGCGGATTTTGGGCATGAGTTATGGTCAGCTCAACCCTGAGTATTTCCCGTCCACTGCACCGTATGGCATGGTACACGAGCAACAACCGATACAACCGGACGAATATTTTAGTGTGGCTGTGCCGATGGATATGGCGATGCGTCAGAACTTGAACCCGCGCTTTTTCAACTATCCGGGATTTTTGTCGAATACAAATTTTGTGATGTTTCATCTGACAGGTGCGCTGGATGGATTATCGTATGATGACCGTAAAGGCGAAAACTTAAGAACTTATGCGGAATTTCCCCTGTATGTAATGTCGCGCATGTATTCGGTGTTTGGTGGGTTGTTGATGGTCGCCTGTGCGTATGCGATATCGCGTCGGGTGGCGGGACTGTATGCGGGGTTGGCATCTGCGCTATTGGTGGCAGTGACCTATACATTGGTGCAACATGCCCACTATGTTAAGCCAGGGACACTAGCGACGGGTTGGATGATGCTGGCGACATGGGCAAGCGTGACAGCACTTTATACAACGCATGTTCGGCATCGGGAACGATTTTATGTGCTGGCAGGTATGGTCACGGGATTGGCGATTACGACGCGCTATAATGCGGGTGCGGTTGGGCTGATTGTTGGGCTAGTTGGCTTGATTTTATTATATCGACATCGCACACGACGCATGTTATTGACGGTGTTGTTATCTTGGTTATTGATACCGACTGTGTTTTTGCTAGGGTCTCCGTATACACTCATTGATTTTGACAGCTTCTGGAAAGACTTTACACATATTGTCGGCATGTTCACGGCGACAGGTGAAAATGTGCCTGACCACTTTCTAGTTGAGCCGATGGTCGGATTGCAGTGGATGCTGACCTATCTGGTTTTGTTTGCGATTGGGATTGCAGCGATAGTGTATGCTGGCGTTGGTGTTGTGCATAACATCTGGAAACGACCTGCTGGCAACCTACTCAAGCAAAATTCACGCGCACTCTATAGTCTGATAATTTTGCTTCTGGTTGTGGCTTACATCTGGATTACGTTCCGTACAATTCGTCCGGGGCATAGCGACAATGTGATGATTCTGGTGTTGCCATTTATTGCTTTGCTGGCGGGACTTGGTGCTGATGCATTGGTGAAGGTTTTGCCATTCTCCATACGAGTGACGATGCCGATTGTATTACTTGTGCTGATACTACAGCCTTTAGTGTTGTCGGTGCAGGTTATCGAGATGTTTACGCAACGGGATACACGGGTTGTGATGCTGGATTGGATACATGAGCATGTGCCGGATGGGTCACACATATTTTTGAATGGTGCGTATAATGTTCCGCTGGATGGGGCAATCTATCCTAATGACCAGCAGTTCGGGCGTTATGCAACGATTCTACCAAGTGGTGACGACTATGATTATATGATTTATTCGGATGCGTTAGCCTTTGATATTTTGCGGTCAGAGGCGATTGTTCCCCCTGATATGATTGACTATCAACGGCAATATGTGCGTGATATGGATGCACAGTTTTCGCGTGTGGTAGAGATACCACGTCCGGTGTGGACAGGCTCGGAGGCGATGATGAATATGGCGGTGTATTGGCATAATCCTGCGCTGATTGTGTATTGCCTCAATGCAGAGAGTTGTCGTGCGGTTAATATTGAGTAGTCCTGTATAACACAATGATTTGAGAGCTGTCGTTTTTGTGGTAGAATTTTGCCGTTGTAACTCAAGAGGTGGATATGCAGGATTTAGGTATTGTTATTGTCAACTGGAATACATGTGATTATCTGCAACGCTGTTTGGAAACAGTCTATGCGAGTGAAGGTGACTTTTCATATACGGTCGTGGTCGTAGATAATGACTCGGATGATGATAGTGCACAGATGGTACGCGACCACTTCCCACAAGCCGACCTGATTGTCAATGAAGACAACATCGGTTATCCCCGTGCAAATAATGTTGGGTTGCGTCATTTGGGCTATGAGGATGGTGGTCAAGTTGACGCATCTGCCCCGCGTTATGCGCTCCTATTAAATCCTGATACCGAACTACCACCGCTGGCATTATATGAGATGGTACAATTTATGGATTCGCGCCCTGATGTTGGGGTAGCGGGACCGAAGTTAATCCTTAGTGATGGCAGTCTGGATAAGGCGTGTCGGCGTGGCTTTCCAACACCGATGGTGAGTTTCTATCATTATTCAGGTTTGGCGAAGATGTTCCCCGAAAACAAGACATTCGGGCGTTACAATATGACCTTTGCAGATGAAGACCAAGAACTTGAAGTGGATTCGGTCGTTGGTGCATATATGCAGGTACGGAAGGAAGCCATCGAAAAAGCGGGTTTGCTTGATGAGACCTTTTTTATGTATGGCGAGGATTTGGACTGGGCATTTCGTTTGAAGGAAGCAGGTTATAAGGTCTGGTATTATCCGAAGGTGATTGTCCACCATGTTAAGCGGGCGGCAAGTAGCAAAAGTAAAAAAGCACAGTTTGAATTTTGGCGGGCGATGTTAATTTTTTATCGCAAACACTTTCGACAATCGACAATTTTTCCGGTTCATCTGATGATACTGGGTGTATTACTGATAAAGGGAGGTTCTGACTTATGGCAAGAAATCCGGCATCCGACAGCCTCCAATTAGCTACACATCAATCTCATTTTTGGACGGGTAAACGCCTGAAAGCACTATCCAATGCCATGTTGGTACTGGTCGATATTGTTATGTTGACATTGGCGTTTGTGCTGGGATATGAGGCACGGGAGATATTACCATTTTTTGCCCGACCGGAAGGGCAACCTGTGCTTTCCAGTTATGTGCCGACAATTATTTTGCATGTCTCGACTATTATTGTTATGTTTTATTTTTCGCGTTTGTATCACCTCAAGCGGGCTTTTAGTCGCTTTGACCAAATCCGCAATGTGATTGGTGTGGTGACATTGGGGTCGTTACTTGCAAACGGAACACTTGAATTTTTCTTGCAGAACACCCCTTTAGAAGTCAGTTATCCGCGTAGTTTGTTTTTCTATGTTTGGATATTCAGTGTATTTATGACTGGATTCGGGCGTGAGTTGCATCGGATGTTCTGGGAGTCGTTGCGGAAGCGTGGCATCGCGCGCGATAATCTGCTGATTGTTGGCGAAGGACGGATTGCACGGGACATCACCAACAAAATTCGGAAACGGTCTGAACTTGGCTATAACATCGTCGGGATTGTGAGCGGTTCTGAACCTAAAGGACGGATGCTGGGTTTTCCATTTATTGGTCAGTATGAGGACATTCCGCGCCTGATTGATGAACTTGAGGTGGAGCAAGTGATTGTCGCATTGTCTGATACCAAACGGACAGAGCTTGTTGAGTTGATAACGTTATGTCAACGGGGTCAGGTCGATATTAAAGTGTATCCTGATATCTTCTCTTATATGGCTGGTGATTTGAACGTTGATGACCTCGGCGGAACACCTTTGTTGACTGTGCGTGATATTGCCTTGCGCGGTTGGAAGCTAAGCCTGAAACGTGCTTTGGATTTGTTTGGTGCGGGGCTGGGCTTGATTATGCTGTCGCCCTTTATGATGCTGACTGTTTTCTTGATTCGGCTGGAGTCTAAGGGGTCGGTGTTTTACTCGCAGGTACGCATGGGGTTGGATGGTCGTCCATTCCCAATGATTAAATTCCGGTCGATGCGGATGGATGCTGAATCGAGTGGGCGCACATGGACAGTTGAGAATGACCCGCGTGTGACCCGTATTGGACGGTTTATGCGCCGAACCAATTGGGACGAGATTCCACAGCTGATTAATGTCCTGCTTGGGCATATGAGCCTCGTCGGACCGCGACCAGAACGCCCGATGTATGTTCAGCAATTTCGGGGGCAGATTCCGCGTTATATGGAACGGCATCGTGAGAAAGCCGGCATGACAGGCTGGGCACAGGTTAATGGCTTGCGCGGTGATACATCCATCGCCCACCGGACACAATATGATTTGTGGTATGTTGAGAATTGGTCGTTATGGCTGGATATTAAGATTATCATCCGTACGGTTTTGCAGACGATTACAGGGTCGAGCCCGAATGCGTATTAGGTGCTGGTAATTGGTTTCTGGTTTTTAGTTGTCGGACAATGTAAAGTCTGGAAAGAAACTGTATAAAGGTTGGCGGATGAACACACAGGTTCATCTCTACGAAAAGTAGTGAAAATCTTGTAGGGACAATGCCTGCATTGTCCGCAGACCAGCAAAATATGTGATTATTTATTTCTGAAAACATACCACACATTAACAAAAGTGACCTTCGGAAAGAAATTGCATTTAAATTGGCGGACGGGAAGAATCCCGTCCCTACGAAGCATCATTGAATCTGTTGTAGGGACAGGTATCCATCTGTCCGCCGAATGTAAAAAATATTCAGGATATTGCATTATGAATGTCTATTTTGAAATGAATTGATACATATGGATTTAGAGACGTTAACTGAGGCGATGCACAAATTTGTTGAGAGCAAAGGGTGGTACGCCGATGATTCACCAAAACCGCAGACCCCCAAGAATCTGGCTATCTCGCTGGTGCTAGAAGCGGGTGAAGTGTTGGAGCATTATCAGTGGGGTGAAGATAGTCAGGATAAAGCTGAACTTGCTGGTGAATTGGCAGATGTGATGCTCTATTTGATGCAGTTGGCAAGTATTAGTGATATTGACCTCGGTGAAGCGGTGATGGCAAAATTGGAGAAAAATTATCAACGCAGATGGGCATCGGATGCTGATGCAGAAACTTCTTCTACAGATTAAGTTATGACTTCAACTTTTCTACAACATGTTCCTATACATCGTTATTGGCGTTTACTGTCTGCATTTCAGATTTCACTGATTGTGCATGTGGTTGTGTATATTCTGACACCGGAGGTTGGGGATAGTACACAGTTCCGCATATTGGCTGGTGGTCTGGTATTGCAGGCATTGGCGGTTATCGGCGTGACATGGCAATTGTCAACTCTGATGCAGTCTGATTGGGTTCAACGTCTTAGTAAATTGCGTTTCCTCTATCTGTTGCTATCGTTGGGATTGTTATTCGTTTTTGGTGTGTTGATGCGTCATGAATGGGTATATGCTCATGCGGGTTTGGCATTAAGTGCGACGATTGGATTGGGTTATCTGACATTTTTTGCTGATGAATCGCTTGATGTACAATCGCGTTGGGTAGTCGGTATTGCTGGTGTGATTGCATTGGTGCTGATTGGTCTGCGGATTAATGCAATTGCTGTGTATCCCAATCATATTCCAACGGATGAATCGTGGTTGTTGGGGTGGCCCGTTGCATGGGTACGCGGACTGTATCCTAATGATTTACTGTTTTTCAACGGTGGCGAGGATGTGTTCCACTACTTTATCCCGATGGGTATCTGGATGCAGATTGTCGGCACAGGATTTGTGGAGGCGCGGGTTTATCAACTACTGATGACATTGGTGTTGATGGCGATTACCTATCCGCTGGTCAGACGACTGTATGATAAGCAGACGGCTTGGCTGACGGTGCTGATGTTGTTCAGTGGGTCGGTGATTGTGCTGGCGAGTACGATACGGCATGACATCGGTTTGGGTATTTTGTTGACAACATCGTTTCTGGTGCATCGGATTGCTGTCGAGAAGGATTCGATACGCTTACATTTTGTCGCAGGTTTACTGGTCGGCTTTGGATTGTTCACCCATTATCATTCGATTGCGTTTGGTCCGGCGTTGATGATTGCTTTGTACGCACCGGATTATGTGTCACGCTATCGTAAACAGGGTTGGCGACCACAGCGCGAACTCATTTTATATGCTATCGGTGGCTTGTTGGGTGCAGGGATTGTATTTCTTGTCCAAATTTTGCCGCAATTGGATGCGGTACTGGGTGCGCGTCAGTTCCGGTCTGAAGGTGGGCTGGGATTGGTCACATCCTATTTTGAGTATTTTGCGGTGTTGGCGGAGTTGTCACAGTTTGAGTTCTTGTTGATTTTGGCTGGTATGGCAGGGCTGTTGATACGCCGAACCAAGACGGATATTCAGATATTGCTGATACTGTTGTTGGGACATCTCGGCTTAGCGATTTTGGCAGCACAGATTACGCTAGAATATTATGTGATTCCCCTTGCACCGTTTTATGCCATTGCGACTGTGACGTTATTTACGCAAACATTTAAGCAGATTCCGGCAAAGATTATCGGGTGGGTGACGGTGTGCTTTGTGGTGGTGAATCTGGGGTTTGTGATGGGAACACCGATACAATATGCGCTACGGGGTGATACGATAGCGGATGCGCCGATGCCACAAGGGGCGCGCTGGATAATTGACAATGTGCCAGAGGGTGCGCGAGTTGTCGGTGATTTATACTATTTTCTCTGGCTTACAGATTATGAGTTTTATGCTTCGACTAGTGACCGTTATATTGCGTCGGCTTATCGAGAGATTTATAATGCTCCGCGTGATTTGTGGGATGATGCGAATCCTGATTATGTAGTCCTCGACCCGAATATCCCAACGTATGATATGCAAAGGGTGTTGGATACGGGTTTTCTGGACGATAATCCTAACTATGAAATTGTGGCGACGATACCTGGGCAACGTGCAGAGATTACGATTTATGGTCGGAAAAACATTAACCACAGAGGCACAGAGGATACAGAGGGATAAAGGTAAGTGGAGAGATTTTTAGTTGTTGTACCTTTACGCTTCATTTTAATACTGTGATACATCCCTAATAACTTACACAATAAACAGCTACAATTGAATATATAAATAGATTGAGCTATAATGACCCTTAAAGGTCTAATAGAAAGGATAGACGATGAGAGTAAGCCAGTTGTTTGGCTCTACATTACGCGAAGCACCATCCGAGGCTGATACAGTCGGGCATGGATTATTGATGCGGGCGGGTTATATCCGTCAGTTAGCGGCAGGAATATTTACCAATATGCCGTTGGCGCAGCGTACCCTGCGTAAAATTGAAAACATCATTCGTGAGGAGATGGATGCGATTGGCGGTCAGGAAATGACGATGCCAGTCGTTCATCCGGCGGACATCTGGAAGGAAACGAATCGCTGGTATGCAATCGGTGATGAGTTGACACGCTTTCATGACCGTGGTGAACGCGATATGGTGTTGGCAATGACACATGAAGAAGTTGTCGCAGATTTGATTCGCAAAGATATTAACTCTTATCGTCAATTGCCGAAGTTGGTCTATCAGATTCAGACCAAATGGCGTGATGAACCCCGTCCCCGTGCTGGTCTGATTCGTACCCGTGAGTTTGTAATGAAGGATAGCTATAGCCTTGATACTGATGTTGAAGGGCTGGATGTGCAGTATCGTGCACACTATCAAGCATACTACAATATTTTCCATCGCTGTGGCTTGAAGGTGATTTCAGTCGCATCGGATACGGGTATGATGGGGGGTGAGCTGGCGCATGAGTTTATGTATCTGACTGAGATTGGCGAAGATACACTCATGATTGATGAGGACAGCCATTATTATGCCAATGCAGAGGTGGCGACGTTTACTAAGCCTATCCCTGATGCGGAAGATGCAAAACCACTGGAAGAGGTTGAGACACCTGATACTAAAACAATTGAAGCACTGGCGGAATACCTCAAGATTCCAAAATCGAAGACAGCAAAAGCTGTATTTATGGTTGCCACTGTTGTTGAAGGACAGGATGAAGTAGAAAAGTTCGTGTTCGCGGTTGTACGCGGTGATATGGATGTCAACCTTGTCAAACTAACCAATGCAGTGAAGGCAAAAGCATTGCGTCCTGCGACTGATGAAGAAATTCGTAAAGTTGGTGCGGAACCTGGATATGGCTCACCGATTGGTGTTAAGGACTGTGTGATTGTTGTCGATGATGTGATACCACAATCGCCTAATTTGGTTGCTGGTGCGAACAAAGAGGGGTATCACTATCTGAATACCAACGTCGGTCGGGATTATGAGGCTGATATTGTGGCAGACATTGCCTTAGCTGAGGATGGATTTACTGCACCTGATGGTAAGGGTACACTCAAAGCGGTGCGCGGTGTTGAAGTTGGCAATATCTTTAAGCTGGGCACACGTTATACAGAAAGCATGAGCGCGACTTATGCTGGGCAAGACCAAAAACTTGTCCCTGTTGTGATGGGGTCATATGGTATTGGTGTCGGTCGTTTGCTGGCATGTATCGCGGAAGAATTTCATGATGACAATGGTTTGTCGCTGCCGATTGTGGTTGCACCTTACCATGTGCATCTGGTGGGTTTGCGTGGTGCTGATGACGAGGTCGAACAGCTTTACAAGGACTTACAAGCCAACGGTATCGAGGTGTTATATGATGACCGTAACGAACGCCCCGGTGTCAAGTTCAATGATGCTGACCTGATTGGGATTCCTATTCGTCTGACTGTTAGCAAACGCTCACTTGAGAATGGTGGGGTAGAGTATAAACTGCGCCGTGAAGATGACCGTGAGATTGTGGCTATAGATGATATTATCCAGAAGGTCAAAGATGATATGGTCATGCTGGAAAATGAAATTCGTGAGATGGTGGTCGAGGTTGAATACCGCGTCTAAATGCGATGACTCACTTCCGCAAAAGTGAGTAAATTTTGAGAAATCGCAAAATCTTACGATACTAAATTAGCATTATCAGATACAATAGAAGTGCGCTTGACTCAAATCAGCGCACTTTTTCTATGTATTTTACAAAGTGGTGGGGTAAAATAATCGTTTCTTAACATGCTTATGGTATCTTGTGAAAATAAACACAAAAGATTTGTTATAATAGGTATGAGGGGTTAATCGATTAATCCGAAGTAAAATGTAACTATGTGATATATATCACAAATAATTTTTATAAAGTTGGTTATTTTAAACGGTTGATGAGACAAAATTCGAGTGCTAGACTAAATCATAGGTTCTACTTATTTTTATTAAAAGATGCGATGTTTATTTGTACTAAACTTTACAAAAAAACGATGTATCCGTGCGCTTGCATGGATTTTACCTATTTACCACCAGCCTACGGTCGATTAGGTCATGGTGGTTTAGTTTTTAGGAATAGATAATGGCGGCTTATTTAGTAGTTGATGTGGATGATTTGTTGCGTCGGTTTGGGGCGCAAAATGTAAACATTGACTTGCAAGAGCTTGCCGTCGGTTTACGTGGTGCGGCGGCTCTGGCGGCTGGGTTGATTAATCCCAATTCATTAAAGGCGATTGCTGTTGCCCATTGGGATACCTACCGTGATTCGTGGCGCGTTGACCCACAGACAATTTTCCGTAGCGTCGGGTATGAAGTGTTTGAAGCACCGAACCGAGAAGACCTTGCGGACATCCTCATCATTCATTATTTCTCGTACGACCCTGACCCGGTTGATGAATTGATTCTGGCGACGACAAGTCGGGATTTGCTTCCCTTGATTCGTCGGATTAAGACAACCCGCAGTGCCCGTATCCGTATGTGGGGGTCTGAGGATGTGTTGCAGGGGACAGAGTTTGCGGAGGAGATTATCTTCCAACCGCTGGAAACCTTGCTGGGTATTCAGACGAAGAATGTATGGGTCTATGTTGACTTTGAAAATATCTCGATCAGCCTGAACGAACAGGGATTTATGGTCAACCTCGACCATCTGATTGAGCGGTTTGTATCACAGGCACAAGCACATGGGAATGTCGTCAAGATGTCGGCATATGCGCCATGGGGACAACGGGGAACATTACCACCGTTGGTTGATTATTCGGGTCGGGAAGTGGCAGATGATGCGCCGTCGCGTTTGATGATGGCGAACATTGACCCTGTGTTTAATCTGCCCGGCAAGAACAGTGCCGATATTCGGATTGCGCGCGATGTGATGACCGATGCCGGACACCCTGAAGCGGGTGATGTGATTATTCTGGCGAGTGGCGACCGTGACTTTAACGATGTCATTAATGCGCTGGTGCAACGTAACAAGACGGTGGTTGTATGGGGGGTGCGCGGTAGCACGAGCCGTCAACTGGAAAAACACCCGTCGATTCAATTGGAATATATTGATGACTTCACTGATTTGCAGACCCATCAATCCCTGAGCCAACTTGAGATGGACGACGAAGATGCCGAGAGCTTTATCCCGTCGCAGTGGTCGAGTGTGATTATTCAATTCTATCGACTGGATGCGCTCAACGAAGGGCAAGAAATTACTGTCAAAGATTTGATTCGACAATTGGAAGATGTCGGTGCGGTGGTCTCGGCAGACCGGGGCGAAGACCTTGTGTCACAGTCGATTTCACTCGGTATCGTCAAACAAGTTTCGGCGCGCGGGGTTATTGAACTCAATCGCCAACATCCGATTGCGGAAAAAACCCTGCTGATTACTGACCGGATTGCACGTCGGGTGGCAAACACGCTACAGGTACGCAACTGGGAATATGTGAATTATGGCTTCCTGCTTAAAGGGCTGGAGATGGAACGCGACATTGACCGTCCCGGTATGAATGATAGCGACCAATGGCGGTCACACTGGATTGATTGCCTTGTACGTGAGCATGTCTTGCAACGTGAGTTAGTCCCGCATCGCCATAACCCTGATGACCTAGTGCCGGTGATTCGTATCCCTGATGAGGATGAGCATCCGGTATTGAGCGCGCCGGAAATTAGCACTCACAGTGCTGAGGAAATCGCGCAGGAATGGAAGGGGATTCCGCCACATCAACTCTATGAACATGACCAAGATGCTGCACAGATGGTATCGCGGATTGTTGTCAGTGTGGAACAATTTACCAGCTTCCGCAATTTTGCGTGGTGTCCGCTGGGGAGTTTGCATCGTCGCCTGCGTGACCATGACAGCGGGGTGGTGTTCCAGCGCGCGGTAGAATATTTGCTGGTCAACGATATGGCAAGTGTCAACGAATATAAAAACCCACAGAGTGACTATAACACCAAAGGGATTGAGCTGGTTGAGACCAATGCTTTTGTCGCGGTGATTCTGGCAGACCGTGATGAGTTTATCCGCGTCTTGCTGGAGATGTACAAAAACAGCGAGACGATTACTAATCAGAGTGTGGAACGTCACTTGGAAGGTGAATGGGATATTCCATTGTGGGTCAGCATCATGCAGACCGAAAATGTCCTGAATCCGCTACCGGGTAGGTCTGACCAATATAGTCTGTTCCGCACCCATCACACGGTGAAGTTGGTCGCCAATGATGATATGGATGAGGAATAAGTAAGAGCAGTTGAAAGTCCAAAGTGAAAAGTAGAAAGTTGGAAATACCGCGAAGGTATTTATCTGTTAATTTGGGAAAACCTTGTGCATTTTTTCATTTGCTATTCTAGAAATGATACTCGTAACCTATCTGAGAGGTTGAATGCTGAGTTAAACGCAATAAACGGAATCTTAGAATTGGATTGGTTTGTATAAAGTCTTTCCAATATAGTATTGTCTCCCCATTGTTGAGATATTATTCGAGTGCTATAATTTAAAAGTTGTATAGACCGATGAGTCAACTGTCCGACTCATCTGGTGGCTAGCGAAAGGACGGTTATTATGCCATTGGATAAAGCCACAAAAGAACAAATTATCAAGGACTTCGGACGGGAAGAAAACGACACCGGATCACCGGAAGTCCAAATTGCATTGCTGTCTGCACGGATTACACAATTGACAGATCACCTCAAGACCCACAGCCATGACGAACACTCACGGCGTGGTCTATTGAAGTTGGTCGGTCAACGTCGCCGTCAGTTGAAGTATATTGCCAAGAAAGACCCCGAAACTTACCGCGATTTGCTCAAGCGTCTTGGCTTGCGTCGTTAGTTTTCGGAACACTAAGGTTAATGATAATCCCGCATGGGCTAGGCAGTTTAGTGATGTGCGGGTTATACAAATGGGTGTCTATGATGGCACTGATTAAATGAATGTGATGCGTCGAGCGTGGCAGGTATTGGGATAGGACATCAGATACAGGCTGGTGTTTTGCCCCAATCCCTTCCACTAAGACGCATTTTGTGTATATATGGAGAAATGTATGACACTAGATATACGTACATATACAGGTTCGGTTGGCGGTAAAGACATCGTCATAGAGACCGGACGCTATGCCCAACAAGCTGGCGGTGCAGTCACCGTCCGTATGGGTGATACAATGTTATTCTGCTCAACCACGATGGGGTCACCCCGTCAGGGACTCGACTTCTTCCCGTTGAGCGTGGACTATGAAGAGAAGATGTATGCGGCAGGTCGTGTACCCGGTGGGTTCTTCCGTCGTGAAGGTCGCCCATCTGAAGGTGCAATTCTGATTTCGCGTGTGATTGACCGTACCCTGCGCCCACTATTCCCGAAGAATATGCGGAACGATGTGCAGGTGATTTTGATGTCGCTCTCGCATGATAAAGAACATCATGTTGATATGATGGGTATTATCGCGGCGAGTACTGCGCTGATGATTTCTGATATTCCATGGGCGGGTCCAGTTGCGGGTGCGCGCGTTGGTTTGATTGACGGCGAATTGGTTGTCAACCCAACCTATTCACAGATGGAAAACAGCAAGCTTGACCTGCGTGTTTCCGGCACTGGTGATGCGATTAACATGGTGGAATGTAACTCCGACGAAGTTGATGAAGACACCATGTTGGAAGCACTGTTCATGGCACATGATGCGATTCAAGACATCATTGCGCTACAAAAACAGATTCGTGAAGAAATTGGTAAAGAAAAACAAGAAGCGATTGAAGATAACATTCCCGAAGACCTTCTTGCAGAAGTCATGGCGAAGACCGAAGAACAGGTCAAAGCCATTGTGATAGCACACGCTGACCGTCATGACCGTAGCGAACCGATGGAAGCGATTAAAGATAGTCTAATCGAAGAATATACTGCTAAGAACGATGCTATCGAAAACGAAGACGAAAAATATAACCTCAAACATGTGACAGGTGCATATAGTGCGGTTATCAAGAAGGTTGTTCGTAGCCGAATTGTAAATGATGGTGTGCGCCCTGATGGTCGTGACTACACCACCATTCGCCCGTTGTTTGCAGATGTTGACCTTGTCCCGCGTGTACATGGGTCGGGTATGTTCTTGCGTGGTGAAACACAGGTATTGACGATTGCGACATTGGGTACACCTGGTGATTCACAGTTTATGGATGGCTTGAGTCCTGAAGATGACAAACGCTACATCCATCACTACAACTTCCCGCCATATAGTACAGGCGAAACCTACCCGATGCGCGGACCGAAACGCCGTGAAATTGGGCATGGTGCGCTGGCAGAAAAAGCTCTGCTCTCTGTGATTCCTGATGAAAAAGAATTCCCATATGTGCTTCGCCTTGTGAGTGAAGTCATGAGTTCTAATGGTAGTACCTCGATGGCGAGTGTCTGCGGGAGTACATTGGCGTTGATGGACGCAGGTGTTCCTATCAAGAATCCGGTCGGTGGTATTGCGATGGGTCTCATCAAAGAGGGTGATAAGGTCGCTGTCTTGACGGATATTCAAGGTTTGGAAGACCACCTCGGCGATATGGACTTCAAGGTTGCGGGTACTGTTGACGGTATTACCGCGCTACAGATGGACATTAAAATTGCAGGTGTGACCCGTGAAGTGATGTCACAGGCATTGGCACAGGCACGCGATGCGCGTTTGCAAATCCTTGATGTGATTACGAGTGCGATTGATGAACCACGCAACACCCTCAGCGAACATGCGCCACGCATGGAAAGCTTCAAGATTGCTGTTGATAAAATCGGCGCGGTGATTGGACCGGGTGGTAAGAATGTTCGTGCATTGCAGGACGAATTTAACGTAAAAGTTGAAATTCAAGAAGACGGTTTGGTGTATGTCTCCGGTGAGACAGGCGCGACTGTTCTGCCTGCGATCGACAAAATTCGTGCGATGGTGGAAGAACCTGAACCGGGACAGATTTATACCGGTAAAGTTACCCGTACCGAAAACTACGGTGCATTTGTCGAGTTCCTGCCCGGTAATGAAGGCATGGTTCATGTCTCACAATTGGCTGACTACCGCGTGAAAAGCGTGGAAGAAGAAGTCAGTGTGGGTGACGAAATCATGGTGATGGTCACAGCTGTTGAAGGTAACGGTCGTGTGCGCCTGAGTCGTCAAGCTGTGCTGGAAGGTTGGGACTTGGAAGAAGCCATTAAGCGTGATGGCGGTGGCAACAAAGGCGGTGGTAATCGCAATCGTGGTGGAGACCGTCGTGGTGGTGGCAACCGTGGTGGCGGTAATCGCGGAGGCGGAGACCGTCGTGGTGGCGGTGGCGGACGTAATAACCGCGACTAGTCTCATTTGACTTGAATATATTGACGTGTCACATAAGCAATTGTGTGGCACGTTTTTATTTTATGGATTGGTATTGGTTGACCTGAGGCTTGCCTATAAAATAATTCATCACAGGTATATAACAGAGACAAAAAGGAGCTAAATATGGCAGATAGTAACAACATGCCGACGAAGGCGATTGCAGAAACTGAAAATTATATTGTGTGGGAAGTGGAAGAACCGGACGGCGAGATTACGTATCACGTTGAATTGGGGACGGTGACGATGCACTTCTTCCGCGAGGAATGGCAAGAGTTCCGTCAGTTGATTAAAGATGCTGATAAGAACACCTAATGACATCAGATAGTTTGAAACATCATTATATTGATGCGATGGCAAAGCATCTGCCACCGAGTGCGTCAAATTTAAAATTAGCAGACCTCAATGGGCAAGCAGGTGAGGTGCTATCAAAACGGCGTGAAGATCTAGATATACAGGTGTTGCCGGTTGATGCTCTGGATAAGTGGACAGTGTCCGATGCCTCTATAGATTCAGTAGTTGGCTATAATGTCGAACTTGATACACTCTTGCTTAACCGTGTGCTGGCGATGATGCGCGCGGGTGGGCGGTTTATTGTCGTATTGTCAAATGGTGAGGTGTCGGCAGAGTGGGTCGAATTGCTCGAAAATCATGGGTATATACGGATTCTGGTTGAGACTGCGGTAGATGACCTCGGCGTGCTAATACGGGGGGAAAAAGCGCATACAACTGACGATACACTTGAGCGGATTCAACAGGTGGCTACCTCTGATGCCGATAGCCTCGACCTTGCGACGTTCAAAGGACGTTATGTGCATTTGCTCATTCAGCAAACCCCGAATAAACCTGTATGGAAACTTCAACCAGATGAGAAGATTCAATGGCAGGCAGTGACTATTCAGCGTGATGGAAAATCTGTTGTATTAGGGTTTAGTAGTTTGCCAAAAGCAGTCGGGTTTATGCAACCTGCGGTGATGGAAGGCATTATCAAAGACATCAACAAAGTCGGCAAATTCAGTAAACAAACTGCATCAGATTGGATATGGGACGTATTACTAAATCCGACACTTGATATGGTGCGCGATGATGAGATTGTACTGATTGACATTGACCCTGATACTGCCGAAGCACCGGATGAATAAGGTGTTTGGATGTCTTTATCGTTAGATGATATTGCGTTTTTGCAATCGGATGTCGGGCGGGGTTATCTTGAACAATACGCTACTGTTGATGTATCCGATAAGAATACCCTCTCACTTGTTACCGACCTACGCAAAACGCTGACACTCGAAGAAGCCTCGGCAATATTGACGACTGTTCGATTGCGTCAGAAAGCTGTCGATAAATTCCCGCGTTATGCAGACCAATTTCTGTTCACTGATGACAGTTTACAACAGGCGAGCGATGACACGATTCGGCAGTATCGGGCGCAGTTGTGTCGCGGACAGTCGGTGTTGGATGTGTGTTGTAGTATTGGGTCGGATGCGCTGGCATTTGCTGAGGCGGGATGTGAGGTAATCGGGCTAGATATAGACCCCGTGCGTGTTGCGATTGCTGAACATAATGCGAATGTGATGGGTGTCTCGGCACGGTTTGATGTGCGTGATGTGACACAGGCATCGTTTGATAAAATTGATGTTGTATTTTATGACCCTGCTCGGCGTAAATCGGATGGTAATCGGATTTTTGATGTTGAGCAGTATATTCCCCCCTTGTCGCTTGTTCATAATTTTTATGCTGATGAGATTGCGGTGAAGTTATCGCCTGCGGTGGATTTGGCACAACTTGAATCGTATGGCGGACAGGTCGAATTTATCTCGGTGAATGGTGACTTAAAAGAAGCTGTGTTGTGGTTGAAGCGGGGCACTCTCGCACCGATAGCGACACTACTATGTGATGATGATGTGTTCCAACTAAGCAATGAAGATGAAGCTGAGGTCGATATAGCAGACCCGCGCGGTTGGTTATTTGAGCCTGACCCGTCGGTGTTACGGGCTGGATTAGTGCAACATCTGGCACAAGAACTTAATGCAACTATGCTGGATGAAACCATTGCTTATCTGACGATGGATGCGCGAGTTGAGACGGTGTGGGGACGCTATTGGCAGATATTGGATTGGATGCCGTTTAACCTCAAGAAGCTCAAACGCTATTTGGTGGAACGCAATGTCGGTCATGTGACTGTCAAAAAGCGTGGTTTTCCGATGTCGCCGGACGAGGTAATCCGCAAGTTGAAACTCAAAAAAGGCGAGGAATCGCGGGTGTTGGTGATGACACGATTGCGTGGTGAGCCGATTGTATTGATTTGTGCTGATTTGTGATTTGGGCAAGTTGACCAAATTCTGTATAATTAGAGTCTATTTTTCGTATTGTTTAAGCAAGCAGAAGGGGGACGTGAAATGATGCGTCCAGATGAGGGTGGTCCCCGTCGTAATAAGTTAATTACATGGGGAGAAGTGGATGAATTGGTTGACTCGCTTGTCCCGCAGATACAAGCGATGGGGTCGTTTGGTGCGATGATAATGATTACACGTGGTGGGGTCATACCGGGTGGGTTATTGTCGGAGGCTCTCGACATCCAACATATTCTCACTGCGGCTGTAGATTTCCCATCGACAGCGGCATCGGGTATGATGGCGTGGCCCACATTTTTGCAATTCCCTAATACAAATTTGATGCGTGGGCGACGGACGCTGATTGTTGATGATGTGTGGGGGAGTGGTCGTACGAGTATTACTGTCCGTGAACGAGTGAGTTCTGCGGGTGGACGACCTTATAATTGTGTGTTTCATTTCAACCCATATCGGTCTTTGTTCTCCAATATCAAACCTGATTTTTATGGTGATGTGACGGATGCTTATGTGGTTTATCCGTGGGAGATTGATAGGGGACTGCGTGGTATGGGGTTCGGCGAGGGACAGCCTGAAATTTAAGGTTTTGCAAGATTGTTGCATTCAGCAAATATTTAGACATTGGGTGCTGACTATCATGTCAATCTAATGAGTTTAGGTTATAATGGTTCTATAAATGTCGTAAATTGCTCTGTTTAATTGTTTTAAGGGTTTTTTGTATTGCCATCAATTTTGTGCTTATCTCGGTGCAATTGAGATTAAGAGACAATAAACTCGGCAAGAAATGTTTAACAATTGTAGTATAGTGTAAATGAGTTCATGCACATAATGAACTTGGTTTGTTGACCATTACGCTTTATCTAAGAGGGGTTAAAGCGTGAACGAAACCTGCCCATGCAGGAGGCTTGCTGAATCTTATGAGTGAAGACCAAGAAAATAACGCCATGTTTGACGAAAACTTCGAGGAGATGTTAGCATCGTCCTTTGAAGCCTATACACCGCCCCGTCGTGGTGAGATTCGTGAAGCGACAATTTTGCAAATTGATGAGCGCGAAATTATTGTTGATTTAGGTGCGAAGCAAGATGGTATTGTTCCGTCGCAAGATTTGGAGCGGATGGACGATAGCTTCCGTGATAGCTTGGAAGCTGGCGCAAATGTGCCTGTCTATGTCGTGAATCCGCGTGACCAAAATGATAATTTGATTGTCTCTATCAATATGGGCATGCAACGGTACGATTGGGAACAAGCCCGTGAACTGTTGAAGACACAAGACCCTGTCAATGTTAAAGTTAGCGGATATAACAAGGGTGGTGTGCTGGTACGGTGGAATCGCCTAGAAGGGTTTATCCCTAGCTCCCATCTGGTGTCTGCAAATATGGCAGTTGAACGCCGTGATGCAATGAATGATTTGATTGGTTCATCGCTGGGTGTGAAAGTCATTGAAGTTGACCAAGACCGTCGCCGACTGATTTTTAGTGAACGCGAAGCACAAAAAGAATGGCGTGCGAAACAAAAGGCGAAATTGCTGGCAGAATTAAATGTCGGTGATGTTGTTGACGGAACTGTGACGGGTCTGCGCGATTTTGGTGCGTTTGTTAATATTGGCGGTGCTGATGGTTTGATTCATGTGAGTGAATTGGCATGGCATCGTGTTGACCATCCACGTGATATTCTGTCGATAGGTGATGAAATTAAAGTATATGTTCTCAGCCTTGACCGCGAGACAAACCGAATCGCCCTCAGTCGTAAACGCTTGCTGAATGACCCGTGGGACGATGCACAACAACGGTATCACGAAGGGCAGTTGGTTGATGGTCATGTGACGAATGTGGTTGATTTTGGTGCGTTTGTTGCCTTAGATGATGGACTTGAGGGATTACTCCACTTGAGTGAGATGGGTGATGGGTCGCTGAAAGAACCCTATTCTTATGTTCAAAAAGGCGACGAGTTATCATTGCGCATCAGCCACCTAGAACCGGAAAAACGGCGGGTTGGCTTCACACAACGCTGGGGTACTGAAGCGGGTGAAGATGAGGAAGATGGTACAGCTGTACAAACTCCTCCGGTAACAGATGCGCTTGAAGCAGACGCGCCGGAAGTAGAAACACCTTCTGAAGATACTGAAGACACAGATGATAGTGCCACTGAGACGGCTGAATCTGACGAATAAAAACAACCATAATCTTGTTAATTCCAAATGCCTACATCAATTGTGGGCATTTTGTATTTTTCCCCATTTGATTTGTTGACAAATATTAACCAACTCAGTATAATCCCCAACGATTTTCGGTAAAGGTTAGTCGTTCGTGTAATTCCGCGTTTGTTAAACGAACTAATGCTATCCGAACTCGGTTATTCAGCCATGTGGTTGAAGTCACCGGGTTTTATTTTGCCTTGTACCGGAGTCAAATCTAAACGTTCGGGGAGATTATTTAATTATGTATACAGATACTGCAGTTGACGTGTCTGCCGATGAATTTGATTTTGCGGCACTTTTGGAGGAATCCCTCGCGGGAAGCCAAATCGAACGAGGTGATATTGTAAGTGGCATTGTGCTTTCGATTGATAGTCAGGGTTTGATTGTCGATGTGGGTTGGAAGCAAGATGGTATTGTCACACGCAATGACATCGAACGCATGGGTATGAGTCCTGATGATTTTGAAGTTGATAGAGAAATTGATGTTGCTGTTGTTCGTTTGAATGACAAACAGGGCAACTTAATTTTGTCTGCGTCACAAGCGCGTCAAAACGAGGACTGGAAACAAGCAGAAGTCATCATGAATGAAGAAGATGTTTGGCGTGGTGAAGTCACTGATGCCAACAAGGGTGGTTTGATTCTGCCGTTTGGTCACTTGCGTGGATTTATTCCTGCTAGCCATGTTGTTGATTTGCCACGCGGACTCAACGAAGAAGACCGTTTGACTTATTTGCAGAAGCTTGTAGGCGAAGAAATTGCTGTTAAGGTGATTGAAGTCAACCGTAAGCGTCGCCGTTTGGTCTTTAGCCAACGTGATGCTGAACAAGAAAATCGATCTGCTCGTAAGGAAGCACTGCTTTCCGAACTGGCAGAAGGCAATACCCGTCAAGGTGTTGTGAGTGGTCTATGCGACTTTGGTGCGTTTGTTGACCTCGGTGGTGCAGATGGTCTGATTCACATTTCAGAATTGGCATGGCATCGTGTACGCCATCCGGGTGAAGTTGTCAATATTGGCGACAAGGTTGATGTTTACATCCTCCACCTTGATGATGAAGGCAAACGTATCGGCTTGAGCTTGAAACGCCTCCAACCGAACCCATGGGCATTGGTTGATGAAATGTATCACATTGGTCAATTGGTCGAAGGTACAATTAGCCGTGTTGAGCATTTCGGCGCGTTTATTAGCCTCGAACCTGGGATTGAAGCTCTGTTGCACATTAGCCAAATGAGTACAAATCCAGAAGAAGACCCCATTCGCCACTTGTATGAAGGTCAGAAGTTGTTGATGCGTATTATCAGCATCGAATCTGAAAAACAACGTTTGGGTCTGAGTTTGACCGAAGTCACCAAAGCTGAACTTGAACAATGGGAAGACCGTCAGGCAGAAGAAATCGCAGCGGCACAGGCAGAAGCGGAAGCTGAGGCAGAAGCCGAACTAGAAGCTGCAACAGAGTAAATGTGTTAGATACAGGGCTATCCAGTATAGAAAGTTAAGGGATTGTCCTGTATACTTAATAGCTACGGTTGAGCTATATCAGCCGATTATCGTAAATTTATCACATAGAAGGTGGTGATTCGATTGGCTTCAGTCAAACTTAAGCCAGGCGAAAGTCAAGAACAGCTGTTGCGTCGTTTTCGTAAACGTGTAACAAATGCTGGTATTCTCAGCACCGTGCGTCGTAAGCGTTGGCATATTTCCAAAAGCGAGCTACGCCGGATTGAGAAGAAAAAAGCGATTCGTCGCTCACGCCGTCGTCAACGTAAGGGCTAGATGCGCTACTTGCGGGGACGTACATAAGCAAGCTATGAGACCGTTGTATGCACTATTCGCGTACAGCGGTATCTTGCGTTATACTAGTCATGTAGCGCAATCATGCTACATATTAATCAATATATAAATATCTTGCCAAAGGAGACATATGGCTAAGAAAGAAGAAAAGATCGAAGTAGAGGGTACAGTTGTAGAGGCGTTGCCAAATACACAGTTTATGGTTGAACTCGAAAATGGACATCAAGTGCTGGCATACTTATCCGGTAAGATGCGTAAATTCTATATCCGCATTTTGCTCGGCGACCGTGTCAAAGTTGAGATGAGTCCATACGATATGAATCGTGGACGTATTATCTATCGCCACAAAGACAACGTGCGCCCTTAAATTAACTGTAGCATTCCTGTGAATTCGTCACGGGTTGCTTATATATTGTCGTTGAATCAGGCGATGCTACCATAAGGAGAGAATCGCATGTTTCAGTCACGGAATTAGAAACGAGGCATTTTATATGTGACTCGTTTTCTATTTCTACCTGCCGTGTCGTCGCTTACGGCTTTGTCCCCCAATGTACTGCCATTGTCCCAAACATGAAGGTCTTAAAGTCTACATTTTTGAAGCCAGCGTCTTCGATAAGCGTCGCAAGTTCTTCAGGTGTTTTGAAGGCTTGGGTTGATTCTGGTAGATATGTATAGGCATCACTGGCACTCTTGCCCGCGATTAAGCGACCCAACAGTGGAATCCCATATTTGAGATGCAACAGAATAAACGGCTTGAGTGGATTATTCGGCGGTGGTGAGGTGTCTAGAATGACAATGCGTCCGCCAGATTTGAGTATGCGCGCTTGTTCGTTGAGTGTTTGTGGGATGTCGATAACGTTGCGCACCAGATAGCCGGAAACGACTGCATTAAACGACTCATCAGAGAAGGGAAGTTGTAGTGCGTCTGCGCCTGCCCAACCGACTTGTTTGCCATATTGTGGTTGGCGTTGTCCAACGTGCATCATTTGTAATGCAAAATCTGCGCCAATGACCTGTGCTGATGGGGTTTTCTTGAGGGCTTCAAATGCGATGTCGCCTGTTCCGGTAGCGAGGTCAAGTAGCTTACCGTTTTCGGGCAGTTGTGCTTTGTCGATGACGAAGCGTCGCCACTTCATATCTTGCCCGCCTGTCATGATGCGGTTCATCACATTGTAGCGTTCGGCGATGCGGTCGAACATATTCTGAACGTATTGTGACCGTTCTTTACCTGTGAGATGTGCCATAGAGTGTCCTGTTTATTGTGTTCTGAATATTGTGAATTATACTGCTATAAGATGAATATTCGTTAGGGGAAACCTGAGTATTTGGCGTGATTACTGAGTACGACTATACTAGATTAAATAATCTGGAATGACACATCGGTCATTCTCGACACAGTCATATCATTTAATTTGGGGAATAATCATGACGGACTTATGGTTTCATGAAATTGCAGAACAGGAACATCGTATACAGAATCCGGTATCGCTGGCAAAGGTGATGCGACTGGCGCAGATTTGCGATGTGGATGAATTTACGCGGGTGTTGGATTTGGCATGTGGCAAAGGGGAGATGCTATGCCAGTGGGCGTTACATCATGGGATTAAAGGGACTGGTGTGGACATCAGTGAGACCTTTATCCGCGAGGCAAAAGAACGCTCGGATGAACTTAATGTCTGGTCACAGTTGAACTTTGATGTGAGCGATGCAAAAGATTATGTGCAACCCTTCCATGCTTATGATATTGTCAGTTGCATTGGCGCGACATGGATTGGTGGTGGGCTGGTTGGCACACTCAAGATGATGGCGGAGGCACTCAAAGACCCTGCGGAGGGGTATCTGTTGGTGGGCGATGTGTTCTGGAAAAAAGAACCAACCCCGATTGTCTGTAGTGAGTTAGGCATCCAGCAAGATTATATTCCTAATTTACCGGGGATTCTTGACCGTTTTGACGAAGCCGGTGTCGAATTGCTGGAAATGCTGATTTCTAATGATGATGAGTGGGATGATTACTATACGACACAATGGATGACTGTCAGCCGATTCTTGCGCCAGAATCCCGACTTTGAACGTGCCGATGCACTGCGTGAATGGATTGACCATCAACGCCGGATTTATTTAACCTATGACCGAGAATATTTGGGCTGGGGTATGTTTGTGACGCGGGTGTTGGATGGGTAGGGAGTGATGAGTTCCGAGTGATTAGGAAAAACAACGTTATAGGAGATACTGTTCTCAATATTCGATAGTATCCCAAATGAGCCTAGACATTGCATCTTAGAAAGAAATTCGATTTATGAAGATATTATTGACAGGATTTGAAGCATTTGGTGATGTGGAAGAAAATCCGACGCAGGTGATTGTGGAGCGGTTTGCAAAGCAGGCAGATACGATTGATTATGCTGAGCTGGTCTGCGAGATTATTCCGGTTGAATACGAATTAAGCGGGCAGAGAATCCGTGAATTGATTGACCGACATCAACCCGATGCAGTTGTGATGACAGGAGTGGCGGCACGTCGGAAGAAAATTAACATCGAGTTCTGGGCGCGGAATGTTCGTACCGCATCAATCCCTGATAACAGTGGCGTATTATTAGACAATCAACCGATTAACCCTGATGAGCCGATTGAGCATTTTCTGCCTGCGACATTGCCTGTGTTTAGCTTGTATTCAAAATTGAACAATGCTGGTATCCCTGTCGAACGCTCCAATAATGCGGGTGGCTATATTTGCAATAATATCTTTTATAGCGCAGTTGATTACCTAATGCAGGGTGGGCGGGATGATGTGCTGGCGGGGTTTGTGCATATTCCCACTTTTGATGCAATTGACAAAGAGACGATGATGCAAGCCTACAAGGTGATTTTGCAAGAAGTCACACAGACTAAAACTACAAAACATCGTCAAGCACATATGTATATGAGTCCTGCGATTGAAAAACAGTTGAACATATTGCTGGAAAAACTGCCAGATAATCCTGTCTGGTGTACCTTGATGGACAATGATACATATTCTGTTGGGCATGTTGGTGAAAAAGTAGACATGTCAAGGCAAGATAGCTTAGGTATCAGCTTTAATAACTCAAATAAGATGGTGGCATCTGCATTTCATGGTAATCGCAGTCGTGGAGAGTTTTCGTATGCTGTGGTTGGTAGTAATAATGGCAGTGTGACTTTACTTGTGTGGATAACAGAAGTTCACTTCTTGATTATTAATTGGCGTGAAAATGCTTCATTGGGAACAGTATATATGGCATCAAAGGCATTTCTGCAACTATTACAACCCCTGCGTGAATTACTAAGTGAGTTAGCCTAAGCTTGTAAATCTTCAAAAACAAGTTAATATATAACCATTGCATAGGGCAAAGGTTATATATGACTGATTATCATACAGTTGGGCAAGTCGCAGATATACTCAATCTCTCGGTGGATACGATTCGTCGGTGGGAGAAAAAAGGGTTGATTAAGGCGAACCGAGACACGAATAATAATCGTATCTTTAGTGTTGATGAAGTGCGCCGAGTCCAAGCGAAATATCAGGGGACATCAGAAAGCCGTGGCTTCTATGTGCTTAAGTCGCCTCCAACTGATTATCGTGTTTTAGAGTTGTTCGCAGGTGCAGGTGGTATGGCACTCGGGTTTGCTAACGCAGGCTTAAAGACTGTGTTGCTAAACGAAATTGATAAACATGCCAGCGAAACCCTACGACGCAATCGACCAGATTGGCATGTTATCGAAAGCTCGGTTGCTGACCTCGATTTTACCCAATATAGAGGACAAGTTGATATTGTATCAGGTGGATTCCCTTGTCAGGCATTTAGTTATGCGGGACATAGTCGCGGATTTGAAGATACCCGTGGGACACTCTTTTTTGAATTTGCGCGATGTGTTCAGGAAGTCCGACCACGGATTGCATTGGGTGAAAATGTCCGAGGGTTGCTGCGTCATGATAAGGGACGAACCTTATCGACCATGGTGCGGGTGCTTGAGGATATGGGGTATCGGGTGCAGTATAAGGTATTACGCGCTCAGTTCCATGATGTGCCTCAGAAACGGGAACGCCTGATTATTATTGGTGTGCGTGATGATATGCCAATTTATTTCCCTAAAGAACGGGATTATTTCTTGTCGTTACGCGAAGTTCTTGAAGATGTTCCCGAATCAAAAGGTGCTGAATATCCAAAACGTAAGCGTGAAATCATGGCACATGTTCCTGCGGGTGGCTATTGGCGTGATTTGCCCGAAGATTTAGCCAAAGAATATATGAAGAAAAGCTATTATTTAGGTGGTGGTAAAACAGGAATGGCGCGTCGATTATCATGGGATGAGCCGTCACTGACATTAACGTGTAGCCCTGCACAGAAGCAAACTGAACGTTGTCACCCGAGTGAGACCCGTCCGTTGACTGTCCGCGAATATGCACGGATTCAAACATTTCCTGACGAGTGGGAATTTGCTGGCTCAGTCCCGAATCAGTACAAGCAAATTGGCAATGCCGTGCCTGTGAATTTAGCATATCATGTCGGACGCAGTTTAGTTGCTATGTTGGACGGTGCTGATAGTAGTGAATTTGTCACACAGGATGAGGACACACAACCGGAGCAACTACAATTATTCTAGGTCGTCAGGATTAAAATTGCGAAACGCATAGTCGAAGAAATATTGTCGATAATCTTGTTCTGATTGTGATGTTACTTGTTGTTGAAGTTGTGCCATCGCTTCTAGTTTTTCTCTGGATAAGCTTCCATTTTCAGTGATTATCTTTTGTAGAACTGCTGGAATGGCATGATATAAGTCGTTGAGGGCAGTGGCTTCCCCTGTTACCATCTCATAAAATAATTCACCGGAAATCAAAAATACTCTAGGGTGTTTCGTAAAACCTTGAGACTGCCAGACTTCGTTGTAAGGCTCAACACGTTTCCGAATAATATGAACTAAATATGTTGATGCTTGCGGGTATTGGGTGGCAACTCTTGTTAACTTGGCGTGTGCTTCTTTGGCAGACGATGAATTAAGTGTGTTGTGTTTATTTTTTATCTCAGCAAAAATAGTGTCGTCATTTTTTTGATGTCAAGTTCAGTCTCATCACCAGTACCCAAATCACTCCACCCATTAACACTACCGAGAACTTCTTGATGAAAATATCCGATTTGATTTATCCAAGACCTCTGTGCTTGACGTTGGGCTTCTCGTTCTAGCCAGTCGTCCGTTGTCGTTCCTGTGGTAATGGTTTCAAACAAAACAGAAAACGGATCAATGACCTGTGTTTGCATGTCTCTCAGGCTCGTGGATTGCATAGCGTTAAACATTGCTTGGTAGACATTGGATACAGCAAGCTCAAGTGCATCATCACTTATCCATGTCAAATAAGAATCAGCTTTTTGCGACATCTATTCGTCTCCTAACACCTCATCTAATAAGGTCTGCATACGTTCATAGTGTGAACCTTTCCAGAAGATTTGCTGGCAGGAATCACATTGATGAAACTCCTCATAATAGCTGGCGGTGTTATGTTCGAGTTGGTCGGCGATGTCCGCTTTATCGACTTGATGCAGAGTACCATTACAACGCAGACAAAATTTAAACGGCTCAACTTTATCAGCGAGGTCATAGCGTGCGGTGATTTCGTGCAGGCGTTTGCGTGGGTTGGTATTGCGGACATAATAGCCATGCAGGACGAGACTGCGCTTGAGTAAGCCGACATCTCGTGTTAGCAGAATACGTTCCTCTGCATTAGAGACTTCCGCCAATTCATCATCAGGGTAATCATTGCGATAGAGTGTGTCGAAGCCCATCATCCGCAGGTAGCTGGCAAGTCGTCCCAGATGTGTATCGAGGATGAAGCGCGGGCGACCCTTGATAGCTGGAATCAGGCGGACTTTGTCAGGATTGGGATGGGTTTGATAGTATGGCATAGGGTAGGCATGGACATCATCGCCATCGCGCATAATATAATCAAAATTGACTGATGTGCCGTTGACTAGCAATAGGTCAATTTCGGGATGAGGAACACCCAGCGATTCAATCATATCTTTGATGGATGATTTCCAGTCCCATTGATGGGTGATTGGCTTGTTCTTGTGCTTGCGTGGCAGAAAAAACTTCAGGTCGTCGTATATGGTGAAGGTTGCTGTATACATGGATGTTGGTTTCTGGTTGATAGTTTACGGTTTTTAGGTGTTGGTTATTGGTGGGCATGACACGTCATGCCCCTACGAAAATGTTGAATTTATTCGGTTGGGCGTTTGGCTTCGATGAGAAACCAATCCCCTTGTTGACGGCGGGCATAGGGTTCGAGTCCAGTTTTGCGTAAGGCTTCTTCGACTTCTTCGACCTGCGTCTCGATTATGCCACTAAAGATAGCGATGCCTCCGGGGCGCACTGTGTCACCGAGCTTGTTTTCGGTCATCTTCAGGATGATTTTGGCGAGGATGTTGACCACGACAAAATCAAAACGACGCGCCGATGTAATCACGTTTTCGAGGCTACCCTGTTCGACGACAATTTTATCGGTAACGCCATTGACTTCGGCATTTTCTTTGGTGGCTTCGACGGCGAGGTTATCTATATCCAGTCCGACAATTTTCCGTGCGCCGAGTTTGGCACAAGCAATCGACAGAATCCCGCTCCCGCATCCGAGGTCGAGAATATCCTGGGTCGGTTGGACGAGGTCTTCCAATGCTTCAAGGCAGAGTTGGGTTGTCGGATGGGTGCCTGTTCCGAACGCCATACCGGGGTCGAGCGCGATTTCGATGTCATCTTCTGCAAGGTCTACCTCAATCCAAAGCGGACGTATTAACAGGCGTTTGCCCACACGCAGGGGATGATAGTGGGCTTTCCATGCTTCTGCCCAATCATCTTCTTTGACAAGACGATAGACGGGGTCAGGCATAGGGTACATCATGCGCATGTGACCGAGTGCCGTTTCGAGTTGTTTTTTGATGTCGTCAGATTGGTCGTCATCAGGGAAGTAGGCGCGAACGATTAAGTTTTCGGCAGGGGGGACTTCATCTTCATTCCACACATCGGGTTGGATGCCTGCTTGTTCAACAGATACGCCTTGATGTCCGTAGCGTTGGAGGACTTCGGCGACGGCTTCGGCACTTTCGCCATCGACTTGCATAGTTACTTCAATCCAGTTGGTCATATTTCTCTTTGTTTCTACAGATTTGTTGTATGTTGATATTCGGCAATAAGTGTAAAGTTGAACGTAGAAAGTTTAAAGTGGGGGTTGTTGAAGCGTGATGTGGGTTGCTAATCTGTCAGAGGGACAAGTGTAATGAGCACCTGCCCCTCGTGTGTGTTGAATTATGGCTTGGCTTCGCCACCGAGGAAGTCCATCACCTTATCAAAGAACCCGCGTCCGGTGGGTTGTGGGGTGATGTCATGCCCGAAAGTATCCGCCAATTGCTCAAATAGCTCGCGCTGTTCTTCCGTGAGTTGCGTTGGAGTTTCGACCTGAACATAGACTAGCTGGTCGCCACGACCGGAATTGCTACCATCACTGCGGAGGCGCGGAATCCCTTTGCCACGTAAGCGGAAGACTTTGCCGGTTTGTGTTCCCGGTGGAATGCTCAACTCGACTGCACCGTCAACGGTATCCACACGAATCTTATCGCCGAGGGTTGCTTGTGCAATGTTGATGCTAATGTCGAGGATGATGTCATTGTCTTTGCGCTTGAAGAATTGATGGTCTTTAACATGAACTACCACGTACAGATTGCCTGCCGGAGATTGACGTTCGCCTGCGTCGCCTTCTCCACGTACTTGAATCTGCAAGCCTTCGCGGACACCTGCTGGAATCTTGACATTGAGGACTGTCTTTTTGCGCTTACGTCCAGAGCCGTCACAGTTGGTGCATGGGTTGGAGATAATTGTTCCACGCCCACCACAATTCGGGCAGGTTGTTACACGTACCATCGACCCGAGGAACGTTTGTTGTACCTGACGAACTTCACCAGTACCGCTACAGGTTGGGCATGTGGTTGGGTGTGAGCCTTCTTCTGCACCAGACCCGTCACAAACTTCACAGGTTTCGAGACGCTGAAATTCAATTTCTTTTTCAATGCCAAAGACTGCTTCTTCAAATTCAATTGTGACATCGACGCGACGGTCACTACCTGCCCCCGGTGAACGACGACGTGCCGACCCTTGTGCTGCACCGCCGAATGTGCTGTTGAAAATATCGAAAATATCCTCAAAGCCGAATCCAGCCGCACTGCTTGCGCCATAACCACCTGCTGCACCATTTACGCCAGCGTGACCAAAACGGTCATAACGGGCGCGCTTTTCCTCATTGGATAGCACTTCGTAGGCTTCGTTGATTTCTTTGAATTTATCCTCAGCATCGGGTTCTTGGCTTACATCAGGATGATATTTGCGCGCGAGTGTACGAAATGCGCTTTTTATCTCCTTGTTGTCAGCCCCTTTGTTGACACCGAGTACATCATAATAATCTCTTGGCATAGATGAAGTCCTGTAGTCGCCCTCTTATTTTACGGATTGTGTCTCTGTTGATGTGAACATGGGGCATAGCATACCTATACCCCATATGAATTACAAGTTGTAGCGATACCGATTTAGGTTTCGGTGAACTCTGCGTCGATGACATCTTCATCATCATCTTGTGCAGACTTTGCCCCGTCTGGACCGGCACCTGCTGGTGGTGCGGTATCTTCATACATCTGTGCGCCGAGTGACTGCAACTGTTGTGAGAGTGCTTCTGTGGCAGCTTTGATTTCGGTCATGTTGTTGTCAGCTTGTGCTTTGCGGACAGCTTCGATTTTTTCTTCGGTTTGTTTGACCGCTTCTTCGGGCAGTTTGTCTTTGTAATCACGAATCAGCTTTTCTGCTTGGAAGATGGTGCTTTCCGCTTGATTAGCAACTTCTGCTTGTTCTTTACGTTCAGCATCTTCGTTGGCGTACTTTTCAGCTTCTTCTACCATCTTATCGACTTCATCATCGGATAGACCACTGCTGGCAGTGATGGTGATGGTTTGTTCTTTACCGGTTGCTTTATCCTTCGCGCTGACGTTGAGGATACCGTTGGCATCAATATCAAAGGTGACTTCGACTTGTGGGACACCACGCGGTGCAGGTGGGATACCATCGAGGATAAATTTACCAAGCGACTTATTGTCACCAGCCATCGGACGTTCACCTTGTACGATGTGGATTTCAACCTGTGTCTGATTGTCAGCAGCGGTTGAATAGACCTGTGACTTCTTAGTCGGGATGGTCGTGTTGCGTTCAATCATTGGGGTTGATACACCACCGAGCGTTTCGACACCGAGGGTCAGTGGGGTAACATCCAACAACAAGATGTCTTTAACATCACCACCGAGGACACCTGCTTGAATCGCTGCACCAAGTGCAACCACTTCATCGGGGTTCACGCCTTTGGTTGGTTCTTTGCCGAAGAAGCCTTTGACTGCTTCTTGAATCGCGGGCATACGAGTCATACCGCCGACCAACAAGACTGCGTCAACGTCGCTGGTTGAGAGTCCGGCATCGTCGAGGGCTTTCTTACACGGTTCAATCGACTTGCGAACTAAGCCATCAACGAGGCTTTCCATCTTCGCACGGGTCAGTGTCATGTTGAGGTGCTTTGGACCGCTGGCATCTGCGGTGATAAATGGCAGGTTGATTTCTGCGCTGAGTATCGTGGATAGCTCAATCTTAGCTTTTTCTGCAGCTTCTTTCAGGCGTTGCAGTGCCTGACGGTCACCACGGAGGTCAATGCCATTTTCTTGTTTAAATTCGTCGGCGATGTAGTTGATGATGCGTTCATCAAAGTTGTCACCACCGAGGTATGTATCACCATTAGTGGACTTAACTTCAAACACGCCGTCAGCAACTTCCAGAATGGAAATATCAAATGTACCACCACCGAGGTCATATACAGCAATGATGCCATCATTACGTTCACCGAGACCATATGCGAGGCTGGATGCTGTCGGCTCATTGATAATACGGAGCACTTCCAGACCAGCGATTTTACCTGCATCTTTAGTGGCGTTACGTTGGGTATCGTTGAAGTATGCTGGAACAGTGATTACGGCGCGGTCAACAGTTTCGCCGAGATAGGCTTCTGCATCCGCTTTGAGTTTCTGCAAAATCATGGCGGAAATTTCAGGCGCGCTATAGTCACGCTCATTCATACGAACACGAACATCACCATTGTCAGCTTGTTTGACTTCATACGGTACGAGGCGGGTTGCATCTTTCACTTCCGCATCGGTGAACTTACGTCCCATGAACCGCTTCACTGAAAAGATGGTATTTTCTGGATTAACGACAGCCTGATTGCGTGCAACACGTCCAACCAGACGTTCTTCTGTTTTGGTATTGATGGCGACCACTGATGGAATTAGATTTCCACCTTCTGATGATGGAATGACTGTGGGTTCTCCACCTTCCATCACCGCAACAACTGAGTTGGTTGTTCCAAGGTCAATGCCAATAATTCGTCCCATAATTGCTATCTCTCCTAGATATGACTTACATTGTTAGTTTAGATGGATTGTCTGCCTTGGAGACAACCACAGAATGAACTTAGCTTGCGACACGAACGAGTGCCGGACGGAGTACCTGCTCACCAGATTTATACCCTTTTTGTAAGGTGATGGTGACATGACCACTTTCTACATCGTCGCTGTCGTCAGTACCGACGGCTTCGTGATAGTTCGGGTCGAAGGCTTCTCCTGCCGGATCAATTGGTTCAATGTCATACTTGTCGAGCAGTGTTTCAAACTTGCGCTGAATCATCGAGACCCCGCCAATCCACGGGTTATCGCTGATTTCATCGGGTACGTTGTCGAAGGCACGGTCAAAGTCGTCAATGACAGGCAACAGTGCTTTCAATGTATCGAGTGAAGCCCGTTGGAACATCTCCGTTTTTTCGCGTTCGACACGCTTTTTGTAGTTTGCAAACTCTGCACGGGCACGTTGCCAGCCGTCTTTATTGGCTTGGGCTTCTTTTTGTGCCTCAATTAATGCTTGCATGAGATTTGTACCTTCTGGAATATCAATTGTTTCCGCATCTGCGTTGGGTTCTGCACCATTATCCTCAGCAGTTGCATCAACATTCGCTACAGTATCTTCATTTGGGTCTTGCATGGTTTCATCTTGTTCAAGTTCATCTGGTGAGTTTTTCACGTCGCTCATATTTTATATTCCTAATGATTGATAAATTTGTCCCTGATGCGCGCTAATACGGCAGATGATATACTGTGTTGGAGTTTAGCGCACGAGTGATAGAATTATATTAGCAAATCGGTTATTTGCATTAACGTTTACGATTTTTATATGTAGCCTGTCTGATTCTAATTGTCTTCTAAATTATCCTGATAGAGCGTTGACAGCACATCTGTCATTAAATTGGAGACATAGCGCACGGTGCTGATAGCACGTCCATAGTTAATATGTGTCGGACCCAATACCCCGACTGCGCCGCTAATTTTCCCCGGTTCACCATAACAACTAAGTATCATTGTCAGACGACTGAGGTCATCGTAACGCCCATCGCCCGCAATAACAACCTGTACATCATTGTCATCTTGTGTTGATTCAGGCAGGGTTTCAAGTAAGTCGTTGACAAGGGCATTGAGGACAGTCTGTTCTTCTAGGACACGGATGGCTTGTTGTGCGCCTTTTTCATCGGAGAAATCATCAATAATACGGCTGAGTCCATCACGATAAATGACACGCACAATATTGTTGTCCGCATGTTCCATTAATTCGGCAACCAATTCGGCAACTTCACGTTCGAGCATCGGCAAGTTGATACTCTTGAGTTTGACCTGTCGCGCATCAAAATCAATACAGAGTTCATTGATGCGTTTGGCGGCTTCGGCAAGTTTATTTTGTGGGACAGGCTCAGCGAGTGTCAGCATGCGTTGATGCACACTACCACTATTGAGTACCAGTACCATCAGCACCAGTCGCCCTTGTATTGAGATAAGTTCGATATGCTTGAATGTATTCGTCTGTGACACTGGCGGTGTAACGATAGAGACAGATTGTACCGTTCGTGCAAGTAAGGTGGCGGTGCGTCGCATCCATTGTTCCATGCCAGATTGTAATGTGCCGACTCGCTCGGTAATCATGCTTTGTTCGTTGGTTGTTAGTTTGCGGGTCTGCAACAATCGCCTTACAAAATAACGGAATCCATCGGCTGTTGGCACGCGACCAGATGAGGTATGTGGAGAGACGATATAGCCCATGTCTTCAAGTTGGGACATCTCATTACGGACAGTCGCTGAACTGAAGTTCAAATCATAGGTTTCAACTAGATACTTGGAGCTAATCGGTTCGGGTTTTTCCGAATAGGCTTGTACGATACATGCCAGAATGTCTTCTTGTCGTTTTGATAGATGGGGGAGTTGGTTCTCGTCAGTCATAAGCAATACCAATAAGATAAGTTTCCGATAAGTGTTTGAATGCTAGCATGAGCAAAACGGTGCGTCAAACGAAAATTCGTCGTAAGATGGTATCAAGTAGCATCGTCCTTATAATACATAACCGAAAAACATAGCCTGAGACTACGCTATACACAGTCTCACCATTCATTAGTTTTAGAGGAGATAGATTGAAATGGGCTTGAAAACATTCGATGTCAACAAAGAAGAATTTGAAGCTGAAGTTCTACAGAGCGATACACCAGTATTGGTAGACTTCTGGGCTGAGTGGTGTGGCCCTTGTAAGATGATTGCGCCGATTGTTGACGAAATCGCTGACGAATACGAAGGTAAGTTGCGTGTCGCAAAAGTTGACGCAGATGCCAACCAAGAAATCTTGATGAACTACGGCATCATGGGGATTCCAACCCTGATTCTGTTCAAAGGTGGCGAAGCTGTGGAACGTATCACTGGCTTTAAACCTAAGAACAAAATTGTCGGCAAGATTGAATCCCACATCTAAGCTGACCTGATAACATTGACACACAGAAACGCTCATCCGAACAGGATGGGCGTTTTTAGTTTTAGTTGTTAGTGTCTAGTTATTAGCTTTTGCGAGACGTTCATAGGTGCTCTCAAAAACAGTCTGTACAAGCTTTCCTGATAGAGTGTTGGATGGTGTTGCAAAGAAGTGAACTAGACAATGTCCCATCACTGTAAATATGAACGGAGACGAGTCTGTATTTGAATAATACCGATAGTCAAACACAAGTTTTCCATTGACGCTGAAATAGGATAACGAATCGTGAATAGATTGAATTAGGCTGGCAGGATAGTCTTCCCAATAAGCATCTCTATATGGTTCGAGAAACTCTATGGAATCGGTTTCAGTTGGATATAGGGTTGCACCAAGAATGCCATAGTGAGCATGTGTGCTTTTTTGTATTTTGATATGCAAACGCAGGTGTCTGTGTTTTTCAGCCTCATCCCGATTAATATCAATGGATTCGGTAAATCGCTCAAACTCTTTACGTGTTGGATTAATCCAGAATGTGCCTTGTTGTAACTTAATTTGCTGAGATTCTACTGTCATAATTTCTCCAACCAAAAAGAGTGCGTCATCGGACACACTCTTTCAAATTTGCTTCTCATCGTCAATCTAATCGGAGGCGGGTTCGGTTTCAGGAAGTTTTTCTTCGACCTGTTCCGCTGGTTCTTCCGGTGCGAGTGGAATCACAAAGTTGAAGGTTGAGCCAACTTCGAGTTCACTTTCGACCCAGATGTCACCTTTATGTAGTTGCATGATGGAGTAGGTAATCATCATACCGAGACCTGTCCCCGGTTGCGCATGGGCGACGGGGTTCTCGCTACGGAAGTATTTCTCGTTGAACAGACGCGCAAGGTCGGCATCACTCATACCAAAACCTTCATCTTTAATAGCGACATGGAGTACTGTGCCGAGGTTCTGACCGCGCTTGTTCTTAAAGCGTTCTTTGACTTCTGCTGAGATATAGATGTTCTTGTCAGTATCGCTGTATTTGCTAGCGTTTGACAAGATGTTGACAATCACCTGCGTCAAACGGATTGAATCTGCCAGAATCATCGGTGAAGGCTCTGGCATGTCGATGTGAACTTTCTGGTGTTTTTCATCGAACTGCTTTTGTAGTGACCGAACAGACTCGTTAATTACAGGTCGCAAGTCCATTGGTGCGAGGTCTACGTTCAACTGTCCGGCTTCTAAACGGGCGAAGTCGCGCAGGTCGTCAATGATGGTCTGCATGCGGTTGGCGTTGCTACCGATGATTTCCCAGAAGGCGAGTTGTTGCTCTTTACCGATATTACCGATACCTTTGGTCATCAGTTCAGAGTAACCCTTAATTGATGTGAGCGGGTTCTTTAGTTCGTGTGCCGCGAAGCCCATAAACTCAGACTTGGACTCATTAGCACGGGTGAGTTCTGCATAGAGTTGTGCGTTTGCAATCGCAATGCTGGCGTGTTCTGCCAGACGTTGACTAAATGCCCACTGTCCCAGATTGAAGGGGGGTGCTTCATTGGTTTCTAGTATGAGAATCGCGTTGATTTCATCGGCAGACATCATTGGCACAGTAATCTGGCTGATGCTACCGCGCAGTGCTGTTTCATAATCAGGGTCGATGTTGGTATCGTAGACAATATCTGCCTGACGGGAACGCATCACACGTTGCAAAACACCTCGTTCCAGTGACCATTGTAAGCCATCGGCACCGGCAGGGTAGTCTTCTTCTTCGTATCCTTTGAGGGCGACAATTTGAAGATAGGCGGGTGTGCCTGTAACGATACCCAATGCGCCAGCTTGTGCGTTCGTGTTGTCCATCGCGGCTTCTACGGTAATCCGTGCCACTTCACCAATATCGAGTGTGCGGTTCAGTTGACTGTCGATACTTTCGAGGATTTCCAGTTCAGCGACACGTTGTGCTAACTGTTGGTCAGTCATTTCAAAGAGGCGAGCATTTTCGATGGCGACACCAGCTTGCCCCGCAAATGTTGTTAACAGGTCAACATCATCCTGAACAAATAGTGTTTTGTCCTTCTTGTTGATAACTTCGAGGACACCAATCACACGTTCTTTTGCGATGAGGGGGACAGCGAGAAGGGATTGGGTAGCGAAGTCTTCATCAACATCGGTGTGTTGTGTATTTTGGGCGACATCATTTTCGATGACAGGTTGTCCCGTTTCTGCGACTTGCCCAACTACACCTTGCCCTCGCTTGAGACGTGAGCCAATGAGTTCTTCACCGCTACCGCCAACGACAACTTTAAATTCGAGTTCCTCTTCGTTATCCTCTGGAACAAGTAAGAGAGAACCTGCTTCTGTGTTGATAATCTCAACCGCACTCGACATGATGACTTCTAGCAAACCATCAACTTCAAGTTCGGATGCTGCTAACTGGCGACTGATGTCATTGAGTGCCTGCAATTGACGCGCACGCATGTTGGTCTCATTAAATAAGCGCAGACGGTCAAGTGAAGATGCGGCAAGTGCGCCGATGTCATCGAGAATCTTAAATTGCTCATCAGTATATAACTCGCCGACTTTACTTTTACCGACTGCTAATACACCAAGTTTGCGTGTACCGGAGACAAGTGGCACTGCCATCCATGCTTTCAGGTGTGGTGATTCATGTGTGATGGTTGCACCGCGTTTGGTCATCTCTTGTGCAAAATCAGCTATGTTCATTGCCTGTGAGCTGTTAAACACTGCATGAATGAGGTCGTCCATAGATGTCCAGCGTTCATTTTCTTTTTCTTCAATGCGGTCGTCATCTTCGAGGAAGAAGGCAAAATATAGCTGGTTTGCATTGGTGTCGTGGAGGGCAATATAAAAATTCGGTACATCAATCAGCCGGAATGTTTGTGCATAAATCAACTCCAGCAAGTCGTCAAAGCGGATGGTAAAGTTGACCGCCTGACCCACTTGACTGAGGACATCAAGTTTCTTCAATTCGCGTTGAAGTGAATCAATCACTTGCGCGCGTTCGATAGCAATTGCCAGTTGCGCGATAATATTGTTGAGGAATCGCACTTCCTCAAAGGTATACTCAGCTGAGGTTGAGCGTGGCAAACCAATGGAGACAAACCCATTTAATTTACCACTGCCGGATAGCCCCGCTAGAATTGCAGGTTTGAGTAGGTTGATACGCGATTGGTCAACCAGCAATTGTTTTGGCAGGGGTTTATCTGGGTCGAGAATGACCAATTCGTCACGGTTGCTGAGCAATAACACAATACCGCTATGTGGGCTAAAGCGAATATCAGTAGGTGCTTTACCCGACCCATAGGCTTCATAGTCACCTGTTTCATAACGTGGCAAAAAGATGAATAGACTACTCGGCGAGATAGAGTCTTCAAGCACAGTCTCGAACTCGCTGATGATGTCTTCAAAGTTTACGAGTGAGGTCAATTTCTGATTGAATTGCTCGACGCTTTGTTGGTAATTGTAGCGTGTTTTATAGTAAATCGTGTCGATACGCTGTTGCAAGGCATTGCGTAATGGCGAGAAGAACATCACCATCCCGAACATGGTTAGGGCTATGAGAATGGGATTATCTGCACGTATCGCGCCTTGTGTTACAAATGCCAATCCTGTGACAAGTAAGAAGTAGCCCACGATAAGAATTGACAACATGATGCCATATGTGACGGTTTGGCTGATGACACGGTCAGTGTTGAACTGTCGATACTGCAAAATGGAGTAGGCAATTGCTAGGGACGATGTAATGTAAAAGGGCATGGTTGCTTCGATACTAATGCCGAGTGCCGCTTGTGGATTGAGTAGACCAATCACACGCGATAAGATATATAACATCGCTGGAATAATAATTAGGACGATGCCAACTATCAGTGTATTGGTCTGGTCGCGCCGTGCCAATGTGACCGAACGCGGACGTTGAATCCCAATAATGATGGCTGCAAATACAACAACTGAGCCAATCAGATAGAAGCTGACAACTTGTAATGCTAGATTAGAGCCAGCTGGTGTTTCCGGTGATACATAAGCGTAGAATGCTGTGGCTGATAATAACGCTGTAACAACAAAGGGCACATACAGTACAACAGGTTGCGAATAGGTGATAGGTAGCTTATTCGGGAAGCGCAAGCCAAATACAATGAGTAGCCCACCTATCCAAATCGTGGCTAGCATCCATAAGGGAATCAGCGTCCATGTTGTGCCAACATCAAAAATCCCTGTTGTGTGGATAGCTGTAATCATACAGACAAGTGTTGCTAAAGACGCGATATTTTGGTTGCGACGCAAATAGATGATACCGATGCCAACACTCAGGACGATAATGCCTGTTATAAATGGCAGTACAAAAAATGCGATAAAGTCGCCATCGGGAATCTGTTGCAAGATAACATTGTACTCACATGTTGCTACCCCGTTGACAATCTCGCTACAGGCTTGTTGCTCAACATCACCGGAGGATTCTGACCGTTGCACAGTAACTGTAATTTCGTCCCCAACGGACAAATTGCTCAGGGTCGTGGTGAGGTTTTGTTGTGCTGTTGTGAAATCGAGAATTGCTGGTGATAGCGATTCCCCATTGATAGACCGAATGACATCGCCTTGTTGGATGCCAGCATCAAGTCCATTCCATGGCAGACCGCTGGCAGGACGACCTGCATTAACAACCATCCCATGTGTTGTGAACAGACCGAGGAACGGACGCGACCGCCAACTCAGTGCAAGTATAAGATAGGCAACCATGATGAGGATGGTTAAGCCAACCGCACCCAAAGTGAGCCGATACCATAGTGAACTCTTGCTATCGACTGATTCACCTGTTGCTTTGTGGATAGGTGTATTACTTTTGTTTTCTGTTGTGGAGGTTACGCTCATGCCGTATTCCCGACTTAAATTCACACAAACCTTAGAATTATTCTATCACAAGCTCTACCATGCGCGGATTGCGTTTTGGTTTGATTTGTGTTGGGTTTGCCAATATAGATGTTATGAGACACAATCATTCTCATATTTTTATATTTTATCCTAGAACTATAAATATAAACTATAATTCACCTAAACATATTTAAACTAAGACAATTAGAGGCATTGGAGGTATAGGATGAGTGAACGACCCCCTAGGGTACTCATTGCAAAGCCCGGTCTGGATGGGCATGACCGAGGTGCGAAGGTGATTGCGCGGGCGTTACGTGATGCGGGCATGGAGGTTATCTATACAGGGTTACGTCAAACACCGGAGATGATTGCCGAATCTGCTTTACAAGAAGATGTTGACGTTGTCGGTTTGAGCATCTTAAGTGGGTCGCATATGACGTTGGTTCCAGCGGTGCGTCAGGCGATGAACCTATCAGACTTGCGCGATGTGCCGATTGTTGTGGGTGGGATTATTCCCGACCGCGACAAAGCTGACCTACTGACGAGTGGGGTATATGCTGTGTTTGGTCCCGGTACAAGCCTTGATAATATCATCACAGAGATTCGTGACATTGTGAGCAAGAAAGATAACAACAGTTGACAGTACAAGAGATTCTGGATGGTAATCGTCGCGCATTGGCACGATTTTTGACAAAGGTTGAAAATCGACGCGAAAGTGTACAAAAAGAACTTGCTGAGCTATACCCGCATTCGGCAGATAGTCACATCATCGGCGTGACAGGTGCACCGGGGACAGGTAAAAGTTCGCTGGTGACGGCATTAGTCAAGCGGTTTCGGGCAAGGGAACAGCAGGTGGCAGTTGTCGCAGTTGACCCAACTAGCCCGTTTTCTGGTGGTGCAATCTTGGGTGACCGCATTCGGATGCGTGACCTTTCCGGCGATAAAGGCGTATACATTCGTAGTATGGCAACACGCGGGAATCTGGGCGGATTATCTGTCGCAACGCAAGATGTGGCACGGGTGTTATCGGCTGCTGGATATGATATTGTAATTGTCGAGACTGTGGGCGCAGGGCAAAGCGAGGTGGATATTGTGCGACTGGCACATACCACACTGGTGATAGAAGCTCCTAATCTGGGTGATGGTGTGCAGGCAATTAAGGCGGGCATACTGGAGACGGCTGACGTTCTGGTTGTCAACAAGTGTGATGTCCCCGGTGCGGAGAAAACAAAGCGCGCATTAAAAGTAATGCTAGACTTAGGACATCCGACCAAGCAACAGGTATCCGGCAATGATATGTGGATACCGCCGATTGTAAGCACGTCTACGGTGACGGATGAGGGATTAGATGAATTGGTCGATAAGGTTATTGCCCATCATCTGTACTTACAGCAGGGCGACACACAGCAAAATTTACGTCACGAACAGATGCGCGAGGAGTTTTATCGGCGGTTGCAGGTAAGTCTATTTAAACGTTTCGTAGCGACCATTGATGAGGACATGATAGCTGGTATCATCAACCGTATGACGCAGTATGACGTTGAACCACAACAGGGAGTCGATGAACTGCTTGCGGATGTGATGTTTACCGATGTGCATGATTAACACAATATAACTTACAAACGAGAGGTTCGTTATTGTGGATAAAGTCCCCGGTGCAAAAAATATTCCTGACAATACAAACATAGAAGAAGAGGTTATGTCGTCAACAATGCGGTTTGGCTCGATGAAATTGTTTTGCGGAAGTGCCTCACAGGGACTCGGCAAAGAAGTTGCGGATTATATTTGTAGTGTATCGCCCTATACTATTCAACCTGGGGCATATGCACGGAGTGTATTTTCCAATGAAAACATTTTTGTGAAGTTAGAAGAAAGTGTTCGTGGCAAGGATGTCTATCTCGTGCAGACGATGGCATCGCCGGTACACGATAACTTCATGGAAATGCTGATTATGATTGATGCACTCAAACGGGATTCCGCATGGCGGGTGAATCTGGTTGTCCCTTATATGAGCTACACACGGTCTGACAAAAAAGACCAACCGCGTGTTCCGATTACGGCACGATTGATTGCCAACATGATGGAAACAGCAGGCGTTGACCGTTATATCACGGTAGATTTACACTCGGGGCAGATACAAGGATTCTTCAATATTCCGGGGGATGCACTCACAGCATTTCATTTGCTGAGCGATTATGTGAAGGGTCAACTCTCGTCTGGTGAACTCGATAACCTCGTGGTGGTTGCAACAGATTTGGGATTTGCTAAACAAGGGCGTAACTGGGCAGAGGCTCTTGGTGTGCCACTGGCATTTGTCGAGAAGCGTCGTGTTGATAATGCTGAAAGCCCGAAAGCACTGTCGTTGATAGGCGATGTGAAAGATAAGAATGTACTTTTGGTTGATGATGAAGTGAACACTGCGGGTAGTATCGTCAATGCGGTTAATGTGGTGCGTGATTATGGCGCGCTTGATGTATCGTTTGCATTTACTCATCCGTTCTTTTCGCCTGAAGCCTATAAGCGATTGGCAAGTTTGGAGCTACGCGAGATTATCTTCACCAACACGCTACCCCTACCTAATAATCGAAAACTACCCAATATGACCGTGTTGTCGATTGCGCCATTATTAGGGGAAGTTATTCTGCGAGCGCATGAAGGTCGTAGCGTTGGAGAGCTATTCGATGAATAATAATCATAATGCCTCTGATACTGCCGACTCTGAACCAGAGCTTGTTGAGGAGACATCGACAGAATCCGTAGAAGCTGAGCCTGCTGAAATATCGACGCGCGCCCTCATTATGGGTGGTGTTGGTTTTTTAGCGTTGTTGACAGCATTATATTTGTTGGTACAAGCTATCGGAATTGATAACTTACAACAAACCATTGCGGATGCAGGTGCATTGGGACCTCTGATATTTATTGCGATTAAAGCCATGACGTTTACATTTGCACCATTATCTGCTGGACCGATTCAGTTTGCATCTGGCATTCTATTTGGTAACGTTTTCCTCGGTACATTGTACTCTGTGATTGGTGAACTGATTGGCGGTTGCGTCAGCTTTTTGATTGCGCGTCATTTTGGTCGCCCGATTGTTGTTCGCTTTGTTGGACAGGGTGCAATGAAGCGGGTTGATGAATTTTACGAACGCTTCCTTGATGATTGGAAGTCTTTGCTGGTTGCGCGTGTATTCTTGTTTTCAGTCTACGACTTTATCAGTTATGCGGTTGGGTTTAGTAAAATCAAGTTTTGGGTTTATGTGGTTGTGTCCTTTATTGGTGGGTTGCTTCCGACGTTTATCTTTGTGTGGGTTGGGGCAGAGGCTTCTCAAGATTCAGATTTTCTTTTACTTATCTTCCTTGGGACAGGTATTGTGATTTTTGCACTTAGCATTTTTCGCCGTCCGATTGGGCGCATGTGGAACAACTTACTCGGCAAGAACGACAATTCCTAAGACATTGTCAAGCTGATAGTGTCTTTTCAGACAAATACCTATCCAATTGGCTAGTTGATTGTGCATAAATACATTGAGTATAATTATACAAATTAATTGTAATTTAATGTAGCTTAATGTAAAATCAATGTATCAGATGGTAAATCTCGAATGGTATCATATGTCAACCGTCCTTGTCGTCGATGACAAGCCCACACAAACTCAGTTGATTTGTCTCATGCTGAATCAACTAGGTATGGATTGTTTGGTTGCTCATTCTGGTGTTGAAGCAATTGAAACAGCCAAACAACATATCCCCGATTTAATCATCATGGATTGGATTATGCCTGCCAAGACATTGACAGGCGCAGATGCAGCACAAGCGATTCTATCTGATAGCGAGACGCAACATATCCCTGTGATTGCTTGTTCGGCACTTGACGATATGAGTCAGGCGCAGTCAATCGGATGTGTTGATTGTTTACAAAAACCCTTCCACATGGATATTCTCAAGCATATCGTTCAACAGTTTGTCGATTAGAACATTGCGGTGGCAGTGTTCAGTTTTTCGATTTCCTCATCTGATAACATCAAATCAATTGCCCCGATTGTCCCCGCAAGTTGTTCGACTGTACGCGCACCGATAATGGGAGCGGTGATAGTCGGTTGGGCTAACATCCATCCTAACGCGACATGAGCAATTGGAACGTTATGTTGCTCTGCGATTTCTCGCATGACATCCAGTGCATCATAAGCATCGTCATTGTTTATCAAGCGTTGAATCAGACCACCATCAGCACGGCTATTATCCGGTGATTTGTTATCACGGGTGTACTTACCTGTAGCAAATCCAGCTGCAAGTGGACTGTAGGGAATTACAGCAATTTTCTGGTCGGCACAGACATCTGCCAACTCCTGCTCATATTCACGTCGATTGAACAAACTATAGTGTGGTTGTAACGACTCATAACGCACCAGATTATTGACATCACTGACCCACATTGCCTTCATCAACCGCCAAGCCTGATGATTACTCGCGCCGATGTAACGCACTTTACCGGATTGTACCAATGAATCGAGGGCGGATAGTGTCTCTTCCATTGGGGTAGTTTCATCATACCAGTGCGTTTGATACAGGTCGATGTAATCTGTCTGTAAGCGTCGTAGGCTATCCTCAACAGCGTGGATGATGTGATGCCGACTAAGACCCTCGCCATTTACACCTTGCCACATTCTGCCACGTACTTTGGTGGCGACGATGATGTTACGGCGGTTTTTTGTTTTCAGCCACTTGCCAATGACAGCTTCAGATTCACCACCGACATGTCCGTCCACCCACATGGAGTAGATATTGGCAGTATCAACAAAGTTAATACCGGCTTCTAGGGCACGGTCGAGAATGGAAAATGATGTGGCTTCGTCAGCACTTGCACCGAAGTTCATTGTGCCGAGGCAGAGACGACTGACCTTTAACCCTGTACGACCAAGTTGTGTATATTGCATAATCAAATCCTTAAATTTGCAACGATGACTATGATTTTCACGAATAATGATTAATGCGATTCTATCATAGCTGGCGTATGTTCTTACAAGTTGCCAACATCCGTATGATATAATCGCAGACAGCGACGTAAGCTGAGATGATGTGAGGTTTTATGTTTCGTAATATCGTAAAGACAATATTTGGTGATCCGATGGAGCGTGCTATTTCTGTCTATCGGGACACTGTTGAACAGATTAATGCGCTTGAACCTGAGATGCAAAAGTTGAGCGTTGAACAGCTCAAAGTTAAAACACAAGAATTTAAAGACCGCCTTGCTAATGGCGAAACCGAAGATGATATTCTGGTGGAAGCATTTGCTGTTGTTCGTGAGGCATCGGTTCGGACGACCACCCTGCGCCATTATGATGTGCAGTTGATTGGTGGGATGGTGCTTCATGAGGGGCGTATCGCCGAGATGAAGACGGGTGAGGGTAAGACACTCGTTGCAACCTTACCACTCTACTTGAATGCGCTCAGTGGTAAAGGGTCTCATCTGGTCACACCGAATGACTATCTGAGTAAACATGGTTTGCAGACAATGGGTCCTGTTTATCATTTATTGGGTTTGTCTGCGGCTGTGATTCAGAATACAGGCGGACAACCTGATAGTGGCTCATTTTTGTTCGACCCAAACTATATCTCCGATGATGCCCGCTATCAAAACCTGCGACCAATTACCCGTCGTGAAGCCTATCATTCGGACATCACGTATGGAACAAATAATGAGTTTGGCTTTGATTATCTGCGCGATAATATGGTCATGACACCGCAACGGCTCGTACAACGCGAGTTGCACTTTGCGATTGTCGATGAGGTGGACAGCATCTTAATTGATGAATCGCGGACACCATTGATTATCTCTGGCCCATCGGATGAACCGTCCGATTATTACCGTCAGTTTGCTTCTATCGTCAAGACACTCAAAGGTAGTTCCGAACAAAGTGTGGAAGATGAAGAACCTGATGGCGATTATGTGGTTGACATCAAAGACCGTATTGCCTATCTGACTGACCAAGGTGTCGAAAAGATTGAGCAGGTTATTGGTGTTGAGCAACTATATCATCCAAGTAATTCCGAAATGTTGCCGTATCTCGATAACTGCCTTCGCGCCCAGACTCTATATGAACGTGATAAAGCCTATATCGTACAGGGTAGTGAAGTGGTTATTGTTGATGACTTTACAGGTCGTCCAATGCCCGGTCGTCGTTTTTCGGAAGGGTTGCATCAGGCAATTGAAGCAAAAGAAGGTGTAGAAATCCGCCGTGAAAATATCACAATGGCGACAATTACCTTCCAGAACTTCTTCCGTATGTATGAAAAACTCTCCGGTATGACAGGTACAGCGGTCACAGAATCGGAAGAATTTGAGAAAACCTACGAGCTAGATGTCATTCCGATTCCGACTCATCGCCCTGTTATCCGTGATGATGTTGATGATTTGATTTATGTCAACGAAAAAGCCAAATGGGATGCGATTGTCGAAGAGATTAAGTATCGTAACGAAAAGGGACAACCTGTCCTCGTCGGTACAGTCGCTGTCGAAACGTCGGAACGTCTGAGCAAGTATCTGAGTAAAGCCAATATCAAACATGATGTCTTGAACGCGAAGCAACACGAACGCGAAGCTGAAGTGATTACGCAGGCGGGTCGTCCGGGGGCAGTTACAATTGCGACAAACATGGCAGGGCGTGGTGTTGATATTTTGCTTGGTGGTAATCCTGATGGGTTGGCACGTCAGACCTTACGTCGTCAAGGTATCGACTTGACTGAAGCGTCAGATGAGCAATGGCAGAAAGCACTGAAGGAAGCACATGAGCAAGTTGCCCGTGGGCGCGAAGAAGTGCTTGCGTCAGGTGGGTTATTTGTTCTCGGTACAGAACGGCACGATGCACGACGGATTGATAATCAGTTGCGGGGACGTTCTGGTCGTCAGGGTGACCCCGGTGAATCACGATTCTATCTGAGCCTTGATGATGACCTGATGAAACGCTTTGCTAATGATAATGTCAAGCGATTGATGAATACGGCGGGCTTCCCTGAGGATGAGCCGATTCAACATGGCATGATTAGTAAATCCATTGAGCAAGCGCAGATTCGCGTCGAGGGACACAACTTCGATATTCGTAAACGCCTTGTTGAATACGATGATGTGGTTAACCGCCAACGTGAAATTATCTATGGTCAACGCTTGGATTGGCTGAAGAAAACGGCTGAAGAAGTCCACCAAGACTACATCGCTATGATTGAAGAACAAGTTGAACATATTGTCGAAGAGATTTTTGCACTCGACGAAACAGGCAATTACCTCGAGGCGGATGTGATGTATCAACAGTTGGTGAGTGCCGGACTACCTGTGCCGGAAGATGTTACGCCGGAAACACTAGAAACGATTGAGCCGGAAGACCTCATTGATGAAATCCATCAACATGCTCATAAGCTGATAGCCGAGAAACAAACTCAGCTCGAAGAAGCGCGTGAAGGCTTGATGGAAGTTGCTGAACGTCAGACCGTGATTCGTGCCCTTGACCACTATTGGCAACGCCACCTAACTGACCTCGACATTTTGCGTGAAGGCATCGGCTTGAATGCGATTGCACAACGTGACCCACTGGTAGAATATCAACGGGCGGGCTTCTCGATGTTCCGTACTATTGAAGATACCTATCGTCGCATTGCATCGCGCAATATCTTCTTGGTTCAGCCTGCGGTTGTACAAGAGCCACAACGTCAACGACGTACCCGTGAGTATCGCCCTGATGCAACAACCGGAAATAACAATGCACCAAAGCAACAAACCGTGCGCAAGAACAAAAAACGCCCTGGACGCAATGACGAATGTTGGTGTGGGAGTGGTAAAAAGTACAAAAAATGCCATATGCGTGAAGATATGCAATCGAACAAATGGCAAGAAGCCTAACTTCATGTATAATAGAGTATAAGTAGCAGTTGAAATGCTGGATGGAAACCATTCGTCCAGCACATTAAGCTTGGGGGGGGAATAACTAAGCCTGCCTGCATGATTTGTGCAGTTTGACTAGACTCTTATGCAAATCCTACGTACAAACTAGTCTATTTTTAGGTTTTTTGTTATTAATAAATATAAAGATTCACTAGATGTTCGCCTCGAGTTTTATAGGAGTAAATTGCATGGTACAAAGCCAGCCATCCCCATCGGTTGAAATGACCCCTCAGTGGCAAGATTTTATCGAGAAACGTGTTAACTCTTTTATTAAATGGGATTTGATACGATTCTTCCACGATAATCCTCATATACAGGACACTGCGGAAAATATTGCGGGATACATTGGGCGGGATACCAAAACAATTGTGCGTGAATTAGATGGACTTGTAAAAGCTGAAGTGTTGTCTGTGTCAGACCAAAACAAGTTGTCAATCTATCGCTTGACTGGTGATATTGAAACCCGCGACCTTATTCGTGACTTTGTTGCAGCCTGCTTTGACCGCAACTTCCGTGTACAAGCTATTCATCATGTTATTCATGGCACACGTTACAAATCAAATTGACCATCACATGTTCAGGTAATCGGCAGTGGACAACCTTGCTCTATCGCAGTTTTTATCGTTATTTAGTTGGTTTGCCATTGCTGCCCTGTTGTTTTTCCTTCTTCTCATCGCACGGTTTTATCAGAAATTTTCGGGTGAACAAACTCGATTTCTCCTCTTTGGTGTGGTGATTGTATTATTGGGTATTGCCACAGTTCGATATACGAGTTTGCGACGTGTCTCCGGCGATGTGATAGCTGATTTGTTATCATTTCTGGGAGGGGTTTTATTGCTGGCACTGTCGATACAACTCTACCAGAAGATGATGCGTTCCAACAAACAAAAGAAACAATCATAAAGTGAGCCTGCTATGATTACTGACATCACAGCAATTTTGAGTTTATTCGGTCAGGTATCTGTTGGGGTTGTTATGGTGTTGCTTGCTCGCCTGAGTCATCGTCTGGGCGAAGTGACACATGCTCGACAACATTATGTCTGGTTGTATGTGTCAGCGGTTTTAATGTGGATTAGTGTTGGGATTCAGCTTGTAATGTTAGGGCAAGGTGTGGATGGCGCACAACAGTTGCAACAAGATGTGGGATGGGTATTATTAATAAAAGGGCTACCAACGCTGGGCATTACAATTGCTCTGGTGGTAGCATGGCATTATTGGAGTTGGCTATTGGCTGAACGTGATTAGGTGCTGATAGCGTAGAATAGACGATTGAGAACAGGGAAACCACTTGATACAGGATTCCATCTACCAACAATTAAAACGTTTGCCCAAGGTGGAGTTGCACCGCCATTGGGAAGCGTCAATGCGTTTAGATACTTTACTGGATATTGCACAAGAGTATGGTATTGAGATGCCAGAATACGAAGTGGAAACCTTGCGCCCATTTGTGCAAGTGATGCCCGATGAACCACATTCGATGCAACACTTCTTAGGCAAATTTGCAATGTTACGTCAATTTTATCGCTCACCGGACATTATCGAACGCATCACCCGTGAGATTGTCGAAGATGCTGCCCAAGATAATGTGCGGTATATGGAATTGCGCTTTACCCCTAAAGCACTGTGTAATATCTCCCATTGTAGTGTGCAAGAAGTGACCGAAATTGTCTGCCAAACTGCACAATCGGCTGCCGAGAATCTCGATATTACAGTTCGGTTGATTGCATCTATGAACCGACACGAGTCCGTTAAATTTGGTGAGCGTGTGGTACGTTGTGCCATTGACCATATGTCGGATGGTATCGTTGGCGTTGACCTCGCTGGTAATGAAGAAATGTCAGCATTGCCATTTCGTGACATATTCCATGAGGCAAGTGATGCCGGACTAGGGGTGACGATTCATGCGGGGGAATGGGCTGGACCGAGTAGCATATGGGATGCCGTGGCGATGTTAAAAGCTGACCGTATAGGACACGGTGTGCGCGCATTAGAAGATTCTGCGATTACCAATATTCTAGTGGAACGTGAAATCGTGTTAGAGGTGTGTCCCAGTAGTAATGTACTCAGTGGGATTGTGCCTGCACTTACTGAACACCCATTGCCTGACCTGATGAAACGTCAGTTACAAATTACGCTGAATACAGATGACCCCATTATTTGCAACATCAACTTGACTGATGAAATGTATAACGCCGTCCAGCATATGAACTTATCCATCGACGATGTCAAACAAAGTATTATTCGTTCTGCGAAGGCTTCGTTTTTGCCACCATCAGAACGTGATGCGCTTGTTCGACAATTTCAGGCATGGTTGTCTGAAGCATAGTGGCTCATGGCTACAAATAATTTACCTGTTTTCTCACGATGGTTTTTGTTGCTGAATACACTTCTTATTGTCATAGGTGTAGGATTATTGTTGTCCTATGTGGGACTCTCCTTAACAATCGCAGACGCTTACCCCTATGATTACGGGATTTTGCTATCTGGCACACAAGCATTTTGCCAACCAGAACTCGCATTTGAATATAATTCGCTGTGGCTGTATCCTGCGCCTTTCTATAGCACGATGTGCCTTCCTTTGGGGTTATCCCCTCCATTGACATTGGTTTTGTGGATGCTTATTCCATTTTTTCTGGTGTTGATTCTGTCGGGACGGCGTGGACTTATTTTGTTGTTTCCACCGTTCTTTATTCATATGTTGCTGGGACAAAGTACATGGTTGCTTTTACCGCTCTTTGCATATGCTGTATGGATAGACGATAAACAAGTTCGCTGGTGGCATGGCATACTGGGTGCGCTGGTTGTGTTCAAACCGCATATCGGTGGATTGGCTTTAGTGTGGTTACTTTATCACCATCGTCGTCGCATCGGATTTGTACTGACGAGCATTATATCTATTATTCTGGTGTTGATTCCAGCATTTGTGATGTTGCCATCGTGGTTGTTTGATTGGTTGGGGAATGGACGAAGTTTTAAGCTGGTGAGTATGGCGAACATTGGGGTCATACCGGTGAATTTGTTGGGAGTGGGCGTTGATGCAGAGAATGCGTTGGCATCTGCTCCGGCATTGAGTGACCAGTTGATTATTTATGGGTTCGGTGCGATATGTGCCATTATCTTATTGGTATTGCTCTATTGGCGACGGGGCACATTAACATGGTATGATTGGGTGCTGGTGTTCTGTTTGGCGAATCCATTGATACACGATTATGACCTCATCATTTTAATACCTTTCATCGGTCTATTTCCGTTTCGCTTAAAACTTGCTATGTTAGTGGCAATTCCGGTGTGGGCATATGCGATGGTGACAGGTATGTATCATGCGAGTATTTTAATAACTATCGTTTTATTGATGAGTCGCTTGATTGTTGTTGATGAGGCGACGGACAAAATTGGTGCTGTAGTGAAATGGTAATGCAATGATTCAAATTGGTGATATTAACGTTTATGTGTTTAACGACTGTGCCACATGGGTTGACCCCGGTGGTCCGTTTGGATTAGTCCCGCGTGTGCTATGGTCACGCTATGTTCAACCAGATGACAGACATCTTGTACCAATGGCGACCCATAATATTCTGATTCAAGCCGATGGCAAAAACATCATTGTGGACACAGGCTTTGGCAATATGCTGGATGCTGAAGTGCAGAAACGCTATAACGTGACGTATTCTGACGGCACACATAAGGGCTTAGCTGAGATTGGGCTGACGGCAAATGACATTGATATTGTGATTGATACCCATCTACACAGTGACCATTGCACCGGAAATCATCGTATCAATGCTGATGGCGACATTGTGCCTGCCTTCCCTAATGCTGAGTATGTGGTGCAACGCCGTGAATATGAAGACGCACTCAAACCAAACGAACGAACTCGCGCGACCTATCTTCTGCCGAATTATGTGCCATTGGTCGAATCAGGGCAGATGCGATTACTTGATGGCGATACTGAGATTGTGTCAGATGTTATGGGGATAGTTACATCAGGACATACCCCTGCCCATATGAGTGTGCGGGTAGAGAGTAACGGTGAACATGGTGCGTTCCTGTGTGACTTATCAACCTATGCGATTCACTTTGAACGCTTGGGATGGATGACTTCCTTTGATGTTGAACCGTTGATTACATTGGAGACCAAACGCGAGTGGCAGAAGTGGGCATTGAAAACCAACGCTGTGCTGATATTCCCGCATGATACGGTCAAGCCTGCCGGACGATTGACACAAAATGAAAAAGGTCACACCATTGTGCAACCTCTCGATAACTTTAGTTATGACAATACCATAGCCTAGTTATTGCCTGTCTTGCCATTCCGCAATGGTTGCCTGTAAAAATGCACGAACATTGGTGTCGGCAACTTCATCGACAAAATCATAATAATTATCATCAACTTGAATGCGAATCGCACCGCTGGGTGTGCCGTGAATGTGAATGTTGCGTCCGGCATAGTTAGGGGTATGTTGTAGTTTATATTGCAGATAGGTTTCAATCGCTGCGGCAAGGTCGAGTTCAGGTACAGGTTCGGCTTCGGTCTTTGTGCTAAAGCGTCCCTTCTTTTCCGATTTCAACGGATTATCGTCTAACTTGAAGCTGGGCAAGTCTCCCGGCATTGTACCATCTACGGTTGGTGGTGGCGGTGTTGATGGTGCTGGTGGTTGCTGTGGCGGTGTTTCGGTTTCAGCTTCACTGACAAGCAAATCACGGATGCTTGACACATCATCATTTCTTTTATCAGCCACAGGTTGCGGTGTCTGCTTGGGCTTTGGTGTCTGTTGCGGTTGTGGTGTCGGTTTTGCTGGTTCAGGCTGACCGACGACATACCGTTTGCGCGCAGGTGGGGTGTTATCGGGCTTGGTGATTGTTCCAGCGAGTTCCTTCATCACCTGCGTGAATAAGGACTTGATTTGTGGGCTGTCTGCCAGCGTGCGATAGGCAGTATCACCAACTTGAATAATCAGTTTGCCGTCATCTTCGTCGCGCAGAATTGTGATGACTTCCTGTGTCGGTGCGATTTGTCCTGAATTTAACTGGACATGTTGGACACCTTTTTCCATCTTCCGCAATTGAACAACTTCCGGCGGTGCATCGGGGATGATAGGCTCTGGTTCTGGTTCGGGGTCTTCATCCAATGCACCTAATAACATGTCCAATGGTGGGAGGTCGTTGGTGTCAATTCTCTTGGATTGTGTGCTTGGCTTTTGCTCTGGTTGATTTTGGTCGCTCATCGGCTTGTCCTCTGTTTGATTAAGCGGTTCAGTTTCAACAAATAAATCTATGGGTGGTAAATCATCAGTCGATGGTGTTTCGGTTGCTGGCGTATTGATAGTTACTTCAGCGGTGTTGTCTATATCGTTAGCTTGATTTTTGCGGGGTAGATAAACATTTTTATAGGCATAATATCCCGCCACCAGTGCAAGTGGTAACCCGATAAACTGTGCAAATAACGGGAGGACTTGCGCCAAAAATTCGCCTGCACCCAGCATGGATTACACCAATCTCTCAGGCTGGCAATTGGGGCAGTAATGTGTGCCACGTTGGGCGACACGAATTTTGTTAATGATTGTCCCACACGTCCGGCAGGGATTGCCATCTTGACCATACACATAGAAATGGTCTTGCGAATTACCCTTTGTGCCGTCCGGTTTGCGATACCAGTTGATGCTTGCGCCTTCGTGTTGGATACCTGCGTTGAGTGCATCCTGAATTGTCTGGTGTAGCAGGGCGATGTCCTCGTCAGTGAGCTGTTCAACTTTTGTTGTCGGATGGATGCCAGCGCGGAATAGAGCTTCATCAGCGTAAATATTGCCAAGACCTGCCACAAAGGTTTGGTCAAGCAACAGGGCTTTCATCTGGCGGTTGCGGTTCGATAGGCGTTCTTTGAAGACTTCTAATGTAAAGTCATCACTGAGGGGTTCAGGTCCGAGATGTCCAAGTAAGTCGTCGGTGTTGTCCGTCAGGTAGACTTTGCCAAACTTGCGACTATCAGAGAATCGCAGTTGCTTGTCATCATCCAATCCAAAGCGCACATGCACCCATTTGTCGGCATGTTGCACTTCGTCAACATCAGCGACATAAAGCCGACCTGTCATTTTCAGATGAACAATCAGGACATCGGTATCGAGTTGAATCAGAATATATTTGGCACGGCGGTTGATTGCCTGCACAGTCTGCCCGACAATGCGCGCCGAAAATTCATCTGGTGACGGGGAGTGAATCGTATTTTCCCAGTCGTACCACATGCTATGTATGGTGTGTCCAATTAATGGTTCACGGAGTCCGCGAACAACAGTTTCTACTTCTGGTAATTCAGGCATAGTATTAGTGTAAAGGATTTTTAGTGACTTTGCATGTTCAGAAATAGTTAATTTCTGCTAATGAACATTACAAATAGAATAGAAAAGCCACCACGTTACGATGATGGCTTTTGTATCTAACAACTAAAGCGATTTCAGGAAGGCAATGAGTGCAACTTTTTCCTCAGCAGACAATTCTGCGAAGGCGTTACGGCTGGTTTCAGCTTCTCCACCATGCCACATAATGGCTTCCTCTAATGTGCGTGCGCGTCCATCATGTAGATAGAAGGCGTATCCATTCACTTGTTCTAACAAGCCAATGCCCCAGAGTGGTGCAGTCCGCCATTCATTCCCCGAAGCCTGAAAGTCTAGTTGTCCATCCGCTAACCCACTGCCCATATCATGTAGGAGTAAATCAGTATACGGACGAATTGTCTGGTTGCTCAATACGTCTATATCATGTGTGCCTGTTTGCAACGTCGCAACATGACAAGATGAACAATTTACACTATCGAATAGTGCTTGCCCTTGTATGACTTGTGGGTCATCGGCATTCCGTTGTGCGGGTACAGCTAAGGTCGCTGTGTAGAATGTCACAAGGTCAAGTTCATTGTCGGTCACCTCAATTTGATTATTGTTTTGTCGGTTGGGCGGTGGGCGATTTCCATTCCGATTAGATGGTGGACGGTTACCCATACGGTCAGGTGGTGGATTGCCCCCGTCACGATTGTTGCGCCGTCTGCCATTGCGCTCTCGATTGGGTGTATCGTTGAAGCATCCTACTTGATTTTCAGTACAGGGCTGTAGTGGAAATAGACTACTGGTGACACCAATATCGCCGTTGAATGCAGCCGCAGCTTGTTGCAACAAAGTGGGCTGGCTGGCTTTCCATCCGAAACGCCCGATAACTGTTGTGTTGGATTGTACATCCCAGACATAGTTCACCCGACCTGAAATTCCATCACCATTGGTATCATTCGGGTCAGCGAGGGCGAGCAAGGTTTCATCGGATACAGCCTCCAGTAATCCTAAGCCAATCATTTGCCCTGCAAGACGCGGGGACAATGTTGTCTCTGTGTTTAAGTTGCCATAGTTCAGGTTGATTAGCTGATAGGTTGGTTGGTAGAGAGTATATTGTGTACCATCTGGATATGTTCCCACAATTGGCTGATAGGTGATGCCAATTGTACCTTCGTCATCAGCCCGTCGTGTTGAATCATCTTGGAATTGCCCGCCATAAATTGGATCTGGTAAGGTGTGTCCGGTTGCATCTTGCTGGTTGATGGCAAGTCGAATCAATAAACCTGTTCCGGTTTCTCCCGTAAATTCAGGTGGACGACCACGACCATCTTCGACATGACATCCCTCACAACTGGTCGCATTAAAGACTGGACCTAAGCCCTCATTACCACGCCATACATCTTCAAATAGCTCGTCACCTTGTTCAAAATCTTCCAATTGTGCCTCTGTGAGTAGTGGGAGCGGATTGGTAAACGCTTCTTCTGATGTATCAAAGACGGTGTTATCTCCTCCCAACAACGCAGATGGCGGTATGCTTTGTGCGACAATCAATGTTGCTGTCAGCCCCAAAACTCCCAGCCCTATAATGTAAAAAAATCGCCTCATAGATTGTACTCCTATAAAATTTGTCTCGATTGCAATCTACAAATTGCATGACTTGACCGTAAGCTACGATTGTCACAAAAGTTGCACAATTGTGGTAAAGAAAAAGTAAATTCTCTGTAACCGGAGTTTACATTGGTTGGAGCAGGTTGATTAAAGGTTTGGGGCTTTAGCTATGTGTAGGATTTCTCATGATTTTGCAGGGCTTATAAAACAAAGGGTTCGTAGATTTGTAGCGTTTAAATTTCTTAAACTTTGGCATTTGACGCAGTATTTTATTCCCTGTAATGCTATAATACAATTGTTCTACAAGTGTTTGAAACCCGACGTATAGAATTGAAAATACAGATATTATGACCAGTGATTTTGTTCATTTACATGTGCATACCGAGTTTTCGTTATTGGATGGTCAGAGCCAGATAAAGAGTCTGGTCGCGCGTGCCAAAGAACTTGAAATGGGTGCGTTAGGGATTACCGACCACGGCGTGATGTTCGGTGTGATTGACTTCTATCGTGCCTGCATTGATGCTGATATTACACCTGTTGTCGGTATGGAAGCCTACCTCGCCCCACGTAAGATGACCGACAAAGACCCACGCCTTGACCGTCAGCCGTATCATATGCTCCTGCTGGCGAAGAACATGACAGGGTATCAGAATCTGCTCAAGATGGCATCGGCTGCACAGTTGGAAGGCTATTATTATCGCCCGCGCATTGACCGTGACTTTATGGCGCAACACGCTGAGGGCATCATTGCGACGAGTGGCTGTCTGGCAGCGGAAATTCCACGTATGGTCGAGCAGGGTGACGACAGCAAAGCGCGTGAACTCATCGGTTGGTATCAAGAGGTATTCGGCGAGGATAACTTCTACCTCGAATTACAGAACCATGATATTGACCAACTCAATGTGTTGAATAAATGGATGTATGACTATCGCAACAGTGGACATACAGGGGTCGAATTTGTAGCGACCAACGATGTGCATTATGTTCGTCAATCAGATTGGGATGCACATGACACCTTGCTTTGTATTCAGACCAGCGCGTTAAAGTCTGAAGAAAACCGCATGAGGATGTCGCCACATGATAGCTATTATCTCAAGACATCGGAAGAAATGCGCCGTGAGTTTGGCAATGCGCCAAAAGAAATGATTGATGAGGCGTTTGCCAATTCACTCAAAATCGCGGAAATGACCGATGTTGACCTCTCGCCGAAAGGCTATCATCTGCCCGTATTCCCGACACCAGCACCGCATACTGAAGCGTCTTATCTGCGCTTTCTGGTCGAGATGGGTATGGCATGGCGGTTTGGTGATGACTGGCGTAATGATGAAGTGTTTGTCGAGCGCATTGAACGTGAGCTGGACATTATTCACTCAATGGGCTTTGATACCTACTTCTTGATTGTGTGGGATTTGTGCGAGTTTGCGCGCCATGCTGACATCTGGTGGAATGTGCGTGGGTCAGGTGCGGGTAGCTTGGTTGCGTATAGCCTCGGTGTCACCAACATTGACCCAATTCAGAACAGCTTGCTATTTGAGCGTTTCCTCAACCCAGGGCGTGTCAGTATGCCGGATATTGACCTCGATTATCCTGATGACCGACGTGGTGAAATGATTGCTTACACGGCGAAAAAATACGGCGAGGACAAGGTCGCGGCGATTATCACCTTTGGGACGATGGGGGCAAAAGCAGCCGTCCGTGATGTGGGGCGGGCGTTGAATGTTGACCTCGGCAAAATCAATAAAGCGGTGGCGATGATTCCGCAAGAGGCGCGCCAGAAGAAAATCCGCGAATATGTGGAAATGAATCCCGAACTCACGCAACTATACGAGAGTGACAGAGAACTCAAGCAGGTGATTGACACAGCGATTGAGCTACAGGGCATGACCCGTCACGCTTCTACCCATGCGGCGGGGGTAATTGTGGCTGATAAACCACTGGTTGATTATATTCCACTACATCGCATCACAGGTAAAGACCCGTCCGGTGGCGCACTAAAAGCAGTCACACAATTCCCGATGGAAACCGCTGAGTCGATTGGTCTATTGAAAGTGGACTTCCTCGGCTTATCGACGCTGACCATCTTGCGTAAAGCCTGCGAGTTGATTTCACGGCATCGTAGCATTGATTATACGATGGACACAATCCCGTATCGGCATGATGACAAAAACGTGACTGATGAAGAACGCGCCATGTTGGATGATGCCTTCCGTATGATGGGGCGGGGCGAGACCGTTGGTGTGTTTCAGGTTGAATCCGGCGGTATGCAACAGATGTTACGCGGGATGCGCCCGAAAATATTTGAGAATATCATTGCAGGTATTTCACTCTATCGACCGGGACCGATGGAATTTATTCCTGATTACAATAAACGTCTGCACGGCGAAGAAGAAACGCCGTTCTTACATCCGAAGCTAGAGCCGATTCTTGATGAAACATATGGAATTTGCATCACAGGTGATTCTATTATCTATGAGGCGCGAACAGGCAAACGCTACCGTGTTGATGAATTAGAAAACCTCGTTGGAGACTTCTATATTCAAGGTGTCGATGATTCAAATTGTACAACCGTCAGTAAGGTCACACATTGGCATGACAACGGTACAAAACCTGTGTATGAGTTGCAATTGCGAAACGGTGCAACGATTAAAGCAACCGCTGACCATGAATTTCTGACGGAATATGGTTGGGTAAAACTGAGTGATTTGAATGTGGGTGACTATTTAGCAACACCTCATCAACTGGTTGAACCCAAACAACCATCAACGATGCCTCGTGAGAAGTTGCGGATTCTTGCCTATTTGATTGCTGATGGTGGCTTGTCGAATTTGGCGCAAGTCAATTTCTTTAATAAAGATGAAAATCTTGTTGAGGAATATGTACGTTGTTTGGAGATTTTTGAGGATGCTGAACCTGTTTTTATACAGCAGGTTCGCGGTGTTCAAAGAGTCAATGTCAAACATAAACATGGTAGATATGAAAATAGCTTATTGGCTTGGATGCGAGAGATTGGATTTAAAAATCCACCTTCACATAAAAAAGGTGGGATTCAAAGTCATCAGAAGTTTGTGCCTGAGTTTATCTTTGGGTTGAATAATGACGAGGTAGCATTCTTTCTTGCATCACTGTGGGATTGTGATGGATATATCGGTAGAAAACTGAGCCATTATAAAACCATTTCTAAACAACTCTCCTTAGATGTTCAAACATTACTTTTAAGAGTTGGGATTCCGTCGGTTATCTATTCAAATAAATATGAAAACGCAAAGCGTAAAAATCAAACATCATATCAGGTGACTGTCTACGCTACTTATGATCTCGTTCAATTATTGAGTCCGTATATGGCATCACGAAAGTGGGATACGGAGTGTATCGGTAGAGCGAATAATACGATCAATCGGTTAGATTTTATCACGGAGACAAAAGCGACTGTCAAGTTGTCGGCACGTGAGTTGATGCGTGAATATGGAATTGACCGCCAACACTTTACAAAGAAAGCTCGTGAAAAGCGTCCAAGAATTTCCGATCATGTGGTAGCCGATTTTGCGAATACTGTCCCACTTCCGCAAACTCAGCGATTGCTTAATGTCCGCTGGGAAGAAATTCAATCTATTGAATATGTTGGCGAAGAACCCGTCTATGATATTACGGTTGAGGACATCCACAACTTTGTCGCCAATAATATCATTGTGCATAACTGTGTCTATCAAGAACAGATTATGCAGATTGCGGGTGAGCTATTTGATTATGAGCTTGGTGAAGCGGATTTGATGCGTCGTGCGGTGTCCAAGAAAAAGCAGAAAGCTCTACTTGAACATAAGGCAATTTTCATTGAACGCGGACCCAAGAACGACATCCCCGAAGAAACTGCCGAAGCTATCTTCGATATGATTGAGTTCTTTGCTAACTACGGATTTAACAAGAGTCATGCAAGTGATTACGCGGTCATAACGGTTCAAACAGCATTTTTGAAGTGTCACTATCCAGAAGAATATATGACGGCGTTGCTGATTGTTCAGCGTGATGACTCGACCAAAGTGGCGACCTTCCTCGAAGAATGCCGACGCTTGAATATCCCTGTGTTGCCACCCGATGTTAATTATAGTCAACTGGACTTTGATATTGAGACGCTTAAGGACGGCTCACGCGGGATTCGCTTTGGCTTGGCGGCGGTCAAGAATGCGGGGGTAGCTGCGCTAGAAAGTTTGATTGAACAGCGGGGTGATGAACCATTTGAGAACCTCATCGACTTTTGTCAGCGGGTTAACCTAAAAGATGTTGGTAAGCGCACACTCGAAAGTCTGATTAAGGTCGGTGCACTGGCGAAATTCGGGACACGCTCGACCTTGTTGGCGGTGATGGAACGCATTGTCAGTTACAGTACCAACTATCACAAAGATAAAGAAGTTGGACAGATGAATATGTTCGGCGAAAGTATGGGTGTGGATGATGGGCTCCTGCAAAATCTGCCCGAATTTGAGGAAGTCAAAAACCGTGAGATGCTCAAGTGGGAGAAGGAACTGCTCGGCTTATATGTCACGGGTCGTCCGGTAGACCGTCACAAGCACATCTTCCAGACGCAACTGTTACACAAAGTTGTTGACCTCAAAGACCCGACACTGCCTAAGCCAGAACAAGCCCGCGTGGCAGGCGAATTAACAGCGGTGCGGAAAATTACGACCAAGAACAACGACCTGATGGCAATCCTCACGTTGGAAGATTGGCATGATAGCGCGGGGTCAATTGATGTGGTCTTGTTCCCGCGCACTTATAACAAGGTTATGAGTTACTTCGATGAAAAGAACGACGAACGCGACGACGATGCCAATGAGGTTGGCTTATTTGAAGGCGAGATTGTAGCAATTGTTGGCAAATATGATGATAGTCGCGGTGACCCACAGATTATCGGTGATGAGGTGAGCATCGACTTTAACACCTTCTCCGCAGTGGGTGGTGCGCGTCCTGAATTTGACGAAAGTGTTCCTGTATGGGCATTAGCGGAAGAACCGATTGTTGATAGTTCACCGCCACCAGAGTTTGACGAAGAAACGGGTGAAGTCCAAGATGAGACCCCACCGAATACGGCAGTTGATAATGGGGTTGTTGCACCCACCGCACCTGAAACGACTCCGTCAATGAATGGTAATACCAATGGTGCGAATGGACATCATGGAGCGAATGGCTATGAGAATGGGCATCACAATGATGAGCCTGAACCTGCATGGGCACAGGGTGAAGTTGCACCACTGGAAATGCCGACAGATGGCTTTGTCGAGATGACTCCATCACGCACAATTTATGTGTCGTTTAATTCCTCGAATGACCCTAATAAAGACCGCTTGCGCCTGAAAAATATTCATAATCGACTGATGCAGTTCCCCGGTAATGACAAGTTTAAGATTGTGATTGAGCGTCGTGGCAAACCTCTCGTGCTGAAGTTCCCGAAACATACCACCGATATTTGCGAGGAACTGTTTAACAAGTTGGAAGAAGTTATCGACAGTCGAGAGAATATTCGGGTTGAAAACGAGCAGGAATAAAAATCCTTTACATAGGCTTAAAGAGATTGGATTTGTAACGCGCTATAATAAGGTTTAAAATACAGTTTCGTTTAAACGATTAATTTATTGTTTCCATTCCCGTACCGTTCATATTAGGTCGGGTGTTAAGTATGTAGAGACGATAAAACTAGACTTTAGGAGCCGAAGAAGATGAAACGTATCGCCGTAATGACGAGTGGGGGTGATGCGCCGGGTATGAATGCCGCAATTCGTGCTGTTGTACGTGCCGGACTGGATAAAAATGTTGAGGTATATGGTATCCGTCAGGCGTATGCGGGATTGTTGGCGGGTGATATGGAGTTGTTAACCAGCCGTGAAGTGAGTGGTATCTTGCAACGTGGTGGGACAATTTTGCAGACTGCTCGTAACGAAGAATTCAAAACCCCGCAAGGTCACAAAAAAGCCCTGCGTCGCTTGAATGAACATGGGATTGAAGGTGTGGTTGTCATCGGTGGCGATGGTAGCTTGCGCGGTGCATTGCAATTGCACAAGCTGGGAATACCTGTAGTCGGTGTGCCAGCGAGTATTGATAACGACATTTGGGGCACTGATATGAGCATCGGTGTTGATACTGCGTTGAATACAATTCTGGATGCGATTGACCGCCTGCGTGATACCGCGACATCACATAACCGTGCGTTCTTGATTGAGGTGATGGGACGTGATTGTGGGTATCTGGCATTGATGGGTGGTATCCTCGGTGGTGCTGAACTGGTGATTACGCCGGAAAATGGTATCACGATGGAAGAGATTGCTCTATCACTGGAAGATTCTTATGTGCGGGGTAAGACGCATGCGATTGCAATGATTGCAGAGGGTGCGCCTTATCAAGTGACTGACCTCGCCAAATTCCTCGAACAGAAACATATCGGGTTTGAAATCCGCCTGACGATTCTGGGACACACACAACGTGGTGGTAGCCCGACTGCATATGACCGCCTGTTGGCAACCCGCCTCGGTGTTCATGCTGTCAAAGTCTTGTTGGAAGGTCAGACAGGTGTGATGGTAGCACAAGTCGGACGTGAGCGGACAACCGTCGCGCTTGACAAATGTACCAGCCAAACCCGTGCGATTACCCCATATTATTTTGATTTAGCGAAGATGCTATCACGATAAGACTTGTGATGATGGGCGTGTATTGCTGTCACGCCCGAAGTTTTCTATTTTAGGACGATACTCTTTCCCGACAACTCAGTAACCACTGAATACCTTCTTCTCGTTCTTTTGGTGAAAAAACTTTACGTGTATCCTGACGGCTGGTGTAATTTGCATTAATCAGCGTTTGGTCTGACGGTCGGTCTGTGAGATACAGAATAAATGCAGGTGGAATATTTGGATATTTTTCTATCATCTGCTTGAAGTAGGCATTTTGTAGCCTGAGCGGGAATATCTCCGCTTCTTCAAGATTCCAGACAATAAGGGCGCAGGGGCTTTTCTTATCTATTGTTTCAGGAATAATACGGTCTAAGATGTCGATGTATGGGTCAATGACGGTGCGCTTTGATGTGTAGGGTTTGAACTCATGAATGTCATGTTGTTCATGATAGATATAATCAAGTGTTTTTTGTGCGGTCATACGGCTTACTTTTCTTACCTATACAAATATGCTCATAGACCATAACCCAAAATTAAATAAGAACCAATCCATCCAAAATATTTTCTAATCTTCATCTTCTACGTCTTCAGCAACATCCACAATTTTACAACGCAACAATTGAATCAACGATAGAGTTGCGAGGCGGATTTGTGTCCCGCGTTGTCCGGCGCTAATGACGATATTCTGGAGTTCGTTACCGCTAGCATCCAAGTATACATCCCAATTTTTTTGTATGAGAGCTAGCGCACTAATACCCCCGACTTGTAATCCGGTCATTTTTTCCGCATCGGCATGGGAGGCAAGTGCAACTTTCTTTTCGCCGAGTGCCTTTGCAAATCGTTTGAGGTTCAACTGGGTATGCGAGGGGAGCATGATGAGAACAGGTTTTTTGCTGGACGGTGTCTCGACAACTAGCGTTTTGAAGACTGTCCACTCTGGGAAACCGACTGATTCCGCGACGGCTTGTGCATCTTTGATGGACGGGTCATAGGTGAAGACTTCATAGGGAATATCATTGGCTTCGAGGACACGCATCGAGTTGAGTTTTTTGTTTTTTGCCATTGTGTTGCTTTCTATTTGTAGTTGAGCTGAACATGTAACGAGGCGGTTGCTTGCTTTTCCTGATTGGGCTTGAGCATAAATACACCTGTATCAGCAATGCCACTGTCATATAGATTGAAGCCATCGTTTGCATTGGTGACAGGCTCAAGGGCGAAGAATGGCTTACCCTGTGGCGTGAAGAATACAAAGTGACGATAAAGATTATCGGCGTTGAAGTCCAGCTTTAAATTCCATTCCGGATAATAAATCTGTGCTGAGCGTTCACCAATACGACTTGTGAATACATCATCAATTTCGCTATCTGATAAGGGTCTTAGTTTAAGGAAATCGAGTCGTTCGGGTAGGGGTTGTGGGATACCGGTGGTCGGTAGGGCGTTCTCTAGTTCATAGTGCATCTCACAAGGGATTTTTACTTGTGGTGTGTTATCCCTAGCCGGACGGACAAAGTAGGGATGTAAGCCGAACCCTGCTGGAAAATCACGAGAGTCGTTACTTTTGAGTTTAATCGACATGACAAAGTCATCATCACGCAGTTTATATTCGACCTCGGATGTGAAGCGAAACGGGAAGTTGACATCTTCATATTTCATCGAGTCGAAACTGATTTTGATGGATGTGTCGTCAGCGTGCAGGACTTCCCATTCACGATGGCGGACATCCCCGTGCATGGCTGTCCCATCCGGCTTGAGATTATCCAGTTGATAGGTCGTGCCATTGAGGTGGATTCTGCCTTCACGGATACGATTTGACCATGGCATCATCAGGAAGGATGAGCATAGGCTGGGGTTATGATAATCACTTTCGGCTGTGGGACGCATGACATCGAGCCATACACCACCATACCGCACCCGTCCATAAGCGATGGATGCACCTGTTTGTGGCAAAATCCCGACTTGCCAGTGTTTATTTTGTAGTTGATGAACCTTGATGTCTGACATGAAATAGCATCCTCAAACACGCATCAATAATCATAAGCTTATTTGTATTGTCGCTTGGCTAAACGCGCCATAATACCGGGTACAAACGTCCCACCCCATACAATCAAACGGTCGAACATCCGCAGAATGACACGGTTTTTGTTGGTGTTCGCTGTGTTGACAATTGCCTGTGCCACTTGTTCAACATCCATTGTTGGTATGCCACCACCTGTGCGTTTGCCCTCACCAAGTCGATTCGTATTAAACTCAGTTTCGGTGCGACCCACCAGAAAATCTGTCACTTTGATATTGTCTGCATCAAGTTCGAGCCGGAGCGACCCGGTTAAATTAGAGACAAAGGCTTTGCTGGCGGCGTATGTTGCGGCATAGGGTGATGACACGTTGGCGACCACCGATGAGATAATCATAATGTGACCGCTATTATGTTGGCGCATGGCAGGCACACAAGCCCGCACACTATGTAATACACCGTCGATATTGGTACGGAGTAAGGTCTGTATATCGTCCCACTCAGAATCGACAATTGCACCGCGATGACCGACCCCCGCATTGGCAACGAGAATATCCAACCGCCCGAATGTGTCTATGGTTTGACTGACGGCTTGCTCAAGTGTCTCCGGTTGGGTTACGTCGCCCTGTGCTGGCAAGAAATTACCGTGTGGAGCAGGCAGTGCATTGACTTCATCCTGCAACGACTTTAAGCGTTCGATACGGCGTGCGGTTCCGGTGACATGATACCCTGCTCGCACGAATGCTAGCGTTGTTGCCCGCCCGATGCCACTTGATCCCCCTGTGATAAAGACAACTTTTTCGGTCATTGATTGTTTTGCTGTGTGTTCGGTTGTTGCTGTTGTACAGGTTGCTGAGCCTGTTGCTGACGGGCTTTCTGTTGTTGGCGATAGTATTCAGCGTATTGTTCTTGCTGACGTTTCTGTGCTTCCTCATCAACGACTGCAACCACAGGCAGAGCCGTATCTGGTAGGCGACGTTTGAACACACAGAAGTAAACTGCTGTCCACTTGCGTCCTTCACCTGCAATGAGGATGTCCTCTTTGCCACCGATGTCAGCGACGGGTTCCATACTGACGAGTTCCCAACCCTCTGCGCCGAGTTTATTGAGGTCAGGTATCATTGCTTCCGGTGAATGTTTGCGCGGTTTTTTGTCAAAATTTTCTTTGATGTAATTACGGATGTCTTTGCCTTTGACCCGTGCTTCGACAAAGGTTGTGAGATATTCCCATTTTTCGTTCATGATATGCAATCCTTTTGTACGCGATGGCAATTTGCCATGTCGGTTTGAAGACCGTATGCCACAAGTATAGCACGGATAGGTTTTCCGTCGATTAACATTCGCTCGATTTTGTTACTGTAAAGACATCAAGTTAAAACAAAAAGATTGTTAAGGGAGACCCATCATGAAGAAATTCGGAATTGTACTACTTACATTAATCGCTGTGCTTGCTATTGCTATACCTTTATTTGCACAAGATGAAGTTACACCTACCGCCAGTGGCACAGGTGTCAACGTCCGCAGTGGTCCGGGCACAGAATATTCACTACGCGGTGGTCTAATTCGTGGTAGCCTGACCATCACCGGACGCAACAACTTTGCAACCGACCGCATCTGCACAGGCATCGTCACCAGCGATTTGGATATGTGGATTCGTGTTGATTACAACGGCGTTGAAGGTTGGGTGGCGTTGTGTGCTGTCAATATTGATACCGACCTTGATAGTATTCCAGTTGCCTCACCAAGCCATCCGATTCTGGTTGAAGACATCAACTATGCGACCAATCCATCAGCAGTCCCATTAGGTGAACGTCCTGAGACCTTCGTATTCGGTGCGACTCGTGCCCGCGTCAACATGCGAACGGGTGCAGGACTCGACAACAACATCATCAGTGAACTGCGTGGTGGTGAAACCGTTTATGTCATCGGTCACAATGAAGATGCCAGTTGGGTACAAGTTGATGTCGATGGCACAACCGGCTGGGTAGCACGTTACCTGATGTCTCTGCCACAAGATTGGCAAGACACCTTTACACCTGTTGAAAGCTAATCGGCAACTACAAATACAACTAATGAGGACTTGCGAGTCCTCTTTTGTTTAGGAGAAATGAAGATGAAAAAACTGATATTTATAATGCTACTGTTGATGTTGGGTGTGATGACATACGCTCAAGAACCAGAAAACTACGTAGTCATTGAAGAACCGACGAATGTTCGCTCTGCTCCGCTGACCGGTTCTCATCAACCGAAGCCGATTGTGCGTGCAGTCATTGAGAATGTGAATCTGACGATAGTAGGGCGTAATTTCGATGATAGCAGTCTTTGTGCTAGAGGATATTATCGTAATAGCAGGCTATGGTTTCAAGTTGAGGTTGATGGTGTCAAAGGTTGGGTGAGGGCTTGTGACCACGAGTTTGTTGGTGACCTGTCTACTATTCCCCAAACAGAACCGCTAAATGCTGAATATCGTTTGTGTTCAGATAATTCTTCAAATTTGGATGAGTTGGGTGATGAGCCAAATCAATCAAACATAATCGCAAATACACTCGCTCACCGTATTAATCTTCGGGAAAATCCAGATATTGCCTCTCAACGACTAGACCACCTCACCAGTGATACTGTATATGTTGTCGGGCGTACAGATGATAATACATGGCTCAAAGTTACCTACAAGGGTGTCGTACCCGTATGTGGTTGGGCGATGCTTGGCGTTGAACATGTTCAATTAGACGGTTGGGTTGCTGGCTATTTACTGAGTAAACCTGAAGGTTGGCAGGATATAATTCCAGTCGTCGAAAGCTAAATTTGCAGGTCGGCAGATGAGATTACAATCTGTCCGACCTGACTCAGCACTCTTAGATAAACAACGGTTCTTCATACATGCCAAATACCTCACGCATGACATCGACTGTCTCACCGAGGGTCGCATAGGCGTTGGCACAGTCAATCAGATATGGCATGACATTTTCGCCATCGGTACAAGCTTGCTTGAGTGCAGATAGTGATTGAGATGTTTTTTCGTTATCGCGCTCCAAACGGAGTTGTTCCAGTCGAGCAATTTGACGGTCATAACCCTGTGGATCCATCTCCAAGATTGGAATACGGATGTCCTCGTTAGGGTCAGCATATTTATTCACACCGACGATAACCCGCTCATTCCTATCTACCTCGTGCATATGACGATAGCTGGCATCGGCGATTTCTTGCTGGAAGAATCCCGCATCAATGGCAGGCAATACCCCGCCTAAATCTTCGATGCGCTGGAAGTAGTCATAGGCTTCGGCTTCAATTTCATTGGTGAGTGTCTCGATAAAATAGCTCCCACCGAGTGGGTCAACTGTGTTGGTAACGCCCGATTCTTCAAGGATAACTTGTTGGGTTCGCATCGCAAGTGTAACCGCGTGTTCGGATGGCAGGGCGAGGGCTTCGTCCATGCTGTTGGTGTGCAAAGATTGTGTGCCACCGAGAACGCCTGCTAGTGCTTGAATCGCTACCCGCACCAGATTAATCTCCGGTTGTTGAGCCGTCAAGCTGACTCCGGCAGTCTGTGTATGGAAGCGCATTAACCAACTACGCGGATTTTTTGCACCGAAGGTTTCACGCATTTGTCGTGCCCAGATGCGACGGGCTGCACGATATTTGGCGATTTCTTCAAAAAAATCGTTGTGCGCGTTGAAGAAGAAACTGATACGTGGTGCAAACTCATCGACATTCAAACCGCGTTCAATACCCCAGCGCACGTATTCCATACCATCTAATAATGTGAAAGCCAATTCTTGTCCGGCGGTACTTCCGGCTTCACGGATATGATAGCCACTGACACTGATGCTGTTCCATTGGGGCATGTGCTGGCTGGCAAATTCAATGGTATCAGTCACAAGGCGCATAGATGGCTTCGGCGGGAAAATATACTCTTTCTGGGCGATGTATTCTTTGAGGATGTCATTTTGTAGTGTTCCACGTAGCTGTTCCATCGGCACACCTTGCTTCTGTGCGGTGGCGATATAATATGCCCAGATAATCGGCGCAGGGCTGTTGATGGTCATGCTCGTCGAGATTTTATCCAATGGAATGCCATCAAATAAGATTTCCATATCTTTGAGCGAACTGACTGCCACGCCACATTTACCAAATTCACCGAGGGCTTCCCGCGCATCTGTGTCATACCCCATCAATGTCGGCAAATCAAATGCAACCGATAAGCCCATGTTGCCCTGTTCAATCAGATATTTGTAGCGTTCGTTGGTTTCTTCAGCTGTTCCGAATCCAGCAAAGATGCGCATCGTCCACGGCTTACCCCGATAACCTGTGGCATGTACACCGCGTGTATAAGGATAGTCGCCGGGGTTACCGAGGTCGCGCTGATAGTCTAGTTCGGCAGTGTCGAGTGGGGTATACAGTCGCTTGATAGATTTGCCTGATAGCGTTGTGAAATCGGATTGGCGTTCCGGTCGTTTATCAAGAATCGGGTTGAGCGTTTCTGCTTCCCATTGGGCTTGATAGTCATTTAATGCCTGAACGGCTTTGTCATCTAACATCAAAATCTCTCCAATAAATTATTTTTGTACTTGCTAAAACAAGTTTAGCTTATTCAAGCGAAAGCGACTCAAACACAGCAATTATCGAACTCAAGGATGGTGAGAAGTCCTCTGGTGTTGCATCACTTAGAGTCTGCTGAATTTCTGCAATGTAGCCATTATAGACGGATTCATCGCTTGAGGTGGCACGGGTAATGTCTTCTTCACTCAAGCCATCTCGGCTGGCAGGGAGCAAGTCGGTTGTGATACGGTAGCTACCGCGAACATAATACGCGCCATCTTTGGTCAGTCCCTGAAAATCATAATCTAGTCCATTGCCTATGACGGGTACACCGCGAGGTGCGGGAATATAGAATACCCCTGTTATTGTATCTGTATCTATGTAGTGGACACCACCAAGTACGGGTACAGTTGCTCCTTGATTATCCACGATTGTCTCAACTGATTCGGGACGCTGGGTCAGGAAATCTCTCAGGAATTGGATGGTATTCATCAGATGCAAGGCAGACATGTCAATTTGATTATGAATATAAAGTACTCCATAGACCTCTGATTCATTCATCCCGAAATATGCTGTTCGCGTATTGGTTGACTGCTGTTCATCAACGAGAAAGCCCGGCGCACCTAATGCTGTTAAGTCGATGGTGTAATCTGGTAATCGGCTAGTGACTGGCTCTGGCATTCCCTCGCTCCCATAAAAGTTGAGTGAGGTAATGACAGCATCGAGTGCTGTTAGGGTCGGGAAGAAGGCATCATCTGGTAGGTTGGTGGTGTAGTCATCAAGCTGATTATGACCCTCTTGGGTAATCTGATTAAAATCTATCAAATCGTCTTGATTGTCATAGTAATAGATATCAACGGCGGGCGCACGCATCGGAAGTAGGGCATAAATCCAGTAACGTTCGTCGCGTGTGATACCTTGGAAAGTGAAGAATAAGTCGCTACCACTCAATCGCACCAATGATTGACCTATCTGTGTGATGTGGCGAACACCAACTATTTCATCTGTCTCTATCAATTGGGCGTGTGATTCGTGTAATCCGGTTGCCCCTAGGAATCGAGGAAATGGTGTTGGTAAGTCAGATTCAGTAGCCAGAAAACTTTGTAGGTCATAATCTAGCAGGGTGGCGAACTCTGGATTAATGGTCTTGAATTCTTCTATCGGATAAATTCGAATCTCAGTACCGAGATGTTCAGAGAAAATGGGCGCATCAAATGCTACCTGAATGAATGCAGGATTCCCGCCTTCACGATAATGATCGAAGAAATCTGATTCGGGGATAACCTCAACACTGACGTTATCCGTAACAGGCGTGAAATCAAAGGCGAGATTTTCTGCCAGAATCTCAATAGTGGCAGGTTCTGTCCAGTAGGTATCATTTGCTCTTTCAACTGTATAGCCAGAAATGTCCAATAACGGATTACTGACAGCTATCCATGTAAATCCATCGGCACATACTGCGTCACTCGTCACCAAAAACGTTACACCGCCATCCAGCTTTCCGACTAATTCCGCATCGGTACTCGGCTCTATGCGAACGTTGTTTGCATCGCCGGGAGTGACACGCGCCATCATCCCCGATTGCAAGCGTGCCATAAAGCCATCACATGATTGCGCTAGGTTTTGCAATGGAAGCATAAAACTCATGATAATAACAAGGACTAGGGTTGTAGGGCGCATTGCCATATCTCCTGTCTCTATTGCCAAGCTCCGTTAGTGCGAAATGCAAGTGAAGCAAGCGTAAGGATGTAATTATAGTTTAGCACATTGACATCTTGTTGACTTTTGAATGATTGATGAATCAAATCTGGAACACTATCAATTGCCTAAGTTTTGACAAGCCATTACGTTTCAGCTTAAGATTTGTATAAAGAATTTTATTATGGAGAATAGATTATGCAAACCGCAATAGATTTTGTTCAATTACGCAATTATGCCATCTTTAAAGATTTGCCTGATGAAGCCCTACAAGAATTAGTGAAGCACTGCCAATACCAAGAACTATCGGCAGGAGAAACCTTGTTCGAGCAAGAGTCTGCGGGTGATAAACTCTATTTGCTAGAGGATGGGCAGATTCATATCATCCGGCAGTATCCCGATGGCGAACAGGTCATCCTTGTCACGGAACAACCCTACTATATTATCGGCGAACTGTCGGCAGTTGTTGGTTATCCACGTACAGGCGCAGTGGTTGCTGTGTCAGATTGCACACTGTTTGCGATTGACCGTGATGTTTTCTTCGAGATATGCAAGACCGTGACAGATGTTGCTGATAAGACGATTGAGTACCTCGCGCATCGTTTGTATCGTTTGAACCTCAAGGTCAGAGAATATGCTATCAGCAATGTGGCAGCAAGGATTGCGAGTGTGCTATGGTTGCTATCCAACGGTGGGTCAGATGAGATTACAGCACGGATTCGTGCCAGCCGTGTTGCACGGGCAATTGCGACAGATGCCGACACGGTACAACGCATCCTCAACGAGTGGCGTGATGCTGGATATATCACCTACGACGGACGGCATATCACAATTCTTGATGTGGAGATGATACGCGATATTGCCGGGTAGCTTGCTGATTTCCCTACGTTTTGTGCGAGACGCTTGGACATTCTGGTATTTGCGTTTAAGATTTGCTTGGGGAATGAACTTGAAATGAGGATTGCCTGTCGATGAGTGAACAACCAGAACCGAATCAAAACTTCACACATATGTTTTTAGCGCGGGTCAAGCTATCAGATGAGACACGCTTAGAACGCTATTTGATTCCTGTGTTGCTGGCAATTGGGATTGGTTACAGCGGTTTGTTGTTCCTGTCCGGTGATATTGTGCGCTTTGTCGTATCGGTTGCTGTTGTTGCTTTATTGCTAGCTTTGACCGTCCTCGAACCGTTACAGAAACGCATCCTCAAGCAAGAGATGACGACCCAACATGCCTTTTATTTGGCGGTTTTCTGGATGTATAGTCAAGGCTGGATAGTCTTACTGCGACAAGTTCAGACATTGCCTCAGTTCGGCAAGGATAGTACTGACTTCTATATCCTGTTTGTCTTTTTCTTGATGGTGACTTATCGAGCTATCTTCGCGTTATTCGGCATTACGTATACGGGGTATCGCATTCTGTTTACGACGACACCATTTTGGGAACGAGTCTCGATTGCGATTAACGAGTTGATTGCGGGCGCATTATTGGCAGTGTTCATGGGTGGTTTGTTGGCGCGATGGTCACAACCGACCGTCTTTACGCTAGTGACCGAGTCGACCTATACAACCGGCGTGCTGGGGGCGTTGTTAGTTTACTATTTTGTGATTCAGTTAATGTGGACACAACACTGGAATAAAGTGCTATCTCAGAACCGTAACTGGTTGCGTCTGGCACGGTTCTTTGCACCACTGGCATTAATCATCGCAACGATGGTAATTGGTCGTCACTTCACCCGTTTGAGTGACCCGCGCACTGCTGATTTACTGGGAAACGCCAACCTTGACCAGACTATTTTAGCCGTGTCACCTGTGTTGTGGTTGCTAATTTTGGCGATTATGGTGTTGGTCTATACCAGCAGACGTGGCTTGAGTCGGCGGTTTTTCCCGCAGTCACTTTTGCGTCAATTGCCGAATCGTATGGCTGATGTACTTGGCAAAATATCGGATATGGATTTGCTCTTATTGATAGGCATTCTATCGACATGGATTCCGATTCAGGTGTTGCTGTCAGAAACGGGTCAAATCGGTGCACTGGAATCACTGCGGACACAAATCACGCAACAAAATGCCCTGATTGATACCAGTGAACAAGCACTTGCACTTATCTTCGCTCTGCCATTTTATCTGTTTGTCGTTGGCATATTGGCGATTTATGCGTATGTCTTTGCCAAATCAGACCTTTCTGCTAAAGACCGTGATACATTGGTTGACCAACTGCCGATTGGTCTCATCATCATGTTTATCATTACGTTATATCTCTGCTCGATTCCGTTTAGTCAGGTGTTGTCAGAAGGCAAATTGCCACAACTCCCACAGGACTTAGGGCGTATCTTGGCGTTTGATGTGTTGATACCGCTGGTATTGTTGTATGTTCATTATTTTATTCTTGTGCGCTTTCCTTATGGGCGTGGGCAGAAGTTGTGGCGAACCCAACATGCAGAGTATCTACAATATGAAGAATCACGGGTGCAACAGCGCATCAAGACACTCGATACTGAAATCAACCGTATCGAAAAACGCTGGATACGCATCAAAGATGAAGATGATAAGATTGAAACGCTCTATAAATTTGTCGAATTAAACAGCAACCGCGATAGCCAGAATATGGATTTATTGCGCCTTATACGGCAACGTCAGGAATTAGATGAGGTATCCGAAACACCTGTCTCGGTGACCATCGCACGACTACCAACCCGTATCATCAGTTTGGGGATTCCGCTGTTGTTGGCATTCAAAATCTATGAGTGGGCAGTGGTCAATAATGGACTGCGGGAGATTGCCAATAACCCGAACATCGGCGTGATTGAGTTCTTCCAGATTATCTTACAACAAACACAATTTTAGTTGTCTCTCGGGCTACTATTAAATCTTATTTGAATTGATACTCACCAGCCAATTGATAAGCATATCCGACTGATACACCATCAACAGTGACAGGTAGCAAACGTTTGTCTGATGTGTCGTATAAATATAGCTTAAAGGTGTATCGATTAGCCGATCTAAGTTCACTTTGATCGGGTGCGATAAGGGTATTGTTTGATTGTACGACTTCGTTGACATCCCAGATGCTTGTTTGATAATGTCCGTGTGTATGTTGCGCAATCGGTGTTAACCATGCGAAATTCCCTTGATGTGGTTTGGGATTGTCAAACACAACCATAAGCTGATAGTTGCGCTGTATCGGATGGACAGCTTCCCATACAGCTGTAATACCGATTTGACTGCCTTCAAATAATCGTTGCTCAGCAATAAGGTCTGCTGCCCGAAGACGAATAACATCACCAAACACAATCTCGGTATCATCGAAGTGATACATATATTCATCTAATAAGGTGAAGCGGTCACCGGAATACTGATATAACTCATAGGAAAAAGTGGCATCGTTATGTGATTTGACGTTCTGGAAAATATCTTGTCTTCCTAATGCCGAGATAAGCTGGGTGTTTGTTGGATTAATGCGTGCACGCTCATATGCCCATCTTGCCTGCGTTCCATATAGGAAATGTGTTGGGGTCAGCGCATCAAAATCAGCAAGCCGTGTGACATTGCGGTCAAGAATCGTTGTTTGCGGGAAGAAGAAATGCAGACGTTGTTCTCCCGGCGCGATAATAACAGGGTCATTGCCTGTTTCTTCGATATATTCGGTGAGTGCAAAGTACATCTCCATCAGTGACGGGTTGAAAACTTGATATTTACGAATATCTGTATCAAGTGTGTCATCGGTTAGCCATACCCGCGTCCATGTGATGTCAATGGTTACTGCTAGTATTCCCGGCAGGGCTAATACAATTATCAATAGGTGATAGGTGATTTTAAGCCCTTGTGACCATTGTTTTATACGGTCAATCGTAAACCACTTACCTAGTAAAATCGCTGTGGGCAGAATAAGTAATGGCACAATTGCAAAGCCAAGACGCGCATGGTAGCTATACGAGTAGAACCATGTCACGAAGTAGGGCAGAGCCAGCAACAAAGCCCATGCGATGACCCCCATGCTATGCGAGGGGCGATGAACCATCTTCTTTCTGACATAAGGTAACAAACTGAACACAATGATAATCAGCCCAACGAGTATCCAGATAGCTTCTGCTAGTGTGATGTAGCTCATCGGTGGGTCGAAGCGGTCAGGCGAAATAATGGGATTGGACGGTAAAACACCCATCAACAAAATGACAATCCCGATAAGCCCGATAATAAAGCGTTGTATCGGCATTCTACGTAAGATGCCATAGGTCAAAAAAGTGACAATCACTGCCAACACAATCCAGTTGAGATGGTCGCCACTGCGCCGTGCTAGTGTCAGCCATAAGTCCGGCGGGAACGTGACAGCATCATGTCCCAGTACGATATTGCGGATATACCAGATTGCACCCAATGGAATCGACGCAAGCCCCGTCCAGAACGCAACCATAAAGCGAGGTCGCCACCGTTGGATGTTGAAGCGTGTCCGTATCATCTCAACTGCAACGAGTAAAACCACACCCCAGATAAATCCTCCAGCAGTTGGTTTGGTATACATGGCAATGCCCAACATCAGTCCAGCAATTATGGCAGAATTACGACGGTTGAGTGGTTCGTCTTTTTCCATCCATGCACTGAGGAAAAATGCACTCGCCATCGTGAAGCTAAACGTCACCGGAATTTCAAGGTCACCGATGACCGACCACTGCCCAACATAGGGGTGCAAGCTCCAGAGGGCGGCGACAAATAGTCCTGTCCGGCGGTTGAATAGTCTTTGACCCAACAGGTAGGCTGCGAGAATACTGCCGATGTGCATGAACGGTATCACCATGCGGGCGGCGTGGTCATTGATTTCACCAATCAGCACTTGTACATAGGTATATTGCAATTGCAAAAATTGCGGATAGTAGTCGATGCTGTTTGGGATGAAACCTTCCAAGAAGTACAATCGCCCCTGAAAGCCATAAACCCACAACGCATCATAGGCTGTAAATGTCCAGAAGGCGGTGTGTATCCAGCGGATAATAACCGCAATGACAATCAGGCTGATGATAAGTTTTTCATCAATAGCAAGCGGTATAGATTCGTTCGGCTTATCGACGCGCTGTGACCGTTTACGCCACGCCAACCCTACACCAGTAATGAAGATAATCAGACTACCCGATAGTATCCATTCCGGTGTAAATAGGCGTTGGTCAAGTTCCGCACCGACGACCCCTAAAGCAAGCATCCATGCGGTCATCCATGCCGGACCCATTGCCAACGCAACCGCACCCACTGTTGCCCGTGACTGCCATTGTTTTGTCGATAAAATGGCATATGCCCACGGTAATCCCAAGCCCAATGTCATCCAGAGGGACGGTAATATGCCGAGTAGTGCGTCTTCTAGCCAGTAGAGTGAAACCATAAAATCCTAGACTGCGAATCGTTTCCAGAGTGATGTGGTCAATGTGTAGATACTATAGCCTAACATCAGACCAATAAAGGGATAAATCGGAAGATAATAGCGTTGCCATTCGAGCGGGGTCAAGATGAATGTAATGACGAAGATGCCGATGCCCCACAGTATAATGAGCCAGCGATAGGTTGTTGGAACACCTGTATTCCAGATAAGATGCAATACACCGATGCCGACCAGTATCGACACAATCAGTCCGCCAATTGATGAACCACCGATAGCAATACCTGACCATAACGATTGTTCATACGCTTGGATTTGCTCCATAATCGCTGGATATAATGACCATGTCGGTGCTTCAAAATATTGGGATTGCGCGACAAAAACAAAATTGAGTAAGCCGTTGATTTGGTCAGAAAGGGTGAAATAAGTATCAAACTGCTCAACTTGCAATTCGAGTATTTCACTTCGGAGGCGTAGGACTTCACTCGCACGTTCCATAGGTGCGCCCCACCATGCCGGATTCAAACTGTAGAATACAAACAATGCCAATAGTCCACTGCCGACCAATCCACCAATAAACTGAAGTGTAGATCGACTGATAGATTTTGCCCGGATCGATTGCATGATGGCATATGTACCACAGGCAGAAAATATCAGCGCAATCACAATCGCGTTGGGATGTTTTGCAGATAGGGCGATTCCACTAACGATACCCAGCAAAATAAATTGCCACCATCGCCGATGTTGGATGAGCCACAGTCCCGCAAGAATCACCAGCATCATACCGAGCAAGTGACTGCCTTCCATCATGGCACGACGACCGTTGATGAGTATCGATGGGTTCAACACCAAATACAGACTGCTGAGATAAGCAACTGGACGATTGAATGCAGTACGCGCAATTACAAAAAAGAGTAAGAGAGCTAAAGCCAGTTGTACTGCGGAGACGGTTCGGGCAGGTATTAAGATGCCATCTATTGGAATACGATTACTGTTCAAGTTACGCTGATAATCGAGTGTCCAATCCCATTGTCCGTTGATGTCTTCGAGACTATAACCATTCGTCGCTGTTATCCAACCATAGCTATATTTCGGAATTGTCCCATTGAGTAGGCGTAATTGTTGTTCGGTCGCACTGATTGACCACGTCTCATCATAGAGCACTTTAGACATATCGCCCTCTACAAAGTGGTAGAAGTAGTCGCGCCCCATGTAAGTCAGCGTGGATTCATCTCCATGAAATGGCACAAGGGACACACCTGCAAGCACATAAGCACTCAGCAAAATGCACCAGATAATGTCAAGCCATTTGGGTGGTTGTCGTAGAAAACGTCGCATCGCACTCTCATAATTATGAACAGTCAGCAGGCTACTCTAAAATATTTGATGCGATTTGTGTAGGGAAAGGTCGGGTACAGCCAGAGACCGTACCCGAACCGTAGGGTTATTCGTCTTCTTCAGGTGGTTCAATTTCAAGTAGGAGAGCATTTTTATCGACCGTTTGGCTGGCTTCGATATGAATCGCAGTGACTGTCCCATCAACTGGAGCTTTCAGTTCGTTCTGCATTTTCATAGATTCCAGAATAACGACAGTTTTGCCTTGCTCAACCTCTTGACCGACTTCGACGACGACCTTGACAATCAAACCGGGCATCGGCGCATGGACTTCACCTGAACCACCACCGAGTCCACCACGACGCTGTGCCATCAAGAGGGCACGTTCATCAAGCACCTGTGTCTCGTATAAGCGACCACCCATGAGCACTTCGATTTTGTCGTTCTCATCATCAATCACAACTTCGAGCGATTTGTTCTGTGTGATGACGGAATAGAGAGAGCCACCGAGATTGAGAAAATCAACATCACGCCGTTCACCATTGATGAAGATACCACCGTCGTTATCAATCTCAACTTCATATTGTTCGTTGTTGATAATCGTTACATATTTCATTAGCGGTGCATCCTTTCAAAGCGTCCCATCCATTTCCAGTTGCTGGCATCCCGCTTGGCAGGTGCGACAACCTGTGACGCAAGCTGACGTTTGCGATGGGCATAGAGTGTCGCAGCAATTGCAGCGGTTTCCAGCTCTGCTTGTGTCGGGTCTTCTTCGTAGGTGTTCATATTAAAGCGTTGCTCGACAAAGTTGGTGTCGATTTGACCCGCGATAAAGCTGAAGCTGTTTAGCAGGTTGATGTGGAATGGGATGTTGTGCTTTAAGCCCATAATTGTATATTCAGATAGCGCACGACGCATCCGCAACATGGCTTCGGAACGGGTCTCGCCCCATGTAATGAGCTTCGCAATCATGCTGTCATAGTAGGGTGTAATCTCTGACCCCGGATAAACACCACTATCGACACGAACCCCCGGACCTGTTGGAACAATCATGGTCGAGATTTGTCCGGTGGATGGCATAAAGTTGGCATAGGGGTCTTCTGCATTGATACGACATTCTATCGCCCAACCTTTTGGCTTGAGGAAGTTTTCTGTCGGACCCATACGACGACCACGCGCAATACGGATTTGTTCTTTAGCGAGGTCTACACCTGTCACCAATTCGGTCACCGGATGTTCAACCTGTAGGCGGGTGTTCATTTCTAGGAAGTAGTAATTCTTATCCTTATCGACCATACACTCAATTGTGCCTGCGTTGACATAACCGACTGACTCTGCTGCAGCGATTGCCATCTTGCCCATGCGTTCGCGCAAGTCGTCATCGACAAAGACGCTTGGTGCTTCTTCCACCAGCTTTTGATGCCGACGCTGGATTGAACATTCACGTTCACCGAGGTGAATGGTATTGCCATGTGTGTCTGCTAGAATCTGAAATTCGATATGGCGTGCGCCGACGAGCAACTTCTCGACATACACATCGCCGTTACCAAAGGCACTTTCGGCTTCACGTCGCGCAGTTTGCAGAGCCTCTTCAAAATCTTCTTCTTTGTGGACAGGGCGCATCCCCTTACCACCACCACCTGCAACTGCTTTAATCAGCACAGGGAAACCGATTTGCTTGGCTGCGTGCATCAGTTCTTCGTCAGGTAGACCCGCTTCTGTACCGGGTATCAGCGGGACACCGTGTTTTGTCACAGCAGTACGCGCCGCTTGTTTATCACCCATTGTTGCAATCGCATATGGGGATGGACCAATCCAGACCAAGCCTTCGTCAATGACCTGTTGGGCAAAGTCAGCATTTTCTGATAAGAAACCATAACCTGGATGAATGGCATCTGCACCTGTTTTCTTGGCAACCTCGATGAGGGTATCCATCTTGAGGTAGCTTTCTGCCGGACGCGGACCACCAATATGGACAGCTTCGTCAGCATAACGTACATGCAATGCGGCACGGTCAGCATCAGAGTAAACAGCGACAGTCGGGATGCCGAGGTCACGGGCAGCACGAATCACTCTTACTGCGATTTCGCCACGATTGGCGACAAGGATTTTGTTTATTCGAGTTGTTTGTTCAGACATGTAATCTCCCCTTACAACGGAATGTTTCCGTGTTTCTTAGGTGGATTTTCGTCACGCTTATTCTGGAATACCTGTAGTGCATTAATCAGACGTGGGCGTGTATTGCGTGGTTCTATGATGTCGTCGATATACCCGCGACTAGCAGCGATGTATGGATTTGCAAATTTCTCACGGTATTCGTCGGCGAGTTCTTTCTTCTTGGTGACAGGGTCATCGGCTTCTTTAAGTTGACGACGATAGATAATTTCGACAGCCCCTTCAGGACCCATCACAGCAATTTCTGCGGTGGGCCACGCGATATTCAAATCGGCGCGGATATGCTTGCTGTTCATCACACAGTACGCACCACCATATGATTTACGGGTGGTGACGGTTAACTTCGGCACAGTCGCTTCACAATACGCATAGAGCAACTTCGCACCACTTGTGATGATACCGTTGTGTTCTTGGTCGGTACCGGGCAGATAACCGGGGACATCGACAAAGGTAATCAGTGGCACATTAAATGCGTCACAGGTACGGATGAATCGTGCAGCTTTTTCACTGGCGTTGATGTCCAACACACCTGCAAGTACCATCGGTTGATTGGCGACGATACCGACAGATTGCCCGCCGAGACGTGCATAACCCACAACGATATTGGCTGCATATTCTTCATGGACTTCAAAGAAGATACCGTCATCAACGATGAGTTCAATGACATCTTTTACATCGTAGGGTTGGTTTGGGTTTTCTGGCACGATACTGTCTAGGGCTTCCTCAGCACGGAGGGGGTCATCTGTTGATGGAACGAATGCCGGGTCTTCCATGTTATTTTGTGGCAGATAGCTGAGCAACTCACGCGCCATCATCAATGACTGTGTTTCGTCATCTGCGACAAAGTGACAAACACCACTCTTGCTAGCATGTACCGATGCACCACCGAGACCTTCAAAGGTCACATCTTCATTCAGGACTTGCTTGACCACATCAGGACCGGTGATGAACATATAGCTGGTGTCCTTCACCATGATGGTATAGTCCGTCAGAGCTGGGCTATACACTGCGCCACCTGCACAGGGACCCATAATCACGCTAATCTGTGGAATGACACCGCTGGCAAGCGTGTTGTGCAAGAAGATGTCCGCATAGCCACCGAGACTTTCGACACCTTCCTGAATCCGAGCACCGCCACTGTCATTGAGACCAATTACAGGTGCGCCGACCTTCATCGCCATGTCCATAATTTTGATAATTTTGTTGGCATGTGCCTCGCTCAAGCTCCCACCCATGACGGTGAAGTCTTGTGAGTACACATAAACGAGGCGACCGTCAATTGTCCCCCAACCGGTCACGACACTGTCACTAAGTGGCTTGTTTTTGTCGAGTCCAAAGTTGTTATTGTGATGATGGACAAACGCATCAACCTCGCGGAATGTACCGGGGTCGAGCAAAATGTCGAGACGTTCCCGCGCTGTCTTTTTGCCTTTTTCGTGCTGGCGTAAGATACGCTCTTCGCCACCACCATTCTGGCTCTGGGCGCGCTTTTCGCGCAGTTCTTCAAGCTTAGGGGTTAGGGTCATACGAATTTTCTCCCTTAGTTGATTTGTGTATGGTTTTCACTATCGACGACAACACTCCAAGTCCACACACAACAACCGTGATAAATAGTAAAAATGGTAAGCGTTGCCGATCATAATCAGCTTCTGCGAATACAATCACTCTGAGCAGAATCGTCATCCATAGGATTACAATTCCCACTACAGTATACTTGATTGCCCACTTGCGGGTTAATATCAAAGCGCGTAATCCGAATGTGAAGAATGTCACAATTAATACGCTGATACCAATCTCAAGGTTGACAGATAAGCTGATTTGGTTTTTTAAATCGTCCGGTAATTGTAACACCGATACCAGCCAAACGATTTGATATAGCAGAATAAAACATGTGATGATAATAAACCAGAGGGGGCGTTTGTTCATGGGTGAGTGCCTAGTTGTTAGTTTCAAGTGATGAGTAATGAGTGACGAGTGCTGAGGATATTACAGCTCAAACCAGCCAATTACTTCATTATCAAGTTTGTCTTGCCCCAATTTTTCCTGAGCTTTCCTGAATGGAATGTAAAATTTATCATTGTCTCCATCTTTGGATGTTACTTCTTTTACAAATAAGTCATGCCAATATTGTTCTTGTCTTAGTTTTTCCTCGCTAAGATCCACGAGGACGTATCGCCTGGCTGTGTCGGAAATATCTGTTTTGCTAGGATAAAATGCCCAATCATCGCACATGATAAAGAAGTAGTTTTCATTTTTATAGACAGCCACCCCCGATAAGTAACCATCCCACCAATCATCCGACCACCGTATTTGAATATCATCTTTGTTAATTTGGGGCAATTTCAGATATTCAACACTAATTTCAGGATATTCAGAAATGATGGCTGATTTATCGATGATGAGATCTCGTAATTTCATATCTAGGTGTTCCCAAGTCGCTCACGAATATCAGCTAATATGGATTGGATTTTCTGCTGGTCAGCTTCGGTATAGGTGTCGATGTTGATGGGGGCTACGGCGTAATCTAACATGGACTGGAAGACACGTACATTTTCATAGGTGTAATTATAAGCATATCCGAGGTCAATAATTACTTGCTCCCCATCTCGTAGTAAGATAGGAAAAACAGGTAACTTATCCTCCACATGCCAAGCAAAATAGCGTATCCATCCATCTTCAAGTGTTGGGCGTGGATCATTTATGAGTACAACATAGGGATAGGCATTTTTTTGTTTATCACGATAACTTGCTAAATTCCGAATTACGGGACGACTAGCATGAAGGTAGTCAATTTCTATAAGCTGTAAGCCTGTTTCTAATGTTTCTCTTCTTTTTTTGGAGTATTCATTGTGATAAGCTCCACCAATCTTATTGGCAGGTGATAAGAGTTCAATACGCGCTATTGGTTGACCATGTTCATGAGTTTCTGCCATATAGTAGATAGTTAATCCAATTAATTCATCTGGGTCACGCAAGGAGTCCAAGAGCGTCAGGGTTCCTGTCGGAGATGATGTTTCGCTAGAGACAGAAGGTTTCATCGTAGATGGTGTTTCTCGTTCAGTGATAGTAATATCAGGTCGTACTCTGGATTTTGATTCCCATCCCGTTCCTGCATCAAATCCACCAATTTGTAAACCGAGTTCAGACACAGCGAAGTAATTATCTGGTAAACGCTGGTCAATATGTATGCGTAAATGTTCGATATGCGAACTGTGAAAGCTGACCCAATCGCCCTTTTCACTTTGCAAAAAACTATTCAGATGGATATTAATTCCCGGATAGGGATTTGTTCTTGACCGCAAGACCATATTGAATTGACCTAACTATAGTTTCTCCTAGTATACCGCAGACTTATGGTGATAACGCCTTTGCTGGCACATTAATCCCTTCAAAATTGGCGAAGGTCAAATCGTCAAAATCGAGTCCGAGATTGTCATTCACATGCTCAAATATCACTGTGTAACTATCTGTGATGCGCGGTGAATTGTCTAAACTCAGTTTGTTTATGAGCAATTCTATCGTGTTGACCGTCCCCTCAATCTCAGTGAAGTTGCCGTAGGGCATTTCGTCCAGCACAATTTCTGCTGACTCATGGGTGTAGGTGGTGCGATACTTTTCATAAGTCATATACGGCTCAAAACCGAGTAAGCGTAACATCATATCCATCGTGTCGAAGTCGCTGACGATTACTTCAGCTTCAAAGCGGGTGATGATGCCATCTTGAATTGACTTGCCTGCCTTATAGGTTAGCTTGGCTTGATTATCCTGACGTAAGCGCAAGACAATCCCCTGTTTGCCAAATGTCCCTTTTGCATTTTCATAACGCACATTGCGCTCGAAGATACGCGGTTTGCTTAATGTTGCGCCGAGTGTTTCTAGGGCAGATTGTACGACACTTAGGTCAGGTGTATGTAGTTTAACTTCGGTCTCTTGTAGTGTGTTGTTACTCACATTATCTTGCTTTCAATTAGGTCAATGGAATTTCACGAATGGCTTCGGGTAAGTAATCGTCGATAGCATTCACAATCGCGGAGTAGGGCAGTTGTGGCACATCCGGCGAGACGATTACATTATGCAGAAATGTTCCTGATGCCTGCTGGATAAGCCATAAGCTATGGTCTTTATAGGACACGTTGAGCTGGTCGTCGAGCTTGTTGAACTTGGCTTGTAGTAACGCATCTTGCAATTTATCAAAGGCATCGCGTGCGACAGTCAACTTGACAGGTTTATGACCATAAAATCCCTCGTAGACAATGTCCATCTCACGCTGATTCTGATGATGTTCGATGAGCGTGGCAACCGAGTGGCGCGCTTTACGTTCAGGATAGTAAGCCGTAATCCGCAACACGCTGATAACACCTGCTTGTTTTGCCAGCGTCTTGATATGGGGTGCGCCGAGATTGTCCGCAACTTCGTATAGAGACGAGCCAGTAAATGCCATAGATACACCCGTTTCAGCAGGGCGAGACTATATTATCCCGCCCCATAATCATGTTAAACTTCGACTACAACTTTGCCAAATACAGCATTTTCTTCGAGTGTGTTCTGCGCCTGTACCATCTCATCTAGTTGGAAACGTGCGCCGACAACCGGTTTGATATTGCCTGCAAACACCTCATTCATGAATGCCATATAATCACGATGTGGACCCATCGTACTGCCGATGAGCGCAATCTGACGTGAGAACAGTTGGGCGACGTTGAGGTCAACTTTATAGCCACTGGTTCCGCCGACAATCAGAATCCGTCCGCCGATGCGACAACAGCGAATACTATTATTCAGTGTGGCTTGTCCGACATTATCCACGACGACATCGACACCTTGCTTATTGGTCATTTTGTACATCGCGCGTGACCATTCCGGTTCTTCTTCGCGGTTGATGGTGACATCTGCGCCGAGTGCTTCAGCTTCTGCACATTTCTCTGCGGTACTGCCGACAACATAAACTTTTGCGCCTGCTAGTTTTGCAATCTGAATGCTGATACTGTTGACACCACCCCCTGCGCCGACTATCAACACACTTTCACCGGGGAGCAAATTCCCGCGTGTGATGAGTGAATGCCATGCCGTCACACCGACGAGACCAACAGCCGCTGCTTCACCATAATCAAAATCATCTGGCATCTTCATTAGTTGGCGTTGTGGTAACACGATATACTCCGCTGCACACCCGCCATGATGTTCACCAAGGATGGCAATACGCGATTGATTTTCTAGTCCAGTATGTAATGCGGGGTCATCCGGTTTGACGTAAGTTGGGTCAATGCTGACACTATCACCGACGGCAAATTGGGTCACACCCTCACCAACGGCATCAACCACGCCTGCACCATCGGCACAGACAACATGTGGGAAGTCGAGTTCGAGACCTTTCCAGCCTGCACGGACAAACAAGTCCAAACGATTGAGTGCTGCTGCTTTGATATTGACGCGAACTTCACCATGACTAGGTTCAGGAACAGGTAAATTATCGACAACTTGAATAACTTCGGGACCGCCGTGTGCTGTTAAAACTGCTCCGCGCATTAGCGTATCCCCAATTCGTTACGTGCAATCACCATGCGTTGAATCTCGCTTGTGCCTTCGTAGATGCGGGTAATACGGGCATCACGGTAATAGCGTTCAACCGGCATCTCTTTGCTGTAACCCATCCCACCGTGAATCTGAACAGCTTCGTCCGTGATAAATGCTGCTGCTTCACTACAGAATAATTTCGCCATGCTAGCTTCTGTTGTGTAGCGTCCGCCATCAAGTTTGGCGCGTTGTTTAGCGAGAACGGCGTTATATAGCAGGCAACGACTGGCTTCAAGCTGTGTTTTCATGTCGGCGATTTTTTGCTGAATCATCTGGAATTTACCGATTGGACCACCAAAGGCTTCACGTTCACGGGCATAGGTGAGAGAGGCTTCGTAGGCGGCTTCGGCAATACCGAGGGCTTGCGCAGCGATACCAATCCGTCCGGCATCGAGTACAGTCATGGCAATCTTAAACCCTTGCCCGACTTGACCGAGAACATTCTCAACAGGGCATTCATAGTCTTCAAAGATGATTTCGCTGGTTGCGCTGGCACGGATACCAAGTTTGGGTTCTTTTTTGCCACGACTGAAACCGGGTTTGCTGGTGTCAATCAGAAATGCGGTAATCCCTTTGTGACCTTGTTCGGCATCAGTTATGGTGAACAGCACAACACGGTCAGCAACAGGTCCACTCGTGACCCAACTCTTGCGCCCGTTGATGATGTAATGTGTGCCTGCCTCGTTGAGGACTGCACGACTTGCCATCGTACCCGCATCACTGCCGGACATGGGTTCGGTCAGGCTATACGCGCCGACTTGCTCACCGGATGCAATTGGTGTTACCCATTCTTGTTTTTGTTCTTCTGTCCCAAAAATGAGAATGCCATTGCAGTAGAGCGAATTATTGACGCTCAAGATTGTACTGTGACTGGCATCGGCTTTTGCAACTTCGACCATCGTCAGTGCATAGGCGAGGGTATCCATACCTGCACCACCATATTCTTCGGGGACTTCAATACCCATCAACCCCATTTCGCCCATCTTCTTGACGGTGTCCACAGGGAAATCGCCGGATTCATCAAATTCTTCGGCAATCGGGACAATCTCACGCTGAGCAAAATCACGCACTGCTTGCAAGAGCATTTCATGTTCGTCGGTCATCGCAAGCGTTAAAGGACGGGATTGGTCAGTCATTACCATTAGGATATTCCTCCATAACAAATATTATTTCTATCATCTTGTTTCTTATGAGGGTTATTATAGCATTGATGTATACAGGTTTATCAAATTAGTTTGGAGAGAATGACCAATGTCGGATATAAAAATCAATCACCTTGCTGTTGTAGTCGAAGATGTGGAGCAATCGCTGGCGTTTTGGCGCGATGGATTAGGCTTACAGATGGGTGGTGATGTGCAGGATGTCCCCGCCGAAGAAGTAAAAGTTGCCTTTCTTGATTTGGGAGATGCTCATATTGAGCTGGTTCAACCGACAACCGATGATAGCGGGATTGCAAAGTATCTGGCAAAGCGCGGACAGGGCATGCACCATATCTGCGTCGAAGTGCCCGACATCGAAGCCAAAATGAGTGAATTAGCCGACAAAGGATACGAACTCATCAACGAGACCCCGCGTGAACGGGACGGCAAGCGGTATGCTTTTGTGCATCCTAAAAGCACAGGTGGTGTGTTGCTAGAATTGTATGAAACGCACGGATAATTTACCAACAATTTACAGCTTATGGGACATTCCTGTCGTATCATAAAAATACATACATGTAGGCAAAATGGGAGATGTTCCAACAATGAGACAGATACAAATCAGTTTGTTGACCGTACTCACGGCATTGCTATCCATTGCTGTGATTGCTCAGACGACAGATTGTCCAGCATTGGTGCAGACCGCGCTGGATTCCATTGACGAAACCTGTGCAGATACCGGACGTAACCAAGCCTGTTATGGCAATGTGTCAATAGATTTGCAAGCACAAGACGATGCCGAAGTTGAGGCGTTTGAAAATCCTGGTGATTTAGTTGCACTGAATGACATTTCGACAATGACCCTCGCACCCTTGGATGAAACAACCGAGACATGGGGTGTCGCGCTGATGAAGTTGCAAGCGAATGTGCCCGATACCTTGCCGGGGCAGAATGTGACCTTCTTGTTGTTCGGCGATGTGGTGATTGAAAATGCGGTTGAAGATAAGTCTGAGTTTACACCGATGCAGGCATTTTACTTCCAAAGCGGGGTGGGTGATGCTGGTTGTGAAGAAGCTCCTGAAAGTGGCTTATTGATTCAAACACCAGAAGGGGTCGAAGAAATCCTGCTCAATGTCAATGGGGCGAATATGTCTTTAGGCTCGACGGCTTTCTTGCAAGCAGGGCGTGTCGAAGATAGCGAAGACGAATTTGAACTGACCATCAGTGTGCTGGAAGGTGAAGGCACAATTGAAGCCTTTGACGAGGTGCGCCCAATTCCAGCAGGGTCATGGTTAAGGTTACCAGCTGACCGCAACTTTAACGTGATTGGTGCGCCGGAATTACCACGTCCTTATCAAAATGACCGCCATCAGCGTCTGCCGATTCGTGGCTTAGAACGGCAATTTGAGCCACAACAACCGCTGACAGACAATGAAATCAACCAGCGTATTGAGCAGTTTAATCCTGATATGGCACGAGAACGCTTGCAGAACCTCGGTGCTAATCTGAATGAACGGCGGATAAGGGGTAATGTTCGTGACCGTCTCAACCCTGACCAACCGACAGGTGGCAATCAACCACTACCCGATAATGCTGACCAACGCGCAGGTGATAATCAACCGTCACCGGATAATGCTGACCAACCTCCGACAGATGAGAATCAACCATCAGCGAACAATCTTGACCCATCACCACCGCCAGATAATCAGCAACCATCACGCCAAGACCAACCCGCTGCTTCTGTGACCGATAATCCTCCGCAACGCGAGGAACAGAATCGAGATTCGGGCGGATAGTCCTGTTGCATATTTGTATATGAGCATTACAATCAGAATAACTAGAATATGAATCTATGGAGAACTACATGACAAGTCGATATTTGATTTTAGCGGTATTGAGTATGTTTATGAGTATTACCGCCATTGTGGCACAGGATGCGTGTCCGGAGATTGTCGCCGATGCACTCACTGCGACTGATGCGGCATGTGCTGGCATTGGGCGCAACGAAGCCTGCTATGGTAACGTTAACATTCAAGCCACCTTAGCGGACACATCTCTTGTATTCCAACAGCAAGGGGATGTGGTCGAATTAACAGAAATTGAACGCTTGACGCTGTCACCTTATAATGAAACAACCGGAGCATGGGGTGTTGCACTGATGAATGTACAGGCAAATATTCCTGAGACGTTGCCGGGGCAAGCTGTGACATTCTTACTGTACGGCGATGTCGATATTGCCAATGCTGGTGATGCGATGGAAGCCTTCTATTTTAGTAGTGGTGTTGGGACAGCTGGATGTAATGAAGCCTCAAGCGGTATCATCATCAACACACCCGAAGGTGCAGGCACAGTGACCCTTATCGCTAATGATGTCACGATTGACTTGGGGTCTATAGCGGTATTGACAGCTCAACCCGATGATTTGATGACAATAGCCCTAACCGAAGGGACTGCCACTGTCACTGCTGAAGGTGAATCACAATCTTTTGAAGGTGGTTTTCAGGTTAGCGTGCCAGTAGATGAGAACCTAGAGGCTATCGGCGTGCCAAGTGAGCCTGAGCCAATCCCAGAAGAAGATACCGAAACACTGCCGGATGTAACCGAGTTTATTGAAGATGCTGACGACGAAACGGATGACGATGATAGTGATGATAGCTCATCTGATGATACAGTCGAGGCGGGTACAGGCATTGTGCCATTGTCTGGTATGTGGCAATTCACTGTTGCTGAAGTCGGCGCGTCCGAAGGCTGTCCACCTGGGATGGCAGAGGCGATGACTTCTGTGCCGATTCCAGCAAGCTATGCTGAATTTGACGGTGTCTTTAACTTACAGACCTTGATGGATGCAACCGCAGAAGGTGGTTTACCAATGGATGTTGTGTACACCAACCCTGAACCGAATGTGTTCACAATGGCGTTTACACAAGAAGGTGTCACGCTCAGTTGGACAATGACGCTCGTCTCCGAAACGGAAATGACCGGACAATACTCAATGGATATGTCTGGTGCTGGCATGAATTGTGCATTGGATGTGACCTATACTGTCACACTCCAACCGGAATAACACCTGACATAAGCCAAAACAATCCACTAGAATGCCACTATTCTGATTGAGTAGTGGTATTTTTGTTGTGATGGAGATTATGATGCGTAAACAATGGGTATGGATAATCGGGCTACTGTTGATGAGTGTAGCCGTCAGCGCACAAGGGGCAACTTGTCCTGAATTGCAAAACCAAGCCTTAACAAACATCAGTGATTTTTGTGGGACGCAAGTAGCGAACACACTGTGCTATGGTCATCCGACAGTATCGGTTGTTTATAATGATGTTGCCAAAGATGATTTAACCTTCTCATCAGCGGGTAACACCATTCCACTGACAAGTATTGATTGGTTCAGCACCAGTAATGAAGCGGGTACATGGGGAACTGCACGAGCATTCCTGCAAGTGTACTCAATCGATAGTATTGCACCTAAGCCAGCGACATTAATTGCGTTCGGCAATACGGCAGTTTTTAATCAAGGGACTGATGGCATCACAATCCAGACTGTTGATATTGAAGTGACTGCACGACAGGGTGTGAATATCCGTGCCTTGCCCACAACCGAAGGACGAGTGATTGAACCTGCTTTGTTCGGCACAGTGTTTACGGCAGTTGGTAAAAGTGGTAATGGTGCATGGATACAGATATATGCCAATAACGGCGAGATTGGCTGGGTTAGTGTCAGCGGTGTTGATGGTGATATTGAATCACTGCCTGTCGCGTCACCGGATGACGAACTGGAAGACTTGATTTTGCCATTGCAGGCATTTGGGTTGCAGACAGGGATTGCTGACGCTGTCTGTGCTGATACGCCAGAGAGCGGTGTGTTGTTGCAGGCAGTTGCAGAGGGGAGTCCGTCTGTGTTTACTGTCAATGGTGTGACGCTGGAACTCAATGGTACGGCGTTTTTACAGGCACAACCGGACACAGGTATGTTGGTGCATGTGGTTGATGGTATCGGCACAGTTCGCGCAGTTGATGGTGAGCAGATAATCCAAACGGGTTATGTCTCGCGTATCTTCTTGGAACTAGATGACGATGGTAACCTCAACCCAACTGAATCCCCAGCGACTCCTTTAGTATATAACTATGATGCCTTGAGTAGTTTGCCAATTGAGCTATTGCCTGCATCATCGCGGGTCGGTTTAGACATCTATACACTGGTATCACCCCGTCCCATTGGTGGCGAAAGTCCGATTGCTGGTATGGCATTGGATGCACCGTGTAAATTTACAACGGGGCAAACAGGGGCGAATATCCGCGCAGAACCCTCACCGAATGCGCCAATTATCGCTGTAATGGGCTACCGTGAAAGTGCCGAGCCGATTGCACGAGCCGTTGGGTTAGATGGTCTGCCGTGGTGGAAGTTAGCTGATGGAGTCTGGATTCGTGTCGATACGACTGTCACTGGTGGGAACTGCGCCGCTGTTGCCCGCATCGAGTATGACAGCTAGACCACATGCCATCATTGCAAACCAGATAATCTGTGTGTGCATCAAAGTCCATGTGTAGTGGTCAAAGATACCAATCGCCGTATATGCAATAATAATACCCAAAATGGCGATGCGTTCCTCACGTTGATGGTCATATCGCCAGATGTTTCGCGTTGTACCGAGCAGAGCAGTGAGTATGTTTATGCCCAATAAAGCCAATCCAACCAGTCCGTATTCCGACCAGATACCCAGCGCGACCATATGCACATTATCGCCACGCAAATCATAATCAGTGTAGTTGTGCAGATAATGGGCAGCATACCACGGGAAGTTACCCGCACCGATGCCAATATATGGGCTGAGTTCAATCGCAGAAAAGGCAATCTCATTAAAGACAATGCGGTCAGCAACCGAGCGCATTTCGATAGATTCTGTGCTTGCTCCAACGCGGGATGCCATCAGCGGACGATACATCACCAAGAACACGACACCCATAATCATAGCTATTAATGCGACGACGATAAAATGCCGTTTGATGCCGAAGTAGCGCAACACAAAAAATAGCGATACCAACACGCCTAACCCGAAACTTCCCCATGCCCCGCGTGAAAATGTTAGCAATAGTATCCATAATCCACCGATTAAGAATACCCCACCACCTATCTGTAATTGTGGTCTGCGATTCAGGATAAAGCCAGCCGAAGCGAATAACCCCGCGACAATCAGACCTGCATAGATGTTCGGGTGTGGCAATAATCCATAAGGGCGTAACCAGCGTAAATCACCTGTTTGTATCACACTGACACCGGATTGCATCGGACGTAGACGAAATTCTCCAAAGTCATGTAGGCTGATTGAGGATTGGTAGGCGACCTGCAACCCGCCGATAACACCTTGAATCAGCAGGATAACAATTAACATCCCCAATACCCAGCGTAGCTTTAGTGGATGACAGAATACGACTAGTGCAAAAGTGAAGACGAGTACAATTTGCAAACCTGCATTGTGAGCGACTCCGGCGCGCTCATCCGATACAAAATCCCAATGTTGGCTTAACACCGCCCAACCTGCAAATCCAATCAGCGTCAGAAACCATAGCAGATTTGTTTTACTCTGAACAACACGCTGAATCCCACGAAAGCCTGTCAGTACCCATAAGCCAATCGTCAGCAAAACCGGAATCACAATTACAAATCCGGTGACATAATCTGAGGTAAATGGGGCAGGTGCGTCTGGCAGTTTATACCATGATTGCGTGGCGAACAGAGTTGCCAGAATGCTGATGTGGAGTAGGGTTGATGCGATATTTTGTATAGGTCTCATGTCGGTGAGTATAGCACGAATCTATTTGATGACATGACATTTGTCAGCGAGATTCTGATACATTTCTATATTGATGTTTAGGTTAAGGTGAAGTATACCTATAGGGGTAGGGGTATATAATTAAGGATTAATCATGGTACAAGAACAACAAATTACAACCGAAGCATATGGTGAACGCTGTGAATATAATAAGAAAACACTGAATCGCATTCGTCGCATCAAAGGTCAACTCAGTGCGCTGGAACGCTTGATTGAAGCTGATGAAGGCTCTTGTGAAGACCGTGTAATTCGCGCTCGGACAGTGGAAAAAGGTATGACCAGTTTGATTACCCATCTGGTGGATTGTTACGTCGAAAACACCGTACAACATCAGATGCAAACCGACCCCGAACAAGCTGTGAAGGATTTGCAGAAAATCCTCAAATTGATGAATAACTAACTCCGATGGGAGATAATATGAGTAACACGGAAATCACAATTCCAATCACAGGCATGACCTGTGCGATGTGTGTGAAGAACGTCGAACGCACACTCAATAAAGCAGATGGCGTGGCGGAAGTCGTTGTTAATCTGGCGACAGAAAAAGCCACTGTTCATTATGATAAAGACAAACTCAAGACGGCTGACATTGTGTCACAAGTGGAAAAGTCAGGTTATGGTGTGGCAACGGCATCGGTTGATTTACCGATTACAGGCATGACCTGTGCCATGTGCGAGAAGAATGTTGACCGCGCCCTGCGTAAACCAGAGGGGGTATTGGATGTTGCTGTGAATCTGGCGACGGAAAAGGCAACAATCACTTATCTACCGGGGACAGTCCGGCGTGGTGATTTGATTCAAGCAGTGGAAAATGCAGGCTATGGTGTCATTGATACAGCAGATATGGAAACCCCCGAAGATGCCGAAGCTCAGGCACGCCAAGCAGAAATTGACCGTCAAACACGCTTGGTCATGATTGGTGCAATCTTTACCATACCCCTCACCGTATTGAGCATGTCACGTCATTTTATGCACCAAATACCGTTTATCATGGAAACTTTCCCGTGGTTGATGAATGATATCTGGTTGTTCATCTTTGGCGCGATGTCGACTCCGGTTGTCGTTATTCTGGGGAAACAATATATGGTCGGCGGGTACAAATCCCTACGCAACGGTACCGCAAACATGGATGTGCTGGTGGCGATGGGGTCAACGGCTGCGTATGTCTATGGTCTAATTGTGCTGGCAGGCATGTTGTTTGGTTTCTCTGATGTTGTCGGTAAATCCGATTACTTCGAGTCGGCGGCGGTAATTCTCACATTGATAACACTCGGTAAATTACTGGAAGCACGCGCCAAAGGTCGCACCAGTGATGCTATCAAAAAGCTGATGGGACTCACACCCAAGACTGCAACCGTAATTCGTGATGGTGAGGAGAAATCTATCCAGATTGATGATGTGTTACCCGGTGACCTGATTGTAGTCAAACCCGGCGAGCGGATTCCAGTGGATGCAATTGTCAACGAGGGACGGTCATCGCTGGATGAATCCATGCTGACAGGTGAAAGTATGCCTGTCAATAAAGCAGTTGGTGATGAGGTTATCGCAGGCACGATTAACAATCAAGGACGCTTAATTATCGAAGCACAACGGGTCGGGCGTGACACTGTGCTGGCGCAGATTATCAAATTGGTTGAGCAAGCACAAGCAACCAAAGCCCCAATTCAACGGGTGGCTGACCGCGTGTCATCCTACTTTGTGCCGATTGTGATTGTCCTCGCAGTGGTGACATTGGTCGGTTGGCTGACTATTGGCGGCGCGACATTTCCACAAGCAATCTTGAATACAATTGCAGTGTTGGTGATTGCGTGTCCGTGTGCGCTAGGCTTAGCAACCCCAACGGCGATTATGGTCGGGACAGGGCGCGGTGCTGAAATAGGTATTTTGTTCCGCAATAGTGAATCGCTCGAAAAGACCCATGCACTGACGACGATTCTACTCGACAAAACAGGTACGATTACGCAGGGTCAACCAAGCGTGACTGATGTTATTCCGGTTGATGGGATTGATATAAAAGCTGTTCTTCAATGGAGTGCAACGGCAGAGCAAGCGAGTGAACATCCTTTGGCGACTGCGATTGTCGATAAAGCAAAAAACGATAATCTCACACTGCAATCAGTTGAATCATTTGAGGCGATGTCTGGTCGTGGCATTACAGCAACAATTGATGGACAGACGGTTCTCGTTGGCAGCCCCCGTTATATGCGAGACAGCCATATTGATACATCTGCACTCGACAATGATGTGAATCGCTTGCAAGGGAATGCTCGCACAGTTGTCATGGTCGCAAAAGCAGGTCAACTAATGGGTGCGATTGGTATTGCCGATACAGTCAAAGCAGAATCGAAGCAGGCTATTGAAAGCTTGAAAGCACAGGGTTTGCAGGTAGCGATGGTAACAGGTGATAATCAGCAGACCGCTGATGCGATTGCGCGGGATGTTGGTATTGAGACCGTATTTGCCGAAGTATTGCCTGCTGATAAATCGGATACAGTCAAATCCTTGCAAGACAAAGGTGAAACGGTTGCGATGGTTGGTGACGGTATTAACGATGCGCCGGCATTGGCACAGGCTGATATTGGTTTTGCGATTGGTACAGGGACAGATGTTGCGATGGAAGCCAGCGATGTTACTTTGATGCGTGGCGATTTGACGGGGGTATCAAATGCTATCCAACTGAGCAAAGTGACCATGCGAACTATCTATCAGAACCTGTTCTGGGCATTTATCTATAACATCATCCTGATACCCGTTGCCATGCTCGGTGGATTGATTCCGATGTTTGCTGCAGCTGCAATGGCATTCTCGTCTATCTTTGTCGTGAGCAATTCACTGCGATTGCGTGGGGCATCATTATCACGGTTTCAGCTTGAACCCTCGGTGAACCTACAATCGTATCGAAAGTCACAAGAAAACCGCACACCTGCACTATAAGTTTTCGATGTATCTTATGAAACGAAGTTGTCATGATTCAGCTTCGGTTTACTTCATATATCCAACACAATCTTTTTAAATGCACAAGTGTCCATTAATTCACAATTTGACTTAATGCAATGCTCAAGTGTAATGTAACAAAACATTTCACATACTAAATATTGTTTGTTGGATTCACCCATGACCCGCTCGTATTCTAAATCACAAAAACCTACCAAAACCTCAAAACAACAAGTTGAACCTCATGTATCTACTACACAACAAGATTCTGCACTGGCAAATAGCCATGATGAACTCGATGCTGATAAAATTCTGTATCTACAGCGCACGATCGGTAATCAAGCGACCGCACGAATATTACAACGTGACCAGAAAACACATAGCAGTTTCCCTCGCTTGAAGATGCTTACATCACCAAACTCAACCTCCGTTCAGCGTGATGATGAGCCAGATGGTGGTACGAGTTCCAGTGGTGGTGGACTTACTGCTGAAGCGATGACAGGTATGATGCGTGGTGAAATTGAGTTGATGCATGAAGCATCCGAGGTATTTGAGCAAGATGCACTAAAGTTGATGCGCAACCTAGCTTCCGAAGCTTCTGGATCGACCTTAATGCCAGGACCAGTCAAAACGTTAGATCGAGTCATGGAAAAGGCTGGCAAGAAATCCAAGATTACCCGTGATGATGGCACATCTGCAATGTCACTGAGTAGTGCCATGTCGGTCAGTAGTGATATTAAGGATGTATTGCGATGCACACTTGTGTTTGATGACTTTTCTAAACTAGCAAAAGGGTATACTAAGGTTGCCAAAGCACTACAGGCGGCTCGTAGTGGTATTGTCGTCGGAATCGTTAAAATGGACTCGTGGTTTGGTGAAGGCGAAGAACAATCCAGTGGATATCGTGATGCAAAGATTGTCTTTCAGGTAGAACCATCCGCCAAAGCAAAGAAGATTCTCGGACGAATGATTCGCAAATTGCCAGCACTCGCCATTGAAGTTCAGTTTAATGTGCGTGCTGCGCTTGCAGTCAAAGATGGCAAGGTGCACGGCGAAGGCGAGGAAGCATGGGACTTTGATGTTGCTGGTGGTCCATTGGGACATCAGTTTAACGCTAGAGGTTTTTTGGAAAAATTATTGGCTATGACAGCTGATGATGATAAGTTCACAACGCTTCGTGGAGAGATAGAAGCGTTCATGGTAGCAAACGGCGATGAACTAGAAGGACTACCCATTGCGCATCATTTGTATGAGCCAGAAAAAGTTGCGAGGTTAGCAGAAGCAACAGGTATGTCCGAAGATGAAATAGCCACACACTACAATGCACTATATCAAAGGTTATATGAGTTTGCATATCGCGCTAGTAAATTTAGGTTGTCGTCTGTAGGACCCGATGGTAAGGAAAAAGCAACAAGTGGCAAAGGGTTACACGAAGCTTATACATCTATGAAAAAGCGCTATGCTCGCAGATAATTTGTATGGTATTTATGCACACTATTGCCTTTGGTAAATTATTTATCCAATAATCTTGTTTCAAGTATTTGGATAGATGATGTCTTAGGATTCCTCATTTTGAATTTAATAACGTCAGTTTTGGATAAGAGAACCAATTGCTTAACGACCATTGACTATCGAATTGTGCTTATGTTTTTAGTTTTTGGTGATTTGTTATTGGTCAAAACAATGCGTTTGTTCTTCCTAATAACCAACAACAAGCTACCAATAACCGATTGATATGCCAATATTGCATCCAAAACATCATGTTATACGAATTGAAGCGTTAAGCAAAACTCAGGTTAATAGATAATTGGTCATATTATCGTCGAGTTAGACTTTATTTCCGTTCATATCTGACATGTGTAGGAATATCTCATGATTGATATAGCACTTGACTATACCAAACAGAATTACCTCTTCGACCGTAAACCAAAGCAATTTATGCAAGCATTACAAACACCAGAAGATTAGAGTTGTTTACACTACTGTTTATCACACCTGCGTTTTAAGTTAAAACTCAATTATGATATTACAATTATCAGTGAATACATTAACTAGGGGGCTAGTATGACAATAGCCGGATATCCAAAGGTCGTTGTGATTGGTTCAGGGAGTCTATTTTTCGGTAGACAAGCCATCTGGCAGATGGTTCACTCACCACATCTCAATACAGGCACACTTGCACTCGTTGATAAAGACCCTATTCGCATGGAAAAAATGGGGGTATTAGCAGAGAAAGTTGTTGCCGAAACAGGCGTATCGCTCCAAATTGAAGTCGCATCAGATTGGAAAGATGTTCTGCCGGATGCCGATTTTGTTGTGTTGAGCTTTGCGGATAGCACAGTCAAATATCGTGGGTTGGATTGTAACATCAGCGAGAAATATGGTATTCGTATGTGTAGTGGCGATACGATTGGACCCGGTGGTATCTTCCGTGCCATGCGTGAGTTGCCTGTCATCATGGACTGTGTGTCAGATGTGCAACGGCTTTGTCCTGACGTATGGGTAATCAATTATATCAATCCGAGTACAGTCAATGGGATGGCGATTGCCCGTTATGCGCCAGATGTCAAAAGTTTTGCTCTATGTGATTCGTTGCATATGCCTCACGTCAAGCAGTCGTATGCCATGCGTGCAGGTATCATCCAAAATAGTGATGAGTGGAACAGCGAAATTGATGCTGATTTTGACATGCGGATTGCAGGTGTGAACCACTTCACATGGATGTTAAAAGGTGAATATCAGGGACGAGATGTGACTCCACAGATAGCGGAATCCCTACGGATACAAGCTGCGACTGAAGATACAGGTGGTGATAAAGGCGCGAAAGCCCTCCATAATAACGCCATTGCCTATGAGCTATACGATATTTTTGGATATATTCCGACCTGTGTTGCGCATACCAAAGAGTATGTAAGGTTTTATCAGGGGCGCGGTCTGCTAAATGACGAAATTCCACCGCTGTCTATCTGGGAAACTGACCTGCGCTATGCACGGCATGACGCAATGTGGCAACAGGTAGACGATTTCTTGGATGGTACAACACCGATTAATCAATATATGAGTACCTTCGGACCCGACCACGCGACAGATATTATTGAAAATATGGTTGGTGGATTGGGCAAACCCTTTTATATCAACACATATAATAATGGTGCTGTCAACAATATGGCAGATGATGCGTTTCTGGAATTGCTGTGTGACACCGACATGAATGGATCTGTTCCTCGTCCGGTAGGGGATATGCCACGCGGGATTCGGGGTATGCAAGAGGTTGTCTTGGACACGCATGAACTAACAGCTGAAGCAATCGTTAAGCAAGATTTTACCTTGTTGCGACGCGCCATGATGACAGACCCACTCACCAATTCAATCGCCGATGCCGATGCTATCATCCGCGAGTTGCTGGATGCCGAGCGCGATATTTTACCAGACCACTGGTTTGAGCGTTAGTTGGTGTGATTTGGAACGACGGGAAAACCTTTTGGAGATGTGTAAGGAAGTCCCGTCTCTATATAATTTATGATTCAATAGCATCAACCGGATGAATAGCGATAACTCGTGACCCGATTGCCCCCAGTTTCTCAGTCAGTGTGGCGAGCATGTCAGCACCGTCATATGTGCCAACAATCGCCCCGCCCGACCCCGCAAACTTAGCACTTGCACCACATGACCGTGCCGTTTCGACCATATCAATCTGCCATTGGGGTAATTGCGCGATGCGTTGACGGGTATCGAAGTTGGCATCAATCAATTCAGATAGAGCCTTGATGTCATTGGATTTGATTGCCTCACGTCCGTCTTCTGCAAATTGGGCAAACTGCTTCATTGCTTCGACAACAGTGCTATCACCCCGATTAAAGCGACCGCGAATATCATTATGGAATACCTCGGTCGGCTCACCAAGTTGCGTATGATACGCAATATAGAGCGGTAAGTCTGCTGACCATTGTAAATAGTCATAGTGATAATGGGTGATGCCGTTTATTGACTGTGCTTGTGATTCGCTAAAGTCCATATAAACCATGCCACCATATACCTGCACAACACGGTCTTGTAACCCACCGGATATACTGAGTTCGTCAGTTTCAACCGACAGCACGAATGAGGGTTGGATTTCCAATGGCATATCGACATCGTAAAACTCCAGCAAACAACGGAGCATCGCGGTAATGATTGAGCTAGAGCCTGCCAGCCCGACTTGACGTGGGATATAACTGTCATACCGCACCGAAAAATTCTGTGAATGCAGTTGAATACCTTGTTCGTCACAATACTCTACAAAACGCTTGATTGTGGCTTTTAATAAACGCACTCCACCATAATACCCATGCGAGGTGACATCCTCTGCCAGCTCATGAATGGAACGAAACCGTCCATGGTCATATTGTGAGGGGATGATTTCGAGTGTATGCCAATCATACAACGTGACTTCCGACCAAAAATCTCGCACACTAAAGGCGATGGTTTTGCCGTTATAGCCATCTGATGGATTACCAAGTAAACCAGCGCGGGCATAGGCACGTTTTCGGATAATACGCATTAGGATTCGCCTTTGAGTAGGTCGCTAAGATAGGTGCGAAGGTCGTCGCCGTGTGTGGGGTCAGCGAGTGCAAACTCTAAGAATGCACGATAGTATGACGAGTAGTTTCCAATGTCAAATCGCCGTTCATCATCGGTCAGGCGCACTCCATACACACGATGCCCGTCTTGAATCAATAAGCGGATAGCATCAGTTAACTGAAGTTCACCACCAGCACCGGGTTCAATGCGTTGTAAGGTGTCAAAAATATCAGGCTTAAAGATATAGCGTGCGGCAACTGCCATGCGACTTGGCGCACTTTCTACAGATGGCTTTTCTACAATGTCGGCGAGTTCAAAGACATCATCATCAGTCTTCGGATGAGCAATCCCATAGCGAAATACCTCATTGGCGGGGACTTCTTCAAAGGCAATGACAGCAGCACAATCTTGTTCATCAAAACAGGCTTGCATCCGCCCCAATAGTCTGGCATCGCCCCCCTGTATGATGGAATCGCCAAGAGCAACCACAAATGGCTGGTCAGCAACAAAGTCACTGGCACATTGTATCGCATGACCGAGTCCTAACAGTTGACGCTGACGGGTGAAATAATATTTCACAGGGGCATAATCAAGCTGGAGTTCTGCCAGCAGTTCTTCTTTGCCACGTTCGCGCAACATATTGACCAGCGACTCATTCAGGTCGAAGTAGTTTTCAATCGAGGTTTTGCTTGCTCCGGTCACAAACAAGATTTGGTCAATTCCGTTTTCAATCAGTTCTTCGACGATATGATGAACAACTGGTTTGCGTCCGACAGGGAGCATTTCTTTAGGTTGTGTTTTGGTCAGGGGTAATAAACGAGTACCGAGTCCGGCGACAGGTACAACAGCGATGCCCATAGCGTGATTTGTCCTTTGTGTTTAGATTAGTCAACGTGTTCAATGTAGGTGGACAATGATAGGGGTATTGTAGTCATCAGCCAATTGCTTGACAAGCAACAACTGTAATCTGTGATTTGATTGTTATTCTTCAATGTCAAGCGTGACAGACACCGTGTCGCCTTCATCAATGTTTTCAGCTTTACGTACCGCTACTTTGACTGGAACAAGATAGCCACCATCTTTCGGGAAGAGCGAGGTGGTAAAGTCTGTATTGCCGATACGCACAGATACCGGAATAACACCCCAGCCATAGGTGACTTGATTGGCTATGATTTTGATGGCATTACTCTCATCATCAGGCACAGGGATAAAATAAAAAGGTGAAGGTCCGCGCCAATGAATGATTTCGCCGTCAAATTCTAATTGCATGGATGTTACCCTCGAATAAATGTTCTGTCGATGAACCTATTATATACGGCTTCCTCCTATACGCAATTTGAACCTGTGACCATCAGATTGCAACCATGTCTCATCTGGCATAGCTAAAAATAAAAATGACCTGACCAAAAGTCTTTACTCGCATTTATTGGCGAGGTAACTATACTTAAATCAGTAAATGATGCGATATGTGTAATGGAGACAAATGTGACGGTAGTCGGTTTAATCATTGGGCTTGTATGTCTATTTATTGGTGGCGATTGGTTGGTTAGAGGTGCATCTCGTTTAGCACAGTCATTTGGAATTTCTGCGCTTGTTGTTGGTTTAACAGTGGTGGCATTCGGTACATCCACACCAGAATTGCTGGTTAGCGTGAGTGCTGCACTGAGTGGGTCGCCAGATATTACAGTTGGCAACGTTGTCGGCTCAAACATTTCAAACATAGGCTTAATTCTGGGATTGAGTGGTCTCATCTATCCAATCGCAGTTCATGTCAACTTACTCCGCCGTGAAATTCCGATTATGCTAGCTGTGACAATTCTTGTCTTTTTGATGTTTCAAGATACGGTTATCAGCCGTGTAGATGGACTGATTCTGGTTGTCGCTTTAGTGCTGTTTATTGTATTTATGATTGTGTCCGCCCTGCGCGATAAATCATCACAAGATTCTGATGACAAGGTTTCGGATACGAACGAAGAAAAAACACCTGTTGTTAACCGAGGCAAAGAATTATTCCGTTTGTTAGTGGGGATTGTTGTTCTAATGGCAGGGGCACAGCTAACGGTAGAAAATGCAACAACGATGGCAAGACTATTGGGTGTGAGTGAGCTAGTCATCGGTGTAACACTCGTTGCTGTTGGCACATCACTACCCGAATTAGTTACATCTATCATGGCTGCTATCCGACAGGAAAGTGACATCGCAATTGGTAATGTGGTTGGGTCAAACATCTTTAACCTGCTGAGTGTGCTGGGCATCACAGCATTGATTCAACCCATCAATGTGCCAGCACAAACCATACAATTCGATGCTATAGTGATGCTAGCTTTCACTATATTAATGATACCATTTGCGCTAGACCGGAAACTCGGTCGTATCGAGTCACTGGCTTTTCTTTTAGGCTATGTGACATTTACAATAGTAGCAGTCTTATCGTCGCTTTAAACAATTGCGCTATTCACTCATCAGTATTCCAGTAACCTTGAAAAGCTAATCCAGAATATTCATGGTTTCTGGATTTTCCAAATCTGGATGCGCTAGATTTTTATCGGTGTATCTGCCGAAGATTCCCTGAAGTAATTCCAATTGGCGCTGTGAGTAGGCTACAAAGTAGACTTCTTGAATGCGTGTATTGGATTGTTCCAGATAGTCAATCGCACACTCAACCAGCCGTGGCGTAATGTCCTCTAGGTTGCCACCACCATCACCTGTTCCCATAATCGGAAAGACAATACGGGTCAAGGGTAAGTCATCGTCCTCGGCGTATAAACTTGTGTTCAGCTCATCAACTTTTCGCAGTGTGTTGGTGACACAGCGACCCAATATTAAGCTACTGTATGGGATGAAGTTTTGTTTATGACCACCGGATTGCACCGATACCACATGCAGAATATGACGGATGCCATTGTGTATAAGTTGCCCTGAAATTGTGGGGACAACCGTTGCTGGAGCGAATCGTGCTTTCTTGACTTGTCGCCGATGGTCGTTGAGGGCATCTTCAACTGGACATTCTTCATAATTGCTGAAGGGGTCATATTTCATGCTAAAGGCATTAATCGCAGCCGAAACTGATTTTTCCTCTGGACGTGCCATCCGCAGACGGTCATTCTCGCTGTTGACGATTACATCCACACCTTTGATTTCTGCAATATTACCAGTAGCAATCCCCACATAACGCCCATGTTGTCGGCTGAGTTGATACCGTAAATGGAGCTGTGCAGGCAAAGAATCATCTGATTCGGGCAAGATTTGCGCTCGTGTTTTGATGGTTGTATCATCTGTCGGGCGTTTGACAATATCATCACTAATATATTCGACCAGCTTAGTCACATTTTTTTTGTACTTGTCCGGAGACTGCATATCGACCCATTGTAGGTCACCAAATAGAAAGGGGAAGTTTTCGGTTGGGCGATATTTGATAGGGATGATTTCCTTATCGCGGTCAGTAAAATATATCCATTCCTTCAGGCACATTTTAGAGCCACAGCTGTCTGGCGAAATAACGACAATCATTTGCTCACATTCGCGCAGTGCTTGATTGATTGCAATTGCCCAGTTATCAGCAAATTGAATACTTTGATGGTCTACAAATGTATCAATACCATGAGATTTTAATTCCGCCACAAGTTCATCAATAAAACTATCATCTTTGGTACTATGGCTGATAAATACTGTGTTCATGAACTTACCCCGAGGATTATTAGACTATTTTCTTGATGCCATCAATCGAATTATACCGATACCAAACACGACTATAACCAAATATCCATTTTACTGCAATGAAATTGCTATTAATAGATTCTGAAAACTGACAATGATAATTGCCTAATATCAATACTTTGTAATCACCAAATATAGTGTCGTGTTTCTTGTCTAATAGTGACTCTTATGATTGTGATTTGTACGGAAAGTGAAGACTTGTTTTACCTAATCCGGCACAAATCGTTTGATGATATTCCAATAACGTGTCGGAAACAGTCTTGTGATGAATGCTACCAGTTTGGCATCATTCCCGACCAGTACACGGTCTTTACGATTGATGATGCCATTGACAATGATTTCACCTGCCTGTTCGGGTGGCATCACCAGTGACTTTTTGTAAGTCTCTTTTTGTTGTTGGATTTCTTCTTCGGTATAGCCAGCATCAGCCGTGCGCGAGTTATCGACGATGTTGGTGTTGATACCACCCGGATGCACCACAGTCACGCCAATAGTGCTCCCAACCAACTCATGACGCAACGCCTCAGAAAATCCACGCACGGCAAATTTAGCTGAGCAATACGCGACTTGCCCCGGTGGCGCGATGATACCGAAAAGACTCGATATATTGACGATACGCGCGTCAGGGCTTTGCTTGAGTAAAGGGAAAAATGTTCGTGTCATCCACACCACACCATGAAAGTTAATCGTGAATAACCAGTTAAAGTCGGCTTCAGTCACTTGTTCAAATGTGCCACCCAGTGCCACCCCTGCGTTATTGATGAGTAGGTCAATCTGCCCATGTTTTGATGCAACTGTATCCGCGATTTGCTGGATGGTTTCGCGGTCGGACACATCCAAAATATGGCGTGTGACCTCAACTTGATGAGGGGCAATTATGGACTCCGTTTCAAGCAGACCCGCTTCGTTAATGTCGGTGATAATGACATTACATCCGCGTTTGGCGAGAGCTTGTGTGATGCCTCGCCCGATTCCGCTACCTGCACCTGTGATGAGGGCTGTTTTATTGGCTAACTGCATCTGGCTCACGAATCAGTTGCTCCTGTTGTATGGATGGTTGGTGTTGTGGACGTGGCAAAAATTCCATTGCGCCATCATCAAGTCGGCTAAAGCGCGTGTTGAGCATATCTTTGATATAGTTCTGATACACACGCCACGGTTTTTCTGTTCCTTGCTTAGGGATATGGGGTAGGGCACGGGTGATATAACCGGAGTTCAACGGGATAATCGGGTCATCATCAATATCGGTGTTGAGACGCGGTGTCACCTGTCCGTAACCGTGTTTGTCCATATAGTTAATCAAACGGCAGACATACTCTGCAATGAGTTCGGCTTTGAGTGTCCATGAGGCATTGCTATAGCCGACGGTATTGGCAGCATTTGGCAAGTCACTAATCATGAAGCCCTTATAGCTGACCTTCTCACCGAGTGCTATCGGTTCACCATCAACAGCCAATTGCATCCCGCCTGCCAGTTTAACCTTTAATCCGGTCGCTGTGATGATAATGTCTGCATCTAATTTTTGTTCAGATTGCAGGCAGATACCGTCTTCCACAAACGTATCAATGTGGTCAGTCATAACCGAGACCTTACCGGAGCTAATGGCTTGAAACAAATCCGAATCAGGTATCAGACACAGACGCTGGTCCCACGGGTTATAGTCAGGGTTGAGATGGGTGTTGACATCAAAGTCGTCTGGTAATTCTTCCTCTGCCATCTTGAGGATTTCACCTTTGACCGTATCCGGTTTCCAGCGTGCCAATCCAAACGAATAAATCTGATACAGAATCGACTTCCAGCGGGCGAGACCATGTGCAAGTTTGGGTGGAAATACGCGCCCGAAAAACTGTGCAATCTTGTCTTCAGATGGCATCGACACAATATAGGTGGGTGAGCGTTGGAGCATGGTGACGTGTTTGGCACGGTCAGACATCGCTGGAACAAGCGTAACTGCGGTTGCACCACTGCCGATGACAACAACGTTTTTGTCAGTGTAATCGAGGTCTTCATCCCACAGTTGCGGATGAATAATTGCACCCTGAAAGCGGTCTTCGCCTTCAAATGTCGGACGATAGGGGTTGTCATAATCATAGTACCCACTGCACAAATGCAAGAAGCTACAGGTGAATGTTTTTGGTGTCTTATCGTCCCCAACATGTGCGGTAACTGTCCATGTTGCTGTCTCGCTTGACCATTCGGCATTAACAGCGTAATGATTAAAGCGAATGTGTTGTTTGATGTCAAATTTATCTGCTGTCTCGCGGACATAGTTGAGGATGGTTTCGCCATCAGAAATTGATTTACCATCTGTCCATGGGTTAAAGCTGAAACCGAGTGTATACATATCCGAGTCTGACCGTATCCCCGGATAGCGGAATAAATCCCATGTGCCACCAATCGCATCACGCCCTTCAAGAATGGCATAGCTTTTATCAGGGCACTTGGTTTGTAAATAATACGCCGAACAAATGCCAGAAATTCCCGCACCAATTACAAGTACATCAACATGTTCAGTTGTCATAAGGGTTGTTCTCTAAAACTAATTTAATCTTAATTTGATTACGTTCCTTATTATACATGTTTTGGTGACAAATTCAGCAATCTCGCCCATAATTTGTACAAGTTGTTGTATACCCATTAGCGACACAATCATGATTGCAAACCGAGTTTTTTGCATATTCTAGCAAGTTCCTCTTGCTCATCGGTGGTGAGTGCGCTCATGTCCTCGACAATTAACGCCACATGTTGTGGGAAATACCCTGCAATCAAATTGCGCCCGCTATCAGTTAATGTCACTTCCATATACCGATTATCTGTTTCTGACCGTTCACGGTGAATGAGGTCTCGTTTTTCCATTCCCTTTAATACCGAAGTCATGTTGCCTGTACTCTTGAGGAGCTTATTGGCAAGGTCAACCTGTGACATCTGACCGAGATGATACAATGCCTCTAACACTGCAAACTGACTGAGTGTGAGGTTATGGTCGGATAGTAATCGTGTTGTACGGTTGAGGCTGGTTTCTGCCGCCCGTTGCAGTTTGATATATGTATTAAGAGCGCGGACTTCGTCTTTTGTTCCCTGATATTTTGTACCCATTGTTTGTCCTTTTGTTAGCCATTCTCTCATCAGTATTCAATCATGTGTTTCTCTAGCATTTATTGCTGATGTGTATCATGTCATTGCATCTAATAAATTTCTTATACTTACTTGTTGACAACTATGATAATTCAATGTTTAATAGTTTTATATCAAACAATTTGAATTTAATCTATTGTCAGTGTGAGAATTTAACCAATCAGGAGACAACAATGAACCTACATGGTATCCATCATGTAACGGCAGTATCGAGCAAAATCGGCAATAACGCAGACTTTTATACCCGTGTATTGGGCTTGCGTCTGGTCAAAAAATCGGTCAACCAAGATGACACCAGTGCTTATCATCTTTTCTATGCGGATAAGGTCGGGTATCCGGGCACAGACATGACTTTCTTCGATTGGCCCGCACCACCAGAGCGACGCGGTACAGACAGCATCGTCAACACAGCTTTTCGTGTCAACGGCGAGGAAGCACTCGCATACTGGGTTGAACGGTTGGATGCAGAAGGTGTGTCTCATCACGGTATCGAAGACTTCGACGACCGCAAAATCATCCGCTTTGAAGACCACGAAGGGCAACGTCTGACACTGATTGATGATGGCGGTGGTGAGTATGGTGGCGAAATCTGGGATGGTAGCGATGTGCCCGAAGAATTTGCTCTGCGCGGATTCTATTCTGTGACATTGTCCATTCCACAATTGGACTGGATTGAACCGATTATGACAAAGGTGCTACTCTGGGAAGAATCGCGCCGTGTCAAACATCCATCTGGCGATGAGGTAATCATCTATAGTATGGATGGTGGCGGACCCAGTAAAGAAGTTTGGGTGATTGTCGAACCAGATAAAGGTGGCGCACGTCAGGGTGCAGGGGCAGTGCATCATGTTGCCTTCCGCGTGAATGACTTCGACGAACAAAAAGACTGGAATACCCGCATCAATAGCTCAGGCTTGCGGACATCTGGTTATGTTGACCGCTTCTGGTTCAAGTCGATTTACTTCCGTATCTCCAATGGCATCTTGTTTGAGATTGCGACCGATGGACCGGGCTTTGGCATTGACGAAGATATGGAAACACTCGGCGAAAAGCTGATTCTGCCACCGTTCCTAGAAAACCGCCGTGAGCAAATCGAATCCAGACTCAAACCCATCGTACCAACCGAAGCATAACAACAATAACAAACAGGCGGGGATATTGTCCCCGTCTTTGATTTTGAAAGGTATATATTTTATGGCTGAACAAATTCACGAAACCCAAACCTTATTGACACATGGCGCAGACCTCGCAGATGCAGATAAAGCCGTCATTCTCATACATGGGCGTGGCGCAAGTGCCGAAGATATTATGAAAACCGGACGTATTCTGCCACAGGGGAAGATTGCTTATCTTGCACCGCAAGCATCAGGCAATGTCTGGTATCCCAATTCTGGCTTTGGACCGCTAGAAGCCAACGAACCGTATCTATCATCGGCAATGCAAACAATCACGAATCTCGTTGAGAAGGCTCTCAATAGTGGGATTTCGAGTGAGAATATCTATGTTGGCGGATTTTCGCAGGGTGGATGTCTCATATCAGAATATGTTGCACAGAATCCACGCAATTATGGGGGCGTGTTTATCCTCAGCGGGGCGATTATGGGCACGATGGACAGAGACTATGATTATGATGGCAAGTTGACAGATGTGCCTGTGTTTATTGGTGGGGTTGATAATGACTCATGGGTCAAGCCACCACAGTTTGAGCGTACCCGTGATGTACTAACAGACCTCGGTGCAGATGTGACCCTACAGGTACTCAAGGGTAGCGAACATACTATTCGCAAGTCCGAGATTGAACATATCAGCAAGATGATTGCTGGATAACAAATCTATTGTCCACACTTCAATATTATATGAGAAATCTACCGCCTCGGTAACAGACACGGTACTATTAAGGCATTATTGAAAAAATGTTTTGAGAGAGCGTGTTATGTCTGAATCTGATGAAAATAAGATTTCTGTTGAACAAATTGCATCTGCGGAGGCATTGCTTGGCTTAGAATTTACTGCCGAAGAACGCCAGCAGATGTTAGAAGCGATTAACGGGCGGGTCGCGCAATATGACTTGATTCGCAATACACCACTGGATAACAATGTGCCGATGTCTTTGCGCTTTGATGTCAATGTGTCTGACCCCAATCCGCCGGATGTTCCCCGCACATACAACATAAGCCAACAACCTAAAGTCACTCGACCAGAAAACCTTGAAGATGTCGCCTTCTATACAGTCGTACAACTCGCCGAACTCATTCGTACCCGTCAGGTGACCTCAGTCGAACTCACAGAAATGTATCTCGACCGCTTGAAACGCTATGACGGTGTGCTGGAATGTGTTGTCACACTCACCGAAGACCTTGCGCTAGAACAAGCAAAACGTGCCGATGAAGAAATCGCAAACGGCAATTATCGCGGACCACTACATGGGATTCCGTGGGGTGCGAAGGACTTGCTGGCGACGAAAGGATACAAGACAACATGGGGTGCAATGCCCTACAAAGACCAGACGATTGATGTTGATGCCACTGTTGTCAAACGCCTCGAAGAAGCAGGAGCAGTATTGGTTGCCAAATTGACATTGGGTGCGCTGGCATATGGCGACATCTGGTATGGTGGCACGACCAAAAACCCATGGGATGTATCCGAAGGCAGTAGTGGCTCATCTGCCGGGCCGGGGTCGGCAACAGCAGCGGGGCTCGTTGGATTCTCGATTGGGACAGAAACGATGGGGTCGATTGTGTCACCCTCTACACGCTGTGGGGTGACCGGATTGCGTCCGACATTTGGACGGGTAAGTCGTCACGGCGCGATGGCACTTAGTTGGAGCATGGATAAGATTGGTCCGATGTGTCGGAGTGTCGAAGACTGCGCTTTGGTATTCAGTGCGATTTATGGACCCGATGGGCACGACATGACGATTACGCCACATGGGTTTAACTGGACTCCATCACTAGACCCGAAAACACTGCGCGTTGGATATGTGCCGTCTGCATTTGAATCGGCTGAATCCGGTGAGAGTGATTCCGATAAACCCTTACAGGCAATGGAAGAACTTGAACGTGCCAATCAGGTTAACAGTATGGTGGTGTTGGATGTCATGCGTGAGCAAGGCTTCGACCTGATACCGATTGAGTTACCCAAAACCGATATGAATTCTCTGTTTATTATTTTGGTTGCAGAGGCAGCGGCAGCATTTGATGAGATTACGCGCAATAACAGTGATGATACGATGCAATGGCAAGATGACGAAGCGTGGCCCAATATCTTTCGTTCGGCGCGGTTTATTTCCGCTGTGGAATATATCAACGCTGGACGAATCCGTACCCAACTCATGCACGATATGGCGCAAGTGATGTCTGAAATTGATGTGTTTGTTGTCCCAAGTTTTGGCGCAAATGCTTTACAGATAACCAACTATACTGGACATCCAACCGTTGTCCTGCCGAATGGATTCACACCCAAGCATACACCAACCAGCATCTCATTTATCGGCGGGCTCTATCAAGAATCCGAAACGCTGGCAGTTGCCAAAGCCTATCAAGATGCGACCAACTGGCACTTACAATATCCTGATGTGACATTGGATTAGTTGAGCAAATATTCAATTTCCGCACGTACTTGCTCATCGTCCTCACGGTGATAGAGGTCGGTGAGTAATTTACTGCTATCCAGTCCCATTGTTTGCCACAATGCCCATGACGCATGACCGCGAATAATGGGGCTGTCGTCATACAGGAGTTGAATCAGATACGGGATAGTTTGTGCATTTGCCCAATTGCCAGCGGCGATACAAGCATTACGGACAATACGTTCACGCTTGACCCGTTCCAATGGAGTTCGCCGAAACATCTCCTTAAAACTCTCTTGTGTTGTCATCAGAATATCAACCAACTTTGGGGCGACACGATTCATGTCCATCGGCAAAAAAGCGACTTCGTCTGTTTCGGTAGCAAACCGCTGAAACGGACACACATCCTGACACACATCACAGCCAAAAATCCAATTCCCAAAATGCGGACGCAACGCACGGTCAATCCAGCCTCTATTCTCAATCGTGTGATAGCTGATACATTTGCGCGCATCCAGTACAAACGGCTCTGTGAAGGCATCCGTCGGGCAGGCATTGAGGCACCGCGCACATGTCCCGCACATATTCTCACGATGTGGGGTATCATAATCATCAAATTCGATTGAAGTGACAATTTCGCCCAGAAAGAAATAACTCCCTCGTCGAGGATGTATTAGCATGGTATTTTTACCAATAAATCCCATACCTGCCTGTTGTGCATGACTGCGTTCCAGAATCGCACCCGTATCGACATAAACTTTGTTGTGAATATCACCTTGTGTTTGTTCAGTTATCCAATCAACAAACATCTGCAAGCGCACATCCAACACATTATGATAATCTAGCCCCCAAGCATATGACGCAATTCGACCGCGTGATGGGTCATTTAACGTCTCGGAATCGGCATATTTTGCATGATAATCCAGTCCAACCAATATCAATGACTTTGCTGATGGCATAATCTGCTGTAAATTCTGGCGACGGCTGATACGGTCGGTACGTGCCATATATCCCATTGCACCGTGCATCCCTTTTTGTATCCAACGCATGTATGCCGACAGGGTTGGTGACGGCTTGGCAGGTGTTACACCGCATAGGTTAAATCCAAGTTCGATAGCTTTTTGTTTGATGTTTTCTACCGTTAAAGGCATAATGGTTTTTATCTAAATTATTTGATACGAACATGCTAGAGTTTACCCAATATCGGTAAAGTTTGTCATACTGAAAGATATATCCTTAGGAGTTTTGGATAGAGTTTGTCTTAGCTTGTCATGATTTTGCGGAAGTAAGCGATAAATACAGAGCGTCGTATATTGTTTTTCAAACCACATCAGCAGGCGTTTGCATAATCTACAGGGGATAGTCTAGTATTAAACTGAAGTTCAACCAGATTTGTACGAATATCTGAAGAATCTGATTAAATATTGTCACTGTCGCACAGAAAGAGGCTCGAATGGATAAGGCAGAGTGGCACGACCTGATAGAGAATAATTATCAACTGGATGACCTATCGCAACTAGATGACTTAACCGACGAGTTAATAGGCTATCTCGCATCACCGGATGCAGAACTGCGGGATACGATTGCCTATGCTGTATTTGCTCGCTGGATTATCACCCACCAATATTATTCGACGGGGCAGTTGATACGATTAATTGAACGCCTGATTCCGATGTTGAGCTATGAGCTGGGCAACCATGATGATGATACTGTATTTGGTCGGTCGTATGCGTCGTTGGTGTTGTCACTGCTAGCATATGAGGAAGACCGTGCGTCCTTCATGACCGAGGCGTTGGCGCATTCTCTATTAGACGAAGCCCGCAATTATTTGATTGGTGAACGCGATACCCGTGCTTATGTTGACGGGAAAGGCTGGGCGAGTGCATGTTCAAATACAGCTGATTTGCTCCGCTTCATGGTAAAGAGTCCGATGTTTCAAGCACCCGATGCACAGCATGTGATGGATACCATCGCGGAAAAAGTTGTCATGCAGGCAACGCATGTCTATCAGCATGATGAAGATGAACGTCTTGCACAGGTGGTCTTGACGGTTATGGATTTGAGCCTGTTGACGACTTATGAGCTGGAAGATTGGGTCAAGCGTTTTGTTGACTGGAAGGCAGCACATCACCTTGATGACGACTATCAGCCAATTGTGCATGCTACCTATCAAAACATCAAAAATTTCTTACGGAGCGTGTATATACAAATGCAGTTGATTGATTCGATACCCATTGATGCCGCCGACTTTGAGCCGACCTTGCTTGATGCTATCGGCGAATTTTCACTTTAGATTAGGATAAAACATGGATAAAGCATTTTGGAAAGCCATCGCAGAAAATGATTACGACCTGCCGGATGGACATGATTTAGTAGAATTAACCGACGAATTGCTAGGGTATATCGGCAGTCGGGATAGTGAACTGCGTGACGAAATTGCCTATCGCACCTTTTTCCATTGGATAAATAAGAAGAAGTTGTATCCACCGGATGTCTTGCGGGGTCTGCGTGATGAACTTATGAATAACTTGTTTGTCGGCTTGCGCGGTGACGATGATGAATCGGTACTGTTGCGGTCATTCTCAGCATTGGTATTGAGTCTGATTGTCTATTATGACAATACCGAACCTTTCCTCGAACAAGACGAATTTGATGAGATGCTAGAGGGTATCTTGCGTTACTTTGAAGCTGAGAAAGACTTGCGTGGATACGACCCCGAATTGGGTTGGGTACATGCAATTGCTCATTCAGCCGATGTGCTCAAGTTCATGATACGCAACAAAAAGTCCGAAGATGAAAATCACGAATATATTTTGCAGTCCATCACCAACAAACTGATGGAACCGTCCGATGTGATTTTTGTACACGATGAAGATGAACGCCTTGCTTTGACTGCATTAGAGATTGTCCGGCGTGGTGAGATGGACTTCGAGGCGATTGTGGCGATTTTGCATCAACTCGAACATTGGAAGAAGCATAACGAAAGCGATGAATTTAATCCGCGTGTCTTTGCTGCACATCAAAATGTCAAGCACTTTCTGCGAAGCTGGTATTTCCAGTTGACCAAAGTGGACAAAGAAGCCCTGCCCGAAGACTACCGTGAAGGCTTGGTCGGTGTGCTGGAACGTACTGTCCGTGAGTATAACTTTTAGGGGATAGTCACGAAGTTATCCATGACCTGCGTTCACCACGAGTGATGAAAATCTCCGTAGGGGTGGAACTGAGATCCACCCCTACAAAAGGTAATTTCAGGAGAAACACAAAGGGCACGAACAAATGAAGACAATAGATGACTTTGAAAACCATCTGCGCCTTTATCCTAATGTGCCTGCTGAACTGATTGGCGGACATATTATCGAGAAAACTAGGTCAGAAGAACACAGTCTCATTGCAGGGAATATTTTCGCTGAGCTACGGGCACATGTAAAAGCTAATGACTTGGGACGAGTAGCGTTTGAAGTCCGCCGACAAATCCCCGGTGACGAACACAATGCCCGTCTACCTGATGTCGAGTTCACATCCAAAGACCGATTGCTTCCAATTGTGAAAACGGGGGCTGTCCCGCAAATGCCGGATTTTGCGATTGAGGTTAAATCCCCAACTGATACCTATATTGGCTTGCGCGAAAAAGCCATTTACTATCTCAAGAATGGCGCACGCTTGGTATGGCTTGTGTATCCTGATAAGCAACAGGTCGAAGTTCATACCACTGATTCTGTGCATACATTAGATGCTGACGATACATTGGACGGTGGCGATGTTCTGCCTGATTTTAAGATAGCTGTTTCTGATGTATTTGCCGAGTAACTATCTATTATCTCTATCTTCAATTTCTTTCTTGGTTCGTTTGTGAATAACCTGCAGTTCTGCTATTCTTTGCTCCAATTTCCTGATTTTTTCAGGATGTGTAGCTTCTTCCAGTTTGTATTTTATCTGAATAATACTAACGTCTAGTGCTTTTAAACGCGCATCTAAATCAACTTCAATGTGAGGCTGGAAGATTGGCTTAGGATTTTCGATCCATTGCTTGAAGTCATTTTGCGCAAGGTCAACAATTTCATCAAGAGCTATGTCTAACTCTTTGATAGTCGTAAACATCCAACCAAGCTCAGGGCGTTCATCAAAATCGAGAAACTCTGTCAGTTGCAAAGGTATTGGTGTAGTTACATTAAAACGAAAGAGCATTACCATTTTGTAACTGTCGAGCCAACTGATTGTATCAACACTCATATACTGGGTATCTCCAGATGTTATTCTTTCGAGAAAGATACCAAATTTTGTTGGATCATCAAAATGGGCTGGGTCTTCTTTAAATCCGAGTGATTCCAACACGGGGATTAGCTTTGCTCTTACCAATTTATCGGTCTCTCTAGCGAACTTCTTATCATTCATTTTCATTGAATCACACCCACAACCAACTCCGCCGCTCGTTGAATCCCGCCCAATTGTGCCATGCTGGTTGCAAATTTCTTGGCATTATTCTGTACCCATTCCGCATCCATAATGGCATGAACCCCCTCAACTAGCTGTCTCTGTCGGACATCATGTGCGGTGAGATTCAGTCCAATTTTCACTTCGGAAACTCGACGGGCTTGAATACGTTGGTCGGCGGCATGAGGCACGACAATCTGTGGTACACCATGCACGACTGCACTGTGAGTTGTCCCCATACCCCCATGATGAATCATAATCTTGCATCGGGGCAGAACATGGTCATACGGTGCCCATGTCAGCAAGCGTGTGCCACTGGGGAGGGCGCGTTTGAGTTCAGCTTTTTTCTCTGGCGGGATAGGATTCCACCCGACAGTAATAATCGGAATCATGCCTTCGCGCGCAACTGCCTGTGCTGACCAACTGTAAAAGCCTAAATCGCCTGTGAAGATAGTACCGAGTGTCACCAGTCCCAACGGTTTATCATCAGGAATATCAAGCAACCATTGCGGGGGTGGGTCAGATGGGGGATTCGCTTGACCGCCCACAAATTGTGTCTGAGGGAGAATCGTCGCCATCTCTGACATATACCATTCCGGCGTAAAGTAACACACATGCAGATGCTCACTGACAATCGACGGGGTTGAGCCTTTGGTGAAGTTTTCGCCTGTCACATCAAATTCATCACAGAGTCGGTGAATCCGTTGTTGACTATCACTGCTGAGGTCACGTTGAATTGGAAAGAGCAGATTCTCATCCAGTGCTCCCTGCGCGGGCCAGCCACAGATAATTAATGGCACGCTTAGTTTTTCCGCCACTATAGCCGATGCACTCAGAAATGGGTCGGACACAATCGCATCCGGCACGCCAATGTCATCAGCAACAGCTAATATCGACCGCACCCCATCCGCGACTAAGTCTTCACTCAGCCATGTATCCAATGCGCGGGTATACCGTAATTTGACCGCCTCTTGTGGTGGAATGCTAGTCAGGTCAGGCGGTGGTGGTGGGGGCCAGAGCCAGCCTGTTTCCTCAATGGCACGAAAGGGAATACCATTTTGCGTCAGCGCACCTTCGAGTGATGCTTTGCTTAACCAGAGGATGTCATGTCCTTGTGATTGTAATACCTTTGCGGTCTTGAGGAATCCACCCCAATCGGTGTGACTATAGAGCGGTGCCGAGATAAACCAGAATTTTGCCATGATGTACTTTTCTGTATGCTGTGATTTGGTTTACATCTTAGCGAAATCCGATATACTGTAAAGTAGAAAATATGTTCTATGAGAGGTGTGGAGATGATTCAATCATTATTTCGTGTGATTTTGTATGTGCAAGACATGGACAAGATGGTCAAATTTTATCGTGATGTGATGGGATTGACGGTCAAGAATCCAGCAACGGATGACGATTATACCAATGCTTTCTGGGTCGAATTTGAGACAGGCGGGTGTGTGCTGGTGTTACATGGCGGTGGTGAAAAACGCTTAGGGCAAGATACGCCAAAGTTAAATTTTCTGGTGGATGACATTGAGGCAACCCGTGACCATCTCATCAAACAGGGGGTGGCGATGGATGAGATATTTTCGCCTGTACCGGGAAGTAAAGTCAGCAATGGGCACGACCCTGAAGGCTTTCCATTTTCAATCGATTGGCATGAATAATCAGCTATCCGACGGCACATGTAACCAATTTGGATTGGGCATCGACATTTGCAATAGCTTCAACAGTTTCTCCGCAGATTGCCACGATTGATTGGCAGTGTCGGTGTCTCCCATCATTGCTTGAATCTGACTATGCACAATCAATGCCTTCGCCAGCAGGCGTTGACGGTAGCCTGACTTTGCTTTTGTGATGGCGGTTGTGATGTGCTCATTTGCAGTGTCAAGCTGACTGATTGCAATTTGATAACGTGCCATCGTCAAGTGATGCCGAATTGTAGTATCAATAACATCAGAATCTAAGTCAGACAGATAATTACTCGCATCGTCAGGTTGGTCGAGGTCAAGATACGCTTCGATAATATTCAGGTGATTGAGATGTGTCCAATCCGATGCAGACGGGTCGTCAAATTGCTTTTCTGCTGATAGATGATACTCCAATGCTCTATCAGGTTTGCCAAGTGCGCGGTAAGCAACCCCTAGATTGTCTGTGAACACTGCCTGATAAAGTGGTATATTGTCTGTTTCCAGTAATTTCAGGGCATGTTCGATAGAAACGACGGCGCGTTGTGCCTGCCCGATGTCTATCAAGAACATGGCATAATTGTTGCGTCGCATGGCTTCGGCAGTGACATTTTGTAAGCTATTTGCGATTTCGATAGCTTCGGTAAAGAATGCCTCAGTTGTCGGCACATCGCCTTTATCTGCATAAGCAATAGCGACATTCGCCATGACAATACCGCGTGTCTCTCTATCGACCGAGTTCAATAACATCAGCGCACGTTCATAATCAGCAAGGGCGCGCTTACCGTTCCCCAGTTCATATTGTGCCTGTGCAATATCACAAATGAGTCGGGCTGTTTGATTATGGTCGGAGGCAGTTTCTGATAGCTTCAATGATGCTGTCCATTGTGCAATCGCTTTGTCAAGTTTACCTTGCTGACGATAGGTATTGCCGAGTCCGCTGTGAGCGCGGGGTTTATGGTCGCTATCATTATCAAGTTGGTCTAGCAACGCAAGATATATCGTTTCGGCTTGTTCATAATCGCTAGCAGTGGCATGGGTCTGTGCAATCTCTAGTTGTAAGGTTAATTGTTGCGCATCAGTTGCCGACGATTGCGCTTGCTCAAAATAGCTCAATGCCCCCTCATAATCTTGGTTGGCGCGCATCGCTAGACCAATTGTCATCAGTGCTTGACTGGATAAAGTCACGGATTCAAGCTGACTCAAGATTTTTTCGGCACGAATCGCATAATCGAGTGCGTCTTGCTGATGTCCGAGCTGTCGCGCAATTTCGCTCAAGTTGCTGAGTGCTAGACCATATACTTCAGTCACAGGTAACGGGTCAGGCGCGAGTTTGATAAAGTCCTGATAATACTGATAGGCAGATGGATAGTCGCCTTTATCCAATGTGCGCTCACCTAAAATGCGATTCCATTTACGAATCTGTTGGATGTAGTTTAGGCGTTGTGCGTTTTTGAGGGCTGTCTCTAGTAGATGGTCACCATCAACATCACGCCCTAATTCAAGCATGGTCAGCGCATATTGTCCGATGAAGTGACTGCTTAATTCATCATCGTTGGTTTTATCAAGTAAAGGTAAGGCTTCCCGCAAGAGATGCTCAGCATATGTCGCATTGCCTTCATGCAGATAGGTGTCAGCGATGTGCCCCTTTGCCCGACCTAGCGCACCCTCTGCGTCATGTTGTTCTGCGATGGCTTGGGCACGGTTATAATAGGTTCGTGCTAACTCCCACTTATCTTGTAGCTGATGTAGATACCCCATCAAGCAGAGTGTGTAGGCTAGGGGCGTATAGTGCTGACGTTTTTCGGTATCGTTTTCTAGGTCAATCAGCAGGTCTTCGGCAGATTCAAAATCTTCCATATGCAGATAGGTATCGGCAATGTTGAGGCGAGCAATAACCAGTGCGGTGGAATTACCCTGCGACTGCGCCAGTTCGACGGCGTTCTCAAATATTTCGAGTGCGTTGGTATAGTTGCCTGTGTAGCGGGCTTGCCGTCCCAAGTCCAGCAAATCTCGAACTGCTATAATTTCCGCTTTTTGCTTGGGCGGGGTAATGCCGAGCAAATCACCAATAAGCTTGAAAAAATTCATCCTACACTCCATTGCCTAGATTGGCTTAATGGTGTGACGGAATAGGGCAAAAAACAAGGGCGCACTTGCCTAAGCGCACCCTGTTTATCTTGTTCTTATTTATGGGGATTTATGGATACACACCGCGTGTGATAATCGCATCCGATACACGCTTAATCGCTTTCACCTGTGCTGCTGTCCGCATATCAAGATTATGTTGACGAGCTGTTGCGCTGGTTTCTTCATAGGCACGTTTCAGGATACGTTCCAATTGGTCGAATACTTCATTTTCACGCCAGAAGAATGCCTGCAAATCTTGCACCCACTCGAAGTAAGAGACAATCACACCACCTGCATTTGCCAGAATATCCGGCACAACAAAGATGCCACGGTCGTTGAGGATGTCGTCAGCGTCCGGTGTTGTCGGACCGTTCGCGCCTTCGATGACAAACTTCGCTTTGATGTCACGGGCATTATTGCGTGTGATTTGACCTTCCATCGCAGCCGGAATCAGCACATCACAATCGAGTGTCAATAGTTCCGAATTGGTGACAAACTCACCATGTGGATAGCCTTCAATTGTGCCACTGTTTGCGCCGGTATAATCCAACAAATCAGGAATATCGAGACCGTTGGCGTTGTAGAGTCCACCATTGACATCACTCACCGCCACAACCTTATAGCCGAGTTGATGCGCATATAGTGCGGCATTCGAGCCAACATTACCAAACCCTTGAATCACAAGGCGAACATCAGCTGGATTGGTGACACCGTGGTCAGTCAATGCTGATACCATACAAATAATCACACCGCGTCCGGTTGCCTCTGTCCGACCTTCACTACCGCCGATATGTTGTGGTTTACCTGTCACAATCGCAGGGACAGAATAACCCATTGTCATGCTATAGGTGTCCATCATCCATGCCATCACCTGTGAATTGGTACCCATGTCTGGCGCAGGAATATCAGAATGTGGGCTAATCAGGGGGACAAGTTCAGAGGCGTAACGGCGTGTCAACCGTTCGAGTTCGCCTGCACTCAGGGCACGCGGGTCAACGACCACACCACCTTTAGCACCGCCATAGGGCAAGTTCACCAATGCACATTTCCATGTCATCCACATCGCCAACGCACGAACTTCGTCAGGGGTAACAGCTAGACTATAACGCAACCCACCTTTAGACGGACCTAATGCCGTACTGTGGTGAACACGATAGCCAGTAAACATTTCAATCGTCCCATCGTCACGGCGTACCGGAAAATTCACGCTGAACTCCCGACGAGGGTAACGCATATATTCAATCAAGTCTTCACGGATATTGACGTATCGTGAGGCACGGTCATATTGTGCCAATGCTGTTTGATACGGTCCATCATGCTCATCAATTTGCGGGTTGAGTGCAACCACCATTTGGTAGTCTCCTTTAATCAATCTATCTGTGTATGTCCACATCTCGCTACAGTATATGGCAATTTCAAAATAAGGAAAGTGAAGATTGTATAAAATGTATATTTTGAATGATGTTTGATTGTGCAATATGCCTAGTTAAACCTTAAATCAGTTGTGATGACGGGCTTTTTAGTGAATTGTGACAATGTTCACAAGTGCATTATCTATGTCTGTCAGTTGTTGTGAGTTGTTTTGGAGGGTCAAAAGTGACAACGTAACTCGCAAAGTCATGAATCACGAGTAATGTTTTGAAATAATTCGTAGAGAATACACAAATGGAAAATAATATGAAGCGATACTAAATCGAGGTGGTCTATTCCACATGTTATGTCGAGTGTGAAATGTTTTCCTGTATATTCACACTCGACAATGGATTGCTGTTACGGAGCATTTACACAGGCTGTGGTAATTCCAGATACGGTTGCAGATAGTGTCCGGTGTAACTGTCTTCAACGCTGGCGACTTCTTCCGGTGTGCCTTCTGCGATGATTGTGCCACCACCAGCACCGCCCTCAGGACCGAGGTCAATGATATGGTCAGCCACTTTGATGATGTCGAGGTTATGCTCAATCACCACGATGCTGTTACCCTGATCTGCTAGTTCGTGCAACACATTAATCAGCTTGGCAACATCAACCGCATGTAAGCCTGTTGATGGCTCATCAAGAATATACAGTGTTTGCCCTGTTGACCGCTTGGAAAGTTCACGGCTTAGTTTGATACGTTGCGCTTCCCCACCACTGAGTGTCGTTGCAGGTTGCCCAATGCGGATATAACTTAGACCGACTGCCATCAGGGTATCGAGTTTACGCTTGATTTTGGGGATATGCTCGAAGAAGTCCGTCGCTTCACTGACCGTCATATTGAGCACATCCGCGATAGATTTACCTTTGTAGTGCACTTGTAGTGTCTCGCGGTTATATCGTGCGCCTCTACAGACCTCACATTGCACATACACATCCGGCAAGAACTGCATCTCAATCTTGATAAGTCCCTGACCTTCACAGTTTTCACAGCGTCCGCCTTTGACATTGAAGCTAAAACGTCCAGCTTTATACCCGCGAATCTTGCTCTCTGGTAGTTCAGCAAAGAGTTTACGGATTTCATCAAACATCTTGGTATACGTACCCGGATTACTGCGTGGGGTTCGTCCGATGGGACTCTGGTCGATGTTGATAATCTTGTCAATTTGTTCAACACCGAGGATGTCGTCATGGTCTCCGGCACGTTCCCGATTGCCATTGAGAACTTGCGCGAGTCGTTTATATAGAGTTTCGACAACCAGTGTAGACTTACCACTACCACTGACCCCTGTAACGCAAGTGAGTTTGCCCAATGGAATGTCCACATCAAGATTCTTGAGGTTGTTCTCCCGCGCACCTTTAATCGTCAAAAACTGACCGTTACCTTGCCGACGCATCTCTGGTAATTCAATGCGGAAGCGACCAGATAGATATGCACCTGTCAGGCTATCTTCAACCTGTGCGACTTCTTCCGGTGTACCTGCGGCAATCACACTGCCACCATGTTCACCTGCACCGGGACCGAGGTCAATCAACCAATCGGATGAGCGCATCGTATCTTCATCATGTTCGACCACCAACACCGTATTACCGATGTCACGTAAGCCTGTCAGTGTTTGAATCAAGCGACCGTTATCGCGCTGATGGAGACCAATAGACGGCTCATCAAGCACATACAAGACACCCGTCAACTGACTACCAACCTGTGTGGCTAAGCGAATCCGTTGCGATTCACCGCCACTAAGTGTTGCCGCAGTACGAGAGAGTGACAGATAGTTCAGCCCGACATTATTCAAGAACCCAACCCGTGATTCCAATTCGCGCAAAATCTGCTTAGCAATTTCTTGGTCGCGGTCGGATAAGATAGCATCGTCACCGCGCAAGGTATCGACCCATGCGTTCAGCTCGTCAATTGGCATGGTCGTGATGTCGTGAATCGTCTGCTCTTTAATCAACACCGAAAGGGCTTCTGGACGCAGACGTTGCCCCTTACAGGTACGGCAGGGGGTCTCGCGCATATACTCTTGAATCTTGCCCCGAATATAATCAGACTCGGTTTGCTCATAACGGCGTTCTAAGTTGGTGATAACCCCTTCAAAGCGCGTCTTATATGTGCGTTCATAGCCGTTGCTGTTGACATAGTTGACCTCTAGCTTCTTGCCCTTCAATCCATAGAGCACCACATCTTGTTGCTTTTTGGTTAACTTCTTCCACGGGGTATCTAGCGAGAAACCAAACGCATCTGACACAGCCACTAATATATTCCATGTCCAGCTTTCTTTGTCGTCCACATTCCAACCATTGGCATTGATTGCGCCATCGGCAATGCTGAGTTCATCATTCGGTACGACCATCTCGCGGTCAATCTCTAAGCTGAATCCAAGTCCCTGACAGGTCGGACATGCACCACTCGGCGTATTGAAACTAAACAGGCGCGGTTCTGGCTCGGGCACACTCCCATGACCATTGGGGCAGGCGAGGTCTTCACTGTATAGATTATCCACTGGATTGTCCCGGTCAGTCACATCCTGAATAATCATGCGACCATCACCCAATTCAAGTGCGGTTTCAATCGCATCGGTCAAGCGGGTTTCAAATGCTTGTGCATCTTCCGATTGCTCATCTTCATAGCGACGGATAATCAGGCGGTCAATAATAATCTCGATGTCATGAATCACATAGCGGTCAAGTTCGATTTCTTCGTCGAGGTCGCGCACGTCACCATCAACCCGCACCCGCGCAAACCCCTGCTTGCGAATGTCATCGAGTACTTTGGTGTGATTCCCTTTTTTACGGTGGATAATCGGCGCAAGCACCTGTATCCGCGAATCTTCTGGCATCGACAGCACTTGGTCAACAATTTGTTGCGCGCTCTGTGCCGATACCGCCTCGCCACAAACTGGACAATGAGGCACGCCAACCCGCGCATACAACAGACGCAGATAATCATAAATCTCGGTTACTGTCCCAACGGTCGAACGTGGGTTATGACTGACACTTTTCTGGTCGATAGATACCGCCGGACTCAAGCCTTCAATCTGGTCAACATCAGGTTTTTCCATCAAGCCGAGGAACTGCCGTGCATATGAACTAAGGCTTTCTACATAGCGACGTTGCCCTTCGGCAAAAATCGTATCAAACGCCAGTGAGGATTTACCCGACCCCGACAAGCCCGTGATAACAACCAATTGGTCGCGTGGGATTTCCACATCAATATTTTTCAGGTTATGTTCGCGCGCACCGCGTACAATAATTTTATCTTGTTGTGCCATGAGCTATCCATCTGCTAGTCTGTTAGACATTTGTTCTATTATAGTGAGTTTTACAGCATAAACAATGCCACACCTGTATTAAAATCAGCGTAGATTTTTGTCATAAATTGTTTTTCTCATGGATATTTAACGCTATTGCTGTTGTATTCTGATTGATAGAATATCTCAGCATACTGAATAATCACTGGAACATATATGACCCAATCATCGGTTCAACAAAAAAGCGTGTGGCGCAAATACCGCAATCAAATCTTTCTTGGCTTAATTGTCATCCTCGGCGTTTATATTGTCCTGCTACTCTTGCTCGATAATCAGGGACAGTTAACCGATACCGAAGGTGTGCTACAAAACTTGCAGAACTTTCCGGTCGCCTATTTGATTCCGGTGGCATTCTGTCAAATATTGGTGATGTTCTTCCGCTTTGTCGAATGGCATTACTTGATTGGTGTCATCGGTGCACATGGGAAAATCAGTGTGTTTGATAGTGCCGTGATTCATGTTTCTGGTTTTACGATGGTGGTTAGCCCCGGTAAAGCTGCCGAGTTGCTTAAAGCGGTATTCCTCAAAGCCAAGACGGGTATTCCAGTTGCACGGGGTATGCCTGTGGTCATTGCCGAACGTATTGTTGACGGCATTGCTGTGATTGCGATTATGGCACTCACGCTGTTACTCGCTGGTGATTCCTTGTTTCTCGGTGATTATGATGGTGTCAGTCGCGTGATTATCTTCGGGTCGTCTGCGGTGATTATCTTTGGTCTGATTGTGATACAGATTCAACCTCTCGCTTATTTCTTCCTCAATCTGGTCGGAAAGTTGCCCGTGATTAATCGTATACACGAGCCATTGGTGACATTCTATGAAAGCAGTCGGGAAATATTCAAGCTGAAACATGTCATCCCCATGAGCCTTGTTGGGGTCGGTATCTATGCTGCCAGTTCGGTTGGCTTCGTGATTGTGCTGATGGGATTAGGTTTTGATTTGTCGTGGCAATTATTCTTGCAGACCACCTTCATCCTCGGCGTGACATCAGCAGTGGCGGCACTCAGCTTTGTACCAAATGGAGCAGGCATTGCCGAAGCATCCAATACCGTGATGCTGACAGGGATTATCGGCGCAGTCAATCCAGCAATGACCTTAGCGGTAGCGACAACAGCGGCGATTCTGCAAGGTTTCTTCCATAAGTGGTTTCGTGTATTGGTTGGTCTCGTCGTGGCGATTACCTTCCGCAAACGCTTATTCGATGACAACTTCGAGCGTGAATTGTTGAACTACGAACAGGAACAATCCACTGAAACCTCAGCACAAGTGGCGACTGCTAACAGCACATAGTTGTGCAAAATAGATAGATTTACGCTATGGCTGTGATGTTATAGAACATAAGGCATAGCCCGTTTTGCATTGCATCGTGACAAAATACACCGCTATTGCTCATATAATTCCACGTTTCTTTTGTCTTGTGGTCTCTGTATCATAAGGCAAATTGATGTTCGATAATCTGTAATGAGGAACAAATGGCTGAATCTACACTTCAAAAAACAAAACCCACTTTCCAATGGGATGACCCCTTCTTGCTGAATGACCAGCTTGACGAAGAAGAACGCATGGTACGGGATGCAGCACGCGACTATTGTCAGGATAAGCTGATGACTCGTGTGCTAGAAGGCAACCGTCATGAGACCTTTGACCGTGACATCATGACTGAAATGGGACAGATGGGTATGCTTGGCTCGACCATCCCCGAAGTCTATGGTGGCGCAGGACTGAATAACGTCTGCTATGGGCTGATTGCGCGTGAAGTTGAGCGTGTCGATAGTGGCTATCGTAGTGCAATGAGTGTCCAGAGTTCACTCGTGATGTATCCGATTTATACCTACGGGACGGAAGACCAACGCCACAAATATCTGCCCAAGTTGGCAATAGGTGAATGGGTGGGGTGCTTCGGCTTGACCGAACCTGACCACGGCAGTGACCCTGGTAGTATGGAAACCCGCGCGACCAAAGTGGATGGTGGTTGGAAACTACACGGCAATAAAATGTGGATTACCAATTCGCCAATTGCGGATGTGTTTGTCGTTTGGGCAAAAGTCTACGGACACGACGAAAGCAGTGATGGTGATATTCGCGGTTTTATTCTTGATAAAGGTATGGATGGATTGTCCGCACCAAAAATCGAAGGTAAGTTCAGTCTACGTGCTAGCATCACCGGTGAGATTGTGATGGATGAGGTCTTCGTGCCAGATGAAAACTTCATGCCCAATGTGCGCGGTCTCAAAGGTCCATTCGGATGTTTGAATAAAGCGCGTTATGGTATCTCTTGGGGCACACTCGGCGCGGCTGAATTTTGCTGGCATGCTGCCCGTCAATATACCCTCGATCGTGAACAGTTTGGTCGCCCACTAGCCGCAACCCAACTGATTCAATTTAAGCTGGCAAACATGATGACCGACATCTCACTTGGCTTGCAAGGGGCGTTGCGCGTCGGACGTTTGATGGACGAAGGTAAAGTTACACCCGAAATGATTTCCCTTGTCAAACGTAATTCCTGCGGTAAAGCCCTCGATATTGCCCGTATATCCCGCGATATGCACGGTGGTAACGGTATCTCTGACGAGTTTCACGTTATCCGCCATGTGATGAACCTTGAAGCGGTCAACACTTACGAAGGCACAAGCGACATCCACGCACTGATTCTAGGTCGCGCTCAAACAGGTATTCAAGCGTTCATGTAAGAGCAGACTTGCTAATCCTGTCATATTGTTAGAACAAAAGGAGAAACATTGATGACAACAAAAACATTTGAAGTCCCCAATATTGGGTGTGCAGGTTGTGTCGCCGCTATCAAAGGTGAACTCACCGAAATTCAAGGGGTAAGCAAAGTTGAGGGTGTAGTGGATACCCGCATGGTCACGGTCGAATGGGATGACCCTGCATCATGGCAGAAGATTTCAACAACCCTCGAAGCAATTGAATACCCCCCTGCGGAAAGCTAATTGGATTAAGCGTACTGGACGTATCAAAATGGTACGTCCAGACGTGTTTCTATTCAAAAAATTCCTAAAAATCATCCCCATCAAACCGATTTTCGCCACCCGGCAAATTTTCCCAACCGAGGTCGCGCCCACTCAAATCTTTTGTACGATTGTCGATGCGACGCTCTGCGATGACGACTCCATTTTCCAGTTTGATGTGATTCTCAAACTCATATACCGACCCAAACCCCATATGCACGTAATGCAATAATTTACCGCTGGTAATCCGCAAGACGGTCGTTACCCAATCCGCAAAAATCGGTTCGTCGCTGGTTTTCTTGATGCGCCCTTTGACATCCACTAGATAGAACTTGCCATCCTTCAGTTCCCATGTGCCGATGTATTGTCGCCAGCAGGCAGTCGAAAAAATAATAGTTGGGATGTCCTTTTCTGCCCGCACCGCATCATTATCTAAGTATTGAATGTTGGGGTGGTCGGCAGGAATCAGCGGACAAAATGCCATAGATGTTTTTTCGCCTTCAATAATCAATAATTCATGTGCTTGTGCGGTCATTGTATCCTCCTTACAGTCACCATTTGACTTGTAGTATATCACTAATTGATAGTTTTGGTATCAACTAAAGTGGGTGAAATGACCATTAGCTTGCCATTGGAATTTGAAATTCGCTAGAAATATAAGATTTGCGTTACAATACACAACGATAGAAAATTTTTATCAAGGAAGAAAAACAATGAACAAATTAAGTTTAGATGGGGTAGCCCGCTGGCGGTGTATCGGTCCATTTCGTGGTGGACGGGTTGTTGCTGTTGCAGGTGACCCCCGTGATGTTGGGACATTTTATTTTGGCGCATGTGCTGGCGGTGTCTGGAAGACCGAAGATGCTGGACAGTTCTGGGAATGTGTCACCGATGGATTCCTCAAGACAAGTTCTGTCGGTGCTTTGGCGGTATCGGAATCTGACCCAAATGTGATTTATGCAGGCATGGGAGAAGCGACCATCCGTATTGACGTATCACACGGCGATGGGGTCTATAAATCGACTGATGCCGGACGGACTTGGGCACATATGGGCTTGGAAGATACCCGTCACATTGGCGAGATTATCATTCATCCCAACGACCCCGATACAGTTTGGGTGGCAGCACTCGGTCATGCCTTCGGACGCAATCAACAGCGCGGTGTGTTCAAGTCCATTGATGGTGGACGCACATGGAAGCAAACCCTGTTCGTCAGTGATAAAGCTGGGGCGATTGATATTACACTGGATAAGACCAACCCGCGCATCCTCTATGCAACGATGTGGGAAGCCTACCGTAGCTTCCATCAAATCAGCAGTGGTGGTGAAGACAGTGGCATCTGGCGGTCGATAGACGGTGGCGAAACATGGGAAAATATTTCGACCAATCGAGGTTTGCCCGAAGGCATTCTAGGTAAGATAGGTATCGACGCATCTCCGGCACAATCAGGGCGGGTTTATGCTATCGTTGAACATGATGAAGGTGGGATGTATCGGACTGACGACTATGGCGAGACATGGCAATTTGTCGGACCCAACAAAGACATCATCTCCCGCGCATGGTATTACATGCACGTTCACGCCGACCCACAAGACCCCGATACCGTCTATGTCAACAACCTGCGCTTCTGGAAATCAATTGATGGTGGCGCGACTTACACCATGATTGGCACACCTCACGGTGATAATCATGACCTATGGATTGACCCCAATAACACCCAGATTATGGTGCAGGGCAATGATGGTGGCGCAAATGTGTCGGTCAACGGTGGGGTATCATGGTCAACGATTTTCAACCAACCGACGGCGCAGTTTTACCACATCACAACCGATAACCACGAACCCTATTATGTGTATGGCACACAACAAGATAACAGCAGTGTCGCTGTCCCAAGCCGAAACAACAAGAACTCGCTTATGTGGATGGATGGCTTTATCGCAGCAACAGGCGAAAGTGGTTACCTTGCAGTCAAACCGGATAACGACGATGTCATTTTTGTCGGCGCAATCGGCAGTTCTCCGGGGGGTGGCAACTCACTGCAACGCTATGACCACAGCACGATGCAACTACGCTTGGTTACGACGTGGCCCGAACTGACTTCTGGCGAGGCAGCAATAGATTCAGAGTATCGCTTTGCATGGACATACCCGATTCTGTTCTCGCCCCATGACCCCGATTTACTTTACACTGCTGGTAACATCATCTTCAAGTCTACCAACGAAGGGCAAAGCTGGGAGCCAATCAGCCCTGATTTAACCCGTGCAGATCCTGATACCCTCCAACTGACAGGTGGTCCAATTAATCGGGATTCTGTTGGTGCGGAAATGTATGCGACCGTGTTTGCGCTGGCTGAATCGCCATTGGAAAAAGGCTTGCTCTGGGCTGGCTCGGATGATGGGTTGGTGCATGTCTCCAAAGATGGGGGCGAAAACTGGGAGAATGTCACACCGAGGATACTGCCGGAATGGTCGATGGTCAGTATGTTAGAGCCATCCCCATTTGACGCAGGTACATGTTACATGGCGACAACCCGTTATAAGCTGGATGATTATGAACCATATATCTATAAGACAACCGATTATGGTCAATCATGGATGAAGATTACTGATGGTATCCCTGACCATGATTTTACCCGTGTCATTCGCTGTGACCCTGCCCGCGAAGGCTTGCTCTATGCGGGTACAGAAACAGGTGTTTATGTCTCATTTGACGATGGCGAAAACTGGACACCCTTCCAACTGAACCTACCCGTTACACCGATTCATGATTTGCTTGTCAAAGGTACGGACCTCATCGCAGGCACACACGGACGCTCAATCTGGATTTTGGATGACCTGACAACAATTCATCAGTTGCATGATGACCTTGCTGACCAGAAAGCCGTTCTGCTCAAACCGCGTGATACGGACCGCGTTCTACCAAGCATTGACGCCCGCCGATTGATTGACCAACCCGGTAAGACTTATATGTCATCAACAGGTGTGATGGCACCTTATACGTATACGACCACACCTGAGAATGTTGTCGAACGCAAATTCCTTGATTCTGGTGAAAATGCACCGCGTGGTGTGATTGTGACTTATCATTTAGCAAGTGTACCCGCTGATAAAATCAAGCTGACCTTTGCTCATACTGATGGTACGGTTATCCGTGAATTTACTAGTATGGATGATGACGACCGCAAAGCCCTCAAAGAAAAACCTGACGGGACAAAAGTCTATCTGACAGCGAAGCAGGGCTGGAATCGCTTTATCTGGGATATGCGCTTGCCACATTCACCCGCACTCAACGGTAATGATGTACAGTTCGGGCAGATGCAAGGACCTGTGCTACCACCCGATGACTATCAGATGACATTGACTGTCGGCGATGAGAGCCTGACGCAACCTATCAAGCTGGTGATAGAACCGACATCCACCGCAACACAAGACGATTTGCAGAAACAGTTCGACTTGCTCATGCAGATATATAACACGTATTCGGAAGCAACTGAAACCATCAACTTGATGCGTCGCTATCGGTCACAGTTAGGGGATTTAGCAGACCGTCTCGGGAAATCCGACGATGCATCTGACCTCGCTGAACGGGCTACTGCACTGAAAGATGAGGTTCTTGAAATGGAAAAAGTTCTGCTCATACCTGATTTACCCGGTGGTTGGGCTGGACGTTTGAATCAAGGGACACAGGCGATTAACCGTCTGATTGCTCTTCCAGCAGTGGTTGGTCTGGGTGAGTTCCCACCGACTGACCAGTCTTATGCTGTGTATGACAAGTTATCTGGCATCATCAACGGGCAAATCAGCGCATTTAATGCACTGGTTGACGGTGATATTGCACAATTCAACAAAGACCTCGCCGACCGTGATGTGTCTATGATTGGGTAATGCGATAAATATATAATTGTAGGGGTGGAGCTGTGTCTCCACCCGCATTGAACTTAGTGCTTGATTTAATAATCTAATCGTTAATGCTCTATCGTATGTATTTAAATATAATATAGATATGTACATACAGTGGAGTTAATATAGATGGCGAAACAAAAGAAATTTAGACTACTACGAACGATACTTCAAGCACTTGGTCTCTCCAAAGAATCTACAGATGATGTGATGGTTTGGGTAAGCAATCAAATCACAAATGATACCGCGAATACAACTTCGCCTGCTATACCAACACATATCCCTATGCCTCCGTCTTTTGCTGGAAAGGGAAAGACACGACTCCCATATGTATTACGAGAGAATTTCTTAACACCTGCTGAACTCAACTTTTATCGTATTCTGATGACTATTGTCAGTGACGACGTGATTGTCTTTACGAAGGTTGGTCTAGGTGATATTTTTAATGTTCGTTCCAAAGACCGCAGTGAATTTCAGACCTTCCGTAACAAAATTGATCGTAAACACGTTGACTTCTTGCTTTGCGATGCACATTCTGTAATGCCGATTGTAGGTATTGAACTAGATGATAGTAGTCATCGTCGTAAGGATAGGCAAGAACGCGACAGATTTGTGGATGCAATCTTTGAAGTTAGCAACTTGCCATTAGTTCATATTCCTGTACGCGAATCTTATGTAACAAAGAAATTACAGAGAATTTTATCTCCATATCTTGACGTGAGTTTGTCATCTTATACACCATCTGAAGCTCAAAACATCCCACTATGCCCGAAATGCGGAAGCTTGATGGTGCACCGAAAAGCCCGTCGGGGCAAACATGTCGGAAATGAATTTTGGGGTTGTTCCAACTACCCACATTGCCGTGGTGTGCTTGAAATAGAAAACAAATCTAAGATAGAAAATTAACCCGCAGATGGAATAGGCATCCGCTTGACTTTGTCGTTCCGCCTACGATACAACATAATAGCTAGGAAACCAGCCGCACCGACCAATGCCATCCCACTTGCACCAATCCACATCGCAACTGGTGAAAAATTGTCGTTCAAGAATCCACCGATAATTGGACCCACACCTGCCGCGAGGGGCCAGCCCAAACCAAAGATACCCATATATCTTGCCCGCATTTCTGTTGGCGCAATATTGGCAATAAACGTCAGAGCAGTCGGCATCAGCATCAGCTCACCAATCGTCACAATAATCATACTGATAGCAAATGTCGGCAGGTCATATCCAACAGCAACCGACCCCAATCCAATTGCATACAGTAACGCCGCCCATGCCATGACAGGTAAGGGGTTATAGCGGTCTGTAAATTTTGTCAGGGCATACTGGAACAAGACCACCATCGTTGCATTAATGGTAAGGAGCAGGCTGTATTGGCTTTCCACCAGTCCGAAGTTCTCTTTGGCATATACGGGGAGCAGGACAAATATCTGCGTGTTGCCAAACATCACCAGCATAAACATCACAAACATGCCCATAAACACCGTATCACGCAGAATATACCCATAGCCTTTTGCAGGTGCGGGGTCGTCCTCGTCAGTCTCCAGATTTTCAGGAATGGTCTCATGAATCATGGTCACGACGAACACAGTCAAAATCCCATAAGCAATCGCAATTACATAATATACTGCCTCGAAGGACATCAACGTTACCAACGTCCCACCAATAACAGGACCAATCGCAATTCCCGCGTTACTAATCATACGCACCAGTGCATAGGCTGGTGACCGATTTTCTGGCTCAACAATGTCGGCAACCATCGTATTCACACCGATATTAAACACAGGCACAAACACCCCATAAATCGCCATCAAAATTGCCCACTGCTCAAATGTATCCGCAGTTGCCATCGCGGTTAATGCCAGCGCACTCCCAATCAGGCTGATAACAACTGGCACTTTCCGCCCGACTTTATCCATAATACTACTGACTACCAGCGTAGACAGCAGGCTGAAGATAGATTGAATCGTAAGCAAGAAGGCAGCTGATGTCAGTGGAATATCAAGGCGTTCACGGATAATGACCGTGACGAAGGGCCAAATCATGCTGATGCTCGCGCGGGTGAAAAATGCCCCCCAGAACAGCAACCAGAATTGGCGCGGGTACGAGATTTTGTTTTTGCGTTTACGTTGTAGGATATTGAGCATAATCTGCCATTCGTTGAAAGGTTTTTCCCAACGCATTGTAGCAGATTTTTAGCAGAAGTCGCCTAACCAATTGATGAGATTTTGTGCAAAATGACGACATGCCCATGATATGTAATCATAGGCATAACTGTCATTGTCGTTACCTACTCAAAATCGTCGTCATCGTCACCAAAATCATCGTCATCACCACCATCATCAAAGTCTTCGTCATCGAACTCCTCATCAAAGAACTCCTCATCGAATCCTTCATCAAACTCGTCATCAAAAAATTCGTCTTCAAATCCTTCATCATCGAAGTCACCATCTTCAAATTCGTCATCATCATCGAAGTCATCGTCGTCGAAGTTATCATCATCGCCTTCACCGTCGAAGTCATCATCTTCATCATCAAAACCTTCGAGGTCAAAGTCGAGTTCTTCTTCAAAAAATTCAGCCATGTCACCGTCAAAGTATTCAATATCTAGTTCTTCATCTAGGAACTCAAATAGGTCATCATCACCAAATTCATCGAGATAATCCAACAACTCATCCGTATCGTCAATGTCTACAAGGTCAAATAACTCATCATACTCATCGAGAATATCCAGTTCTTCATCACTGATTTCCTCATAATCGTCGAGTTCTCGCTCTAAGTTTTCATACGGCAAATCGTCGATTTCATCTTCGGTTAGACGAACTGTCTCCATCACATCTTCAATCCCGCCATCGTCATCATACATGACTTCAAACTGCGAGCCACCAGTTGCGACCCGCGTTTTGCCATTCACCCGTGTGATAGCAGTGCCTTCAATTGTCTTGACTTTCATTGAGCGGACATTGACACCATCTTCACGGTCACTGTCCTCATTGCGTTCTGCGGTCAAAAAGACAGTTGACCCCATGCTAATTTCAACTTCGTTCACCAGTAGGTTAATTTCGCCAACACCTTTAGGCGTTTGTACCAGCAGACCATTTTCAGGTGCTTCATCACAGGAAGGCTGACCGATGCCTGTTGTCAAATAAAAGGCTTGCATCGGACCAAATTGTGGTTGCCCCGGTTCAATCACATTTAATGTACTTGTATCCCCATCAGGGATAACCAATTGACGTGAAATCCACCCCTGTTGCTCTACCGCGCTGTCTGGCAAGATAATCCGCAACCACTCGCTATTGGATGAGATTCCTGTTGCTGTGACCGCTACACCATTCGGGATAGACGCAAGCACTGCCATTGTCGAATTAGGTCCGACTCGTACATTGGCATTGATAGATGAACTGATGGTTGCTGTAAGTGTTGGAGGATTTTGGTCTTCAACGGAGTTCGCCGCATTGCGTAATTCGGTATCGCCAAACAGCATAAAGGTCACGTTTTGCCCAGGGGCAGAGTTGGGTAGATTAGCTTGTACCTTCATCAACACAACACCCCAATTGCCTGCGGTTGAATCAAGTGTACTTAATCGCAACGTACGAATCGCAGCAACATCAACAATGTCACCCACTTCGATAAATTCAAAGTTACTAGCATCAGGCTGACCTTCAGCAGATAGATTAACATGTCCGAAGCACGCCTGATTGCGTCCGGTTTCAGCACAAAATTCACTAGTGCTACTTAGCGCAAAGTTGACAAGGGTGGGGCAGTCTGATTGTGCGATAGAGGATATAGATAGCACAAAGCAACATAGCAGTATTGCGACGACTCTTTTCATAATGACCTCTAGAAAATGATAAATGAGCGATTAGGTTGATAGCGTTTCATCTATTATCGCTTGAATCAGATTTTGACCCAATGTGATAATGGTTTGAATATCCTTAGTATTTTCCAAAAGTACAACAAACGCAACTCGATTTCCCTGCTCATTACCTACAAATCCAATTAACCACAGTTGAGTTTCCTCGCCAGATTGAGATGTCGCAATGGTTGCGCCAATAGATAAAGTCTCTGGATATGTTTGTAATTGTATGGTTTGCCAGCCATCACGCAATATGGTACGGAGTTGACGCGCAGTGACCGATGTCATCATAGGGATGCTAGGCGTGGTGTGGGTTACATCTTGCCATTGCTCAGTATCTTGCTGTCGCACACTGTCCAGAATATTAGGTTGGTGCGCGTTGCCGTTGTGGACAATTGCAGACAAGATACCTGCTACATGGAGTGGGGTGGTTGTGATTGTTCCCTGCCCAAGTGTATTGCCCAGTTCAATGAGTGTCGGGTCGATTTCTGCTTGTGTGCCCGAGGTCGGACTAATCGGTTCCGGCACAGGAAAATCAGTTAAGGTCAGCGGGGCATCCAGCGAAAATGTGGATACAAGGTCATCAAATGTACGCTCTGATGTTGTGCGTTGATACACAGCAAAGGGCACAGGGCAACCGTATATATGCCCATCAATTAAACTCATCGTGTCGGAGGTGTCATCGAATACACATCCAATCAATGTATCGTCGCTGAGTGACACACGGTCATTCGCATTAGCGATAAGTTGGGTTGTGTCATACCGTGTGAGCAATGCCTGCGACATCCACAGCGTATACATCACACCACCAAGTTGATATTGCCCCTGTAGCGCACGATTAAAAAACGGGTCGCCTTCTGCTTGTGTGAGGTCATCCCAATTAGCATCAAGTGTATTGGGGTCATAGGTGGGTAAGCTGACTAACGCCATAATATCGCCCGTTTGTGCATCCATGACAACACCTGCACCCTTTTGATTGCCCATCAACTCGACTAATGTATCTTGAATATCAAGGTCAAGTGTCAGGCGAATATCAGCACCGACGGGTGGAACTTGCAAAACGGTCTGTTCTAAATATTCAGAAAACGAGTCTGCTGTGGTATCACCTGTGAGGATGTCATTGAACGCAAATTCTGCACCACCCTCACCATAACGCAAACTGTAATACCCCAGTGCGCTATAGGTCGATGGCTCTAAGTATTGCCGAATTGTATTGCCATTGTCACGCATGGTTTGTATGAGTAAGGTGTCGTCGCGGTCATAGATGTGTCCACGTTGGATACGGGCAATATTTTCGATAGTGCGGGGATTATCGTCACGTAGTAGAATCGTCCCTTGCCCTGCGATTGCCCAATATGTTGCGGATAGTCCCACAATACCGAATGCAATGAGAACCCCAAAGAATAGACGTTGTATCTCGCGGGCGAATTGCATCTAACGCGCTCCTGACGATAACCGTAATAGCAAGCCAATCATCACATAACTGATGAGCAACGAACTACCACCATAACTCATGAACGGCAGTGTGACACCTGTCAATGGGAGCAGCTTCAGCACGCCACCCGTAATCAGCAAGGCTTGTACTGCCAACATCATCGTTAATCCGACTGCCAATAGCGTATGGAACGGGCGACCCTTATGAGCAATGCCGATGTGTAACCCACGCATCACCAGTACCGCAAAGCTACTTAAGACAGCAATCACACCGAGTAAACCCCATTCTTCAGCGAGTGCCGAGAAGATAAAATCTGAGTGTACGACGGGGATATAATCCGGCGAGCCAAGTCCAACACCTGTACCGAAGATACCACCAGAACCAAATGCCATCAAACTCTGCACAATCTGATAAGCACGTCCGTCAGCTTCTGCCCACGGGTTTATCCAAATGTCGATGCGAAGTTCCACCACTGCAAACAACTGATAGGCGACAAATCCGGCAACAACCACCAGCAAAAACCCGCCCATTAAGATACGCAAGTCGGCACTGGTCAGATACAACATCAGCAAAAACACCACAAAAAATAACATCGCAGTGCCGAGGTCACGTTGCCAGATGAGAATCACAACCGACAAGCCCCACATCAGTATCGTTGGACCTATCAACCGGAACGATATGCCAAGGCGTGGACTATTCTCCCCAAAGGCAGTTTTATCCCTTGAGCGCAACGTTGCTGCCTGCTCACCTAGATAACTGGCTAAGAAGGCAATCACGATGAGCTTCATCACTTCTGATGGTTGAAAGTAAATCGAGCCGATGCCAAGCCATAATTGCGGGGCAAAGGCGTTACCAGAGGGATTACGACCAAAAATAATTGTGCTGACCAATAAGACGAGTGTCAACGCCAACAGGATATACCGATAGGTACGTAACCAGCGGAGCAAGTAGGGGAATATAGCACTGACCAACATCACACCCACGCTGACGATAAGCCAGATAGCTTGACGGTCGGCAAAGTTAGGGGCAAGCCGTTCAATCAACACCAAGCCCCAACCACTCAATAGCATCACCAGCGGGAATAGAATCGTGTCACGCTCCGGTAGATAACGATTGAGTATGTAATTTCCACCGACGGCACTACCCAGCCATGCCACAAACACCAGCCAATATCTAATATCAAATTCACGATTGAATGACAGTGTCAACATACCGAGGAACACAAACACACCTGCCAACCCAAGTAACAGGCGTTCATGTGGGTAGGTTGTGCGTGGTGATGTCAGTTCAGCTTGCACAAGTTAACCTATACTAATCATCAAGTTTTAGGGCGCGAGCGACAATCGGGCGCAGTTTTTCAATCACATCGTCTGGCATTGCGTCACGAGCTGTTGCCATTGCAGAATCCAACGTTATATGGGCTGGAACAATCTTATCCTCATCAATATGTTTGATGGCTTCTGCCAAGGCTTTCTGCACGACTTTAACATTTTCCACCAATGTCTGTATTACCATCTCTGACGTGACAGCTTCTTCTTCCTCATGCCAGCTATCATAATCGGTAATATGTGCCATTGACGCATAATCTATCTCGGCTTCACGCGCAAGAAATGCTTCCGGCGCAGAGGTCATGCCAATCAAATCACAGCCCCAATTGCGGAAGATATGACTTTCGGCACGGGTAGCAAAACGTGGACCATCTTCAATCAAAAATGTACCTGTCCGATGGACTGTCCCGCCGACGGTTTCGACTGCATCTGCAATAATGCCTCGCAGATAATTACTCATCGGGTCAGCGACGGATACATGCGCTACAATGCCGTTCTCAAAAAATGAGCGTGCACGGGTATGTATCGTATAGTCAACCAGTTGGTCAGGCGTAACGATGTGACCAGGGGCATAATCTTCCCGCAGTGAACCTGATGCGTTGACGGCGATAATGAAACGAACGCCGAGTTTTTTCAGTGCATAGATATTAGCGCGATAGGGTAGCGTAGAGGGTGAATAGACATGACCTTCACCGTGACGAGGGACAAATGCAACTCGCTTGCCACTGAGTGTCCCTATGCGGATTGCACCACTCGGTTTACCAAACGGTGTATCAACTTCAACGCTGGTTACATCAGTGATGTCCGGCATATTATATAATCCCGACCCGCCGATGACTCCAATTTTTACTGTTTCCATAACTCAAATCCTTTTACGTGATAATCAATTACATCGTCGCCCGTATCCACCCGCCATCAACAGGCAACGCAACACCGTTAATATACCCACCCGCAGGCGAACACATCATTACTGCCACATTCGCAAATTCTTCCGGCGAACCGATGCGACCTAACGGAATACCACCTGCCATACTCGCTTGTGCTTCTTCAAGAGGGATGTCGTTGATGTTAGCACGGGCTTCTGCTAATTCTTGAATACGTTCTGTGTCAGTGATACCCGGCAAAATACTGTTAACGCGAATGCCATCGGTACCTAGTTCTAATGATAATGACTTGGTCAATCCAATGACCGCAGGGCGGAGCGTGTTAGACAAGATAAGATTGTCAACAGGTTGCTTGGCACTCATGCTGGTAATGGTCAGGATTGCAGCACGGGTCGATTGCTTTAGATAGGGCAGGCTATGCTTAATTATGGCGACTGCACTGAGTAAGGTTAACTGTGTTGCCGATTCCCATACATCCATATCAAATGTCTCAAAATTGCCAGCTGGAGGTCCACCCGCATTGGTCACAACAATATCCAATCCGCCAACCATATCCGCTGTATTTTTAATGAGCCGTTCAACCTTTATCGAATCGGTCACATCACAAGCTTGTGTGAATACAGCATTGCCTGTTTCTTCAACAATGCTGGAAGCGGTCTCCTGTAATGTTTCCAGATTACGGCTGGAGATAACCACAATTGCGCCTTCCCGACTGAACTGTCGTGCTGTCGCTGCACCGAGTCCACGACTGGCTGCCGTCACTAATACTCTTGCACCACGTAATCCTAAATCCATACCCACCTCTTCCTACTTGTTGAGTTCCAGTTTATACATGTAGCTACCAATTCCAACCACATCACCATCTGCAAGAATCGCACGGGTACGAATCGGCTCATCATTTAAAACTGTACCATTTCGGCTATTGCGGTCTTCCAGCCACCATTGACCATTCTCCAACACAATGCGGGCATGTTCACTACTCGCAAAGGTATCGCCGACAATAATCGCATTGGTTGCTGACCGTCCCATAGTCGTAATCGGGAGTAAGGGGAATTTGTCACCGACTTGTTTATACTGCCCGTCAAACTCCGCAATCAAAACCAGATACCCATAAGTCGTGCGGTTCGATTGAATCTGTTCATTTGTTTGCCTGAACTCGCGCCAGATAAGTACATATAATGCACCAAGAAAGCCAATCAGTGCCAGTCCAGCCAGTAATCGAAGAATAAAAAGGGTAATCTCAAGACTCACAAGTGTTCATCCTATACTGGGTCCAGCGTCTGTGTTGTTTCTGCATTTGATGATTGCGTTGTTTCATCAGTATAAATCAACTGTGTACGCCCAATCTGAATCACATCCCCGTTCTGTAGACGATGTTCACGAACAATTGTATTATTCACCTTTGTCCCGCCCCGACTGTCCACATCAAATAGCGTATATGCACCAAAGCGTTTGCGTAACTGCAAGTGATGACGCGAGATATAGGCATCTTCTATCACTATATCGTTGTCGTCTTCACGCCCAATATTCACGATAGATTGGGTGAGTTCAATCGTTTCAGTATCACCGATAACCAGACGCGGATGATGTATCGGCGCGGGTGGTTTTGGCATGGTGATAGGTTGCATGGCTTCCGTGCTTGCTTGTATCTCGGAGCTATGCTCAGCGGTGATAATAGCTTTATGTGCCGATAGCTGACCATCTGCCAGCAATTTCACGGTTGGCTTGGTTGGCAGACGATAACCGGATTGGGTGCTGAGGTCAACAATAAGAGCCGATAATCGCTTTGATAAATCAGGATACGACTTCAGAAAGTGTTTAACGGTTTTTGCGTTTAGGTAAATAACATAAGCATCTGGCGCGATAGGACGCGGGTCATTATCCGCAGGCTCTCTGAGGTGGTCTTCCATCTCGCGCACAATCAAAACGGCGACATCGCGCGCGTTTATGGTGCGACGAAATAACCGTGCAAACGCGCTTTCAATCAGGGTTTCCAGTTGGGTTTCTAGCTTGTCAATTGGTTTTTCACTCATGCTTGCATTATAGTACGGTCGCCGTGATGGTCATAGTGCAAACGGGGGATGTTTCTGCAATCGTATAGAAAAAGCAGGGTAACAATCTGTGTTGCTAACCCTGCTTCATGAATATCGCTATTATGCTATCAGATTAACCACGCGGGACGTAATCAATCCAAATGTCAGAGATTTCAATATTGGCTTCGTTGTTAGCGCGTAAGTCTTCGACAAAGCGAGCAAACTCTTGTTGTTTCGCACTTTCAAGTTGTAGCTCGACATCATCACCACTACGGTCTTCTTTACTGCGAACTTGAAGAATATGGAAGCCGAACTCGGTCTCAACTGGTCCGACGAGTTCACCAATTTCTGCATTTTCAATTGCGTCGCGGAATTCTGGCACGAAGTTACCGACATAGCTGTCACCAAGTTCACCACCACGCGCACCACTTCCAGCATCAGTCGATACGGCACGAGCAAGGTCAGCGAAGGACTCACCACTTTCGAGTGCAGCGAGGATTTCCTGCGCGGTTTCTTCACTCTCAACCAGAATATGGCGAACATCAGCATACAACAAGGTTTCTGTATCACCGAAAATGTTATCTGCCAACAAAGTTTCTAGTGCTTGCCGTTCAAAGAAGGCATCTACTGTACCAGCACCAATACCCGCACGTCCAAAAGCGTCACGGTAATTCTGTTGGTTGGTGTTAAAGTTTTCGACAACTTCTTCCGCACTCAATGTCGGTTGAACGAGAGTCGGTTGCGGTGTCAGGGTGGGTTCCATTGGTTCTTCTGTTTCATCTGGACCCAGTGTCGGTGTCAATGTTGGCTCTGGTGATGGTGTTGGCGATACGAACGGTGTGGGAGTTTCCGTAGGTTCGTCTGTAGCTGTTGGTTCAACACCAATTAGGGCAACCTCTGTTGGGTCAAATCCGAAGAAATCGTTAATTTCTTGTTCCAGTGTTTCATCATCAACGGTGATACTCCGTTGGTCAGCTTCCTGACGAATGAGCACATCTTCGACCATATCATTAAGGACTCGTAACCCCAGTTGGTCGGGGACATTCAATTCTTCGAACCATGTTCTATAAGGCTCTTGTTGCCCCAACTGTTCAAGGTCTAGACCAGCGGCTTGAATCTGGTTGATTTGTAACAAGAGGCGGTTACGCTCAAAGGTCACGGCTTCGCGGAATTGACCAACAGTGATACCTTCGCCGTTGACTGTTGCCACTGTTTGATTCGGCACAATGACCTGCTCGACAACAAAGGCAATCGCAAGCACCGCTACGAGAATACCAATTGTGATAAGAACCCCGCGTATGACAAGGGATTGAACTTCTTCTTCTTGTGTAGCACGACTACGAAACGACGACTGCGAACTTTGTTGCTCGACGTTTTCTGACCCATCCTCCGGTGACCCGGCAGACCGACGACGTTTGCGACGTTTGGGCATTCCAGTCGTTTGACTTTTCTTAGACATGAATGAATTAACTCCTAAACCTGTAACAAATTCATCGTAACAACATGAGGGCATAGTATACACTACCATGCCCCCATGCACTCATATTTAAACTACGTCTGTCACCGACTGATTAATCTGCGGAGACAAAGGGCAGTAAGGCAAGGTGACGCGCACGTTTAATTTCCCGCGCCAATTCACGCTGGCAACGTGAGCAGTTCCCTGTCTGACGACGTGGTTTGATTTTACCGCTTTCGTTGATGTAGCGGGAGAGTGTATCAATGTCTTTGTAATCGAAGCACTTGCCTTTCGGGCAGTAGTAGCTTTTGCCACGACGGCGACGACGGCGATTGCCACCGCGTCCACCACCGCGACGGTCACCACGTCCGCCACCACGACGGTCGCCACGCCCACCACGACCTTCGGATTCGTTTGAATTTTCTTCGTTATTATTTTGGTTTTCGTTTTCTTTGTCGCTCACGACTTATTTCTCCGTAATTGCTAACTTGCGCTAGAACGCATAATCGTCTGTATTATCATCGTTTTCATCACTGTAATGATGGGTATTGTTCTGACGGTCTCCCAATAAAATCATCTCATTGGCGACCAACTCCGTGCGGAAATGTTTCTTCCCGCTGTCATCTTCCCATCCGCGTGTTTGTAAACGCCCTTCGACGTAGACTTGCTGACCTTTGCTCAAATGCGAGTTGCAGATTTCGGCAAGATTGCCCCATGCCACCACATTGAACCACTCGGTTTCTTCGTGACGCTCACCCTCTGCCGATGTCCATGTCCGGCTGGTGGCGACACTAAAGCTCGTAACTGGACGACCACTCGGTGTATAGCGCATCTCCGGGTCTCGTCCAACATTCCCGATAATCATGACCTTGTTCAGTCCACGTCCCATAGTTCTCCCTCAAGTCATACAATAAACGTCTCCTAAGACGGTATTATATTACCCTTCGGTACGAACTAGCAAATGCCGTAAGACAGGGTCAAACAACTTCAGCTCGGTTTCCAGTTCCAAAAGGTGGTCAGGTTGGATGTCTGCATGAATCAGAACGTAGTGTCCTTCGCGCTGTCCATCAATTTCATAAGCGAGGCGACGACGACCGAATGTCTTACGGTCGATATTCTTGACTTTGCCGTTTTCATCTTGTTCGACATAGCTGATGATGGTGTCAATCGCTTGATTAACTTCTTCGTCGGACGCGAGGGTGCGTACGACAACAATGAGTTCATAGTCTCTCATAGGATTCCTTTCCTCGGATAATAGAGCCTCACATTCACCTGCGAAGCGGAAAGCTTATATTCAATTTAAGCGGGCAGAAGTGTATCGTAAATTGATGGTTGTGACAATAGTAGATTCTATTTGCAGGAATGAACCTGTGTGTTCATCCGGTGTCTTTTGATAAGGACGTTTTCGTAGGGATGAACCTGCGTGTTCATTCGATGTTTGCTGACACGAATGTATTTGTAAAAATGTCATCCGTTGATTTATGCGTCGTAAAATGTATCCGCTTTCCACCGTGCCGGATTGGTCAAAACATATTCACGAATACGATTGAGGTCAGGTTCATTACGGATAATATGGTCATGATAACTATGTTGCCAGAGTCGTTTATTAAATCGTTGCCAGTTATCAGATTTTATGCCACGTATATAAGCATTGGTCGTAATTGTTTTGAACCATTGCATTGCTTGTGGTATAGATGTTTGTTGATGGTTTTGTGGGTAACGGTTGATGATAACAATACCATGAAAATGATTCGGCATGACCACCCATAAGTCAATGTGAACATCATCGAATTTATTAGGTAAATCAGTCCAGAATTTCCCCAACATCATTCCGGCATTGGATAAAATCATCACATTTTCGGCAACATTACCAAACAATGACAAATGGTCTTGCACACAAATCGTCACAAAATACGCACCCTCTTGCGAATAATCATAATCTTTGAGTCGCGGTGATTTGCGTTGTGGTAACGCTGACATCATATCTTACCTTTTTACTTAGTCGATGTTTTCGGAGCGACACGCAGGTCGCTCCCTACGCAATGCTGTGTGTTCATATGACTTGTTTCATCAAACCTGTCGTTGTAGGGATGAACCTGTGTGTTCATCCGTTGCTGTCCCTACAACATATTTGCGTTATAACCGATAGCTAAGCCTTACCAAGTTAACACGTAAACTGAATCATGGGTTGATATAGCGAGTTGACTCCCGTCAGGTCTCCATGTGGCAATTGTTACAAATCTATCTTCTGTTGTCTCAATATTTATTCTTGTACCTGTGTCACCCTGCCAAATAATTAAATTGCCATCTGCGTCAGTACTCGAAAGTAAATTTTCGAGGCTGTTCCAGTTGATTGATGTAATTGTGTGAGTATGGCCAAATAACTCTGATTTAAGTGTTTCAGTTTCTACATTCCATATCTGAATTATATTTCCGAAACTTGCTCCTGCAAAATGTACTTCATCTGCATTCCAAGCAATATGCTTATATCCATCAACTTGAAGTAGGTGATCGCCATCTTGTCCGTCCCATAGGTCGATTGTTCCTTCTACATTAGCCGATAACAAGTATTTACCCGTGATACTCCACGATAGTTCTACGATGTTTTGTAAAGTTGCATCTTCGAACTGTATAAGACTTGTTGGTGAGGTTGATTGTACATGCCAGATAGAAATTAAATTTGTGAAACTATCACTCGCAATATACCGTCCATTAGGATGCCATGCTATCGCGGATAAAATTGCAGGAGGCTTTACATCTTTGGGTAATTCTCTGCTGAAGGTTGCCTGTAATTCACCTGTTTCACCATTCCAAATCGAGATTTTTTCACTATCGCAACAATTTATACCAGCAATCAAATCGTCTGTTGGATGCCAATCAATGTCATAAGCATAAGCGTCGGTGATGATGAACAACAAATCCCAACGCTCTGTGTTCCAGACCTCTATCGTTTCACCTGTTAGAATTGCAAGTTTCGATGAATCGGGTTTCCATTCAATTTGGACAGCATTCTGTACATCGAGAACGACATGACTGGATTCTGAATCCATAGTTATGTTCTGAGCATAAACTATTGTGGTACTTAATATCATCCAAATAGCGATTATTACCCTCATTGATTTACCTCTTGTAATCTATTTAGAACCGTGACCATTTGGTCACCTTTTGCTACCCAATCTATGTTACGCTAACCATATGGTGCATCTTAACAATCTTAAATCATACTGCTGTATTGCCGGAAAAAATATTTCTCTGGCAACAAGATGGCAACACTCGATGTAATTGGCAACAACACCACAACAAATGGGGAACATTGGCAACAAAACCGCAATATAAATTATCCGCACAAAAAAAGTTTTACCGTGCAATCGCAATAACGATGTCGAATTGGACGCAATGCTAACACTGGCAATGGCTCTGGATTCGCACAATGTCGAAATTGTTCTGCATAATGTATGCAATTATGCGGATGTTTCAGCTTCTCGCATCTTTTCTAACACCAACCGCGAACTCGCAATACACAGCGCGACAATCAGCCAGAACCATGTAATCGAGGATTGGAAGTCGAGGCGGAAGAAGTACAAATCAGCCACAGCATTGACCAGCGCAGTCAACAGGGCAGCGTGATAGCCGAGATGAATCGCAGCGTATTCGGGGTCATCTTTGGCATATTGCCACGCATGAACCCCATAAGCGAAGATACCAAACATGGTAATCAGGAAAATCGCCACACCCGTCAACCCAATCTGGTTCGCCATAATCAGGTACATATTGGCGACATCCGTATAAATATCAATCTCAGGTGTCCCTGTGAAGCCCACACCAAACACCGGATAGCGACCAATCAATGTCAGTGAGTCCGTCCATTCGCCGATTCGCATCTGTGTTGCAAGGTCTTCACCCCGAAACGCCTGAAAGATTCGGTCAATGTAATTCTGCGTTTGGGGCAATAGCAAAAACAACATACCCGCCAGAATCATCACGGGAATGGCACGACGATAGCGCACAAATGCAATCACCGATAAACCCACACCAAAAGCGAGGAAGGATGCACGCGAGTTACTTAAAAACAGAGCCAGCCCAACCGCACCGAAGATGCCAAATGTCAGCCAACGATAGGGGATAATCGGCTTTTTGCTCAAAATCTGTGGGGCAATCATCACAGCAGAAATCGCCAGAATACCGCCGAGGGCATTTGGGTCAACCCATGTGCCAATCGCCCGTTCACCGAGTTCGGGATTGTCCTCAATATAACGAATCACACCACCGTTCGGATAACCGATACGTGATAGCCGTGACAGCAGATTTTCGGCAAGGGCATCGGGAGCAAGATACAGACCAATTGCAACGACAGCCTGTGCGCCGACAGCTAGCAGAATCACAAGTATCAGACGGCGTAGCATTTGCGGATTGCGTAGTAAGTCGGATAAGATGAACACCATGCCGATGCTGAGTAGCGTCTCTGCAAATTGACGGATATTAGCAGAGGTCGGCATTGCCCAACGCAACCCCAACGCAAAGGTCAACAACAGCCACATGATGTAGATCAGCACCAGCGCATGAACAGGTGTGAGCCGGAGTTGTCGTCTGCGTCCAGTCATCCATTGGAATAGATACACCAGCAAAAAGCCACCCATCGCAAGGTCAAGTAGGGTCGGCGTAATCGCAATCTTGACAGGGAATGTCCCAAACGGCAACAGAATCAGTGTGCCGATAATCGCATACAGCGCAACATTCACATCGGTGAGGATATACAAGCCAATCAATACACCGAGAATCGCCGCCAATGTCAGCCACGGACCCAGCAGGGCAATCATTAAGCCGAGTGTTGTGCCGACAACCCCGATGGTTAATCCGACACCGATGCCATAAACACGGCGGTCAAGTTGACTAATCCAAGTTTGCAGTTCATTTGCGCTCTGCATCAAAGTTATCTCCGAAAAATACGTGAAATGTAGGGGCGTACCTGTGTGTTCGCCCGCGATAAAGCAAGTAGCATAAGACCAAGCCATGTCACCAGACTGACCAGCGCGCCTATGGTATAGCTCATTGGCGCAAAGTAAAGCCTGAGTTGATGCTCACCTGCGGGTATCTCCACTGCACTGACACCGCCATATGCCCGTAAGATGTCTACTAGTTCGTCATTTAGCTCTGCGTTCCAGCCGTTGTAATCAGGGAGCGAAATCGACAGGATGGCATTTTCGGGTGTAGTGATGTCGATGGTGATATGCTCCGGTTCAAATAACGTGACAGTTGCCGTGCCTGATACTGGACTTTCAGGCATTATCAAAGTTGGTTCTTGATGTAAAGCTATGCTAACACGTTCGTCAAAGTTGGGGTCGTCCATCAGCGCGTTAGCAAAGTCATCACTATCGACTACGCCGACGTTATAGACTAGATGGGCAAACGGGCGTGGGTCGTCCAGTTCATGCAGGTACACATAGCCGTCACGGTCGTTGCCTTCTGCAATAACAGTTGATGGGACGGATAAACTGTCCGATTCGCTGTAGACATACTTCACGGCATACAGTTCCCATGCCAGCGGGTTGTTTACATAGTTGCGGTAGATTACTCGTTGTGGACCCGACAGAAACAATGGACTAATTCCGCGCATGTCCATCACGCCATAGAGGCTACCGAAGTTATCCTGCAATCCTCGGAATCCATCGACACGAAACGCTCGGTCGCTGTCATCTTGTAGCACAGTTTGAACTAACTCAGGCGGTGTTATGCTGAGTTGTTCAGTATAGGGAACAGGGTCATATGTGCCTTCGCTATCCATCGTGACTGTGAATAACTCGAATACAATCAATGTCACAAGTGCAACCAGAATCATGGGTTGATGAGGGTGTTTGAGATGTCGAGATAGTAGGAATACACTGACAACCGTTATCAATGTACTGAGGGTCGCAATATTGGTGAACTGTCCAAAGTTCATGTTCTCAGCACGCGAGCCGACAAACACGCCAATCGTGATGAGTATCAGTAATCCAGCGAACCATCGCCACCATTTAAGGGCAGTCTGTTTATGTGCCTGATTCGCCCATGTTGAAACGGCAATGATGCCTAATCCGGTTAGAATAGCGAGGCTATTGGCAACCATAAACGCCGCACGTTCCTGACCCCGAAAGAAGCGTAATCCCGGAATTAGATTATACGTGAGATAGTAGAAGGATGAGTTCGCGCCGACACTATGAATCAGTCCAACAATAGCGACCACTAACCAGAATCGACTTTCGGATTCATTCCGTAAAATAGCGACTCCGATAAAAAATAGCGCAGGGATACCAATATACAACGGTGACCACAAACTTACTGACCCCGGAAAGACAAATTGCGCGATGTCTTGAAACGGAAACCCATTCCCCTTTGCATCAAAGCCCAGACCCTCACGTGAGGTCTGTAACAGATATTCCATGCCGGGCAAGAACGTGACCGCAGTGACACCCAGCGTAATCACACCAAATCCGACCAGTCCGACAAGGAAACCACGCCAACCGATTTTGTGTTTGTAACAGCGAAACGCGAGATAAGCGACCAGCATATAGGTCATGAACCAGCTTGTCTGTGGATGTCCTGCCAGCCACGATAAACCCAACCCAAAGCCAGCCAACACAACCCATAGCCATGATAGCTTATGGGTTCGAGTTGCTTCGAGGATGCCGAGTGCGCCCAATGGAAACCAGATTGCCGCTTCGAGGACGGCGAGTTGCAAAGGCGGATAGCTGGTTGTGTAACCGCCATAGCCAATGATGACCGACGCGATAAACGACGCAAAGTGAGATTGCTTGTGTCCCAACGTCAGACGACGCATAAAGGCATACATCAAGAGGGTATAGAGCAGAACATGAAATGCCATTTCCAGTTGGAGTGCGTTGTAATTCCATTCACCTGCTAGCGAACTCAGTCCCATTGTTATCCAGCGTGGCGGATAGAAAACTGCCGCCTGAGTATCCGCAATAAACGGGAGTCCGGAATTGTTATAGGGATTCCAGAGTGGGATGTCGCCCTGTAACATTCGCTCATATTGATAGCCAGCAAACGCCACAAACTGCCCTGAAAAGTCGCCATTTTTCAACGAGGCTTGGTCTTCTGCAATCGGTGTAAACAATCGCCAGAAAAACACTAACCATAGAATAACCAGTGCGATGATAGCAAGAAAGTCGTTATTTTGGTCGAATCGCCTATAATTCACTCGTCTAAACCTTCACTTGTTGCAATTAATTTGCCTTTTACATCTTCAAGGCTAACACCCTCTAATAGCAGACCAATATTGTCACCAGCTCCAAGTGAATCTGCATGACCGAATATCATAAAATCTTTTACACGAGTCTCAATATAGTCTATAAAGTTGTTTGTTAGTCTCACTTTATCACCATGCCGTATCCATCCGTAATATCCGTAACCTGCGATACACACACCTCGACCTTTAACGATAAAAACATCTTCAATTGACATCACAAAATACTGTCGGTTTATATAGTGGGCATGTAAGACTTGAATGATGTGTTCTAATTTGGCAGTCGGAAGATATATCTGAATATTATTATTGCGCCTAACAGAAACACGCTGAGATGAAGGGTACTTTTCTTCTTGGTATCGGAGAAATGTGATAATTGTCATTGGATTGTATTTGTCATCAGATTCTGCTTCAAGGAAGCGGGTTGCAAATATCAAGCGTCCAATGCAGATTGAGTCACCTTCATATAGGATACCTGCTTCAATTTCCCCATCAATATACAGTCCATCTTTCATTTCTGTATATTTGACTAGGGACATACGAAAGCGTTCCTGCCTCATTTCTTTGTACCCTTTGCGGCTTTGTGGTTATCCAAAACAGACTCAAAGAACGTCACCGTTTCCCGTGCAATCATATCCCAATCAAAGTGTTGACGCAGTTGTGATGCACCTTCGCGCAGGTCAGTGAGGTGATAGTCATGTGCGAGTAGGTGCAAGATGCCCTGTTCGATTTGTGTAGCGGAATAGGCAGGCACAAGCCACATATTAATCTCATGCTTGAAGGTCAAGACTTTGACCGATGGATGAGTCGTCAAGATTGCACATCCATACTGTATCGCCGCCATCAGACTCCCGCGCCGATAGGATGCGCCGTCCAGAAAGGGTAAGGTTACGAGGTCAACAGCACTTAAATATTGGGCGACCTCAGTTTCTTCGACAAACCCTGTCCAGTGAATACTGTTTTCTAGCCCAAGTTGCTTGATGCGATTGTCTAGTTTTTTGAGATAGGGGTCATCACTGCCATCGTCCACCGTATTGCTACGTCCGCCGATAAATACCAACCTCAGATTGATACCATCGTTGCGGAGTTTATTCATTGCATCCAGCAGATAGTCGATACCCTTGTTCTCTTTGATAAAACCAAAATGACCCATGAGAAAGGTATCCGCATCTGCCCCAACTTTATCACGCCATATCTCACGTTCATAATTTTCTGGCAGGTTGGTCATGATATTACTGCCGATGGGAATCACAGTGTTGTGGGGTAAATGGGCGAGATTTGCCCCGTCTTCATGATTGGTCGCAATCACGCCGTCTGATTGTCGTGCTAGATGATTGACTATCCATGTGCGGAGTCGTCCGGCTTTCGGGAACAGATAGGGAAAACGCAAATCATGAAAGGTCGTGACAAACGGCGTATGTATCATCTGTGGCAGGAAGTGAACGGTTGCCGACATATCAAAGGCAGCGGTCTGGAATTGCAGGTTAATTACATCAAAGTTATGTTTGTTGACCCACTCTTGAATCGGTGCGACCGTGCTGAGACTCCATTGGCTGATTGTGCTGATGGGTAGAGTATCACTGTCTGTCCCGTGCCGACTGAGAATATGCACTTCGTGACCGTGTGCTTGTATGGTTTCTGCAAGAATCCGCGAAAATGCTCCAACACCGCCGGGCATGGGTGGAAATTCGCCTGTGATAATACCGATTTTCATATCTATGCTTTCAATCCGTTTCGCAAGACTTGCCAGTATACTTTGACCCGATTGAGACGCATATCCCGTTTGTGACCGATGAGCCCTTTTGCGCCTTCAATCAGCAATTGCCATGCAAATTGTAACAGAAGAATAATGCGCAACACGATGTAGGGCATATAGCCGTGATGTTTGCGGAAGTATCTTAGCTTGCTGGTGTGGAATTGAATCTGCTTAAATACGGCAACTTGGTCACTGCTTTGTCCGCCGTGATGGGTGATGAATGTTTCTCCATGATAGATAACTTTCCAGCCTGCATCTTTGGCGTGTTTGCACCAATCCATCTCCTCCGAGTACATGACATAATCTTCATCAAGTCCGCCGATTTGCTCATAGACTTCGCGTCTGACAAGCATCGCCGACCCCTGTACCCAATCTACATCGAGGATGGCATTGTTATCAGTGTCCAGCATTTTATAGCGGGTGTCGATTGATTGTGGTGCGAAGGATGAAAACCATGTGCTTTCAAAGATACCTGTTATCAACGTTGGGAAGCGTCGGCGGGTTGATTGATGTGTGCCATCTGTATTGAGTGTATGTGGTCCAATGATGCCGACTTGGGGATGCTGTTCCATATAGTTGAGCATTTGAAGTATCACATCATCAATAATTTCAGTATCGGGATTGAGCAGGAACAGATAACGCCCCTGTGCCTCACGGAAACCGATATTGTTGCCCCGTGTGAAGCCGACATTGTCTGCCTGTGCCAGCAAACGGACAGCAGGATAGTTATCGCGCACCATCGCCACACTATCATCATCACTGGCAGAATCCACCACGATAATCTCGATGACGGGTTTGTCACCCTCTGGTTGATTGATAGCGACTGTGCCATTGTGTAGGCTGACGAGGCACTTATCTAATAAGTCTTTGACGTTCCAATTGACGATGATGACCGAAACATCAATCATGGTTTGTTTCCTTTTCCCATATGCTAAAAGAAAGTTTACCAACGTTTTACAGAATTACAGAGATTCGATTACAGGTTTCAGCCAATATACAGCTAACACAAACAAACGTCTCAACTTATACTGTGGAGGTATATAAAACATGAAACGCTTTACACTCATTTTGATGGTACTGTCAATGATGGCAGTGATGGTTGGTATTGCAAGCGCACAAGATGAAACCCGTCGTAACCAAGCCCGTAGTGGTTTAATTCGAGAGATAATATCAGCCACATCAGCAGAGACTGGACTTGATGCCCGCGAGATTATCACCCAACTTGCTCCCGAAGGCGCAACCCTCGCTGATGTGATTGTGGCAAACGGTGGCAGTGTCGATGCAGTCATTTCCGCATCGGTTACTAATGCGACTGACCGCATCAACCAAGCTATTGAAAATGGCACAGTGACACAAGACCGTGCTGATGAAGTACTAGCAAATCTGGAACAATTGGTGACTGATGCCGTTAACGGTGACTTGCCACTAACAGGTGATGCAAACCCGCGACAGGGGCTTGAACGTGCCTTGATTACAGCTGTGACAGAAGCGACTGGCATGCAACCGACAGAAATTGTCGCTGAGGTTCGTGGTGGCAAAACATTGGTTGAGTTGATTACAGAAAGTGGTAGCACAGTCGATGCAGTTGTTGCAGATGCTGTCGCAACGGTAACCGAACGTGTAAACCAATGGGTCGAAAACGAACGCATCACACAGGAACAAGCTGACGAATTACTAGCAAATCTGGAAAGCACGTTCACCGATATTCTTAACGGTGATTTCCGTCCAGAGCGTCCAGACCGTAGTGACCGCGAAGGACGTGGACCTGGCATCTTGCGTAAGATTGCACAAGATACTGGTTTGACACCACAGGAACTTCTCCCACAATTGCGCGATGGTGCGACACCTGCACAAATCCTGATAGATAACGGTATTGATGTAGCAACTTTTGTTGACGAATTGCTTGTTAATACAGAAGAACGACTGGCAGAAGCAGTTGCAAATGAACGCATCACACAAGAACAGGCTGATGAACGCCTCGATACGATACGTACAACTTTGACCGACCGCTTGAATCAACCACTGAATCAACAGGGAACATTCCCACCAGAAACTGAATCAGGTAGCTAGACAATAAGATAGGTAACTTGAATGGGCAGAGATAATTCTGCCCGTTTTTATTTTAGGTTGAATAGGTGAACAGCATTGTCGGTCGTGTGCTGTGCCATCTCATCGTAGGAGATATTGTGGAGTTCAGCTAGCTTTTCGGTCATGTATTGGACGTAGGCGGGTTCATTGCGTTTACCACGATACGGGTGCGGTGTTAGAAAAGGACCATCAGTTTCCACGAGGATACGGTCAAGCGGGACTGTTTGCGCCACATCACGCAAGTCTTGCGCTTTCTTAAATGTAATCGGACCTGTGAATCCCAGATAGAAGCCAATTGCCAGTGCGCGTTCGGCAATTTCCGGCGAGGCAGAAAATGAGTGCATCACACCCGGACGATTTTTCAGACTATCAGGTAAAGCAGATGCCCATGCCTCCAGTACATCCATTGTGTCTTCGCTTGCGTCGCGGTTATGGATGATGACAGGTAATTCTAGCTCTGAGGCAATCTCTAATTGTTGTTCAAAAGATGTACGCTGAATATCTTTTGGGCTTTTATCCCAGTAGTAATCCAAGCCAATTTCGCCAATAGAGACAACTTTCTCATGTGATGCAAAATCGCGCACTGCGTTTAGCATATCTGCATCAAAGGTGGCTGTGCTATTTGGGTGAATACCCACAGCGACAAAGATACCCTCATATTGGTCGGCAAGGGCAAGTGATTCATGACAGGTTTCTAGGTCAATAGCAGGGATAATCACACGATTAACCCCTGCCTCTTTTGCCCGTTCCATGACGGCATCACGGTCATCGTTGTATTTATGAAAATTCAGATGGCAATGTGTGTCAATCAGTTCAGCTTTGGACATTATATGACGGATTTCGGGTCTTCTTTTAGTTTTTCGATGTCGGCTTCGACCATCATATTGATGAGTTCTTCAAAGCTGACTTCTGGTTCCCAACCTAGATTTTCTTTTGCTTTTGCGGGGTCGCCAACCAACAAGTCAACCTCTGCGGGGCGCATGAAGCGCGGGTCTTGCACGGCATAATCTTTCCAGTTCAGACCAACACAATCGAATGCGACTTCGAGTAGACGTTCGACTGAATGGGTTTCTCCGGTTGCGACGACATAATCATCAGCGGTGTCTTGTTGTAACATCATCCACATGGCGCGGACATAATCACCAGCGAAGCCCCAATCGCGTTTGGCATCTGTGTTGCCGATGCGGATTTCGTCAGCGAGACCGAGCTTAATTTTTGCGGCGTGATAGGTCACTTTGCGGGTGACAAATTCCATTCCACGACGCGGTGATTCATGATTAAATAGAATCCCACTACAGGCATACATATCATAGCTTTCACGATAGTTTACCGTAATCCAATGTCCGTATACTTTGGCGACCCCATATGGACTGCGTGGGTAGAATGGGGTGGTTTCTTTTTGTGGCACTTCGCGGACTTTACCGAACATCTCACTACTCGATGCCTGATAAAACCGAATCTTCGGATTTACGGTGCGGATTGCGTCAAGCATACGGGTCACACCCAGTCCAGTAATGTCCCCTGTGAAGACGGGTTGATTCCATGACGTTGGGACAAAACTCTGTGCAGCGAGATTATAGACTTCGTCAGGCTCAATGCTACTGATAGCGGTAATCAAGCTAGATAGGTCGCCCATATCACCCTGAATAATGTTCAGTTGATTTTGAATATGTTGGACACGTTCATAACGTACCGTGCTGGTACGACGAACCATGCCGTAGACTTCGTAGCCTTTTTCTAGTAGGAACTCGGCGAGGTATGAACCATCCTGTCCGGTGATTCCTGTAATCAGTGCTTTCTTTGCCATATTACAACTACTCCTTAGGTGTTTTTGATGCGCTGACGACAATCTTCGAGCACATCTTTGAGTGTTTCTTCAAATGTGATGGTGGGTTTCCATCCGGTGTCGCTACTCAGTTTGGTGCTATCACCACGTATTTCTGGAACATCAACGGGTCGTAGACGCTTCGGGTCAACGCGCACCTCGATTTCCATGTCCGTATAACTCAATAGGGTATCCAGCAAATATTGAATGCTATAAGCCTTACCAGAAGCGACATTATATGCTTGCCCCGGTGTGCCTTGTTCGACAATTAAATGATAGGCACGGATAATATCACGGACATCAGTAAAATCTCGTTTTGCTTCTAGGTTGCCCACATATATAAACGGTTCTTCATCGGATGCCTCAATTTTAGCAATTTGGGTCGCAAATGCTGGCGCAACAAATCTTGGATTCTGACCGGGGCCGAAGTGATTGAAGGCGCGGGCACGCATGATTGGCAGTTGATGACTGAGATAATATTGTAAGCCGAGCAAGTCTTGTGTGACTTTGCTGACACTATATGGATTGGTCGGACGCAAGAGTGTGTTTTCATCCATTGGCATCTCGTCACTTTTGACTGCGCCATAGATTTCTGCCGAGCTGATAATCAGCATTCTTGGTTTGATGCCCAGTGCTAGACAGCTTTGAATGATGTTTAATTGTGAGCGGATGTTATTGTCGAGTGTTTCCCACGGGTATTCAAATGAGCGCGGGACAAATGCCTGTGCTGCAAGGTGATAGATGTGGTCAGGCTGACACGTTTTTAATAGCGTCTGCACTGCCGTCTCATCACGTAAATCGAGTTGATGATAGGTGACAATATCGTGATTGGATGGTTGCTCACTATCGAGTGTTGTACCAAATAGTGTGACATCAGGTTGGGTTGTATGAAGATATGACGCAAGGTGTTTGCCTACAAAACCACTTGCTCCGGTAATTAGGACGCGCAAAGTATCTTATCCTATGTGTACATTGGAAAACTTGCCAGCGACATTATAACCAATCCCACCACATCTTCTAGTCTCAAGGTGATGAATACGGAATGATAATGCTGGTTGTCTCCTGTGTATTTGGATTTTCCCATAGAAAGACGTTATAGAGTGTTTCTGGGTTGAGGGTGACCTGTGTATGGGTAAAGGTCAGGGCGATTTCATCATTATCAATAATTCGAATATTGTAATCACCCGTCGGGATGCGTTGTACCTCTGATGCGGTATTGTCAGTGATGTTGCGGATAATCTGTTCAATGCCGATAGATAGGCTACGGCGATAGTCTTCCGAGGCATCTGGTTGTGAGAGTTGGTCGGTTGGTTCAGAGTAGCCAATGCCAAAGCGTGAATTGGGGCTAGCCTCCAGTATTGCCAATCGAATCCCACTTGTTGCCCCTGTGATAATAGATTGTGTATCGTCAAAGACAAGGACATCGCCTTCAACTTGTGGGTCAAAGCGATTTTCGTAAGCAATAATCGTATAATTGCTGGCAACATCAAATTCGCGGGTGATTTCGACAAGTTCAATATCACCATCAGCGTTGGAAAATAGAATTGTGCGTTCACCACTTTCGACCAGAAGCTCATTGGTAGCCAGACCATACTCAATACCTTCTGCAACAATCGTGCCATCGACCCGAACATTGAGTCGCAGACCTTCCCATAGATTTAGGAAACGGACTTCGGTTGGGCGTGACGTAGGTATAGGTGTGGCATCGTCATCATCGGCAGGTTCGATTGTGTCAAAGCCAAGTGTACCGACTTCGTATGATAGTAAAATCGGTGTATCAAAACCGCGACCAGCAAAGATGTATAGATAGTTTAGACCTGCTTCTGGCGTAAAGTCGCTGAAGTTTTCGAGGGCAATATCTTGTGAATCTGGTAATTGTTGAATCCATGTGAAACTGATAGATTCATCAATTGGGATTTCAATATTGCCAATCACTCGTCCATAGGTTAGGCGTTGGTCAAGTTCAGGATTGGTTGATTGGAGTTGAACGATAGGAACACTTTCAAGCGAGTTGACAAAGGAGATGCGCGCCTGATTATCATATGTGGGCTGTGGATTGCTACGATAGGTGACAAAGCGTAGTGTACTTGGTTCACCAACCAGCATTAAGACGATGAGTTCGTCAGGGTTTGCGACAAATTGTGTTCCGGTAATGGGCTGGACTTCGTCGGGATTTGCACCTTCAGGATAGACACTGATGTCATATGTGCCAGAGAGAACTGCTTCGGGGACACTATTTTCCCCATAAGATGCGCCACCAATGAGTAAGTCTCCTGCAAAGTAAATATCGACCAATCCAATAGAGGGAGCAGCATTGACAATACTGATTTCCGTCAGACCGGGTGCGCTACTATTTAACAGGAGCAACTGAATATCGTCGGGCTGATTTGTATCTCCAAGCACCAGCATGGTGTAATTCTCACGCTCACGCAGGTCAACGATTTGTTCTATCACAGTAGTACCTGCGTTCTGGAATGTGAGTGTGACACGACGGGCGGGATTGGTTGTGATTTCTGAGATTTGTAAATATTGAGTGACAGCGGTTTGGGCAACGCCATTCACTTGCATGATGAGACTGCTTGAGTTCGTGAGCGCATTGACCATCATAAGACGGCTAGTGTCGTTTTGGAGTGGCTCATTGGACTCGTTCAAACGGGTGAAAACTAAGTTTTCGGGTGTCCCCGTGATGACAAAAATTAACGATTCACCACCAAAGATAGTCAAGGTTTCCTCATAGAGTGGCGGGTCAGTCAAAAAGCTACCTGTGGGCAAAATGCGAATAGTATAACGCCCGCTGGCAATTTCTTCGCGTGGTGTGAATGTACCATATTCTAGGTTAGTGGCAATCGCAAGAGCTTCTACATACACATCTAAAACACCGATTTGTGTTGTGGCATTAATGACACGCATATAGGCTTGTTCATCGGGGTCGTCAGCGATTGTCTTCGGAATCACAAATTCGGTTGGGGTCGGTTGTGGAATGTCCGTTGGTTCAGCTGTTTGTGTTGGTGCGAGTGTGGGTTCAGCTGTGGGTAAGCCGACCTGCGTGGGAATACCTTCTTCAGGTGTTCCACTGCAACCTGCCAGAATGATACCAATGAGTAACACAATGCTGGTTAGAAATTTGTTCACAATCGCTACCCCACTTTATATATTTCGTCACACCTGTATTATCAATCGAATTGTGTAGACACGCAAGGAATCAAAAGTCCTACCCGTGTTGGCGTAGGACTTTTGATAAATTGTTATGCTATTGTGTAGCTAGTTACCAGCAGTTTCTTCTTCTTCACTGTCGGTAGCATCGGTTGTTTCAGTTGTTTCGTCTGTTTCAGTTGCGTCGGTATCGTCACTGCCAGTCGCTGATTCACCGTCATTGTTGAAGCTTGCAAGTTCTTGTTCAATTTCAACGATTTCGACAAACTCACCATTGAATGACAGAACAAGATATTGGGAAGATACCCAGCCTTCGGTTTCTTCGAAGGTAACTTTGAACCAATCATCATTGGAGGTGATGCCTTCGATAACTAGGCTTGTGCCAGCAGGAATCAAATCCAGCGATTCACCATTAACACTTGGGGTACGGCGCAATTGTAGGCTTGCACCGGGGTCGAGGAACACTTCACCGACGACGGTGTCTTCAAGTGGGTCTGGTGTTGGGAGCGGTGGACGTTCACCATCACCGAGGATTTCGCCACGTTCTTCATCATCAACGATGATAAAGAGTGTATCATCTTCGGCTTCAATGTCTTCCAGTGTTGCAACTTCACCATTGAGTTGATATTGAATATATTGTGTGCTGACCCAACCTGTGATAGTGCCACCTTCTGGAGCGAGATATTCGACAAATGCCCATTCTTCTACGTCATCTACGCCGACAAAGCCAAGTGCTGTACCTGTATCAACACGGGCAATCACTTCGCCATCTGTGCCTTTGGTACGACGGAGGTTGAGTTGGACACCGGGGTCGAGGTTGAATACAACAGCGGATACACGGTCAACGGGTTCAGACGGTGGTGTTACATCTGTTGCGATAGCTTCACCGGCTTCGTTCTGGCGGACAAGGGCAAGGTCTGCTAGACGCTGAGGTGCACCTTCATCGTCAAATACTTGTAGATATAGAGCATTCACCCATGCGTTGATTGCGCCACCATCTGGTGTGGTGTAGGTCACAAACAACCATGTGTCTTCTGCTGAAAGGTCATCATCTTCATCAAGCCCAATTGCTGGGTCTTCTTCAAAGTCACTCAGGTCAACGGGTTCGTCTGCGGGTTCACCTTCAAAGTATTCGGATGGTCCACGACGACCGATGACTGCAAGGTTAGAACCGGATGGGGCAAGACCAAGTGACAGTGCTTCGCTGGATGGATATTGGCGAAGTTGCAAGTTTGCACCGGGGCTGAGGTTGATGTTTGCAGTTACACTACCGTCTTCGCTAACGGTTGTTGCTGGTTCGGGAGTGGCTGCTGTGATGACTTCTGAGCTTGCGTCTGTTGTTTCTGATGTGGTTGCAACATCGCTTGCTGCACCAAGACCACGCAGGACAGCGGTTTCTGCTACTAGTAATTGTGGACCTGTGAAGGCGTTACCGGGCAGTGCAATGATATTGTAGTATGAACCACCATATAACATACCAGCAGGAACTTCGACAACACCACTGTCGCCACCGAGTGTTAGGTCAAGCGAGAATGTCTGGCTACCTGCACTCAGGGTGGATGAACCACTTGCGCCATCGAACGCGAGGTCAGATGCGACGCTGATGCCGTCGGATGTAATCAGGTTGTTGATGGTGCTATCTGGAATCGCATTGATAACACTGACAAGTGCGGAATCTGCACTGAGACCGCTGAGGTCATCACCAAATGCGGAAACACTAATGCCATCTGCTGAACCGAGTGCGACAACAGTTTGTGCTTCTCCCGCAACAACTTCAAGGGATGCGGATGCAATTTCGGTGTCACCTGCACTAAGGACAACATCATGTGTGCCTGCTGGCAGGGCAATGTGTTCGGATGGTGATTCCAATGCCAATCCGGGGACAATCAGGCTACCATTGATGGTTACATCGACAGGGTCTGCACCGAGTACAGCATGTGCGAAGCGTACCAAACCACTGTCATCGCTGGCGGCGGTTGGAGCAGTTGCAACGAGTGCTGCTGGTGCATCTGGTGTGCCATAGACGAGGACAACATTGGTTGTGCCTGCGGATAATGGCAAAGAGAGGTCAGCAATAGATGCGCTGACATCGCTTCCGGTGGGTACAACCGCAAGGTCATATGTTGTTGCGGGTACATCAAATGTACCGAAGCTATCACCGTAGGCGAGATTTTCTGCAATGACTGTGCCGTCTTCAATAAAGACAACATCAACAGCAGGTGCGCCTTCGATGCCATGAACGACTGAGAAGCGTGTATTGCCAAATGTCAGTGCGGTACGGTCATCAACGACAGCATCAAATTGCGGTGCGCTGGCAGATGTTGCAATCATAGATACTGTTGCACCATCGGATACGTTAGCGGTCTGGCTGAATGCGACATCGGCTGTTCCGGCTACTGTCGCGGAAACTGCGAGTTCGCCTGCTGGCACATTAAGATATGCTGAAGCTGTTCCAAAAGAGAGGTCAGCAACAGCAAGTTGGTTGTTGACATAGACATCAACAGTTGGTGCACCGGGTACAGCGTGGATAAAGCGGACGCTGGCGTTGCCCTGTGCGAATACTGTGCCTGTTAATGCAAGTGTTGTGATAATCACAGACACAAAAAGAGTAAAGAGTTTCTTAAAATTCATAGTTCTCCCATTCCCTTACTTGGATAATTCATTTAAATCTCGACTATGTAAGCAAAGGGACGGAAAAGATGTCCGTCCCAGAATTCACTTAGTTGAGAATTAGGTACCTTCTTGCCACTGATTCAGATACTGTTCTTGTTGTTCTGTCAATGTGTCAATGTCTACACCCATAGCAACAAGCTTGAGGCGTGCAATTTCCATATCAACATCTTCTGGAATTGTGTAAACACTGTTGCCCATTTCGGCTGCATTGAGAATCATAAATTCTGCGCCGAGTGCTTGGTTCGCGAAGCTCATGTCCATAACGGATGCAGGGTGACCTTCCGCAGCAGCGAGGTTAATCAAGCGACCTTCACCAAGAATGTAGATTGCACGACCATCAACTTTGTATTCTTCTACAAATGGACGTACTAGAGTGGGTTCACCTTCAGCAATTTCAGCTAGACCTTTGAGGTTCAGCTCAACATTGAAGTGACCAGAGTTGGAGACAATCGCACCGTGCTTCATGACTTCAAAGTGATGGGTGTCGATAACGTTGATGTCACCGGTTGCTGTCACGAAGATGTCACCGATTTTTGCTGCTTCTGCCATTGGCATAACACGGAAGCCATCCATAACCGCTTCGAGTGCGCGCATTGGGTTGACTTCGGTCACGATAACATTCGCGCCCATGCCTTCTGCACGGGATGCGATACCACGACTACACCAACCATAACCTGCAACAACAACAACACTACCTGCTAACAGGATGTTGGTTGCACGGATGATACCATCGAGTGTACTTTGTCCGGTACCATAGCGGTTGTCAAAGAGGTGTTTGGTATCACTGTCGTTGACTGCAATTACTGGAAATTCCAGTGCGCCGTCATTTGCCATCGCCCGCAGACGAATCACACCTGTGGTTGTTTCTTCTGTACCACCGATGATGTCATCAAGGATTTCACGACGGTCTTTGTGGATTGTACCAACAAGGTCAGCACCATCATCCATTGTGATATGTGGCTTGTGGTCAAGTGAGGCGTGGATGTGTTTGTAGTAAGTTTCGTTGTCCTCACCCTTGATAGCATACACAGGGATTTCATTATGTGCGACGAGTGACGCTGCCACATCATCCTGTGTAGATAGCGGGTTAGATGCTGTCAGAACAACATCTGCACCACCTGCTTGTAGAGTCTGCATCAAGTTTGCTGTTTCGGTTGTCACATGCAAACATGCTGAGATACGAATACCTTTGAGAGGTTTTTCTTTTTCAAAACGTTCACGAATTTGCTTCAGAACAGGCATTTCTTGTCCTGCCCATTCGATACGATACCGACCTCCGGTTGCGAGTTCAAGGTCTTTTACATCATGTTCTATTGCCATTTTTTCTCCTGTAAATCACGGTTTACTATGTGATTCAATGCACAAACGGGCGCATTGTAACATAACTTATTTAAGTTGTCGCTACTTGGATAGCCTTACAAACCATACGCTTACACTATGATAAAAGTGTGTCGAGTTGTCCGTTGTCATCAGCAACTTGTCGGAAGCGTTCGATAAATTCTGCGATGGTAAAATCATGGTTCTGTGTGCCGACATGTTCAAGTGCGTAGGTAGCACATAATGCGCCGACTTGCGCGGATAAATCAAGGGGTAATCCCTGAATCATGGCGGACAATAAACCTGCACGATAAGCGTCACCTGCACCTGTGGGGTCTTTGATTTCTGTTGGTGCAAATGCTGGCACATCAACGATGTCACCGTTCATGTAAATTTTTGAACCGTCTTCGCCATGCGTGATAATAAGATACTCGATTTGTTCACGCAGGTCATCCAGAGATAGCCCGGTTTTTTCGCTAATGACACTGGCTTCATAGGTATTTACCACCATCAAATATGCTCCCTCCATACCTTGTTTCAGGTCATCACCACTGAGGCGTGGGACTTGTTGGCTGGGGTCATAGATGAAGCGAATGTTGCGGTCACGGCATTCTTGTGTCAGGTTAATCATTGCAACAGGGTCATTAGGTGACACCACCACCATGCCTGGGGTTTCCTGCATTGCATCTGATAACTTGTAATTGCGGGCGAGGTTCATCGCACCACCGTAGAAGAAGGCAAGCTGATTGTTATCTTCATCTGTATTAGCGAAGAAGGATGCCGTAAAAACTTCGTCAATTTGAATAACAGTACTGCAATCGACACCATGACCTTCGAGCCAATCACGATAATCCCCGAAGTCACGCCCGACTGTGCCCATCAACTTTGGGCTTGTACCCAGTTTCGCCATCGTGAAAGCGATATTTGCTGCAACTCCACCCCAATGCTTGGTCATATCGTCTACGAGAAAGCTCAAGCTGATATTGTCAAGTGCATCGGCAATGAAGTGTTCCTTAAAGTGTCCGGGAAAGCGCATCAAGTAATCGTATGCAATTGACCCGGTTATGACAGTTTCCATAGATATTTTATCCGTTAGTTATCTGTTTGTTTGACAGTCGGCAAGTATATAACAGATATTATGATCAGGGTACATAAGAAATCATCAAATGTTTGTCTTTAGAATCAGGCAAGGTGCTATACTGATATTGAGACTTCAAACATAGTACGGAGATAGTGCATGTCCATATTTGATAAGAAACGCCTCAAAACGGAAAACTTCGGTTTACATATTGAAGGCTTACGTCGTGGATACTATGCTGATAAATATTTTGCGAATATCACTCGTATCCTTGAGGGCTTGAACGCTGAGGATTACACGTATTCGGGGAGTAATCCGCGTAATATCGTCGGAGCGAATGAGTTACCAATCGGTGATATTGAAGTAGAGGCGCAAATATTTAATCGTCGGTCACCGATGGCGTTGATTGCAGGGGTGGACAATGCGCTGGCACAGTTACGTCATGCAACCGGATATTACGATGATAACGATGAATGGGTTGAGACATGGCAAAACCTCGAAGTTGACGCGGTGCAGGATGGCGTTGTCACATACTATGATGGCGACCCTGAAAATGTGCTGACTGTGATTGAAGTGCGGGGACGTTACCGCGACTTTGCACTGTTGGAGACGACGATTTTAGGGGTGTTATCTCGCGCTAGCCGGATTGCGACGAATGTCTACGAAGTGGTTGATGCGGCGGGTGGAAAATCGGTACTGTTCTTTCCAGCGCGGTTTGATGTGCCCGAAGTGCAAGCGATGGATGGTTATGCCTATTGGCTGGCATTGCGCCGTTATCATCAAGATACGGGCAAAGACTTAACCCCGCTGGTCAGTACCGATGCACAAGCCGCGTGGTGGGGTGGTAAAGGTGGTGGGACGATTCCCCATGCGATGATTGCTTGTTTCCTTGCTGACAGCACCGAGACAATGATACAGTTTGCCCGACACATCCCCATTGAAACCCCACGTATTTTGCTGGCTGATTTTAACAATGATACAGTGACAGCAATTCGTCAGACCCTCAGGGTATATTGGGAGCAATATCAGCAAGCATATAAAGACAACAATACTGATGAGATGAAGCGTTGGACATTGTATGGAGTACGCTTAGATACGAGTGGTAAGCTCCGTGATATGTCACAACCCGATGGGGCAGAACGAGGTGTAAGTCCTCAGTTGGTATTCACAGCGCGTGAGGCAATAAACACGGCTTGGGAAAGCTGGGATGTGCCGATGGATATGGAAGATGTGGCACGAGACTTTTGCCGTAATACACAGATTGTTGTCTCTGGTGGATTCAACCGTGAGAAGGTGACCCGCTTTGAACGCGAGGGGGTGCCTGTTGATAGCTATGGGGTTGGTTCTACGTTTTTGACCAATGACCATCGTACCAACTCCGACTTTACGATGGATGTGGTGCGTGTCAAAATAAATGGCGAGTGGGTCAATATGCCCAAAGTGGGTCGTCGCCCCTGTGATAATCCTGATTTAGAACGCATTGATTTGAGTGAGATATAAGCTATGACTGATAATAATCAACAAGATGAACAACCACAAGTTAAATCGGTTTATGAACGCCGTCAGCCGAAAATTTTGCAGTCGAAGACGGGAGCGCGTATCTCGGCCGAGGCGTTGCTGGAGCGGATTGTCGAGCAGTTTAATATGGAACATGACCACGAGTCTGAAGCATTCAAGTTGGCGGAGACTCGTGCTGAACGTATGAAGTTGGTCAGTGAGTCCGCCAAGTATATCTTTGTAGTCGAATCGTTGAACCTGATGGCTGATGAACAAGCCGATATTATTCATCGGGTATATGGTGAAATTTATGGCTACGGTCCGCTTGATCCGCTTTTGGCAGATGAGCGGGTGACGACGATTTCATTAGAAGGTGTAGATAAGGCATCGGTACGTTATGGTCCGGGTGAAGAATTGACGGTGTTGGATTCGCTGTTTACCGATAATCTGCATTTGAATGAAATTGTTCGCCGGATTCTGCGGGATGCACGGGCAACATATGTGGATGGCATGGCGTTTATTGAATGTGGCATGACCTACAACGGACGTAAGCTGAGTTTTAACATTGCCTTTCCACCATTTACGATGGAGACTACGGTTGATATTCGGGTACATCCAGCGGAAATGCCGACATTAGATGACCTTGTAGAGACTGAGTTTATGAGTGAGGATGCGGCGACATTGCTTCGTGCGCTGGTGCGGTCTGGGCATGGTATCGTTGTGATGGGTGAGCCTGAAAGCGGTAAGACAACTTTGCTATCGGCTTTGACACAAGAGATGGACGGCATCGGTCAAGTGGTGTCAGTTGAGCGTACAGGCGAGATTTGCCCACCGGATAGCCTCGAACAGCGTGTGGTTCGTTGGGGATATGGCACTGCTGAACCCATCTGGTATGAAGAACATGTCCGGCAAGCGATGTTGGCAGAACCGCATACCCTCATTCTTGATGAGATTACGGCTGACCAAGCGATTGCCTGCCGTCTACCGCTGACGATGAAGAACGCACCCCGTCAGATTTGGGCGTTTCGGGGTGGTACGATTCTCAAGCGGATTCGTAGTGCACTGACGATTTTGGCTCAGCGGGCGAACCCCGGTGCGCCACAGCAGATGGAGATGGCGGTCTATGAGCGGTTACCCTTTATCGTATTGACCAAGCGTAACAAAGCCAAGAAGAAGCTCCAATTGGTGGAAATCATCGAATGGCAAAATATCAACGGGCATGAAATTCCTGACTTGATTAGCTTGATGGAACAGGGCTGGTATGGCATTGAGGTGTCGGGACGCAAGCCTCAGCGGGAGATTGATTTGCCAGATAGCTTCTGGGAGAAACAGTGATAACCACAAAAGCACGAAGGACACAAAGAAGAGCTTAACGCGGAGATGCAGAGAGGCAAAGGCACAGAGGGTGACTCGTGCTGATGTTGCAATTGCAGTTGTTGTGGTTACAGTAACTGTATCTGGTGATGTGTTCAGGGGATAACAATGGGAACATCTGAATATGCTATTAAATTAGTGGTGATTACAGTTGTTGTCTTGTTGATAACTACTTTTGGCATACCACTTATATCTGATTACCCACTTGAAACATCAATCCAGACGTGTTGTCTTATAGTCGGAATTATGATAGGTCCTATCATATTATTCTGGTATGTACTCATGCCGATATACGTTGTGTTACGCCATTTCTATGACCGCCTCACAGGAAAAATCGACTCAGATGATGATATGCCTAGTCTGTTCTAATCATCTTATCTGAACTGCTCTACTGATTTTTGAGAGTAGTGATTTAACGTGCGAAGTCTATGAAAACGTTGCGATACCTGCTCTTAGCACAATTACAATGATGATGGCATACGCCAAAATGCTGATAAACGCAGGGATGAGAAAACGCTTTGTGTTCATACCGAGGGCTTTTGCTGTAACTGCCATAATCCAAATGCCTGTCCACGGCGTTCCGAATAACACAAACCAGATGCCCCATTTATTCATACGGTCTTGTACTTTTTCGGAGATGAGACTGTTAAACCATTTATTGATGCGCGGGATTTTCATCAAGCGTTCGTAGATGGTGTTGATGAGTAATGCTGGCGTAAAATTGCCTAGTACACACCAGACAATCACCGAGATGTCATCGAGTCCGAGTGCCATAGCGTATGGGATGGCGACATAAATTTCTGCTAGAGGGAAGAACCCGACGAACCATGAACTTACAGCTTGGAATATGTAATCCATAGCAATTATTCTCCCTGCTTTTTGACTGCATCGTCAATCATTTTGAGTAGATTTGTTTTTAGATGTTCGCTTGAGGAACTTTGCCAGAAAATACGCTCTAGCCATGCTCCAGTGGTTGCTGCGATTACAATTTCTGCAACTGCTAGTGATACACCATCTGCAACTGCATTTTTTATCCAACGGTTCATCTGATCTTGAAACGGTTGTAGTAAATCAGGTTTTTGAGTAATAGCACTAGCAATAGCGACAAATACATGAGGTGATATATTATCATCGAAACTGGCAGTCACAAGTGCTTTGAGCCATTGCCCCGATTGCTCTGGAAATTGATCCCGAATTATTTCTACGTCGTTATCAAAGTCTTCAATATTTTGTTCAATCATGCCTGCGATGAGTGCATTCTTATTAGGAAAGTGATAGAGTAGACCGCCTTTGCTCACCCCTGCTCGATTTGCTACTGCATCAAGTGTTAGGCGTGATGCACCTTGCTCCAATACGATCTGATTTGCAGCTGATAGTAGGTTTTGTCGTTTTGATGTTTTATTTGTCATACTGACTGTCCAGATAGGTTTATTTGTTACTAGCGACCGGACACCAAACAAAAGTTCGGTTGGAATATAATGGGGATGGGATCGTTAAAGACAAATCGTCGTTCAAGCCAGTCCCATGCTAAACGAAAAATACTTAAACCCTGTCGATCTTTACGGTCAACTTCTCCATTAAAGCGATGATGTAGCACGTATTCGCCGATGGTGACAAGCCAAACATATAAAATACAGACGGCTAAAGTCAATCGTGACAAGCGCTCAGGAGTCCGAAATCGACTGAGTTCAAGATTGAAGCCATGCCCTTTCATGTCACCAAACATTTCTTCAATCCACATGCGTCGCTTATAAAGACGAATGGTGGGCAAACCAGACAATTGATTCGTTGCTAAAAACCATGGTTCTTTCTCACCTGCCTTCCAGTGCATAACAAGATGAGAGGATTGCGCGTGACTTTGACTGAGTTGTATATTCCCAAACCACAATGTTTCGCCTCGCTTGAGATCAATACTATCCAACCGTTGCCACTGCGTTGAACCGATGTGTTGGAAGAGGATATTTCCCTTTTGACGCACAGCATAATCCCATCCCCAATCTTTGAGCAGGGCAATCAAAGCACTCGCACCAAACTCACTATCCCCAACAAAACTGACTTGAACACCGCTAGGGATCATCGGATACAAGCGTTTGAGCAAATCAATCTGAACCTGTGTGCTTGCGTGACCGCGCGGGTGCTCGACCCAATCCCAGATAATGGGTAAGGTCCGACGGTGATACGCGACACTTATCATAATTTGACGACAATAAGTACTCACTTTTGTGCTATCAACAACCAAATGAATTGTCCCACCAACACTGGCAGACTCAATCAACCAACTTGCCCATGGATGATACCATCGCTCCACATCAACCGCTTTATTGGACATAAATCGTTCCAACCGTTTTGCGATGCTCAATTTATCTGCTCGAATCGGTAGATGACGCGCGATCACACTTGTATACACACTTCCACTCACAAAAATACCCACTATTAACCACGTTAGATTGAGTAAACGACTTTCACAATCATCAGGAATCAGTTGCCATAACATCTGTCTCCATTTACTATAACTTTGTGAGTTGAACATCTGAGTCCCTCTTTAGTTGTGTGGTGAGAAACTTAACCTTAACAGATACTTTGGCTTGTTCAACTCGCTCATTTGTTCAGTGTACGGTTGCTAGATTTGTTATTTTTGATACTATACCGTCTGGACGGTTTTTTCAATGTGGTTTCTTATAATGACTGTCAGTTTTGAGAATTGAGCTATCTAAGTGGTTGATGTGCCAGTTTCAATGTTGTAAAGCTGAAAATTTCCATCTGGCAGAGACAATACCCCACAGGTGCGTTCGTCACGGTCACGGTTGCCATAGATAGACCCCGGATTGATGAGTAGTCTATCCTTGTATTCGACGCGCATGGGATGATGGGTGTGTCCCATGATGACGATATCTGCCGGACAGGTGCGGATGACTTCGTCAAAGAGGAAGGTCGGGCAATCAGGATACAGATAATAAGACGCATCAAGCCACGGGTTGGCATGACAGACATGAACGGTTTTGCCTTCCCATGTGTAATCGAGGGTGGGCGGTAGGTTCATCAGGTAGTCGATAGTGGTCGGCTTGAGGGGTTCGGCGTGAGTCCGCCAGATGAATTGGGCTTTTTTGTCGTGGTTGCCTTGCACACAGGGGATGGCGCGCGCTATCATGACATCCACGACTTCGTTACTAAATTCGCCTTTATCGACCAAATCGCCACCACATACCAGCATATCAACTTTCAACGACTCAAACAGCTTGAGTGTCAAATGAAGTTCGTCGAGGTGTCCGTGTACGTCGGAGAATACGCCGATTTTCATAGAGATTTTTTACCACGAAGGACACGAAGAAAAGCGTAACGCAGAGATGCAAAGGAGCAAAGGGGCAGAGGGATATTGAGAAATTACAAATCCCTCATGAACTTTGTATTTGTGGTGGTCAAAATACACGATTAAACTTGCTCTCCGGCGACGGCTTTTGCGAGCGTATCCAGAAAGGGTGGGCGGGCGATGCCATTTTCGGTGACGATGCCACTGAGATATTTGTGTGGTGTGACATCAAAGGCAGGATTCCGTGCATTAAAATTTTCCGGCACGATGGGGTTGCCATAGGGTGTCGTAACTTCGGACGGGTCGCGTTGTTCGATTGGGATTTCGTCACCACTCTTGAGAGCAAGGTCAATTGTGGAGGTTGGCGCGACGGTATAGAACGGGATGCCGTGTTCCTTTGCCATGATGGCGAGTTGATATGTGCCGATTTTGTTAGCGAAGTCTCCATTGGCGGCGACGCGGTCTGCCCCGACGAGGATAATATCGACCTCGCCTTTTTGCATATAATATCCGGCGGCGGTGTCGGGAATGATGTCATAGCTCATGCCGAGTTGTTCCATCTCCCACGCGCTGAGGCGTGACCCCTGTAAGCGCGGACGGGTTTCATCAAGTAGAACATGGATATTTTTACCTTGCTCAAATGCAGCACGAACGACCCCTAAGGCTGTGCCATAATCAACCGTTGCGAGTGCGCCGGTGTTGCAGTGATGCAGAATCGTTGCGCCGTCGTTTACGAGAGTTGCACCGTTTGCACCCATCTTGCTGTTGATTGCCACATCGTCATCGGCGATTTTCTGGGCTTCTTGTAGCAGGATGTCGCGCAAGTCATCGGGTGAGTTGAACTCGCCACTTTCGGCGATTGCCATGAGTTTATCAACAGCCCATGCGAGATTGACGGCAGTTGGACGTGCTTTTTTCAGTAATTCGGCGTGGGCGCGTAAGTCTGTGAGTAGGTCGGCGATGGTGTCAGCATTGCTCTGGTATGATGCCAATGCCATGCCAAATCCAGCTGATGCACCAATGGCAGGTGCACCACGGACGGTCATGTTGGTGATGCTTTCGGCGACTTCTTCAACGGTGGTTAATGTGGCAAATTCAAGTTTCCACGGTAGGGCGCGCTGGTCAATCATTTTGACTGTGCCGTTATCCCATTCTACTGTTCGCATGTTGTCTTATCCTAGTTCGTCTTGTGTGGTTATGAGTTGCAGACCATTGTCAGCATGTTCGCTGAATGCCTCATTTGCAATAGCTTCAAAGTCAATTTCTGGGTGGGCAACCGATGACATGGCATCTTCCATCAGTCGAAGTTTGCCGATGAGGTCGCTATCATCCGCGAAGTAGCGCATAATCGAATTGACGGTTTCCAGTACACAATGGCTTTTGGCTTCACCCGCTATATACACGAGGTCAAATGTCTTAAGTTCATCAAGGAACTTGAAATTAAGCACACCCTGTGGGTGGTCTGGTACTTTGACTTCGGGTTCGAGCATAGAGTAATGTTCGGTCTTGGCGATTTCACCTTTTGTAATGAATTGTGGTTGCGCTTGACGGGCTGCGGTGTGATAGCTGATGGCTTCGTATAGTGACGGGGTTAGGTCATGACCGGGAGTACCGATAAGGGTGTGATAGGGCCAAATCATGAGTTGTTTTTTGTGCTGATTTTCGAGTTCAACGACATAGTTAGCTGACCATGCGGGTTCATAGACTGCAGTCCATTTTCCGGCTTTGACATCATCTGATGTGATAACAGTATACGGATACGGATGACGACCGTCAGCATCTTGCCACCATGTCGGCGAAAAGATTTGAATCGGGTAGTGGCTGTCGAGTGAGGCGAAGACTTTGGTGATGTCACCGACGTTGTTGTAAATCCATTCAACCACTCGTTTGCTATCTTCGACTGCACCGGGGACATAGAGCGCGCCATTGGGATGGATGAAGTCAACTTGCATATCTACCAATACAAGGGCGATTCGGTCTGTATCGGTTGTGGCGGGTTGTAGGTTGAGTGCGCGTCCAGCATCGACTGCGCTATTTATGTCTGGCATAAAAACTGTGCCAACATCAGCTGGGTTGTAAAAATCAGGTAACGCCATATGAATTGGACTCCTGTGACTTTACGTTTACTATCCTCATTTTACACCGAACCACAGATTTGTTCATCGTGTAGCTTGACCAACCCAAACAAAAACGAGTGACTGGTTGTGTCACCCGCTTTGTGTTGTTTGATGTTTATGTTTATTTATTGCGAGGCTTGCTCAACTAATGCCCCAAGTTGTTCAATGGTGGGTTGTTGACCGTAGCGGCTGGTTTGTGGTTCTGCATCGCCGTAGCGAATCATCACCGTTGGTGTACCAGTTATACCAAGTTGTTGTGCCAGTGCGACATCAATACTGACTTGCCCTGCATCTTCGGTACATTCAATTAGCTCGTCATAGTCAATGTCCATGCGTTCGGCAAAGGTGCGAGGGCTACTGTTATTAAAGCGTTCTGTTGATGCGATATCAAAGAGTGTGTCGTGTGCCGCCCAGAATGAATTTGGTTTGAGAATGTCGGCACATTCGGCAAGCTGTCCTGCTAGTGCAGAGTAGGTCGGGTCTACCGCTGGCAAGAAGCGATATTCAAACCGTGCTTGACCCGTCACAACATAGTCGGCAATAAATTGCTTGACGGTTGGTTCGTAGCGTTGGCAGTGCGGGCAGAGGAAGTCTTCAAATGCAACGATTGTAACGAGTGCGTCAGGGTCGCCGATGACAAACCCACCATCTTCAAGGCGCGATTGTGGGATGCCGGCATAGATTAACTCGGATGGGATTGTGATGTCTGAGACGATGAGTGACGGTTCGTTGTCTTCATCTTCAACAATGATGAGATTATAGCCTCGGTTTCCTTCAAATTCGTGGAAAGTCGGGACACTGTAGGATTCATCATTGTGTGTCATGATGATGCCGACTAGCTGTCTGCCTGTTGATACATTAGCTGGCTCGGTGATGACATTGTATTCAATGCCTTCCCAGATGTTTGATGTATCTTGGCGAATGATATTGTCTATCACGCTGTCAGGTATCAGATTAATCGCTGTGACAGTTGGGTCACTCGAAGCTAGAAACGCATCAACACTAAATGGGGTCAGGGCTAATTCTTCATCTGCATTATGTAGCAAAATGGTTGTTGTTGTCATGGATTCGGTTTCGAGTGTTAAAGTTGCTAGCGCATTTGTTGTATCGGTTTCGTAAACTGTAACCTCATATGACCCAGACTGTAACGCAAGAATGTCTGTTTGGGTGTCGGCTTCGACATTGCTTTCGACGAGTTCATCATCAATGGCAATATCCACTGTGTTGTCATATTGCTGGATAAACTTGATGTACGAATTGTCTTGTGCGAATGTTGTGCTAATTCCCATAAACAGGAACAGCAAAATTGTGAGAATGGTGGTTGTGCGTGTAATCATCAATTGCTCTCCGCATATGCTGATATAGAATCTACGAGGTTAGTTTACAACAAGCTGTGGATTGTGCTGATATTATTCGAGCGAATCCAAGAATCGGTGTTAACAAAAAACGAGTGACAGTTTGCCACTCGTTTGATATATGCTAAGTTACAGCATTGCTGTTGTAACGCTTAGGGGGATGCTGTTTCGACCAGAAGTCCCAATTGTTCAAAGGTTGGTTGTTGACCAAACTGGCTGAACTGTGGACGGCTATCACCGTAGCGTACCATGACTGTTGGTGTACCACTTGCGCCAATTTGTTGGGCAAAGGCTGTATCGACCTCGACTTGGTTGGCATCTGGCAGACATTCGAGGATGTCAGTATAGGGAATATCCATCCGGTCAGCAAAGGTGCGGGCACTGCTGTTATTAAAGCGGGATGATGATGCAATATCGAAGAGCACATCATGTGCATTCCAGAATGAACCAGGTTTAAGAATTTCTGAACATTCAGCAAGTTTGGCACTTTGTGGTGAATAGACTCGGTCTACGGCAGGTAGAAAGCGATATTCAAACCGCGCTAAACCGGTTGCAACATATTGGTCAATAAATTGCTCGGTGGTGGATTTATATCGCTGGCAATGTGGACAGAGAAAATCTTCAAATGCGACGATGGTAACAGGCGCATCAGGATTACCGAGAACAAACCCACCATCTGCAAGACGTCCTTGTGGAATTTCAGAATAATCGACTGATACAGAGCTGAATGAACTTTGGCTGGAGACGACAATAAAGATAGCGGCAACGACGAGTGCAGCAGCAATAACGCCACCAATAATCATCATTGTTTGCTTATCGGAATTTTTGCGTTTTGGTTTTTGTGTCACAGAATGTACCTCTTAAACTAAATGAAACAATGAAAATAGACTAGCTTACAGACCTTAAATACTCAAGAGTTCTTACCGAAATCTTGCCTTATTACCGAGATTTTACCCAAATTTTACAAATGGAATCAGCCACGGTACTGTTTGTTGATATTCGACATAGTCTTGACCAAAGGCTTTGACCATCCGTTGTTCTTCCCACCGTGAGCCGATGACAAAATATGCAGTTGCTGTTGCAGTGAATAATAGCTGTAGGTCGGTCATGACGGGTGCAAACCATAATGAGAGTAGGGCAAAAAAGTATAGGGGATGTCGAACAACCTTATAAAGCCCCTTGCGTTGTAGTGGTTCACTCCTAAGCGGAAGCTCTCCGCCTGTGAAATATGCCCAGATTTGTTTGATACCAGCAAAACGTAATAGGTCAATTTGTAATAAGGAAATTATCATGCCGATAGTCCCTATCATCTGGATGATAAGTACAACAGTTGTTAAGGTGGCTTGTGATTCTGGGATTTGCCAGACAATGGTATCGCTCATGCTGATAGACAAGGTCACAGGTGCGAGGCTGATGAGGGCAAAAATATTGTAGCCTGCTCGATAAAATCCTTCATAAGCACGGTCTCTGACTCGTTCACGAATTTTCAGTTTAAACGACTTGCTAGCTGATAAGGTATGCAACCCTGCGAAAATTACCATTCCTAGTAGTATAATTACGAAACCATTCATTTTATTTTCACCGTTTAGGAGTGCACCTACCAATGCGTGCTGTTGACTTAATTACAAAAAAACGCGACGGTCAGACCTTATCACCTGACGAAATCCGCTGGTTTATTACAAATTATACCCATGATACCATCCCTGATTATCAAGTGTCAGCATTACTCATGGCAATCTTATTAAAGGGAATGGCGCGTGAAGAAATTGTCACGTTGACGTTGGCGATGGCAGAATCGGGTGATATGCTCGATTTGTCTGATATTGTTGATTATGCGATTGATAAGCATTCATCCGGCGGTGTCGGTGATAAAACGTCGCTGGTGGTGTTGCCCTTGGTAGCTTCGCTCGGTGTACCGATTGCGAAGATGAGTGGGCGTGGCTTGGGTTTTTCTGGTGGAACACTGGATAAACTAGAGTCTATCACAGGCTTTAATGTGAACATTGCTGAGGATGAATTTCGGCGATTGGCGCGCGAGACAGGGCTGGTATTGGCTGGGCAGACAAAATCACTTGCTCCAGCAGATGGCAAACTGTATGCACTGCGCGATGTGACGGGTACAGTCGAGAGCTTACCGTTGATTGCGAGTAGTATCATGAGCAAGAAATTGGCGGCAGGTGCCAATGGGATTGTGTTGGATGTCAAACTGGGGCATGGCGCATTTATGAAGACATTGGATGCGGCGCGTGAATTAGCGACGATTATGGTACAGATTGGTGTCGATGCAGGGCGGGATATGGCTGCGTTGTTGTCGGATATGAATCAACCGCTGGGTGTTGCTGTCGGGAACGCGCTCGAAGTTGCTGAAGCTGTGAAAACACTGCAAGGTGACGGACCAGCAGATTTTCATGAGCATTGTGTTGAAGTGGCAGTATACATGCTTAAGCTGGCGGGGCAGGGTGAACAATGGGTTGATGTCGATGAAACCCGTGATACGGTTGAAACGATACTGAAAGATGGGCAAGCCTTTGACCGCTTCCGTCAGATGGTGGCGGCGCAGAGTGGTGAGGTGTCACAGATTGACGACCTATTGACATTACCACAGGCTCAGATAATTGAGGTGGTTTCTGCGACGGATACGGGATATATCGATAGTATTTTGGCGGATAAGATTGGCTTGGCTTCGCTGGCATTGGGTGCGGGACGGGCTAAGAAAGATGACCCAATTGATTATGCGGTTGGTATAGAAGTTCATGGGTCGGTCGGTGATGCTGTCTCAGAGGGTGATACCTTATTGACGATTCATGCCAACGATGAGCAGACCCTAGCTGATGCGAAGCAGTTGATAGAGTCTGCCATAACCTACAGTGATAGTGAGGTTGACCCATTGCCATTATTCTATGGGGTTATTGAAGGCTCGGATGTTTAGTCCGTCTGGATTATCTCATCATCTGAATACTTGTAGCGATTTATGGGTGCGTCTGACCAATAGCCGTCGGTGAAGTTGATTGTCCCGTTGATGCCATCATAGCTGGCTGATGTGATTGCTGTATCTGTGGTGAGTGCTGATAGAATAAACCCGGTAGCATCGTAAGTCAGGGTAGCGAGTAAATTCGGGTCAGGCACGTACAAGTCACTCTCAACATAACGGGTGTAGAAGCCCTCATCAGGCACTGTGCCACTGCTGATAATAGTCAGGTTGTCGAGTTCAGGGTGGATGTCTACTACTTGTTCCAACATATAGAGGTCACCGCCGACTGCTGGTGAGGATAAATCAAGTGCAGTGATAGATTCGACTGTTGTCACACGCTCGCTGATTTCTCGATGGCTTAAGATGCGTGTATCTTCGTCTGTATGATTATTTCCCCAATAGCCAATCACAAATAGTGGTTTGTCGTTTGCTTGTTGTACATCTGGGTGTGATGAGAATTGTCCCAAGACGATAATCGCTTTTATAGCAGGGTCGGTGTTGAGTGCTTGGATACGGTCAACGGCGGTCTCTGTACTGCCACCATCATCAACTGCAACAAGATGAATATCCTCTGCTTGTGCATCTGATAGCGCGAGACGAACTGCATAAAGCGCATTGTAGCCGATGTCACGGTGTCGTCCCTCGAATGGTGCGAGGAGAGCAATTTTGGTTATAGAGTCACTACGGACAACGGCACAACCTGAGATGATGAGCACGAGTAAAATCAGGGCAGACAACGCAGGCGTTGTCCCTACAGGGCTGTGAGATTTAGCAACCATTTTGTTGATGCTCGTCATAGGTGGTGGCGAAGCTATGATAATTGGAGCGGTCACACTTGGCGCGGAAGTAATAGTAGCTACTCTCGGCGGGATAGACTGCGGCACGAATCGCGGATAGGCTTGGGCTAGCAATCGGTCCCGGTGGCAAGCCGTCGTATAAATAGGTGTTATAGGGCGAATCTATGCCACGATAGTCAGCGCGGGTAATCGAGGGCCACCATCTACCACGTTGCCCTTGAATCCCATATTGAACGGTTGGGTCAGCTTGTAGGAGCATGTCAATATCGAGGCGGTTGCGATACACACTGGAAATCATGGGATGCTCGTCGGCATGAACCGCTTCACGTTCGATGATAGATGCGAGAGAGACCATCTGATGGATTGTGTAACCATCTAATAGAGCGTCATCACGTAGTCGGTCGCCAACACGTTCGCGGAAGGTTTCGAGGAGCATATCACGCAATTCGACGGCTGTGATGGCGGGCGGGAGCTGATAGGTATCGGGGAACATGAAGCCTTCTAATGATGCCCCTGCTGGAATGCCAGCCCATTCGGCGAAGTCAGTTGGTATGGGTGCGCCTTCGTCTACTAATGCGAGAAATTCTTCACCTGTAAAGCTAAAGAGATTGTTACCATTGATGAGGTCAGCAACTTCTTCGATACGTGAGCCTTCCAATGTGCGGAAGAGAATGAAACTCTTGCTGGAGTCGGTCAACATCAGGGCAATTTCGGGAATCGTTTGGGTTTGGCTGAGGAAGTAAATACCGGCTTCAAACTGAGTATCGAGACCTTCAACCCGCGCATAATCGACAAACAACTCCGCATCGCCGATGATATTGGATTGCACCAGTGCTTCCGCGATGGCAACGGGTGATGTGCCAATAGGAATTTCAAAGCGGGTGACTTCATCGTTTGTGCCATAGGGTGCGTTGAGTTCGTCCTGTCGTCCGGCTATGGATAGACCGATAAAGGCAGTACGCGCCATATTCACGATATCACCGCCTGTGACGATAAACAGAAAGCCACCGATGAGACCCAGAGCAAAGACTAATATGACAAATCCGAGAAAGAATCCTTGTATTGCGCGCTTCAACACCTACTCCTCAAGCAACTGTTATTGATTCCCGACTATGGTAAGCGTTATTGCGGTGTGGGTCAACAGCATCCCGATGGCGTTTTGGCTACGATTATTCTACGGTCTATTCACTTAACATGCCCATGCAGACCTCATTGAGTTCTTTTAATAGATGGATATAGTCAACCTGTTCCTCGTCGGAGAGGGCATCCCATGCTGAATAAAAGAGGTCATCGGTTCTGGTTTCAACTGTTTCCTGAACGGACTTACCTAACTCAGTGGAGGCATATAAATCGCCAGCTTGCGAAATCCACCCTAAATTGCAGAGTGTGTCTAATGCAGTTTGCCATTCGCTGACTGTCCAGCCACGATAGCTTAGTGTGTCAAATAGAGCTTGGGCAGTTCGGGCTTCTTTATTATTTACAAATGTGAAGGCTTCCCACGTCATGCCATCGACTCCTTGTGCGGTGTAGGCTTGCATGTGGCAGTCGTCCCGCCATGCGTTGTAATCACTGCATATGTGAATTAAGCTAGCAATGGATGAGACATTTTTTGGTTTACGATTTTGTGAGTAGCGTAAGCACCATGTTGTTTGTTCATCATGATTGTCGATGGCATGTTGGAAGATGCGGTCGCTATAGGTGACTAGTTTGTCGAGGGCTTCGGCAGATAGTGGGCAGAAATTGTGGAATTGTTCACTACGCCTGTTAAGCAAGGTTTTTATTGTGTCTAGACCTTGTCCAGTTAAGCTATACGCTTCGCCTTTTCTGTCTGCCCAACCTTCGGAGGCGATAAGTTCAAGCAGTGCTTGTGATAGTCGCGGTGCGGAATAGACAGCACGGACGCGAAAGGTGTTCACTGTGAGGGGTTCGGGATGAAATTCATAAAGTTGCACCATCATCCACCCGACACTTTCAGCATAGCCCCGCCGGATGTTCATGATAGGTGGGAGTTCGGGCGTTTCGACTTGTTGGTCTGCGGGGGTGGTTTCGGCATAATGTTTCATGCCTGCTTGGAATATCAACCCCTGTAGATTTTGGGTGAAGTCGTAAAGTTCAGCATTTTTTTGCATCGTTAGTTTCCTCAAGAGCTTGGATGTTGACTCTAGCCTATGAGTTCAGCGGATTCTGTGCCATGTCCAATCGGCAAAAATTGGATATAAAAACAGCACCCGTGTTGGATGCTGTTGGTGTTTGTTGTCTTAGTTGTGCTGTTTAGTCCGTCGATTGCGGAATCGGTGTGAGCGTTGGTGTTTGGGCAATCGCTGTCATTGTTGCTGGCATATCGGCACGTTCTTCATTGATGACCGAATCACCGAGGAAGCGTGTAACAGCAACCCATGTGCGCCCCGGTTTGAGCATAATCGGGGTGTTGTCGCCGAATATCAGTTGAATGGCTTCACCAGCTTCACGGTTACGTCTGCGCCAGAAGCCTACATAATATTCTCCATCACGCATAACATAGGCACGACCCTGGTCCCAGAGGGCAACTTCGAGGGATTCGTAGTTGACACCGGGTTCAAATAAATCAGGGCGACGGTTGTGTGGAACTTCTAAGATAACAAGGTTATCTGTCCAGAGTTGTTCTTCGTCGGCTGCGTCGAAGTGTGTGATGCTGTCTGTGTAGCGCAGATACCGTCCGGTTGATTCGTCGAATTGCCAGCGGGCATCGGTTTGTCCGAACCAGTTGATGAAGATGTCAGTGGCAGGTGTACCGCCTTGACTGGGCTCTTCGTTGAAGGCAAAACCAAGTGCACGGTAGCCAGTGTTGACGTTACGGCGGGTGGCGACTTCCCACATTTTGGTGGTATCGCCAAATAGGGTATGTTCAAAGGCGCGTTCTGTCAACGAGTTGTCACGGCAGAAACCCGCATTTTCGCAGTTGTCGCCGATGGATGGTGAAATCAACTGGAATTTGAAATCGGCAGCGAGCAACATTTCTTGAATCGGTTCGCTTGTGCCGGAGTAAGCCAATAGAGCTTCGTACATGGTGACAAGTTCCATATCCATCAGGCGTGCACTACGAATCGAGCCGACACGTTCCGGCGCATTACTACGGAAGATAGCAGCAAAACGGGTGACACCGCCCTCGGCTTCGTATTCAAAGACGACATCCGCTTGATTGACCCCGTGTTGTGGACGAACAATTGGTGGATAGTTGGAAATCTTTACAATCAGATTGCGACGTGCCAATGCTTCTTCATCGGGGTAAGGCAATCCCGTTAATGGATTAATGCCCTCTGGATAGAAGAATGGACCGATTGGTGTTGGTGTAGGTGTTGGTGTGTTGGTCGGTGTGAAGGTCGCCGTTGGTGTAAATGTCGGCGTGAAGGTTTCAGTCGGTGTGGATGTGTTGGTTGGTGTCAGCGTTGGCGATGGTGTCACAGTTGGTGTATGTGATGACGTTGCTGTTGCGCTTGCTGTCGGAGTCTCGCTTGGTACTTCGGCAGTGTTGGTCGCAAATGGATTGCTTTCGTCGTCATCGGATACCTCTGCGGTTTCCTCTGGCGCATCCGTTGGAGTGTTGGGCGCAAGTTGGTCTTCCGCTTCATCAGTTTCCACTGGTTCGTCTGTTGGTGTGTTGGGAGCAGGTTGTTGTGCGGTGTTGCCTGCGGGTGTGTTGGTCGCAAAGATACTTTGTCCTGTGACCACACTTGACCAGAGAAGGCTGGTGAGGCTGAGGATAATGATTAAACTTAGGGTAAGTCCGAAAAATCGACGCATGAATTCCTCAATTGGTGTTTAACTTCTGCAAAACAGGCAATAGTATATTGAAGGGATACTGACTTACACAAGGGACAGTCGGTATAATTGGCAAATCGTAGGTTAACGAAATAGAGATGGAGATACATATGGCGAACCGTCGCTTATTGATTAGTTTTGCACATCCTGATGATGAAAGCTTTGGTCTGGGTGCGGCAATTGGCAAATGGGTGGATGAAGGTGTAGAGGTCTATTTAATCTGTGCGACCAATGGCGATGTCGGCACGATACCTGATAGTATGAAAGATAAATATGATACCGTTGCGGAATTGCGCTTGAGCGAATTGCATTGTGCCAATGATATTCTCAAGTTCAAAGAGATGTTTCTGTTAGGCTATCGTGACAGTGGCATGATGGGGAGTGAGACATCAAAACACCCTGACTCGTTGTGGACGCAATGGGCGACGAATCCTGACAAGGTGACCCGCGATGTGACAAAGGTTATTCGACAGATACGCCCGCATGTGGTGGTGACCTTCAATAAATATGGTGGCTATGGACATCCTGACCATATAGCGATTCAACAGGCAACAGTCAAAGCATTTGATTGTGCAGGTGATCCGAGCTTTGATACTGATGGTCTTGAACCCTATAAACCACAGAAATTATACTATAATGCTTTCCCACAAATTACCTTGCGGATGCGTATCTGGAATACACGCCTCAAAGGACAAGACCCGCGTCGGATGGGTGTTAATAAAGATATTGATATTGTCAAAATCCTTGACCATGTTGAGCCAGTCCATACCAAGATTCCGATAGCAGATTATATTGACCTGTGGGAAGAAGCGAGTATGTGCCATCAAAGTCAGGGTGGCGGACGAATTACACGAACGGCAAGATGGATGCGTCACTTACTATATAACAAACAACGATTTACGCGAGTTTATCCTGCGCCAACCCGTGATATAGTAGATGAAGATAGTGTCTTTGCTGGTGTAACAGTCGATTAGGGTATTTTTTGATGACAGAGCAGGTTGCGACTGACCGCGTTGATAGGCTTTTGGATGCGATTGAATTCATCAAATCGAATGAGATTGAACAGGCGCGCCTACTCTTAAAAAGCATTATCCGCGAGGATAGTGATTCCGAAGATGCGTGGTTATGGATGAGTGTTGTCGTTGATAATCTTGACCAGAGCATTGTTTGTTTGGATAACGTGTTGCGGATTAACCCGAATAATTGGCAGGCTGCGGGGGCATTACACCGTCTCCGTGAATCTGAGTTGGTTATGCAAAAGCGACGGTCACAGTTGCGGTTTTATCGTGACCTGTCCTATCTGGGTATGTTGTTGCTAGCGTTCTTCTGGTTGTTGTCGTATCTGTTGACTTAAAATTATGGTAATGGAATATACTGTTCTGCGACGATTTGTTGACCACTTTGGCTTTGTATCCAGCTAAAAAATGCACGGTAGACAGGTGGTGGTTCACTGAGTCCGATGACATATAGTGTTGTACGAAGTGGATAGATGTTATCTATCAGACTTTCTCTGCTTGCCCGTATTCCATTAACTTGAATGTCAGTGATGCCTGTCTCCAATCGGCTAAACGGGATGTAACCGATTGCGTTAGGTAAGATTTTTACCTGTTCTATCATTGCTTGAATATTGGGAACAACTTGTGCATTGCTGGTGATACGCTGACGACCCATCACTAAGCGATGAAATTCATGAAAAGTGTCATCCGTGTCCTGATAGGTTAATGGAATGACGGGCTGGTTCTCTGTATCAACATGATTCCACTCAGTTATCTGACCACTGAAGATGTTACGGATGTCTCCAACCCCTAGATTTTCAATCGGGTTACTGGGATGGACAATCAAAATAAGCCCGTCTCGTGCTAGCGGTGCTGCCCATACATCGTCACGGGTAGGCACAGAACTGCTTACAAAATAGTCGATTTGCTCTTTGTCTAACTGGTTTAGCAAAGTGTCATATGATTGGCTGTTTACATCTATACTAAATTCAGGACGTTCGACAACAAAGCTGTCTGTCAGGTTGCGGGTGATAGGTTGTGTGGCGTGGGTTGTGTGTAACTGGAGGTCGATTTGGGCAATTGTTGGGGTGGATGCAGGGGATTCTACAGCACATCCAAAGAGGGCTGTGAAAGCAAGAACTGCGAGGGTGTTCCGTACCCGTATCATGACGAATTACCTAACTGTCGGTTGAGTCGCTTTGTAAATATCGAGGCAAGAAACTGTCTTTATATTCCTTCAAACGTCCTTCAATAATTGCCTGTCGCATGTTGGCGGCATGGCTGACGAGAAAATCAATATTGTGTAGGCTAATGAGATAGTGCGCTAGTAGTTCTTTGGCAACGACGAGATGCCGGATATACCCGCGTGAGAATCGGCTAGCATAATTATCAAGCTGAGGGTCGATGGGTTCTTCTTGTAGTTTGTACTGTGCATTCCTCAGGTTAATGCGCCCGTCATGTGTGAATGCTGCGCCGTGCCTTGCCAACCGTGTGGGAATAACGCAGTCAAAAATATCAATACCGCGCGTAATGGCTTCGACGAGGTCATCCGGTTCACCAACGCCCATCAGATAACGGGGCTTTTCTTTAGGCATAAATGGTAAGGTATGGTCAAGCGTATCATACATTTCGGCTTTAGTTTCGCCAACTGCTAAGCCACCAATGGCATATCCTTTAAGGTCAATGTCGGTGACAAATTTAGCTGATTGTTCGCGTAAGTCAGGATAGATGCCCCCCTGTACAATGCCAAACAACGCTTGTGTGTCATCGTCGGGATGTGCTTCACGGCAACGTTCTAACCAGCGATGGGTTCGGGCGACAGCTTGCTCAACCGTTTCGCGGTCTTTGGGTGGCGGACAGTGATCGAATGCCATGATGATGTCGGCACCGAGGTTTTGTTGAATGCCCATCGAAATTTCTGGATTTAGGCGTTTCATGCTACCGTCAAGGTGACTTTTGAAGGTGACACCATCTTCATCAATTTTATTGATTTGGGTTAGGCTGAAGACTTGGAACCCGCCGGAGTCTGTCAGGATAGGACCGTTCCAGCGCATGAACTCATGAAGTCCACCCATGTCACGTACCAATTCGTCACCGGGGCGGAGAAAGAGATGATATGTGTTTGATAGTACAAGGCTGACGGCTAGCTCTTCAAGGTCTCGTGGGGGGACTGCTTTGACTGTTGCCAATGTACCGACTGGTGCAAAGATTGGTGTTGGAATATCCCCATGCGGTGTATGTAAAATTCCTGCGCGTGCATCACCATCGGTTGCAATAATTTCAAATTCAAATGCCATGTTCTATCCTTTACAACGTTGCATATTATAACACAATATTGCCAAACGCATATTGTTGTGCATTTTAGTGGGCTGTGATTGGCAGTCAGAAATTAAGGGTGCTATACTTTTATTATGATAAGCCTAACAGACATACTCAAAGCCTCAAATGGACAACTCTTTGGTGAATCCGTCAGCCACTTGTTTACGGATTTTTGTTTCGATTCGCGGGAAGCGAAAGACTCTGAATTATTTGTTGCTATGCGTACCGACAAGGGTGACACCCATGTGTACATCTCGGAGGCAATCAAGAATGGTGCAAGTGGTGTGTTGTGTACTAGCCCACCGGATGTAGACACCAGTGAAGTCACCGTGATTGTTGTAAAAGACCCAATTGATACACTGACAAAGTGGACACACATGATGTTGGATCGTATCTCGGCAAAGGTGGTTGCTGTTGCAGGGTCGTCAGCGCGTTCTACATCAGCCGAAGCAATACGACATGTCTTAGATGAGTCGCACAATGTTTACTTCCGTGATGTGGATGTGTCTGGTCGGTTGGGTATTGCGATAGGACTGGCTGCGGTGTTGCCGTCTCATGATGTTGTGGTATTAAAATTTGGCACAACTCACCCCGGCGAAATGGCAGAAATGGTCGATATGGCGCAACCGGATGTGGTTGTGATGACACACATTGACTGTAACCATAGCGATGAATTTGAGGATTGCGAACAACTCATCAATGAATTTCGTGTGATTGTTGATAGTTTGCCAGCGACAGGGTCTTTGATTATTAATCATGATGATGCGAATGCGCGGAATTTGGCAACGAATACAAAAGCTAAAGTTGTGTCGGTTGGGATTGATGCGTTCGGTGCAGACTATATGGCATATAACGTGGTGGTCGGCGCGAATGGTACAGGCTTTGATTTGAAGGTCAACAGTGAGCGACGGGTTGGGCGTTGGACACCGCTACTCAGTAAATTCCACCTCTATAGTATTTTGTATGCGATGGCGGTGGGACAGCAGATGGATGTCGAGACGGATACTGCGCTGAATCGACTTAAGCAGATGAACCCGTTATCTGGTCGCCTAAAGCCTTTTGCCGGACTTAACGGATGCCTGCTGATTGATGATACATTTGGTGCGAATCCATTATCCATGCAAGCTGCGATAAGTTGGTTGAAGGCGATTAAATACAGTGACCATCGCGCTATTTTGGTGGTGGGTGATATGGACAACCTCGGTGCGAACAATCAACAGGGGCATCGGTTAGTGGGTCAAGCGGTCACGAACGATATTGATTATTTGATAACCAAAGGTCCTAATGCCGCGTTGATGGGACGGTCAGCGATTGATAACGGCATGACTTCGCCTCAGGTTAAGATGACATATAGTGTACAGGATGTCATCTATGAACTGAAAAACCTTGACCTGACAGAACTTGATGTGGTCTTGGTTAAGGGTGGCACACAATCTGATATGTCATTGGTCACCCGTGCGTTGATGCAAGACGAAACCAAGCATAACGAATTAGTACGTCAGACACAGATTGCACAAGTCGTCAGTGTCGTGTCACAGTCAATTGTGCCAAGTCGTGTAGAGATTGATACGGAAGCGTTGGCAAGCAATGTCAAGTTGATTAAGAATCATATTGGTGATGAAATTGAGTTGATGGCGGTTGTCAAGGCGAATGGTTATGGTCATGGTGCGGTTACGGTTGCACGGACGGCATTGCTCAATGGGGCAACATTTCTCGCGGTTGCAAATATGGCAGAGGCGATGGAGCTACGTGACGCGGGTATTACTGCGCCGATTCTCGTATTGAGTTATGTGCCGACCTTTGCTGTGCGTCAGGCGATTCAGCAAGATATTCATGTTGCACTGTTTGACCTTGAACTGGCACGTCAATATGAACGGGTGGCACGGGATATTGATGGTAAGCTCAAGGTGCATATTAAAGTCGATACAGGGATGGGACGGTTGGGTGTATTGCCAAACGAGACCGTATCCTTATTCCGCCATTTACACGCCATGCAGAATATCGAAATCGAAGGCATCTTTACGCACTTCTCTGTTGCTGATGAAGATATGGAATATACTGCCGAACAGGTTGAGATATTTAGTGACATTCTTGCGCCATTGAAGGCAACAGGCTTTAAATTTAAGTATGTGCATGCGTCCAACTCTGCGGGGATGATGGGTAGCAAAGATAATCTATTTAACCTTGTGCGTCCGGGTGTTGCGCTGTATGGCTTGCAACCGTCGCGTGATGTGCAACTCAAGGGCTTGCAACCTGTCATGGCGTGGAAAACCGTTGTGGCACAGGTCAGGACATTACCCCCGAACTCGACGATTGGTTATGGCAATACCTATAAAACGCGCAAAGAGGAAACGATTGCCGTTCTGCCTGTTGGTTATGCTGACGGGTTACGACGCGCTCCGGCGACATGGCGTGAGGTGTTGATACGGGGTAAACGTGCGCCATTGGTTGGGCGGGTGAGCATGGAAAAGACAACAGTGAATGTGTCGAATATCCGCGATGTGTCGATTGGCGATGAGGTCGTTTTGCTTGGTAAGCAAGGTGATGACGAAATTACTGCTGATGAAATTGCACGTTGGTTAGGGACAATTAATTATGAGGTGGTGACGAGTATTTTACCACGTATTCCGCGCTCATGATTGTTCTTCGTCAAAATCAACAGTTTCGTATAATTCGCTGAGGTTAAGTGTTGTACCGATAGCATCAAGTGGAACAACTGCATCAAGTCCCTCATATACTTGATAGAGCCAACCGTTATCTTGCCGAAGATGTAGTGTTACCTTTGGTGTGGTTTGTTCTACTATCATGTAGATTCTAAGTGATTCTATTGAGCGATAGACATTGAGTTTTATGAAGTGGTCACGGTGTTCGCTGGTGTCGGATACAACCTCGACAACCATTGTGGGATTCTTCAGGTTATTGGGATAGGCCTCATCAAATTCTGCTTTGCCACAAACGGCTGTGAAATCTGGGTAGAGATATTCTTTTTTGCTAATTTGCAACCGGATATTACTTTCATACCCCTTGCACGGACTTTGTCGTAACGCAATGAACATCAGACCATTAATGTTATGTGTAATTCGACTGTGTTTCGGTGTACCACCAGACATTGCGTAGACTTCGCCGTTGAGGTATTCATAGCGCGTTTCTGATGCTTCATCAAGAATAAGATAATCTTCTGGTGAGATATGTGAATGAGATGGTTGTGCAGACATTCAGTTACAACTCCTAGATGTATTGGAGATGAGAGACTTTACGACCTCTCATCTGTATTATACATCATTACGCGCTGATAAAGGTTTCCAAATCCTCGACAATGAGGCTGGGCATCACACCAAATTGATAGCGCATAATCCACTGTCCGTCAGGGTTGAGCAGATAGGAACCGGCGGTATGGTCTACCAGATAACCACCGCTCGATGTACCCTCGCTCTTTTCAAAAAAGAGACCATAATCAACACCAAGTTTTTTCAGGTCAGCTTCGTCGCCAACTAAACCAACAAAGCCATCTAATTTGCGAGTCTCGAAGTATTCTCTGATAGATTTTGGTGTGTCGCGTTGTGGGTCTACACTGACAAATACAAACACAACATCGTCTTCCATGTCGCCGAGTGATTCACGGATGCGCCGAAATTCATTGAGTGTCAGCGGGCAGACATCAGGACAGTGGGTATACCCAAAGGTGATGAGGACATATTTCCCGCGTAGGTCGCTCAAGCTGGTGAGGTCGCCGTCTTGATTAGTCAGGGTGAAGTCAGGCATATCGCGTGGTGGGCTGATTGTTGTTGTGCCGTCAAATTCACCATCTGCTTCAACGATGCTAAATGTTTGAATGTTGGTTGGCGTTTCGGTGCGGGTTAGTTGTGTGAACAGGATAAATAGGCTGACAGCAACAATGCCGACGAGTAATGCGCCGATGATGCCATAGAGTAGGCGTGTAGTAGGGTCGTTTTTGCGTTTTGGTTTTTCCGATAAATTCTCTGTCATGTTATGTTTCCTATATTGCTACAATGATAGTGTTGATTATAGCATTTGGGTTGGATGGACTGTAGGCAAATCCATAAAAACAAAGGACGCAACTTGTGTCACGCCCCCTGTTGATTAACTATGAATCGTTGTTCTTGCGATGTTGCCAGATATGCCAACCGGATAAGCCGATACCTGCACCGAAGGACAGTGTCGTCAATGTGAGCATCAGCGGTAGGGCGGGTCCATCGGCGACAGGTGCACCACAGATAAATGCCCATACGAGTTCCGGTGCTTTGGTCAGGGTAGCGAGGTCTTCCATCAATGCAAGACTGAACAGAAAGAGCATCACACCGACTGTAAACAACATGATGATGCCAAGTAAACGGGTGAACGCTGGTTCAAGTCCTTGTGTGTCTGCTGTTTGTTGAACAACTTCTGCCATGAGATTTTCCTTTAGGCTTATGGTGCGATGATGAGGGTGTGGACATTGCCACACCCTGCAAGGCTCATTATGATAGTGAAATTATGGTGATATGCCCGGTGGCAAACCAACACCCCAGAAGCCATTCTGCCAGTCGAGAGCGTTCAGTAGGACCGGACCCCACATGATGACACAGGCGATGATGATGATTGCCAACCACATGCCCCATTTTTCGAGAAATGCTGGAAGAATTTCGCCTTCTGGTGCTTCCGTATCAATCGGGATTTCGAGTTCATCTTCGCTTTCGATTTTCTCACCTGCGAAGATAGTGCCGATGACAACTACATATAGGAGTACAGAACTGACGAGCAAAAGAACACCTGCGATTGCGCTGATATTCAACCAGGGAACCCACTCAGGCAGAATCAAGTTACCAGCACCGCCGAGGTCGCTACGACGGACTGCGCCGAGGACACCTGCACGACCCATTGCTGCGCCGAAGAGCAACATGCCGAAGAGCCAGAGGTAAGCATGTGCGAGTGCTAGATTCTTGCCCCAGAGTTTGCGTCCAGTCAGGACAGGTAGTAACCAGAACAGGATACCCATATACGTCATAAAGACCGCGCCTGCAATCGTCATATGGAAGTGACCGACAACCCATGTGGTGTTGTGCAATGCGATGTTGAGGGTGAAGGATGCGTTCATGACACCAGTGACACCACCCGCGAGGAACAGCAACATACCACCAAGTTGTGAGACGACAACGGGGTCATCCCATGGCAGGTAAGCGAAGAAGTCGAGACCGAACCCTGCCCCTTTACTACCCCGTTTACGACCAGCACGTTCGAGTGTTGCGGCGAGGTTGAAGGCGGTCAAGAAACTTGGAACAGCGACAACAAATGTTAGAGCAGAGTGGAAGGCTTTTGCCAGAACACTGATACCGGGGTCAACAAACAAGTGATGAACACCAATCGGAATGGAAAAAATCATCAGCATCAAGAAGGCGACCCGTGCCATGCCATCGCTGAACAGTTTCACGCCGAGTTGTTTCGGAAGCATGGTGTACCAACTGGTGTATGCCGGAATCAGCCAGAAGTAAACCAGTGGATGACCGAAGAACCAGAATAAGATACGGCTGACCTGTACGTCGGTGGTTTCGATGATACCTAGTGACATTGGCAGGAGCATCGTTAGGACTTCAATCGCAACACCCAATGATGCGACATTCCACATCACGAAGTTGGCAACCGTTGCAAATACTGCCAGTGGAACGGGCTTTTTGTTCTCCTCTTTCCAGTCAAGATAGGTCGTGAAGATGTTGAACGATGCAATCCATGTGCCGACGATAACGAGTGTCAGACCGAGATAGAATGTCCAGTGTGCCAGCATCGGTGCATAGAATGTAAACAGGACATTGGCTTGTTCAGTGATAATCGCAAATGCGGCTAACAGTAGACCGACTGCCATCAGGACGAATGTCCACCATGCCAACATCGGGTATTTGAGTTTACGTTGTAGTGACCGTTCGGTGACAAAATAACTGATGCCGACGATGAAGAATGTCGTAAACACGAGCGCATTAAGGACACCGTGAAGGGTCAGTGCTTGATAGTAGTAGCTGAAGACAGGCATCCCGATAGCTTCACCACCGAGCAAATCTGTCACACCGGGAGCGCGACGGAATGCTTGGAATGGTCCCATCAAAACACCGAGACTAAGGGCGAACATCGCTACAAAGATGTGTGCACCGATTAGGACTTTTTCACTTGTAAGGATTTCTGCCCAATTACGTCCTGATTCAGCTTGGGGTTGGGCAGTTGTTGTATTGACAGCTTGCATGCTCATTTACTCCTGACTCATGGCGGCTTCTTGTGCGCCGTCGCTCTCGTCAACAATGATGGTCATCCACATGCCTTGGTGTTGACGACCGCAGTATTCGTGACAGATGATTTTGTATTCACCGGGCTCGTTAAAGGTTGTTGTTGCTTGCGAGATTTGCCCCGGTAGCAATTGGAAATTGATATTATGTTCGGTGATGATAAACCCATGTTGAATATCTGGGCTGGATACAACAAAGGTAACAGGTTCACCCTGTGGTACATGGATGATTTCTTTGCCTTGGTCATCATATTCTGTGCCACCCGCATCAAAGCTCCAGCGTTGACCGATAATGACAACTTTGGTGTACGTCGAGCCATCTTCGCGGGTGACTTCATGGACACCTGTTCCGAGGGTTGCGAAGTCACCATATTGGTCGAGGTTACGCGGGTCTACAAATCCAGTTGGGTCGTCAAGGCGTATTCCATAAACGACTGCCCCTGTGACCAATGCTGCGAAGAAAATTGACAGCGTGATGGTGACAGCGATAAGCCAATATCTTTCATATTTATCGACGTGCATTATTGACCTCCTCGCGCAACGACTTCTGACCAAATCATGAAGAAGTAGAACGCATATCCGATAATCATCAGGATACCGAATGCGATTGCCCCACGCGGAATCAAACTGCTATGGTCTGACCCATCGACAACAACAACATCACTAGGTGTTTCTGATGGTTCTACAACGGTACTTTCGACAACCTGAGGTTGTTCTACGGATTGTTCCGCCATTATGAATAAATCCCTTCTCTATACTGAATTACGACTCTAACGACATCAAATAGGCGACTAACGCATCAACTTCATCTTCTGACAAGATTTCGCCGTAGGTTTGTGGCATCAGGTTTGCGGTAAAGGTGTCCACAATAAATTCATTTGGATTGACAATGGCATTGTGGAGGTAGGTATCTGCGTCTTGCCCTTCAACACGTTCACCCGCACGACTGTTAATATCGAGCAGACCAGGACCAATTTTCATGGTTTCTTGGTCTACGAAGTGGCAGGTCTCACAAGCGAAACCGACTTCTTCGTAGAAGGTGTTGAATACAACTTCACCATCGGCAATAAGTGCAGCTTGTTGTGCACGGGCAGCGTCGGCGGCAGATAAAACTTGTGTGGGTTCTTCTTGGAATACTGCTGAGGTTGGTGTGGGTGCGTCAATATTGCGACGACCACAGCCAGCAACAGCCAGCAGAACCACGATTAGAACGATAATCTTTTTCATAGAGTAGCCCCTTGGTTACACTAATCATTGGTTAATCTTTGGACTGTTGTTAGTTTAAAATAATATGTTCGTTCTCATCAGACATGAATGTCACAATCGACCCATGACACATGTCATGTGTCTGTGACAAAAAGCACAAATCCCTTCAGATTGCATTTATTCACTTCCTACATTGCGATTCAGAATCATAGGCGGTACAATCTGCATGTAGGCATTCCATAAAGAAGAGAGATTTTGCTGGAGTAATCCCTGCAAAACGCCGAAGGGGCAAGCGATGCGATAGCCAATCCATCGTGAAACTCTCAGGCAAAAGGATTCTGGACTGGATAACCCTCTGAAGGTCAATATGACTGACAGGGCGCAATCTCGGCTTGAGGTGCGTCTTTTTTTGTTTATAGAGCACGTTTAAGGAGAATTCTTATGGGTGACTGGAAAGTCCCAGCCGATTTGAAATATGCCGAAAGTGATGAGTGGTTTCGTGTAGATGGGGATACCGTGACAATTGGTATCACAGATTATGCACAAGACCAACTGAATGACATTGTGTATGTCGAATTTAAAGATGTAGGGGATTCGTTGTCTGCTGGCGATTCGTTTGGTGAAGTTGAATCGGTCAAAGCTGCATCCGAACTATATAGTGTTATTGGTGGTGAAATTATCGAGGTGAATGAGGCTCTGGAAGATTCGCCAGAAACCGTTAATGCTGACCCTTATGGTGCGGGTTGGATGGTCAAGATTAAGACTGACGACACATCGCCATTGGATGGTCTGATGGATGCTGAAGCCTACGATAAATATTGTGATGAACGTTAAATAGTTATTGGCTATTTGTTGTTGGTTATCGGTGATACAGATAGCCAACAGTGAAGAGCTTATAACATAGATGAGAGGTGAGTTTTACTGTGAGTTATATACCCCATACAGATACCGAACGTCAGCAGATGCTGGCAGAAATTGGTGTCACGACGATAGAGGACTTGTTTGATGCTGTGCCGTCGTCGCATCGTTTCCCTCGTTTGGATTTGCCCAAGCCGATGAGCGAGATGGAAGTGGCGGCAGAGATGTTGTCCATCAGTGAGGTGAATGACCATGCCCAAGACTTTGCGGTCTTCCGTGGAGCAGGTGCATATCATCATTATATTCCGTCGGCTGTCAATCATATGTTGTTGCGTGGTGAATTTTACACAGCGTATACACCGTATCAGCCGGAAATTTCGCAAGGGACTTTGCAGGCGACCTTTGAATATCAGAGTATGATGTGTGCGCTGACGGGCATGGATGCTGCAAATGCGAGTCACTATGACGGTGCGACGAGTCTTGCCGAAGCGGTTACGGTTGCAATGGAAGTAACGCGCAATAAGCGTAAGAAGATTATCCTGAGTCATGCGATTCACCCGCAATATCGTGAAGTTGTCCGCACGTATCATCAAGGGCGTGGCATTCGCATTGTTGGTGACAGAGGACGTAGCGACATTGGCGGGCTGATGGATATGCTGGATGAAAACACGGCGATGTTGGCGGTACAGTATCCGAACTTCTTCGGGCAGATTGATGACTACACTGCGCTGGCAGATGCTTGTCATGAAGTCGGGGCGTTGCTGGTATTTGTCACGAACCCGATGGCATTGTCTTTGTTCAAGAGTCCCGGTGAACTGGGTGCGGACATCGTGGTCGGTGAAGGTCAGCCAATGGGTATCCCATTAAGTTATGGTGGACCTTATCTAGGTTTCTTTGCAATTAAACAAAAGCATGTACGTAAGATTGCCGGACGTATTATCGGTGAGACCGTCGATGCTGATGGGCAACGTGCCTATGTTATGACCTTGCGTCCGCGTGAACAGGACATCAAGCGCGAACGGGCGACTAGTAATATCTGCACCAATCAGGGGCTGATGGCGTTGAGTGCGTCAGTTTATATGGCGTTGATGGGCAAGAATGGTCTGCAACAAGTGGGTAAATTGAATTACCACAAGGCCCATTATGCCGCCAATGAAATCAATAAGTTGGACGGATACAGCGTCGATATGAGTAAGCCATTCTTCAATGAGTTTATGGTATCGTGTCCACGCCCGATTGCTGAGGTCAACGAGGCTTTGTTGGAGCAGGGGATTGTCGGTGGATATGACCTCGGACAAGATTATAACCATTTGGAAAATCACATGTTGTTGTGTGTGACGGAAGTAAACAGTAAAGATGAAATTGACGTACTGGTCGAGACATTGGGAGGGTTGAGCTAATGAGTGAACCGACGATTTATGAATTAAGTTCACCCGGACGTATTGGGGTTAATCTGCCAGAATGCGATGTCCCCAAAAGTGACTTGCCAACTGATTTAATGCGTGATGACCTTGCCATGCCGGAAGTCGGTGAATTGCAAGTGGTGCGTCACTTTGTCAAGCTGAGCCAGTTAAACTATGCGATTGACAAAGGCTTTTATCCGCTTGGGTCATGTACGATGAAGTATAACCCTAAGATTAACGAAGATGCTGCACGTTTGCCCGGATTGGCACAGTTACATCCCCTAACCGATATTGAAGGGGCGCAGGGTGCGTTGTACCTGATGTACGAGTTGCAGAATTGGCTCGGTGAAATCAGCGGTTTTGAGGGTGTCAGCTTGACTCCGGCAGCGGGTGCACAGGGTGAATTTGCGGGTATCTTGATGATTCGCAATTATCACATCGACAACAACGATTCTCAGCGTGACATCATTCTTGTACCGAATAGTGCACATGGGACAAATCCGGCGACAGTGACAATGGCGGGTTTGAAAGTCCATGAGCTACCTGCGGATGGTGATGGTAATGTTGATTTGGATGCGCTGAAAGAAGCCTGTGAAGGTGAATTGCGTAACCGAATTGCAGGTATGATGATTACCGTTCCAAGCACATTGGGATTGTTTGAAGGGCATATCCTAGAAGTTATTGAAGCTGTACATGACGCTGGCGGTCTAATGTATATGGACGGCGCGAACATGAATGCGCTGATGGGTGTGGTCAAACCCGGTGAACTTGGTTTTGATGTGATGCACTACAACTTGCATAAGACCTTCTCGACACCACATGGGGGTGGCGGCCCCGGCAGTGGAGCAGTTGGTGTGAATGATAAACTCAAGCCATATTTGCCCGGTCCAATTGTGGATATTGTTGAGCCTGCTGTTGATGACGACGATGCGCCACTGTATGGCTTTGTCATGCCCGAAAATAGCATTGGGCGGATGAAGGCGTTTCATGGTAACTTTGGGATGCACTTACGGGCGTATGCGTACATCCGTGTGTATGGTGATACAGGTATCCGTGATGTTACCCGTCATGCTGTGTTGAACGCCAACTACCTGCGTGCTAAGCTGATGAAAACTTATAAAGTGCCATATCCACGCTATTGTGGACACGAGTTTGTGATGGAAGGACGACTTGAGGGTGTCCATGATATTCATGCGTTGGATATTTCTAAGCGACTGATGGATTATGGATTCCATCCACCTACAAATTACTTCCCCTTGATTGTGCCAGAAGCCCTGTTGATTGAGCCGACGGAAACAGAGACCAAAGAAGCTCTGGATGCGTTTGTTATTGCGATGGAGAAAATCGCAGAAGAAGCGCGTACCAATCCTGATTTGTTGCATGATGCACCGCATACTGCACCTGTCAAGCGGTTGGATGAAGTCCGTGCGGCGAAGGAACTGATTCTGTGTTGTGCGCCTGCGTTACCGGGTGGTGGTGACTAGATTACGATTCAATATCTGAAAATTTATCAGCCTGTCAGCAGATGTTGATGGGCTGATTTTTTTATGATGTTATCAATCCAACGCCTGCGACAGCTATTCCGGTCAAGATAATTGCCCAAGCGACAACCCCTACAAACATCCATAATATCAATTGTCGGCGTGGGATATTAAGAGCTGTACCGATGATGCCACCGATTTGAGCACCTGTTGTCATCGGTGCGATGAGTCCGAAGCCGATAACCCCGTACTTGCGCCATATACGCATCAGCATACTATCGGATTCTTTATCAACATTAAGGTGTTCACCCCAGCGTTTCATGACCCAATTGCGAATCGAGTTGGCGGGCAAGATGACCAGTAGCACACCGATCATATAGCTGGCTGTTGTAATCAGGATAATCGCCAGTGGATGTAGACCGAGGGCGAGTCCGGCGGGAATTGCACCCCAGAACGAGAAGAAAGCTACCCCGAACGTGCTGAGGATTTTGGCAATTTCTGCGAGAAAGATTTCCATAAAATACATAACCACGAAGAACACAAAGGACACAAAGATATGTAGTCTATCATGTTTTGTGTGCGTTGGAATAATGGGTTGAGCATGTTTGGCGTTTGCTCTATGATTGCGCCTGTTGTGTTCACATTCATTGAAGGCGTTTGTTGTGCAAGACCTACTGCTGATTTTCATCAACAATATGATACCTGTGCTGGCGATTGCGAGTGTCGGGTTTTATCTGCGTCGGCGATTTACGATTGACCCCAAGACGGTCTCGACGATGATGTTTCATGTGTTTTCGCCTGCGCTGACGTTTCACTCGTTGTTCTACAGTGATATTAGTGGCAAGGACTTTTTGCGTGTGTACGGCTCGACGATAATGTTGTTGCTTACGATTGCGATGATTGGCTTTGTGGTATTGAAGGTGCAGAAGGTTGAGGGCATTGAGCGGGCGGCGACCCTGCTGGCGACTCATGCCTTTAACGGCGGGAACTTCGGCTTGTCGATTGTGCTGTTTGCCTTTGGGGAAGAGGCGTTAAGCTGGGCGGTCATCTGTTTTGTTGCAGGTACAACCGTAACGTATACGCTGGGTGTATATGTGGCATCCAATGGGCGGGCTTCGATTAAAGACTCTCTGTTGAATGTGTTGAAGACTCCGCCGTTTCTGGCATTATTGTTTACATTTTTGCTTAAGGGCTTGGGTGTGACTGAGTTGCCTGTGCCGATTGAACGCACGACACAGCTACTACGGGATGCAGCGATACCCTTGATGCTGGTCTTGCTGGGTTTGCAGTTGGGGCAGTTCGCACGCTTTGACCGCTTCCGTTTGATATTCACAGGGGTGAGTTTACGTCTGCTGGTTGCTCCGATATTGGCGGTGATTCTGGCGGGTCTGATGGGCATTACTGGGGATGCACGGCTGGCGTTTATCACACAGGCGGGAATGCCGACGGCAGTGGTGACGATTGTGCTGGCGACCGAGTTTGACACTGACCGTGACCTCGCTCTGAATCTGATTATGGTCTCGACCTTGCTCAGTCCGATAACGTTGTCTGTGTTGATTTACCTGTTGCAGAACGGTGTGATATAAGTGTATCTATAACCTGAGTTTTGCTTAATGCTTCAACTAATATAACATGATGTTTGGATACAATATTGGCACACTAGTCTGTTATTGGTAGCTGGTTATTGGTGGTTGGGAAGGACAAATATATTGTTTTGACCAATAACAAATTACCAAAAACCAAAAACATAACCACAATTGGATAATCAATCGTCGCTTGAACCATTGATTATCTTATCCAAAATTGACGTTCTATAGTAAATAACGGGTTGGCAACATGGCTAATATACGCAGAATCATAAGTATGTGAAAAAAGGAGTTGTATCATGTTTTATGGCGTTGCATATTATCCTGAACATTGGGACGAAAGCCAGTGGGAGAATGACGCTCAGAATATCGTTGATGCTGGGATGGATGTTGTCCGTATTGCTGAATTTGCGTGGACAAAAATGGAACCACGAGCTGGGCAATTCGACTTTGACTGGCTTGACAAGGCAATAGATATATTAGGTAATGCAGGGCTAAACGTCATTTTATGCACACCGACTGCCACGCCCCCATCTTGGTTGATACAACAGTATCCTGATATTCTGCCACAGAACGCCGATGGTATCGTCATGAAAAATGGCGTACGTAAGTTCTACTGCCATAGTAATCAGACGTATCGGGAATATTCAGCGCGCATCACGCTGGCAATGGCTGAACGCTATGGCAACAATCCACATGTGGTCGGATGGCAAATTGACAATGAGTTAGGTGATCATGACACGATTCGATGTTATTGTCCCCGTTGTCGGCAAGGTTTTATCAAATGGTGTGAAAACAAATTCGGCACGATTGACAACCTCAATGACGCTTGGGGAACTGTTTTTTGGAATCAGACCTATAGCACATGGGATGAAATTGATCTGCCATATCCGCGTCGTGAAATTGGATTGAACCCCGGACATCTATTGGACTATTATCGTTTTGCATCCGATATGGTCATTGAATTTGCTGAAGCTCAGGTGGATATTCTGCGCGACCATATCGCAAAATCACAATGGATAACAACCAATATCATTCCAACGTATTGGGAAATTGATTTTCACAAATTAGGGAAAATCCTTGATTTCGTGAGTTGGGATTGTTACGCCATCATAGATGCGACCTCACCTGTGCGTCAACCCGATGTAGGACCGTCGCCACCTGTAGAATTTCCGCCACGTTCGTCGATGATTTCACTGGTGCAAGACATTATGCGGAGTGTTTCCGAGAAGCCTTTTATGGTGATGGAAACCGCTGGGCAAGATCGGCTTGTGTCCTATCACACGCTCGCTCATGGTGGACAAGGTGTGAATTTCTTTCGCTGGAAAGGTGTTCGATTTGGGGCTGAACAGCGTCGAGGCGGTTACGAATACCACAGTATTTTTAGCCCACGTTTTCACGAAAGTCAGCAATTGTCTAAGGAATTGCATCAATTGGACAAATCCATGATCGATGCTCCATATCAAGGGCAGGTCGGGATTTTCTATTCCATCGAGATGGGTTGGGCATACGACATCCACTATGTTTACCCGCGTTCCCGCTGGATAGATGCTGTCGGATATTGGCGTTTGCTGGAAGAATACTACAGTGCCTTCTGGCAACAGAATATATCTGTAGAACCTGTCACAATAGCGCATGATTGGTCACAACTCCCTGTGATGATTATCCCGTGTTTGTATCTCACGACACCTGAATTGAATGAAAAATTGGCAGGCTATGTTGCCAATGGTGGTACGCTGATTGTCGGTCCGGCATCGGGAACAAAAGATAATCGCAATGCTTTTATTGATGAGTTACCACCGTCCGGCAAGCTCAAAGAAGTCTTCGGATGTGAATTGATTGGCACAGGCTCATTCGGTTATTTCGATGTTCAAGCACAGGTGACAATGAAGGCTGATGCTCCATTTGCTGAGGGTGAAACATTCTCCTGTAAGATGGAATCAACCGACAAAATTGGTTTTTTCTCTGCGACACGCCCAGCAGAGATATTACGCCCGACAACCGCGACTGTGCTTGCACATTATGAAGACGGTCAGGTTGCCTGTACGAGTAATCTATTTGGCAAGGGGCAGGCGATTTATATTGGATTTAGCCCGGATGACGACTTCATGACTGCTCTGATTCGATGGTTACAGGGTGAGAAAAAACTCCAACCCTTGATGAATACGCCCGATGGTGTGGAGGTAACCGCGCGAGGCGATGCGTTGTTCATCATCAATCATCAATTTGTGCCCGTCACGATTCATTTCAACAACCCGTGTTTTGATCTTGTGAATCACAGGCAATTGCAAGGGGATGTACAACTTGATGCACAATCTGCGCTTGTTATTCGAGAACAGGTGAACGAGAGTGATTAGGGTTATGCTGGCAACGAGTTCGACACGGACCGTGACCTTACGCTGAATCTGATTATGGTCTCGACACTGCTCAGCCCGATTACGTTATCCGTGCTGATTTATTTGTTGCAGAATGGGGTTATTTGATAACCACGAAGGACACGAAGAACACAAAGCAAAATAAGTGCTTAGTGCCTTGTTACTAGTGCTTAGTTTTGTTGAAGAAGGGCAAGCGTTTCGTCAGGGTCAGCAGGTAAGCCATACATTTCAAGCAGATTAGTTGGTTTCACTTTCATATGTTTACTGCTTGCTACAATTATTAAGGCTTGTCTTTGTAGTGCTGTAAGTTTCTCTATTTCAACAGCAATAATGGTGGAGTAATGTGACCGTCCTCTCTGTCTCTCTTGCTGGCGATGGGATGCAGTCAGGTTAAAGACTCTATCTAATAGAATCACACTTAAGGCTCTTGCATTATCTGGTACTTCGAGGTTTTGAATAGCCTTACCGATTGCTCGAACTACCCGTTCATCGCCTAGATTCCATAATGCCAATCTCGCATCATGATCCATATCATTAACTCCGGCTGGGATTAGAACAACAGCATAATAAAGATTGCGTTGCCGTGATTTTTCTTTCCAAATTGGATTGATGATAGCATCTATCAGGTATTCCTCTACGTCCTTCTCAGTTTGTGATTGCTTTAAACGACACAGCGAAAGGGCAGATGCAAACTGTTCTGGGCTGAATTTTTCGTCGGTCACTTGCCAGTTATTTTCGCAAATGTCAATCAGTTGCTGTTTTTGTGATTCCAGAGTGTTTGGTGCAAGTTCGTATAACCAACCCAGCCAATAAATCGCACATGCTCGTATTTTGATATCAGGCTCATGTTCTGCAACATCTATGAGGCAGGCAAGTATCTCCCTCTTTCTGGAAGTTGGTAGAAGGTAAATAGAACCTAGAATAGTAATTGCATAATATTGGGTACGAGGTCTGCTTTTGCCAATCACGGCAATTAGCGAATCAACCCCATCCATCAAAGCAACATATTCTGGAGGTAGTTCAGATTGATTGGATGGAATACGAATATGTTCGAAGGACACTGTATTGTGGAGTGGAAAGAGTAGTAAATCAGCAATTAATTCTTGACTATCAGGGTTGGAAGTAGGGAGTATTTCAAACAGGAAAGGGATTGTATAAGCTATAGCTTCACAACCGTCACCGTGACCAAAAAGCAGTTCTTGCAAATCTCGATGTGCGCCTTCTCGGATAATTTTATTTTCTGCCATGATTCCCCGTAGGTTTGCGGGTATATCTTCACTTGTTCCAAAGCAGGATTCGACTTCGTTCCAGTTTATATCTTTGATAGTCTCAAGCATGGTTTTCATTCACAATCTTTCTGTGTTGACAGTATTATACTGCAATCGTGCATGATAGAATCGCATCATTGTTAAGGAAATTAAATGATTAGGATGTGTCTATGACCGACAATGATTTTTTGTTTCGCGGTGACATAGAGGAGCTTGACCCTGATGTTGCTGACCTCATCCGCCATGAGACAGCACGGCAACAACAATATCTGATTATGATTCCATCGGAAAGTACCGTTCCCTATGCGGTGCGTCATGCGCTCAGTTCGGCGTTCCATAACATTTACGCTGAGGGCTATCCGTTGGAAGAAACCCGTACCATGAGCCAGCAGGACATCCTCGATTATAATCAGCGTCTGCCGGAGTTCCGTCGTAATGCCGACAACCGCTATTACAAAGGCACTGAGTATGCCAATATTATCGAGTCGTTGGCGCGTCGTCGGGCAGCAGAAGTGTTTGCGACCAATGGCTTGACACCGGATGACCTCTATGTGAATGTTCAACCGCTGTCGGGTGCGCCTGCCAACAATGCAGTCTATACGGCTCTGCTCAATGTCGGTGATACCGTCATGGGCATGGACTTGATTATGGGCGGTCACCTCACGCATGGGAGTCCAGTGAACCGTAGTGGGAAGTTCTTCAATATTGTCAGCTACACGATTGACCCCGAAACCGAACAACTCGATTATGACAAGATGATGGAACTCGCGCTGGAACATAAACCCAAGATGATTATCGGCGGGTACAGTAGTTATCCAATGCAACCCGATTGGAACGAATATCGCAAGATTGCCGATGCAGTTGGGGCGTATCTGTTGGCGGATGTGGCGCATGTGGCTGGATTGATTGCTGGCGGTGTCTATCCGAGTCCGGTCGGGATTGCTGATGTGGTCACATTTACGACACATAAGACACTCAACGGTCCGCGTGGGGCAGTGGTCATTACGCACAAGAAAAGTTTGTCAGCCAAAATTGATAGAGGTGTCTTCCCCGGTGAGCAGGGTGGCCCCCATGTGAATGCGATTGCTGGCTTGGCAGTTGCGTTGCGGTTGGCGAGTACAGAACAATTCAAGAGCTTGCAGGAACAGACGGTCACAAATGCGCTACGGTTAGCTGATAAATTACGGGAGCGTGGTTTGCATCTGCCACATGGTGGAACAGACACACACTTGATGGTGGTTGATTGTAAGTCAGTTGTTGGTCCCGATGGCACAACCCTCAGCGGGGATATGGCGGCACGGGTGCTGGATTTGGTCGGCATTGTGTGTAACCGTCAGACGATTCCGGGGGATACAAGTGCGTTGCGTCCGTCAGGGATTCGCTTGGGGACACCGTGGATTACACAGCGGGGCTTCAAAGAAGAAGAAATTGACATGCTCGGTGACATCATTGCTGATGTGTTGCAGGCGTGTGTGCCGTTTAGTTTGATGGGGCGGATTCGTCCGTTGGCACGCACCAAAGTTGACTTTGATGTGTTGCAACATGCGAAGGTTCGGGTACGTGATTTGTCCGCGAGTGTCGGGATTGATACCGATGCTGCGGTCGATGGCTATCCGCACTTTTATTATGGTGACGAAACAACGGATGATAAGTTTTATCAGATGGGTGTTCATGGCGAAAAAGCGACGGCATATCTGCATACCGTGTTGACAAGTGATGTGTTGGCGTTGTCGGATGGCGACTCGCAACCGACGCATATTCTCGAAAAAGATGGCTCAGTCATGGCAAGTGGTACAGTCATGCGAGTATCTGCAACCGAATATACGCTTAATGTTGCCGGACAGGTGGCGCGGGCTGTGGCGTGGTTGCGCGGTTTGAGTGACGGCTTTGTGCTGTTTGATGATACAGATGCCCATGCCAAAGTGCCGGGTCCGGTTGATGTGACTGTCATCGGTGAAGGTGAAGCGGTGTCGATGGCGGGTACAGCAGGCTACGCACAGAAAGCCTATTGCGTCGGTATGAATGGTGAGAACTATTTTGCTGAATCGGGTGATGAATTGCCAAAATTTGTTCCCAATGTGGCGATGGTGGATATGTTACAAGAGACTCCGTTGCATAGCTTACATAAAGAACTCGGCGGGAAGATGGCACCCTTTGCTGGTTATGATATGCCGTTGTGGTATGCGTCGGTGTCGGAAGAACATCACGCGGTACGCAATCATGCAGGTATCTTTGATGTGGCGCACATGGGTGTTTATGATGTGCGGGGTGCAGGTGCAGAACAGTTCCTCGATATTGTCACCACAAATGACCTACAACGGCTAGCAGTCGGCGATTCACATTATACGTATTTCCTCGATGTTGATGGGATTCCGCTTGATGATTTGATGATTTATCGTCTGGCTGATGACCACTTCCTTGTGGTGGTGAATGCCTCCAATGATGCCAAGAACTGGCAGTGGTTGAACGCAGTCAAAGATGGCACAGTAATGGTTGACCCGACTGACCCTGCGCGTACTATTGAAGGGGTTGACCGCTTTGAGTTACGCGATTTGCGGACAGCACAGTGGGGCGATGAACAGCGTGTAGATATTGCCTTACAAGGTCCGGCGAGTTGTGACATGTTGCTCCAATTGGATGGTAGCGACGAAGACAAGGCAAAGATAAAGGCGTTGAAATGGGCAGGTGTGGCACAGGTCAATCTTGGTGGCTTTGACTTGATTGTGTCGCGGACTGGCTATACAGGTGAACGAGTTGCCTATGAGTTGTTTGTGCATCCTGATAAATCTGCTGACTTGTTTAAGGCGTTTGTTGATATGGGTGTAACGCCATGTGGATTGGCTTCTCGTGATAGCTTGCGGATTGAAGCGGGATTGCCGTTATATGGTCATGAGCTTGAAGGTGATTTGAACATGAATCCTGCTGATGCTGGCTTTGGCGCATATGTCAAACTGTATAAGCCATTCTTTATTGGTAAGAGTGCGTTTATTCAACATGAGATGGGACGTGATGCACAGGTCAGTCGCTTCCGTATGGATAACAAAGGCGCGCGTCCGGCACATCAAGGTGACCCAATTGTCAACGGGCGTGGAAAAGTTGTCGGCATTGTGACGAGTTGTAGCATTGACAGTGATGGCTATCAACTTGGGCAGGTGTTGCTACAGAAAGACTATCGCAAGCGCGGGACTGAACTAGCGGTATTTGCTGGGTCAAGTCGGGCGAAGGCGAAGGAATTGAGTAATCTTGCGATTGGCAAGAAGGTCAATATGCCAGAGCCTGTTACGATTTTGTCGCGTTTTCCGAAACGGAAGTAAGTAACCCCCTCTAAATCTCCCCCAAAGAGTTGGGGGAGACTTCAATTTGTTTCAATTATTCTGTAGATGGTAGTCCCCAGATTTGGACTTCTGCATTACTACCGCGCTGAATAAGCTCTGTGCCGACTCTTGAAAAGTGGATGTCGTTTCCACTGCGATATTCAATGTAACCGACACCTTCGCCACTCTCGACATCAAAACCCCATAAACCTGAACCAGCATGTATGACGAGTAAATCACCAGTTGGATTGATAGCCAGTTCGATGTGAGACGTGCCTCCCTCAGGTCTGATAAAATCAATGGTGTTGACAACCTCACGAGTAGCGATGTCCCAGAAATTGATTTTGTGGTGAACGCATTCTTGTCCGGCGGCTTCAATAGGTTCACGGCAATAAGCGTAAATCACCTGCTCATTATCGGTGGTGAAGGTCACATCAAATATACCACTACCGGATTCTTCAAACGCTTCAATCGTGTCGCCATTCCGATTGAAGAAATCCATTGTGCGGTCAAGATAGATGACAGCAAATTGTGTTTCATTGGGTGCAACCGCAAGTTGTGTGCCAGTTTTCTGTAACGTGTTGATTGTGAGGATTTCTTCAAGATACTGATAACCATATATTGCCTCTAAACCGATGTAAACCAGCATATTATCAACGAAGTCCATGTCATAGACAAAGTCTTCGATGACACCATATTGTTCCTCATTGTTTAAATCCCAATATTCGATGCGGTCAGGATTACGTAAGGCAATAGCAACGGTATTATTGCTGACTGTTGTGCTGACGATATTGGTGTTTTCTGATAGCTCAGGCTCAACCACGATGGTTCGGTCTTCATAGAAGCTGTGAAAAGCGTATACTTTATAGTCGGGGACACCTGTGCCGAGAACATACCAGCTACTATCTACAGCAAGTGAGGCTGATACATTACCTCCCCCCTGATAGAGTTGTGTTTGTGTCAGCAGGTTGAATGTACCTGTGTCAATAACACTGTCATCAGTTAATATAACTGGTTCAAGCCAATAGTCCTCATCTGTGCCTTCTGCGACCCAACCTGTCAATCTATCCGTCTCGACTTGCCGCCAGCGAAAACCAACTTCGCATGCTGAGCCGTCAATTACTTTGAATGACTGCCACTGTTGAAGCTGTCCGAGCCTGTCATCGTTGGGCTTGGCGCGGATGTTGATGGGGTCTTGTGTATTGACATACCCATAGTCACCGACAGTTAAGCGTGTTGCCGGACAATCATCAGCCTCTTGTGCAACTATCACATTGACACTCAATAATAATACTATCAGTAGTAAAAATCGCATTTCTATTTCCCTTCACCGGAATTTGAAACGTTCTCCTTAATTCTACGGGTTGCAGGATTTTTGTGCGCATGATGACAATAAAAATCGTATAAATGATTTTATGGCTTTACCTCACAGAGATAGATGTCAAGCCAATCAAACTCATCATCAACAAGTTGGCATTCTCCGAATGTTTCGCGGTCTATGAAATTAGACTCAAAGATACTGTCGATGGACATTTTAAGTCCTACAGGTATTGGCAAGATTGAGGTTTCTGGATTAGATGCTGAGATTATGTTTACGTTTTGTTCTTGTATTACAGTTAACTCATAGTATGCAGGCAAAATATGACAGGCATGTTGTGCAAATAAATGTACATCGGGTTGATATTGTGGGATAGCTTCAATTAACTGTGTAATCGCTTCCGCGCCTCTAATCTGTGAAATAAATGGTGACATGCCAAGCATTATCAATATGGCAACGATAGTTATATACCGTCTGAAAATGAACCCAAGTCCAATACCACCACTAATCGCTAGAACTGGAACTAAGTACAGATAATTGCGGGCGAATAAGGTTCTTCCTGTTAGTAGATCTTGAAGGATTGCTGCTCCAAATGCAACGACTACGATGAGTCCGATACATGCGAGTAACGTATAGTGTTTGTGAATACGATAGAGGACAATAAACCCGATCAGAGTGGCTAATAAGTAGAGAACGCCAAATATCATAGGTAAATACGCAAGTTCCAGCCATCTCGTGATAAGTACCATGAAGGATGGTTCACCAAATCCCCCCAATGTTGATAATATATCACCGATAACGATGGCGGGTAAATAGAACATGAACGCGATGATACCGCCAGTGATAATACTTACAATTTGCCGGATGATTGTATAGTTTCGTGATTGTAAATATTGGATTCCTAGCAATAAAAGAATCGCCCCAATATACAAAGCCATCGACGGAATAACCATTAACAATGCAAATGATAGCAATAACTCTAAGATGCGATGTCGCTTATTAGATTTTTTGGGCACTACAATAACGATATATATGAGCGCGAGTGTAAATAATGCTGATAATGTATATCCTCTTCCATCCAGCATAAATTGTACAAATTCAAGGTTGGTTGCAAGGATTAACATCACGCCAATACCACTGTAATGGTTATGGAGTTTGCGACCGATGCGATAGCCTAAAGCACAAGTTAGAATGCCTGCCATGAATGCTGTGAAGCGCACACCAATGTGTGACATGCCCATCAAATTGGTTGTAATCCACATCAGCAAACTGTGTAACAAATGATTGTTTGGTGTTGTGTACCCTAAGATTGCGGAAATAGGATTATGAGCGTATTTGTATAGCGTGCTGGCTTCATCACATTGCAAGGTTCGTTGGATGGAGGTTCCGGTAATGATTGTTATGAGAATAAGAAGTACAACAACAGTGAGTAGTTGACGAAATGCTTTATTGCTCAAAATTAGTAATCCTACATATGTAATTTGATTTTAGATTTCGTTTATGAACTGATAACACTGTCTATAAACGGTTGCTATAGAATCGTTGTGATTTGTCTGTGTATACAACATTATCTGAAGTAGTTTTAGGGATTATCGTCCAACAGTCGAGATGCTTCGTTACGGGCAACAATCTCAGTAATGCGCTCATGACGGGCGAACAGAACAATCGTATCGCCTGCACGTACAATTTCCTCACCTGCAGGATGAACATTGGGAACACCATCGTCGTTATTATGCAAAAGTACAATATCGACATGCTCATCTTCTTGTATGACACCGACAGTTAGACCATCCATGAAGGAATCTTTACGGACAATCAAACGAATCATACTATATTCCATGCCTGCGATATGGAGGTTTTGTGTAATCTCTGCACCAACAGCTGCTCCGGCAAAAGCAGGGGCTGCAAGGTCTGATGCGCTGAGGACTTCCACGCTGAAAAAACGTTCGATTTGTTGAGCAAGACGCTGGTCCCACATACGGGTGACAAGCCGGATATCTGGTTGCATATCGCGGACACGCATGGTGACTTCGAGATTTACATGGTCATCCGATGTCGCAATGATGGTAGCGGTTGCATACTTAAGGTTGGCTTTTTCCAGTATATGAACATTGCGTGCGTCTCCGGCAATAAGGGGAACACCAATTTCGCGCAGGTCGTTATCTAGCTCTTTTTCGAGGCTATTATCGACTGCAATAACTTCAAATCCCATTTGTATTAGTGTACGGACAATGCGCATACCAACGTGTCCGATGCCGATAACAATTACATGTCTGCGATAAGTTGATGCCACTGCTGCCTCCCATGCGTCTCGTCGTTCGTCTCGATTAAAGAATAGCCGTATAAAATCTGCTGCGCCACGCCCAACAATGTACACAGCGAGCAGAGGTTGAATATACCAGAAGATAATCAAATAAGGTTCGGTTGGTACTTCGATAGATGCTTCGAGCACCATCAATGCCAACATAATATAGGGCATGTCAATTAATTCGAGCGGGGGATTATCTGATAGCGTGTTATTCAGGTGCATGTACAGATACCCACCGAGAAAAATCGAAATCATGAAGACAATGAGTGGTCGGCGGAACTCTCTCACTAACGCTTGTGAATCATGCCATACAGCACGAGATGTGCGCATAAATCCTGATTTTTGGGCGCGTACTGGCACTGTCCTTACATACCGTTGTTCTGTCAAGATTGTTCCTTATCATTCCAATTCTATCTATTATTTTAGAGGTTTGTTTGTGGTTTGGATAGTGAAATCGGTCAATTAAATGTAAAGGTAACATGTGTCATGGAAAATCAGGATGTGCTTTTTTGACAATCTGTTAACGCGGATTTAAAATTCATAATACAGTGTCAGTCCAGATGGATTGGCAATTGTTGAAAATTAGTTTTGTTTAGCACATCGCTATTTTGGAGGCGACCCCTTATGAAAGAGTATACATCTGAAAATATTAGAAATGTCGCTTTAGTCGGGCATCAGAGTTGTGGTAAAACCTCACTGGTCGAAGCGCTACTATTTAGCACAGGCGCGACCAGCCGTTTAGGTAACATCTCAGAGAAGAATATGGTATCCGACTGGGATGATGAGGAAAGAGAACGCGGGTTGTCTTTGTCCACTTCGCTGGTGCCGATTGAGTTTATGGATACCAAGATTAATGTGTTGGATGCTCCGGGCTTCACAGATTTTCAAGGCGAACTGAAGAATGCAATTCGTGTAGCAGATTCAGTTGTGGTTGTTGTTGATGCTGTATCTGGCGTTGAAGTTGGTACAGAATTGGCATGGGAATATGCACGGGTCTTCCAGCAACCGATTATTGTCGTGATTAACAAGATGGACCGTGAAAACGCGAATTACGAGGAAGTCCTCGACCAACTGCGCACGGCGTTTGATGACTATAAGTTTGTGCCTATTATGCTTCCGATTGGGCAAGAATCTGAGTTTAAGGGTGTTGCTAATGCGCTGACGCAAAAAGCATATTATGAATCTGGTGGCGAACGGTCTGACTTGCCGGAAGAATATGCGGATGCGTTGGAAGAAGCACACCTTGAATTGATGGAAGCTGCGGCGGAAGCTGATGATGATTTGCTCCAGAAATATTTTGATGAAGAAACTCTCTCATCGGAAGAAATTCGAGATGGTATGCGCAAGGCTTCACGGTCGCACTTGTTGAAGACTGTACCTGTCTTTGTGACATCGGCAACCCAGAATATTGGTACGATTCCACTACTAGAGGCGTTTGTTGCGTATGCTTCACCACCGACTGTGCGCCGTGTACGAGTTAATCGCGGTGATGAGACTGAATATATCAAAGCACCGCAATCAGACGATAAGCCATTGGCTGCTTATGTATTCAAGACCTTGAATGACCGCTATGTTGGGACGTTAAATTACTTCCGTATTTTCTCCGGTAAGATTACGAGTGATAGCCGGAACATCAATGCCAACAGTGGTGAAGAAGAACGATTCAACTCGTTGTTTGTGATGCGAGGCAAAGAACAAATCCCTACGAAGGTGCTTCATGCAGGTGATATTGGTGTGGTTGCCAAGCTGAATCATACGAAGACAGGCGATACATTTGTCGATACAGATAGAGATTTCACAGTTGTTCAACCAAGTTTCCCTGCACCCTTATATATGGTTGCGGTTTCTCCAGAAGGGCAGGCAGATAGTGCGAAGATGGGACCAACGTTGAGCAACCTCTGTGATGCTGACCCGACTCTCCGTTGGCGACAAGATGAGGATACGAAACAAACCGTCCTCGAAGGGATGGGGCAAATCCACATTGATGTGACACTCAAACGGGCGGAATCGTTGGGGGTGAATGTAGTCACAGAGATGCCGAAAGTACCATATCGAGAAACTGTCACAGGTAATGCCGAAGCCAGTTATACCCATAAGAAACAAACAGGTGGCGCGGGGCAATATGGTCGTGTGGACTTGAAGGTTGAACCCTCTGAAGAAGACTTTGAATTTGAATCTTCGGTATTTGGTGGTGCGATTTCACATCAATTCCTTTCGTCAGCAGAGAAAGGTATCCGTGCAGTTTTAGGCGACGGCGTAATTGCTGGCTATCCGGTTGAGAAGGTCAAGGTCAATGTGTACGATGGTAAGGAACATCCCGTTGACTCTAAAGATATCGCCTTCCAGATTGCTGGACGTGAAGCTTTCCGCGATGCCTTCCGCAAAGCAAAACCTGTTCTGCTAGAGCCGATTATGGATGTTTCGATTACCATTCCAGAGGCGATGATGGGTGACATCATGAGTGACTTGAATACCCGCCGTGGTCGTGTACAGGGTATGGACACTGTTGGTATTAAGAGTATCGTGACGGCAGAAGTTCCGCTATCGGAGATGTTGCGCTATGGGAATGACCTGCGCTCAATGACAGGTGGGCGCGGTATCTATACGATGGAATTTAACCGCTATGACCGGATGCCAAGCCACGTTCAAGAGCAATTGATTGCTGAAATGGCATCAGCAGAAGAATCATAGGCTTTCTGACAGTTGTTTGAATTTGAATATTTGAATATAAAAAAGGCGAGACTTTGCAATCTCGCCCTTTTGAATGACTTAGTTAGAGTTGTTGGGATGCGACGGTGGTGCGGGGTCATCATGTGTGTCGCTATCGTCTGTGTCTGATGACTCATCGTCCATATCAGAGGTGATTTCGCGCAGATGTTCGGCAACATTTTCAGGGACGATTTGTTCAACGTCATCATCTTCTATGCCAAGAATTTGCAAGATTTCATTACGTTCAACAGTCTCTTTGTCAAGCAATGCTTCCGCGATTTGGTCAAGTTGTTCACGATGGTCTTCAAGCAATTCACGAGTTTCTTGATAAGCGACATCAACAATACGTTTGATTTCAGTGTCAATTTTGTAAGCAGTTTCTTCACTGTAATCGCGTCCGCTAGCGATTGCATACCCGAGGAAGGGTTGTTCGGAATTATCACCATAATTCAGCATGCCGATAGAATCACTCATACCGAACATCTTGACCATGCGACGGGCAATTTGTGTAACCTGTTGAATATCACCGGCGGCACCTGTAGTCACGTCATCAAAGACCAATTCCTCTGCGATACGCCCAGCCAAACCAACACGAATAAACGCTTCTAGTTGCTTCTTGGATTGATGGATTGAGTCATCTTTTGGCATATAGAAAGCAACACCCAATGCACGTCCACGCGGGATGATGGTTGTTTTGAGCAGTGCCATTGCATCTGGTATCAGCATAGAGACAAGTGCATGTCCGGCTTCGTGGTAAGCAGTGACACGGCGGTCTTTATCGTTGGAGAGCGGCGGACGTTTTGTACCCAAACGAATGCGTTCATATGCTGTTGTGAAGTCCGACATGGTAATCAAGCGACGGTCATAACGGGCAGCATTCATGGCAGCTTCGTTAGCGAGATTGGCAATATCTGCACCAGAGAATCCAATCGTTGCCTTCGCCATAGACTCTAAGTCAACGTTATTTGATAGCGGCTTATTTTGGGTATGTATCTTTAAAATGTCATGGCGACCGTGCATATCTGGTAAATCGACTGTGACTTGACGGTCGAAGCGTCCGGGGCGTAACAATGCTGGGTCAAGTACATCGGGACGATTGGTGGCTGCAATCATGACGATATTGCTGTCATTATCAAAACCATCCATTTCAGATAGCAACTGATTCAGTGTTTGCTCACGTTCATCATGTCCACCGCCGAGACCTGTCCCGCGCCGACGACCGACTGCGTCAATCTCATCCACGAAGATAATCGCAGGGGCATTGTCTTTTGCTCTCTTGAACAAATCACGGACACGCGATGCACCGACACCAACAAACATCTCGACAAATTCGGATGCAGCGATACTGAAGAATGCGACATTGGCTTCACCTGCGACGGCGCGCGCCATCAGCGTTTTACCTGTCCCCGGTGGTCCAATCAGCAGAACTCCACGCGGGACTTTTGCGCCGACCTTGACGTATTTTTCGGGTTGTTTGAGGAAATCGACAACTTCTTCTAATTCCATCTTGGCGGCATCTTGTCCAGCGACATCGTCAAATTTGACATTCGGCATTTCTGGTGATTTTTCACGCGCCTGTGATTGACCGAACGAGAAGATACCGTTCATCTGACCTTGTGCGCGTCGTCCCATCCAGACAAAGAAACCAATAATCAAGAGAAGGGGTAAGAAGTTGATTAGCAAATTAAGGAGAAGTGAGGGTTCATTCGGTGTTGCACGAATGACTTCTATTCCTTGTTCATGTGCTAGTGTCAGCAGTTCAGCACCACCATCAGGGGGCAGATTTGCTGAGAAGCGTGTGACGGTTTGTGTGCGACCGGAGCGTAAAGGCACGATGACGGATTGTTCAAAAACGCCAGTAACGCTTGTCTCACCTTGAAAATCAAGCATGGCAATATTGCGTTGTCCAAGTTGTTCATAAACAACGGAGTAGTCTACCTCGCTTGATGAGGAAAATCCGCCGAATAGTCCCGGTGATGAGACTAGGGCTAGTAGCATTAAGAGAACGAGTAATCCTGGGGATACCCATTTCCGCCAATCTGGGGGTTCGCCCTGTGGTGGACGGTTGTTCCCGTTGTTTTCATTTTCGTCTTTGTCGTTGTTATCCCAAAACTGCATTTATCGACATTACCTTCGAGTGTTTTATCTAATTTTTTTGATTATACCTTATACCCTGTCAGAATTATGCTAATTCTTCCTTAGAAACATTCTCATTGTTTAAATTGATAGGTTCATCGTATAATAATAATACGTAACGTTTGGAAAATTTTATGACCCCTAACCAACCTGATAACAATCAACCTGACAATACTGAGGATACATCCTCAGCGCAAGATAGCGTGTATTCACAGAAAGACGTGGAAAAGGTCGTTGACCGACTTAACAAATTGGGCGGGCTTGAAGACCCTAACAAAACATGGACTCCACCACGAAAAGACAAACCATTGCCGGAGCTTGACCTCACATTAACCGAGGATGATGAAGATTATAGCACTCAACCCATACCGTCTGAGATGCTCATTCACTCAGAATTTTCTAAGGGTGAGCCACCTGAGGTCATTGAAATACCGACAAAAGATATATCGCAAACAGAAATTACGGTCTCAGCACAGGTGGTTGAAAATCAGGAGCAAACACTCGCTCAGGCGAGTAGCACGCCACCGTGGACACTTCAGCAGTTTTTTAATGGCGAGATTGATTTGGATATTGAATTGGCTCGTCGCTTCCCGACTATGCCGATGATGTCGATTGTGAAAACTCGCGCACTTGGCACTAACACTGGGCGCAAAGTGGCGGAACTATCGTCACAGGATGGTGCGGCGACGATGTTGATTGATGCTGATACGGTCAGCAAGGTCATCCAGTTGTCGTTTACGGTCGGGTCAATGTTGACACTTAAGTTTGCGATGACCGACTTAAGCAATATGGATAGAGACCGCTGGTTAGAATTGATGCGCCGTGAATCGGGTGGGTTGGCTTTTCTATGGGGGACAAAACGCTGGGCAAGTGACTATCTGATTTGTATCTCACGCAAGCATTACACCAATTTATATGCTTTCTCACCGAGTAACTTTGAAGCGGGTGTGCGTCTGACCCCGACTGTTACCAAAGAAGTGTTGAACTGGTTGGAGCAAATCTGGGATGACCCTGAACCTGATAGCGAACCGCCTCAATTGTTGACGTGGTAGGTTCATAACCACGAAGCACACGAAGGGCACAAAGAAGTTTTTGTGTCCTATACTAATCCCTATCTAACACATCCCCTCTACAATACGAGCAATTAATGAATGCAAATGTTCAGCAGATGGCATAATCCAATTTGCGGATGAACACGCAGGTTCATCCCTACACAGTCCAACATGAATGGATATGCTTTTTCGCTGTTTCCAAATTTAAAGGACAAATGATGAATCGACTGAAAGACGAGACGAGTCCGTATCTGTTACAACATGCCGATAATCCGGTGGACTGGTATCCTTGGGGTGATGAGGCGTTTAAGGTGGCGAAGGAAAATGACAAACCGATTCTGCTGAGTGTCGGGTATAGTGCGTGTCATTGGTGTCATGTCATGGCGCATGAAAGCTTTGAAGACGAAGCAACTGCACAAATCATGAATGAGCTTTATGTCAATGTTAAAGTTGACCGCGAAGAACGCCCTGATGTGGATGATATTTATATGCAAGCCGTGCAAGCAATGACCCGTCATGGTGGGTGGCCCATGACTGTGTTCATGTTCCCTGATGGTCGCCCGTTTTATGGTGGGACATATTTCCCCGATGCACCCCGTCACGGGATGCCCGCGTTTACACAGGTGTTGCAGGCGGTGCATGATGCTTATGTTAATCGGCGTGATGAACTGGAAAAACAGGCAGATAATCTGCATGAGGCCCTACAGCGTGATGTGTTGGGTATCGGGCGCGATGATGACAGCGGATTGACAACCGATATGCTGGATGCCTCAGCGCAGAAAATTATGAGTAACTTTGATGAACAATATGGTGGGTTCGGGAATGCACCCAAGTTCCCACAACCGATGACACTCGAATTTCTCTTGCGTTATTATGACCGCACAGGAGATGGCAATGCGCTTAATGTGGTTCTGCATACGCTCCGACAGATGGCAAATGGGGGTATGTATGACCAGATTGGGGGCGGGTTTGCGCGGTATAGTGTCGATGAGATGTGGCTTGTCCCGCACTTCGAGAAGATGCTCTATGACAATGCACAGTTGAGTCGTATCTATCTCCATGCCTATCAGGTAACTGGCGATGAGTTTTTCAAAGATATAGCGGTTGAAGTCTATGACTATATTCTGCGTGAAATGACTGCGCCGGATGGTGGCTTTTACAGTGCGACCGATGCCGACAGCGAAGGCGAAGAGGGTAAGTTCTTTGTCTGGACGATTGATGAATTGAAAGAAGCCCTTGCGCCAATTGAGGATGACCTGCCGAATGCGTCCAATATTGCGATTGAATATTTTGGTATGACTCCACGCGGGAACTTTGAAGGGTCGAATATTTTATATGTGCCGAATGACAAAGCGACTGTCGCTGAACGGTTGGATATGACAGTTGAAGAACTTGATAATGCGATTACGGCTATCAAGGATAGGCTGTATGCGTCGCGCACAAGTCGGGTGCATCCGGGGTTGGATGACAAAGTGCTGACCTCGTGGAATGGCATGATGTTGGCGAGTTTGGCGGAAGCAGGACGTGTGCTGGAACGTGATGATTATCTGGCATCAGCAGAACGTGCTGGCGAGTTTTTGCTGGAATCAATGGTGGACGAAAACGGCAGATTATATCGCACACACAAAGATGGTCGCAGTAAGCTGAATGGCTATCTTGAAGACTATGCTAACCTGATTGATGCGCTGTTGGAATTGTATCAATCGACCTTTGTCGAAAAGTGGTTTGCCGAGGCGCGACGGTTAGCTGATGTTGTGCTGGAACACTTTACAACCGATGATGGCGGATTTTATGATACCAGCGATGACCACGAAACGCTGATTACACGTCCACGCAATTTACAAGATAATGCTGTTCCGTCGGGCAATGCGATGATGGCAAAACAGTTGTTGCGCTTGGCGGCATATACGGGCGAAGGCGATTATGATGAGGCGGGTCGAACAGTGTTGCGAACCCTCACCGACGCGATGGCACAGTATCCGTCAGCATTTGCAGAATCGTTGAACGCAACGGATATGCTGGTCAACGGATTGGCTGAGGTAGCAATTGTTGGCAATCCGACCCATGCAGAAACCAAAGCTGTATTTGATGTGTTGCGTCGTCCGTATCGTCCGAATGTGATTACAGCATTGGCACGGGGTAATCAGGATGAGCATGAGTTAATTCCTTTGTTGAGCTATCGGGTACAGCGTGAGGACAAGCCGACAGTTTATGTGTGCCGGAACTTCATGTGTCAGATGCCTGTTACGTCAGCAGAGGAAACACGCCAGTTGTTGATGGAAAGTTAAGAGCAATAACCCCGAAGACACGAAAGACATAAAGGTTAGGGATGGCTAACGATAAGGATGCTGTCCCTACATAGACTCACGATAAAGTGATACACTTGCCCCTTCGTGAACAGTTAAGGACTAATGAATGGCAATACTACGCGATAAGATTATCGTGGTTGATATTGAGGCGACCTGTTGGGACAAGATGCCACCGCCCGATGGTCAAATCAACGAAATAATTGAAATTGGACTCTGTATTTATAACGTAGACGAAGACGAGATTTCGGGCAAACGCAGTATCTTTGTGAAACCAGTGGCTTCTAAAGTCAGCCCATTTTGTACTGAGTTGACGACCATCACGCAAGACGATGTGGACGAACATGGTATTGATTATGCCGATGCGTGTCAGTTGTTGGTCGATGAATACAATGCGCGCAAATATGTGTGGGCGAGTTGGGGTGGATATGACCATAAGATGTTCCGCAAGCAGTGCAAGCGTATGGGTGTGAGTTATCCCTTTGGTGATAAACATATGAATATCAAGTCGGTATTTGCCGATTATGCGGGCAAGCGGATGGGCATGGCGCGGGCATTAAGACATACAGGCTTGGAACTGGAAGGGACGCATCATCGCGGTGATGACGACGCATGGAATATCGCGCATCTGTTGCAGTATATGGTGCACAACTATAGCAACGACTTCATCAAGCGGTACTGGTAGCTATGCAAGAGCGACAATCACAGCAGGATTACTTCCGCACCATTTTACGCACTGTTGTCGGTCAAGCATTTGAAGCGGCAGGGTATCGTTTTAAACATGCGCCGATGCAGTGGATAGGTGGGAAGTATCGCTTTGAGAAGCCATTAGATGCTGGGCTATACGGTTTCATTGATTTTCAGACGTTGGTGTATGCTGATAATATGTGGGCTTCGGGGATGGCATCACGCTTTAAGGTGCAACTAACACGCTCCGATGACCCAAATGGTAAACCGAGTGACCATGAACAATATATTACCCGCAGCCTGAGCCAATTGGTTGTGGGTGATTTTGGTGTGAAGATTCTGCCGGATGTTGAGCATTGGTGGACATACCGTGATACCGATTCGCTGGGTAAGGGATTGGCAGAAGCTGGGCATCTGGTGGTGGGATATGGTTTGCCGTGGCTATACGGTGAGTTGACTCCTCCCGATACGTAAACATAGGTTGACCGTTGGTTGACAATTTGTAAGCCTCTACGTACTATGACCTCAGTTTTGATAAGTGAAATTCAAGGACTCTTATGCGTCTACTGATTGCCCTGTTATCCGGTGTCTTACTGTCAGCTTGTACACTCAGTGACCCGGACTTGCCAGATTTAACCCCGAATCAAGATAATGTCATCTTTGTGACGGCAACCCCACTAGCTGCGACAGCAGTTCCATTGCAGAGTAATACAGCGACTCCGATTCCGCCAACTGTGCCACCGACACCGGATGTTGACCCGTCGGTCTTATTGCAGTTAGCTGATACCTACGAGACCAATGGATACTATGAAGATGCTATCGGGGTCTATCAGTCGTTGATCAGTCAGGGGGAGGCGATTGCGTCAGAGTATCGGGCTGTGTCAGCATTTAAACTGGGGCAATTGGCGGTACGTGATGGATTTTTTCAGCAGGCGGTTGATTCACTAACGTTGCTGATTACACAATTCCCGAACGACCCACAGACACCGCAGGCATATTTCCTGCGCGGTGATGCCTATCTGGGCTTATCACAGTGGCAACCTGCGATTGATGATTTTCAGCAATATTTGAGTTTACGCCCTGGGTTGATTGATAGCTATGCTTACGAACGCATTGCAGATGCACAGATTGCCTTAGGGCAGACGGATAACGCGCTGGCAAATTATGAATTGTCCATCAATGCTAAGCGTACAATTGTGCCTCAATTGGTTTTGCGAGAGAAGCTAGCACAGATTTATATCAACTTGGGACGGCGCACGGATGCAGTAGCGCAATACGATGCGATTTTATCCATTGCACAAAATACGCCTTATCGTGCCAATATCTCGTTTACCGCTGCCAAAACGTTGTTGGATGGTGGCGATACTGAGAATGGTCTCAACCGGATGAATACGGTATTTACTAATTATCCCAATACTGCGACGGCATACCAAGCGATGTTAGCGTTAGTTGCTAATGGCTCTGAGATTGATGGATTCCAACGTGGGAAGACTGCTTTTGTTGCAGGTGACTATCAGGCAGCGATTAATGCCTTTAATGAGTATACAACCAATTTCCAGTTGGCGGCTGTTCCGGCAGAATTGCACTTGTTGCTTGGTCGTGCCTATCGTGAAATTGGAAACTTTGATGCAGCAGCCGTTGCCTTCCAGACGATAATTGACCAGTATCCACAAGACCCTTTGTTCGCTGATGCGTTGCTAGAACGTGGTCGGACACGCTTTTTGTCAGGGGATATTCCATCGGCGATTTCTACGTATCTCGATATTGCCGATAACTATAATTACCTGACGGATGCAGCGGGTGAGGCTTTGTGGCGGGCAGGGTATTTGTATGGTACGAATGGCGAATTTGGCTTGTCACGTCAGATATTTGTGCGTCTGGCGGATACTTATCCCAATCATGAATTGACGACAAATGGCTTGTTTATTGCGGCATCGGCGGCGGTCAACAACCAAGAACCAGCTGTTGCTGAGAATTTGTATTCTCGTCTGGCATCACTCACAACAGGGCAAGACCAAGCGGCAGCTTACCTTTGGGTTGGACGATTGGCATTACAGCGCGGTGACCAGAACACGGCGAATCAGGCGTTTGACTTGGCAGTGAGTTCAGCACCCGATAGTTATTATGCAGCGCGGGCGGGTGATATTCGGATTGGGCGTGAACCCTTCCAAGCACCAGGGGAATATCAATTTGCATTTGATGTGACAGCGGATGCACAAGAAGCCGATGCGTGGATGCGGACAACATTTGGCATTCAGGCAGAGGGTGACCTGTGGCGTTTGTCAGAAACACTCAATACTGATTTGCGAATGATACGGGGACGTGAATTATATGCAGTCGGCGCGTATGATGAAGCCTTTGCTGAGTTTGAAGATGTGGCGGATTCTGCGCGTGAAAATGGTGATGCACTAGCGAGTTATCAATTAGCAGTGTATTTGCGCGGTATCGGTGCATATCGTGAATCTATTATTGCAGCGGCAGATATAATCATTGCGTCCGGTCAGGGGACATTACAAGTTCCGCCATTTATCGCACGGATGCGTTTCCCTGATTATTACATTGATGTGATTCAACCTGCGGCAGATGCGCGCGGGGTAGACCCATTATTGATGTTGTCGCTGATTCGTCAGGAGAGTTTGTTTAACACCTTTGCGACAGCGGGAGCCGGCGAAAAAGGACTCATGCAGGTGATACCGGGTACAGCACAATATATCGCTGACCAATTGCAATGGGAAGATTATCAGCATAGCGATTTGTTCCGTGCCTATGCGGGGGTTGCTTTTGGGACATTTTATATTGACGAGCAGTTGGAATTATTCAACCAGAATGCGATTGCGGCGTTGGCAGCGTATAATGCAGGACCTGGTCGTGCGCTGGATTGGAACGCGCTTTCCGGCGGTGACCCTGACTTGTTTATGACGACAATCACGATTGATTCGACACGCGGATATGTGCAGTTCATTTATCGCAACTACAACATTTACCGTGAGCTTTATGGCATAGGATAACAATCATACACAAAACAACATGATGATTAGCATGTCATCATGTTGTTTTGGTTTTTGATGAAGCATAAATGGCGGAAGATTCCAAAAATAAGGGTGAGGAACTAATTTCCGTTTTGAGCGAGCATTGCCCGTACTTTTGCGACAAGGTCATGATGCAAAATTGGTTTTGGCAAGTAGTCGTTTGCGCCCGCTTCCATACCACGCATGACACTATCGGCATCACCACGCGCTGATAGAATCAAAACAGGAATTGTGCCCGTATCCTGACGCTCCCGCAACATTCGGCAGAGTTCGATACCATCAATGCCGGGCATCATGACATCAAGAATAATTAAGTCAGGCAAATTCTGGTCAAGCATTGCAAGAGCAGAATCCGCGTCTTTTGCTTTCAAGACGTTGAAACCGCCACGTTCCAGCATGATGCCGATGAGAGTCAATGCTCCAATTTCATCATCGACAACTAAAATATTCTTCTTCATTCAATCCTCCGCAGTTGGTTTGTACACTGCACGACAGACAGTTTTAAATCTTATCTAGTTGTTACTCTAATTACCATCATAGCGGGGTTTGGTTATTTTTTTCCTTAAGATTCGTCTCTAATCTCAACGATGAACCCCACTTATTTATTTTCATTATACTGGATTCTATTTATCGTGCCTATTAAGGTTCGGACATCCGGTGCATTTCAGATTCTTGGCACATGACAGGTTTTGCACGCCAAACCCCTACCCATTATTGATTTGTGCGTGTAGCGGGATGACAAACCCAAAATGCCAAATTATTGAAATATGTCCTCAGACATCAGCAATAGTGATAAAGCTATTTTGATGGATTACGTCGCGTAATATTGTAGACATGGCTATAATAGACCCAGTTGAAGAGAGGACACATTATGCAACCGACTGTTATCTTATATAATCCCATCAGCACATCACCGGGCAAACAACGCCTGCCGATGTCATTATTAGCAATTGCATCTTTGCTGACCGATACCTACCAAGTTGAATTGATTGACGGCAATCTGATAGAGGATGTCGCACAGGATATTATTGAGCGGGTGCGGGCGACAGATTCAAAACTACTCGGTGTGACGGTAATGCCTGGTCCGCAATTACGTCAAGCTGTGCCTGTATGTAAACGAGTCAAGCAAGCCTGCCCTGATTTGACTATTGTATGGGGCGGTTACTTCCCAAGTAATCATTATGAAACGGTACTGAAAAGTGACTTTGTGGATTATGTGATTATCTCGCAAGGAGAGGTGGCGTTTCGGCGGTTGGTAGATGCTGTGCACAATGGCGAAGATGTTGAAAATGTTCCCTCGCTGGCGTATAAAAACGGCGATGTTCATTTAACTCCTCGCGCGCCGATTGCTCCGTTGAATAATATGCCGATGTATCCTTATGACATTCTCGATATGGAGCAGTATGTTGGGACAAGTTATCTGGGCAAGCGTGTTCTAGCCCATCATACCAGTTGGGGATGCCCGTTTGCGTGTAACTTCTGTGCGATTGTGCCGTTGGCGCGTCGGCAGTGGTCAGCGGAAAGCCCTGAGCGGGTTGCTGAGACGATGCAGATGATGAAAGACCGCTGGCAGATTGATGGGATGGAATTCCACGATATGGACTTCTTCGTTAAGGAAGACCGCAGTGCTGAAATTGCTGAGCGTATGATTGGCATGGATATAAATTGGTGGGCATTGGGACGTGCTGACACGTTGATGAGCTATTCAGATGCGACCTTTGAGATATTGTCTAAGAGTGGCGTGAAGATGATATTCATGGGTGCAGAAAGTGGCGATGATGAAATCCTTAAACTGATGAATAAAGGCGGAAAATCGGGGATTGATAAGACGCTTGGCATTGCTGAACGGATGCAAAAATATGGGATTGTGCCAGAGTTTTCGTTTGTATTAGGTACACCCCCTGACCCAATTGCCAGCATTGAAAAGACGATTCAGTTTATTAAGATGGTCAAGGAAGTGAATCCAGCATCTGAACTGATTTTGTATATGTACACGCCGACCCCACAGGAAAACAGCACGCTGTTGCAAGAAGCAGAAAGTCTCGGTTTTAGTTTCCCGCAGACATTGGAAGAATGGGCGGGTGAAGATTGGGCAGAAAAATCCTTACGTCGTAACCCCGGTACACCGTGGTCACAAGACCCTGTACGTCGTAAAATCCGTGACTTTGAGACAGTAATTAACGCCTACTATCCGACAGTGACTGATATGCGACTAAAAGGTACGATGCGACATTTGTTGAAGACACTCAGTGGTTGGCGGTATAAGTTGGACTTTTATCAGAACCCATATGAGCTGAAAGTCTTGCAACGGTTGATACAATATCGGCGACCGGAAACGATGGGTTTTTAAGAAGTGGGTAGGTGGGATATAAGTATCTCCTCATCGTTATGCACATCAACATTGTCATTGCCCAATGTGGGGATTATACTTGTTTTTGTACAGAAATTCACAAGCGGATGAGAGAAGATATGATGAAATTAGTATTCCGAGCAGTATTTTTGTTGCTGGTGACTATCGTCGTTGTGGCGTGTGGGACATCAGCAACCCCTGTATTTGAAGCACCTGACGAAGAAGCCATCGCAGAAGCACAAGCTGCTGAAGATAGTGGCGTGGAAGTTGCGGTTCAACCTACTGAGACCTCTGTCCCACCAACAGCAACATCCGAACCACCGACCCCGACCACTGAACCCCCAACTGCAACCCCAACAGAAGAACCAACGGTTGCACCATCAGACCCGATTGCACGTCTGATTGCATCGCGTGATGCGGCGAATGGTGAAATCTTGTTCAATCAGCAATATGCTGAAACTGGCTTTGCCTGTGCGACTTGCCATCATGTGGACATCGCAGAAAACCTGATTGGACCCACTATGCTAGGCATTAAAGATGTTGCGGGTACACGGGTCGAGGGCGAAATTGCAGAACGTTATTTGTATAACTCTATCGTCAATCCCAATGCTTATATTGTGGAAGGGTTTGTCGAGGGCGTGATGCCTGCCAATTGGAGTGACGTGATGAGCGACCCTGAAATTTATGACATTATTGCGTACTTGCTGACACTCGAAGAGGGTGCGTAACTCAAGACAGACATATAGAGTGAATTTCGTAGGGGTGGAACTCAGATCCACCCCTACATCATGTTTATTGTGTCGCAATCTCTATAATTCATCGTTTTCCCAGAAAGTTTCTGCTGGCACACCTTCTGGAATGAGCATGGTTTCCCCTTCCATGACATCATCTTCAATCATGGGCAACTGATAGGCTGTATCGGATGTGGTCGGTAGCTCAATATAGACTGCTGTGCCTACCCCTGTTTTGGTCTTAATGCGAATTGTCCCACCATGTGCTTCGATGATTTGCTGTGCATCGGTTAAGCCCTGTCCCATGCCCGGTACATGGATGACTTCACCATTATCTTTGGTGGGATGTCCTCGATAGTAACGCACAAATAGATTGTCTTTGTCTTCATCACGGATGCCAACGCCACTATCACGGACACGTAGGCGTGCCATGCCGTTTGCCTCACCGCGAATTTCAATGGAGAGTTTGCCTTCGTTTTGATTGTATTTGATGGCGTTGTCGATGAGATTGCCGATGGCATAACGCAGGCGTTGTTCATCACCGAGAATGAATAGATTTCTTTTTTCAATGATGACGTTGAGCGTCATGTCGTTTGCCTGTGCGATTTGTCGCCAATCGTTGGCAATAGACCAGACGAGTGTCTCGGCAGATATTGACCGTTGGACGCGGGTGGCTTTTTGTGGTGAGAAGCGGGTGAGTTCGCGCATTTCGGTAATCATCGACTGTAAAGTTGAGGCATGTTTGGCGACATCACGGGCAAGACTGCGGACAATATCGTCACGGTTTTGGATGGCACGGCGTGAGGTATCCTGTAATGAGACTTGTACATCGTCAATCATCTGCGACAGGATTTGTTCTTGAACACGGTCACGGCGAACATCGTCTGTGATGTCCCGCAATAGCACAACGGAGCCTAAACGTTGCCCTGTGCTGACGACAATTGCTGATGCTTGTGCGAGTAGCATCTTCTCGTCTAAGGCGATGCTCTGAGGATTACCAAGTGCGTAGAGACCGGGCGCGATATTATTCCCCAAGGTTTCGGACACGAGTTCTGTGAGTTCGTGGATGCCTGCGCTGCGATAAACGCGCTGTGAGCCAAGTAAATCACGGGCAATGTCGTTCATAAGTAAGACACGCCCATCAGTATCCTGCACGACGACACCTTCTGGCACGGCTTCAAATGCGAGTAATAGATAATCCCGTTCACGTCGGAAGCGATGTAAGGTACTACGGAATTGGTCTTCGCGCTTTTGTACGGTATCGGCATAGCGATTGACTGCGACTGCCATCTCGCCGATTTCGTCAGTGGGTTCCATCTCGACGCGGACGTTTTCGCCCTCTGTGAGTTTTTCGACGGTTTCGGTGACAGTTTCGACGCGACGGGTAAAGCTCTGAATGGTGATGGCGGCTGCAAATGTGACTGCCCCTGCAATAACTGCCATGAGTATCGCGGAAATTTGCCTCCCGCCTGCTGTGGCAAAGGCAACATTATCCGGCATGAGAATTGAGATTACGCCGAGTGTCTGTTCACCGACGGAAAATGGAATATATGCTGACCGATAGGCTTGCTCATTGAGGGATAAGCCGTCAGCGACAGTGACTTGATTGCTATTGCTCAAGGTCTGATTGATGGTTGCTGGATTGATGTCGATGAGTGATGTGTTACTCGAATCCAATTCTAATGTGGTATCGAGTAGGGTCGCATCTGCTGAATAGGCGGATAGGGATGCCAGAGAATTGGTTTCAATCGTTTCTAAGATGGTGTTGAGGTAGCGTCCGACAAGTAATATCCCAATAGGAGATTCATCACCACGAATGACAGTTGCAACATATAATGCTGACCCATTGGGTGTTTGTAATATACCAACCTGATTTGGTGCTTCAGCATTCATCATAGACTGTACGAGTGGTTGGGTTGATAGGTCTGTGTCACGGCTGAGGCTATAATCGTCAGCGGTTGGATTATTCAATAGACCAAGGATTTCTTGTCCAGTTGTATTCAGTACAATCACACTGTCGATGTCGGTGGCTACAGCGAGTGGTTCTAGGATGGTCTGGAGTGTTTCGGCATCGGTTGCTTGTGTCGCGTTGGGTATGCCCTGTGTGAAGGCGATGCGCTGTGTTTCCTCAAGTAGGTCGTTGTACTGTGCTTGACTGGCTTCGGCAACTTGAACAGCCGTTTGTACCAGCAGGTTTTGCTCGACTGTTTCCACATTCCCACTGAGTGAGTTGGAGAGCAGGAACGCACCTATCATTGCAATCACAACAAGAACGAGATTAATTGGGGTGACAAATCGCACCATCAATGGGATGAAGCGGACGGGCGGATTTTCAGTTGGTTGTGGTTGAGGTGTCATATGCGTTTAGCTTTGCCTATATATCAGTCATGTATTTATTGTAATTAAATTTTGGGATTTAGCATGTGCCATATCCGCGTGATGTGAATGTCAGCGGGTCAACAGGGATGTCGTCAATGCGTGTCTCATAGTGAACATGGGGTCCAGAGCTATTTCCAGTTGAGCCACTCCACGCGATAATACTGCCTTTGCCGACCTGTGCGCCTTCGGAGACATTAAACGAGTTGTTATGGGCATAATACGTGATAAAACGCCCATTCTGTACGATAACCAGATACCCATAACCTACATCACTCCAAGCTGCATAGGTGATGACACCACTATGTGTTGCGATGACAGGCGTATCGAGTGGAATGCCAATGTCGATGCCACCGTGATAGGCATGGAAGCGTTGCGTCAGGATGCCATCAACCGGATTACCATCAGGCGCGCATTCTCCTTCAATAAACGGGAGCAGACGCGGGTTGCCTTCGTCATCAATCGGTGACACCGTTGGGATGAGTTCACCGGGTAAGGGTGGTAGGGGCAATGGGGGTGATGTTGGGTAGGGCAAGGGCGATGGTGTGAGTGTTGGCTGTGGTAGGTCGAATTGTTGATTGCCAGACCTCGGTAAGTATGCACCAACAACAGGAATATCTGCGCCGTACACTTGCAAAATTGGTTGGTCAGCTTGTGATTGTTGTTGGTCAATATAGTTAAATAGCTGGCTGTTAATCGGTGGATAGGGGGCGACGGGTGCATCAAGCGATGGCGGTGTCAGTGTGATATTGAGTGATATGTCGATAAGTTGATTGGGCGGTGCTTGTGTCCCAAGTGTGCCGGATACAAGTATCACAAAACCGACTCCTAAAGCCATGATTAGGGGGAGCCAGATGACCATTGTGCGCTTGAGTATGTCACGTAATCGTTGCATGAGTTTCATTGTACAGCATATCTTTTGCTTGTGCTGTGGGTTATAGATTATAGAAATAGTACTGTATTGAAGTCGGTTGAAATTCTGAAGTTATCAGTTCTTGCAAACACCAGTCATTGGTTTTTGGTTATTTGTGATTGGAAAGTGCTGTCCCACAGCGAGTGTTTACACCAATAACCAACAATATGGATGCCCATTTATTGAGATATGTTTGCATATTGGAAAGTTCAACCGAAACAGATACACAACCATAGCAATAGCCTTAACATTGATTTTACGTGACTGTGATAGACTTAAAGTTAAGCTTTCGGGACATGCGGGAAGGGTATTATGCAAGCACAACGATTATTAGATAATTTGCACGCAAAATATGGCAAAGACACAGATGAGTTTTTTGGTAATCCTGACCTGTTTGATGATGTTCACACTGTCGAACCATTTGATAAGGTCAAGAAGGTTGCATTTCTAGCGGAGTCGTTTTTGCCGAAGGTTGACGGGGTTGTTAAGACGGCTTACTTGACATTGCGGTATTTACAGCAGACCGGACGTGAGGTCTTGATATTTGCGCCGGATATCGCGGTTGACCATGTAGGCGATTCACAGGTTATCCCCCTGCCATCAATTAGTGTACCCAAAGCTCCTGAAACCCGCATGGCGTTGCCGAACCCTGCGGTTGCCCGTCGTATTGAAGAATTTCAACCTGACCTCATTCACCTGTTTAGCCCTGCAGCAATGGCGGTGAATGGCATGGCAATTGGACGACATCTGAATGTTCCTGTGATTGCAAATTATCAAACTGATTTGCCGGGCTATGCGTGCCAATATGGTTATCCGATGCTGTCGGGACCGGTGCATCGTTGGTTGCGCTATATTCACAATGGCTGTCATTTGACGCTAGCACCCTCGCATACAACAATCCGCGAATTACAATCTATCGGCTATCATCGTGTTCGTCATTGGGGACGTGGGGTGAATACAACCCGTTTTCATCCTGACCATGCGACCGCAAAAATGCGTGAACGTCTGCTGAATGGGCGCGACCCGAACTCGATGTTATGTGTGTTTGTCGGACGGCTTGCACCTGAAAAGCGGGTTGACCTCTTGCATGAAGTCGCAAAATTAGATGGTGTATCGGTTACAGTTGTTGGTGATGGTGCGATGCGGGAAGAATTAGAAGCGCAATTTGCAGATACCGATGCACACTTCACAGGCTATTTGCTCGGTGATGAGTTGGCACAGGCATTTGCGAGTGCGGATGTGTTTACATTTACAGGCGAGAATGAGACCTTCGGGCAGGTCATACAAGAGGCAATGGCTTCTGGTTTGCCATCGGTTGTTGTCAATTCTGGTGGTGCACCGGACGTGATTGTACGTGGTGTGACGGGATTGATTGCTGAACCGACACCGGAGTCCTTTGTCGAGGTGATTCAGTATTTGCGAGATAATCCTGATATTCGCAAGCAAATGAGCTATGAAGCACGTCAAGAAGCTGAGCGTCGCCCATGGTCAGCGTTGATGGCGCAGGTCGAACAATATTATGAAGAAGCTTATAACATGAATATGCGCTTCAAACGCTTGTTTGGGTCAACCCGTTATCACTTGCCGATGTCGATTCCGCGTGAATTGGCTCGCCGTGTGAGCGATGCGTCATAGTTGCACTCTATGCTATTTACGGTATGCTTGAGTCTGATTGACGTAATGAATGGATAAACGCATGCAAGACGATAACACCAAGCGGACATTGGCACTCATCTCGCACGATGGCAAAAAAGCAGATATGGTTGCGTTTGTGATGGACCACAAAGAACGCTTGCGAGATTTTAATCTGGTGGCAACAAGCACTACCGGACAATTTATCATTGAAAAGACGGGGTTAGATGTACAACGGATGTTGTCCGGTCCATACGGTGGTGATGCACAGATTGCTGCGATGGTAGCAGAGGGCAAAATTAATGCTGTCTTCTTCTTCGTTGACCCACTTGGTAAACATCCCCATGACCCTGATATTCAAAGCCTATTGCGGATTTGCAATGTGCACAATATCCCCTTGGCAACAAATATTGCGACTGCAAAATTACTCATTAATGCTTGATTTTAGGTGTGGATGTGACACAAAATACCATGTGTCCAACTTTTAGATTGTTACGTATAATATAACTTGCAACGTATTTGGGGCAGTTGCGTAAACGTAAATGACCCCAACTCTATTTATGTTTGGGGAATAATAAGGGAGCGATCGTGGCTGAACCCGATCCAATTATTCTTGAGTGGGTAGAAGCAACGAAGCAGGGCGACCAAGATGCCTTTGCCGAGTTGGTCTACACATTCCAAGACCCAGTTTACAACTTATGTTATCGGATGCTTGGCGAAAGTGGCGAAGCAGAAGATGCGACACAGGAAGCCTTCCTGCGCGCATATATGAATATTGAACGCTATGATACCAACCGGTCGTTTAAGACATGGGTGATGTCGATTGCGTCGAATCACTGTATCGACCGTCTGCGGAAACGCCGCATGAAGTATGTATCGTTGGATGATGAACCGACAGCAGCGGCATTGGCGTTAAGTAGTAGTGACCCACTGCCAGAACAGGCAACCCTACAAAATGAACGTGGGGAAGCGATACAAGATTTACTGATGGAGTTGGATGCAGATTATCGGATTGCGGTAATTTTGCGCTACTGGTATGACTATTCGTATTCGGAGATTGCACAGGCGATGGGGACAACGGAGAGTGCCATCAAGAGCCGATTATTCCGTGCACGTCGAACGCTGGCTGACTTGATTGGCGAAGAACGTGACGAAGACGGTTTAACCAACCCGCAATTGAAAGGGAATTAAGATGTCCGATGAACAGAGCCAACAGCGTCAGAGAATGATGCAAGAAGCAATTGATGGAGACCTATCGGCAGATTTAGCTGACCAATTGCGTGATATTATCGACCGTGATGCGTCGGCAGCGAAAGAATATGACCGCCTGCAACGGGTGGATACATTGCTTAAGCGCGCCCCGCATCGTCGCGCCCCAGCACGTTTAGCGGCGACTATTATGGCACGCTTGGCGGAAAAGGTCGAAGCCGAGACACAAGTGAAATCAATGCCGGATGGCGCACAGCAGGTCATGATGATGAGTATGACCGTTGCCATGATGAGTATGATGCCGATGATGGAAGCTGCATCATGGTTGGTACTCAATGCACAACGCGACCCCGAATTGTTGGGGGAAGTCATGACGGAGACAATCGGGCTGATGTCCTTGATGACTCAGGCGATGGTGATTCTGTTGGAAGATGCTGAACAACTTGCAAAAACTGACCCGCAAGTTGCCACTGCAACCCTCGCCCTCACACCCTATATGATGCGAACAATCTTGGACTACATTGAAGAAACGATGGTTGATGACGACATAAGCCGTCTAGTAGATTAGCGACGGAAAAATCCTAGCAACCGATGAATCAGGTTGCGTGGCTCATCGTCCTCATGTTCATAGCGTGACCAAAATTCCTCTATACCCATTGTGTATGGCTCACCCCGTGCACCAATAACAAGAAATCGCCCTGCATCAACTTGCACGGGTTCTCGATGTTCAGGGCTTTGCATCCATATTGGGTGGGTGACTTCTTTCGCCCATACACTCGCCATTTTATAAAAAGGACGGCAACCGAGTTCCATGAGATGGGCTTCGGTCTTGGTAGGTTTCCAGTCACGCTGGTCCCATGGGCGGTAGGTATCGTCAAAGATGTAAGGCTCGACGGGCCAATGATAATAGTCATTCAATGTGGGTTGGATAACTTCGCCAGCGCGATAACAGATAGCATACCCTGTCTGGGCAACGAGTTCTTCTCCCCATTCTGTATTGATGACGAGAGGGGCTTCCCGTTCGGGTAAGCGTCGTGTCATGACCACTTGTTTGATGCGGTCGTATTTTTCAAAGCCAGCGCGGACGAGTTGTTGCTCTGTCCATTCCTGTTGTTTAATGACGTTCATTGGAATCCTTATTGTCCAATCACTACATGTCTCCTTATTTTATAACATGTTTGACTATATCGTGGCAATTTTTGTATGGTTTTTATAGCTCATTCGTCCCATTTTATGCCAAAAGCTATCAGTCTGCGCTGTGGTGTGTATAATTATAGATATAAGTTAGATAGGTATCTGTTTGAGTAGATGCTTCATAAAATATTGCAATACCTATGAAATAGAAACAATTTGGTCTTGTTGATTTTTGTATTTTGCCTGACTCTGCTACACTATCTGGGATAGTGAACTTGATTTTTGTGGTGGATGTCAACAACGATATGACGACCTCCAGATAATATTGATTGAAAAAGGTAAGGACACAGGCTCATGCGACAGTTACGTGGTCTGATGATATGGATTGTGATGGTGCTGATGGTTGGGACTGTTGGCGCAGATTCTCCGGCACAATCGAATATCTTTCAGGAGTTTACATTTGAAATACGGCTGGATTTAGAAAGTTTGGCAGACCGAGTGTATGGCGGTGTCCGACCAGAAGCATGGACGAGTAATGCGGATTTTACGCAACAGTCCTTTTTGGCGGATTTGTGGTTTGACAATGAGTTGTTAGCCGATGAGGTTTTTGGGGCAGGTATCCGACCCGAGGAATGGATTGGGGCGACGACACGTAATCCTGAACTCATTTCGCGTAATATCCGCCATGACCTCGAAGTGACTGCGGACTCATTCTTGTCTGCTGATACCCGACCTGATGGCTGGGTGGGTGCGCCTCCTGTCTATCGTTGTAGCCGGACAATACAGAACCTCCTTTATACACTAGCGGTAGGGTTTGGTGTCCGCCCGACAACACCGGAGAGTGTATTGGATTATTGTGTAGCTGTGGCAATTGAGATTGATGACGAACTGATTTCTAGTATTCAAGGGACGAATCAGGAAGCAACAGATTTTCAGGGGCTTATCTGGGCTGTGCGTGGTGACCTTGAACGTTTGGCAGATGAGACGCAGGGCTTGGGAAACCGTCCACCGAGTTGGATTGGTAACACAGACCTCAATTCACCTGACCTCGCAGCCGACACACTATCTGATATGGAACGCCTCGCGGATACTCTGTTAGGGCAGGATGTGCGACCAGAAGGCTGGAACGGCACGATTTCTAGTTCGTTGGCGACATCGTACCGTAACCTGCGACAGGACATTGAAATTTTGGCGGATGCCACTCCTAATATTGGAGAGGGTGTGCGTCCGAATGGCTGGCAGGGTACGGATTCGTTGATACGCTGTTCCAATGATGTGCAGAATCTGGTTGTTTTGTTGCAACAAGCCTATCAGTTCCAAGTTGAGAGTACGATTGTTTTCTCCTCAAGTTTCTGTTCGTTAGCAGAAGACCAAGCAAATAATTTTGCAGAAAACCCGCCGATTGATTTAACCGAAGAAGAAGAACAAGGGACGTTATATGAAGCGGTTTATGCCTTTGCTTATCTCGATCCTGCGGCATTAGAATTTATGGGGATTGTGCCAGAAGGTATAGAGTTCCGCGCATGGTATCGTAACTTTAGTGGTTCGACGATGATGTTTGTCAGCGGTGAGAATTTTGCTGTGTATATGGATCGACGTTGGACGACAATGCCACAGGAAGTCTTTGACCGTTTACCCACGCTGGAAGGTGTGATTCCGTTGGCGTTTTGTGATGCTTCGTGGTGTAATGGTCCTGCGCCGACCCCGACCCCGACAGGTGGTGGTGCATTATTTGATATTGTTAACGGTGTGACAGCTCCTGCGCCAGTTGAAGGTGGTGGAGAATCTACCGGAGGCGAAGGTAAAACGCAGGTTTCGTGGAACAACATCCGTATAAATTATCTGTTGCAACGTCCTGAGGCTGGTGTGGCACAGGTCACACTAGAAATTTGTAACGATACGGCACAAGTTGCCTGCGAGCCTGTTTTCGCCGTGACGAACACAAACACAGGTATTCTCGTTGCGCCGATTTCTCAGTTTAATGGGCTGAATGTGTATGAGTTGCCTTATGGTTATTCAACGAACTTTATTATCGAAGGGGCTACGCTGGTCTCCAATGATATTTGGCTGAATGACCCGACCTTGCTGACACCACAGGCGACTGTTGACCCTGCATCTATCACCGCGACCCCGACACCAACAGCAACATCGGGTGTGGTTGTGATTACGGCGACACCGTCATCCTAGCAAGTATGAATTTGTAGGAATGCAAAAGGGGCATCTGTTGTAGATTGCCCCTTTATTGTTGGTGTAGATGTTGGTGGCGATTAAAACTCATCTTCATCGGGAATCATATCGATGTTGCGGACTTTGTAGACAACTGTGCCATCAGGTACTTCGACTTTGACTTTATCGCCGACATGTTTACCAAGTAAGGCACGTCCGACAGGGGAGTCTAGGGAGACACCACGACGACCATGTGTAATTTCCTCGCTATCAAGCAAATCCATCGTAAATTCTTCTTTTTCCGATGTGTCGTAGACCGTCACACGATTGCCGGGGGTGATGGTTTCTGGGTCTTCATCCGCATCAATAATCTGGGCGCGCGCCAATACACTTTGTAGATGTGCGACACGTTCATCCAGACGCTCTTTGGAAATCATCGCATCAAAGAATACCGCTTCTTCCCCTTGGTCATCTTCACGGGCATCGGCAAGCATTTCCGCGACTTTTGTGTTTTCTTCGCCTGTTAGGACATTCAGTTCACGTTGGAGTTTTTCATATCCTTGACGTGTGAGTAGGACTTTACGTTCTGCCATGTTATTTGTTCCTTTCTTGTTGCATTACCGTGTATACGGCAAATCATGCAAAAAGTCTTACTATTCAGCTATAGATAAATGTTATGGAATAGTAGACGAAACGCCCCACCACAATGCGACGGGACGAGCATGTGTCTATCATATGTGTAATTACGCATGAATTACATTAGAATTGATTATTTTGTCGCATGTTTTTAGTTTATTTGGTGTTTGCGGATTTGTATCCCCCAATGATTAGGGGTCTGTGTGGGCTAGATTCTGCGATAATTTTCATATTGATGAAAATAAAAGGAGCGTAATATGGGACAGCCATTAATGACCACACAAGATAATGTATCGGGCTTTGAAATTACACATACGATCGGATTGGTACGTGGTAACACGGTACGGGCACGGAATATTGGGCGAGACTTCACGGCAGGGATTAAGACCTTATTTGGTGGCGAAATTGCTGAATATACGAGTTTGCTGACATCAGCACGGGAGCAAGCAATCGAGCGTATGTTAGAAGACGCTGAGGCGCGCGGGGCAGATGCTGTCGTTGCTGTACGATTCGAGACATCGAATGTGTTGCAGGGTGTCGCAGAACTTTATGTTTATGGGACTGCTGTGAAACTACAAAAACTTTAGGGTCTTTCATTTTCAGACATAATCACTCAATTTGGTAAGGCAGGTTGTAATGATTTGAGTTATACTCTTGTCATCATATACGACATAAAAGAATTGAGGTCGAAATGTTTGAAGAATTTAGAAAATTCATCATGCGCGGGAATGTGATGGATTTGGCAGTGGGTATCATTATTGGTGGTGCGTTCACGACAATCGTTAATTCGTTGGTCAATGATATTATCATGCCTCCGGTCGGGTTGCTGTTGGGAGGTGTGGACTTCTCGAATATCTACATTAATTTGTCGGGTACAGAATACGCATCACTTGCTGCTGCACAGGAAGCAGGTGCCGCAACGATTAACATTGGGTTGTTTATCAATGCGACAATTAACTTCCTGATTATTGCATTCGCGGTTTTCTTGATGGTGCGGGCTGTCAATCGTCTGGAAGAGATGGCAAGCAAGCAAGAAGAGGTTGCTGAGGAAGAACCCGCAGAACCCACAACCGAAGAAAAACTGGTTGAAGCGATTGATAAGCTAAACACCAATCTGGAAAAGATGAATAGCTAGGTCACACACCCACCAAGGAAGCGTTGCCAGTCAAAGCCAATGATTTGGTCAGCGATGGCAACGCGCAATATATTATCATTACCGAGGTTATGCCAGAGGATACCACCATCACGCCCGTAAACTTGTACACGGTTGCAGATACCTCCCTCAGGGCGCACTGTGATGATGTTGCCACCACTGCTGGTTAAGAGCACATAATTGTCTTCCCAACTTAATTGCACTTGACCGGAGATATTTGTGCCGAGGTCAGCCGACCAGATGGCAGTGTTATCTGCGCTATAGGCATTGAGTGATTGCCCATCAAATAAAAAGAGGCGACCGTCGTCTAACGCAAGTGCAGAACTGTTATAACCTCCCGCAGGAGCAGACTCCATATACAGTGACCATTCGCCCTGTTGATTGATTTGCCATAAGCCACCGCGTGAGTAGACGAGAATGCCGTCGCTATCGGGCAAACTGGACAAACTGCCGGAATCGCGGAGTAGGGCGCGGTCAAGGATTTCGCCTGATTGTGATAGGGTAAGGATTTCATCATCGACAGTGATGAGACCAATCACAAAATCATCAATATCGCCGGTAACATGCCAGCGTGTAAATTCTGGGATGTTATCGGCTTCCCACATAATGTCACGTAAATCGGCAGATAAGCCCACGATTTTACCGTCTGTCGTCGGGAATAGCCACCAATCGCCGATAGCTGAGGGATATCGTGCCAGTGACACATCCAAATTCCACGCTTCGCCGATAACCCCATCCGAGTTGATGGTTTGCATCGTACCATCAGCGTAACTCACAATAGGAAACCCTTGATAACCAACAATGCTGACGGGGGTACGTTCGAGCGTTTTACGCCAGAGGACACGCCCATCTTGTGTGGCGCGTTTTAATATGTCGCCCTCAAAAAACATAATACTGTTGTCATTCAAAATGAGAGGGGGGGCGATTTGGCTGAAGTCGGTTGTTGGATTACCGTCTGATGTAAAGACATGCCATGCGTAGCCACGTTGTAGGCGGGTTTGCATATTGGCGACAAACTTATCCGGTTCACGGAAACCTTCGTCGTAAGGGTTTGACCATGAGTAACCGGGACCGGGCACATCTGGGTTGGCGACCCGGACTTCAAAATGTAGATGGGGGGCGGGTCGTGCATCTGTGATAATGCCAATCACCTGACCGGGTTCAACACATTCAAAGCGAGACGGGAAGGGATAGGTGTCTGTTTCTGCGAGATGTCCGTATTGTGTGTAGGCGACTGTGCCATCGGGAAATTCGTGTTCAATGATGACAACGCCACCGTCGCGTCCCCAACCGAGTGTATAGGCATAGGTGACACGCCCCCGTGCGGCAGCACTGACAGGTTGTCCATAGGTTTGATTGCGTCCGGCATACCAATCTTCGCCTGTATGGAAGCGTCCTTGATGGCGTGGGCTAGCGATAGCAAAGTCCTGCGTGAGGGTGAAGAAGTTGGTATCAATGGGATAGTTAATGGTGTCCGCAATGCCACAATCAGAGGATTGGGCTGATGTATCAAATGATAACCACAAGGGCGCAAAGAACAGTAAAGCAATAATAGTAATGTGATGTGGTTTCATATTTTGGGATAATCCTATACTACTCATATACCTCTGGATTGACACAAGTTGGCAGGTGTTTGCCTTGCAGTCCGGTGATGACATTATCTACTGCCATCTCTGCCATTTTGCGCCGTGTTGCAACCGATGCACTGGCGATATGTGGCACAACCACACAATTATCGAGTTTCAGTAAAGGGTCGTCAAGTGGAATCGGCTCAGGGTCAGTGACATCAAGTCCGGCTGCGAGAATATCATTATTCTTCAGCGCATCATATAGGGCGACCGAATCCACCACACCCCCGCGTGCTGTATTAATCAGAATTGCGGTTGGCTTCATGGTTTGTAATTCCTGTGCGCCGATGAGATGGTGGGTCTCGTCAGTGAGGGGGACATGCAAGCTGACATAGTGGCTGCGTTGGAGCAGGTCATCAAGTTCGACTCGTTCTGCACCAAGTTCGTCAATAACATCGTTATCACTGCGGGTGTTGATAAGGATTTTCATGCCGAAGCCCTGTGCGCGTCGTGCGACTGCTTGTCCAATCCGCCCGAAGCCGACAATACCCAACGTTGCACCATAAATATCTTGACCGGATAAAACAGTTGGATGCCATGTTTTCCAGTTGCCATCACGGACATATTGCTGTGCTTCTGGGATGCGACGGGCAACCGACATCAACAACGCAAAAGCAAAATCGGCACTGGTCTCAGTCAGGACACCTGGTGTATTGCCAACAGGAATTCCCTTTGCTGTGGCAAGTGATACATCAATATTGTCATAGCCAACTGCCATGTTGCTGACCACTTTTAGATTGGGCGCAATATCAAATATGCTATTGTCGATACGGTCAGTTAGCAAGCAGAGTAACCCGTCTACATCTTGGACTTTCTGCTGTAGAACGTCATGAGGAGGTGGTAAAAAGTCGTCCCAAACGTCCATGTCGCAGTGTTCAGCGAGTCGGTCGAGTGTCGCCTGTGGGAGTTGACGTGTGACAAATACTTTCGGTTGTGTCATCTGGTTATCTCCGGTTGATATGTCCGTATGGCATTATAACGCAACTTGCGGAAATGCGAGAACTAGTGTGGACTGTGATTGAGGGGACACCATGATTTGCCCGTGCATGGTTTGGAGCTGTTTGAGGTAATGGTTGCGCCCGTCTTTTTGAAATAGGGTTTGCATTTGGCTTTGATGCAGTTGTATATCACTAAAGCGAATGATGATTTGAACACTATCGTCTGATGCTTGTAAGTAAAGAAAAACACCGTTGCTGTCAGTTGCAAACTCTGTGATGGGTGTGACAATACAATGTTGCAGGAGGGCATTTAGGTGATAGGGTGTGGCATGGATAAAGTATGTGCTGTCGTCAATAAACAGTTTTAGCCCTGCGTTTTGCTGACGTAACCAATAGTCGTAAATGCCACGATGTTTGACGATAAACTGCCTCACATCAAGATTATGTGGCGGTGCTTGACGTGCTGTCAGGCGATAGTGATGGGCTTGGTCAATGATAGTCTCGATATAGGCTTGTAGGGCGCGTCCGGTTTGATAGATAAAATCGAGTTGTGGGCGTTGTGCCTCTGGAATCGTTGCCCCGTCGAATGATGCTGGACTATCCAAGAGTAACTTGGCATAACCATAAACCGCAACAATCGGTTGAATGAGACTATCGCCAAGTGTGGGTAGGATGTGGATATGGGCATATTCTGAAGTCGGCAAATATTGGAGTTGCCCGTCTAAGAGTGTCCGTGTCGTTTTCTCGATATGTTGTACAAATGTTAGTTGCTGGTTATTCAAACGTGATGAGTCTATGCTTTGTATATGGCGCAAAACCTCATGTAAATCTTTGGTGATGTTATGCGTCATCAGCTTGATAGTCCTTGCAGAGGAGGGAAAATAAATATGAATCTAAATATGCCCCGCCTTTGTAGACCCGTTGGCGCAAAATGCCTTCTTGTTGGAATCCAATTTTTTCCAACACACGCATAGATGCGTCATTGCCGGATACGACATCTGCTTCAATGCGATTGAGCATCATCCGGTTAAAGCCAAAATCAATGATGCCTTGTACAACCTCGGTTGCGTAACCGTTGCCCCAATGTGCTTGTGCGATGTCATAACCAATTTCAGCATAGCGCACTTCCCGATTCCAGCCATGAAGTCCCGCCGAGCCGATAAATGTTCCATCCGATTTGAGCGTCACACCCCAGCGTAGACCGTCTTTTGCAGAGAAAAAACTACCCATCCAGCGCAACCACTCATCCGCTTGTTGGCGTGTTTTGATGGGTTGTGTGTCGATGAAACGTACAACTTCGGGATTACCAAGATGTTTAAGCAATGAGGTGACATCATCAGGTGTCATCTCGCGTAAACGAAGGCGGTCTGTCTCTAGTGCTGGGAAGTGAGAAAAATCAAAAGGTCGGTTCATTGATGCTATCCTGTCGTTGACTATGACATGAGGATAGCAAAAACTGTGATGATTTTCACTGGATAATCGTCATATGATTGTCAGTCATATAGTATGAATGGCTATTGAGCTAGTGGAAGTGATACCTTAACCAGCGTTCCTTCTTGCTGTTTGCTACTGATCGAAATTGTCCCGCGACTTTGCTCAATAAATGTTTTGGCGAGGAATAAGCCTAACCCAAAACCATCATTGCTCTCGTTGGATTGCCAGAAGGGTTGGAAGGGTTTATTCATATTTTCACAGTTAAACCCATAACCGCTATCAAAGATGGTGATGTCAATACGGTTGGCGTATAGTTGCGCTTCTAGGCTGATGGTGTCCACATAGGCGTGATGCTTGATATTGTATGCAATTTCACCGAAAGCATAGGGCAGATAGGTCGGGTCGCCGATGACTGTTGCTGGAAAAACAAACTCTGGTATGGTGTAGCCTTTGAGTACCTCACGTATTTTGGCAATCAGAATATTGATGTCCACTTTATCGTGACTGTAATGAATTTTGTTGTGCTTAAGCAAAGAATACTGCCAGAGGTTATTCATCATATGTTCAATCGAATCGACTGCTGATTCGACAAACTCCATGATAAGTTCTTGTTCTTCAGATAGGCTGCCATCATAACCTTTGACGAGGTCTTCCATGTTGGCATGGATGGGGCGCATCAGTGATTGAAAACGGTCGTATACCTCAGGACGGGTGGCAACGTCTTCAATTCCCAGTGATGTTATAACATCCATGACGAGTGTATGTAATCCCCAACAGTTAGCATGAATGCGCTTATACGACTCACGTTGATCGCCAGTCGTCATACCAAATGCACCGGATACGATTGACTCCATGGACGTAATAATATCGCTCACGGGGTCAAGGAGTTTATTGTAAGATGTGTCTGCCATAATCTTAACCGATTTCCAACGAACTTTACCCTATTATGCCATAATAACAGGAAAATACAGGATTATGGTTTAAGGATTCGTAAGTTTATCGCGCTGAGCCACCATCATATCACGTTCTTGCCGTAAGGTATCGGAAAGACGGCGGGTTGCTTCGCAGATGTAATTGAGACTCGATTGTGCAATTATGCTGAGTGTATGCCCGTTAACAGCGCGGAATAATTCTGAATAACCAAGAATAAATGTGAGTTGTGATTGGGCATCATGATTGAGATAACTTGTGTATTCTTGGGCTGTCAGAGCAGAGTGTTTATGAAACTCGGTAATGAAAACAGTCATTTTTGTTTCCATCTTTTGTAATTTGGACAATGTCTTTTCGTCAAGATGTTGTGCTTCATCAATCAGAATAGCGATATTATCCATCAGTTTGAACGCTTGCTCAGCAATTGTTTGAGTCATATTGACGAATCTCGATTTCAAGTCCATTTATTACATTGACTTAAGTATATCGAAATATTTCAATAAGTACATTAAGAGACAACGTATAGTTTATTCTCAGACAATTTTTTAACATTTCTTATAAGCGTCGTTTATTGCCACTACCCAGTGATTTTTTGGCTTTGTCGATATTAACAGGTTCACCCATCACGGCATTGTAGAACTGCTCATCGTAGGTGCGCGGTTTGATGACAACTGGCATCGGCACGGCGTGCCCCATGATAATCGCTTGTTGTTTTGTTTCCAATCGGGCAAGGACTTCGCGTAAGCCACTTGCGCCACTGATACCATTTAAGACTGCGCTGATGTCGCGTTCGTTATCCAGCAGGGCAGTAACACGAGTCCCAATTTGTGACATGACTTCTTCATCAATTGCACTCGGACGCTGGTCAACTACTAGAAGTGTTACATTATATTTCCGCATTTCACGGGCGATAATACCGAATGTGGTTTGGCTGGCAACTTGTGGTTCGAGAAATTTATGCGCTTCTTCAATTGTGATGAGCAGTTGTGGCGGTGCGACGGAATTATCACCGAGTGACTTATCGACCATTTCAATATAGCGGTGGTGAATCCGGCGGGTGAGATAATTTGCGACGAGCATATAAGCCTCAAGTGAGTTGCCGTGTTTACCAAATTCAAGCACAACACTTTTGCGTTGGTTGACGAGATAGTCGATGATTTTCTGGACGCTGTCTGTGTCTTGTTCTTCGATGAGGAAGTCCCAGCGTTCAAAGCGTTGCAGGCGACGTTGTAATGCGGATAGTGTTCCACCGCCGATATTGGTGTTATGAACGATGTCTTCAAAGTCTTCCGGTGTGCCTTTGAGCAAGCGTTTAATCCAGCCCGCGCCCCACATCTTGCGTAACAGATAAGCCGCATCCACCATCGTATCCGATAGACTCATAGTCGCTTTGAGCATGGCAATGTCTTCTGGCTCAATTTCGTCAAATCCGAGTTTGATGGCAAAGTCGTATTTGGCGTTGCGTCGGCGTGAGGATTCCTCGTCTAATGTCAGAATTACGACGCGGTTAGGGAAAAGTTGCTTAAGCCCTTTGACTTTGGGTCCGCGTTCATCGGTGATTTCCCAACCATAATCGTTGTGCATGTCAAATATCAAGCTGACCCCAATCGCGCGGTTAATCACACCTGCCATCAACACACGGGTGAGGAAGCTTTTGCCTGTACCAGACTTGCCGAATACACCAACTGAGCGTTCCACCAATCGCTTAAGATTGAGGTTGATATTGGTCTCTTGTAATTCCAATGGGGACCCGACATTAAAGTGGGTGCTGTCCTCATCACCGAAGACTTTATTTACGTCTTCTTCGGTCGCATTGAATGCCTGTGTGAAGTGTCCCGGAATGGTCTTAACCGGAAGTGGTCCTTCCAGTTCGTCAATTACCAGCATCGGCGTGACCGTGATGATGCTATAGGCGACTGTTCCGCTATAGATTTCGGCGAGGAATGCGTCGCTGATGTCGGGTGGGTCACTTTCAATTTGGGCATTGGTCGAGTTCAGTGAGATGTCGTTAATCATGCAGAAGAAGCGTTTGTGTTGTCCGCGCACGACGATATAACGCCCCACGGCAAGGTCTTCGATTTGTACATGTGGGTCAAGTTTGATGGAGAGTCCACGACTGATTGAACCACCGACGACCACACCCAACTTATTGCCTGCTTGGGATTGGGCGACAATATCATCAAAGCCCCATGCGTCGAGGTCGTTTACGTTATCGGGTCTGTTGCTCATATATTGCTCCACTTCTTTTTTTCACCATGAAGTCACAAAGGACACGAAGGGTTATAGTTCGTCATTCTTGCGTTTACGGCGGGTTTGCACGGGTATCCAACTATTGCGGATTTCACCGAGGCGTGGGTCTTCGATATATTGTTCGGTATAGCCACACTCGGCACAGGCATAAATCACACGTGGTGCATTCAGGAAGCGTTTGATACGCACCACATAATGCTCTTGTTTGTAGATGTCTTCTGCACCACACTTCGGACAGATGCCGTTTCGCATGTCTAGTTAACTTTCGTCATTCTTGCGTTTTTGGAGTAGTCGCCAATGTTTACTGGATTCCAGCTTGTCAAGATTTTGCTCATCAAGTAGATATTGTTCCAGATAACCACAGTCTCGACAAATATAGCGTGTCAAATTCACATGGGAAAAAGTGGCAAGCCCAAGGTTAGAATCAGGGACAAGTTGTTCATAGATCGCATTAGAACTACACTTTGGGCAAATACCGTCTCGCATATCGGGTTATCTTTCGTCGTTCTTACGTTTTCTTTTTCGTTTTTTATTTACAGGTTTCCACTTTTGACGAATCAATTCCAAATGCTGTCTTTTTTCAACGTACTTTTCAATGTAGCCACAATCTGCACACACGAATTGACGAACCGATGCGAGCCTGAAACTAGAAATAATTAGTATATGCGATTGATTTGTTTCTGTCCTTTGATATATCTCGTCTGAATCACAATTAGGACATTTCCCGCTTACAAGTGACATGGTTGACTTTCAATGTAAATTTAAAACAAGAGATGAGACAGCTCACCTCTTGTTCAGTATACAGCGTTTTATGTGGTTTTGATAGTCTGTTGTAGAATATCTGTTCGCTATTCTGTTGCTTGTTTGAGGGATGTGAGGAAGGCGGTTGTGCCGTGCATCATGTTGATGCTGTTTGTATCGACTACACTCATGAATTGCCCTGCTTCAGGTTGTTTCATGATGTCTTCGGCAGCAGCATGTGCCTGTTCTATACTTTCCCATGTGACAAAATCGACCCACTGATTATTGTCTGCTTGAATCAATTGACGGCTGATATACCCTTCGTAGTTATCGAGGAAGGGTTGGATGCTTTGTGCGCCCGCAATAACTTGTTCAGGGGTGACACCATCATTGGCTTTAAAGACGACAATTTCATAGACTGGTGAGTTATTCATTTGGATATGCTCCTTATGTGAATTTGTTTGATATAAGAAGCATATCAAGCCGGACTGACAACCCTATGTCAGTAGCTTTAAAAGTTGTTTTAATTCGTCTCGAATATCGTTTACAAGTTTAGTTGGTTCGATGATTTGTACCCGCGCACCCCAACCGAGTATCCATGCTTTAATCTCGCTGAACTGATGAATCTGATAGGTCATGGTGACGTGGGTATCTGTGTAGTCTGCCTCGATGAATCCATAATGTTGACGTTCGCGCACCCAGCGGACTTGTTCCGGCTTCATTCGGATTTTGACGATGATGATGTCCTGCGGCGGTTGTTCGACATGGCGCGGGGTGAAGGTCTGCATTGTGGACATTAGGTGTTCGATGCGGTCAAGACGAAACTCGCGGATGTCTGCGCGGAGGCGACAGTAGGCGTGAATATACCATGCGCTATTGCCATAAGTGAGTTGCAGAGGTTCAATATCGCGTTCGGTCAGGGTGTCATCTTTGAGGCTATGATAGGCGATGTGGACGACCTGTTGCGCGACGATGGCACGTTGAAACAAGAGTAGGCGTTTATCATCCAAATTGAACTTGCGGGCTGGCAAGCTGAAATGAATGATGTCGCTGAGTTGTTGCACATGGTTGGCGGTGCGTTTAGGTAATATGGCAGAGATTTTTTCGAGTGCGCTGGTGGTGGTATCGGGCAAATGTCCATCGGCTTGATGTGCTAGTAAGCGTCCACCAAGGAATAGAGCAGACGCTTCATCTGCGGTGAAAATCAACGGAGGCAGGTAGAAGCCTTCCATCAAGCGATAACCTTCACCGGGCATAGAGACAATTGGCACACCAAGTTCATGCAATGCCGAGATGTCACGATAGACCGTGCGAACAGTGATGCCATAGCGTTCGGCAATATCTTCGGCACGGATGCGTGACTTACGCTGTAGTAGCAGTAAAATCCCAAATAGACGGTCGATGCGGTTCATTAGCGCGCTGGCAATTCTCCAACAAAGACGACCAGATAATTCCCCGTTGTGTTAGCACGACTGCGAATGGTTAGAACTTCTGAGGGGTTTTCTGGATTATCAAGTCGAATGCCAGCATCAAAGCGATCACCTTGATAACTTGCGCCGTCTTCGCCAACCGTAACAGCCAGCTGGGTGAGGTCGAGCAAATCAGCACAATCTTCAGTGCCGATGTCATCACAGAATTTTGTGATGTCGGCTTCTGCATCGTAAAGTTCAAGTATGGGGTCCATGCGTGAGTTAGGATAACCAATGATATAGACATCTAATATGGTATCACTAGCTAATGGTCCGCGCCGGATAAGGAACGCATCTTCGTCACTGCGGTCATGAATTTCCATACCCTCCATGACAAGCACAAAACGCCCACCTGTGCCTTCTTTTGCGCTGACAGAAATGGCGACATCACCAAGCGGGTCACCCTCACCAGAGTTGGTTAATGTGACCATGGTGACATTATCGGCGGATTCTTCAGTAACGACATAGTCAGACTCAAGGATGGGTAGGCTAAGTTGTGAGCCTTCGGTGGCGCGGGCACTGTCGGTACAATCAAGTGGGCGGTCCATAAGAATGTCGGATTGTAAACGTAGGACGGGTTCAAAGCCATCGATGCCAAACACGGAAAAACGATAAAATTCGGTGACTTGACCGGGGATGATTTCATCGGGGAGAATAACATCTTCACGATATTCAAAGGTAAGCGCATTGGTGAGCAACCATTCACTACAACGGAACTCAGCTTCTAAGAAAGGGTTAGGGCGGGTGATTTCTACATTGTTGCGATTGGTAACGGTTAGGACATAACTCCCTGTGGTTGTCCCTTGGTCGCGTCCTTCGCGGGTGGCGATGATGGTGTGGAGTCCTTCTGTTAAGGCATCGTATTGGAGGAAGGCTGTCCCATCGACTTCGGCAACCGTTGCGAGGTCACTGCGGGCGACGATGTCTCCGTTGCTATCCAGCAATCCGATGAGCGGTTGTAAGCCGTCTTCGGCATCCATCGAAATAACGACTTTATCACCGAGTGTCACTTCCAATTGCCACCAATCGAAAAAGCTAAAGTCGGTGATGGTCTCGGCAACGGTCATGCCATAACTGATGTCTGCGATGAGTGGTTCATCGTTTTCCTGTGCGATTGCTGATGTGCTGACTGATAGGATAAGGATAAGGACTAGACTGTAAACAAGCTGTTTCATGGTGTGCCTTCGACTTGATTGACGATACATAGTAGCATTATAGTCAAGACAGCGGACTTTATGAAGCGACCTGCACAAACTTTTACACTATCTGTATGGGAAATCAAAAACAGCCAGCATAAGCTGACTGCTTTGAAACAAATTTGATTCAGGCGATGTTACTTGACTTCGACCTTTGCGCCAGCTTCTTCGAGGGCTTTTTTGCCTTCTTCGACTGCATCTTTGCTGACTTCTTCGAGCACGGTTGCTGGTGCGGATTCGACCAGTTCTTTTGCTTCTTTCAAGCCGAGGCTGGTGATACCACGGATAGCCTTGATGACGTTGATTTTCTTTGGACCAATGTCGGTGAGGACGAGGTCGAACTCTGTTTTTTCTTCTTCTTCCTCAGCAGGTGCTGCGCCACCAGGCATTGCGCCAGCCATCATCATCATACCACCACCGGCTGCGGCTTCTACGCCCCATTCGTCTTCCAATTTTTTCTTGAGTTCAGCGGCTTCCAAAATGGTCAGCGCGCTAAGTTGTTCTACCAATGAATCGAGGTCTGCCATTGTCTTTTCCTTTTCTTCTAGTGTTGTCCACTATGGACAATTTAACAGTGTACTAAATCTGCTTATAAAACGGGTCAGGCAAGATGCCTGAATAACTTATTCGTCTCCGCCTTCGTCGTTCTTATCGAGATACGCTTGAAGGACGTTGACGACACCACCTGTCGCTTGATAGAGTACGTTGACGATACCCTGTGCTGGTGAGACCACCAATCCGGCGAGTTGTGCGCGGAGTTCGTCGAGGGTCGGCAGTTTGGAGACAGCTTCGACCTGTGACGCATTCAATACGTCTCCGGTCATGACACCACCTGTAACCTGCATCTTCTCTTCAAAGTCTCCATCCTCGATGTATTTGAGGAGGGCTTTGGATACACCCGGCATGTTATCGCGCCCGAAAATGATAGCAACTGGACCCTGAAGTAAATCATCAGGCACTGTCCAATCCGCTTGTTCGAGGGCTTTGCGGATAAGGGTATTCTTGGCGACGGCATACAGCCCGTTTTCTTCACGGACGGTATTGCGTAAGCCCTGAATTTGGGCGACGGTCATCCCCTGTGTTTGCACAATGATAAAACCGTTGCTCTCGTTCAGCAATTCAACATACTTAGCGACAAGCTCTTCCTTACGTGCTCTTGAAATTGGCAAGTGTCGCTCCTTACAACTTGTCAGCCATCAGCGGAATTGCCGATGAACTAACCCGACTGAATCAAAAAAGCGACCCGTATGTGAGGTCGCTGTAGCAGTCAAACATAAGTTTCCATGATTGAGTGTTTATGCGTTCCCCTCGGCGGGATTTATGGGCGATGCCCGACCCTGCTGTCTACGGTTTACGTCGCTATGTGGTTGTTAGCCAAGGAGGATTATAGAGGTTAGTTGAATTTGGTCAAGGTTAAATCTTATCCGGCTTCGGTAATGGTGATTGTATATTGATAGAAGTTAGGATTTTTTGATTTACATTCTTCTCTACCATATGACCGCATAGTAATACTCTGCCTACCGCTTAATAAAGTAAGTGTAAAGATATTACTAGATTCGTTACGTTGAAAATCATAATTTAATGCTTGTATTGATACGTCAACATTGCAACCACCTGAGTAATAGAACGTACCGGGTCCATCGTTTGGTGGGTTAATAGTTACCGTAAGTAATATATTAGTATTTTGTTCTAGTACAAAACTATGTGTCTGAGTCGCTTCATATAAAGTTTCGGAACCAGACGACGATGGTGATGTGCTGTCGATTGGTGTTGAATCATTGAAGACAAGAAACCCTGTGAATACGATTGGAAATTCACCAGTAGAGTTCTGAGTTGTAGAAGTGTTTTCTGAACTAGAATTGCCGAAATCATCTGTACTATTAGTGTTTGTACCTGTATTGGAAAGGACAGGAATCAACGCCGAGCCAAACGCATCTGGCAATGTATCACACGAATCTGTTTGATTGACATCCTCAGCTAAAACCCAATAACGGTCTTCTTCGCCTTCTGCTATATCGTCAGGTTGTAGTTTATACCACACATTCTCATCATCATCGGTGGTTTGACCAACGGCAAGCACATCTTCATTTAATGGCATTGACCCGCGTACCCCACGATTGATACCGGGACCCACACGAATGGCGACACTCTGTTGGTCAGTCGAGACATAGCAGGGTTCGGGTGTGGTTGTTGGTAATAATGCAAAGGCTTCGGTGGTGGCGGTTGTGTTTATGGTCTCTTGTTCTGCAATCGCCTCTGACGTTGCGGTTTCATCAATCGTTGGCATGATGGTTGGTGTGGCTGTCCATCGGATTGCAGTTGCAGTCGCATCAAGGCTTGATTGTGTTCCTACGAATATGGCAGTTGCTGTACTCAGGTCATTTGCTAATTGTGTTGCGACGGCATTTTGTGTTGAAACTGCCGATTGTGTACTGATGGTATTCTCGGCTTCTTGTGTCGCAGTGTTGAGGTCGTTTTGCAGTTGTGTGGCGACAGCGTTTTGGGTTGAGATTGCTGAACGGGTCGCTATCGTGTTGTCAATTTCCTGTGTCGTAGTTGCATTTGCGTCGGTAGTATCCTGTGTTGCAATGCGATTCTGTTCGTCCGCTGTTGCCTCAGCATCTTGTGTCGATTGAGCATCACTTGTGGCGACGATTTGTGCCTGCGCCTCGACTTGGGTTGCCTGTACATTGTTTGCGTCGGCAGTCTCGGTCTGGAACGCGCTCTGAGTTTCGAGTGCTTGGGTGGCGTTGGCATTCTCCGTTGCAATCGCTTCTTGCGTCTGTGGAACACCTGCGGTAGCGGTCAGAAACTCAGCAGTGGCGAGGCTTTCGGTTTCCGATAGGGTCGGTGTCAGTGTTTCGGTTGGTGTGGCGGTCTCTGTCGGTGTATGGGTAATGGTGTTTGTTGGTGATGGTGTTTCCGATACAAAGGCGGTTGGTGCAGTAGTTTCTGTAGCGGTCGGATTCTGTGCAATGATTGTGCCATCTACAGGGATTTCCTGCTGTGGGGTGGGCGTGGCAGTGGGTGACGGTGTTGTGAATGGTGTTAAGGTTTCGATTTCGCCTTTTTCCACTTGAATCAATTGCTCCATCGTGCGGATAGCAATCTGGGCGATTTGTTGTGGGTCGTCTTCGTTATGAACACAGGTAAACCCTTCAGCCAGCAGGTCTTGGCGGAAACGCTCAAATTCAGCCTCATCATCCATCAAGGCAAACGTACACAGCGTGGTCGAGATGCCGTACTGAGCAAACTTATCGAACTGTAGGTCAAAATCAATCTGACCACATGGGCTTTGCAATTCACCCAAAAACAAGAAGGCAACACGCACATCACTGGATAGGGGCACATCACGGTTGAGGTCAGTCGTTACGCCATCAATTGCAGCGACATAATCACTTACGCCTTGTAATGGGTTATCGGCGAGGGTGCTGGTAAATTGTCCGGCGGTGATGTCTCGACCCGCGAGGGCAGGTGGACGCGGTGCTGGCTGACATCCGCCTTCAGTTGTACGTAAAGCGCGCCATGCTACGTCTTCATCAAAGGTATCGACGATTTGTCCAATTGCTGAGCTAACAATATCTATGCGTCGTGCACCCCCATCTTCCACTGGTGAGTTCATCAAGCCGGATGTATCAACAAGGAACTCATAGGCGAGGGTGATAGGCGGTTTTTCTTCCTGTCGCGAGAATATGAAAAACAACGTGGTTGCGCCGATAACAATCAGTGGAATGAGGAATAACCATAGACCACCAATCCCAATTTTTTTTGCCTGGTTGACTGTATTATGGTCGCCTTTGATATTGGCTTCCTGTCGATGTGAGCTGGATGCGCTCAGAGAGTTGTCTTGTTCGTCCGGAAACGGTGTTGGATGTAAACGCTTAGGAGGTTGTGTTGATTGTGGTTGTCCGTAGAAAATTGGGCTGATGGACTGATAGAGTTTTGTCAGCATCGCCTCATCATTTGCACCAGCGGACATATCCAGCACATTCAGATGTGCAACCTTTTTGATAATGGGGGTATTGTCACGGACAATGATTGGAATGATAAACTTATTGAGGCGGTCGGCTTCGTCAAATTCGGCATTACACCAGCGTGATTGAATGGAATCGGGTGATAGTAAATATAGAAACACGTTGGCGTTATCAATTTCTGCACAGATGCGTTTCCAGAAGTCTTCGCCACCGAGGATGTCTTTGTCGTACCATACTGACCCCGCACCGTAAAATGACTCAAGGTTAGCGAAAAGGGTATCTACAAATTGTTTGTCACGCCGACTATAACTGATGAAAATACGTGCCATAATAGGGTTTCAAAAGGATTGAGTAATTACATCTAATTATAACAGGGTTCAGGATATACAAAATAAAGATAAGCCGATGTTTGAACACTGTGATATGATGTGCGAAATGATGAGTACAGGGATACATGAATTTTCATATTTATCACCCTAGTCCACCACTTGCCGACTATGTCGAGATGATGTGGCATTGGGAGAACTATACATCCTCGCATACTAAAGAACGGATTCTGCCCGTCGGATTGATGGAGTTGACATTTAATCTGTCCGGTCATGATTTTGTGATTGATGGACGGGAAACCTCACGAACGCCAATAATTCTGGTGGGGACGCAGACGGAACATTTTGTGATTGATACTTCGCGTCCGACGACTCTGCTGTCGGTGTTATTCAAGTCGGGTGTGGCACAGGATGTTATGGGGGTATCAGCAAAGGAACTCCTCAATCAGATTGTGCCGTTGTCAGATGTATGGGGATGTTCTGATAGTCTCTATAATCAATTGATGTCTACAGTGGATGTTGCTGAACGCTTTCGTATTTTGGAGACAACACTTCTGACGCAACTCAATCATCAGCGTGAACGGCATTACGCAGTTGAGTATGCGCTATCGGCTTTGACTGCACCCGTGCAACAGGTCTCGATTGCTGATGTTCAGGCAGATGTGGCACTCAGTCCGCCCCGTTTTATTCAGGTGTTCCGTGATGAAGTCGGCTTTACACCAAAGTTGTTTTCACGGTTGCAACGTTTTCATCAAGTGTTGGATGCTGTAGCAGGTGTTGACATTGTGGATTGGGCTGACCTTGCGCTACGTTTTGGCTATTATGACCAGTCGCATTTGATTAATGACTTCCGTAAATTTGCTGGTATCTCACCGACAGACTATGCCCCGTTGAGTTCAGCCCACAACAAAAATATCCCCTATTTGGAAAAGAGTTAAATTTTTTCCAATACAGTCGCCTTTCCACTCGCTACACTGAATTTGTAACGTAATGAAAGGACATCATATGAGTACGCAAACAGCACAACGTAAGGTTATTTATTATATTGCATCGACAGTAGATGGGTATATCGCCGATGCTGATGGCAACACCGAGGACTTCGCTATGACAGCGCAGTATATCCCTGACTATATCCGCGACTTGCAAGATTATGACACGGTACTGATGGGCAAACACACCTATGAAGCGGGTTATAAATACGGCATTGAACCGGGTCAACCATCACCGACTTATGGGCATATGATGCAATATGTTTTCTCACAATCTATGGAACCGTATCAACATGAGCAATTGCAAGTGATTCGAGATGACCCTGCACAGTTTGTACAATCTCTGAAAACACAGGAAGGGAAGCCGATTTATCTGTGTGGTGGTGGACAGTTGGCAGGTCACTTGCTCAAGCATAAGCTGGTTGATGAGGTTATCCTCAAGTTGAGTCCGCTGGTGATGGGGCAGGGTATTGGTTTGTTCGGCGATTTGGACTGTGTTATCCGACTGGAACTGCTGGATACAAAGGTCTATAGCGACGGGCATGTGTTCCTGCGGTATCGCGTGTCATAGATTAGATGTTGATGAGCAGGCTAAATTTTGGTCTGCTCTGTTTGACGTTCGGGGCAACTTTCGCTAAAACTATATTCATTGAAAAATTATTTGAATGGATGTCTCATGGAACTAAAACGTGACGAATTACAAAAACAGATTCTTGCGCTATATGCCAGAGAACACGAGGAACTTGGCGAAGACGGCACACTGGAACACCTTGAACGTGGTGAAGAATGGGATTTGTCCGGAACGCTAAATGATGGCGGGGTATTGGTCTTCCCACATATTGATGTGCAAGATTGTGGTTATCAGATTGCTGCCTGTGTCCAATCGGCGTTGAACAGTGGTGCCGATAAAGTTGTTGTGCTGAGTGTGCTTCATGCGTTCTCACAGGAATTGCAAGATGCACGGGTTAATGTTGCCAATGGTGATGACCCTGCCAACTATCCGTTCTGCTGGGGGATACAGGGACCAGGCATTGATTGGCGCGAAGAATGGAAAGGTGACCACGCGCTGATTAGCTGGCGACACTTCTGGGATGCCGAAGTTAAACGTCGCGGATTGACTGAAGCTAACACGCCAAAGGTCTACGAACGCTATCCCTATCTGGCGGGTGGTAAGCCTGAAAACTTACCCGGTATAGATGACTTAGCGAAACTGATGGAAGATGCTGTTGTGGTGACAACTGCTGACTCGTTCCATCATGGCATTGGTTATGGGGATGCACCGGAAGACACCTATGACCATGACGAGGAAGGTATGGAATATGCCAAGAAGGTGCTATATGACGGTATTCACATTCTCGAAAAAGGTGACTACTGGGCATATAACCAGCATTGTGTCGAAGCCAAGTCTGATGCGCGTGATACTGGACAAGTCTATCGTTATATTCGTGGCGAGATGACAGGTGAAATCCTTGACCTTACCTATTCAGATTCCAGCGAATTGTATAATCAACCCACACCAACATGGGTTGCTGGTGCGTTGATTGAATGGAAGTTGAAAAAGTAGTTATTCCATCATATCCGCAAGCAAATCAGGCGCGCAGGTCGGTAGGGTCTGCGCGTTTGTATTGCAAGAAAAGTCTGCTGTATTCTGATACACAATAGTTGTCACATGATTTTGGGCAGATATAATCCCGCAGTGGTCGAATGTATCAGCTAAGTATTCACCAACTTGTTGCAGACGGTTTGAAGCATAAGCATCCTCTGCGATGACAACCCATGTTTTGGTTGCATCTTCTGTATAGCTTATGAGACGATTTTCATATGTTCCTTCAATAACGAAGTCATCGGGTCGTGTCTCAGCATAATTGAGCAGTGGCTCTAACATAGCAACTGTGTATTCTGGTTGCCACCAATAAAATTGTTCAACATAGACATTCCAGATATTCTGCTCTGTGGCGAGATGTGTAAGGAGAAAGTCATCCTCGTTAATACAAGTCTCTGATAATCTTTGAACCTCTGTGTACATCGTTAGTGGTCTATTTTCAAGTCCTCCGGGTAGGCTATCCATGAAAGATAAATCACGACTAAACCATGTGCCTGCAATAACCCATAACAATATTAATCCCCAAGCTAGCCCTTTTGTCTGGTCGATGAGGCGATTGAGGGCGAGTGCAGAGATGACTATTAAGAATGGTAGCAAACCGATGATATGGCGGATATGGAATAAATAATCTGTGAACACATTAGTAATCAGCGAAGCAGTCAAAAATAGACTGCTTGTAAAAACGAGAAACACGATTTGTCTATCTCGTATAGCAATAAGCGCATAGAGCACGAGCGGTATTAAGATAAACCAAAGTCCATTGCTAAAGGCGTAAATTGCGGTTTCTATAATTGTGATGGGGTCAAGACCTCTGTCTTTGACAGTTTCGCCTATTGCATTAAAGACGGCGATGACAATCCAGGGTAAATATGTGACACCAATATAGATGAGCCATCGCAATCGCTTTCCCCATTGATTGGTACGCGATGCCAAAAAAAGATGATAAACCCCGATGCTGAATGCGACGAATAATGCGACATAATGTGTATAAATTAGCACAGCACCTGTTATGACAAAAACAAGTCCATCGGTAAATGTTAGGCGTGGTTTCTGGCTGTGATGCCAATATAGATAAAGCAATGTGATAGATAATAGCGCATACTGTATGTACCCTCGTATTTCATGAGCGTAAAACAAAAAGAATACAGATGTGCCCAGCAGACTTGCGCTAATAATACCCGCACGAAAGCCAGCTAGTGATTTTCCTAGACGATACATCATAGCAACAGATAAGACACCCATAAACAAGGATAAAGCACGGGTTGCTAGTTCCGACCACCCAGCAATATTTCCCCAAGCGAGCAAGATGAAATTGTAGGCGGGAGGCCATTTGGTTACGCCAACATTGGCAATGATGTCAATCGGTGTTGCTGGCGGGTATGGATGAACCCCCATTTTACGTAGATTGGCGAGTTCATCAAACCAATAAACATCTGTCGTAAGATGTTGAGAAGCCAATAGTGTTGTTAACAGTAGGATGGGTAACATCCACATCCATTTTGCCGGAAACTTAATCGCTGTCGCCATTCTCTATCCCCAACCGTGACTCGAATTGTTGTAGCGCATCTTGCAATTGCTGTTGACGTAAGCTCTGTGTGAGGTCGCCACGAGTACGTTCTAAGACACTACGGACAATATCAGTCTGACGGCGCAACCCATAGGTAAGTGCATCGGGAAAATCGAAGGTGACTAGCTGGTCGTAAATTTCATCCATTGCATCCAGCAGGCGTTCGGCTTCATCCGAATGGGATGTTTGTCGGCGCAGGATGTCGAGGATAAAACGACGTAACTCGGTAGCGGCTTCGCTTAAACCTTTGAGATAGGTCGCACTTTCGATACCTAAATCAACAGATGAGGGCAGGGGGTGATTGCGGATGATGGCATAGGTGATAAATGCTTCGGCAACTTCTTTAAGGGCATCCTGTGTATAACCCGTGTGATACAAGTCGGGGAAGCCATCAACTGTATCTTTGATTTCTTGTGCTCCCAGTTTGACCTGCTCTAGTTTGTCATCGGCTGTGTCCCAATCGCGTCGATGGATGGCGCGGATACTTTCCGAACAGCGTCGAATGAGTTCGCGGGATTGAACGATAGCTTTATCGCGGGCTGTGTTGCGGTCTTCCAAGTCGGTGCGAATCGTTTCGCAGATGTCATTTAGATTATTCATCGTCGTCCTCATCTGATGTGGCGCGAACACCACCGAATAATTGATCAGCTAAGGATTTGCGTTCCGGCAGTGTAATTTCGCCGTGTTTGTCTTCAAATTTAGCGACGTTGTCCGTAAGTGCATTCAGGAACATTTTGGCATGGGTGGGTGTCATGGCGATGCGCTGTTGGACACGGGCGCGGTTGTCATTTGGCATGATTTGAATAAAGTCGAGAATCACTTCGTTGGCGGTGTGGCTAATCATGACCGTGTTGGCATAGGTTGCGCTAGGGTCTTTGGGGAGTTGAAGTTGGATTTTTCGTTTATTGGGTTGATTCGGTTGGTTGGGTTGCATACATACCTCACAGTTAAACAAGTAACATTGTTATTATATCGGATGTCGTCTTAGATTTGTGTTGGGATTAATGTATGAACCACAATGCTTGTTTATGCTTGACATGTCTCGAACTTGTGTTCCATACAGTTTTCGGGTTAAATAGATTCATATTGTAAGCATCAACGAGAAAGTATAAACGATGAGCCAGATTGTCGGACGAATTCTGCGGGCGAGTACACGCGGATTCGATTGTGGGACACATAGCAATGGCATCAGTGATATACATAACTTTGGGTCTTTTGTCAAAGCCCCCATTGCTAATGATGAATCAGTGTATGCCATTGGTGTTATCTATCGGCTGGAAATTAAAGATGACCAGTTGGTCACTGAGTTGGTGATGGGGGAGCATGTGCCCTTTAACGTGCTTCAAGACCAGCGTCAGAACCGTATGATTCCAGTGGAAATCAAGGTATTGAATATCGGGTTTATGGATAGCATGGGCTTTGTGCATAGTCTGCCACCACGCCCACCGATGAGCCTGTCAGATGTGGAATTATGTACGGTAGATGAAGTGTATGGATTTACACAGCGGTTTGATTATTTCCGCTTGATATTGGGTGCATCCGAAGTCCCGACAGATGATTTAATCTCAGCGGCAATTCGTGTGGCATCGAGTGTCCGACCAGATGATGAATATCGGCAATTTTTGGTATCTTGTGGTCAGCAGATTGCGCGGGATTTGTCCGGTGACCTCAAGCGATTATCACATATCTTAGCATTGATACGCCCATAGGAGAGATAACCATGCCACAATATATGTATCGTATTCAACCAGTGCGACCAGAGATGCTAACAGGTGGACACACTGACGAGGAGTTGCAAATCAGCAGTGAACACTTTGAATACCTCAAGCAGTTGATGGATGAGGGGATTTTGATTCTAGCTGGGCGCACATTAAATACCGATTATAGCTCGTTCGGAATTGCCATATTTGAAGCGCGGGATGATGACCATATGCGCGAGATTACTGCGAATGACCCCGCAGTGAAGCAGAAAGTCTTCCGTGCCGAATGGTATCCGTATCGTATTGCCTTGCATGCGCCTGATAATGTAAAAGCTGACTAGCTAATTTTGGCAAATTGCATCTGACTCATGAGTAAGTCATCAGCCTCTTTAACTGACGAGACGACGGCTGTGCCTGTATTGACAGTTGTGTCGCGCAGTAGAGCAGACAGCGGACGGCGCAGAGACGGTTTGACAACAGCCACTTGTAATCCATGATTAGCGTGGAAACGGGGTTTCGATGCGTTGATGGATGCGATGATGTCAAAGGGTACATCATTGAGAGCAGACATATCTATAATGACATTGACTGGATGATTGACCTCGTTGAGTTTGACACAGAGTTGTGAGACTGCTGTAAACCAATCACATTCCCGTACATCGTGTGGGAAATTAATGGTAATGGTAATAGATGATTGTTGTGGATTACTCCAGAGTAGTTGTATAGGCATTTAAATCTATCCTTTCTCAATATTATGAGTATAACCATGATTTTATTGAAAAAGAATTAAGGAAGTTTGTGTTTGTATTTTTATACAAATACTTACTCAATGGGTTCGCGGGTGGGGATACCTGCATTACGTGGATATTGTTTGGGTGTGGGGTCGAGTTTATCGACTACGACAAGATAACGAGGGTTTTCAATCGTTGGCAGGTTAATTTCTTCAATCGAAAATAGTTCACCACCAAGCGTCGAAATTGCCTTAGCAGCAGTATTGGTTTCGTCGTAAGCCGTACCGCCCTTCATTGCAATAACCTGTCCCTCCAGCTTTGCTAATGGTAAGGTATATTCCATGAGTGCGGGCATACGGGCAACAGCGCGCGCGGTCACGATGTCGTAGACTTCACGATGTCGCTTATCACGTCCGGCATCTTCGGCACGGGCATGAACTATCTCGATATTGCTGAGTTTGAGGGCTTGTCCGGCATGGTCAATAAACTTGAGTTTTTTGCCAGTTGAATCGAGGAAGGTCACATGTAAATCAGGGAATGTGATTGCTAGTGCCAGACCGGGAAACCCTGCACCTGTACCGACATCAATCAACTTCATCCCATCAAACTGATGAACCACCTGTAGCAATGTCAACGAATCCAGATGATGTTTAATCATAATTTCATCAGGGTCAGTGATAGCAGTTAGATTCATGCGTTGATTCCAGTCCAACAATATATCTGTTAACTGGTCAAACTGTTGAACCTGACGCTCTGTGAGGTCAAGATTGAGATAGCTCTTGGCGTGTTCTGCTAATGATGGCATGCGGGTTTTCGTTTTCAGAAATCATCAAATAAGTAGGATGGGAACGGGAGCAGTTGGTACTACTCCCGTATATATCTTGCTAGATTTAGTCGTTAAAGGTCTTAATTGGGAAGGATGGTTGCTGATACAAAACCTCTACACCCCATGGATTTTCTTCCACAGTGAAAGCACATCCACTATCAAAGAAGTCATTTTCTGTACCGGGACCGAAGTCTTCATAACCATCGGTAATTGTATTGACCCATGATAGATTGTATTGAATGCCATAACTACCGGGTTGCCATCCAGTACCTGTATTAACGGTGTAGAAAACCCACCAGTTGTTGTCACCGGGGACTTGCTGGATTGGGCTAACACGGACTGAATCGAATATTTGACCATTGAGCGTAACCACATACGATGAGTTGGCAATATGGCTCTCGACTTGTTCAGGTGTACGCGCGTACCATGACCAGTATATAACCAATTCGTCGGTGTCGAATAATAGACCGGGGTCTGCACCGGCTACATCAGCGCATTGTGCATAAATCAGTCCGGGATTGTTGGTGCGTCCGGGGATGATTTGGTCACTTTGACGTGCGCCAATCTGTACAATGGGTTCTGGTGCTGTGAACAAGATAGGATTCAAAAAACCACCATCAGGGCGATAGATGCCAGCTGATGAAATAACATCGCCGATTTCCACTGTGCCGGATGTGAGGTCATCGCCATCAACGAGTGTGCTGGCGGGTTCTGCACAGGCTGCTAAGAAGTCATCAGACGGTTCGTTGAAGATAGTATCTTCGGGGTCATTTTCACGCGCCATACGAATGACAACGCTGACGGGCGTACCCAAAACACGTTGTTCACCACCGAGCCACGGGACGACCTGACTTACGGAATAATCGCCACTGACTTCGATGCGACGCAGACCTGTGAGGGCATTACCTGTGCCACCGAAACCGTCAAAGGCTTGGAAGTAGACATCGTAACCTGCTTGGATTGTGCCGTTTAAGTCGATGACCATACGGTCTTCGCAGGCACTATAGAACCAGTTGATGGTTGATGAAAAATCTCCATCGTCCTGTGCTACAACTGGAAGTGCAAGGAGAAGTAAGAGTGTTATCAAAAGGAATGGTTTAAATTTTTGCATTGTTTTAATTCCCTGTCTGGATAATTTGGACAGTCAATGACCAAGAGTGTACCCCAAAATAGAAAATATCTCAGCCCTATTTTACGTACTTTTGACCTAAGCGTAGGGCATTCGTACAATAATTTGACAAATCGCATTATCAAACTTGTTCTACTAATCAACCGTGTTCAGGTAGTAGTTCGTCACATAAAATGTCAGAGACTAGCTCAGTTTGTCCATGAGGTGCATGGTAAACTCGAAGCCTGAGATGTACGGGGTAACCCATTCTGTTAGGGGGAAATGTGATTGTGAGTGATAATCTTGAGTATGATATAGCTGAATTGTGGTCGCTTTTGTTTGACATCGTGACAGATGGCGAAAAGCGGTTAGCTGCCCATTTGGATGCCCATCAAATTACCCCCCCGCAATTTTATGTCCTCAAGACTCTATCAGAAAAAGGTGGTGAGTGTCGGATTGGTGATATTGCCCGTGACCATCACCTGACAAATGCAACCATGACAGGCTTGGTCAAACGTCTAGAGGCGATGAACCCGCCACTTGTCAAGCGTCGTCGTAATGCAACGGATGGACGGTCTGTGGATGTGTCGTTAACGCCTGAAGGGGCAGAGCGTTTTTTGGCGATACAAAAGGGTTTGATGGAACAATTGGGGGCGGTGTTCGGGTTATTACCGGACGAGGAACGCCGTGACATTATCGAGAAAGTTCGGTTGTACTTTACGATATTTTCACAGCAATTCCCCGCCGATGATATGTTATAAAATTAGCGTATCTGACAAGAAATCAATGGTTTACTACTCTATCTCATCTGCATAGGGTGTAACAGCCTCATCGGTTATAGCCAACCCATTATCATCAATCGTCACTGTGATATCGCGCCCTGCTACGAGTTGACGGGAGATGGCTGTGATTTCCTGAGCATCGGGACCTGTGTTAGGCTCAAATAGAGTAAATGTAAGTGCGCCAGCTGGTAACGTAATCCATTCGGTTTCTTCACCTGATGCAATTTCATCAACGAGTTCTTCGCCATCAGGCATTGCATAGACCTCTACCGATGTTGAACGGGTGCTGACAAACTTAACGCGGGTTACATCTTGTGTATCTTCCCAGAGAACAGCTGATACAGGAACATCTTCATTGTTCATACCAATAAAGAAAAGTGTGTAGGTACGATTTGCCTCAACGTTCAATTCCGGTACATCAACTGTCGTACCATCTTCAAGTTCAGCTGTTAGCGTATAGTCGCCTGCATCAATCATCATATCATCTAGCCCTACCCATCCAATGCCATTTGCAAGTTGAATGCCTGACACTAAGCGATTGTTTATCAGTAACTAGATTAATGACACGTACACGCCCTTGTTCACCGTAGTTGTTGCGGATAATGGAGATAGGCTCTAAGAAGTATGCAACCTCCGATTGCAAGCCAATCCCTGAAAAGAACCAAGTTGTCCCACCAGAGAAATTCCAATCTTGTGCGCTAAGTTGTTCGCCATCACTACCGCTTCCAGCTGGGCGAGAGATAATCGTCAAGTTCCCACTATTAACAACGATGACATCTGAATATTCGCCATACGCCATATCCTCAATAACAGGTGTGTCGTCCCCTGCGAAGTAATAATCAACGTTGCCAATATCTGGCGCGAAGTTGGCAAAGCGGATAAATGCTAATGACATCAATGGGTCTACTTCTGGTAAGTTGACAGTAAAGTCTCCATTGGACATCATGTCATTTTCCATCTCCATATCGTCCATATCTTCGGCGTTTTCCGAATCCATGTCCATTGTCTCAGTCGCTTCAGGTTCAGCTTCGGAATCGTTAGATGTGTCCTGTGCAAACGTGATAGGTGTTAGCATAAGCAAGAGTAGAATGAATCCTGTTATTAAGTGCTTCAAGGTATACCTCCTATGGTATTGGTTATGTGTTTACATATTTATCAAACCAATTGACCATTTCTGTGAGGCGACTGATTCGGTGGTTGGGTTCACCACTACGGGATAGTTCATGTCCTTCACGCGGGTAACGCAACATATGGATGGGCGTATCAGTGGCACGCCGTACCCAAGCGAATAATTGCTCCGCTTGTTCAATGGGGACGCGAAAGTCATTTTCAGCATGAATCAACAAGATAGGGGTTTTGATGTTTGTCGCATATTTTAATGGTGAATTGTCCCAAAATGCGTCATGATTCTCCCACGGTTCGGCATCAAATTCGTTGGACATTAATACGGGAACATCGGATGTGCCGTAGAAACTATTGATATTGTATACGCCACGTTGTGAAACAGCTGATTTGAAGCGGTCAGTATGTCCGACAATCCATGCTGTCATGTACCCGCCATAAGACCCACCTGTGATTGCCATACGGTCAGGGTCAGCAATGCCAAGCTCGAGGAAGGCATCCACACCTGTCATGATGTCATCCATTGCGACGGGACCCCATGCTGCGTGTAGTTTACGCATAAAGTCTTCACCATAGCCACCACTGCCATGAGGGTTGCAATAGAAGACTGCATAACCTCGTGCCGCGTGGAATTGCCATTCGTGCCACATGGTCTTGGTGGAATAGCCCCATGTCGCGTGTGGACCACCGTGAATGTTGAGCGCAAGTGGGTAGGTTTTGCCATCTTCATATCCGACAGGTTTGAGATACCAACCTTGTACTTCCCCATGTGGTGACTCAAAGCGGAGTTCATGCACATCTTGTACAATCACACCATCCAACCATTCGTTGAAGCAGGTCGCTTCGGTAAAGGTATCACCGTTTAGCGTGTAGAGTTCCTGTGGATTTTGTGGTGTGGAGACGGACATAGCCAGTGTACCATCGGCGTTTATAGCTAAGTTCTCGATGTCATAGAGTCCGCTATGGAGTTGTTCGGATGTGTCGGTTTCGGGGTCATAAAGGTATGGATTGGCAACACCTTCGCTGGCAAGGGCAAAAGCTAGTTTATTATCTGGCGACCACGACCAGTGGACAGCTTCACGGTCATATTTATCGCTGACGACACGAATATCTGACCCATCAGTAGACATAACAATCAGGCGCATTGGGATGTCGGTTATGCCGACCACACGCCGAATGTATGCTAGCCATTTTCCATCTGGTGAGGGCAAAGGTAGGTAGATATTGTATTCATCGTCAAGGATGCGCGTTTCTTCGCTAGATTCAATATCTATAGAATAGAGCGTATTTGTGCGCCATGGCTCATCACTGTCGGGTTGGTAAGTGCGTGATGTGTATAGTGTTGTTCCATCCGCTGACCAATATGGCGGGTCATAATCAGCATTGAGGTCAGTTAAACGTTGTGATTTCGCCTCATCACCTTCGAGGGTTTCATCAACAGGGATGATATAGATTTGATTGTAGCGTTCGTCCACATAAGATGTGCCTCGTCTATAGGGTATCCGCCACATAGGGCGCGGGTCCCAGAAGTTTTTTTCGTCTTCGGCTTTGCGGTCGTTGCGATATTTGCCTTCCAGCGGGTCAGATGGTGCGGATTCGGGATTTTCGTCGCTGTCTTCTTGTTCGCGTTCACTATCACGCATTGGTGCAAGATAAGCGATTGTTGTACCATCGGGTGACCATGCGGGACTATGTGCGCCGTTCAGAGCTGATGTTAACGCACGGGCTTCACCACCGAGTCCGCTTGTCGGTAAAATGTGAATCTGTGGCTTGTCACCGCGTTTTGAGACAAATGCCAATTGACTGCCACCGGGTGACCAGCGTGGCTGACCATCTTTGTTACCACGGGTGAGTTGAATCGCAGATTGTGTGGCTAAATCGTAAATCCAGATGTTACGCTTGTACCCTTTGTCATCTGGGTCAGGGGTAACTTTGACAAAGGCAACAGTTTGACCATCAGGACTAAATTGGGTGTCTTGGACATAAATAATCTTATTGAGGTCTTCCGCTGTTATTGGACGTTTCTCATCGGGCATAATTTATCCTTTTTAGACGTTGAAAATTTTTTTAATTATACTGATGAGTTGAGTGAAATTGCCAGAAACAAAGTCTTTAGATAGCAAGATTGGTATTCAATTGTACAATAGTCATAAATATTAGATAAAATCATGCACAGACCATAGTTTATTCGTTATACTATGTAACAGATATTCATATGGAATTAGGGATAGCATCTTGGATTCATTGATTGGGCAAAAACTTGGACAATACGAAGTCGTGGAAATGCTTGGGCGTGGCGGTATGGCAACCGTGTATAAAGCTCACCAAGCCTCAATCGGGCGTGATGTGGCAATTAAGGTGTTGTCTGCACATCATATGATTGATGAGCAATTCATCGAGCGTTTTCAGCTTGAAGCAAAGACGATTGGGTCATTACAACATCCCCACATCTTGCCTTTATATGATTATGGCAATCACGATAATATGTTGTATCTGGTGATGGCATATGTAGACGGTGGGTCGCTAGAAGACTTACTGTATGCTGACCAACCACTGACAACACGTCGTATCGAGAAGATTATCCGCGAAATTGCATCAGCACTAGATTATGCACATCGTCATGGCGTGATTCACCGTGATGTGAAGCCTGCTAATATTCTCATTGATAGCGAGGGACATGCGTTGTTAGCAGACTTCGGTATCGTCAAGATGGTCGGGACGGATGCGAATTTGACCGGAACAGGGGTAATCGGTACACCAGCTTATATTGCGCCAGAACAGGGGCAAGGTGAATTGGATATTGATGGTCGTGCCGATTTATATTCGCTGGCGTGTGTTGCCTTCCAGATGTTTAGTGGTGTTCAACCCTATCGTGCGGAAACTGTGATGAAGGTTGTTTTGCAACATATCACTGAGCCTGTGCCAAGTTTGCTCGAACTTGAGCCGGATTTGCCCCCTGCATTGGATACTGTGTTACAGAAAGCGATGGCTAAAGACCGTAATGACCGTTACCCATCGTCTGTCCAATTTGCGGAAGCGATGACGAATGCGCTACATAGTACGGATGAATCGCTTTTGGCAGTTAAAGCAGAGTCCCCATTGGATATACCACCAAAGCAATCTCTTGGACAGGCTACAACGAAGGTCTTAGATGATATTCCAACGGGAACGACTGACCCACAATTGCAAAGTAACCCGACGATTGTCGTCCAACAGAATACTAATCCACTATTGTTTATGGGATTGTTTGGCATTATTGCATTGGTGATTGTGGTTGTTGCGATAGTCTTGGTCACGCAACAGAATCAGAGTCCGGCAGTGGCAAATGTAACCGATACGAGTGGGCAGATTGTCGATAATCCTGATGTTGCCCCAACAGATGTACCTGTTTTGGTAGAAGAACCAGCCGTTCCGACATTCGGTGAGTTACGGTATAACACCACTGAAGAATTAGGCGATACGGTTAACCTGAACCTTGTGGATGTCGCTGAACCGGCAAGTAATAGTCGTTATGTCGCATGGCTAAAAAATGTTGAATCCGGTGAGGTGATTAACATTGGTGAAATTGTAGTAGATGCGACCGGACGTGGCATCTTGATTTATACCGATGATGATGGGCGGATGTTGCCGAGCTTATTCAATAGTATTGTGATAACCGAGGAGACCTCTATCGACCTTGCTGAACCTGAGGGGCAGGCAGTCTATGAAGGTTCGATTCCCTTAGAGTTATCAAAAGCATTGTACGAAATCTTTGTCAGTAGTCCGGATGGATTTTCTGAACGTGGTTTGTTGTTCAGTGTAATTAATGAGGCGCAGACGGCACAAAACCATGCGGGACTGGCAGCTGGCGCGCGGTCAGTCGGTAGTATGAAGCAACATGCGGAACATACGCTCAATATCCTTAATGGTACATTGGAAGACCATGACGGCAACGGCACACCACAGAATCCCGGACGTGAGGTTGGTGTTTTCTTCTTCCTCGATAAGATAGATGAATTAATGTTGTCGATTGTTCAGGATGATGCCTCGAGTTTGTTTGTTCAACAAAATGCTGAATTTATTCTGGTGTGTACAACCAATGTGCGAGGCTGGGCGAACCGTGTGAATGAATTGGAACTTGAATTGATTGCTGCCGAGTCGGTTGAAGCTGTTTTGGAACAAGCAACCGAATCTGAAATAATCGCTAACCAGATGACTGCTGGATTTGACCTGAACGAAAATGGACGCATTGAAGCATTTGAGGGTGAATGTGGGCTAGACCAAATTCCGGGTTTTGGGATACAGGTTGGTAACATTGATATTGTTGAGGTTCAAACTGACGATACTGAGTAACATTGTAGTGGACGTTAACAAAATTCTCGCAAATCTTTAGGTGTGTAGACTTGACCTTAACTGTCATTTTGGGATACAAGTAGGCTATATAGACAACCGTTTAAGGTAGACTTGATGTCCCAAATTCGACTATTCTTGTATTCCAAACAAATCATAATTGCTCTGCTGATATTGCTATCGGTATTGATGTTAGCGTGTTCGCCACCCGCAGAGACTCCAACTGATACACCAACCCTAGAACCAACGTTATCCGAAGGTGTTTTGACGGCAGGTCCTCCGGTAGGACTCGACCCGACAGCAACTGTTCCTGCGCCGACATACCGCGAACCTTCGCAACCGATTACGCTCGATACAGTCGCTCAAATTGATTACCTTGGACGCTTGGATGTGACTGGAAGAAAAAGCACAATTTTTAACTGGGCTGTTTCACCTGATGGCATTCAGCTTGCCGCATTAAACAACGACCTGTTAATCGAGTGGAATCTGGTGACAGGTGAAATTAACTTTACGACACCACGTAATAATATCGTACATATTCTCTATTCTGCTGACCGTAATCAGTTATATGGAATTGATGCGAGTGGTGATGCACGGATATACGAATCGCTTACAGGTGTTCCCCAGACAGAAGTATCATTGCATGCCGAATACAGTGGTATATTTGATTATAATGTCAGCACGGGACGGCTTGCTGTTGCTGGAACCGATGGCACAATTAAAGTATGGGATATGGCGGAACGTGTCTCGCTGGTGACATTTGATGCCCATGATGATGTCATTGTTGATGTGGCGTTATCCAACGATAGTATGTTATTGGCGACGACAGGTACTGACGGCACAATTAAGTTGTGGGCTTGGGAATCGGAAACTGAAGTTGCCGAATATGATTTGCAAAGTGCAATTGCGCAGTCACTTGTGTTTTCTCCTGATGATTCGCAGTTGGCGGTAGCGACAGAAAACTTTGTTGCAATGTGGGATGTGCTGGCAGGCGAACTTGATTTTGTATTACAAAGTGGAACGAATACTGCCAACGAAATTCTTGAATTTTCGCTGGATGGACAATACCTGATTACAGCGGGTGAAGCAGGCAGTGTGCGCTTGTGGAATGCGGAGACTTCTAACATAGCAATTGAGTTACCTCAAGCAGGTGGTAACCGTGCTAGTTCAGCATTTTCGTTGGATACGACTTTGTTGGCAACGACTGTACTAGGACAGGAAGCCTCTTTATGGAATATCTCCGAAATTACCGAAGACACCATCGCACGCGCGCCGTTGCGTGTGCCATCACAGAATTTGTTTGGTGTCGAATGGTCAGGTGATGGATTTACCTTGCTGTTCTTTGATGCGACAGGTGACATCTTTGTGTGGGGTATTCCTGCCGAATAATGACGTGAATACTGATAAAGTGGCAGTATGATATTGTACTGTCATTTTATTTTGGATATAATTACCCGTATAAATGAATAATTTAAATAATTGCATAAATATTGGGGAGACAGCACATGCAATATCGTTATCTGGGTAATACAGGCATTCAAATCAGCGCAGTGTCTATCGGTGGCTGGATTAATTATATGGAGGGTGTAACCGACCCCGAAGTCGAACGGGGTGTGATTGAATCTGCCTACGAACAGGGTGTTAACTTCTTTGATTTGGCTGATGGGTATGGCAACGGTTATGCCGAGACGGTATTCGGTGAGGTGTTGAAGCAATATCCACGCCATACATTGGTGGTATCGACAAAAGTATGGGTACCAATGAGTGATGATGTCAATGACAGAGGGCTATCACGTAAACACATTTTCGAGAGTATTGATAAAAGCTTGGCACGGTTGGGCATGGACTATGTTGATATTTACTTCTGCCATCGCCCTGATGAACATACACCGCTATTGGAGACAGCGCGGGCAATGAATGACCTCATTACACAGGGTAAGGTTATGTATTGGGGAACATCACAGTGGCCCGAGACTAAAGTTGTTGAAGTTTATGATATTTGTATGCGTCATGGTTGGAATTTGCCGATGGTGGAGCAACCGGTATACAACTTGCTGATTCGTGACCGTATTGAAAATCGCTTGTTACCTGTGACTGAGTCACGTGGTATTGGGTTGGTTGTATGGTCACCGTTGGCGAGTGGATTTTTGACTGGGAAATATGATAACGGCATGCCGGATGATGGGCGTTTTAGCATGGATATTGACTATATGTCTGCTGTTCAAAGCCAATGGATGAACGACAAATCTGTTGAACGTGTTAAAGCACTTAAGCCAATTGCTGACAAATTAGGGCTGACACGCGCACAATTGTCATTGGCATGGGTGTTGCGTCAATCAGGTGTGAGTAGTGCGATTACGAGTGCGCGGAATCCTAATCATCTGGAGGAGAATATAAAGGCGACTGAAATCATTCTAACTGACGATATTCTGGCACAGATTGACGAGATTTTTGTGGGAGATTCACACAGTCGTTAAATCCCAAAAATCTTATGGTTAATGGATTAAGAATTGATGTAAACTGGTTGGAGTATAGGGAGTACAGTATGCCTATAGAACATTCATGGCTGGTAGAAGGTAAAGTCATTTTGATAGAGATGTCAGGCGAGCTTAGCCTTGAGGAGTTACAGGCAAGTGCTGCCCAAAGCCTTGACGCACTCAATCAAGCAAATGAAACATTACATCAGATTATAGACTTCACACATGCCAGTAGTTTGGCTAATAACCTTTCAGATTTAAGTAAACTGTCACGTCCTGTGAATGAGCATCCATTACTGGGATGGGTTGTAATGTATGGGATTCAAAATAAACTCATCAAATTTCTGACGACAATGACGGGACAGCTAACAAATTCTAAATTGAAGTCGGTCGATACAAGAGAAGATGCGACTGCTTTTCTGCAGCATGTAGAGCCATTAATTGTCTTTGAAACCGATGCTTAGATACGAATGTTTGGTAGCGTTTGTTCCAGATACATTTTGAAGTTTGCTGTTTGACTGTACTCCGTAATTGGAATAGGCGGTGTCGGGTTTGGTGGCATAGGGTTTAATTCGAGTTGCCACCAACCTGTATCGCGCCAATCTGCAAGTTTGTACCCCATATTTTTGAACACCCCGATTTTTTCAAATCCAAACATTTCATGTAATCGAACACTGGCATCATTGGGTAATGCAATAACGCCAACGACATTGAGATAGCCTTGCCCTCTTAGTACATTGAGTAATGCTGTATACAGTCCGCGTGCAATCCCGCGTCGATGGAAGTCTGGATGGACATAGACAGTTGTCTCGGTTGTCCATTGGTATGCCTGCCGTGTCCGGAATGCACTGGCATAGCAATAGCCTGCGATTTGCCCGTCAATGTCACAGACTAGATAGGGGTATTGTTTCAGTGTGTTCGTGATACGTCGTTCAATTTCGGCAACATCAGGAATAACTTCCTCAAACGAGATGAAGGTATCCCTAACAATTGGCGCATAGATTGCCTGAATCTGTTGTGCATCGGTGGATTGAGCAAGACGTATAATTGTGGTCATGAGCTAGGCTTCTGGTGCATCTTCGTATTCGTCTTCATCATCAGCATGCCAAACTTTTTCGGCAATGTCGATAAATAGTTGACCGTCTAAGTGGTCGATTTCATGTTGGAAGACACGTGCTAACCAACCTTTTGCTTTGATGCGGGTTGGGTTGCCGTCACGGTCTTGCCCTGTGATAACGACGCTCTCATAGCGGTCAACATCGCCTAATAAGCCGGGTAATGACAGACAGCCTTCGACACCGGATACTGTGTTACGACTGTTCTTGATAATTTTAGGGTTCGCAACCACATAGAGTTTCCCGGCGTCTTCGCCATATTCTTCTTGGCTTTCTTCATCATCTGGCAAGCGCACAAGGATGAGGCGTTTGCTCTGTGCAATTTGTGGGGCAGCGAGACCAACACCTTCTGCATCCATCATGGTTTCATACATATCATCAATGAGCTGTTGTAATTTTGAACCGAAGTCATTCACACGGACAGCTTTTTTACGCAGTGTTGGATTATCGGGTTGGATAATTTCCAATAAGGTCATGTTGACATATTCTCGTATAGTTGACAATCAGTTGGTTATTGTATAGCAAAATCGAATGAGACGGTATAGATTAATCGGAGTCCAATGCTGTGCCTGTATCCAGACGTACCATGCCCCGTAGAAAGCCCAGTGCTTTATCTTTGTCATCAAATATTTTGACTTTATCTTGAACCAGTAGGCGGGTTGTGTTGCTGTCAAATCCGGTCGGATTGACAATAGCGAACCATTGCGTGTTTGTATGATGAATCACATCAATAATCGAATCGACTTGTAAGAGGGTCGTCGGAATGGTGGCTGCACGTCCAAAATCGAGTATGAAGTAAACCGCGTCTTGTTGATTCAGAATGTCGAGGTAGTCGTGCATGATGCCATCCACCTCATCGACAATAATCAGCCCTGTGAGTGTTGTTCGCAAGATATAGGGTTCGTGTACCCATGTATTTGTATATGGCATAAGCAACCCAATCGCATATATTAACCGCATATAGTGTATCAGCTTGTGTCATTTTGTGGCAACTATTTTGAATATTGGTTGCCGATTGCGGTAAACTTTTCAAGAACTTTACATTCACCTTACATTGGGTTAGCACAGATTAAAGATAATAGCAGATAGGAGTTCGTGTGACTGTCTATATTACGAATTGCTCAGGCTGGTGTATAGTTGAGTTATGATTATTGAAATTGATACACTCATGACACAAGCCCGTGACGAAGCAAAACGCTATCATCACAAATATATTCGGACTGAGCATGTGTTACTAGCAATGTTCCAGCAAGTTGAGGTGACCGAGTACGGCATTGAAGCGGATTGTATACGCTCAGGCGTGGCAATGATGAACTGCCCGACATGTTCAGCAGAAGAACAGATGATTTTATCTGCTGGTGCGGAACGAGCGATGCAATTAGCACAGGATTATGCTGGACAACAACCACTCATGACGAGTCATCTTATGTTGGGCATATTGAATAGCTCAATTACTTGTGGTCGTTTGTTGGCATCTTGTGGCGTTGATGTGACATTGCTGGTGACAGATATAGAAAGCAAGATACAACATGGAGAGTAACGGACGATTTTCGGCACAGGCACGGCAGACATTGATAGTGGCACAGAATGAAGCGGATAATCGCCGGCATAACTTTATTGACACTGACCACATCATTTTGGCGATGGTTGGACAAGATACATCGGTTGGTGCGCCGAAAATTTTACGCGATTGTGGGGCAGATTATGAGGTTTTGTCACGCTTAGTTGGGCAGAACCCGTATGAGACGAGTTCTAAACGGCTAGAGCTATCCCGTGATGCGAGGCGTATGTTGGAGCTGGCAGTGGTTGAAATGCAACGGCGGGCAGAAAAACAAATCACAATTGAGTATATGTTAATTGGTCTGTTGCAAATGGAAACCTCAGCTGGTGTGGAATTGTTGTTTCAGGCAAAGTGCAACATGAAAAGGTTATATACAACAATGGATGTGTCGTTGCCGAATCGCGTGCTAAAACAATACCAGCAGACAATGCCTGAGGTGGAAACATTTGAGGATGGGAACGAAAACGAAGGTTGCCTGCCCATGCTTATGAGACGATTCAAGGAATTATTTACAAGGGGATAAAGATGAGTGATACGATTCTTGTGGTTGATGATGAACAACGGATTATTGATTTAGCAAAAATGTACTTGGAGCAAGATGGCTATCGGGTGATGAGTGCGACGGATGGGGTGAAAGCACTGTCCACGATATTAGATGACAAACCGAATCTGGTTGTGCTGGATTTGATGTTACCGGGGATGGACGGGTTAGAAGTCTGTCGGCGGGTACGGGCAGAATCGGATGTGCCGATTATTATGTTGACTGCGCGTAGTGATGATATTGATAAGATTGTTGGCTTGGAATTAGGGGCAGATGATTACCTGACGAAGCCCTTTAATCCGCGTGAGCTAGTGGCACGGGTGAAAGCTATTCTGCGACGTACAGACCGTCAATCAACCCGTGAGGATGCACCAACGCATATTGAAGTCGGTAACTTGAAAATTGATGCACAACGGCGAGTGGTTGAAGTCGGTGGCAATTCGGTTGATTTACGCATGAAAGAATTTGATTTATTGCAGACCCTCGCTGAAAATCTGGGTATGGTGTTCAGCCGTGAGAAGTTGCTAGATGTGGTCTGGGGGTATGACTTTGCTGGAGAGACACGGACGGTGGATGTTCATATCGCGCATTTGCGTCATAAATTAGAGGGTATGGATGCGACCATAGAGACCGTTTGGGGTGTAGGATATAAGCTTGATGAAAAATAGACTGCCTGCTCGATTTGTATTTAGCCTACGGTTGCGTTTGCTCGCATCGTATTTGATTCTGCTATTTGTCGCTATTGGTGTGATTTCTGGCGCGTTAATCTTGTTGATTAGCAATCGACCCGCACCACCCGAACCAACCTATGAACGGCTGGCTGCACTGACACAGGGGCTGAACATCCGCGAGTTTATTGTGGATATGGCGTTAGATTCCAATCTGGCGTTTATTCAAGATGAGATCCCCGAATTTCTGGATACCTTTTCTGAATCCCGTAACGTCCGCACCTTGCATGTTCGCGTGACACAATCGAGCGCGACGGTGGCTTATGACAGTGCGAATGTGTTTCAGGCAGATGAGTCGATTTCGATATTTGTAGACAATTACTTTGATGAGCGGTTGGGCAAGGTCTTAATTCGTGGGGTTGAGCAAATCTATGGTGGGTTCGCCGACCCGAATGGCGATGAGTGGCTTTATGGTGGCGTGATTATTGTCCCATCACGCCGTGCTGGTGTCCGTAACCCTGAGAATAACCTGTGGATACTGGCAGAACCACGCCCGAAAGTCAGTTTGCAAGAAACATTGGCAGACTTTGGTAATGCACTGGGTACACCTCTGCTTCAAGCCGGACTCGTCGGGATTATTTTCGCAGTGATTCTAGCGGCGTTGATTAGTCGCACGATTGCGAAACCCTTACAACGGGTTGCTAGTGCCGCGACTGATGTGGCAAAAGGGGATTACGGGGTGCATGTTCCTGTGAGCGGTCCGCCGGAAGTGCGCGCTGTTGCTGAGTCGTTTAATCAGATGACGGCGGAAGTACGGGCAGCGCATCAGGCACAACGAGACTTTTTAGGCAATGTGTCACATGATTTGAAGACACCACTTACATCAATTCAAGGTTATTCACAGGCGATTATTGACGGCGCAGCTAGAGACCCTAAAAATGCAGCGCAAATTATCTTTGAAGAAGCAGGACGGCTCAACCGCATGGTCGTTGAATTGACTGACCTCGTGCGCTTGGAGGCAGGTCGCTTGTCAATGAAAAGTGAGGCGATTGATATGGCGCAATTGACCGAGGGCGTTGTACAGAGCCTGAAAGTCGTTGCTGAAAAGCAGGGTGTAACGCTAGAATCTCATACACAGGCGATGCCACATATTGCAGGTGATGGTGACCGTCTAGCACAGGTCTTGACTAATCTTGTCAGTAATGCACTCAAGTTCACGCCGGAAGGGGGCAAGGTGCAGGTGGTCGCTCAATTCAAGAATCAGGGTGTGAGTGTGATTGTGCGCGATACCGGTGTTGGGATTCCGAAAGAGGACTTACCGCGTGTATTTGAACGCTTCTATCAGGTTGATAAGGCCCGCGGTCCATCGCGTGGGACGGGGCTTGGCTTGGCAATTACACAAGAAATTATAGAGGCGCATGGTGGTACAATCACAGTGCATAGTGAAGGACATAATCGTGGCACAACTTTCCGTATCTGGTTGCCATCACCGCAGATGAGTACGATTATCAGCCGTCCGAGTGATTTGTAGTTTATTCGTTGACATAAATTTCGATTGGGATGGGCAGGTCAGACAGATGATGTTTCATCAATGGTCTGACTTGTGTGTCCCAATCCAGTCCGCCGAGTCCACAACCGAGCATCGGGAAGGCAATCGACTCGATATTTTCAGCCTCATAAATGGCTACAAATTCTTGTAAACCACGCTCAACATAGTCTATCTTTGACTTACTTCTCCAATGGGCTTTGGTCGGAAAGTTCAGAATCCATTTATCCGCTGTACGAAAAATATGTAACTTTCCTGTAGTCAATGTGCCATCATCGCAAGTTGCTTTATATTCTGTAAACATCTCAGGATATTTCAGTTTAAATTGTTTGGCTAATCCCTTACCCATCACCCCAACGGTATTGACCGGATTGACCAATACCTGCATCTCAGTGTAGAAAATATCGCCTGATGTATATGTAATCATTTTATTCCTCTGTTCAAAGAGAGGATGACAGCGTGTGCCATCCTCATGTGGCTTGATTATAGCGTTAATCGAGGGTTACGGTGAATGTCCAATCACCTTCGTAGCGTTTGAAGAACAGATTGGTCTGTATGAATCCCTCTGCATCAAACTCATCGACATCATCAGGATAATCAAGCAATTCCATGCTGTAGCCATACGGGTCTTCATCAATCTCGATGATATAATCGAGTTCAGCGAAGTAAGCTTCTTCGGCACGGGCAGCTTCACTAGTGATGGGTCGGATGGGTTGTGATAGGAACAAGACATCAATCATAAACTCGTCGGCATCATCAGGGATAGCGGCAGTAACACGCACTTCAAAGCAGGGACGACCATCTTCCGTTGCGTCGATTGGCATGAGTTGACGTGAATAGAATGGGCTATCCTCGGAATCTGTGATTATCTGGATTTGTGCGCCCCATTGTTCATCATTGGGCATGTTATAGCACATGTCGAATTTGGTCAGCGACGGTGTGTAACGGATGGTGTTGATAGTCATTGTCACATCATTAGATTCGACAGTTTCCACATTAGGCTCAACTTGTAAAGCTCCATAAAACGGTAACGTAAACTCGAAAGTGTAGATGCGGTCGAGAATGTTGCGGACATCGGGTGTCGCAAATTGAGGAGGTGCACTTCCCCCGCCACCTCCGCCCCCGCCGGATGATGACCCACTCCCACCTCCACCACCAACAGGAGGCATTGTAGTATTGTCTGTTCCGCTGACAGGAGACATCCCACCGCCCCCGCCCCCACCAGACATGGGTGTGAACTGGTTTGATTGGACAGCGTCGGCAGAGAAATCGAGTGTCAGAACAAGGTCAAGTCTATCAGGTGTGCCCTCAATTATGGAGGTGTCAAAGTTCATGATGGATTCGCTAAAAGCAGGTTGATTCGGTGCGCCCCCGCCACCTCCGCCACCACCAAAGGCGGGCATGAGTTCTAAACCGTCAGCCGTCTTGAGCGTGACGACGGGCGAATTGATGAAATTATCCATTTGTGGATATTCCATACTGTAGGCTAATGCGAGACGATGAGCATCTGCATATGCCCAATTGAGTGTGACAGCAACGTCTTCGATGGTCTGAGTTTCGTTGATGTCTGTGATGCGTTGTTGTGGAATATCTTTTGAGACAAGGTTGCGCTGGAATAGGGCATATCCACCTGCGCTGACCAGTATAAAGATAGCAATGACCGATGCGACCCGTGATAATGTTAGCATTGGGCGTACCTGTGATGTGGACTGTTTTTTCAGGTGTTCATGAATATCCGGTAAGATGTTCATATTGTCTGGTATTTCCTCCGTTAGGATGTCGTGTATATCTTGCTGAATGGTGTTCTTATCCATGTTCAGCCTCCCCATCCGTTTGCTGGTGTGATGATGCGACCGAGTAACCCCCGCAGGCGTTTACGCGACTCATGTAACCGCCATTTGATTGTGCCTTTGGGCGTATCGAGTGCGGTTGACATATCTTGCTCACTCATATCCAGAAAGTAACGCATGACAACAGTAGCGCGTTGTTCTGGTGTGAGCTTGTCCAGCGCAGACTTGATAAACTCCTGACGTTCTTTGGCTTCCAGTTGTTGGTCAGGGTTATCGGTGCTATCAGTGAGCAAATCCTCAAAGGTGACTCCGTCAGTTATTTCATCTGATAGCGATAAGGTACGCTGGTTTTTCTTTCTTGCTTGTACTGCCGCGTTGGCAACGCTCCGCATAAACCACGGCGCAAACGGTCTTGACTCGTCGAACTGTTCGATTTTTTGATAGACACGAATAAACGTATTTTGTACGACATCTTCGGCAAGTGCTTTGTCACGGGTTATCAGCATCGCAGTTCGTAATGCCTGTACCTGATGTTCTCGCACCAAATATTCTAAACCACTGATGTCGCCGCGTTTTAACCGTGCGATCGCTTCGTGTTCTTGCACAAAGTCCTCCAACGTTGGTTGTATTGAGTACTCACTCTATATATAGTTGTCGGCGTGAAAAGGTTGGGAATTGGTGTAAATTGATTTTAGTTGCTAGATGTTTACGATAAATCCGATGGCGGTGAAGGCAACGAGTAATAGACCGAAGATAACTTCTTGGATACCGAGAATTTTCGTCTCGATGACTGTGCCACGATACAGCAAGTAGATAGCACGCCCCGCCAGAATGACCAACGCCAACACTGTCAGATAGGGTATATAACTTGTTATCGTTAGGGGAAGAAGCCCGATGATTGCGAGTACATGCAGGCTGAGTGCAACTTGTGGTTTTGTGTCATTGGATTTGATTTGGCGCAAACGGGCGCGGACATAAAAGATGGTGGGGATAGCACGGGCGATGATAATCAGCGATAACATGAGCGCATGGTCAATTGTCCAGTCACCTGCTATGGCGATACTAACAGCAAAGGCAGACATCACCGATGCAGCGAGGACTTCCGGCAACCAATGACGACTGTTGCCTCGAATATCAAAGACCAATACCTGCATGATGGCAACCAGATAGGCAGGAATCAGAGGTGCGATGACAGGAAATCCGTCACCTGCTAATGATGCTAATAATGCCAGACCCGCGATAATCCCATATAGTCCAACGAAGCCAACACCAACGCGAGTGCGGGCATAGAGTTTTTTCTTGCGCAGGTCAATCAGCGCAATCTTAAGTGGCTGTCGCATGAGGAAGGATGCCAAACTCAAGATAATCAAAGCGACCCCTGTGCCAGATGGTGCGACCAGAAATGCCAGAAGAACAGGCTCAAGCCAGAAACTCCAGCCACCATGCTCGGCAGGTAGTGCGACACTGCGGATGGTTTTACGTGTGACAAGTGCCATGATTAGTTGGCTTCAAATGCGACCGCTGGTAAACCCAATGTGACACGCACATTTTGTCCGCGCTGATAGTATGTATCGACTCCGGTACGGGCAATCAGTTCTGTGCCATCGCTCAGTTGCAGACCCAACCGTTGAGCATGTCCAAAGAACTCGCGCCAGAGAATAATTGCTGGTGCTCCCTTATCATCAAAATTGACACGCAATGCTTCGGGACGAATCAGGAGCTCCACATCGCCTGACTTTTCGTGAAACAATTTAACACTCCCCAGTGGACTGCTGGCAATCATACCTTTGGCATGGGCGGGGAGGAAGTTGGCTTCACCGATAAATTGGGCGACATGTTTATTGACGGGACGATTATAGATAGCATGAGGTGAGGCAACCTGTATCAATTTGCCTTTGTACATAATCGCAACTTCATCCGACAAACTGAGGGCTTCTTCTTGATCATGTGTGACGAAGATGGCAGTGGTTTGGGTTTCATGCAGAATATCCCGAACATGTGCGCGTACCTGTGACCGTAATGCTGTGTCCAGATTAGAGAAGGGTTCATCCAACAAAATAATATCAGGATTCGGTGCGAGGGCACGGGCAAGAGCGATACGTTGCTGTTGCCCACCTGATAATTCATGTGGATAAGCATCAGCTTTATCTGGTAATTCGATTAATTCGAGCATCTGTTTGACCCGTTTGTTGCGTTGTTCTCGTTTGACATGATTGAGACCAAAGGCAATATTCTGGTGAATGGTCAGATGGGGGAAAAGCGCATAATCTTGGAACACCATCCCGATGCGACGGCGTTCTGGTGCGACCCATTTACCCTTTCCAGAAACGGTTTCGTTGTGAATCGTAATCTCGCCAGAATCAGGGCGTTCGAGTCCTGCAATCAGGCGGAGTGTGGTTGTCTTGCCACAGCCACTTTGACCAAGTAACACTAAGATTTCGCCGGGGTCAACGGAGAATGAGATATTTTCGACTGCAAGGGTGTCACCATAATGTTTGTTTACATTGTCTAGTGTGATGATTTTATCATTGCTCAACGGATTGCTCTCCTACGCGGTACTAATTTTTCCTAGATAGTCAACGGTGCTGTTAAATCCTGACGATACAAACTGTACCGTGTAGGCAAATTTCACCCGTCAACATATGAGCGGTAGGTATTCTACTTCCTATTTGTTGCAAATTACAGCCTACTGTAGATTGCCGATAGCGTTGGGTGTAAACATTTTGGCTGGTAGGGTAATCGTAGACGAAAAACTGCTTCTGGCTAAACCACTTTCTCACTCTATTGTTTGCGTTAATGTCTGCTTGCTTTTCCGTAAAACCCCGTATAGGATTTAAATATAAAGGTATGGTCTGTTGGGAATGTAAAGTGTCCGAACTTGTGGATACCAACTAGATCATCTCTGTTTTATTTTTGCGAATTTATCAATTTCATCTTTTCCATTTGTGGGCACTAAAATATACAGTGCAAATTTTGTAGTGGATGGTGTCTGACTTTAGAGTTGTAATAAAGTGATGGATAATTGTAGTGATAGATTGAGTTCGGCGGTTTAGAATGCTCTTAGGTTTAGTGAGTTACACTGGACATTAAGCAGTTTTAGCAATAAAGTGATTAATATGGCATACGTATTTGTGTTACGGAGTTAAACACATGTCAAATTGGTGGGGTTCACGCAAGAATGTGTCATCACGTCTCGTATGGGAAGTTGAGGCAATGAAGGCAACATTCGGTAATACCTTCAAATTAGTAGTACCACCATTCGGAGGGTTGTTGTATTGGCAGGGGACTGTCGAGATTAATATGAGTATTCTCGATTCACCGTATCATACCCTGAAAATCGTATACCCCAAAGAATATCCAAACCGTCCGGCAGAAGCTTATTGCATCAAACCGCGTATCTATAGCGAAAAGCACCAATACGAGGATGGTCAGCTGTGCTTGTTCAACCCGAAGGACGGGGAACAATATGGTTGGAATCCGGCAAAATCAACAGCTGTAACGGTTGCAGGTTGGGCGATACAGTGGCTATATGCTTATTACACATGGCGTTCTACGGGGAAATGGCCCGGTATAGAAGAACGTGTAAAATCTAGTACTCCCTTGCCACGACGACGGAGACGATAGTCATGCAAATACAAGATGAGCCAGATTTTCTGAAGCTCATGCAACTTGAACTGGAGTTTTTGCGTAAGCGTTTACGGGGAATGGCGATGATTTCAAGAGGGATTGTACCGAACTTAGTGTTGTCACAGCGGGCAGTGGATAAGATGTTATCTGCGGCGAGCCAGTACCTAGCTGATGAAACTGGCGAGGCGATGGTTGGGTTTGTCATTGAAAATGATACGCCCGAAGGTCTGCCAACAATCTATGTGCTCGATACAATTTCCCCTGATGAAACCGCTATCCGTCGGTCGCATACATTCCAGCAAGGGGATGATTTGCAAGATGAAATTATCTGGTGGTTGCAAGAAAATTGGCATTTCTATCGTGAACAGAATCGTGATACGGACGGCTTACCCGATCAATTTGATGTCCCATTACGATACTTAGGGGACTGGCATAAGCAACCGGGGTCTATGATTCAACCGAGCCATGGGGATTTGATGACAGCACTATCATGGTTAGATGATGATGAAAACAATATGGAGTACCTACTGGTTCCGATTGTCACAGTAGGTCATGCGCCAATTATTGGTGTATCCGATATTGAAGTAAATTACATCAATATTCCTATGCAAAATGATACTGATATGCGAGTGGATTGGTGGTATATCCATCGTGATGTACGTGTATTCCAACCACTGCACCCACAGGTTGTTGATGAATCTGAGCTACCCCAGATGATAAAATATGGTTGGCATCTGGTGTCTGAAGACCGATTGAGCCTAGAAACATTTGCACTTGAAGATGATGGGTTGTTTGTCAAGACGCTTCTGTTTGAGTGTGACGGACACGTACCATTAGAAATTTGCTTTTATACAGTGCGGCAAGGCGCACGGCATTTTGTGCTTTTTGTTACAGAACATGATTATCCTGTGTCGGAACCGAAAGCTTATATTGCAAGTTCAATGCACGGCTTAGATTTGATGGACCCAGTTGATACGTTTGGGAAATTGTGGGAGCATGCAGAACCTGTTGAAAACCCCGATGGATGGCAATGGTCTCCCGATAAAAACCTGCTGGAATATCTGATGGCAATCGAAGTCGAGATGGGGTTGCGTGAACCATCGAAGATTACGATTCCGGTGATTGATGACGAGGATGAAGAGCAAATCATCGACGAACCTGAAGTGCCTGATGATGAATCAGACAATGTTGACCAAGACGATGTAGAAGAAGATACGACAAAGGAAGAGGCAACCTAATATGAGCAATACGTGGGAGCGCGTTGAGCGACTTATTGGCTCGGATAACTTGAATACACTTGCAGACAAAAAAGTTGGTATTGTTGGCTTGGGGTCTGGTGGCGGATTTGTCGCGTTAGGCTTGGCAATGAGCGGTGTCCAGAATTTTGTACTGGTAGACAATGACGATATTGAAGCAGGTAATGTCACCCGCCATGTGGCAGATTTGCGTTATGTCGGTGTGAATAAAGCGACGGCAGTTGCTGACTTGATGAAACATCGCAACCCTGATGTGAAGATTGATGTCCGCGAAGGGCTGATTGAAGACCATTGGGATATTCTCGATGATATTGATATTCTGGTGGTGGCTGTCGATAACGAGCAAGTCAAATATTCCATCAACGAAAAATGTCTTGAGAAGCGTTTAAGTGCATCTTATGCTGGTGTCTATGAACGTGGTGAAGGTGGTGACCATGTCATCATCAAACCATTCGATGGACCTTGCTATGCGTGTTGGTCAGAGGCGACCCGTGTCGGTATCAAAATTTCAATGAATCCGACGGGTGAGCTAGATTATGGCATGATTGGCGAAGCCGGCACACTGGAAGCAGAACCTGGCTTGTGGGTGAATGTCACAAAGGTTGCTGGTATTCAAACGGATTTGATTATCAATGAACTGTTACGCGGTACGAATGTCCACGACGAAATGCCTGCCAATACCATCATCGTTACCAACAATTATATGGACATTATCGAAGGCGAAGAAAGCGAACCGCACACTGGCATCTGGATTGAGATTCAGCGTGACCCCGAATGTCTCGTTTGTGGAGAGCGACTCAAGCAAGGTGTGAGTATGTTGGTCAAAGAAGATGAGGGTGGCATTTCATTGGATGATTTGGCAGCCTCGAACTTGATGGCAGATATTGTGTTTGAAGAAGATGAAGCTGAAGATTAGCGTTCATCTATACTAGATTTCCATTGATTGATAATTTCTGAGAGCGTTTGGCGATATGTCAGACGCTCTTTTGTATTGTGGGGTGTGTGAAATAATATGTCGTCATCAGCTGTGGGTGGTTGCCCACTGTCATCATAGAATAGCTTGAAGTCTTTGCGGATGGTTGCGAAGTAGCCTTCGGGATTATATACCGATGCACGATAGGGGAGCTTGCGGATACCGATGGTTAACTGAATATCTGTCTCGTGTTGATGAAGCCAGATACCAAACAACGATAACAACTTGTAGCCATGATAGCCTTTGTCACGATACCAGATGACAACCCCCGACCACGTTTTGCGTCGAATCACTTTGGGACCATGAGTAATGATGTGTGTGTACTTTGCATGTGTTAATACATCAAATGTGTCATACGCATTGAGGCTATCAAGAATCAGGTCATAGGGTGATTTGGGTTTGGATTCTGCCTGACTCTTGAAAGGTTTGCGATGAGCAATACGTTGAAGGATGTTATCGTATCGTTGTTGATTATCGTCGGACACTTAATGCAGTTCCAAAATCTGACGAATATGTGTCAGTATTTCATCAGTTTGGAATGGTTTCTGGATATAGCTGGTGACATCTTGCATCTTACCGACTAAACGATTGACTTCATCAGTATTGGCAGTAATTACAATGACTTGAAACGTTTTGCCATAACGTGACTTGGCATATTCAAGGACTTTCCAACCGTTGATTGTAGGCAGGTTAAGGTCGAGTAGGATGAGGTCGGGTTGGGTTGTTTCTAAATAATCGAGGGCAATCTGACCGTTTGGTGCATAGACAGAATCGATACCTGCTCCAGCGAGGCTGATTTGTAGAAGTTTACCAATATCAGCATCATCTTCTACTATCAATACATTGAGGTTCTGTAAATCAGTCATTGTGTAATAAGCCTTATAATATAAGAATGATGTAACTATATTGTAATCTATATTTCATTAACTGTAATGAAGAAAGTGTAGACGATTACTCTATATTACAATTGACTGACTGAAAAAATTAATGAATAGTTCGTGGTCTATTCTGAGGTTTTGATGTCCAATATTTCACGGATTGTTGCTATCATCTCGCGTGGGGCAACGGGTTTAACCAGATAACGTTCGACCCCCTGTAGCTTGCCGACAAGCTTATTAGCACTATCGCTCTGAGCCGTCATCACGATTACCTTGATTGTTCCTTCGCCATATTTGCTTTTGAGGAACTCCATCACTTGCCAACCACTTTTGCCTGGTAAATTAAGGTCAAGCAGAATGAGGTCAGGTTGATTATCTTCAAGATATTCCACTGCTGCAAAGCCGTTGGAGACATGGGTGGTTGCAAGTTCAGGAATCTGTTTCAGTGATTCCATCACCATTTGCGCCAAAATAATTGTATCTTCAACGAGCAACACGTTGAAATCACTCATAAGTGTCTATCCTAATCCGTCAACTAAGCCTTGCGATATTGTAACATATCATGGGAATTTCGCTATTATGTACTATTCAATATCAATCGGGGTTTTCTTCTTACCCAATTGTGGTGAGCGGTATTGCATCTTATCGCGCAATTGCTGATGGGGTGATTCATCTGACTTGTCAAATTTACCACGAATCTTATCCCAGATTTCACCACTGAATAGCTTGTTGGCATTGTCATTGACGCGCTGATGCACATCACGAATCACATCATTCAAATCATTCTCACCAACCCAGTTGTCTTTTAGAATTTGTGGGTCGATATTGATGACATTTCTCAGCCAATAGAGAGTCAATGCGAGGACACTGGCATCATCGACCAAGCCGATGACATTGGTCAAGCCTTCGGGTATGAAGTCTAGCGGGCTCATGACATACGCTGCAGATAGTATCAACTGTGCTTTGACCAGAAACGGCACACGCTTATCCGTGATGAGCTTAACTGTGAGCATGAACATATCCGGCACAAATAAGACAATATCAGCGATGAGGTTATCACTATTTTTCTCTACCCATGTGTGGATACGGTCACGCCAATTTTGATACCAACTTGGTGCATTGCGGGTGATTTGTTGTTCAGCGATGTCTGATGTTTGTGTTTCTTGTTGTTCGGTCATGTGCGATTTCCTTGATTATGTTTCACTATATATAACGCACATTGCGACGTTTCGTTGTATTAGAAATTCATAGCGCACCTAAAATAATACCGCTATTATAGAGTAAATATGATTCTTGAAGGACTAATAGACAATGAACTTTTCTTTGACAGCAGAACAGCAACAACATGTTGATGATGCACGCGAATTTGCGTTGCGCGAGGTTGCGCCGTATGCCGAAAAGTGGGATGTTGATGAGCATATCCCACGCGCACAAATCCAGAAGTATGCTGATGCAGGTTACTTGGGTATGACGATTCCGACTGAATATGGCGGTCAGGGTTTATCGGCATTGGATGCTGTGCTAGTGATTGAAGAAATTGCGCGACATTGTGGTATCAGTGGACGCTTGATTGTTGACCACAACTTCGGTGCGGCAATTACGATTCTCAACTTTGGGACAGAAGAACAACGTCAGCGAGTGTTACCAACAATTTGCACAGGCGCAACACTGATGAGCATTGGCATGACTGAGCCAGAAGCAGGGTCAGCTCTGACGGACTTGACGACAACCGCGACTGAGGACGGTGATGCTTATATCTTGAATGGCAAGAAGCACTGGATAACTGGCGCAGGTGAACGTGAGTATACGCTGGTCTATGCGCGGTTTAATGATGTGCCGGGACCTAAAGGCATTGGTGCAATATTGGTGCATATGGATATGGATGGCTTCAACTATGCGGGACGCATTCCGTCGTTGGGGGTGCGTGGTGTGCAAGAGGGCATTCTTGAGTTTGAGAATATGCGTGTGCCGAAAGAGAATTTAGTCGTGCCACCGGGGTCAGCATTTGGTAATTTGATGTCAGCATACAATGGTCAACGTGTGGGCGCATCGGCGGTTGCACTCGGTATTGCACAAGGGGCGTTTGATTTTGCAAAAGATTATGCTGATAACCGTGAGCAGTTCGGCAAGCGCATTACAGATTTTCAGGCAATGCAATTTAAGTTAGCTGATATGGTAATTGAGCTGGATGCAGCGCGATTCTTAATATATCGGGCGGCGTGTAATGCCAAGAATGCGATTACCGACCGCTACGAATCGAGTGTTGCGAAAGTCTATGCAGCCGAGATGGCAGTCCGCGTGACTAGTGAAGCGATTCAACTCTGTGGTGCGCAGGGCTATGGGCGTAATCTACCAGTCGCGCGGATGTTCCGTGATGCGCGATGCTTTACGCTGGCGGGTGGTTCGGCAGAAATTCAACGTATCGGCATTGCGACAAAAATTCTGGGTCGGTCGATTCCGCAGCATTAGGTGCTCTAGTTTTACAATACTCCTATAATGGGTTAAGGATAGTACTATGAGGTTACTGAATGTACAATAAGGTCCCAAGGGTTCATTTTGAGGTAATATGAGAAACTTAACCGAAAAATCTGGTGAAGCTCTATATTTTTATATTGGTAGAGGATATGTAAATAATATTGCATGTGATTTTGAAGTTGTTCAACTTGCAAATGGCACAATTATAATCTGTTGCGAAGCTCATGAATTGCTACATAATTCGAAAACAGGTGATGTTGAATTGAAGGGCAATACATTTGATGGCATAACTATAGAAGCCTTTGGAAAAGCCATTTTAGAAAACTCATCTTTGCATTTTGGCGGCGATCAACCACATAAATACTGTTTTCGTTCATCAGGGTTTTTTGAAATCAGAGTCTATGAAGATGTAATTGATGATGTTGTTAGACTTGAGTTTGGTCTCGTTAACTTTGAATTTTGGGGGAATGAGACCGAACATATTTCTAATGCGAAAATTGCACTTAACAAACTTAGGCATGAATTAGATGGGGTTGAAATTTGTTTTAAACAGCTAGACTCTTATAATGAAATCTTGGAAAATCTAAAGTCAAAAAAAGATGTTAATGTTACCTGCGAGTTGATTTTTGAGATTGGAAACCAATCACTGCAAGAAGTGTTTGCCCTAGTTGATGTTATCTGCAATCTGTTAACGATTGCTAGAGGACGAAAAATTAATTGGATATATCATAAATCTATTGACGCAAATGGAAGTACTTTAACAATACATCAACCACGCATAACCTCCGAATTTAAGGGTTTTGAATTGATTGATTTTCAGCATAAAGAAACACTAGATTTTCTTGATCAATGTTATCCAGCATATATGAAGCTGAATTCAACTTATCATTTTGACCATATAGCTAATATATTATCTGATTGTCATGCAAGTGGATTTCTGGAAACTCGTTGCCTTGCGATGTTTTCTGTAGTTGATTCTCTGGTTAAAAGAGTTAGTCAAGATAGACAACTTAGAAGGCGAATTCAGGCTTTTGTGAAACATCATAAAATACCTATATCTGAATCTGAGATCTCTAACTTTATAGATAGTCGAAACAAACTAACTCATGAGCTTGAATTTTTTAGCAGCGATTATCAGACTGAGTATTTTGATAATTTACATTTCTTACATCGTCTAATACTCGGAGCATTAGGTTACTCATCATATTACATCAATGTGACCAGACATCCTCTATACACTGGTAGTAAAGCTGATAAGTTAACTCCTACATCCTAAACACCCCATATTTTGTGTCTTGTGTCGGTTTGTTCAAGCAGGCACTGAGGGCGAGACCCAACACACGACGAGTCTGAGACGGGTCGATAATGCCGTCGTCCCATAGGCGCGCCGATGAATAATAGGGGTGTCCCTCTTTTTCGTATTTATTGAGAATCGGCTCTTTGAAGTCGGCTTGCTCGTCATCGGTCATATCGGGCTGATTCCGTCGGGCAAGTTGGTCACGTTTGACTGTCAGCAGGACATTGGCAGCTTGCTCACCCCCCATGACGCTGATGCGACTGTTGGGCCACATCCATAGGAAGCGTGGTGAATAGGCGCGTCCGCACATGCCATAATTGCCTGCACCAAAACTCCCGCCGATAACTACGGTTAGCTTGGGTACACTGGCATTGGCGACTGCATGAACCATCTTCGCGCCGTCTTTGGCAATGCCACCCGCTTCGTATTCTTTGCCGACCATGAATCCGGTGATGTTTTGCAAGAATAATAGGGGAATGTTTCGCGCTGTACATAGTTCGATGAAGTGTGCGCCTTTGAGTGCGCTTTCGCTAAACAATACGCCGTTGTTGCCGATGATGCCAACGGGATAACCTTCAATGCGGGCGAATCCAGTAATCAATGTAGTGGCATAATTGGCTTTAAATTCACGGAAACGACTACCATCAACGAGCCGTGCAATGACCTCCCTCACATCATAACTCTCGCGGAATGTGGTCGGGATAATGCCGTAGAGGTCATCTGCTGGATAGAGTGGGGCTTCGGGTTGGGTGACATCCATGTCAATTCGTTTTGTTTTGTTCAATGTGGCGACAATATCACGCAAGATTTGAATGGCATGGTCGTCATCTTCGGCATAATGGTCGGCAACACCTGAGGTACGGGTATGGACATCCGCACCACCGAGTTCTTCGGCTGTGACCTCTTCACCTGTGGCAGCTTTAACAAGTGGCGGACCACCGAGGAAGATTGTGCCTGTGCCTTTGACAATCACAGTTTCGTCGGACATGGCAGGGACATATGCACCGCCAGCAGTACAACTCCCCATGACAGCAGAAATCTGCGGTATGCCCTGTGCGCTCATCTGTGCTTGATTGTAGAAGATACGCCCGAAGTCATCGACATCAGGGAAAACCTCATCTTGCATTGGCAGGAATGCACCGCCACTATCGACGAGATAGATGCAGGGTAGGTTGTTTTCGAGGGCGACTTGTTGGGCGCGGAGATGCTTCTTGACTGTAATCGGGAAATAAGTGCCACCTTTGACAGTCGCATCGTTAGCGACAATCACACATTCGACACCTGACACCCGCCCAATACCTGTCACAATACCACCTGCTGGTGTATCAATCGCTGAACCATCAGGGTTGTGATACAGGTCATGTCCGGCGAGTGGTGCAATTTCGAGAAATGCTGACCCTCTATCAATCAACTTGTCGATGCGGTCACGGACGAATAGCTTGCCCTGTTCACGGTGGCGTTGTTGGTAGCGTTCACCTCCACCCTGACGCACTTGTTCCAATGTGTCACTCAGGTCTTGCTTGAGCTTGAGATTATGTGCTTTATTCTGCCGGAAGCGGTTGCTATTGGGGTTGATATGGGTATCGAGAATGTCCATAAAAGATTGTCCTCTGTTGTAAATCTGGACTGATTATAGCGGAAATTCTCGATAGCGATGGATAATTGTGCAGAACTTACAGCACTGGAGGTCGCCAACCACCGAGTTCCATCTCGATTGCTTTAGCGACGGCAAGTGAGATATGCTCGTTCCAATGTTTGGCGATGACCTGTACCCCAATCGGTAAACCATTCTCGGATGTGCCAACTCTTACAACTGTTGATGGATGCCCTGTGAGATTGAAGTGGTAGCAGTAACTAAAGTTTTCGAGTTTTTCACGCGATGTCCCATGCTTTGGTGCGATATCGGCATTTACTGGACAAATGAGAACATCATAATCTGCCATAAAGCGGAGCATATGACTGCGGAAGTCTGCTAGCTCAATAAGTAAGTCTGAAAGTTCAGTAGTTGAGCGTTCTTGCAGTTTGTATATCCATTTTAAATTGACTTCTTCAGTGCCCCATTTTTTGAGGGTGTCGTGATAGACTTTGCCATTATCTGCGCCAGCGATGCCACGCCAAATCATATCAGTCCGGTCAAGATCCTCTGGTGCCTCCTCTGTGACACTGGTGACGCGATTACGAATTGCATCGACGGCATCGTTTACGGCTGTGATGATTGCGGGTGTTGGTGTTGCAACGCCATTATCTGTGAAATAAACGACACGCAATTGTTTGAGGTCTACGCTGGATGCACCGCGTAGTGGGACAGGGTGAATATATGGGTCGATGCCATCGGGACCTGAGATGATGGGGAGTATTACATCCAAATCAGCGACAGTGCGCGCCATTGGTCCGATAGTCTGGTACGATTCGGTTATGCCTGCGCGATAATCAAGGATATGTCCGGTGCGAGGAACACGTCCATGTGTCGGTTTGATGCCTGCAATCCCGCAGAAATGTGAAGGTTGTCGTATGCTCCCGCCATAATCTGTGCCGATGTCGAAGGGTGACCCTCCGCTGGCGATAATGGCACTTGCGCCACCACTGCTTCCACCGGGGATAACGGATTCATCATACGGATTGTTGGTACGCCCATAGATAAGGTTATGAGTTTCTAATTGTAACGTGAGTTCGGGTGTGTTTGTTTTGCCGAGTAGAATTGCACCTGCATTTTTTAGGCGTGATACAACGGTTGCATCTTTTTCGGGAACATAATTTTTTCGTCCCATTGTGCCTGCTGTGGTGATGACTCTGGCAGTATCCAACGAGTCTTTGATGGTCATGGGGATTCCTTGCAAGACTCCCAATGACCGCCCTCGACTGATGGCTTTATCTGCTTGTTCGGCTTGCTCTAATGCCTGTTCTGGTAAAAATTGTACAACTGCGTTTAGCTTTGGATTGACTGACTCGATACGATTAATATGTGCCTGTACAAGTTCGACTGATGATATTTTGCGGGTACGAATCGCGTGAATCATCGCAGTGAGTGGCTGGTAGATGAGGTTATCCATAAGTGGCAGAATCCTTTACGCAAGATGATGCCTAACCTTACCGCTTTTGTGTGGTCTTCGCAATCTATTCTTGCGTGCTATATTCGACACCTGTGCGAATTTCTTTTTCGTACATCATGAGGTGACGACTGATGTGCATGCCAGCATCTTCATATAGTTTGGTTGCGCCTGTTAGATTGCTGGCATCAACGGACAAGGTGATGGTATGTGTCCCGCGTAACCAGAATTGACGGAAAGTATGTTTGAGTAATGCGGATGCAAGACCTTTGCGACGATAGGGTCGGCGGACGCTGAGGCTACCGAGATAGGCTTTATTATGGTCGTTCCATGCACGAGGGCGGGATATGCTCACACCTGCGATGTCACCTGATGCAAGATGTTCTGCGACGAACCACACAGCAGGGTCGAAGTAGGGGTCAGTATTGATGAGATGTTGCCACTGTGCAAGGTGCTGGTCTGGTGTCTTTTTGACATAACCAAAGTGGTCTTCAAAGGCTTCTTCGTTGGCGAGAACAACCGTACGAAATTCGTCAGGGTGGCGATAATTGCGTATGATAAACCCATCTGGTGGGGTGACTTGAGGCGGTTCATCTGTTAGGGTAATTTCCATGTCCCAGCTATCACGATAATAACTTAAACCCATCGAATCAAATAGCTTCTGTGTGCCGATATGGTGGGCATCACAGCCACATTGATAGGCAACCCGTATACCATCAGGACATCGCGCAAGGACTTGTTGAGCGCGCTGGTCTGCCCATGTCATTAAATAACGTCCAATGCCTTGAAGGGTATAATTGGGATGCACCCGCCCCCAAATTGTTGGGCGTACTGGTGGGTTATCCACATCCCAGATTTCGATATACCCGACGAGTGTCTGATGAGGTGCGAAGACCAATCGAATAGAGTTCCCGACATCAAAACCGGGAGTACTCCATTCGGATTGGGTATCTTCTTCAAAGTATGTTGTCTTGTCACCAGCGGTCTGATTGAGCATGGCAACAACCTGTGGAATGTCCTCAACTGTTGCCGGACGACTGGTGAATCCATCCGTTAACATGCTTATGCCTCAATAGCGACAGTAGCTAGTTCTTGACCGTCACGGAGGACTTTTTCGTAGCGCATATACTGACGATGAATGTGCATCCCGACCCGCTCATAAAGCGCGACAGCATTGGTCAGGCTGTCTCCATCTACACCTAAGGTGACACTCTTGCGATTATTTTCCCAGAAGACATTAAACGCATGATAGAGCATTGCCTGTGCAATCCCACGCCGACGATAATCACTATGGACACCGAGTAGCTCAATATGGCTGACGGTTGGGTCACCATGTTCTTCTTTCATGCCAAGCACATATCCAGCAATCTCACCTGTTTTATCATCAACAACGAGAAAGAAGTATTGTGGGTCAATGAGGTCATCAGTATCAAACCAGTGACGGAACTCTTCTACATCTTTTTCAAAGGGTTCTTCAATGTAACCAAAGTGGTCAGAGAATGAATTGCGGAAAACATGTACAAAAGCTTCGAGGTCTTCATCGGGACGATAGTTGCGGATGCTGATACCTTGTGGGAATGTCGGGGTCGGTGGTTTTTCTGTCATGTCGATGCGCATTTGATAACTTGTGCGGATTGGCTCAAATCCTGCTTGTTTTAGAGCTTTTTCTTCTGGTTCATAGCCCATCAATGTGTTCGATTGAAGCGCAATCCGTGTGTTGGGTGGGCAACGTTGGAACAAATCCTCTTTGCGATTGTCAGCCCATTGTAAGATTCTTGTGCTAAGGTCTGTATCAAGAAAATCAGGATGAACTCCCCATTGTAACCATGGGCGGACGGGGGCTTCAAAATTATCCCAGAAGACAAGATACGCAGCGATTTGACCCTGTGTCGTGATATAAGCATGGGATGATTTGGTGATGTCCATCCCTGGCTCTGTCCAATCGAGGCGCAATGTGGATTCGTGATATTGGCGATTTGTACCCTGAGAGGCGGAAATTGCATTGAGCGTATTAACAAGTTCAGGCGCATCGTCAAGTGTGAGTGGTCGCTCTGTAAACTGTGTTGCTGGCATGTATTTATATCCTTTGTGTATCTTTAGCTATGTGGCGTAATGGTTCTATTTGGTTCAAGTGAGGTCATTGTAGGGTATAAATGAGAAATGTCAAGCAGAAACTTGTTATATTAACGATTGCTGATTGCAAATAAAAGTCTTGCTTAACACGGTGTCTGTTTTCCTGTATGATGGACACGTTTTGACTGGATTTACTGGAGTGTTAAATGAATAATTGGACGAAATATTTTACAATTGGGTTTGGTATAGTGTTGTCAATTGCGATGGTAGCGAGTTTGATTCTGCCATTGTTGTCTCAAAATGTGGGGCATAACCTGCAACCACAAGCCGTTGAACCAACAGATGTTCCTCTACCGACATTACCTGCACCCCCTAATACCGCAGAGATTGACTTTGACCGTACCTATCTGCATCCTTCTGGATTGTTGACGGTTGGTGTACCGACTGGCTGGAATCCGACGGTGCAATCGAATACCGAGAATGAGGTTCGTGCAAGTTTTGGTAATAGCGATGCGCTGAGTGTGATTGAAGCACGTGTGATTAGCCCTACGGAAGATATTGCTGAAGGCGAGGCACTTAGCGGATACTTCTCTGATACTTGGTTGGGTCAGACATGGCGTGATTACCAAAGCTGGGAAGAGACCAACCGCGACATCACGGATGAAGGTCGTGTCGTTATCGACTTTAATCTAACACGGTCGCGTGCAAACTATATTGCCCGTCAAGAATCATGGGTTGAAGATGGCGAAATCTACAGTGTGCGTGTCGTAACTGCCGAAAATGCGCCGGAAGAACTCATTTACTTGCTTGATGGTGTAATTCAAAATGTCCAATTGGTCGAAACCTATGAAGGGACACCACTGGCATGGTCAGGTTACTTTGATAGCACCGATAAACACTTGATTCGCTATCCTGAAACATGGCAAGTGACCGATGCTGCTGACGGTTTGCCTGCGACAATTACTGGTGATGATGTGACAATGATTGTGGAAACACTAGATGTCGCACTGGAAAGCGAAGATGACGCGGTTGACTGGATTGAAAACTGGCGGTCAGGTATCGAAGCACTAACAGTTGAACTGGTTGAAGTTGATGGCGTATCTGGTTATGAAGTGTCGTATAAACTGACAACGCTTGACGGTGCACCAGAAAGTGGTTTGGCTGTTTTGTTGAATGGTACAGATAATCGTTTGCATGTTGCCAATGCTCGTATTGCCAATACTGATGTAGATTTGCAAGACGCAACGGCTGAAGAATTTCCTGTGCTAGATGTATTGAACACCTTCCGTCTGTTTGCTGATTTGGATGTGACAGACTTTACTGAGAGCGGTTTTGCTGGGTCGTCATAATCATCAGCAATATCATCAAAAAATTCAACGGGTGAGCCATGTGCTTGCTCGTTTTTGTATGTTAGAAACCTTAATAAACTACATTGGGTTTACGTTGTATCATCGTTATAGATACGTTTCGAAATTTACAGCGGACATAGGCTGTAGGTTTTTTTGTACGATGATAAATATAGAGGATAGTGGTTATGACTTTTGGAGGAAGATTCGGTGGTCAGAGACCATCTAATCGTAATTTAAGATATCCCAATCCACCCAATCTTGGCTCAGACTTTAGAACATTTGGTGGACAAGGTTCGTTTGGTGGTCAGAGACAGCCACCTCAATTTGGTGGATTTGGCGGGCAATCCCCTCAGTCTGGTGGACCACAACATCCCAATCCAATCGCCCATTAGTGGGGCATAATCCGCCAGAGCTTTCTAACAACTTCAATCGTCCGGGACAGCCTGCCCAGTTTGGTGGACCATAACAGCCTAATCGCCCGTTGGTGGGGCATAATCCACCAGAGCTTTCTAACAACTTCAATCGTCCACAACCTCCTCAGTTTGGCGGATTCGGTGGTGCTCGATAATTTTTCTGTAGAGCATGACAAAAGGCAACTTGTGATGAAAAGCAGGTTGCCTTTTTATTTAGCGAGAGCATCTCCTGTGAACTCTCGTAAAACAAATTATCATAAATGGTTGATACGCTGACCATAAATTCATAACCCAAAGTTATTGCTAGCGACCAGAAATTATATAGATACCTATGATACAATGATAGAAAATGAGTATGTGGAAAATTTGATGCAACTAATCCCTAAAGCTGAGCCGATTCCCATTACAAATAATATGGATAATGTCGCAGTCGTTGAAGGAACACGTATCCCGATTGACACTGTTATATATAGCTTTCTTGAAGGGAGTACACCTGAGCAAATTGTACAGAAATTCCCTGCTTTGCAACTAGGACAAGTATATTTAGTGATTGCATATTATTTGAATCATCGTGATAAGTTGGATGATTATCTTGCTGAACGTCGTGAAAACGCTGAAAAAGTACGCCAAGTGAATGAGAAATACTCACCATCTATGGGCATTCGTGAACGGTTGTTGGCGCGCAAACGACAGAGTGAGTAGGCAACGTTGAAATTCTTAGCTGATGAGAATTTTGATAACGATATTTTGCGCGCATTACGTCTTCGTCGCAGTGATATTGATGTTTTGCGGGTTCAAGATATTGATGACATTTATGGTGCTGACGACCCGATTGTTTTAGAGTGGGCTGCACAACAAACTAGGATATTGTTGACCCATGATGTACAAACAATGACTAAATATGCTTATAACCGTGTGCGTGAGCAAAAATATATGCCCGGTGTTTTTGAGGTTAAACGTGGTATTTCGATTAATGTAATCGTTGATGACTTAGTTTTGATAATTGATTATGGAGAACTATCTGAATGGGAAAACAAAGTCACTTATATTCCCCTTCAGTAGGTAGATGACATGGCTGAAATCACTCAAATCAATGAAAGCCTCTGGACGGTTGATGTTGTTCTGCCCGAATATAGTGTGCGTGGTGCTGTGATTGTTGGTGCTGAGTGTGCTGTTGTGTGGGATACCTTGACACATCCGCATGATATGGATGTGGTTAAGTCACTTATCGGCGACAAACCCTATCGTGTGGTATATACCCATGCTGATTGGGACCATATCTGGGGAACAGCAGGTTTACCCGATACACCGCAAACGATTATCGGTCAGACGCACTGTCATGAACGCTTTGAAGATCCAGATGATGTATCGGCAACACTGGCAAAGATGCAAGCCGACGAGCCGAATAAGTGGGATGATGTGGAACTCATTGCGCCAACCGTGACATTTGAATCTCAGATGACATTACATCTTGGTGGCATAACACTCGAATTGCATCATTTACCGGGACATACACCCGATTGTATTGTGGGATGGTTGCGAGAGATGGGGATTCTTTTGGGTGGCGATGTGATGGAAACACCGTTACCTGTGGTAGACAGTGCGCATGTTGTGTCAGATTGGCTGGCTATGTTAGTCCAGTGGTCACAAGTTGATACGCTCAAGCAGACGATTCCGGCACATGGCACCACAACGGGGCGTGACTGTCTCGATAGCACAATCAATTATCTCCGCAAATTATTGAGTGGTGATGACTTCCTACTGCCTGATAACTTCGATGATTTTTATCAGAAAACTCATATCAAAAACATCAAGTTGGCGCGTGATGCAGACTAGAGTGTTTTGAAATCGTTATAAATAAGAATGTTTGTTCTAAATCCCATTCACAAATCAATATTCAATGCTAAGATAGGTGAGTAATCATCTAGCGACGAACGGAAAACGCATGATTGTCTATGTCGTAGGCGAGCATTATCAGAGTCCAGCACAGGTATTGGTCAATCCAGTCAATACAGTTGGTGTGATGGGCAGTGGCATTGCATTTGATTTTAAGCGATTCTTCCCTGATATGTTTGCACAGTATCAAGATTTATGTGAGCAAGACCGCTTGGATATTGGTCAATTGCTCCTATATAAAACACCCCACAAATGGGTGCTGAACTTCCCTGAAAAACGTCACTATCGTGCCAGTGTTCGTCCTGAGCATATTGCTGAGGGATTGGTTAAGTTCGTTGCAACCCACAGTGAATTTGGGATTACATCTGCGTCATTTCCGGCGTTGGGGCAAGATGACGAAAAGCTCGATTGGAATACAGACATTCGCCCGATGATGGAAGCGTATTTGAATCCATTGCCGATTTTGGTGTATGTGCATCTTGATGAACCCGATAATCCTCGTACACCACAGAAACGCAATATTCGCTCGGTGAGGACATGGCTGACAGAACAGATTAGTCATGTGGACTTTAATAAATTCTGGCGGGACATCACCCGTGCAATTAGCTCAAAAGCGACCATTCGGGTGTTTGATGAGCAATTGGAACGCTTTCATGTGGGAGTGGCGAAGGGACGTAACAAGCGCGGACGTAACTTAGTATTGCGCGTTAATGAGACACCCAAGCCCATCTTCTTGTCAGAGTCGGCATTACGGGATTTGTGGGCATATATTATTCGGACAGGGTATGCGTTGCCCCAGAATTTGCCAAGTGGGCTTGACCAACATGCCCGTTACATCGTGCCATTGCTCGACCAGCTAGAGTATATAAGTGCTGTGGAAATGTGGATGGTTGGTGCGGAGCGGTCAATTGGCTTGCAGTATATTCCACCTGCGGACCGTCAAGATAACGCACAGGTTGTCGATTTAGTATGAGTGATATTCTGCCGGATATGTTGGCGCATGACGTGATTGTTGTGTTTTGTGGGACAGCTGCCAGTACAAAATCTGCTGAAGTAGGCGCATATTATGGCAATCCGACCAATGCCTTCTGGCGAACATTATATGAAACGGGAATGACTCCGCATCAACTGCAACCAACAGACTTTAAAACACTGAAAGATTTTGCTATTGGGTTGACGGATGTGGCAAAGGGTGCAGTTGGCAATGATGATGTGTTATCTAATGATGACTTTGATAGGGATAGCCTGACACAAAAGATTGAATTGTATCAACCGGAAATTCTGGCTTTTACAAGTAAACGTGCCTATCGGGCGTGGCGTGGGGTATCGTCTAGCAAGGCGGTGCAATATGGCTGGCAGGCTGAAGGTATTGGTGAAACTAGGATTTATGTGCTGACTTCACCATCAGGGGCAGCGCGAGGCTATTGGGATATTGCGGTCTGGCAAACATTGGCAGACACTTACACGGAACTGAGGACAACACATGGCGACAATGACTAAGATTTTTATCTCATATGGGCGCAAGGATGGGCGCGATTTGGCGGTGCGTCTGCGCGATGATTTGGAGGCTGTGGGTTTTAGTGTGTGGCTTGACCTTGAAGAAATCCCCGGTGGGGCGACATGGTCAGTAAACATCGAAGAAGCGATTGAACATTGTGATGTGACGATTGCATTGATGACATATGCGTCGTATTCGTCGCAGTGGTGTCGGGCAGAGCAGTTGCGGTCATTACGCAAAGGCAAGCGGGTGATACCGTTACTGGTGCAAACCGATGCCGAGATTCCGTTGATTTTGGAACATTTGAATTATCTGGATTTTACTGACCTTGATAAATACGATGCCATGTTCCGCGATTTGCTCAGTGACATTTCGGCGGGGCAGGCGTTTCGGTCACGGACACCAACAGGCGTACTGTCGCCAGAAGTTGTCGAGACATCACCATTTAGTTCACCAAGTCGTTCATCGGGGACACGCACTTATACTGATGAGAAACGGACAGCGTCAGCATTCCGACGTGAGATTGGAAAGCTCCGTAATGAAGATTGGCTTGGTGCGCGTTATTGGTGGACATACTTTCTGTTTTACTTTACCGATATTCATAATGTGGCGCAGATGTTACAGCACGAAGAAATTTTATCACCACATGAAGCTGGTGAAGATTTTCATAGTCGCTGGGATAAATTTGTGCGCTTATACTTTCGCCCACGTACTCCGGGTTTATTCCGGTGTGAGGGGTTTCGTCCGGTCGGTAAACAGGGGCGCGACTACTTCCCGATTCCGGTCTATCTGCTATTTGACTTTGAAGCAGTGATTTGTCATCCAAAATCGCGGTTTAGTGATGGTAATCCTGCTCAGACGAAGAAAACCTATAAGTCGTTATCATACTTCCGTGATATGCCCTTTGATTTGATTTATCATGATTCGTGGTTTATGCCCGATGAACGTGAGGAGATTATGCGGTCACGGGAGGCACAGGTGTTGATTCCTGACCGTATGGGATTGGAGAGTTTGCAATTTATCTGGGTGCGTTCTAATGCAGAATATGAGACATTAAAAAGTCTTGTGTCGGGTGATGTATGGCGGAAATGGCGCGATAAAATTACAGCACGGCGGGACTTCCAACTGTTTAATCAGAAATGGGTGTTTGTCGAAGATGTGCAGATGACCGAGACCGATGTGCGTTTCCGGTTTAATCCGTGTGAAAAGCAGGGCGATTGTGCGCCGTTTCATGTGCAAGCACTGGTCACGCATGAGGATACGGTGTTACATCAGTGGGATGATGAGGCTTTTGAATTTGACGGTACGGATTTGGTGTTGCGTCTGCCGGACGAACAACATGATTATCAAGTGCAGTTGTTGCTTGATGGTGAACTGGCATATGCGGGTGACTATCAGCCGGAATTGATTCTCGTATAACCACAAAGACACAAAGGACACAAAGATAAATGAGAGTCTACAAGAATGATAAGCTGAAACAATTAGACATAGAATTTACTGCTCCGCGTGATGGCGATGCAGGTTATGATTTGTACTCGATTGGTGAATACACGCTCGAGCCGATGGAACGCGTGTTGGTCGAGACGGGCTTACATCTGGAAATTCCGAATGGGTATGTGGGCTTAGTCAAAGATAGGTCGAGTGTCGCGTCGGTAGGGTTGCACACGATGGCAGGGGTGATTGATGCGTCCTATCGTGGCGAGGTGAAGATATTGATAATCAATTTGAGTAGCGAAGACTACACTATCTCAGCTGGGCAGAAAATCGCGCAATTGTTGGTGATTCCGGTGTACACGCAAGCGGTTGAGGTTGTAGATACACTGGAGGACTTGACTGATACAGAACGTGGTGAAGGTGGTTTTGGGTCTACAGGGGAATGATTCATGTTCAATTTGATGATACGCATCGTTACATTACTGATGCTCCTCGGAATAATGATTGGCTATACACTGGCACAATACAAAGATGGAGACCCACCCGATAATTTACTCGATATGCCCATCGTTGATGAACACATGATTTGGGATGTAACAGACATTTATTGGTTGGATGATGAGACCTTGCTCATTGAGCCAACCCGCAGTGATTTTTCAGGTACACCCAAAGCATATATTTATCATGTTGACACAGGTGAAATTGAAGATTTTGATGTCTCGCCCTTATATTTAGAACCCACTCGTAAGGAGCTTGATTATTACGATATACGACATGACCCTCGAGAAACATATCAGGTGTATGTGTCGCCTTATTACGATCCTGATACACCATATCGGGATATGATTTTTGTTAGTAACCTGCGGGTTGAATCAGGTTTCGGTAACTATCTGCTAATGGCGGGGAATCATTTGGATTCTACACAAGAAGTTAGGGCACGATACCTGCCAATAGACACTGTAATAGATAATATGCGAGTTGTATGGTCTGCGGGCGAATCATTTGCTGTTGTTCTACATGGTTCTCCCGTAATTATAGATGAAGGCTTATATTTCATCGATTTAGAGAACGATTATAACAGTGCACAAATTGGTTGGTTAGCTGGCTCAGTTGATGTGAAGTTGTACGCACTATCGCGTGAAGGACATCGTGTGATCTACAGCCAATTAAGTCAAAGTGGTCCCTTAATAGACCTCGTTTTATGGGAGAGAACAGAAACCATAGGCGAGGGATTTAGTGAGACTCGGGTTACTGAGACGATTATTCCTGCAAATACAGATGAATATTATTCATATGCAGGAGCTAATTTTGTGCCCGATAATCTTGATGAAATTGTTGCTATCCATGTAGATGGTTTGATACAGATTAATGTTGAAACCAATGAGAGAACATTGATTAACCCTGACCTAAATGCGGATTGGATTGAAATTGGATTTTTCTCACCTGATAATCGCTATGTTGCGTTAGTCTATCAGGCTCAAGTGTATGTCGTAGAGACTGGGGTTAGTTGGTAAATATTCGTAAATTATTGAGATAAACGAAGAGTTAAGGAAATATGACATGTTAAATTATCCTATTGAGTATGTTTATCTCGGCTTTGCAGTTTTGATGATGTTTCTTCTGTTTATGGTTGTGTTATCGTTGCTTTGTTTCTTCTGCATACAAGTTAGTTTATATTTATTACGACATAAGCCAAAAAATTCAGTTGCACTGACACACCCATATTTTTATGGTTGGAAGCGTCAAGTCGGAGCGTATTTTTTCTTAGGATGGGGGCTTGTGTTTCTTGTGGTATTGATACACAGTTTGTTGGTTTTTCCGCTATATATACTTCCACCGTATGTAATTCTTATGATACTTCTTTTCCGGCTTGAAGATGGTCGTATGCGTGGACATTTGGCGAATACAATCCCCTAGACCTGTCCACCATCAACCGTAATCGTTTGTCCCGTGATGAAACTTCCTGCATCTGAACACAAAAATAATACAGTGTTGGCGATGTCTTCTGGTGTGCCGATGCGATTGACTAAGGTTTGTTTCTCTGTAACTTTGGGCATGTCAGCTTCATTGATATTGCCTGCACAGATTGCGTTAACGCGAATATTGTTTGCACCGAGTTCGCGGGATGCTTGACGGGTCATACCGATGATACTGGTTTTGCCAGCGACATATCCCATACCTTCGTCGATAGGATTCGGGAATCCGGCAGTTGATGCGAGATTGACAATCACCCCGCCACCTTCATCTGCCATAACACGCCCGACTAACTGCATGACAAAAAATGTACCGATTGTGTTGACTTCGATTTGTCTGCGCCAATCCCACTCGTCAATTTTCAGTATCGGTTCGGCTTTGAAGATACCTGCACAATTAACCAGAATGTGGATTTTGCCAAAGGCATCACGGGTTTGTTCAATCATATTGGCGACCTGAAAGCGATTTGAGATGTCACCATGGAGGGCGACGGCTGTGCCACCCTGTTCGGTAATTTCGTCGGTGACATCTTCGGCACGTTCAAGGTTGAGGTCATTCACGGCAACGTTTGCGCCGGATTGTGCTAACGCAATTGCGACTGCGCGACCGATGCCTGCGCCAGCCCCCGTGACGAGGGCATTTTGGTCAGTTAAATCAACGCTGAAGTTGGACATAGGGATGTGAGCCAATCGTGGATGGTGGCTTCTGCACCGGCATGGAACATCTTGTTACGGGTGTCAATCAGCTTGCGGTCTGCAAATTGTGCGATATATGAGCCAGAGTCGAAATGATAAGCGTCGTTGTGTGTGATAGTAGTTTTTATGGCAAAACGAGATGCGAGATTCCAATCACGTTCGCCTGTGACACAGAAAATACGAGTGTCGAGTTGGAGTATAGCGTTTTCGTCTAACATATTGCCTGCAAGGATAATGCCGAGGGGCTGTTGGATGGATTTGAAGCGGTCGTAGTTTTCACCGAGGAGTAGTGAAGCGTCAGTTTGTGTCCAGATAACAACATTAGTACGGTCAATATCGGCTTGTTGAATGGCGGCGAGATACGCATTGACAGCATCTTGTTCCGCGCAACCCATGCCACCGGAAGCACTTCTGCCTGTTCCCCGTTTATCCCAGCGGAAGACAGCAAACCCAGCCCCTAAGCCTATTGCAGTGTGATGGCTAAATCCATTTCGTCCGGTACAGCAGGCGTTGGGAAGAATAAACAAGAGGGGAAATCCGTTGGTTGGGACAGGTTGATTGGGATAATCAATTTGCCCTGCAAGTCGTACATTATCACCAGCAAAAATTACTTCGTGTGAGATACCGACTTTTGATACTTCATATTGAAAAGATTGAACTGCCATTTCTACTCCATTACTAAGGCTTCAAATTTTACAAACCAAAAATAAAAACCACGAAACCAAAGTAACTTTAAGTAGGTGTTAAGAGGATAGAAATGTATTTAATCTGCCGTATTATGACAAGAAATTTACAGTTTGCCAAGATGAGTTTACACATATTTTACAATTATGGTGGCGAATTGTATTTTGCTTGACGGTTTAGAACATTCGTGCAAAACTGGGAGTGTAATTTAGTTTGGATTGAGAGTGTGTAATGGGAATCGAATTTAATAAATTGATGCCACAAGTGATGAAGATGGGTGGCATGATAGAAAAACTAGACTTTGATTTGAATGACCGCCTTGATTTGGCGACCGAGATATTTGTGAATACGTCAAATCTTGATGAAGCCTACGAACGGATTCAGTGGATACGTCAGCCAGATGTGAGTGGGTATCGTGGGGCAGCACCATTAGAGTTGAAGACGGCTGAACCCATTAACTGGATTGAACCAAAGCCAGAGACACCACCACAGGCGACTATTCTGGCAGCAGATGGGTCGCAGGTGTACCCTGATGAGCAAGCTCCTGTGCATTATTATATGCTGAATATTGGCATGTTTGTGTATCATCATGGGTCTGACCGCACACCTGAAGCGCACAGTTTCCCCTATTTGGAATATCACGAAAAATATGTGCATGACCGCTATGGTGGCGTGATACGCAATAGTACCGTTGATGACCGCCGAACGGTGGCAGAGATGCGCTCACTTGCGGAAGAAGCGTGGGAACGCAAACGTCAGGGCGAAGTGCAACCCTTGATTGTTTTCTACGATAATCGCTTGATGTATCTGCCGAGTAATGAAGGCTACAGTGGTGAGGATTTGCTGACGGATTATATCGCGGCGATGGTGCAGTTGCATGATGCGGGTGCGTCGTTGATTGGCTATATTGATAATCCTTATCGCAGTAAACGGTTTATGCAATTGTTGTTTTTGATGACTTTGCAAAGTGATGAAGAAGTTCGGATACGACAACAAGAACTGATGCGAACGGGTCCACTTGAGGGTTTATATGACCAACAGTTTTTTGACCATATTCTTAAACCCGGTGAACGCTCTGCGATTATGGTACAGAACTCACCACAGAATTATGCCTTTAAAGAGCGTGGTGAAAATTATGAAATTGCGTTTTTCTATCTTAAGGTGACGAATCAAGAACGTGCAATCAATAGCGATGGTCACGGTTTTGCAACGCGGGTTGTGCGTGTTGATTTACCGATTTGGGTGGCGCGTGATAGACAGCGAGTGGATGCTGTTCATGCGATGATATTGGAACAGTGTAAATTGCAGGGACGTAATCCGTATCCGTATGTGTTGACTCGTGCTGATGAGCTAGCGTATGTGTCGGGCAAAGATAAAGAAAAACTTGACCAACTGGTGCGTGTCGAAATTCGTAAAGCGAAGCATCTATTTCTGGATGAAGGTCGCCTAACAGCAAAGGCGCGGGGCAAAGAACTGGCGCGTGGCGAACAACGCTATCACGAAATGTAAGTTATGGGATATTGACGTTGGACTTATCAATGAAGCTAAGGGTGAGGCTGTGCTCACCCTATGAGAATGCAATTTAGAAGGGGATGTCGTCAACGCTGTCAGGTGCACTAGTATAATTGGAGGCACGGTCGTTGCCACCACTTTGCCCACCTTGTGACCCACCACCGCCACCGCTGTTTCCACCACTCAAGAATTGTACAGTACGAGCAGTTAATTTAAGGGATGCTGCGGCTTCGCCATTGTTATTCATATAAGCATCAGCAGTCACATTGCCAATGACCATAACCTGACGACCTTTGGACAGATAGGTATTACAGTGTTCAGCTTGCGCTCCCCAAACATCCACACGATACCATGTGGTTTTTTCGCGCTGTTCATTGGTTTGACGGTCACGCCAACGTTCGGATACTGCAACACTAAAGTTACATACTGCTTGACCACTTTGTAAATATTTCAATTCAGGGTCACCGCCGAGGTTTCCGACGATAATTGTTTGATGCCAGCTCATAGTTTATTCTCCCATCACACTTCGGCAATTTATCGTAACATGTGTGTATTATATAGTGATGTGATGGATTTGCCGAATGTATTATAGACTTGTTTTGGAACATATATTCTAACATGTTTTGACGCAAAAATCTACCCAAAACGGTTAGAATATCAATAGGATTATTTCATCTCATCTAGCTTTGCATTTAAGATTTGGCGCACAACATTAGGGTCACCTTTGCCCCGTAATGCCCCCATGATTTTCCCGAATAGGGCGTTGACTACTTTGTCATTGCCATCAAGGATGCGCTGTACGATGTCGTCATTATCTGCCATGACTTGCGCGACGGTTTCCTCAATCACAGATGTGTCTGAGATTTGTGCAAGGTTCTTTTCTTCGACGATAGCTTTTGCGTCTTTGCCAGTTGTCCACATTTCTGGCAGGACTTTTTTGCGTCCGGTACTTTGGTTAATTGTGCCGTCTTCAATCAGTGAGAGCAAGCCCGCCAGTTTGTCCGCAGTAATGGGAATCGTGTCAATTGCTTCACGGTCGATTTCATGCTGGTTCATCATGCCGAACAAGTCCGTCGTAATCCAGTTGGATACCAGCTTAGGGCCGATACCTTTTGCCACAATCGTATCAAAGTATTCCGCGATAGCACGTTCTGCTGTTAGCACGCTAGCATCGTAATCACTCAAGCCCATCTCATCAACAAAACGTGCGTGCAGTTCATCAGGCAGGGCTGGTAACTTTGATTGAATATCAGCGACCCATTCTCGACTGACTTCGACAATGGGCAGGTCAGGTTCGGGGAAATAGCGATATTCGTCAGCACGTTCTTTATAGCGTTGAATCGTGATTTTCTGATTGGCTTCATCCCAGCCGAGGGTCGCGGGTTTAATTGTGTCACCCGATTCATAGACTTTGATTTGTCGCTTAACCTCGTATTCAATGGCTTTAACCATATTGCGGATGCTATTCAGATTCTTGATTTCAGTGCGTTCGCGCAGTTCCGTATCGGTCTCTAGCATAACACTAACATTGGCTTCAAACCGTAGAATCCCTTTGGACATGTCGCCGTTGTTGACACCGAGATACCGCAAAATAGAGCGTAACTTGCGGGCATAGGCTTCGGTTTCGGCACTGTTGGCTAGGTCAGGTTCGGAGACAATTTCGAGTAGGGGGACTCCAGCGCGATTGTAATCGACGAGACTGCCACCCATCGTATGGGTAAGCTTGCCTGTATCTTCTTCCATGTGGGCACGACGCACACGGATTCGCTTGGTTGTGCCATCGTCTAGTTCGATATTGATAAAGCCATTTACCGCGAGGGGACGGTCATATTGACTGATTTGATAGCCTTTGGGCAAGTCGGGATAGAAATAATTTTTTCGTGCAAACTGATTAATATCAGGAATGTCGCAATTGAGTGCCAGCCCAACCATGATGCCGTATTCCATCGCCTGCATATTGATGACAGGGAGTGTACCAGGCATACCCAATGATAAGGGGTCAACGGCAGAATTGGGGTCGGCTTCGACACTATCGACTACTGGACAGGGGCTAAACATTTTGCTTTCGGTTTCCATCTCGGCATGGACTTCTAAACCGATGACGGTTTTCCATTTGCTCATAGTGGTTTTCCTGTGATGTGAATGGACATAACCCTTTAAATTTAACGCAAAGGTGGAGTGAAGTACAGAGTGCCTCTGATGGAGTGGAATAGAATAAAACCAAAAACGCAGATAGATGATTCTACCTGCGCTTTAAACATAGTGAGTGTGGATAACTATCGACGGTTACCCTGACGCTTGGCTTGCCGTTGGCGTTTTTGTTGTGTTCTACGTGCATCCACTTCTTTTTTGAGTTGTGATTCATGGACAGTTTTGGGCTTGGGTGCGACGAGTGCAAACAACAATCCCATAACCATGAGGATGACAAGGAATACGACTACACCTGCAACAATTTGCATTGTGCCATCGACAGGTAAGCCAGCGATATTGTCAAGCAGAAGGGTTTCAAGGGGTGTTGATAAGAAAAATGCGCCTGCGCCAGCGACGACAAGGGCGATAAATCCGAATACAGGAAGTAATGCTTTTGATGACATTGGATTGTCTCCAGATAATTTTGATGATAGTCTCATCATATAATACTGGGACAGGAAAGGCATCGGTCAGGTGGCTAGGTAGTGACCAGTTTTTCCATCAATTCTGTATATCGTGTGTCGTTTTTCAACACATCGACAAACTCTTTTTTGAGAAAAGGTGTTGTTTTGTCCAATGCCGATTGACATGTTTTGACGGCTAGATTGAGGCGGTCAGTTCGAGCGTATACCAACCCCAGATTAAATTGGATGCTGGCATCATCGGGGATATAGTAGAGGGCATCCTTGAGGTCTTTTTCGGCGGATGGATAGTCTTCAAGTATCATGTGTACCTGACCGCGCGCGATGTGGATTTGTGCCATTGTGTTGCGACTGACGGGGGCGAGTAAGTCAGGGAAGACTTCTTGTAGATGTGTTTCGGCATCATTGAGTGCGGATAGTGCCAATTGGGGTTGGCTGTCTAATGTGTATAAATCCGCTTGTCGTAATAACCATTGCCACGTTTTTGATGCTGATTCCAGTTGATTGAGTGCATCTGTATAGCGTTTTTCCTGTGTCAGGATTTCAATTAACCGTTCGAGAATGCGTTCTTTATCGGGGGCGAGTTTCCGTGCAGATTGCATCGCGGTGATTGCTGATTCGGTATGATTCATGCGTTCATAGAGGACGGACAGTTGCACATAATCATCGGCAGTTTTCTCTTTGATGCTGTCCATATCTGTCAGTGCCAACTGAAAATGCTCAGGTTGTGCCATACGTTGTAGAACACTGATACGCAAGCGACGGGCATGGTCGTCTTCGGGATGGTCGTCAAGTTGTTTGTTCAGGGCATCAAGTGCGTCATCTAGTTCGCCTGTTTTGATGAAAATGTCAGCAAGTTCCATATGTGAGTAGGACATTATGCTTCCTCAAGAAGTTGTTGTTCGGTCAAAATGGGTAATGTAATCGAGAAGGTTGTGCCTTCACCTACTGTACTTTCTACGCTGATAGTGCCTTTATGGGCTTCGACAATTTCGCGGGCAATACTCAAGCCGAGACCCGCGCCTTTGCCATCGTCAGTCGCTCGATAAAACGGTTGGAACAAATAGGGAAGGTGTGTTGGGTCAATACCGATACCTGTGTCAGCGATGCGGATTGTGAAGCTTGAATCATATTCATTCTTTAGCTTTGCGAGAGTGATAGTGATATGCCCATGTTCCGGTGTGTAATGGATAGCATTGTTTAGAAGATTGGTAATCACCTGTCGGAAGCGCGATTTATCCAGATTGATACGCATCTCAGGGGCATGCCATTGTGTGATGATGTCGATATGCTTGTGGTTTGCTTCAGCTTGTTGGGTCACGATTATCATTTGTAATAAGTCTTGAAGGATGAGTTCTTCAACATCGAGTTGGATAATGCCACGTTCAAAGCGTGAATGGTCAAAAAGATTATCAACAAGCGTTTGTAGCCATGTGGTTGCAGATTCTGCTATTGCTAGATGTTCACGGAACTTCTCTGGTGCATGTTTCATTAGGAATAAGCGTGTTTTAATATTGGTGATTGGTGTGCGTAATTCGTGGGCAGCATTTGCAATAAAGCGAGCTTTTTGTTCTTCTAGTTGTTTCTGTAGGCTAATATCGCGTATAACAGTGACGAGACCTTCTAATGTTCCATCTGCACCTGTGACTTGAGTTCTTGTAATGCTGGCATCAAAGACTGACCCATCGGCTCTGACGAGTGAAGCCTCATCGTGCCAGAAGTTATTGTAGCGCAAATAATCTTGAATATTGTTCCACAGCTTTACGCGATCGAGTTCTTGGTCGGAGTTGACTTGCTCAAACACTTCTCCATTAAGCCACTGGTCTCGTGAATATCCGGTAATGTTTGTAAGTGCATTATTGATGTAAATTGGGTCCCCATGTGTACTCGAATAGTAGACTCCATCGCGTATTGCATTCAAAATGGCTTGTAGTTGTGAACGTTCTAGTTCCAATTCATAGGTGCGTTGTTCTACTCGTGATTCTAACAATTGATTGTTGGCTTGGATTTGCTCAACAAGTTGTGCATTTTGGATAGCAATAGCAACTTGATGGGAGAAAACTACCACACGATTAACATCCTCTTGTGTAAACGCATTGGGATGTTGACTGTCGAGATTAATCAATGCAATGACTTTGTCTTTTATATAAATTGGTACGCCAATATGAGAGCGTATCCATCGTGTCTCTTCGACCTCGAACCAATTGTCTTGTGTTTGGGTATCTATGACGAGAAAGGGGGTATGTCGCTGCAAAATTTGTCGCTGGTTGGCACTTCTTTCAAAGTCAATTTGAAGACCTTTGATTGACTTACCAAATTGCTCATAACCATAATCTGCAACAACTGTTCCCAACATTGTATCTGCGTCAAATATAATGATAGTGGCTGTGTCGTGATGGCTCACGATTCTATTGATTGCTGTTAAGACAGTATCAAACAAGCTATTGATGTTCAGCTGTTGGTTGAGGATGATGGCAGTTTCTCGTAAGGTTTCTGCAAATTCGCGTTGTTCACGTTCTGCTGCTTCGGCGCGTTTGCGTTCTTCAATTTCTGATTGTGCTTGTTGATATAGATTGGCGTTGTTCAAAGCAATGCTGGCTTGATTAGCGAAAGCTTGCAATGCGTCTGCCTGTTCTGATGTAAAGTTATTTGGCGTGTCGCTATCTAAAACGATGATACCTACGATGTTGCTTTGATAGATGATTGGTAACTTGATATTGCTTTTGACCCAACTATAATCGTCCCACCCATTCCACATTTCGTTATTTTCTGTGTCTGAAATAATAAAATACTTTTTTGTATGCTGTATTTCGTTAATTTCTTCGAATACTTCAATGGGGCGATCCGGTATAGTGTCTTGATAACCACGTTGTCTCACGACCTTTAGTAAGCCATCCTCTAGCAGTACGATGTTGGCAGCAGTGTAGTCTGCGACGAGTTCGATACCATCCAAAATTCTATCCAGAACATCTTCAATGTTGAGTGTGCTGTTCATAACGGTGATGCTATCTTTGAGGGCTTCGGCAATCAACCGTTGTTGACGCTCGGCGGTTTCTGCCTGATGGCGGATGGTGATTTCGTTTTGGAGTTCCTCGTTGGCGTGTTGTAGTTCTGTTGTGCGTTCGATAACCCGTTGTTCCATTTCCTCATAAGACTCGCGGAGAGCTAACTCGGCAGATTTAATATCGGTGATGTCGAGGCTGACACCGATGAGATGCCAGCGATTTTCCGTTAAGGGTCGAATCTGCACATCTTCGTTGAGCCAATGTATCTGTCCATCGCTAGTAACACAATGATACTCAATTGTATAGTTGTCACGATTGTATTTGAGGTGTGTGCCAGAGACAGTTTGCCGAATGGCTTGTTTATCTTCTGGGATGCTATCTATCCATGCTTGAACGTAGTCTTTTTGCGTTGTATCAAATGGTAGGAATTGACGAGCATTGTCTTCATTTTCTACGGTGATATGCCAGTTGTATTTTGTGCCATCGTACTCAACTGTAGCATACCAGAGGAGGCATTTTGCGTTGGCAAGTAATTGGCGTAATTGACGTTCTGCCATTTTGATATGTGTAATGTCGTGCTTTACGCCTACAAGCCCGATTATATCTCCTTGCTCGTCATAGAACGGAACTTTGGTGTGTACAATCCAACGCTCATCACCTTGTTCTGTAATGTGATATTCCTCATCAATTATAGATTCCCCATCATGTATGACAGCTTGGTCATTATCAATCTGTATATTATGAATTTCTCCTGTGAGTTCTGCATCTGTCTTACTGAGGAAAGGTTGTTCTGCGAGAGAGCTATGTGGGAAGCGGTTCGCTAATATGTAACGTCTCTGATTATCCTTGACATAAACTGTATCAGGGAGACTGTCAATAATTGTACGCAAGAGATTGCGTTCTTCTGATAACGACTCTTCAGCTTCAAGTCGGCGTGTGATTTGATGAAGGAGTTCTTCGTTTGTGCGAGTCAATTCTGCCGTACGTTCTTGTACACGAGCTTCAAGTTCTTCCATGTTACGTTGATTGGTTTCGTATAGATGGGCATTTTGAATCGCAATTGCCGATTGGTCAGCAAATACCTGTAGGCGTTGACGATGCTTATTTGTGAAGTGATTGGGTGTGTTACTGTCTAAATTGATATATCCAATAACATCCTCGTTTAGGCGGATTGGCGCACCAATATATGATTTTGACCATGATTCTTCGTCGAAGTCAACCCAACGGGGGTCTCGTTCTATATCTGCAATAATAACGGCTTGTTTGGTATCTCGCATCTGACGTAGCGTAAATACCGACGGAATATCCAATGTGTCAGGTTGACTATCGGGGTCATTGTAACCATAAGTCCGCACAACACTGGCAGTATCATCATCTATCAGCATGATATTGCCACTTTCGCTACTGATGACTTTGACAACGGTTGATAACATAATATCTAGTACATCGTCCATTGTATGTGCTTGTGCAAGTTGCGAGATACTGTCACGCAGAACATCTGCAAAATACCGTTCATCAGCTTCAGCTTGTATTGCAATTTTGCGTTGTTTGATATTGCGACTAAAGCTGAGTAAAACTTGACGGTTGCGGTAGGTGGTTAGGCGACTGCTGGTTTCTACGGGAATTTCGGTTCCGTCTTTTTTACGATACGTTTGTTCGACAACTATATATCCACTGGTTGTCAGTGTGCGCGTTACGACACGGGATTGTGTATCTTGTTCGGATACTTCTATGTCGTTAATTTTTAGACGAAGTAACTCTGCTTGTGTATAGCCAAGTTGTTTTTGTACTTGTTTATTGGCTGATAGAATTGCCCCTGTTTTTAAATCCACCATGACAATCATATCGTTGGCATTCTCAAATAACTGGCGGTAGCGTTTTTCTGTTTCGATGAGTGCCAGCTCATTCAGTCTGTTGTGAGTGACATCCCGCGCTACCCAAACGACCTCGTCGCGTCCTGCAATGGGATTGATAAGCGCACTGAAATAAGTGCGTCGATTGTCTATTGGTAAATCATAATCAAGTATCTGCCTGGACTGAGTGATAAGTGCATGTTCAATTATTTCGATGAAGCGGTTGGCAAGCTCTGGTTCAAATACATCGCGCAGACTTTTTCCAACCAAATCGTCTGGTGGTTGATAGTAATTATCAGATTGATTTTCGGGTATGCGTTGATAGATACCATCTCGACTGAATACAAAAACGGGGTCAGACATGCTGGATAGAATTGCATGTAAGTCCTGAAGTTTTCGGTCGTTATCTTGTATGATGCCGGACGAAGTTTGTGTCAAAACATGATTGAGTCGATGGTTGATAACATCAGCTTGTAATGGCTTTGGAATGTAATCAGTGTATCCGAATGATAAAGCTTCTGTTAAATCAGTTTGTTGCAAATCTATCAAAAGAATATATGGTACGGATGTATCGGGTGTCACATTTGCAAACGACGCATCGTCAACCAGAACGACATCCACATCGTTTAGTACCGAGGATGGAACGGCTTGAGTGATAACTTGATTTGGATATAGTGTTTCTAGCTGATTGATAAGCGATGTATCTTCGGAGATTAAGCCGATTCGCAAATTTGACAATAGGGATGAGCTGAGCATGCTAGACCTGATTCAATTCTGCTTGTTTGGAACACTGCGTTACTATTATTATCCAACAAAAAATTGCCCCTGCAATATATCACAGAGGGCAATTTCGTCCTATTGTCTTAATTGTTTGTGTTTTTAGATGGTTGCCATCGCTTCAACTTCAGGCGTATAGAATCCGTGATTAATCATAAACCGTTCGAGCCGGACAAGGGCTTCACGAATTGTATCTTCGCTGGTGGCATAGCTTGCACGGATGAACCCACGACCACTTTCGCCAAAGGCACTGCCGGGTATCAACGCCAGACGTTCTTCTTTAAGTAACAATTCGCAGAAGATTTCATCATCCATGCCTGTAATTTCGATACTGGGGAAGGCGTAAAATGCACCGCGTGGCTCGAAGCAAGTTAGACCCAGTCGATTAAATCCATCAACAATCAGTTGTCGGCGGCGGTCATAATTTTGGCGCATGTATTCCACGTCTTCTTCACCGTGTTCGATGGCTTCTAATGCTGCGACTTGCCCGACGGTTGGGGCAGACATGATGAGATATTGGTGAATCTTCTTCATGGCTTCTATGATAGGTGCGGGGGCAGTTGCATAGCCAATGCGCCAGCCCGTCATTGCATACGACTTGCTCATGCCACTGAGTACGATTGTGCGCTCATACATGTTGGGCAGGGTCGCAAAGTTTATATGCTCAATACCATAGACAAGCCGTTCATAAATTTCATCAGAGACAACAACCAAATCATATTTCTCGGCGATGTCGGCAACTTGTGCTATATGTTCCGGTGTTAGAACTGCACCTGTTGGGTTGTTCGGATAGCTCATCAGGATAGCTTTGGTACGGTCAGTGATGTGTGCTTCGAGTTCTGCGCCTGTGACCTGAAATTCGTTTTCAGGTGAAGTCTGAACCATAACCGGAACGCCACCAGCCATTTCGATAGCAGCTGCATTTGCCACAAAACAAGGCTCGACGACTAATACTTCGTCACCGGGGTCGAGGATAGCTTTCATTGCAAGGAATAGGGCTTCGCTTACACCAACCGTGACAAGAACTTCTGTGTCAGGTGAATAGGTCAAATTGTAGCGGTCGTAAATGTGAGTCGCAATCGCCGCTCGTAATTCGTAGAGTCCTGCGTTTGATGTGTACCCTGTGTTGCCTGTTTCTAGACTTTGAATGCCGGCATCCACAATATGTTTTGGGGTGACAAAATTGGGTTCACCAATGCCGAGTGTGACAACATCGTCCATTGTCGCGGCAATGTCAAAGTAACGACGGATACCGGATGGGCGAAGTTTTTGTACACTCTTGGAAAGAAAGCGACTCATGTGTGTGTTTCTCCTACGAATTAATCAAGCACTATAGTTGTATCACACATTCTGTTGGAAGGTATCGCACATGACCTGCCAATTATTGAATTGGTTTTACTACACTTTGTACGAAGATTTTCGTATATACAGAATTATTCTTTGATTTGATTATCCATATTGTCGGATTTGTGTAATTTGGTACAGGTGGGTTTGATAGTTATCCGAATTTTGTGTCAACCTGTACAATATAGTGTATGGCGAACTCATAAGGAGAAAACAGATTATGACGCTACCAAAATTAGATAACTGGGATAAAACACTATCCGCATTGCATCAGGTCGCATTGGTGGTCAGTGCGGTGCGGGTCGCAAGTTCGGATGCACTGGCTAACGATTTGCAGTACAGTGTGGCAGTTACCGATAGCGGTATATCGACAACTGAGTTGAATGCAGGCGGTGAATTGCGCTTTGACTTTGCGACCTTTACACTGACTTATATGCGCGATGATGGTGTCGTGTTCTCAGTACCCGCCAATGAGTTTAATCAGACCTCATTGATGCAAAAGGTATTGGATGGACTTAAAGCAGTCGGTGTGGTTATTGAGCCGTCAATGAAACACATCATACATGAAACACCCTTTGAAGTCGATATGGGGTTGGCACAAGATTATGCGCTAGTGGTTGATGCGATTTACACGATGTTGGCACGCTTCCGTGCTAAGCTGACTGGACCAATGAGTCCGATTGTGATTTGGCCCCATCACTTCGATATGGCGTTTATGTGGTTTGCGACATCCGGCATGGATGAACACACCGACCCACATCTGGCGATTGGTTTTGCACCGTTCAGTGATGGCATAGACCGCCCCTATTTTTACGGATATGGATGGTCGAAAGATACAGGGTATATTCAGGTTGATGTCGAGCCACCTGCAAAAGCAATTACGGACGGGTATACTGGGTTATATGCCGAATACGATATACTGAATGGGAATGATGATATTGCAAAAACTTTGGAACATGTCTTATTGTCGTATCACAAACGTGCCTCACAAGCATTCTAAAAAGGACAGTTGATGGATGATTTTCTGAGAAATTTTCTGCTGGCAATTTGTGGTATTGGTGCAGTTGTTTTGCTGATTGTGGCTTATCTGTGGTATTTTGTATTCGGGAAATCGTTACGTGCTGTGTTGATGGCAGGTCTTAGTATCATGATGAATCGAGATTCCACGATTGATATGAATGCAGATGTGGAAATTACAAAACGACCCGAAGATGCAAAGCAAGAAATGACGCAGGAAATCGAAGCATTGGACTTTGATAGTCAAGTTGCGTCAAACAGCCAATTTGTCCCACAAGCAGTGTCTGATGAAGGATTCAGCGCACAGGTGATTGATGTAGATAATAAAAATGAACTAGTGAGTTCATCTTTTGGTACAGGACGCTTCCGACGAATAGTGTCTACAGTTGTACGTCCATTTTTGCGGTCACGGGTAGAATCGACTAGTGATGTGCGTGCAAAGAATTTACAACGTGGCACACAATCAGATGACAATTAACTAGAGGGTTCAGATAGATTATGGAACAACTGGGAGTAGTTTTACGGGCTATATGCCTTGGATTATGTGTTTGTGGTCTTGGTATCGGTGTGCTGGTGGCGATTGTACTGGGCATTGCTGGCGGTGGCTTGATAACAACCATCAAAGACATTCTCGGTATTGGTCAACGTGATGAAGATGAATTGATTGATGAGACCATAAACTCGATTCATCAGAAACGGAATGCGTTGCAAAATCGTCGTTCGCGGATTGTCGGTGACGATGGCATTCCAGATTTTGATGCAGCCGTTGCGCGACATGCCAATCAAGGAAATGATACGCCATCTGCGGGTGACTTCTCTGCACAGGGAGCAGATGACCAGCAAAATCCATCAGACCTTGGCGGATTGGGCAGTGGCAGGCGGTTCGGTAATTCTGGTAGTGGGGGGTTACGTCGTCGCAATAAACGTAATGATGATTACGAAATTTACGACGATGGTGATTTTTTCGGGGAGTAAGGTAAAAAATGCCCTCCTGATGTCGTCTAAAAAATAGATAAGATTGAGACTTTTTGTTATCGTTGACGTAGTAAGTGTTATAGGATAAGTTTGTTTATGGGAGAGTTGTAAGTTAATCATAAAACTCCCATAAAATTAGCGTTCACAACCAGAAAACTGTGTTATTGTATTAATAAGTCGTCTCGTTGTGAGCGATGTATGTGAAAGGAGATGTAGGGATTCGTTGTAAGAATGTCTACAAAAGGTGAAATATGAGCGAAGAGAAAAATACACCAAACAATAATCCGGGTGATGATAACCAGAACGAAGCTCCTCCGGTAAATTTGCCACCCTCATCCTCAAGACCATCTAACAACCCGCCAGCGGAAGAAATGGGTGACCGTTTAGAGCGTTTGGGTGGTGAGCCTGCTCCAGCAATTACACCCGAAGAATTTGAGCGTTTGCAGAAGGCTGGACAAGTACATATTGATTCGCGTGGACGGGTGCGGACTGCACGTCGTAGCGGTGCGGATCAAGGGGTATCGCTTCGCAAACGTCGGGCATGGTATGGATAGCCCGCAGGCTGAGCAACTTCACTCTGCATTAGTGGAGCATCTCCGGCAGAAAAATCTACTCGATAATCCAAGCGTGGAGCAGGCGTTTTCGTCGATTCCACGCCATTTGTTTCTGCCTGATAAACCCCTTGACGTTGTTTATCAAGATTCAGCAATTCCTCTAAAATTTGGTGCATCAGGTGACACATTAAGTTCATCAAGTCAGCCAACAATGATGGCGATTATGTTGGAGCAATTGGACTTATCTGTGGGCATGAATGTCTTAGAAATTGGGACAGCATCCGGTTATAATGCCGCAATTATGAAGCATATTGTGGGTAAGTCCGGTCATGTTACCTCACTAGAAATTGATAATGACCTTGCGAATCAGGCAGAAGATAACCTAACCAACGCTGGATATTCAGATGTTGTTGTTGTCAACATGGATGCCGTCAATGGGTATGCTCCACGCGCTCAATATGACCGAATTGTCTCGACGGTGGGGGTGTGGGATGTGCCGATTAAATGGACACAACAACTCAAGGATAAAGGCAGTCTAATTGTCCCGATTTGGTTGGATGGGGTGCAAGTTAGCGCGACCTTTCGACCACAAGCTGACGGCTCTTTACTGAGTACTGATAATCGCCCGTGTGCGTTTGTTTATCTGCGTGGCATGGCGGCAGGACCGCGTTTGCGTAAGCAGGTTGGTAGCACATCCATGATGATATTGGCAGATGAGGTCGATAAGATTGACACAGTCGCTCTGCATTTGCTTGTATCGGATGACTTAGAAATTCATAGTCTGGGAAAACATCTGAGTCCGGCACAATTTTGGTATGGCTTCCAATTGTATATGATGCTGAACGAGTCTGATAAATTTGTGTTTGCAGTCTATGGCATTCCTAAGGGTAGCAAAGCTTATGGGATGGAAGGCAATGGCATTGTCATGTTTGCACCTGCAAGTGCGGCTTTTGCTGGGTATGAGGATGGTGGTAAGGTGTTCAGCTTTGGTGGTGCAGATGCTTATCTCGAAATGCAGAAGCACTTCAAGGACTGGTTGAACATGCCGTATCCATTGACTGATTCGGTCTGTGTACGTTTGATACCAAAATCACTAGGTGAGCCACAAATCGAGACTGGTAAATTATTTGTCCGCAAAGACCATTATCTACACATATGGCTAGATTAATTACAATTGACCACATTCAAGATGCGCTGGCGTTAACCAACTTTAATTCAGGACGCGCCCAACAACGCATGTCACCTGTTCCGCGTGGATGGCAAAAACGTGATACCCCACCAAAACAATCTGCTGTACTCATTTTGCTCTATCCTGAAGCAGACGACCGCTTAAATATTGTGTTGACCTTACGTACAGCTGGATTACGTGGGCATAGTGGGCAAGTGAGCTTCCCCGGTGGACGGCAAGATGAGGATGACGACTCGTTTACTGCAACGGCTTTGCGTGAAACCTGTGAAGAAGTTGGTGTGTGTGGCGACGATATTTCTGTCATAGGTGAATTGGCGAAGTTTTATATTCCGCCCTCACATTATGATGTCTATCCCACAGTGGCATATTATGACGGGTTGCCAGAGTTTAAACCCAATCCAGCTGAGGTAGCAGAAGTGTTTGGTTTTGCAGTAGAGGATATGTTGAACTCGCGTTTTCGGCATATCGAAACGCGACATATACAAGGCTATTCCGTTAAAGTGCCGTATTATGATGTGCAAGGGCATAAGGTATGGGGTGCGACTGCTATCATGTTGAGCGAATTTGAAGAACGCATCCGTCAAGTATTGCCTGAAAATGTACTCGCCCGTATAGAATCTGCATGACGGAATACATATAGTATGGATTTCTGTCATCTTGGCATATAATGACTGTAATTAATTAAAGTGCTACAAGTTGAGTTCAGCCTTATGCGTGATGAATTACTTACACCTCTAAACCAAGTTTTGGCTTCTGCTGATACCATGTTACAAGATACGATTCTCAATGACTTACAACGGAAATTCTTGCATAGCATTCATACGGTTGCGCAAGATATGCAACAACTGATTGTAATGACCCCGCCGGAGTTATTGACGATTGAGCGCGCTCGTGAGATGTTTAGCTATGAAACTCGTGAGTTATTGGCATCTATGATTGGTTATGCTGAGGTGTTGGAATCCGAAGAAGAAGGCGCATTAGACGAAGCACAGCATCAGCAGGTTCAGGTGATTCGTGATAATGCAACAGCATTGCTTGATGTCATCACCGAAATTATTGAATAAGGGTGTTATGATTTATTTCTTTCGGATTTATTTGATTATATGTGTGCTACAATGTGTGCATTAGATTCGGAATAAGGTGTTGCTAATGACAATTGTATCGGTGTCCATCCACGCAAAACTACAGGCTGGCATTATTCGGGTGGCACATCTGGCGGAACAACTGAGTGATGAATCCGCGTATCCGCTTGATGACGTACAACGTGGCGATATGCAAGCGATGATGGCAGGTGTTAATCAGTTTAAGGCACAGATGCAGAACTTCCCTGATTTTAGTACACAGACCCCACAGCAACTAACAACACTACGCCACGACCTGCGGAATCATCTTAACCTCATTGGTGGATTTGCTTATGTCTTTACCCGTGGGCTTGGTGGACAGATGCCTGCGGACAAAATGGAGATTGCCGCACAAATCCATCGCCTTAGTAAGAGCCTGATTACCATTGTCAACAAAATTGCTTAGCAGTATCTGCCCCCTTTTGGTGATGATGGTTGACATGTTAAATATTTCTATTTATCCACTTTGATGAAAAGCGATTTGATATGGACTGGTTTTTAGCGGCGGTTGTTTCTGCGATTGGTTTATCAGGTCAGGCGTTGATGTTCCAGCGGTTGCAGAAGCATTATCCAATTAACGTGTTTATGACCTATGCGTGGTTGGGTGCGGCGGTGGTGCTGAGTATTTTGTTTTTGCGCCCTGAGGACTTTCCTGCCATTGGACGAAATATTATCCCTCTGTTATTGGCGGGTATCACCAGCTTGACCGGTAACTATGCCTATAATCGCGCGATTCGTTTGCAATCCAACATCGGCTATATCGAATCTATCATGGCATGGCGATTGATATTGACTTATGTGTTTTCGATTGTTGTGTTGAATGCGTCATTTGAAGTTGTACGACTTGGCGGGGTTGTGCTGATTGTCGCAGGTGTGCTGGCGGTATCTGGCGCGTATCGGATGAGCCTGAAAGATATTCAATGGGATTGGTTCAACTGGGCATTGTTGGGCGGTTTGTCATTTGGCTTACTAACGATTTTTGCACGGTATGCCAATGATGATGGGGTAAGTGGTGAGGTATCGCTCGTTGTTGTGCTCATCGTGGCGGGATTGGCGTTCTTGTTAGCTGCGATGCGTGAAAAAGAGTCGCTGAAAATTCAATCTCAGCATATCGGTTTGTATGTGGCGGTGATTGTATTTGCAGTTGTTGGCAATGGTGCATTGTTTGTGGCTTATGCAAAGACCCCGAACCTTGCCTATGCAATTGCAATTGATAACTCGCGCATCATCATTTTGTATGTTATCGGCTTGTTTATGTTTGATGAACGCTGGCAGATGGCAAAAGCTGTCGGGGTGATATTGACATTTGTTGGTATTTTGCTCTTAAGTTAACGTGTGGTGTGTTTTGATGCCGTCTGAAAGATAATCTGTTACAATCAACATGACCGCGAAACTTAGCTGACAATGTTATGACACAAACCGCAGAACTGACAAATCAGTTTCATAAGAATCTACAATACTTTCGTGATACCTATCCTCTGCAAATGCTTCCTATTGGTGGGCGTGACTGGACATATTATGACACAGGCGGAACTCGTTTTCCGTTACTATTATTGTCGGGTGGTGGTGGTCAAGCTGAGGCAATGTTCCCGCAGATTCATTCCTTATCTAAGCAATATCGCTTAATCGTACCGAATGTTCCGGTAGATATTAAGCAGATGGCAGATGTGGTTGATGGGTTATCAACTTTGCTGAATGCGCTAGAGATACAACAGATACACCTCTATGGCATTTCCTTCGGTGGGTTGGTCGCACAGATATTTATCCGCAAATATTATGACCGTGTGCGTGATTGTGTGTTGTCGCATACAGCGATTCCGACAGAGCAACTGGCACAAAAGACAAACATGCAATATCGGATGTTGCAATTGTATCCATCTGGCTTGATTACACGCATGTTCAAATATACGACACGGCAACAGATTGAAGCATGTCCGGTTAATATCCCTGATGACGAACGTGATTTTTGGCAATCTTATTTCGATGCGCAGTATGATGGTGAGATTACAAAAGCTCAGATTGTATCGCGGGCAGGGATTGCGCGTGACTACTTCAGTCAATTTACGTTTCATTCACCAGATTTAAATTATTGGCAGGGACGGATGCTCATCATTGAATCGAGTGCGGATGATGTATATGACGACGGGACACGCGGGGCAGTGTTGGCGATGTATACCCGTGCATGGATTCATACCTTTGAGGGGTATACACATCTGGCAACCATTCTGGCACATCGACAATCAGCAGAATTAGTCACAGACTTCTTCAAGGGGGATGCTTATGACGGCGTTTGAGACACAATATAGTACCGCAGAGCCAACATTACGGGATGCGTTGTGGACATTCCGTGAGCAATTTCAGGAAAAGTCACATACATATAAGGGGAAAGAGTGGCGATACTTTGATATTGGTGACAAAGGTAATCCGGTTATTCTGTGGTTGGTGGGTGGCTTGCGGATGGCTGATGCTGCCTTTCGGTCAATACCGCTGATGATGGATGACTTCCGCATTATTGCGCCAAGTTACCCTTCAGTGCCCACGATGGCAGGTATATCCAATGGGTTGAATGCTATCCTAAAAGCTGAAGAAATTAAGCAATGTGCCATCTTGGCAGGGTCGTATGGTGGCATGATTGCACAGGTTTTTGTCCGACAACATGGCAAGCGCGTTAAGAAGTTAATCTTATCAACGACAACAGCACCGAATCCGATGCAGGCTGAAAACTATCAACAACAGCGCGAAATGGTTGCACAATCACCGGAAGACCTTGTTATGCAAACGGCTAAAGACCGCATGTACGGTATGGTGAATCCGATAGAAACTGAGGCGAACTTCTGGCGAGCGTATCTTGACGAGTTGTATACACAGCGGTTATCCAAAGACGATTTGCTGAGTACATATGATTCGATTATTGATTATATGACTAATTATGAGTTCAAGCCTGATGACCTTGATAACTGGCGTGGTGTGATATTGATACTAGATTCTAACGATGATAATGTGTTCGACTCGTCAGCACGAGAAACCGTGAATCAATTGTATCCACAGGCACATTCCCATACATTTGTGGGGGCAGGGCATTCTCCTGCGAGTAGTCAACGCGATACTTATTTTAGGGTTGTCCACAAATTTTTGCAGGAGTAACTTGTGCGGATAATCAATGATTGCTATGCTTGAATCAATTCGTTTCAATTTTACGTAATAAGCAACATATTCAACAGAGAAAGTGAAAAGACAAACAATCAATGGATACAATACTGGTCGAAATTCCTATATTAGCGGCAGGGACAGCAGGGGCAGAAGGTAGTGGCGAATGGAGTGCTTTGCTTGCCTATATCATTATCGCATTGGGATTTTCGTTTCTATGCTCGGTATGGGAAGCGGTGATGCTATCTGTACCTGTTTCACATATTGAGTTATTGGTCGATCAGGGGAGTCGTGCAGGTAGTATCATGCAGGGACTTCGCCAAAATGTCGAACGTCCGATTTCCGCGATTTTGACCTTAAATACAATCGCTCATACCGTTGGGGCGGCGGGTGCTGGTGCGGAGGCAACTGCTATCTTTGGTAGTGAGTTTTTCGGTATTATCTCGGCAGTATTGACGCTCTTGATTTTGGTATTTTCTGAGATTATCCCGAAGACGATTGGTGCCGTATACGCTAAACAATTAACTGCATTCACAGCTCATTCACTGCGGATTTTGCTGTTCGTATTTGCTCCAGCAGTCTTTACATTTGAATTTGTGACGCGGTTGCTCCGTCCGAGTGAAGAAGCCCCAACTGTAACCCGCTCTGAGTTACAGGTGATGGCACGTATCAGCGCACAAGAGGGTGGCATCCAAGAACGTGAAAATCGCATTGTCTCGAATTTGTTGCAATTGGCTGATTTTCAGGTTGAGACGATTATGACCCCGCGCACGGTTGTACTGATGTTCCAGCAGAAGATGACCGTCGGCGAAGTGATTAACAAACACAAAGTCATTCCATATTCACGTATCCCGATATTCGATGAATCAGCAGATAACATTAAAGGCTATGTCTTGCGTCACGAGATTTATAAGCGGGTTGCTGCTGATGAGCATGATGTCACATTGGAAAGCATCGCACGCGAGATTCATGTTGTGCCAGAAACCAATACCGTGGCACAGGTGCTGGATGAATTTATTCTCAAGCAAGACCATATATTTGTTGTGATTGATGAATATGGTGGGACTGCCGGATTGATTACACTAGAGGATACCGTTGAGACATTGCTTGGGATTGAGATTTTGGATGAATCTGACCGTGTTGCGGACTTACGTCAGTTGGCGCGCAGACGATACGCGAGCCAGTTAGAGTTCATTGAGCAGATGTCTGATGGTGATAAACAACCGACGGGTACAGACGAACCAACTGGTGAAGTATCCTAGTTGTAAAAATCTGTGAAAAATAGCTTACAACCCTGCAACAATTAATGCAGGGTTTAGGGAATTGCATGTACAATAAAGAAACCATAATCAAACTTAACTTATACTAGGGAAAATCGTATGAGCTTTAGTACAACAGAAACAATCAATATCATCAAACGGCGATTGATGTTGTATAAGGCTGTTCAAGAATTTCCGAATAACAAGCGGATACGGAATGCGCTGATTCGTACATATGCCAAGCAATATATTCAGGAAGCCGCCAAAGATGGGGTATATATTGCGTATGCACGTAACGATGATTTATTTGCATTGGAATTGGATACCGCTTTACGTCAAGTCAATGTGAATGTGTGGCTCGACCAGATTGACATCGAACCTGACCAAGATTGGGATTATGCGGTTAAGACAGCACTGAATCGCTCTGGTGTCATGATATTGGTGTTGTCACCATCTGCGCTGAAAGATGATAATTTGCATGTCGAAGCCCTCACCTTTATGGAAGCTGGAAAGATTGTAATTCCGGTTGTTCATGAGGCATGCGATACCGAATCTTTACAGTCACTTGTGCCACCGATTGATTTCAGTGAAAATTTTGAGTTTGGATTGCGGATACTTCTGCAATCTATCGTAGATTCTTCTACTGTGAATGCCTAAATTTCACATACCATACCCGTCTTATCCCTATCGCTTTGACCTATTATTGGCAATTTTGAGTCGTTTTGCGCATCCTGCACGGCAAGTTGTGCAGGGTGATATGTTATGGCGTGTGACTGATGGTGCAGTTGTTTGCTATCAGGCTGATAACGACGGTATCACGATAGAGACCTCATCCGATATTGACCCCGACAAACTTCTTGCAAGTTCACGTCATATTCTCGGCTTTGATATAGACCTCACTGATTTTTATACCTATGCCAAATCACAACCTGAATTATGGTCGGTGATTGAACCCTTGCAAGGATTGCCGATTTTCTGCACAGAGACAGTATTTGAGGCGATGATAACGCTGATTATCGAACAGCACATTGCATGGACAAATGCTTTACGTGCACAGAAGATATTGATGGAAATTTGTGATACCCAGCGTCCTGTTGACGATGTCATAATATATAATTTCCCATCTCCAAGCCAACTGGCAGAGTGTGAACCAGAAGACCTCAAACCGCTCAAGATTACCAACCGCCGAATTGATTTGATGATTCGGCTTTCAAACGATGTGGTGAATGGTGATTTTGACTTGAATGCTATTGCGACAATGGATACACAAACGGCATATAAACACCTGTTACAAATTAAAGGGGTTGGACATTGGACAGCCAACAATGTCATCAGCCGTACGTTAGGACGCTTCCCGTATATTAGCCATAATGATGTGGCATTGCAGTCTGCGGTATTGCATTACTTCCATGATGATGTTGGCAAAAAGAGTGCTCAACAGGTTACTGAGACATTAGAACACTATGGTGATTATGCCGGGCTTATCGGGCATTTTACGTTGTTGCGCTGGGTACTCGATAATTACCCTGTGATTTCTTAGATGCCTTCTGATGGCACAACTTGTATTGTGAGTTCAACATCGCCATTCCATCCACCGCGCGCATGACCGACAAGTAACGTATAAGTCCCATCTGTGGGAAGTGTAAAGTCAATGATAAATGAATTTAAACCTTGCCCGCCATCATCATTTGCCATAATTGGATTACCGTCAGGGTCAAGTAAAACCACGAGGCTATCGACACCGACACTGTTTGCAGATACGCCAAAACGGTCGCCACTATTTGCCGTGAATGGAATGCGATACAGTGCACCGTAGGTCATCGTAATGGTGCGTTCGTCGGTATCTGTTGTTACAGCGTCTTCATCGTACACAGTCGTGTTGATTAAATTGAGCCAATCTGCATAATCTTGGGCGGCATTTGCAAATTGTTCGGCAATGAGGTTGACACTACCTCTAAAAATATAGAGCTCGGGGTCATTCGGCGTAATCGCAATCGCTGACCCTAACGCATCGACTGCATCATCAAAGTTATTGAGGGCGAGATAGGCGCGGGCAATATTTACAAATCCCTCGGCATCAGTTGGGTTGCGTTCGAGGTAAGCTTCAAAGTCACGAATCGACAGTTCCCATTCGTTGGTGAGTTGGTACAAAATACCACGGTTGAGCCAATAGTCTGGGTTATCAGGGTTGAGTTCAATCGCACGATTGAAATCTTTGAGAGCTGAGCCTGTCTCTTGATTTAGAAAATAGATTTGGGCGCGATGGTTATGGGCAATGGCTTGCTCAATGGCAGAAAATCCAGCTGAATCAAAGGCGTGGTCAATATCTCTAAAGGCACGGTCAAAGTCACCGATAGAGGCATAGGTTACAGCCCGTTGCGAGAGTGCATCGACATGATTGGGCAGAAAACGAAGATAAAAATTATAGATGTCCAGAGCTTTATCATATTGTGATTGTTGGACAAATTCTGTTGCTTGTTCCAATAAACCGGATATCTCATCCTCTTGCATATATACCGTGCTTGATAACATCGTCAAACACAGTGTTATCCAGAGAAAGCGACATATTTTAAACAGAGAGTTCATCATATAGTATCTCTTGGCTTAGGGATGGCAATACGGTTTCTTCACTGGCTAAGGTCAATGATGCAGCGGTTACACCGAGGCGCATGGCTTCATCAACTGGCACATCATTGAGAATCCCGAATATGACTGCACCGGATAGCGCGTCGCCTGCCCCTGTTGGATCGACAACAACAGTCTGAATGGCACGAATATATCCACCTCCACTGTTATCGGCATAGGCGAGACCCTTTTCGCCGAGGGTGACAACGGCAATATCCGCTCCCATTGTGACAAGTTGACGGGCAATCTTGGTAGCAGATTCTCTATCGGTAGCGGGTTCGTCCAGTGCACAAAGCGAAATGGTTTCACTCGCATTAGGGACAATCAGATACAAGTGCGGAATATATCGACATAACTTGCCAGCTAGTAATGGTGATGTGGGGTCGGCACAGACACGAACTTTATAACGGGTTGCGAGTTCAAAGAGAGTTTCCAGTGCATCATCTGTGATGGTGGCATCAATGACTATGAGGGACGCATCACGAAATAGGGATTCATGCTCAATTAAATAGTCTGAATCAAGATAGTCCATAACTTCATAATCATCGACAGTGGCAAGCGTTGTACCAGCTGTGTTCTTGACCGATAATGTTGAGGCATTCCTCGCGCCACGCACCCGCAAGACATGACTACAATCGACACCAGAACGGGCTGATTGTGTGATAAGATGTTGACCAATGTCGTCATCAGCAACCGCAGAAAGCAAAACAGTTTCAATTTCGAGGCGAGCAAGATTTTCAGCGATATTGCGGGCGACACCACTGACATGACTATGGATATGTCCGAATTGACGTTTACCTGATGTGACCATATTGTCAGCTGTTCCCCGAATATCTAAAATAGCTGAACCGATGACCAGTACAAACTCACCGTCCATGTATTGCTCCCTAACAACTAATTGATATGTTAATTGTAATGCAGATGGGACGAGTCGCCAACTGTTTCGGATAACTTCTCATGGAGGTCTGAACTATGCAATAGCACCACAATACGTTATATTACCCATTCAATATTGTGCAAAATATCACAGTCAAGTCTGCTATACTTGGCTTAATAAATATTAAGAAACTGAATGTTATAGGACAGTTGAATGGTAGCCCAACCTGAACCAAAAACTGATTTTAGCCCAGCTGATGAGTTTGTTGTTGATAATCTTGATACGCTAAAAGTCCTTGCTGACCCATTGCGTATCCGAATGCTGGACTTGATGCGTGACCCCTGCACTGTGAAGCAGGTTGCGAATGAACTCGATATACCGCCGACCAAACTTTATTATCATATTACACAACTGGAAAAACATGGTCTGATTGTGCTGGTGGATACACAAATTGTATCCGGCATTATTGAAAAACACTATCAAGCGGCTGCGCAGATGATTCGTGTGAAGCGACAATTGTTATCGCCGTCTCCTGATAATATGTCGGCAAATGGTCTGGAATTGACTGTTTCGTCATTGTGGCAAGATGTGATTGCAAACCTACGAGAAAGCTCAAATCAGGGCATTATTGATACTGAAGAACGCGAAGATGACAATGACATCAATCCAGCGACATTAAACCTGCGCAGTAGTAATTGGGCATTGCGACCTGATCAAGCTGAAGATTTTATCCGTCGCTATAATGCACTGTTATCGGAATTTCACGAGTTATCAGAACAACAATTCAATGATGACGATGTGCAATTGTACAAGCTGTTTAGTGTGATGTTCCCGTCTTCACGTAAACGCCGACCCAAACCCGACAGCGAGTAGTTCAATTTATTTGTCTCAATTGAATAGAGTTAGAGTGGAAACAGGGGAGTTGTGACGCTCCCCTGATGTGTTTTCTGGTGGTGTTAACCTGCCGAAGTTGTTTCGGTTGTTTCGCCAGATTGCTGAGATTCTGGTGGTGGTGCGAGTGTGGGTTGTGCGTTTGGAATTGGTGTTTCCACGGGTGCGTCAGGAATATCTGCTCCCAAAGATTGCGGGTCAAGCCCTGCACCTGTCGAGCCAACAGCATTTGCGCCCTGTGGTTCACCTACACAGCGGAAACCAATCCAACGCTGGCTATCTGCTGGGTCCCATGATTGACGATGAACGGTGCGTGTAAAGAATGGCACACTGTTCCAAGAGCCACCGCGCAGGACTTTTTGTAAGCCGTTAATCGGTCCGGTCGGATTCTGGACATTGCCTTGTGAGGCTTGCTGTGCGTAGTATTGTTCGCCATACCAATCACTCACCCACTCGGCGATATTACCTGCCATATCAAGCACACCAAATGGGCTAGCACCTGTTGGATAACTCCCGACAGGGAATGTTCCCGGTGGGGTATCGACGGGGCGGTTGGTTTTAGCGAGAGCATTATCCCATGTGTTGCCCCATGGATAGATGCGTCCGTCATCACCACGCGCTGCCCGTTCCCATTCTGCTTCGGTAGGTAGGCGACGACCAATGGTTTCGCAGTATTCACGCGCACCGTACCATGTCACACCGTAGACAGGGTGTTCGGCAAGGGTTTCGACGATACTGTAATTGGCACTATCAAATGTGATAACTGCATCAGGATTTTCGTTACGGGTTTCGATACACGGGAAGCCAGCACAACCGTTAAGATGGCTGTTTGGTCCTTGCACATTGAGGAAGGTCACAAATTGATTAAAGGTGACTTCGGTGGTTTCCATTACAAAAGGATTCAGGGTAATGGGGTGTGCGGGATAAGAGTCTTCACCATAAGCAGCGAGACATGCACCTGCATCACGAGTTGTACATTCTTCGACAGCTTGCACAACCTCGCTTGGGCTTGTTCCCATTGTGTATGTTCCACCGGGGATTGTGACTGTCAGACTGCGGATAGACTGAAGAATTTCTGGTACTTCACTGACAGGGGCTTCAGTAGGTGCAGGTGTAAATGTTGGGACAGTTGTCGGTGGTATGGTCGGTTCAACTGCGACTGAATCAACTGTGGTGGGTTGTAAAGAGGCAGGATCGGTTGTTGGTTGCTGAACCCTCTGAGCTGTATTCGGGTCAGTTGTTGGCTGTTGGACTGTTTGTGCACCTGCATTCACTGCATTGGGGTCAGGTGTAGCGGTGACAACAATTACTTCTGTGAATGGTGTTGATGTTGGTGCATTCGAGTCCACTGTTGGTGACAGCACAATATTTACAACTTCTGTAATTACCTGTGGGGTTGAGGTCGGGACAATAAATTCAAGTAGTGACCCTTGTAAAACAACACCCACCATAATAATCAGCCCACAAAATAGACCGGGGATAAAACCGATTAATCCCCATTGCCAGGCGGCACTGCGATTGCGTCGTCCGCCAATTGGTCGATAGGACATACTTTTTCTCCTTAACTTCAGCATTGGCTGAAATTGTTATTATCGTTTCAAAACGTTTATTGTTCTAATCGAAAATCTGGTAAATCACAAGGTAGGTTTGTAGAACGTTCCCTTAGAGACTACCGAATAGAAACACTGTTGCGCGCAGAATCATACGATAAAATGATACATTCGGCTATACACTACATGTTACAATAGACACTTATCAGTCGTTGCTTGACATAGGGTAATCGTAGCGTTAGGCTTAGTTCAACAATTTTCTAAGGAATGACCATTGTGACAAGTTTAGGTGCTCGCTCAATTGTATCGGATACACCAACAGAAGACGGATTACGCCCTGTCAATTTGCGGACAGACTTGCGTCCATTGGCAGATTTAATTGAATTGGTCTTTGCCGAAGCAATGGATGAAGGTGGACGGGCTGCCATCCGAGAGATGCGGTATCTGAGCCATATGGGGTATGGGCTAAATTTGATTTCCCGCCTCAATGACCTCGCGTTGGGCATCAGCCTCGGATACGTTTATATTGCTGATGGTAAGTTGGTTGGTAACGTATCAATTTATCCCGCAGGTTATCCGAAGGGGATGGGGTCGGCATGGATTATTGCCAATGTCGGCGTGCATCCAGATTATCAACGGCGTGGCATTGCCTATCAACTGATGGAAGCAAGCCTGAATATGGTGCGTGAGCGTCGGGGCAAGCAGGCGATATTGCAGGTGAACTATGATAATATCGGCGCACAACGTTTATATGAACGCCTCGGCTTTATGTATGAACGCGCATGGCGGACATGGCGACGTAGTAGTTTTGCTAAACCACCGATGGCATCCGCAAATCATTATCATATTACGCGCCTTCGCCCCTCGGAGTGGCAGACGGAATATGAGCTAGCACAACATATACGCCCGAATAATCGCGGTGGGCTGGGCTGGTTGATGCCTTTGCACAAGTCCTACTTCTATACGCCATGGTGGAAGCGATTTGTAGATTTCTTCTCTATGAACAGCACAGAAAAGCTGATTATCCGCGACAAACAAACGGAGGAATTGCTCGCCTCGATGTGGTTGGAAAGTACGATGAGTTCAGCCAGTTTGCGAACACGATTGCTCATTAACCCTAATGGTAATCATGCGCCGATTGCAGATGCGCTATTGAATAATGTTCTTCGCCGTTTTTCACGCTCAACTATTTTGTTTGAACACCCGCGTGAAGATGACGCGGTAACAGACCTCCTCGAACATTATCAATTCAAAGTGAAGCGTGACTTGTGGCACATGCGACTTGACCTCTAAACCGTGTCATCAGGATTAGGATTTCGCGGTCGGAATCTAGGTGGACGAGAGCGTCCCTGTGTGGGTTGCTGATTTTGTGCTGGGTCGTATGGGACACCTGGTGATAGGGATGGACGACGTGGTGTACCGGATGGTTGTTTGCGTGGGATACCCGGCGGACGACTGCGGTCATAATTATTGGTCGCACGTATTGGTACACTGTTATTGGCGGGACGGTTGGGTAGGTTATTATAAACCGTGGTGGCATCTGTCCCCGGTGCTGTATTGCCGAATTGCCCCTCTGCCGGGTAATTTGGTGTCGGATTCTGAATCTGTCCATCAACGATTCCTTGGTCAGCAAGACGTTCGTTGTAGACGTTGAGGTATTCTGCCAAAACTTCGCGTTGTTGACGGGCTTCGGCTTCTGATGCCTGTTGTTTGACACGCTGTTGACGGGTGGAAATATCCTGTTGAATCTGTTGTGGACGTGGAACATTATTAAACATCTTGTGGTCATCGGCACCAATCAACGACACACGCAAATCCCCGAAGTTGAATACAGATGCAAGAAAACCAGAAGACTCGGCTTCGACATTATCAACGCGCTCAATCAAGATTTGGTCGCGCAGACTTTGTAAGAAAAATGGTCGTCTATGAATCAATGTGATGGTTTCATCAGAGACCACATAATAATCGTTGCGCCAATCCCAATCGACCCAGAAGTATGCCATTGCACCAATCAAGAACATAACAATACCAAAGGGGAGAGCGACGAATCCGAAGTTTCCGCTTGCAACCAAAGCAAACAATGAAACAATACCCGAAAATAACATCAGGAGTATTGGAATAATAGCTTGCTGAAACCAGAAAAATACATGTTTCCGGTAGACGACATCCCCATTAGACATGGCAATCCGCGTGCTTAGGTAACCATTAGTCCCTTGTTTTGCTTTCGGTTTGCCTGATGTGTCAGCAGGGGCATTACCACCGCCAGCATGACTAATGCGATTTGGTGTACTGCCGTCGAGCCAACTTTCCAGTTCTGCACGAACAGAGTTGCGGTGTTGCTGTTGTTGCCGATGTTCGTATCGTTGTCGGTCTTCGATAATTATTTGTTGGACATGGTCAGGGTTGGGGATGAGGTCAAGGTATAAATTGCCTGCGCTCCCTGCGGTCTTGATTTCGATGTCACCATAATTAAACAAACGGGCGAAGGGGTCGTATGCTGGCACTTCTGAGTTGACTTCATGCACACTTTCGATGCCAACTTCACTTACTTTTTTGCTGAAGGTAAGGATGGTGCGTCGGATGCGTCGTACCCGTTGGTCGGTGATGATGACAGCATCGTTGCGCCATTCCACATATAAATAGAATGTTGCCAGACCGGGTAGCAAAATAGACCCGAAGAACAGCAATGTTGATATTGTCGGTTGACCAATGAAAATCGCCATGAACCACATCACCATCATGATAAGGATGGGTAGCCATGCCATACGTGCAAATGCCCACCAGTGACGATGGATGTATAACAAAACTTCCTCGTTTTCCCGTTGTCCATCAAAACGGACTTCATGCACATGATGGGTTGTGTCTTTGGGAGTGAGTCCGAAGGCAGCTTTTAAGTCAGGATTGTAAGATAGTAAGGTTGTAAATTTGTTGCGGGTGAGCTTAAGTGCTTGTACCGGACGTGATGCAATGAGTGTGCCCTGATGTTGAATGTTGTTGAATAGGGCTTGTTCGTTAATGGTCTGACCCGCAATAAGTGTGGCAACAGGTTGTTGTCGTCCCTGTTGATTCGTCTGTAACATAACCGCTTGTCCGGCGGTGATAGTGAAGACACCTTCGGCGGGTGTGCCCTGTTGGAAGATAACTTCGTTTTGTTTGTAACTTCGTATCTCAAATGCCTGAGCCACGAGTTCTAGGTCTTCAGGTGGTAAGTTTGCAAATGTTGGAATCTGTTGGATGAAATTAATGGTATTGGCTTGCATGGCACACAGTCATATCTACTTATGAGATGATGACCAAATTATAACATATTCCAAATCAAATGTGTTTCATTTCACTACATTTCTCAATGAACAATCATGCGGTATATTTTCCGATAGCGCGATTGAGTTGGTTCGCATTGATGGGTTTAGGCAGGTAATCATCAAATCCCGCATCGACAGAGCGTTGCCGGACTGCGGAATCGTGATAAGCTGTAATCGCAATACAATACATGTTGGCAATGTCATTACTATCACGGATTTCTTGTAGGATGCCCCAACCATCAATGTCGGGTAGGGCAATATCCAAAATAGCAATATCATATTTGGTTGATTTCAGTTTTGTCAGAGCTGATTGACCATCACCGACAACATCAACAGTCATACCGTTCATTTCGAGAATTGTTGAGACAACTTCTTGTCCGTCAACTTCATCTTCGACCAATAAAATGTGTAACTGTGACATAGATACTCCTATTCAAATAATGCTGCAATTGCCGGTGTCTCCGCTATGATACGCAACATGTTCTGGCTGAAGGTCAGCGGATTGATTGGCTTGGTGAGATAATTCTCAAATCCGGCTTCCAAAGCTTTTTCACGGTCACCGACTAATGCGTGGGCAGTTAATGCAACAACTGGAATATGTTGGGTGCGATTATCTGCTTTTAGCAATTTTAGCATTTGCCAGCCATTGACTTCCGGCATGGATAAGTCTGAAATGATGAATTGTGGTTGTTTTTCGATTGCTTTCTCGAAGCCTTCTTGTCCACCACTGGCGGTAATCACATCTGCACCACAGAATATGAGCAGTGTTTCGGCAACTTCGAGGCTATCTTCATCATCATCAACAACCAATATCAGTTCGTTTGATAGATAATCTTGTATGTCTTTTGCCATGTATACAACCCCTAGCTTATGTTGTTATCTGTTTTCTGGTTGTTCGAGTGGGAGTTCAATCTTAAATGTACTGCCTTTTCCGACTTCGCTATCGACGGTAATCGTGCCGTTCATCTCTCGACATAAACCACTGACAATTGCTAGACCTAGACCTGACCCACCATGTTCACGAGTAGATGACCCATCGACTTGCCGGAAGCGGTCAAAGATAGTTTCTTGCATATGGACGGGAATCCCGATGCCTGTGTCGCTGACTTCGATAATCCATGTCTGTGTATTATCCGAATATAGTTTAACACCGACTTCGCCATGGTCAGTAAATTTCATGGCGTTACCTGATAGGTTCGTGATGATTTTTGCGATTGCGTCCTCGTCAGTTAAGACTTCTTCGGGAATGCTGTCGTCAATATTTACAGCAAATTCTACATCTTTGTCTTCGAGTAAAACATCCAATTGGGATTGTAAGTCTTCGACAAGTTCACGGATATTGACTGGTGATTTGGAAATTTTCATGCGTCCGGCTTCGATACGACTAATATCAAGAATGTTGTTGATGAGTCCTAAGAGTCGCTCGGAATTGAGCATGGCACGGGATAATCGGTGGTTATTCTTTTCTGACAGGTCGGCTGTCATACTGATAATGCCGAGAAAACCAATAATCGCATTGAGCGGTGTGCGCAACTCGTGACTCATTGTTGCCAAAAATTCATCTTTAAGTCGATTGGCTTCAGTCGCTTCTTCAAGGGCTTCGTTCAGTTGCATGTTGCGTTGCTGAATGGCTTCCCCCATCTGGTTGAAGGACATCGCAAGCTGACCGATTTCGTCTTCTGAATGATAGTTAATGCGACGGTCATAATTGCCCTGTGCCATGTCTTGTGTTGCTTCTGCCATTAATTCAATTGGTTCTTCAATCGTGCGGGTGATGAGTGGAATTAAGATAAGAATGATAACCGAAGATACAACAATTGCACCGATGACAAAGACAGCGACACTGCTGAGAACGGTGAGGAAGTTCTCGTTGGCTTGTTGAAAGTGCAAATCGGAATTTGTAATCATTTCAGCAACAAGTGGCTCGGCGGTGGTATTGGCTGTGCGCAATTCTTCGACTGCTTCTGCAATGGTGGTGTCTAGGTCTGTGAGTAAGTTGAATGCAGTGTCAATTCTTATGACGATAGCAGTCATATCATCTTTTGCATTTTGCGAAATGGTAGCATTTTCAATCGTTTCCAGTAATCCCGTATTGCTGGCATTGTAGTCTGTAATGAGTTGGGTTTGAATCAGCCTAAACTCATCGAGGGTGGCATGGGCTGGTTGGATACGCCATTGATAAATGGTGACTTTGTTTTGTAGGTCGCGTAATGCGGATATAGAACGTGCATGACCTTGAAACGCTGCAATTTCATCAAGGTCGGTAAATTCAGCACTGATGCTATCAAGAATCAAGGTGCGTTCAGGAATTAACGCCTCTGTCACAGTGCCGAAGCGTTCTTGATAGATGCTAATTTGCGCATCGACTTGTTCCGCTATATTGGCATTCATCCTGTCAAATTCATCAGGCGTTTCTTGAAGGTTGCTGAGTTCGTTTGTTGCAACTTGCACACTGCTGATACTGTTATCGTATGGTTCGGCATAGGTGATAAGAGCCTCTTCATAACCGACATTGTTATAACGCAGGAAGAAATCCTTCTCTTGTTGACGGGCTTCGAGTAGACCCGTTTCTATTTCACTTGCAATGAGTAAGTCTTCTTGTGCATTACGCAATTCATTGAAGCTATCCAAAAGTTGAGGGACTGAAATGATGATTGCCCCAATTGTGATAAATAGCGCGACAATTTGAATGACTTGAACTAGCCGAAACCGTGTTGAGATTCTCTGATTGGATAGATATGACCGTTGGTCTACTTTTTGCATAAATCACCCGATGAATTTGTATCAACCTATAAGTTTGAATATAACATAATTTTGTGGGCTACGAATTGAGAACAAGCGGTTGTCGTGTAAAATTCTGATTAAATCTCGAAAATGAAACACCATCCAAACGAAAAATTATTTATCATCTTGGCGGTTTATCGAAATTTAAGGAATTGGTGCTATAATCTAGGTCATTGTACAGATACATTTGAGGAATAGCTGAAATGAACTTAGGTCCAACCGAGTTAATCATCATCCTAGTCATTGTTCTATTGTTGTTCGGTGTCGGGCGTGTTTCTCGCATTGGTGGCGAATTAGGATCTGCTGTTGCCAACTTCCGCAAGGGACTGCAAGACGGTGCAAAAGAAGACGATAGCAAAGAAGCAAGCCCAGCTGAAAAAGCGTAGGTGATGGGGATTAATCATCCCCTCTTCGACTCAATGCTTGCTCAATTAGCTTTTCACTGATGAGTACCTGTTTGTGCTGGATGCCTTTGGGTACTTTTAAGTTATAGAGCAATACTTCTTTGTTATACCGACCAATTTTTTCGGCAAATGCTTCGGTATAGGCTTGCCAATCGGCTTCAATTTGGGTTAGTTGTGTATATGAGCCACGACGCAATGCCGATGTTTGTTCACGTTGGAAGCGGTCAGCCCGAATATTGATTTGTTTACGCAGTTTGGCTTCGATTTGTTCGAGGGCTTTTGCTGTTGCCATCCAATCAGGTGTCACATCATAGTCTCGCATAATTTTATGGGCTATACGTAGGTGCTCCGGTGTATTTGGGTCGTCATCTAGGTCAAGTGGTTGGCCTGCACCATTCAGATGTGAGATATTGCCGTCACCGATAATATCCCGCACTAATCTATCCACCAATGATTCCCAACGTTTCATCAAAAATACCTCAGCTACACTTTTCCTACACTAATTGTGAAATATTATACAATCAAAATCAACCGAGTCTCATCAATTGTTGATATAGTGGTTATAATATGTCATTAATTATGCTACTTATTTCAACTCGAGGGTATGATGTCTGACCGTCTTGCTTTAATTATTGAAGATCAGGAAGAAATTGCGGATATTTATAGCAATGCTTTACAGCTTGCTGATTTTGCAACTGAGGTGTTTTTGGATGGGAAGGAAGCACTGAATCAACTTCCAAACCTACAACCTCAAGTGATTATCTTAGATATGAATCTCCCACATGTCTCAGGACATTATTTGTTTAAACAAATTCGTTCAATCGACCATTTAGCCAATGTGCCTGTGATTATCTGCACAGCAAATACTGTTATGGCGGATGCAATGAAAGCCGAGATTAGCTCAGGGGACTTTATTCTAGTCAAACCTGTGAGTATTCATCAACTCAATGGGTTGGTGACAAGTATGTTTGGCTAAACAAACAAGCGACTGAGGCTATCTCAATCGCTTATCTGATGTGTTGCAATGTGATGGGTTTATTATTCGAGGTCAATCTCGTCTGGAATGCGAATGGTTGCTTGTATCTGATTGGTGGAATCAATCAGCGTTAACACATCGCCTGCTTCCCAAATGGGTTCATCTAGACCCCAGAATAATGCGACAGGGGTGTTTGTTCCGCTACGTGTGTAAATTGTCACTTCGGCATTAGAAAACAGCAGTTGCTCAGGGAACGAGAAGACATTTTCTTCGGCATCCTCTAGCGTCCAACCTGTGACATTAATGGTATTGCCTGTATTACGGAGACGAATACCTTCGGCTGTGATGTCGCCAATGCCATCTGCACTTACAATTTCAATCTGAGCATTGGTTGCTGTTGGAGCCAGTGTAATTGTCGGTGATGGTGCGATTGTTGGTTCAACTTCGTCGGTTACTTCCGCAGTGGCTTCGGGTGTATCGGTTGGCACTGATGGATCCGGTGTGTCTGTTGGGAGTGGTGTTGGCGTTGCTGTTGGTGGCAATTCCACTGGACATCCCTCTAATGGCACAAGCAATGTATCCCCGATTTGTAGGAAGGCTGCATCCTCTTCTGTTAAATTGTTTGCCTCAAGCAAAAGGAATGGGTTCGCCCCATACTGCTCGGCAACACCAAAGGGTGTATCGCCATCAACGAGTGTATGCAAAATACAGTTTTCTGGCAGAGGTGTACCGTTAACTTCTGCTGATTGTGCCTCAGCTACATCGACATCTGCACCAGACGCACCAAGACTTTCAGGGTCAATGGTCGCATTCGGTTGGGCGACACCGGATGTATTGCTAGCAACTGCAAGACTGTCCGGCAGTTCAACTTGCCCCGGTTGATTGGTGGCTGTGACTACGATAACCTGCGGTGACGGGTTGGGTGTTGTGGTAATGACAACGGCGACTGTCACCACTTCCGGCACAACATTGGAGCTCCCCGCATTACTATCATTTCCGAAGACCTGAAGACCTAAGTATGTTCCACCGACTGCAACCAAAAACACAAGAATCAAAAACATCAACATCGGGACGATGCGTGTGCGTTGCTTGGGACGTTGCCGTTCTATCATAAAAATAATCCTACTTGTTTGAGTTATGTAACAACAGCATATTAGCACAGGCTACATAGTCCAGCAACGGGATGCCGTAGGATTATGGTTTGAAGTGGTTTGAATACTAGGTAGTGGTTAATTGGTAAGTGATGATGCAATCTCCAAATTATAGTTGATGACAAACCATTCAAGCATAATATGGTGCATTCGGTCACACTTGGAAAACGATAAGGTTTTACGGACAAATCGGGCAAGGCGTTGTCGTAGCGTATTATTCCAGCGTTCAATATGTGATGTTGCACCACTTTTTTTGTCCTTTGCCCAATGCAATTGTTCGGGTAATACCCCGTTATAGGCTTGATATTGATCAGTGTACATCGGACATAAGGTGTAAGGATATTCAATCCGTTGCCACAATTGTTGAGCCGCTAGTTCAT